>Ga0209233_1000063_pt1 | contig 395810 bp, 349 predicted proteins | sample AraplaCL_Cvi_mCL_FD_184269 | JGI IMG/M metagenome (GOLD analysis project Ga0209233, IMG submission 184269) | Arabidopsis root microbial communities from the University of North Carolina, USA - plate scrape CL_Cvi_mCL (SPAdes) (version 2) | ecosystem: Host-associated > Plants > Roots >... | reverse complement strand
AGCGGAACCAGACGTCGCCGCCATGTGTGTCTTGCTATCAGAAGTCATGGCGACATTCGGCTGCACGCTAAAGCACAAGCAACCCCACCCCAGCCCTCCCCTACTGTCGCAGGGGAGGGGGCGTATCACGACAAGCGTCGAGACACGCGCTTAAGTTAGCGCCATTGCCTCTAAGCTAGTTTGGGGCGCAGCAGCGCTGGAGATCAAGACTCGGACTATCATCACTACTTTCGAAAGTGCGTTGAACACCTTAGGTGGCTCGTCGCCATGAAGGCCTGCATTACATCCGAATGAATTTAGGGACAGGGGGAAGTATGGATGGTAATCGTGAAGGGAGAGGCCCAGTTGGCCTCGGCGAACACTCGCGCAGTTGGCGTTTGGCCATTGCCGTGATTTTGGGTGTGTTGGCAATCCTTTTGGTGCTTCGTGCCTGGGCTGATTGGCGTCATGGCAACCAGATCAAACAAGCTGACGAAGATTACGTAGCATTCATGGCGGCGGTTCACCGGGCTGAAGATATTACCGATCCGTTGCAGCGTTGCCTGCACTACCCGAGCCTGCCGGGCGCTCATTGGCACGATGACACCACGCTTGCTTACTGCCGGCTGCGTAACCAGCACAGCCTTTCCAGTGCCGACATTGCCAAGCTTCTGGCGCAGGGCAAGGCCGGCGAAGTGGACAAGACATTCCAGGGATATCTGGATGCGCAGCTGCATGATCCTTCGCAACCCGGTGTTTTCGACGCTGCGTTCTATGCTGCCGGCTTCAATGATTACGATGCGAACACGCGCAAGATCGTCGATCAGTGGAAGCAGCAGGCGCCGGAGAGTGCCTTCGCGTTGATCGCCAGCGGCATGCAGTATCTTGACGCGGCTCAGCAGGCAAGAGGAACCGGATGGAGTAATGATCTGACCGATAGTCAGGTGCAAGGCATGAACGATCAATTGGCGCTGGCTCGCAAGGATTTGGAGCGAGCTGTGTCACTCCTTCCGACGGCAACGCAGGCGTATCGCTCGATGATCTATGCCTCGGCGCTTACTGGTGACGACGTCGCGATGTATGAAGCCGCCGGAGCAGGACTGAAGGTCGATCCGGCCAACTATGGCATTCGCAACCAGATGATGAATCAGGCACAGCCGCGATGGGGCAGCATGTTCGGCGGCGAGGCCGAACAGAAGCGTGAGGCTGCAAAACGGGTGGCCCGCAATCCGCTGCTTCGCATGGTCACTTCTCTACCGGCCGTTTATTCCGCCACGTGCGACTGTGGCCGTACAAAAATCGAATATGTACAGAAAGTTCTGCCTGCTGCGGACAACAACGTCAGTTATCTGAGCCTCAACGAATTGACCAAGGTGACATATGACGAAGATCCGCGCCTGACCATCGAGCTTTATTCCGAATCGCTGCGTTTTCATCCTACCGACGCGGATGTGTTGCGATGGAGAGCACAGCTGATGATGAAACTTGGCGATGCCAAGGGTGCGCTGGAGAGCGTCATGCAGGTGGCACGGCGTTTCCCTGACAATAACGATGCGGCGTTGGCGTTGGCGAATATCTACAACCAAACGGGTCACGTCAAAGAAGCCGAAGATACGTACGAGGCCATTTTGCAGCGCGATCCAGACCATCAGAAAGCGATGGCCTGGCTGGGTGACCTGTATAACCATGCCGGCCACCAGCCGGAAAAAGCCAAGGCGCTGGCGGATCGGCTGATCAGTGGACATCCGGATAATCCGGACGGGTATATCGTGCGGGCGTGCTATTTGATGGATCACGACTTGCCAGGGCGGTACGAGACTATTCACTACTTTATCGACCACTTCGGCGACCGACCCGAATTCCACTCGCAGGTGGCCGAAATGCGGAGTTACCTGGCAAAACATCCGGAGAAGATTGGGCAGGAGTAACCCTATACGCAATGCGGAGAATTTAAGGGCAAGGCGTGAGCGTGCATAGGCTGGGATGACAATCCCTGCACCTTTGAAATTACGAAAAAGCCGGGATTGTCATCCCAGCCTACGCACTTGATAGAAATCGCGGCTTATGATGAAACCTGCTCTGCAGCCTGCAACAGCGGCGCGCTCACCCGATACCGCTTCACAAAGGTCGCTTTCACACGACGCGACTGAAGCAAATAAGCCGACCAGATGGCTGTGCCGATGATGCCCTCTATCATGCGTGCATTGTCCTGCGGATTGGACTTGATGCTGGGAATCAGGCTCGCCAGGCTCATATCCCCTACGTGCACGACCATGCCGGTGACCATGGCCAGTAATGCCACGCGCGGAAAGTTGCTGCGATGCTGGAAGAACAATAGCAGCAGCAACAGTGAGAACACGAATTGCCCCGAGGCATGCACCAGCTCCAGCAGCAACATCGGCGCCCAAAGCGCGTTGTATGCATGGCTTCCATAGGTCGTCAGCTGCGACCAGCGGTCGAATGACATGGCGTTGGCCAGGTGCATCAGCGCTGAGCCGTATATCAGCGGCCTCAGCAGCAACGCAAACGCCAACAGTAGCAGCCAGCCGCCGATGCCATGCCAACGGTTGTCGCCGCTATCGCTGGGTGTCGGGTCATACCTGTAAACGGCGATGGCCAGCCATGTCCAGAAACCAAACATTCCCAACGCCAGCATGGCCAACGGCCAGTTGACGCGATCCAGTCCGGAGGGCTTGGCAATAGCAATTGTGGTAGCCGCGGCGGCCTTGTTCCACGACAGCTCATAGCCAGCGGCCTCCCTCGCCCGCGCCAAATTGCTCACATAGCGAGGCATGTCTTGTGCAGCAACCTCATCGGCTAGCGACTGGTAGTTGTCGTGGATAACTAGCCGGGAGCCGTCGACGATCGCCGTTTGCTCAAAATGAAAAGCCGGGTCATCGATCGTGGTTCCACTGGGCTTGAGGGGCCAATTGGCCGGCAGCAGGATTTCGATATGCTGGTTCACGTTTTCTGGATAGAGCAAGCGCAGCGGCGATTTGCGGACCGTCGCCGAGGGCTCACGCAGTGCTTGCGCGATCTCGGGCATAAATATGCCCACGAGGCTGCGCTTGCCATCGTCGGAAGGCGACACCATGTCGGCAATGGTGTAGGTTTCCTTGACAAGGATACGGTTTGCCGCTTCGTCATCTTTTATTTGCAGCGGCGCTGCCAACTTGATCTTCGGATAGCGCATCGCGCGGAAGTTCAAATAACTCTTTTCCACATCGGAAAAGTTGGTAGCAGACAGCTTTGCACGCATAGCTTCGGCATACATGCCCGTTATGGCCGTTTCCAGCGTATAGCGAACGGGTTTGTCGAAGCCGGCCCGCGCATCGAACACGACATTCAGTTGGCGCCCCGATGACGCCGCATTGGGGCGCGTCATGGGAGTCAGCCCTTGCGTGCGCGAATCCACGATGAGTGCCAGGCCGTAATCAGGCTGGTAGAGATGCGCGAGATCCTCTTTCTGGGTATATCGGGTGGGATCGATCCACCAGACCTTGCCATCGACCCGCGCCTGAACCAGAACTTGATCGAACAGGCCCGGCGATGGCAACATGTCCGCCAAGCCACGTTGCAGGCTGACGTTGACCAACGCCGCGTGGGCCTCGATGCCAAGGTGGTCGAGTAGCGTCAAGGCGAGCAACGTCTTGTCCTTGCAATCGCCAAAGCGGCGTGAATACACCAGATCCGGTGGATTCGGCGCATGAGAATTCTGGCCAATCTCAACCCCAAGGTAACGAATGTCGCTCTGCACCAGGTTCAGCACGGCAAGCATCCGCCCGGCCGGCGTCTTCTCGGTATTCGCAATGCGGTCCACCTGCGCCTGCAACTCGGGACTCAAGCTTGCCGGCACCTGATAAAGCGGCTGCGCCCAATGCGCGACCGCCGCCCAATCCGCAAATTCGCTCCATGCAACGTCGGCGTACGGCATGTACCAAGACGGTGCGTCGCTTTCCACCCTCAACACGGGCGGGTTGGCGACGTTCCATACGTAATCGCGCCATCCATCGTGCTCGCTCACGGCTGGCTTGATCGCCGTGTTTCGCGCAGCAAAATACATGTGCTTGTCCAGCGGTACCAGCAAGCGTGCATGAAGGCGTGCGACAGGAACCGGAAACTGCAGAGGGTAGCGCCCGAAATCGAGCCCCTTGAACACGGGATTGCGGCCGGTGACGCTGTAGGAGTAATCGACCGTATCCCCTTCACGGACATCGTCCAGAAACACGTTGATGGTCTTGGCACCGTCGTAGATGCGTGCCTCCAATTCGGTTTCGCGCTGCAGTACCTGGATGCGCGCCGTGGCCAGCTTGGGAATGACGTGGCCATGGCGCACGATGTTGATCGAATGCAATACCAGCGTTTGATAAGACGGATCGAACGATATTTCGACGTTCGCCACCGCACTCACGCCACTGGCATTGATGGCACTGGTAACCAGCCGATGATACGTCACCCGCTGCTGATCCCCGGCCAGAACCTGCATGTCCGCCAGCAGGTACACCTCGCCATAACTGCCCTGGTTGATCTCGTCGGGGCTGGCGACCCCGGGCGCGGTGGGAACCACCCATGCAGGAGCCGGGCCAATGGTGTATTCGGCGGTGCGCCCCATGGCTGGCATCAAGGCCGCCAACCATCCCATCATCACAAGCGCCCACCAGCCCAGGCGCGACTTATCCCTTATCAATGCCCTGCTCCGGATTTCCCCTTGAGCTTGGAATGCTACCGGATTTGGAAAGGGCTGAGGACGCCCCTCATCCCCCTGTCAAAAACGAGCTTTCGCTCTGGGAATGGCGGCGCCCCACCGCGCCCGGCCCTACTCGATGGTTACGGAAGTGATCTTTGCATTGCTCACGCCCGTCGACAATTCCGAGTGCACGCTGATGTCGATGCCGTGGTTCTCCAAGTAAACGTAGCTCCTCTTACCCTGCATGACGCCATTGGCGTTGTATTCCGTACAAATCACTCCCCACGCTTCGTCGGACAGCGACGCGTACACGTCGGAGGCCGGTTGTGCGTCACCCCGTACGCATGTCGTCCGCCCATCGCGAAAATTCATGATCTGCACGGGCCTGCCGTGTTGGAAATCGTATTTCAGCCGGCCTGACCGGCCCCGTTTCTTGACTTGTCTGCGTCATTGGCTCATGGCAGTCTGAGGACTCGCAGAACCGGGGTTTATCCAGTCCAATGTTGCGTCGTTACCACAAGGAGGGGATATGGAAACAAAGGTATTGAAGGATATCCTGCTGGAACAAGGCGAAATTGATCGCTACTACGAAGGCCAGGTGCCCACCTCGCTTTGGCGAGCATTAAATCATCAACGCGGCATGGCCTTATTCGAGCTGATTGAAGAACCGTTTGTCATGTCAAACGGGCGTCCTCGAGCTCCGGACATCACCATCGTCTCTCATAATAAGGTCCCGTGGGTCACGATATCTGAAGCGCCTAGAGGCATCAGCACATGGGATGCCCCCGGTGTACCTGCCGGGAAAGATTGGAGCTACTACCGCATTCCCGCGGGCACCATCCTGCCCGACGGCCTTGCCGTGGTGCGCGATCACTACAATAAGAAACTGGATGCCACCCACCACACCATTGCACCAGCACGCGATATGCCGCTTTCACACTTCAAGTTCCTGCTGAACAAGCTGGCCGAAAACGCGATCAAAGAGGCTATCTGATGAAGTTCAGCGGCACCCTCGCCCCACTGGCGGTATGCGCTGTTCGTGATGCCGTCCTTTATCACGAACGGCTGCTGCAGAGCGAGACGCTAAGAAATCGCGCCGACTACGAGGAGTACACGGTAGATTTGTCGGTGTTTCTTGATGAGATCAAGCATCAATACAAGAAGATCGAAGCAGGCATTGGACTTCCCCTGGCCGATTTTTTTGACGCGGACGTTCCCGTACCGATCTATCACGGCAAAAATAGTGACAGACCCGATGCTGCGGCGTTCATAGAGATATCCAGTCCTTACGCCCTGCTTATGGTTTCCTCTGTGCGGGATGCCATCCTCTATAGGGAAAGTCTTTTGAGCGATGACGCTTCGCGAGAAAATTCCCGTGATCAAAAAGAATACTTGGCTTATCTCGAAGAGCTTCTGGCATTCGTCAAGGATGAATACAAAAAAATTGAATCGAAAGTCGGGATTCCGCTGGAGAAAATTTTGCACTCACCGTAACGCTTGAACCGAGGACCATGATACGGCTCTGCCTTCATCAATCAGTCAATGCGAGGCATTGGCACCGGCAATGGCGCTAGTCACAGCTGCTTTCAGGCGAACTTCCGCTTTAATTCGGAGATAGATGGATGACGGTTTGGGAAGTGCGATACACCTCGGTCAACGATTACGCCATGGTTGTCTCCTTGGATGACCACGACTCGTTGACAGGTCGGTTCCGCATTGATGGCACGCCAAAAAATTGGACGGACCGCCCCTTAGTGGGATTTGCCGACAGCACACGCCGAAAAAATAAGCGCCCACCCGCTGACATCAGCGCTATGGTTCCCGGCGCTCTGGTACTCAGCGAACGAGCCAAAGACGCTATGGGTCCATTCTTGTCGCAATTCGGGCAGTTGCTGGAACTGGATTGCGACGGAACCGGTGAAATCCGCTATTTCTACAACGTGACAAACGTTGTGCCATGTGTAGATGTCGAACGTTCCCAGAAAACCCAACTTGGCGACGTCAAGATGGAATCGTTCGATGACGCGCTGGTTCCCAAGGAAGCCGCTATTTTCAAAGACCCATCGACACTGAAGGTACGCATTTATATCAATGATGCGGGAAAGGCTATCATCGATCCGCTGATAGCTTCGGCGAAGTTAACCGGTATCGAGTGCGGCTCCCTTGTACCGCTTAGAGGCTGACAACGGCAAAGGACCGACCATCGACAACGGGCGCCAATACTATGTCGTTCAACAAGACCCTTGGCCTCATTTGCTGCAGCGTCGCATTCAGCGCATGCGCAACCACACCGCACCGCTTTGAGTGTCCCCATGTCCGTTCAGATGAGCATCAGAACCATGTGTTCAACAACGCATCGCTATTCGACGGCCCACCAGAACAAATGGCCAACCTTGTCCCTGTCCCAGGAAAAACCGCCGACCGCTGGGACCTGACCGGCGTCGATCCATACCTGGTGTGCAGGTACAAGGGAACCAACCACGTAGTAACAATTCACGCACAGGGCGCTAAGGAACCCCCGAACAAATCGGAATAGATGCCCAAACGCCTGCCGTCATTGTTGGCTGATGCAATCTAGTTCGCTATGGCACCCAAAGATTATCCAAGGGGCTACTTGTGGTGCCCCTCTTTTCATGCCCCCGGCGGGGCCGTAGCGATAAGCCGACGCCTCGCCATCCACAGGTTTGACAGCGCGAACAATGTGATCACTTGAGCCGTATTCTTCGCCAGGCCTTTGTAACGCACTTTCACGTAACCAAACTGGCGCTTGATCACCCGGAAGGGATGCTCCACCCAAGCGCGAACCTGCGATTTCAGTCGCTCCAGCGTCTCCAGCGCACGCTTATAACGGCCAGGTCCCATCGCCTTGATGACGCCACGTTTGGTTGCGATTGACCATACCAGCCGCTTGTTTGGCACGCGCTTGGACGCGCCTATATATCCGGCATCCGCATGCACAGACGTCTCCTCGCCATGCGCTCGGCTCTTGCTTTCGCTACGACGCCCTCCACTATCTGGCCATGTTCAAAAAACTCAGAGACTGGCGCATACGGCGCATCGTCGCTCGGCACCCCATCGCCGAATCGCTCTGGCGAGACGCGCTGGAGCGATGTACCCCGGCGCGTCGGCTGAGCGCCTCCGACCAGGGCACGCTGCGCGTGCTGGCAACGCTGTTCCTGGACAACAAGTCGCTGGAGCCGACCAAGGGGTTGCAGTTTGACGACGCCGACCGTGTCTTGCTCGCGACCCATGCTTGCGTACCCATCCTAAAGCTGGGCCTCGATTGGTACGACGATTGGTACAGCATCATCGTTTACCCGGATGCGTTCATTCCACGCCGTCCAAAAATCGACGCAGCGGGGGTGGTTCACCAGACCAACGACATATTGGCCGGTGAGGCATGGGGACGCGGACCGGTGATCCTGTCATGGGCGGACGTACTGAAGACAGGGACGAAACCGGGGCACAACGTGGTCATCCACGAAATGGCACACAAGCTCGATATACTCAACGGCGACGCCAATGGCTTTCCGCCATTGCATCGGCGTATGGATCGCCGCGTGTGGTCGCGGGTCTTCTCAGCCGCGTGGGATCGCCTGCAGGAGGAGCAACGCAACGGAGCCGACTTGCCGATTGACCCGTATGCCCTTGAAAGCCCGGCCGAGTTCTTTGCGGTGGCCAGTGAGCAATTTTTCGAAACGCCGGCAACCTTGCATCAGCATTTGCCGGACGTCTATCGGCAGCTCGAGCAATTTTACCGGCAGCACCCGTTCTGAGCCGCCAGCGTTTAAGAAGAACCTGAGGATGAATGTTGGACAAGGGTTTTCATGGTCGACTCCATTCGTTGCCCCTCATGCAACGCTGCTCTACCCCAAAAGTCAGTTCGTCAGAGCTTGTATCCGCCGTGTTCGCTAGGCAGCACCACCGGCCAAACCGGGCAAAGTGCTTCCACCGCCTCCATCAGCTCTATCCAGTCGGCAAGATCCGCCCTGCCTGGAGGCGTAGCATTCGCCACATTACCACCAGCCATCGGCTCACGCATGGCGTCAGTTTGAGGCTGGCCCGATTTCGGCAAGTAGCTCACCAAGCATCTCCGTTCGATCGAATAATGCGAAGTATTCTTCTACTTCGACCATATTGAGCTTGTCGCGCTGAGCATGCAACAACGAGCGGATGTCATCGATATCGCGTGTCCGGGCAGGGTTGTTGACCCATGCCTGCAGCTTGAACCCGATCAAACCCTCGGCGCTGATCACTCTCAATGGCCCCATGGCCGTAACGCGCTCGGTCGCCTCAGTCAGCAAGCGGCGCGCCACGGGACGGTGTGCATACAGCAGGTCCAGCCCCTCGTCGTTGCGCAGGTAATTGGCTGCATCTTCGCTCCGATAGATGCAGCGGTAGCCCAATCCCAACAGGATGTCGTGCAATCGGTCGGCGTCTTCGGCGTCGGCAAGGAAATCCACGTCTCGGGTTGCGCGCACCACTTGGTGCGCCGCCAGCGCAAGTCCACCGATTAATGCGGGCGTGGACTTGCAACCGACAAACGCGGCCACGGCCTGCTTTATCTGCTCGACCAGACGGGACACGAGTTACATGTTCCGGCGGTATTCGCCGCCTACGTCGTAGAGGGCGTGACTGATCTGGCCGAGGGAGTTGTATTTCACGGCTTCCATCAATTGCTCGAACACATTCTTGCGTTCGCGTGCGGTGGCTTGCAGGGTCTTCAAGCTTTCCGGCGCCAGCGTGTTGCGGGCTTTGCCGAATGCCTGCACGTTTTCGATCTGCTGGCCTTTTTCTTCCTCCGTCGAACGAATCAACTCGATTTCGGTGGCGATTTCGCCGCCGTGGTCTTTGGGCAGGAAGGTGTTGACGCCGATCAGCGGCAGGCTGCCGTCGTGTTTTTTCTGCTCGTAGTACATCGATTCTTCTTGAATCTTGCCGCGCTGGTACATGGTGTCCATGGAGCCGAGCACGCCGCCGCGTTCGCTGATGGCTTCGAATTCCTTATAAACCGCTTCTTCGACGAGGTCGGTGAGGGTGTCGACGATGTAGCTGCCCTGCCACGGGTTTTCGTTGAAGTTGAGGCCCAGTTCCTTGTTGATGATCATCTGGATGGCCACGGCACGACGCACGCTTTCTTCGGTGGGCGTAGTGATGGCTTCGTCGTAGGCGTTGGTGTGCAGGCTGTTGCAGTTGTCGAACAGGGCGTACAGCGCTTGCAGGGTGGTGCGGATGTCGTTGAACTGGATTTCCTGCGCGTGGAGGGAACGGCCGGAGGTTTGGATGTGGTATTTCATCATCTGGCTGCGGGCACTGGCGCCGTAGCGTTCGCGCATGGCGCGCGCCCAGATGCGGCGGGCGACACGGCCGATCACGGTGTATTCCGGGTCCATACCGTTGGAGAAGAAGAAGCTGAGGTTCGGCGCGAAGTCGTCGATGTGCATGCCGCGCGCGAGGTAGTACTCCACGATGGTGAAGCCGTTGCTGAGCGTGAAGGCGAGCTGGCTGATCGGGTTGGCGCCGGCTTCGGCGATGTGATAGCCGGAGATGGAAACCGAATAGAAATTGCGCACCTTGTGGTCTACGAAGTACTGCTGGATGTCGCCCATCATGCGCAGCGCGAATTCGGTGCTGAAGATGCAGGTGTTCTGCGCCTGGTCTTCTTTGAGGATGTCGGCCTGCACGGTGCCGCGCACGGTTTGCAGGGTTTCTTCCTTGATACGGGCGTAAGTTTCGGCGTCGACGAGTTGGTCGCCGGTGACGCCAAGCAAGCCGAGGCCCAGGCCTTCGTTGCCTTTGGGTAGATCGCCGGCGTAGGTGGGGCGTTGCTTGCCGGCGAAGAGTTCGTCGATGCGCTTTTGCGCGGCGGTCCAGCGGGCGCTGTCGGATCTGAGGTATTTCTCCACGTTCTGGTCGATCGCGGTGTTCATGAACATCGCGAGGATGATTGGCGCGGGGCCATTGATGGTCATCGATACGGAGCTGGTCGGCGCGCTGAGGTCGAAGCCGGAGTACAGCTTCTTCATGTCGTCGAGGGTGGCGATGTTGACGCCGGAGTTGCCGATCTTGCCGTAGATGTCCGGACGCGGCGCGGGATCTTCGCCGTACAGGGTGACGGAGTCGAAGGCGGTGGAAAGGCGCGTGGCCGCGCCGCCCTGGCTGAGGTAATGGAAACGGCGGTTGGTGCGCTCGGGCGTGCCTTCGCCAGCGAACATGCGGGTGGGATCCTCGCCGGTGCGGCGATACGGATACACGCCGCCGGTGTACGGGTAGTGGCCGGGCAGGTTTTCGCGCATCAGGAAGCGCAGTTGGTCGCCCCAGTCCTTGGTCTTGGGCGGCGACACCTTCGGGATTTTCTGGTGGCTGAGCGATTCGCGATAGTTCTCCACGCGGATCACTTTGTCGCGCACCTTGTATTCATTCACTTCATCGGTGACGGATTTGTAGAGCTTGGGCCAGTCGCGCAGCAGGTGCAGGGCTTCGTGGCTGAGTTCGCGCAGGGCGGCGTTGTAGCGTTGGCGCAGCACCAGCAGGGTGCGATCGGCTTCAGCATCGTGCAGAGCTTCGTGATCGTAACGCTCCAGTTCGCGCGGCAACTTGTCGTCGCCCAGTTCCTTCAATGACTCGTAGTAATGCTGCGCCTTGCTGGCGAATTCGGCCTCGCGCTCGATCTGCGCGTTGACGCCCCTGCCCTGCTCGGCGATTTCGGCGAGATAGCGCACGCGCGCACCAGGAATCAACACAGTAGCGCGCGGTTCCTTCAGGGTGACATCCAATTGGGGACTGAAATCGCAGCGCGGACTTTCCACAACCCGCTCCCCGCCCCCCGTTCCCAACTTGTGCCGCAGCAAGCGACACAGGTTCGTAAACATCCAGGTGACGCCCGGATCGTTGAACTGGCTGGCGATGGTGGGATACACCGGCACGTCTTCGTCTTTGAGCGTGAAGGCATTGCGGTTGCGCTTCCATTGCTTGCGTACGTCACGCAGCGCGTCTTCGGCGCCGCGCTTGTCGAATTTGTTGAGCACTACCAGTTCAGCGAAATCGAGCATGTCGATTTTTTCGAGCTGGCTGGCGGCGCCGTAATCGCTGGTCATCACGTAAACGGGAAAGTCGACCAGGTCGACGATTTCCGAATCGCTTTGGCCGATGCCGGCGGTTTCCACGATCACCAGGTCGTACGGCTGGCTCTTGAGGAAATTGATGCAGTCGTGCAGCACTTCATTGGTGGCGGCGTTCTGGCGGCGCGTGGCCATGGAGCGCATGTAGACGCGATGGCTGCGCAGTGCATTCATGCGGATGCGGTCGCCGAGCAAGGCGCCACCGCTGCGGCGGCGCGTGGGGTCCACGGCGAGCACGGCGATGCGCATGTCGGGGAAGGCATGCAGGAAGCGCAGCAGCAGTTCGTCCACCACCGAGGATTTACCCGCGCCGCCGGTGCCGGTCATGCCGAGCACGGGCGTGTGCTTGCCGGCCAGCGACCACTCCTTGCGCAGGCGCGCGAGTTCGGCGTCGCTCAGCTTGCTCTCTTCGATGGCGGAGAGCATGTGGCCGATGCTGATTTCGTCGTCGATGTTGATGTTGGCGGGGACGACGGCGTCGTTCTGCTCGCGCTGCGCGGCGGCGTTGCCGGCGCGGTGCATGACGTCCTCGATCATTTCCACCAGGCCGAGCTTCATGCCGTCGTTGGGGTGGTAGATGCGCTCCACGCCATAGGCTTGCAGCTCGCGGATTTCCTCCGGGGTGATGGTGCCGCCGCCACCGCCGAACACGCGGATATGGGCGGCGCCCCGCTCCTTGAGCATGTCCACCATGTACTTGAAGTATTCGACGTGGCCGCCCTGGTAGGAGGACAGCGCGATGGCGTCGGCGTCTTCCTGCAGTGCAGCACGAACCACGTCCTCCACCGAGCGGTTATGGCCCAGGTGAATCACTTCCGCGCCCTGCGATTGAATGATGCGGCGCATGATATTGATGGCGGCGTCGTGGCCATCGAACAGACTCGCGGCAGTGACGAAACGCAGGGGGCTGGTTTCGGCCTGCGCGGACGTGGCAGGAACGTGCTTGGCGGGGGAACTCATGGGGACTCCGAGAACGGTATGTTCCAAGTGCAACTATTCTAATGGCCTTACTTGTTAAACGGGTGCTTGCGTACGCAAGCCCGTGCCGAAGGACGGCGCGGCGGGTGCAAGACGGTGGCTGCGGATTTTTCAAATTCCATCCAGATTGGTTAGGAAGCGTTCCGAAATCAGCGTTACTTGGGATGCACCTTCAGGAGGAATTCTTTATGCACGCAACCGTCGCCCCCTCACCTGCCAAGCGCCGCTTTCCGCGATTGCAGATGTGGCACCAGATTCTCATCGCGATGATCCTTGGCCTTGCGGTCGGGCATGTCGTCGGTGAGCCGGCGAAGATGTTGGCACCATTGGGCGACGTTTTCATGTCGCTCATCCGCATGTGCGTGGTGCCGGTGGTGTTTGTCTCGGTGGTGTGCGGCATCACTTCGCTTACCGACCTGGCGGCGATGCGCCGTATCGCGTGGAAATCGATCGCCATTTACATGGTGTCCATGGCGGTGATGGCCGTGCTTGCGATGGGTTCGGCCAATTTCTTTCACGTCGGCAGCGGCCTGGGCCTGACGGTGGGCGCGGGCGAAGCTGTTGCCACCGAGTCGACCAGCATGAAGGATGCGTTGTTGAGTGCGATTCCTTCCAACCCGTTCAAGGCGTTTGCCGAAGGCGCGTTGTTGCCGACGATCGTGTTTGCGGTGCTGTTCGGCCTGGCCATCAACCTGACGGGTGAAAAGGCGGCGCCGGTGCGCGACTTCTTCGATGGCATGTCGGCGGTGGTGTTCAAGCTGATCGGCATGGTGCTGAAGTTTGCGCCGATCGGCGTGTTCGGCCTGATGGCCTATGTAACGGCCGACCATGGTTTCTCGGTGCTTGGCCACCTGGGCACGCTGGTGGCGGTGGCCTATGCGGTGATGATCTTCTTCATGCTGGTGTTGTGCGCGCTGATGCTGATGGTGTTCCGCCTGAATCCGCTGCCGTTCCTGCGCAAGGCGATTCCGGTGCAGCTGTTTGCTTATTCGTCCGCCAGCAGTGCGGCCACCCTGCCGCTGAACCTGGAGAACACGCAGCAGCGCCTTGGCGTGGATCCGCGCGTGGCCAGCTTCGTGTTGCCATTGGGTTCGACCATCAATATGTCGGGGCTGGCGGTGTATCTGGGCACCGTGGCGATTTTTGCCAGCAATGCCTATGGCATCGAGTTGTCGCTGATGCAGATGGCGATGGTGGTGCTGACGACCACGCTGGCCTCGATCGGCGCTGCCGGCGTGCCGGGCGCGGCGCTGGTGGTGATGAGCCTGGTGCTGTCGTCGGTGGGCTTGCCGCTTGAGGTGATTGCGGTGATTGCGGCGGTGGATCGCTTGCTTGACATGGGCTGCACGTCGGCGAACGTGACCGGCGATACGGTGACGGCGGTGATGGTGGCAAAGTCGGAAGGGGTACTGGATGAGGAGTGTTACAACCGCGCATGAGGGTGTGAAGCTTGCTTGCCTCACCGCGAGGTTGGGATGAAATCCCAGCCTAACACCATCAGGCCAGGCCGAACGGCAAATTCGGTGACGCGACCACGCGATCGCCCACGCACTCGCCACGCAGGAACGCCAGCACTGCTCTGATCACGTCCGGTGCATCCAGCACACGGTGATGCCCCAAGCCTTGTGTCGTAAGCAGGCGCGCACCGGGCCAATAGCGCGCATAACGTTCGCCCTCTTCCCACGGCACTTCGCGGTCGTCCAGATCGTGCACGATCAACCCAGGCTGACCCAACGACGGCACATGGCGATGCACCTGCAGTTCGCGCATGCGCACGCCGGTGCGGTGTTCGCACCAGGCGATAAACCGGTCGCGCAAATGCTCGCCAAGGCGTACGAAGCGGATGAAGCGACTGGCGGCGGCTTCGATATCCGCCGCCGGCGCAATCAGAACCAGCCGCTGCGCATACCAGTGTTCGTCCTGCGCCAGCGCGACGGCGGCGCCGCCCATGGAGTGGCCGATCGCCAGCGCCGCGTTGCCGAAATGCTGGCCGATGGCGCGGATGGTGTCGATGAAATCCGGCAAGGTGCACAAGTTGCCGCTGCTGGCGCCATGACCGGGTTGGTCGAAGGTCACCACGGCAAAACCCAGTTCGCGCAACTTCGCCACCCATGGCAGATAGCGCAGACCGAAGCTGGACCAGCCGTGTACCAGTAACGCATACGGCTGCGTGGCGGGATCGCCCCACACATATGTCGCAATGGATTGGCCATGGATGACGAGTTCGCCTCGCTGCATGCTGTCGTCCGGCTGCGCCTCGCGTGCCCGGCTGCGGCTGCTGGCGAAGGGTGTCGCAAACAGCCGCCCGGCACGATCCACCGCGCGATTGGGCGCAAGCCGGCTGCCAACGGCGAAGCCGATGCGTACAGCGCGCAACTTCAGCGTGGAGCGTGAAGAACGATGACGCGAACGAACCGTCTGGCGTGGCATGGCAGCCTCCTTAAGGCTGATAACTGGCGAGCAGGCGATCGAGGGCCGCCCAGGTGCGCTGGTGCGCTCCGTCGAAACCGAACAGGCTGGCGTCGTGATGCAGGGCCAGCATCACGGCATACAGTTCGAAGGCGAGTTGCTGGGGATCGGTGTCCGCGCGCAGGTCGCCGACTTCGATGGTTTGCGTGATCGCGCGCACCAGTTCGTTGCGCCAGCCGGTTTGCTGCTCTTTCACGCGGGTGCGCAGCGGGCCGTCTTCGCGGCCGTCGTATTCCACCACGGCGCTGATCAGCACGCAGCCGTTGTAATGGACGCGAATCCATTCGGACCAGCGCTCCAGGATGGCGCGCAGGCGCCTGGCCCCACGCGGGTTTTGTACGGCGGGGCGCATCACGAAATCCATGAAGCGCCGGGTGGCGGCGTCCAGCAGGGCCAATTGCAGTTCTTCGCGGGAACCGAAATGGGCGAACACGCCGCTCTTGGACATGCCGACGCCGAGGGCGAGTGCGCCGATGGACAGGCCTTCCAGGCCATCCTGGCGGGCCAGCTCGTACGCGTGGTCGAGGATCAGCTCGCGGGTGGCGGCGCCTTTGGTGGGAGTGGCGGTGGGGTTCATGATCGGCAAAATAGCACGATCGTTCGTTTTATTTCCAGGGGGCGAAAGCGGCCGGGATGGCCCGACCCCACCGGACGCAGGTTGGCGGTGAGCGAATGCGAACCCCAACGACGCCATGCAGGCGAGGCCGGATTTGCCGTCACCTCATCGCCATCACGCTCCGATCCGACTCAAGCGCGGGTCGCAAATAATTCTGCTGCCACCTGAACCAGCGAAAGCAATCACGTCAACACCCGGCAACACGCTCGCGTTTCCCGATTCGACAGCCGCCGATGGCAGCTGCCCCACTTTCAAGGAGACACACATGATCAGCATCACCCGCAAACTGGCCTTTGTTGCAGGTATCGGTCTTGCGCTGGCCAGCGTGGGCTACACACCGCCCGCTTCTGCGCAGGTAAGCGTGGGCGTAGGTATCAATGTCGCGCCGCCGCCGCCGCGCTTTGAACGTGTGCCGCCACCGCGTCATGGCTGGGCATGGGTGCAAGGTTATTGGCGCTGGCAGCCGCGTGCGCATCGCTACGTATGGGTGCCGGGTGCATGGGTGCGCGAGCGTCCGGGTTATCGCTGGTATCCGGGCGTATGGGAACGTCGTGGGCCGAACTGGTACTGGCGTGATGGTCGCTGGGGCCGCTGATCATCATGCGTAAAAAGCTGCGCTTCATGGCACGATGAGGCGCAGGGTCCACGACAGCTTCGCCAATTAGACTTGCGCGCGGCGCTGACCGGATCGGCAGCTCCGATCCTCTTCTCTGGGGCTTATCTATGTCATTACGTTTTGCATCCTTGCTGGTTGTTGCCGGCGTGGCAGCCACGCTTGCCGGTTGCGTGGTGGAACGGCCGGCGCCGCCGCCGCGTCGCGTCGTGTATGTCGCACCGCCACCGCCTCCGCCGCAGGTGGTGGAAGTGATCGCGCCGCAGCCGCCACCGGTGCAAGTGATCGAAGAAGTGCCACCGCCACGCCCCGGCTATGTATGGGCGCGCGGTTACTGGCATTGGGACGGCGGCCGCTACGTGGCCGTGCGCGGTCACTGGGAGCCGATGCATCCGGGCTATCGCTACGTGCATCCGCATTGGGAACGTCATCCCGATGGCTGGCACTTCCATGTGGGCGTGTGGGTTCAAGGGTAAACATCGTCTTCACGTATGTCGAAAAACGCCCTGCACATGCGGGGCGTTTTCGTTTTGCGTTTGCTGCGATGCGAAAGCGGTGTCCGCGCAGGTCGTACTAAACTTATGCGGATAACTCGCCCCGCCCCAGCCTCTCGCTGGGGTTTTGAGTTTCAGGCGTCAGGTCCTTGGCGGGGCCAGCGCTTTTCCCATTCGCGTGCCTTCCCCAGCACCGTCAAACGTGGAGTTCAAGTTCCAATGATTTTCGAAACCATCGCTAAAACAGGCCACGAAGAAGTCGTCTTCTGCCACAACCAAGACGCCGGCCTGAAAGCCATCATTGCGATCCATAACACGGTGCTGGGTCCGGCACTTGGCGGCCTGCGCATGTGGCCGTACAAGACCGAGCAGGATGCAGTGAACGACGTGCTGCGCCTGTCGCGCGGCATGACCTACAAGAACGCCGTGGCCGGCCTGAACCTGGGCGGCGGCAAGGCGGTGATCATCGGCGATCCGTCCAAAGACAAATCCGAAGCGCTATTCCGCGCCTTTGGCCGTTTCGTCAACTCGCTCAATGGCCGCTACATCACGGCCGAAGACGTGGGCATCGACGTAAACGACATGGAATACGTATTCCGCGAAACCGAATACGTCACCGGCGTGCACCAGGTGCATGGCGGTTCGGGCGATCCTTCCCCGTTCACTGCTTACGGCACGCTGCAAGGTTTGATGGCCGCGCTCAACTTCAAGTACGGCAACGAAGAAGTGGGCAAGTACAGCTATGCCGTGCAGGGTTGCGGTCACGTCGGCAGCGAATTCATCAAGCTGCTGCGCGAGCAGGGCGCGAAGGTGTTCGTCACCGACATCAACAAAGAAGCCGTGCAGCGCTGCGTGGACGAACTGGGCTGCGAAGCGGTGGGCCTGGACGACATCTACGACGTGGACGCCGACGTGTATTCGCCCTGCGCGCTGGGCGGCACCGTGAACGAGCAGACCATCGACCGCATCAAGGCCAAGATCATCTGCGGCGCGGCCAATAACCAGCTGGCCAACGACGCGATCGGTGAAGAACTCCAACGTCGCGGCGTGCTGTACGCGCCGGACTACGCCGTGAACGCCGGCGGCGTGATGAACGTGTCGTTGGAAATCGACGGCTACAATCGCGAACGCGCGATGCGCATGATGCGCACCATCTACTACAACCTGGGCCGCATCTTCGAAATCAGCAAGACGCAGAACGTGCCCACCTACAAGGCGGCCGACCGCCTGGCCGAAGAGCGCATCGCCTCCATCGGCAAGATCAAGCTGCCGCACATGGGCAACGGCGCGCCGCGCTTTGCCGGACGCATGCGCGGGCAGTAAAAACTGTACGCATGAGTATTGAAACGCCGGTCCGCTGACCGGCGTTTTCTTTTGTCCGCGCCGTCCGTTGGAGCCCCGACAGTTCTGCTAGACTTTTCGCCGCAAGAAGATGTGCGGTAAGACCTTGCTTCCATTGGCAAAGGTCTCAGGGGAACCCGCTTTGCGGGTTAGGAACAATCGATGCTTCTCCGACGGCCCTGCAGCGCGGTTGGCGCCTGCCGATAAAGGGTGCGGGGAAGGTATGCAGGGCAGCAAGCAGGCTGGGTACATATGAACGCAATGTTGGAAACCGGGATCGGCGACGAGGACATCCTGCTCAGGCTCAAGGACGTGCTGCACGAAACGTTCGAAATCGATCCTGCCCGGGTCACGCCCGACACCCACCTGTTCACCGACCTGGAGCTGGACAGCATCGATGCCGTGGACCTCGCCATCCAGGTGCAGGACATGACCGGCATGCGCATCAAGCCCGAGGATTTCAAGAACGTGCGAACGGTCGGCGACGTGGTCGCCAACGTACGCGCGCTGCTCGCGCGCTGAACACAGGCCGATTGCCATGCCGCTTGCGCCAGCCGCCGCCGGAGCATTCCGTCCCTGCGCGCTGATTCCCATCTATAACCACAAGGACACGATCGCGGCCACGGTGGCGGGCTTGCGCGCGTACGATCTGCCGGTGGTGATCGTGGACGACGGCAGCGACGAGGCCACGCGCGCGGTGCTTGGCGGCCTTGTTGCCCCCGACGTGCAAGTGATCCGCCTGGCGCGCAACGGCGGCAAGGGGCGAGCGATTACCGCCGGCCTGATCGCCGCGCGCGATGCCGATTTCACCCACGCCCTGCAGATCGATGCGGACGGCCAGCACGACGTGGCGGACGTGCCGCGTTTTCTGGCCGAGGGCCGCGCCGACACCAGCGCGCTGGTCTGCGGCCAGCCGATCTACGACCGCAGCGTGCCGCGCGCACGCCTGTATGGCCGCTACGTGACGCATGTGTGCGTGTGGCTGGAAACGCTGTCGTTCATGTTGCGTGATTCGATGTGCGGCTACCGTCTGTATCCGCTGGAAGCGACGTGTGCCGAGATCGACCGTGCGCCCCTGCCCGCGCGCATGGATTTCGACACCGAGGTGGCGGTACGCCTGATCTGGCGCGGCGTACCTGTGCGCAACCTGCCGACCCGGGTGATCTATCCGGAACACGGCCTGTCCCATTTCCATATGCTGCACGACAACCTGCGTATATCCGCGATGCATACGCGACTGCTGCTGGGGATGTTGCCGCGGGCGCCGGGCTTGTTGTGGCGCAAGCGGAAAAGGAGCGTTGCATGCGCCGTTTGATTTCATGTTTCTTGCTGTTCGTTTGTGCCAATGCATGCGCACAAAGCCCCGACCTGCTGCATGCCATCGTGAATCAGCTAAGCCAGCACACCGCCATCCGCGCCAGCTTCACCCAGCAACGTCAGACGCCCGCACTCACCCAGGCGCAGACCAGCAGCGGCCAACTGCTGTTCGTCACCGGCCACGGCATGCTGTGGGACGTGCAGCAGCCCTATCAGGAAACCTTGGCCCTCACCGGTGCCCGTACGGTGCGCATCGATGCCACGGGACGCATGCAACCGGTGCGCAACGAGCGGGGCGTTGGGCAGATCTCGCAAATGCTGCAAGGGATGCTGACGGGACGGCTGGATGAGGTGGAGCGTCAGTTCGATGTGCAGGCAAGCGGCACTGCTTCGCAGTGGAACCTGCACTTTACGCCCAGGCAATCGCGCGTCGCCCAGGTGCTGCGCGATATTCAGCTCGATGGCGGCACGTATCTGCAGCGCATCCGCATCGACATGCAAGACGGCACGCAAACCGACATCCGGATGACCGACACCCGCGACGCCGGCCCGTTGAGCGCGCAGGAAAAACACGCCCTCGGCCTGCCATGACGGAGCGGAACCTGTGGCTGCGCGCAATCGGCTTCATGGCGGCAACGCTGCTGCTCGCTGCGGCTTGCGCGTGGCTGCTGTTCGGGCGCGGGCGTTCGCCGATCCAGACTGATCTGCTGGCAATGCTGCCGGCCACGGAACGCAATCCGCTGGCCGAAGTGGCGGCGCAGCGCCTGGCGCACGCCAATGGCGACCGTGTGATTCTTCTGGTCGCCAATGCCGACGATGTGCAGGCCAAAGCGGCCGCGCGCCAGCTCGGGCAAACCCTGGCGAAGGACACGGTATTTGCTTCCGTCACGGCTGAGTTGCCGCCCTTCGATTTACAGCAACTGGTAGCGCCTTATCTGGCGCATCGCTTCCACTTGCTCAGCGATGCGGACCGGCAGGCCCTCGCGCAGCCCGGCTACGATCCCAGGCAGGCGCTGGCCCAACGCATCAACGAACCCTTCGTCACCGGCGTCGGCACGCGTTTGCAGGACGACCCATTCGGCTGGCTGCAACATTGGCTGGAGCAGCAACCATGGAGCCGCTCGCCGCTGCTGCCGGAAGACAACCTGCTGACCGCACATCGCGATGAGGTCAGCTACGTGCTGGTGACGGCAACGCTGAGCGGGTCCGCGTATGACGATGCAATTCAGCATCGCGCGCTGGATGCTCTGGATCAGGCCGAGCACACGATCGAACACGCTTATCCCGGTACGCAGGTGCTGCGTACCGGCGCCTTGTTCTACGCCGCCGCCGCACGCAGCGAAGCCGAACGCGACGTGCACCGCGTGGGCCTGATTTCCACGCTCGGCATCGGCGTGTTGCTGCTGCTGGTGTTCCGCTCGCCGGGTCCGTTGCTACTGGCGTTTCTTTCCACCGCTATCGGCATCGTCGCAGCCACCACGGTCAGCGTGCTGGTGTTCGGCCAGATTTATCTGCTCACCCTGGTGTTCGGCGCGGCGCTGCTTGGCGAAGCGGTGGACTATTCCATCCAGTACCTCACCGCACGCGCCAATGCAGGGGATGCCTGGAAACCACGCCAAGGCCTGCGGCAGGTGCGCCCCGCCCTGCTGCTGGCTTTGGGCACCTCGTTGCTGGGTTATGCCTTGCTGGGGCTGGTGCCGTTCGCGGCGTTACGGCAGATGGCGTGCTTCGCCATGGTCGGCATGGCGGTGGCCTGCCTGAGCGTGTTTTTCCTGCTGCCGGCGTTGCTGCAGCGGAAAGCCAAGCCACTGAGCGACATCTCCGTTCGCTGCGCGCTGATGCTGCAGAACATCGTTGCCCGCCTTACCGCCGGATGGCGCGGCGCAAGTCTCGCCGCACTCGCCTTGCTGCTGGCCGTACCCGGCTGGCTGCAGATGCATCATGACGACGACGTGCATCTGCTGATTTCTCCTCCCGCAAGCTTAGTCGCACAGGAAAAGCAGATTCGAGACATCACGGTCCTGGGCAACAGCACGCAGTTCTACCTGGTGCAAGGCGCGGATGAGGAACAGGTCCTGCAACGCGAGGAAATGCTGGAGCAGCGCCTGCAAGCCATGAACGATGCCGGACAGCTGCAAGGCTGGATCGGGCTGGCCGGCATGGTGCCCTCGCAGCAGCGGCAGCAGGCCAACCAGGCGCTGCTGGCGCCCCTGTTTGCACAACCCGCGCGCATGCGCCAGTGGCTGCACGAGGCCGGTTTTCGCGATGCCGATATCGATCGTTACCTTGAGGCATGGCCCGGTACGCCGCTGGGCTTGCACGATTGGCTGAACACGCCGGCTGCCACGCCGTTCCGTTATCTATGGCTGAGCGACGAGGCGCAGCACGGCGCAGCATCGCTGGTGATTGCGCAAGGCGACGCATCCCGCGCCCGGCTGCAGCAAGCCGCGGCGAATCTGCCGGGCGTAACCCTGGTGGACAAGGCCGCCGGTGTTTCCAGCCTGTTCGGCCGTTATCGACGCTACGCCAGCGTGTGGCTGCTTGCCGCCGTGCTGCTGATCGTGCCGGTATTCGGGCTGCGCTATGGCTGGCGCAGCGTACCGCGCGTGCTGGCGCCGCCGGTGCTGGGCATTGGTTTTACGCTGGCGATGCTCGGCTATCTGCATCATCCGCTTACGCTGTTCCACTGGCTGGCCTTGATGCTGGTGCTGGGCGTGGGCGCGAATTACGCGGTGTTTCTGCGCGAGGGCGAGCCCCATGCCGCGCATCGCCCGGGGGCGATGTACGCCAGCGTGCTGCTCTCCGCCGTCACCGCCCTGCTCTCGTTTGGCTTGCTGGCATGGAGTTCGATGCCTGCCTTGCGGGATTTCGGCCTTACGCTTCTGCTCGGCATCGGCTTCACTGCCGTGCTGGTGCCCGCCAGCACGGCGCCAAGAGCATCATCACCATGAACTTATTTTTTGCAGGGAGCACTCGCCCATGAAGCGCGTCGTTATTACAGGCATGGGCGGCATCACTCCGCTGGGGCACGATTGGCCGCAGATCGAAGCGCGCCTGCGCGAAGGCCGCAACGCCGTGCGTCGCATGCCTGAGTGGGATTTCTATGAATCCTTGAACAGCCGGCTGGGCTGCCCGGTGGACGATTTCCGCATACCGGACTGGCCGCGCAAGCACCTGCGTTCCATGGGCCGCGTGGCGCAACTGGCGGTGGCTGCGAGCGAACGCGCCCTGCGCGATGCCGGCCTGCTGGATGACCGCAGCATCGGCGATGGGCGCATGGGCGTGGCCTACGGCTCGTCCGGCGGCAGCGTGGAACCGGTGCGCGTGATGGGCCGCATGCTGGAAACCGGCTCCATGCAGGGTGTAACCGCCACCAGCTACGTGCAAATGATGGCGCATACCACGGCCGTGAACATCGGGGTGTTCTTCGGCTTGAAGGGGCGCATCGTGCCCACCTCCAGCGCATGCACCTCCGGCAGCCAGGCGATCGGCTACGGCTACGAAACCATCCAGCAGGGCAAGCAGACATTGATGCTGTGCGGTGGCGCGGAAGAACTTTCCGGCCCGGGCGTGGCGGTGTTCGATACGCTGTTCGCCACCAGCACGCGCAACGACGATGCGCCGTTGACGCCGCGCCCTTTCGACCAGGCTCGCGATGGTCTGGTGGTCGGCGAAGGCGCCGCCACCCTGGTGCTGGAGGAATACGAACACGCCCGCGCACGCGGCGCGCGCATCTATGCGGAAATCGTCGGCTTCGGCTGCAATTCCGACGGCAACCACATCACCCAGCCCACCAGTGAAACCATGGCGACGGCGATGCAGCTGGCGTTGCGGGATGCGCAGCTTTCTGCTGACGCCATCGGCTACGTCAGCGCACACGGCACCGCCACCGATCGCGGTGACATAGCGGAAAGCCACGCCACGGCGCAGGTGCTCGGCAAGCGGGTACCGATCAGCTCGATGAAGAGCTATGTCGGGCACACGCTGGGTGCCTGCGGCGCGCTGGAATCCTGGTGGGCGGTGCAGATGATGCGCGACGGCTGGTTTGCGCCGACGATCAATCTGAGCGAGCCGGATGCGGCGTGTGCGGAGCTGGATTACATCGTCAACGGCGGGCGGGCGATCGGCGCGGAGCACGTGATGAACAACAACTTTGCGTTTGGCGGGATCAATACGTCGCTGGTGTTCAGGGCGCTGGGTTGATGCAATTCCACATCCAACAGCTCCATGCGTGGGCGCCCGGCCTCGACACCGACGAAGCTTGGCAAGCCTGGGCTCGCCACCCCACTGGCCTGCCCGACAACAACGAACAACCCGGCTGCGACTTCCTTCCGCCCATGCAGCGCCGCCGCCTCAGCCGCCTGGCACGCATGACCATGCACGCCGCCTGGCCGCTCTGCGGTGAGCACGAACAGCTGCCCCTGGTGTTCGCCTCGCGCCACGGCGAAACGCCGCGCACCTTTGCCCTGCTCAGCGAAGTCGCCGACGAGCAGCCGCTGTCGCCGACCCAGTTCGGCCTGTCGGTGCACAATGCGATCGCCGGCCAATGGTCGATCCTGCGCGGGCAGCGCGGCGAATCCGTGGCCATCGCCGGCGAAGCGGATACGTTCGAGCACGCCATGGTGGAGGCGGCGGCCTTGCTCGGCGACGGCGCGCCGACCGTGCTGGTAGTGATCGCCGAGGAACGACCACCCACAGCCTACGATGACTGGATCGACGACGTGCCGTTTTCGTATGCTGTGGCGCTGAGAGTTGGGGGAATCGACGCGGCGCCGAGCACACGCTGGCAGCTGCGCCTGGAACCGCATCAGGGGACGTCCGCACCCGCTGCCTGGCCGCACGCCTTGGATTTCGTGCGCGCGCTGCATGTCGGGGAGGCCGGGCTTGAACATACATGGAAGACACGTCGGTGGATCTGGCAACGCATCCCGTAAAGCGCGCCAACAGCGCCAATTATTTCTGGCGGCTGCTGGCCACCGGCACGAGCTTTGTCTTGTTCGGGCTGGGCGGATTGCTGCTTCGGCTGATCATCCTGCCGCTGCTTGGCTTGCTGCCGGGCGATGCGCTCACGCATCGCCGCCGCGCGCGCAACGCGATCAGCAAGGCGTTCTACCTGCACGTGCAATTCATGTATCGCAGCGGCGTACTGGCCTACGACTTCCAGGGGGTCGAGCGGCTTGGCCGCCCCGGGCAGATCATCCTCGCCAATCACCCGTCGCTGATCGACGTGGTGTTTCTGATTGCGCACATCCGCGACGCCAACTGCATCGTGAAGCAAAGCCTGTGGCGCAATCCGTTTACCCGCGGGCCGGTGCGCCGGGCGCAATACATCAGCAACAACGGTAGCCCGGAAATGCTCGAACAGGCAGCCGACGCGCTGCGCGAAGGGCAAACCTTGATCGTATTCCCCGAAGGCACGCGCACCACGCCAAATCAGGCGCCCGTATTCCACCGCGGCGCGGCGGCGATTGCGTTGCGCGGCGCACGCGTGATCACGCCGGTTTTCATTTCGGTACAGCCCACCACGCTGACCAAGGCCGAACCTTGGTACCGCATTCCGGAACGGCGCGTGCGCGTCACGCTGCGCGTGGGCCAGGACATTGCGCCGGAAACCTTCCATGCATCGACGCCGCTGCCGATCGCTTCGCGCCGGCTGAACGAGCATTTGCACAAACTATTCTCCAGGGAGCTTGCGCCATGAACGCCTTGCAACAGGATATTGCCCAGCTGATCATCGACACCCTCAATCTGGAGGATGTCACCGTGGCCGACATTCCGCCGGACCTGCCGCTGTTCGGCGAAGGCCTGGGCCTGGATTCGGTGGATGCGCTGGAACTGGCGCTGGCCTTGCAGAAGCGCTACGACATCCGCATCGCTTCCGATTCCAAGGACGCACGCCAGCATTTCACCACGGTCGCCACGCTTGCCGCGTTCGTGCACGCACAACAAGGCGCATGAACAAGCTTACCTCGATTCTCTTGCCACTAGCCGGGGTGCTCTACCCCTTCGTGGTGTACTTCGGCATGGATCGCGTGCCGCCGCCGATGTTCGCGCTGGTGCTGGGTGCGATCTGGCTGATTCGCGCGCCCAGCCTGTTGAAGCAACCCGGCGGACGCTGGATGCTGACGGCCGCCCTGGTGTATTGCGCCCTCCTTGCACTGAGCGGCGAGGCCGCCTTGCTGCGCTGGTATCCCACCCTGATCAGCGCGCTGCTGCTGTGCGCATTCGGCCTCAGCCTGCGATTCGGGCCACCCATCATCGAGCGCATTGCGCGCGTACGCGAACCCGATTTGCCCGATGCCGCCATTCCCTATACGCGCAAGGTCACCTGGGTGTGGGTCGGCTTCTTCGTGTTCAACGGCCTGGTATCGGCCGTGTTGACGCTATGGGCGCCGCTGAAGTGGTGGACGCTTTACAACGGCCTGCTGGTGTACTTCATCATGGGCACGCTGTTCGTCGGCGAATCGCTGCTGCGCCGCCGCCTGCGGAGCATGGCGTGAGCGTGGCGCGCGACCCGCTGGTTCTGGTCGAGCACCAGCACGACGGCGTGTGGACGCTTGAGCTTGAGGTTCCGCACGAACTGGTCTATTTCGCCGGCCATTTTCCCGGCGCGCCCGTGCTGCCGGGTGTCGTGCAAGTGGCGTGGGCGCTGGCGCTGGCCGCACCGCGGCTGGGCACGCCAACCCGTTGCACGCTGATGGAAGCGCTGAAATTCCAGCGCTTGCTGCGCCCTGGCGATCGCGTGGAGCTGGTGCTACGCCATGACGTGGCACGCCAGAAATTGCATTTTGCCTATCGCGATGGCGACAAGGCTTATTCTTCCGGTCGACTGGCATGGAGTGCCCATACATGAGCGAGCCATTGCTGCAGGAACGTCACTGGTCGGCCCACAAGGAGCGCGGCAGCTTCGTGCTGATGTGGCTTACCGCCTTCAGCGTGCGCGTATTCGGCCGCCGCCTGCTGGCCCCGGTGCTGTATCTGATCGTGCTGTATTTCTTTGCGTCGGCGCGCAGCGCGCGGCGCCATATCCGGCAGTACCAAACCTATCTGGCCGAGTGGAGCGGCAACGCCGCGCTCAAGCCGACGCTGGGTAGCGTGTTCCAGCAGTTCATGGCCTTCGCCGACAACCTGCTCGACCGGCTCGACGTGTGGCGCGGGCGCCTGCGCTTCGAGCAGGTGCAATTGATCGACCCGGACAGCGTACGCCCGCGCCTGCTGCGCAGCCGCCAGGGCGGGCGCGGCGAGATGCTGGTGGTGACGCACCTGGGCAATCCCGACGTATGTCGCGCGATGGCGGAGCTGAGCGAACAGGTGCCGCTGAACGTGCTGGTGCACAACCGCCACGTGGCGCAGTTCAATCGCCTGTTGGGCGAAGCGGGCGACCGCAGCATGCGGCTTATCCAGGTAAGCGAACTGGATACCGCGACAATGATGGATCTGTCGCAACGCATGGAGCGCGGCGAATGGCTGGCGATTGCCGGCGATCGCGTGCCGTTGAACGACGGGCGGCGCGTCACAGTGGATTTTCTCGGCCATCGCGCTGCGTTTCCGCAAGGCCCCTGGCTGATGGCCGGCCTGCTGCGCTGTCCGGTCAACCTCCTGTGCTGCCTGAAGGTAGATGGCCGCTACCGCATTTATCTCGACGCCTTTCTGGACAAGGCGCAATGGGAACGCGGCCGTCGCGATGCGGCCATCCACGACTGGGTGCAACGTTATGCCGACCGCCTGGCTGGCCAATGCTTGATCGCGCCCCAGCAATGGTTCAACTTCTACGCCTATTGGCCGTCGCATAAGGAGACCGCCGATGCGCGCTAACGGTGTTTTGCACCAGGAAGTAGACATGCTTGTCCCGTTCTACGACGTCGATTCGATGGACGTGGTCTGGCACGGGCATTACGTGAAATACCTGGAAGTGGCGCGTTGCGCACTGCTCGACGATATCGGCCACAACTACGTGCAGATGAAGGCATCGGGCTATGCCTGGCCGGTGATCGACCTGCAACTGCGCTACGTGCAGGCGGCGCGCTTTGGCCAACGGCTGGTGGTGCGCGCCGATTTGATCGAATGGCAGAACCGTCTATTGATTCATTACCTGATCCGGGATGCCGTCACCGGCCAGCGCGTGACGCGCGCAAGCAGCGTGCAGGTGGCGGTGCATATCGCCAGCGGCGACATGCAGCTGGAATCGCCCAAGGTTTTTATCGATGCCGTCGAACGGCGCCTGCGCAGCCATGCCCCCGCAAACCCAGCCCTTCAGCCCCACCCGCTCTCACATGGGAAGCGGGAATAAAAAGCCATGAACTACGCCAGCCCCACCTACATCGAAGAAACGCGCATCGGCTTTCATTTCCTGCGCACCCACACCTGGCAGCATCACGTGCTGCGCGTGGCGATCAACGACCTGAAGCGCCTGATCGGCGAGCCGCTGCCGCAAGGCGGCACGCTGCTGGATGCCGGTTGCGGCCAGGGCAAATCATTGCCCTTGTTGCGTGATGCTTTCCAGCCTTTGCGCATGCTGGGCCTGGACGCCGATCCGCACAGCCTTGCGCTTGCGCAGGCCGAAGCCGAGCGCGCTGGCATCGCCATCGAACTGCATGCCGCCGATTGCGCCACCATGCCGCTGCCAGATCAGAGCATCGATATCGTGTTCTGCCACCAGACCTTCCATCACCTGGTGGAGCAGGAACGCGCGCTGGCCGAATTCTGGCGCGTATTGAAGCCGGGCGGCTGGCTGTTGTTTGCCGAATCGACCAAGGCGTACATCGATACCTGGGTGATCCGCTGGTTTTTCCGGCATCCGATGGAAGTGCAAAAAAGCGCAGAGGAATACCTGGAGATGCTGCGCTGGCAGGGTTTTGAATTCACGACAGGCAACGTGTCGTTTCCGTACTTGTGGTGGAGTCGCTCGAAGGATTTCGGCTTGCTGGAACGGTGGGGATTGAAAGCGCCCCCACCGCCGGGCCAGCGCGAAGAGACGCTGGTGAATGTGGCGGCGCGGAAACCCGTGGCATGAAACACAATGTCAAGCTCGCCATCCGTCACGTAGGCTGGGATGACAATCCCAGCTTTTACGCAGATGGCGATGCTACGGGCTCGCCCGCATGAATACTTACCTCAACGCCCTGGGCGTCATCTGCAACCTCGGCGCCGGCAAGACCGCCGTCGCCGAAGCGCTGTTTGCCGGCGACGACAGCGGCATCCGCCCCGAACGCGGCTGGATTCCGCATCACGCACCGCCGCTGGGCAGCGTGCATGCGGAACTGCCACCCGTACCCGACACACTTCGCCATCGCGACAACCGCAACAACCGCCTGCTGCTCGCCGCGGCATTGGAAATCGACACCGACATCCGCGCCGCGATCGCGCGCCATGGTGCCGCGCGCATCGGCATCGTGCTCGGCACCAGCACTACCGGCATCGAGGAAGCCACGCGCGGTATCGCCACGTATCGGCGCGATGGCGCGTGGCCGGCCGATTATCACTATTCGCATCAGGAACTCGGCGGCCCCGCGGAATTCCTGGCCGAATGGCTGGCGCTGTCCGGCCCTTGCTATGGCATTTCCACCGCCTGCACGTCGGGCGCACGCGCGCTGATGAGCGCGCAACGCCTGCTGCGCATGGGGCTGTGCGACGCCGTGCTGTGCGGCGGCGTGGATACGCTGTGCCGCCTGGCGATCAACGGTTTTCATGCATTGGAAGCGGTCGACCTGCAACGCTGCGATCCGTTCTCCAGGCATCGCCGCGGTATCAACATCGGCGAAGCGGCGGCGCTGTTCCTGATGACGCGCGAACCCGGCCCGGTGCAGCTGCTCGGCGGCGGCGCCAGTTCCGATGCATACCACATGTCCTCGCCCGATCCGGCGGGAACCGGCGCGCGCAAAGCCATGCACGACGCCTTGCGCCACGCCGGGCTGGAGGCTGCACAGATCGATTACCTCAATCTGCACGGCACCGCCACCGAGCATAACGACAGCATGGAAAGCCAGGCCGTCGCCAGCGTGTTCGGCCCTGCAGTGCCGTGCTCGTCGACCAAGTCGCTCACCGGCCACACGCTTGCCGCCGCGGGTGCGCTGGAGGCGGCGTTCTGCTGGCTGAGCCTGACCGACACGCGTGCCGAACGCCGCTTGCCGCCGCACGTGTGGGATGGCGAAGCCGATCCCGCATTACCTGCGCTATGTTTCACCCGTGTCGGCAGCCATCTGCCCGCCGACGGAAGGCGTTACCTGATGAGCAATTCGTTCGCGTTTGGCGGCAACAACGCAGCGTTGATTGTGGGAGATCCCGCATGACGCCCTGGCCGATCGCCGAAGTCGTGCCGCATGCCGGCGCAATGATCCTGCTCGATGACATCCTGGAAGCAGAGCGTGAACGCGTCGTCTGCACGCGCACGATCCGCGCCGGCGGCTTGTTCGTGGAGGACGATGGCAGCATGCCGGCCTGGGTCGGCGTGGAACTGATGGCGCAAGCCATCGCCGCCTGGGCCGGCTGTTGCGCGCGCGCCGAGCAGCGGCCGGTGCAACTGGGTTTTCTGCTCGGCACGCGACACTATGCCTGCAACGTGGATACCTTTCCGGCCGGCGCGCAGTTGCGCGTGGAAGCGGCGCGCGAGTTCCACAACCAACAAGGCATGGGCGTCTTCCATTGCCGTATCGACGCGCCCGGCATCCATGCCGAAGCGCGCTTGAACGTATTCAGCCCGCCTGATACGGACGCTTATTTCAACCAGGAATCCAGGGAGACGCCGCATGGCTGACACAGTGCTGGTGACCGGCTCCAGCCGCGGTATCGGCCGCGCCATTGCCTTGCGGCTGGCGCAAGCGGGTTACGACGTCGCGGTGCATTGCCGGAGTCGTCGCAACGAAGCCGAACAGGTGGCCGACACGATTCGCACGCTCGGCCGCGCCGCGCGCGTGCTGCAATTCGATATTGCCGATCGCCCGGCATGCGCCGCCGCGCTGCAGGCAGACGTGGAAGCACATGGCGCGTATTACGGCGCGGTGTGCAACGCCGGGCTTACCCGCGACGGTGCATTTCCTGCCCTTTCCGACGAGGACTGGGACCAGGTGCTGCGCACGAACCTGGACGGCTTCTACAACGTGCTGCACCCGATCATCATGCCGATGATCCGCCGCCGCCAGCCGGGACGCATCGTGTGCATCACCTCCGTATCGGGCCTGATCGGCAATCGCGGCCAGGTGAACTACAGCGCCGCCAAGGCCGGCGTGATCGGCGCGGCGAAGGCGCTGGCGGTGGAACTGGCCAAGCGCAAGATCACCGTCAATTGCGTCGCGCCGGGCTTGATCGATACCGACATGACCAGCGACGGCTTGCCGATGGAAGAAATTCTGAAAATGATACCGATGCAGCGCGCCGGCACCGCCGACGAAGTCGCCGCGGCCGTGCAATTCCTGATGAGCCCTGAAGCGGCTTACATCACCCGGCAGGTGCTCGCGGTAAACGGCGGCTTGTGCTGAACATCACCCATCAAGGAGAGACCATGAAAACAAGAATGCTCGTTGCCATCGCGTTGCTGTGCGCACCTGGCTTGTCCTTCGCCGGCGACAAGATCGTGCATTTTCCGTTTGCCAACGCCGTCGCCGCGGCGACCCAGTCGGGCAAACTGGATGGCACGGTGAAGTTCTATCTGGCCGGAAGTACGCCGCAGGGCCAGGTGACGGTGCTCAAGAGCGATGTCAGCGTCAATCGCAAGACCAACGCCTTCGGCAAGGGCGACCAGAAAACCTGTGACTGGGCGCTGCAATCGGCCTTGATCGCGCTGCAGGATCAGGCGAAGGCGGCCGGGGCCAATGCGGTGGTCGATATCGTCAGCGATTACGACAACGAATATCGCGATTCCGAGAACTACGAATGCCATGTGGGCTTCTTGATGTCCGGCGTGATCATGAAGGGGAAACTGGCGAAAGTGCAGTGATGCTGCTGTCCCTCCCCCCGCTGACAGGGAGGGGCTGGCATGCGCGGCTTGCTGATGCGCCGCGTCAGAGGCTGAAAAGACCCCTGCGCTACAATTCCTGGCATCCAAACCCCTTCCCAGGAGTTCCTCATGCGTCCGTTTCCGCTCGGTGAAGAGATCGACCGGCTGCGCGAAAGCGTGTCCGCCTTCGCCGAAAAGGAGATCGCACCGCGCGCCGACCACATCGACCGCGAGAATCTGTTCCCGCACGATCTGTGGCGCAAGATGGGCGACCTAGGGCTGCTTGGCATCACCATACCGGAGGCGTACGGCGGCAGCGGCATGGGTTTCCTGGCGCACATGGTGGCGATGGAGGAAATCTCCCGCGCATCCGGTTCGGTGGGGCTTTCGTACGGTGCGCACTCCAACTTGTGCGTGCAGAACATCTTCCACAACGGCAACGACGCGCAGCGGAGCAAGTACATTCCCAAGCTGTGCACCGGCGAATATGTCGGCGCGCTGGCGATGAGCGAACCGGGCGCCGGTTCCGACGTGGTCGGCTCGATGACCTGCCGCGCGGAACAGCATGGCGACGTGTGGGTGGCCAACGGCTCCAAGATGTGGATCACCAACGGCCCCGATGCGGACGTGCTGCTGGTCTACATGCGCACCGCGCCGCGCATCGCCGGCAGCCGCTGCATGACGGCGTTTATCGTCGAAAAGGGCATGAAGGGCTTCACCACGGCGCAGAAGCTGGACAAGCTCGGCATGCGCGGCTCCAACACCTGCGAACTGGTGTTCGACAACTGCGAGATCCCCGCCGAGAACATCGTGGGCGAGGTGAACGAAGGCGTGCGCGTGCTGATGAGCGGCCTGGACACCGAACGCCTGGTGCTGTCCGGCGGCCCGATCGGCCTGATGCAGGCCGCGCTGGATATCGCCCTGCCCTACGCGCGCGAGCGCAAGCAGTTCAATGCGCCGATCGGCACCTTCGGCGTGATGCAGGCGAAGATCGCCGATATGTACACCAAGCTGCAAAGTTCGCGCGGCTTCGCCTATATGGTGGCGAAGGAGTTCGATGGCGGCGTGAAATCGCGCATCGATCCGGCAGCCTGCCTGCTCAATGCCTCGCAGAATGCGGTGCATGTGGCGCTGGAGGCAATCCAGACATTGGGCGGAAACGGCTACATCAACGAGTACCCCACGGGCCGCTTGTTGCGCGATGCGAAGCTGTATGAGATCGGCGCTGGCACGAATGAAATCCGGCGCATGCTGATCGGGCGCGAGCTGTTTCACGGGCGGGAGTGACAACCCGCGCAGCCACCATTCCCTCCCTGACTGCAGGGAGGGAATGGCTGATGGCGGATTACATCAAAATACCAAGCTGTAATTCACCGTTCCCATCGTCGCGTGCTCACGCTGCGCGTTGTACTGATCGGCGCCGAACGACAACTGCGAACGCGCCGAGAAGCGCCAGTTCAGCGACACGCCGGCGATGCTGCCGTAGCGCGACAAGCCGATGCCGTTGATCGGCATGAACTGCTGCAAGGCCGCAAAGCTGGCGTTCGGCACGGTACCGTGCATGGCGAACGCGTCCTGCCACAGATAGCGGGCCTGCAGGCTGAGGCTGCTGCCTTTGGACAGCTGCCACTGGCGCGAAGCGCGCAAGCCGACGCCCGCCTGCCAACGCTGGATCGTCTGCGAACTGGCGCTCAGGCCGAAACCATCGCCACCCAATTCGTTGAAGCCGTCGCGCTGCACGTTCGCATATTGCAGATTGGCGTAGGGCGTGAATTTCCAGCTACCGGCATTGAAGCGATAGCCGCTTTCGCTGTACGCCACGTCGTAGGTGCCGTTGCTGAAACTTCCCACGCCGGCATATTGATTGCCGAGCAACAACTCGCGGCGCGTGTTCTGCCAGTCGCTACCCACGCCGACACGGCCCATCGCATACCAGTTGCCCTGCACGATACCACCGTAGAGCATGCCTTCCAGCGCACGGCTGAAACCCTGATCGGCGCTTTGCTGCAGATTGCCCAGACCCTGGCTGTGGCTGATGGCATAGCCCAGCACGGCGCCATTGCCGAGCATGCGATCGCCGCCCACCATGGTGCCGTTGAGCTGGAAGCCGAGGCTGTCGTAACCGCTGCGCGAGAGGCTGCCCTGGTAGCCAAGGTTCTGCGACCAGCTCTGGAACTTGTTCTCGCGCTGCAGCGCTTGCGGGTTATCCAGCAGGCTATCGAAGCGGTCGGACAGCGCACGCGTGTCGGCGTCGATAGCCTCGAAGGTCATCGCGGCGCTGGCGGCGTACATCTGGCCGGAGAGGCTGTTCAACGACTGCTGCAAGGCCGCGGTGGTCTGCGACTGCTGGATCGCCGCGGCGCCGCTGACGAAGCTGCTCGGCAAAGGCTGTGCATTCGCGCCACCCTGGATCACGCTATTGATGGTGTTGAACGCGCCTTGGGTGCGCATCGCTCCCTGGTACGTCGCCGACGAATACGGCGCGCCTGCCGCTTGCGTGAGGCTGACCTGCTGCACGTTGAGGTAGGCGTCATTGGCGTCATAAAACAACGAGGCCATCAACGTGACACTCGGTGACCAAGTAAAGCTTGAGAACGTGCCGCTCAAGCCATTGGTCGCGGACAGGACGGTCGTTTTGGCGTTGGCGGTATAGCCCTGGTTGGCGCCGTACACGTACAGGCCTGCACTATTGCTCAAGGTGGCCGTACCGGTGACCTGCAGCGCGGTGCCGAGCGACACCGCCAGCTTGCCACCCGACTGGACGTAATTGCCCGTCATGGCCAGGTTGCTGGTGGTACCTACCACCAGGGTGCCCTGATTGGTGACATTGCCCGTGATAAGCGGCGTCTTGTTGGCGACGGAGTAAGTGCCGGTCAAGGCCAACGTCGCCGCAGGACCGATAGTGGCATCCGATGCCAGCGACACCGCGTTCAACCTGCCGCCATTGACGGTGGTGCCGCCGGCATACGTGGAAGGCTGGCTGAGCGTAAGCGTGCCGGGACCATCCATGACCAGGCCACCCTGGCCAGAAATGGGGTTGTTCCAACTGGAGGTTCCGGTAAAGCCAACCTCGACATTGCCCCAGTTGAACTGTTCTGGCCCATTGACCGCAGCGCCGATATTCAGGGCACCGTAACCGAATGTCGGATTGGGCTGCGAACCACCCAGCGGCGTGGCCGTTCCCAGCAAGGTCTGGCGTATCAGATCGTTCGAGAAATACGGATACGCCTGCCACACCAGCGCGGCTGCGCCGGAGACGATGGGCGCGGCAAGCGAGGTGCCCTCCACGATGTAGTAGCTGGGATTGGTGGTGCTGGCGGTGGTATTCGCACCCAGCACAATCACGTCGCCGGGCGCGGCAAGGCAAAAATTCATCGCCACGCCGCACTGGTTGGAGTAACTCTCCAGTTGCGTGGGATTGTTGCTGTTCAGCGCGACCGCAACCAGCCAGCCCTTTTGCAGATTGGCGTCGTGTGCGTAGTAAGGCAGCGCGGCGATCGTACTGGGGTTGGCCTGCGAGTCATTGCCCGCCGCAAATACGACCAGTCCACCATTGTTGACGAACGGCGCATACGCCGCATCAAAGGCGCTGTTGAGGGTGTTGTTGGTGGTATCCCAGGTAATGCCGCCCCAGGAGTTGTTCATGACCTTCACACCAGCGCTGATCAGATCGGCGTTGACCTGCCCCAGCGGAGTCGCATCGCTGCTGGTGACCTGGGTCGGCGGGGTGGAGCCGTTATCGTCCGGCGCCTTGTCGGCGATGATGCGCGCCGACACCAGGTTCGCACCCGGCGCAATCCCGCCCGGAAACTGGGCGAACGACGTACCCGCCGCAATTTCGGAAACCATCGTGCCGTGACCGTTGACGTCATCGATGTTGATGTTGTTCTGCGTCGGATCCACATAGATCAGCTCTTGCGAAACCCGCCCAGCCACAGTCGGGTTCGAGCGCATGATGCCGCTATCCACCACGCCGATCGTGACACCAGTGCCGGTGTAACCTTGATTGTGTGCCGCATAGGCGTTCGTCAGCGAAAGTTGGGCGTCGGTCGGCGGCTGCGGGAGGTTCGAACTCGGCGAAGGGGTCGGTGCCGGTGGAGGGGGCGCTGATGCCCCCCTTACGTTGCTGTTGCCACCTCCACCGCCACAACCGCTCAATCCCACTGCAAGACTAATCAAGAGCGCTACATCACGGCGGCGCAACGCCTGCATCCCAGTTGCCATAGATTCCTCACCCAGAGTTTGTCCCCAACAGATTCGGAATACCGCCACGCCCAACGGCGGCATTCACTCATAGCTTATTCGTTTGATTTACATGATTGCGAGTGGTGCAGCTGCGCTATTTCTCACGAAAACGGAAAATTTGCTGCTAAGCAGTGAGAACGGCGATAATTCGCGAATCCTTTTCGGCGCGACGCGCCCAAATGCTCCCCTGGAGATTCCCATGTCGGATATCGTCATCGCCGCTGCCAAGCGCACTGCCATCGGTTCCTTTCTCGGCCAGTTCACTGGCGTTCCCACCCCTACCCTGGGCGCTACCGCCATCCGTGCCGCGCTGGAGCAGGCCGGCATCGCCGCCACGGACGTGAGCGAAGTGATCATGGGCTGCGTGCTGCCGGCCAACCTGGGCCAGGCGCCCGCCCGCCAGGCCGCCCTGCACGCCGGCCTGCCCCCGGCCACTGGCTGCACCACCATCAACAAGGTGTGCGGTTCGGGCATGAAGGCGATCATGCTGGGCCATGACCTGATCAAGGCAGGCTCCGCCAGCGTGGTGGTGGCCGGCGGCATGGAATCGATGACCAACGCCCCGCACATGGTCAATGCCCGCAGCGGCATCCGTTACGGCGACGGCAAGCTGGTCGACCACATGGCCTGGGACGGCCTGACCAACCCTTACGACGGCAAGGCCATGGGCGTGTTCGGCGAGCTGTGCGCCGACAAGTACCACTTCAGCCGCGAGGACCAGGACGCCTTCGCCATCGAGTCGGTCAAGCGTGCACAAGCGGCACAGGCTTCCGGCGCGTTCGCCGGCGAGATCGTTCCGGTGACCGTGCCCGGCAAGAAGGGCGACATGCAGATCGATACCGACGAGCAGCCGGGACGCTCCGACATCAACAAGATCCCTACGCTGAAGCCGGCCTTCCGCAAGGAGAACGGCACCATCACGGCCGCCAGCTCGTCCAGTATTTCCGACGGCGCCGCGGCCCTGATTCTTTTGTCGGCCGATGACGCCAAGACGCGCGGCGTAAAGCCCCTGGCGCGCATCGTGGCCCACGCCACGCACTCGCAGGAGCCGGAGTGGTTCACCACCGCGCCGGTCGGCGCGATCGGCAAGGTGCTGGACAAGGCTGGCTGGAAGGCGGCGGATGTCGATTTGTTCGAAGTCAACGAAGCCTTTGCGGTGGTGGCCATGGCGCCGATGCGCGAACTGGGCATCTCCCACGACAAGATCAATGTCAACGGTGGCGCCTGCGCACTTGGCCATCCGATCGGCGCCAGCGGCGCACGCATCGTGGTGACCTTGCTCAATGCCTTGAAGACCCGCGGCCTGCGCCGCGGCGTGGCCGCCCTGTGCATCGGCGGCGGCGAAGCCACCGCCATCGCAGTGGAGCGCCTGGACTAAGTTCGGTTCGTCGTACCTGCCAGCCGGAGGGTATCCGCCCTTGGGCTGGTTTAATGCGGCATAAAAGTTGTTAGCAAAAACTGGTAGCGCCGTTAACGTGAAAGCGCTATTAATAATCCGCCAAATTGGCATTCCACGGCTAAGGAGATCCACCATGAAGTTTACGCGTACCCTTCTCGCCTCTGCGCTCGTCGCGCTGCTGGCAGCTTGCAGCAACGGCGCACAGGAAGGCGCGCAGGACGCACAGAAGTCGGCTGACCAGGCCCAGCAAGCGGCTACCCAGGCTGCTGACCAGGCCCAGAAGGCCGCTGCTGCTTCCACCGCTGCTGCCCCGGCTGCCGCTCCGGCATCCACCGCCGCCGCTCCGGCTGCTGCTCCTGCCTCCACCGCTGCTGCCCCGGCTGCTGGCGATGCGATGAAGAGCGCCGCCGAGGACGCTTCGAAGGCTGCCGACAAGGCTGCCGACGCTGCCAAGTCGGCTGCGACCGCTGCGAAGGACGCCGCCAAGGACGCTTCGAGCGAAAAGCACTAATCGTTCGTTCCAGGCTCCATGAAACCGGCCGCCGTCTGGCGGCCGGTTTTTTTGTGCCTTTCGGCCGCCATGGTGAATCCCCGCAACAGCCCCAGCAGGCACCTGCGCTTACCAATTCCCGATGGGCGATTTACGATTGACGATTCTCGCCTCTCGTCCGGACCGACACATGAGCGTTCTTACCTCGCAGATCGATCCCCGCTCCGCCGATTTCCAGGCCAGCAGCGCCAGCTTGCGCGCCCTGGTGGATGACCTGCATCAGCAGCTTGCACGCAGCGCCGAAGGCGGTGGCGCCAAGGCGCGCGACAAGCACACCGCGCGCGGCAAGTTGCTGCCGCGCGAACGCATCCGTGCCCTGCTCGACCCCGGCTCGCCTTTCCTGGAGCTCTCGCCGCTTGCCGCGCACGGCATGTATGACGATGCGGCGCCCGCTGCCGGCATCATCACCGGCATCGGCCGCGTGCATGGCATCGAAGTGGTGGTGGTGGCCAACGACGCCACCGTCAAAGGCGGCACCTATTTCCCGATGACGGTAAAGAAACACCTGCGCGCCCAGGAGGTTGCGCTGGAGAATCGCCTGCCCTGCATCTACCTGGTCGATTCCGGCGGCGCCTTTTTGCCCATGCAGGACGAGGTCTTTCCGGACAAGGAACATTTCGGCCGCATTTTCTACAACCAGGCGCGCATGTCGGGCCTGGGCATTGCGCAGATCGCCGTGGTGATGGGTTCGTGCACCGCCGGCGGCGCCTATGTGCCGGCGATGAGCGATGAAACCATCATCGTGCGCGAGCAGGGCACCATCTTTCTCGGCGGCCCGCCGCTGGTGAAGGCAGCCACCGGCGAAGTGGTCGATGCCGAAGCGCTGGGCGGCGCCGACGTGCACACCGCCACCTCGGGCGTGGCCGATCATTTCGCCGAGAACGATGCCCATGCGCTGTCCATCGCGCGTGACATCGTCGCCAGCCTCAACCGCAGCAAGCCGATGCCGCTGGCGGTAAAGCCGCCGCTGGAGCCACGCTACGCCGCGGAAGAACTGTACGGCGTGATTCCGCAGGACACGCGCCGCCCGTTCGACATCCGCGAGGTGATCGCGCGCATCGTCGACAGTTCGGAATTCCACGAGTTCAAGGCGCGCTACGGTAAAACCCTGGTCTGCGGCTTTGCGCACATCCATGGCTACCCGGTCGGCATCATCGCCAACAACGGCATCCTGTTTTCCGAATCCGCGCTCAAGGGTGCGCACTTCATCGAGCTGTGCAACCAGCGCAACGTGCCGCTGGTGTTCCTGCAGAACATCACCGGCTTCATGGTCGGCAAGAAATACGAGAACGCCGGCATCGCCAAAGATGGCGCGAAAATGGTCACCGCCGTGGCCTGCTCGCACGTGCCCAAATTCACCGTGGTGATCGGCGGCAGTTTCGGTGCGGGCAATTACGCCATGTGCGGCCGTGCGTACGGCGCACGGTTCCTATGGATGTGGCCGAATGCGCGCATCAGCGTGATGGGCGGTGAACAAGCCGCCAGCGTGCTGGCAACCGTGAAGCGCGATGGCATGGAAGCCGCCGGCCAGACCTGGAGCACGCAGGAAGAAGACGCCTTCAAGGCGCCGATCCGCGAGCAGTACGAGCGCCAGGGGCATCCTTACTACGCCACGGCGCGGCTATGGGACGACGGCATCATCGATCCGGCCGACACACGCCGCGTGCTGGGCCTGGCGATTTCGGCGTCGTTGAATGCGCCGATCGAACCGCAGCGGTATGGCGTGTTTCGCATGTAGCGTGCCATGCCCCTCGCCGTGGTGATGTCAGGACAAAGCCAGGCAAGCATCCATCCGTGCCGGGCCGCTCCGATCTTTTTTGATTGCACGAACAGGTATCTGGCAAGATTGACCCTCACCCCAGTACTCCTCCGCGGCAAGGATGGGGAGAGAGCCAACGCCGCACACAGGAAGTACAGGGGCAAGCACACATGATCGTCGGTATCGATCTAGGCACCACGCATTCGCTCATTGGCTGCTATGGCGAGGAAGGGCCGCAACTCTTCCGCAACGCGCTAGGCGACTATCTCACCCCGTCTGTCGTCAGCGTCGATGACGACGGCCACATGCTGGTCGGCGCCGCCGCACGCGACCGCTTGATCAGCCATCCCAACGCCAGTGTCGCGGCGTTCAAGCGCTGGATGGGTACGGCGCGCGAGGTGCAGCTCGGGCAGCGCAGCTTCCGCCCGGAGGAACTGTCCGCCCTGGTGCTGCGCTCGCTGCTGGCCGATGCCGAAGCCGCACTGGGCGCCAAGGTGCAGGAAGCGGTGATCAGCGTGCCCGCCTATTTTTCAGATGCGCAACGCAAGGCCACGCGCGCAGCCGGCGAACTGGCCGGCATCAAGGTGGAGCGACTGATCAACGAACCGACGGCCGCCGCCCTTGCCTATGGTTTGCAGGAACGCAAGGAAGGCAGCCGCTTCCTGATCTTCGATCTTGGCGGCGGCACTTTCGACGTATCGGTGCTGGAGATGTTCGAAGGCGTGGTGGAAGTGCACGCCAGCGCCGGCGACAACTATCTCGGCGGCGAGGATTTTCTCGATGCGCTGCAGGACGCCTGCCTTGGCGACCTGAAACTGCGCGCCGACAGTTTTTCGCCGGTCGAACGCGGCCTGTTGCGCCGCCGCCTGGAACTGGCCAAGCGCAGCCTGAGCCAGCAACCCGAGATAAGCGTGGAATGCCAGGCAGGCAAACACGACATCAAGTGGAGCATCGACCAGGACCGCTTCATCCACCTGGCCGAACCGCTGATGCAGCGCATGCGCATGCCGCTGGAGCGCGCCTTGCGCGATGCGCGCCTGCGCCCGGATCAACTCGACGAAATCGTGCTGGTCGGCGGCGCCAGCCGCATGCCCCTGGTGTCGCGCCTGATCGCGCGCATGTTCGGCAAACTGCCGCTGCGCCACGTCAATCCCGATGAAGCCATCGCACTGGGCGCATGTGTTGCATCGGGCCTGAAAAGCCGCGATGCGAAGCTGGAAGAAGTCATCCTTACCGATGTATGTCCGTACACGCTGGGCGTGGAAATTGGCCAGCGCGATGCGCAAGGGCATGTGCAGGACGGCTTGTTCTCGCCCATCATCCAGCGCAACAGCGTGGTGCCGATCAGCCGCGAAAGCAGCTATTGGCCGATGACCGAACGGCAGACCAAGCTCATCTTGAAAATCTACCAGGGCGAAAACCCGATGGTGGAGAACAACATCAAGCTGGGCGAGCTGGAAATCGCGCTCAACCCCACGCTTTCCATCGCCGACAACGAAGTGGTGGTGCGCTTTACCTACGACATCAATGGCGTGCTGCAAGTGGAAGCAACCCCCAAGTCCAGCGGCATTCGCCACGAGCTGGTGCTGCAGCAGAATCCCGGCATGCTCAATGACGAGGAAATCCGCGCGCGCCTGGCCGCCCTGTCGGCGCTGAAGATCCACCCGCGCGCCAAGCAGGAAAACATCGCCTTGCTCGCCCGCGCCGAGCGCTTGTTCGAGGAGCATCTCTCTGCCCGCCAAACGCTGCAGCAATGGATCGGCCATTTCCGGCAAGTGCTGGAGGCGCAGGACGAACGGCTGATCGAAGAACATCGCAAGAGCTTCAGTAATGCGCTCGATTCGCTGGAGGCACAACTTTGAACTGGGCGTTCGCGCTGCTGGGGCTCACGCCGGAGGCCGATGTCGCCAGCGTCAAGCGTGCGTATGCGCGCTTGTTGCGCACCACGCGCCCGGATGAAGACCCGGCAGCGTTTCAGCGCTTGCATACGGCGTACAAGATGGTGCTGGCGCAGGTCACGAAGGCTACGCCGCCGGCTGTCACCACCCCGCCCGCAGTGCCACAAGAAGCGCCGCGTCGCCCCGAAACCGTCCAGCCACCCGCGGCGCCACCACCGCTCCAAAACAGCGCCGCCAAGACGGCGCCGCCGCCTGCCGTCAACCTCGGCGCACTGGCGAATGAAGTCATCCGTGCCGCGGTCGAAGCGGAAGACAGCAGCGCGCTATTACGCCGGCTGCAGCAACAACCCGAGTTCTGGTCCATCCAGGTCAAGCAACAGGCGGCCCAGGTAGTGCTGCAACGCCTGTTCCAGCAGCCGCAACCCATAGCCGCCTATTGCATGGATGCCTTGCTGCGCTTCTTCGATCTGGACCACGTATTGTCGGGCGTCAATCCCGTCGCCCTGCAAGCGCTGCGCATACGGCAACGAACGTTGCGGGAATTGCTGCCCGAACATCATCACGAATTCGCAAGACGAATCGGCTTGATGCGCAACGGCCTGCCCGACGTGTCGTCGCTGCGCAAGGATCTCGCGTTTCTGCAACGGCCTTTCCGCTGGATGCGCACTGCGTGGGCCTCCATGCAATCTCAGCGTAGCCACCGGCTGGCGCGTTTGATCCAGGGGCTTTCTCCCACCGGCCGCTTCGAAGACACCCCGGTGGCGATCGACCGGAGGCAAGCCGCGTTCTGGCCGCGCGCCGCGGTGACGGGCGCCTTGCTGACGCGGGAACGGTTCATGCTCTATACCCTGCGCGCATGCGTGTGGGCGTTGATGATCATCTGCGCAGTCACGGGCCTCGTCGCGACGGGCAGCAAGGTCGGGTCCGACAGTGCGGATTGGCACGCGGCGATAAGCGCATCCAGCGTGCTTGGCTCGACGATCCTCGGCGGATGGTTGCTGTTTGCGGGATGCTGGTGGTTCGATCAATGGCAAGGACAACCGGAAACGGCGCCGACACGTTGGCCATGGCTGCGCCGGCTCGCCATGCCGTTACTCTGCATCTGCGGTGTGTCCATCCAGCTATCGCCTTGGGCACACGGCTTCGGCGGCATGCTGTCCGCGTTGAGCTTTGTTTTTTCCGTGCGGCGATTCCGCCGGCGTACACCGGCGAAAGGCGAACTGCTGCTGCGTGCGGGACGCATGGGACCAGCGATCATTTTCTTCAGCCTGATCCTGGGCGCGCCACTGGCTCACAAGATGGATGAAAGCGACTTTCTCACCGCCGCCATGGCCTTGCTCGGTATTGCCCTGTGGGGGTTGGACATGTGGCTCCATCGCGCCCATTGGCATCCCAAGCTTGCACGTAACTGACTTTGCATTCGCACATCGAAAGATGTGAGCCATACGACACTTCCATCGATCTCAATCCGTCGCATGTTCACCCAGCGATGACGAAGGCGCACGCCACATGAACGCGCGTGCCGCCTGCCATGCGATGGAAAGATTCCTGTCATGCGCGGCCGCTGAGATGCGCGCCTTCGGCTGTCGTGCTGCACGCACTGTTGCATGGGGAAAACCGGCATGGCCGGGCAGCCGAAGATGCCGCGTAGGGAGCGCGGTCGCGGATCGGCGCAAGGAATGCGTTCTCATCTCACTCGACATAAGGATCAAGTCATGCACATCCGTAGCAAACGTTCCATCGTCAAGGCCGCGCTGGCGGCTGCCTGTGCCTTCGGCCTTGCGCTGCCTGCTTTTGCGCAGAGTACGCAGACGCTGGTGATCGAGCCCGACCAGGGGCTGGCCTCGATCTACAAGCTGATCAATGCAGCGCAATCGACCATCGACATGACGATGTACGAACTGCAGGACACCACCGCCCAGAACGATCTGTGCCATGCCGTTGCGCGTGGCGTCAAGGTTCGCGTGATACTCGACGTGAATCTCGAAAAGAGCAACAACACCTCGGCCTACAACCAGTTGAGCGGTTGCGGCGTGAACGTGAAATGGGCCTGGACCACCTACTCGGCCACGCACCAGAAAAGCATCCTGATCGACTACGGCACGTCGAACGCGCAAGTAGCCATCATGTCGCTGAACCTGACCAGCCGCTACTACAGCACCAGCCGCGACTTCGCGGTGATCGAGAGCGACCCCGTCGACATGGGCGCAATCGAAGCCACCTTCAACAAGGATTTTGCGCATACGTCGGTCACGCCTTCCAATGGCGACGATCTGGTGTGGAGCCCGACCAATTCGCGCACCGCACTGCTCAACATCATCAACAACGCCAGCACCAGCCTGCTGGTGGAAAACGAGGAGATGAGCGACAGCGGTATCGTCAGCGCGCTGGAAAATGCGGCCTCCGCCGGCGTGAACGTAACCATCGTGATGACCGACAACAGCAAGTACTACAGCAATCTGGACGCGTTGAAGTCGGCCGGCGCCAACATCGCCACCTATCCGAACGACAACACCTCGCTGTACATCCATGCCAAGGCCATCGTGGCCGATTACGGCACGTCCAGCGCGGCCGCGTTCGTGGGCTCGGAAAACTTCTCGTACTACTCGTTGAACAAGAATCGTGAGCTTGGCATCACCACGACGGATGCGAACGTGATGCAGCAACTCAGCAGCACGATCAACAACGATTACTCGGGCGGCAACCCGTATTGATTTTTTGCTGATGCCGGTTGGGGGGAGGCAACGCCGAACCCCAACTCCGCCATGCGCATGCTGCGCACCCCGACGTAGCCGCTAGCGTTGGCGCGGACGGAATTCCAATGGCCGCGCATCGCCACGCGCATTGGTGGGCGGCTTGGGTCCGCAGGCTCCACAGGTGCTGCATCCATCACTGCAATTGCCCGTAGCCTGCCTTGGCTGCATGCGCCGGCCCAAGGCACGCATCCACGCCGCATGTTCCGGCTCGCTGAAACGAATCGAGGCCGCCGCCAGCCAGCGGTTGGTGAGCTGCGGCGCCAGCTTGCGAAACGCATACAGCGCGCTGGCCAGCACGATCACACCGATCACCATGTACTGAATGAGCAGGCTTGCGTTCACACGAACAACCTCGCCACCTGATAGGTGATGAACGATGCCGTATACGCCACGGCAAACATGTAGCCGAAGGAAATCGCCACGTTGCGCCAGGAATTGGTTTCGCGGCGGATCACCGCCAGCGTGGACATGCATTGCGGCGCAAAGGCAAACCACACCAGCAGCGATAGCGCCGTCGCCAGCGGAAAGTTGCCGGTAAGCGCATGCGCCAGTCCGCCGTTCTGCGCATCGCCACTGACGGCGTAGACCGTTGCCAGCGTGGCCACTGCCGTTTCACGGGCGGCAAACGCTGGAATCAGCGACAGGCTGATCTGCCAGTTGAAACCCAGCGGCGCAAAGATGTGTTGCAGGAAACGGCCCAGATAGCCCGCAAAGCTGTAGTTGATGGCCGGCCCCGTCGCGCCGGCGGGGGGCGCCGGGAAGCTGGAAATGAACCACATCAGCACGGTCAGCGCCAGGATCACGCCGGTGAGGCGCTTCAAGAAGACCGCGCCGCGTTCGTACAAACCGATGGCAACGTCGCGCACCCTGGGCAAGCGGTAGGAGGGCAATTCCATCAGCAAGGCGTGCTCGCTCTTGTCGCGGCGAATACGTTTGATCACCCAGCCCACCGTCATCGCGCCAAGGATGCCCGCTACGTACAAGGCGAACAGCACGACGCCCTGCAGGTTGAACACGCCCAATACACGGTGCGCAGGAATGAAGGCGCCGATCAGCAGCGCATACACCGGCAGGCGCGCGGAACAGGTCATCAGCGGCGCCACCAGGATGGTGGCCAGGCGATCGCGCGGATCGGTGATGCTGCGTGTGCCCATGATGCCGGGAATGGCGCAGGCAAAGCTCGACAGCAGCGGAATGAAGGAACGCCCGGTCAGCCCCACCGACACCATCAGGCGATCCAGCAGGAACGCCGCGCGCGGCAGATAACCCGACTCCTCCAGCATGAGGATGAAGAAGAACAGCACCAGGATCACCGGCAAAAAGCCCAGCACCGTGCCCAGGCCGCCGAAGATGCCGCTTACGATCAGGTCGTGGATCGGGCCGGCCGGCAACACCGCGGCGGCATGCTCGCCGAGCCACGCGAAACCGCTGCCGATCAGGTCGCTCATCGGCTTGCCGGATGCGTAAACCGCCTGGAACACCAGGAACATCACCACGGCAAGCGTCAACAAACCGAATACGGGATGCAGCGCCCAGCGGTCGAGCGCATCGTCGATGGCCGCGGTGGCGCGCGGCATCGTGACGGTAGCGGCCAGCAACTGGCGCACTTCATGGTGCAGGTTGGCGCGGCTGTCCGGATCGTCGGGCAAGGCGAGCGGCGCTTCCGGCAAATCGCCATCCACGCGCTCGACCAATGCGCGCGTACCGCCGCGCTTCACCGCAATGGTCTCCACCACGGGAATGCCAAGCCGGCGCTGCAGTTCCGGCACGTCGATGACGATGCCGCGATGGCGCGCCGCATCCATCATGTTCAAGGCCAGCACCACCGGACGCCCCAGCCGCTTCACCTCCAGCACGAAGCGCAGGTGCAGGCGCAGATTGGTCGCATCGGCCACGCAAATGATGAGGTCGGGCGCGGCTTCGCCGGGATAGTTGCCTTCCAGCACGTCGCGGGTGATCTGTTCGTCCGGGCTGGCCGCGTCGAAGCTGTAGGTGCCCGGCAAATCCAGGATCTGCATGACGCGGCCGGATGGCGCGGTGAACCGGCCTTCCTTGCGCTCCACGGTGACGCCGGCGTAGTTGGCCACCTTCTGGCGTCCACCAGTGAGCTGGTTGAACAGCGCCGTCTTGCCGCAGTTGGGATTGCCCACCAGGGCGATGCGCAGACTATCGGCGCTCATGCAAGCTCCCTCACGGCGACCCGCGCCGCCTCGGCACGGCGCAGCGCAAAGCGGGTCGAACCGATCTGGATCAGCAGCGGGTCCGCGCCGACGGGGCCACGCGCCACCAGCTTGACCTGTTCGCCAGCCACAAAACCCAGGTCGCGCAGGCGTTGCGCGATCAGGTCATTGGCATGGGCATCTTCGACTCGTTCGACCATGGCGTTAGCACCTTTCGGCAAATCGGACAGGCGCACGGCTATACGCTTCTAAATAAGAATGGTTCGCATTGTAGCCTCTTTTCGCATTGGGTGCGCGGCGTGCGCACAGGCGTCCGTGGCTTGAGTTTCGTAGTGCTCCGCCAGAAAGTAGGATTAAGTCCCACTCAGCTCTGTTCTCCAGGAAGAACGCCATGCCCCGCGTCACCAGCAAACAGCTCAGCATTACCCTGCCAGTCGATATGGCCAACATGCTGCAGGCCAAAGTCGATATGGGCGAATACGCGTCCGTAAGTTCCGCCATTCAAGATGCCTTGCGGCTGGCACAAGCGCGCGACCGCGCCTTCGAAAATGCCATCGAAAACTGGCTGCGTACCGAAGTCCTGCCTGCCTACGACGAATTCAAAGCAGCCCCGGACAAAGGTCTCAGCCTTGATCAGGTACGCGAATCCATCACCCAGGCCCGCCGAGAGCGAGCCAAAAAGCGCCGATGACTACACTGTTGCCCTGACCGCCAAGACGCGCCGGCGCCTCATCGAGCTGGACGCTTATCTGGAAAACGCCGCATCCCCGGACATCGCCACCGCCTATGTCGATGTGTCGATGCCGTTATCGATTACTGCCAATCCCTGGCGCTTTTCCCCCATCGCGGCAGCAAGCGCGATGATCTTTCTTCGTTGATGACACAAACCGCACGGTACTGATCGCCGACATCTTCCACGGCGGCCGGGACTAGAGGCTGCCCTGCGGGGATAGCACCCCGAGCTTTCCCAAGCCTGCGCAGCTTGCTCTACGCTTTAGGCCATCCTTACTTCACGGACGGCCCCATGACTACCATCCAGATCGCCGACCACGCCGGCATCCGCGAACTCCGCTTGAACCGTCCGGACGTGCACAACGCTTTCGATGATCGGCTGATCGCCGAACTAACGATGGCCCTGCAAGATGCCGGCACCGACCCGGCCGTGCGCGTGGTGGTGCTGACCGGCGTGGGCGCCAGCTTTTCCGCCGGCGCGGACCTTAATTGGATGCGCAGCATGGCCACCGCCAGCGAGGCGGAAAACCGCGACGATTCATTGCGCCTGGCCGCCTTGATGCGCACGCTGCAGTTCCTGCCCAAGCCCACCCTGGCCCGCGTGAACGGGGCCGCTTACGGCGGCGGCGTGGGATTGATCGCCTGCTGCGATATCGCCATCGGCGTGGACACCGCCAAGTTCGGGCTTACCGAAGTGAAACTGGGGCTGGTACCCGCAGTGATTTCACCTTATGTGATCGCCGCCATCGGCATACGCCAGGCACGGCGCCTGTTTCTTACCGGCGAAATCTTTGACGCGGAAACGGCTGCAAACATCGGCCTGCTGCATGAAGTGGTAGCCGCCGAATACCTGGACGACACGGTGCACGCAGTGCTCAAGCAACTGGCGAAGGCCGGCCCGTCAGCGCAGCGTGAAGCCAAGCAACTCGCCTTCGCCATGCACGGACTGACCCAGGCAGCGGCCGAGCGCATCGACCAGGAAAACGCCGCGCTGATCGCACGCCTGCGCGTCTCCGAAGAGGGCCAGGAAGGGCTCGGCGCCTTCCTCGACAAGCGCTCCCCCTCCTGGATGTGATCCTGCTGACGCCATGCTGGCAGTTGCCGTGCGTAGGCTGGCACTCCATCCCGCCACATGCTGTCTCCTTCATTCCCCATCACGAGGCTTGCCATGAAACGAATCATCAACGTTGCCGATGTCGAACTGGAACCCCGTCCGCCCGCCTTTGCCGCCCACGGCGACGCCGCGCAGCGCTTCGATGCGCGCATGGGCCGCGTATCCATGCAACTGGGCGCGGAGAAGCTTGGCTACAACATCACCGCCGTGCCGCCGGGCAAGCGAGCCTTTCCGCTGCACAACCATCGCGTCAACGAAGAAATGTTCTTCATCCTGCAAGGTGAAGGCGAGATTCGCGTCGGCGCCGAGCGCCACCCGATCCGCCAGGGCGACATCATCGCCTGTCCACCCGGCGGCCCGGAAAGCGCACACCAGATCATCAATACGGGATCGGTCGAAATGCGTTATCTCGCCGTGAGCAGCAAGCTTTCCCCGGAGATTTGCGAATACCCCGATTCCAACAAGTACGGCATTCTGGGTGAATTCGGGCCGGATGCCGAAGGCAAGCCGCAGATGATCCGCATCGTGATGCGGCAAGGGGATACGACGGATTACTGGGAGGGCGAGTAGTTTTTGGGCTCCCTACCCCGCTCCACATGCTGCGCCGCGCATCGGCCGCATCAAGCAATTCTGCTAGCTTTACGGGCTTTGCAGCTGCAAGCGACCGGTAAGGAACCCGCATGTTCGAGCGCGTACTGATTGCCAACCGCGGCGAGATCGCCTGCCGCGTGATCCGCACCTGCCGGCGGCTGGGCATCCACACCATCGCGGTGTATTCGGAAGCGGACAAGGATGCCCAGCACGTGCGGCTGGCCGATGAAGCATGGCCGATCGGCGGCCCGCGTCCGGCCGAATCCTACCTGCGCGGCGACGCCATCCTGGAGGTCGCAAGAAAAACCGGCGCGCAGGCGATCCATCCCGGTTACGGCTTTCTTTCCGAGAACACCGCTTTCGCGCGCGCCTGCACGGAAGCCGGCGTGGTGTTCATCGGCCCGCGTCCGGAGAGCATCGACGCGATGGGTTCCAAAGCCGCCGCCAAGGCATTGATGGAGCAGCACCGCGTACCGCTTGTGCCGGGCTATCACGGCGATGACCAGGATGCCGCCCTGCTTGCCGAGCAGGCACGCAAGACTGGTTTCCCGCTGATGATCAAGGCCGCGGCCGGCGGCGGCGGCAAGGGCATGCGCATCGTGCGCGCGGAAAAGGAATTCGCCGATGCATTGGCGTCCGCCCAGCGCGAAGCGGCCAGTTCGTTCGGCGATACGCGCGTGATTCTCGAACGCTACGTGGAACATCCGCGCCATATCGAATTCCAGGTATTCGGCGACACGCACGGCAATGTGATTCATCTTAACGAACGCGAGTGCTCGGCACAGCGCCGCTATCAGAAAGTGCTGGAAGAAACGCCCTCGCCGTTTCTCAATGCCGAGCGCCGCAAGGCGATGGGCGAAGCAGCGGTCGCCGCCGCCAAGGCGGTGAACTACGTCGGCGCCGGCACGGTGGAATTCATCGTGGCCCAGGATGGCAGCTTTTATTTCATGGAAATGAACACGCGCCTGCAGGTGGAGCACCCGGTCACCGAGGAAACGCTGGGCCTGGACCTGGTGGAATGGCAACTGCGCATCGCTGCCGGCGAAGCGCTGCCGTTGCGGCAGGAGCAGGTCCAGGCGCACGGGCATGCCATCGAAGTGCGCCTGTACGCCGAAGACCCGGACCAGAACTTCCTGCCCGGCTCCGGCAAGCTGCGCAGGCTGCGGCTGCCTACAGCATCGCGCCACGTGCGCCTGGATGGCGGCGTAATCGAAGGCGATACGGTAACGATTTTTTACGATCCCATGATCGCCAAGCTGATCGTTTACGGCGCCGATCGCACGCAAGCGCTGCAACGCTTGCGCGACGCCTTGGCCGAATGCGAGATCGTCGGGCCGAAATCCAACATCGCTTTTCTCGAACGGCTGGCGCGCCATCCGGTCGTCGTCGAAGGCCGTATCGACACCGGCTATCTCGATCGCCACCTTGATGAATTTCTAACCGGCGATGCGTCACCCTCTGAGCATGTCCTGTTTGCTGCCGCCACTGCCGCACTGCTTTGCGACGAACGCACGCTCGTCACGGCATCGGCGCACGGCAACGATCCGTATTCGCCCTGGTCGCGTGCGGATGCCTGGCGCATCGGGCATGCCGGCAAACGCATCGTTGCGCTTGGCTTGCGCGACCAGCGCTATGAAATCGAGGCGTTTGGCCATGACGGCGACTACCGCCTGCAATATGGCGCCGCGCATGGCGAGGTACGCGGTGCGCGCCTGGAAGGCGACACGCTCAGCGGGCGTTTCGGCGAGCACGGCGCCCGCCTGCGCATCCATGCCGATGACGAACGCATCACCCTGCACGACACCAGCGGCCAGCGTCATGCCTTCACCCGCGCAGCAGCGTTTGCCTGGGAATCCAAGGAAGGCGCCGGCGGCAACCAGATCGTCGCGCCCATGCCGGGGCGCATCGTACTGGTGAAGGCCAAGGTGGGCGATACCGTGGAAGAAGGGCAGGAATTGCTGGTGATGGAAGCCATGAAAATGGAACTGGCCTTGAAGGCGCCGCGCGCAGGTACCATTGATAGCGTAAGCGCAACCCAGGGCGAGTTCGTGGAAGCAGACGCTGTACTTGTTCGCTTTGCATCGTAATCGCCCGGTTGCAGGAGCTTCGCATGAGCACCAATGATGTACGCATCGTCGAAGTCAGCCCGCGCGACGGCTTGCAGAACGAAAAAACCCTGCTGCCGCGGGATATCAAGATCGCGCTGATCGACCGGCTTTCCGCCACCGGCCTCAAGACCATCGAAACCACCAGTTTCGTCAGTCCGCGCTGGGTGCCGCAGTTGGCCGATGCGGCAGAAGTGTTCCGGCGCATCCGCAAGGTGCCTGGGGTGAGCTACCCGGTGCTGGTGCCGAACGAACAAGGCTATCGGATTGCGCGCCAGGCCGGCGCGGCCGAGGTGTCGGTGTTCACGGCGGCGTCGGAGGCCTTCAACCGCGCCAACATCAACGCATCCATCGCCGAATCGCTGGAACGCTTCCAGCCGGTGCTGGAGGAAGCCAAGGCCGAAGGCGTGAAAGTGCGCGGCTACGTGTCGACCGCCCTGGGCTGTCCTTACCAGGGCGACGTGCCCATCGCCGACGTGGTCAGCGTGGCCAAGCGGCTGTACGCCATGGGCTGCTACGAAGTTTCCGTCGCCGACACCATCGGCGTCGGTACGCCATCCAAGGCGCGGGCGATGCTGCATGCGGTGTCGCAGGAAATCCCCATGCAGGCGCTGGCCGTGCATTTCCATGACACCTACGGCCAGGCGCTGGCGAACATCCTTGCCTGCCTCGAAGAAGGCGTCCGCGTGGTGGACAGCGCCGTCTCGGGCACGGGCGGTTGTCCATATGCGAAAGGCGCCAGCGGCAACGTCGCCAGCGAAGACGTGGTCTACATGCTGCATGGCATGGGCCTGCAGACGGGCATCAACCTTGACATGCTGGTGGCCACCGGTGCGTGGCTTTCCGCGCAGCTCAACAAACCCACTGCGAGCCGGGTAACGAAGGCGCGCACGACGACGGCCTGATTCCCCAACCAACGACCGATGCACGCGCGGGCAAAAAACTGATAATTTCCCGCGCATGGCCCACTTTCTCATCCGCCCCATCGAGCCGCGCGACAGCGCCGTCGTCGCCAGCATCATCCGCACCGTCATGCCCGAGTTCGGCGCCGACGGTCCGGGCTTTGCCATCCATGATGCCGAAGTGGACGACATGCATGCAGCCTACACGCGAGCACGCAGTGCGTATTTCGTAGTGGAACGCGACGGCGTCGTCGTGGGCGGGGGCGGTGTCGCCCCGCTGGAAAACGGCGACGCGGACGTGTGCGAACTGCGCAAAATGTATTTTCTGCCCGAAGCCCGCGGCATCGGCGCCGGGGCGGCCATGATCCAGCGTTGCCTGGATGCCGCCCGCAGCTTTGGCTTCAAGCGCTGCTACATCGAAACGCTCACCGGCATGGATGCGGCGCAAGCGCTGTATCTGAAAAACGGCTTCAAAGCGCTGTGCGCGCCGATGGGCGGCACCGGGCATTTCGGTTGCGATCGTTTCTTTATCCGGGATATCTCATGATCCGCATCGCCCGCGCCGATGACGCCGAAGCCGTCCATGCCATCTACGCACCTGCCGTCGACGACACGGCGATCACCTTTGAAACCGAACGGCCTGGCGCCGAGGTGATGCGCCAGCGCATCCTCGCCCGCCTGCAGCATTACCCCTGGCTGGTATGGGAGGAAAATGGGGAAGTGCTCGCCTACGCCTACGCCACGCGTTTTCGCGAACGGGCGGCCTACGACTGGATTGCCGAAACCTCGATCTATGTGCACGCCGATGCGCGCCGCCGCGGCATCGCACGCAAGCTCTATGGCGTGCTGCTGGATGTCATGCGCCTGCAAGGCATCAACCAGGCCGTGGGCGTGATCACCCTGCCGGGCGAAATCAGCGTCGCGGTGCATGAAGCACTGGGCTTTACGCCGGCCGGCGTGTGGCGCAAGGCCGGCTACAAGCTTGGCCGCTGGTGGGATGTAGGCGTCTGGCAGCGCGAGCTGCAAACGCCTGCCAACCCGCCCATCGCGGTCACCGCTTTCTCCGCCCTGCCAGGCTCGGCGTTGCGCGAACTGGACATACTCAGCTAGGAGCCTGTCGGACTTGAGTCGGCCGGGCTGCAAATCCTCCTGCGCGGTCCATATGTCCGCAGTCGAATTTCCGCCTCGACCACTCAAGTCCGACAGGCTGCAAGCCACGCCGCCCACGTCACAGTTTGCGGGCAGCGTATGGAAACCTTACCCCGCCTTCGGATGTTCTCTCCTGTTTGACGGCCTCGCTTGAGGCGCTCAATGAACGTGCGCCGCACACCGGCGCACTGTTCAACAACAAGGAGATGCAAGTTATGAACGTACGTTCGATCACCCGCCGGATGGCGCTGTTGAGCCTATCTGCCATGGCCCTCGGCTTCGCCCTGCCGGCGGCCGCGGACTCGCGCCCTCAAGCCGCCGGCTATGTGGAGATGCAGGAATACCTGCCCACGTGGCAGGAGCAGGATGCCTGGTGGAATGTCCGCTACGCGCTCAAGCGCGAGTTCAACGATGTCTGCGGCGACACCTTTTGTTCCGGCGAATACACCAACATCGAAGCACTGAACTATCGCTGCTCGGTCAACGCCAGCACCGGCCTCATCGGCGAATGCGTATGGGTGTTTGCCGCCAGCGGGGAGGAGGTCGACCCCAACACCGGCAAGGTGGTGGTGAAGCCGCGAGTGTGGCAATGCGTCAGTCCTCTTGCGCCATCCACCAGCGCCCAGGAACTGGCTGCGGCGCTGACCAACAACAGCAGGCCGATGCAAGTAACGCTACCCCGTACCCGCACGAACCTGCATGAGAGTTTGATCGACTGCCTGTATTGACGTTCTCCCTGGACCATGGCGCGAAAGCGCCATGGCTCGCCGATACGCATTCCCGTCGCCAGCGGAAATGGCGGGAATTCAACGCCCCAGAGCAAGGCGCTGCGCTACCATTACGCTTTTCGTTTTACGGGACGTCCCATGCAGCTCAATCAAGTCAAGGCCGTCATCACCGGCGGCGCTTCGGGTCTCGGCCATGCCGTCGCCCAGCATCTGGTGGCCAATGGCGGACAGGTCGCCCTGTTCGACGTCAACGAGGAAAAAGGCCAGCAAGCCGCCCATGCGCTGGGCGCGCACTTCTTCCGCACCGACGTCACCTCCGAAGAAGGCGTAAGCGCGAATGTCGCCGCAGCCCGCGAAGCGCTGGGTGGCCTCAACGTGGTGATCAATTGCGCCGGCATCCTGGGTGCCGGACGCGTGCTGGGCAAGGAAGGCCCGATGTCACTGAACACTTTCGCCACCACGGTGATGGTGAACCTGGTCGGCAGCTTCAACGTAGCCAAGGCCGGCGCTGCGCTGATGCAGCACAACGACGCCGGCGAGGACGGCGAGCGCGGCGTGATCATCAACACCGCCAGCGTGGCCGCCTACGAAGGCCAGATCGGCCAGGCAGCCTATTCCGCCTCCAAGGGCGGCGTGGTGGGCATGACCCTGCCGATGGCGCGCGAGCTGTCGCGCTTCGGCATTCGCGTAGCGACGATTGCGCCGGGCATTTTCTGGACCCCGATGGTGGACAACATGCCGCCGCAGGTGCAGGAATCGCTGAGCGCATCCATCCCCTTCCCTTCGCGCCTGGGCAAGCCGGATGAATTCGCCGGCACCGTGGCCTTCATTCTCGGCAACCGCTACATCAATGGCGAAACGATTCGCCTGGATGGGGCGGTGCGGTTGGCGCCGAAGTGAGGGCGCGTAAATCGGGAATCGTCAATCGAAAATCGTTTTGACGCTTCCTTTCCCGTACCATTTCTCACCAGCCGCTGTTACCTATTCACGATTCCCGCCAAAACCTATGAAAGCTTCCGACGTCAAGAAAGGCAACGTAGTCGAACACGAAGGCACCGTTTACCAGGTGCGCGACATCGAGCGCAGCTCGCCGACGGCGCGTGGCGGCAACGTCACCTTCCGTTTCACGCTGTACTCCATTCCCGGCGGACGCAAGTTCGACCTCAGCCTGCGCGCCGACGATGAGCTGAAGGAAATGGAACTGGTGCGCCGCGCCGCCAACTTCTCGTACATGGACGGCGACACTTACGTGTTCATGGACAACGAGGACTACACGCAATACACGCTCGACCCGGAACTGATCGGCGACAACGCCGGCTACATCGTCGAAGGCGTGGAAGGCTATTACGTGCAAGTGATCGACGATGCGCCGGTGGGCTTGCAGGTGCCGACCAGTGTACTGCTGACCGTGATCGATACCGCACCGGAACTGAAAGGCGCCAGCGCCACCAAGCGCACCAAGCCGGCCAAACTCAACACGGGCATCGAAATCCAGGTGCCGGAATACATCACCACCGACGAAAAAGTCTGGGTGAACACGCTCACCGGCGAGTTTGCCGGACGCGGCAACGAAAAGACGTTCTGAACGCAAACACCGCGTGCTTGCAACGCCTCTGCAAAACGGCGCCCACTGCGGCGCCGTTTTTTTTGCGCGGCAAGCAGGCGACACCGCCAGGGCGGTAAGGCAGAATCATTGCGTTCCGGCAGCTCTTCCCCGCCATGTCCACCCGCAGCTATTCGCTACGCACCAGCGTGTTGCAAAGCCTGACCGCGACCAAGCGGCCGGACGTGCCTGCGTGGGTGGTGATCCGCAACACCGCCGCGGTGGTGCTGCCGCTGGCGGTGGGCATGCTGACCGGCCACGAAGAAGCGGGCCTGGCGATCGGCGCGGGTGCGCTGGATACGATGTTTTCCGACCAGCCCGGACCTTATCGCCAGCGGGCGCGGCAGCTTTTTCTCGCATCGCTGGCGGCAGGGCTCGCTTCGCTGTGTGGTTTTTTGATCGGCGGCAACCTTCCGCTGATCTTGCTGGCGATGGCGGCCTTCGGTTTCTTCGGCGGCTTGCTGGTGGTGTTCGGGGTGGACATTGCGCGCGTGGGCATGACCAGCATGATTCTGCTGGTGATCACGGCGGCCACGCCCACCACGCTCGACCATGCCTTGATCGGCGCGGGATTGATCTTCGCCGGCGGCCTTTTGCTGGCGCTGTTCTCCGTGGCGGCGTGGCCGCTGCAGCGCTACGGCCCGGAACGACACGCACTGGCCGTCGTCTATCGCGGCCTGGCTTCGCTGGCCAAGGAAAACCGGCACAGCGAAGAAGACGTACCCGCGCTCACTGAAGCGATGACCACATTGCAGCAAACGCTGCTCGGCCGCCACCACGCCAGTGGCCGTGCGATGGAGGCCTTTGCCGTATTGCTGGAACTGGCCGAGCGCATTCGCCTGGAACTGGTGGCGATGGCCGAATTGCACGGCGCCGCGAACATTGCCGCGATGTTCCGCGCCGATGCGGCGCGCGTGCTCAGCGCGATTGCCGATGCGCTGGAAAGCGGCGACTCGCCGGAGCAGGCCACGCGCGCCCTGCAAACGCTGCAAGCCAGCGAGCGCGCCTTGCTGGACCATCACACGCGCAGCGACAGCGTCGCCGCGCACATCCATGCACTTTCCGGCCAGCTCGCCGCAGCCGTGCGCAATGCGAACTGGGCCGGCTCACGTGGCGAGCTGCGCGCAGCGGCGGCGGAGACACGCTTGCCCGGCGCGTTGCGCGGCAGTTCGGCACTGGCCACCTTGCGCGCCAACCTCACCACGCACTCGGTGGCATTCCGGCACGCCATGCGTTGCGCGGTGTGCCTGAGCATCGCGCTGCTCGTTTCGCGTGTGTGGCAATTGCCGCATGGCTACTGGCTGCCGATGACGGCGGCCATCGTGCTGAGGCCGGATTTCGCCGCCACCTTCAATTTCGGCCTGCTGCGCGTGGTAGGCACCATCCTCGGCCTGGTCTTGACCACGGCCTTGCTGCACATCACACCGAACGATCCCTGGGCGCACCTGGCGCTGATGGCGGTGCTGTGCATGGCCTTCCGCTACCTGGCCACCGCGCACTATGGCATTGCGGTGGCGGCGCTGACCGGCACGGTGGTGATCCTGCTGTCGTTCGAGGGCGTGAATTCCGGCACCGCGGTGATGGACCGCGTGATCAATACTGCGCTGGGCAGTGGCATGGCCCTGCTCGCCTATGTGGCGTGGCCTACCTGGGAACGCACACGTGCACGCGCTGCGCTGGCGGATATGTTGGATGCCTACGCGGATTACCTGCGCGCGCTGGCGCGCCCGGAACAACGCCATGCCCACCGCGAAACGCGCACCGCAGCCCGCACGGCGCGCACCAATGCACAGGCCTCCGTCGACCGCATGCAAGCCGAACCGGCCACGCCGTTGACCCTGCTGGAGCTGGCCAACGCCCTCTTCCTCAACGGCAACCGGCTGGCGCGCACGGCGATGACCTTGGAAGCCCTGTTGCACGACTGCGACAGTCTGCCCGAGCAGGTGGAAGTCACCAATTTTGTGGAAAGGGCTGCCACCCACCTGCACAACCTGGCTGTTGCGCTGCGCAATAAGCAAGTGCCCACGCCCGCTCCGGAGCTGCGCCAACTGCAGCGCAGCCTTGCCAGCCTGCTCGCCATGGCCGACGATCGCCCGCGCGCCGATCAGTTGGTCCGCATCAGCGACCGGCTGGTCGACAACATCAATACCCTGGGCTACGTGGTCGGGCGCGGGCCGCAGGAGGCTTCGGCTGCTGCTGCCCGGGAATCGTGAATCGTCAATCGGAAATCGGAAGAGCGCGCGGTGGCGAGCTCACGTAAAACCGCTCTAAACGATTCCCGCCTGCACGATTCCCGCCCCGAGCAAGCGTTACACTTGCAACCATGCTGAAAATCGACACCCACGCCCACATCCTCCCGCGTGACTGGCCCAACCTGGCCGCCAAATACGGCAATGAAGCCTTTCCGGTGATGACGCACAGCGATGGGCGGCACCGCATCTACAAGGACGGCAAGTTCTTCCGCGAGGTGTGGGATTCTTCGTTCGATCCGCAATTCCGCGTCGACGACTACGCCCGCTTCGGCGTGAACGTGCAGGTGATCTCCACCGTGCCGGTGCTGTTCTCGTATTGGGCGCCGGGTTACCAGGCGCTGGAGCTGCACCGCCACCTCAACGACCACATGGCCGGCATCTGCCGGGACTTTCCCAGGCACTACGCGGGCATCGGCACCGTGCCGTTGCAGGCGCCTGAGCTGGCCGTCCGCGAGCTTGAGCGTTGCATCGACGAGTTGGGCCTGAGCGGCGTGCAGATCGGCTCGCACTGCAATGACTGGAACCTGGACGCGCCGGAGCTGTTCCCGTTGTTCGAAGCCGCAGCCGACCTGGGCGCGGCGGTGATGGTGCACCCCTGGGACATGATGGGTGCGGCCAGCATGCCCAAATACTGGATGCCGTGGCTGGTGGGCATGCCGGCCGAGCAAGCGCGCGCCGGCTGCTGCCTGGCCTTCGGCGGCGTGCTGGAACGGCTGCCCAAGCTGCGCGTGATGCTTGCGCACGGCGGCGGCAGCTTTCCGTGGAGCATCGGCCGCATCGAGCATGGTTTCCGCATGCGTCCTGACCTGGTCGCGACGGATAACCCGCGCAATCCGCGCGAATACCTCAAGCGCCTGTACTTTGATTCCTGCGTGCACGATCCCCGCGCGTTGCAGTATCTCCTGGATGTGACCGGCGTCGACCGCGTGATGCTCGGCACCGATTATCCTTTTCCGCTGGGGGAGCAGGAGCCGGGCAGCGGCATCGAATCGCTGCACTTGGACGAGCCGGTACGCGCCCGCCTGTTTCATGGCACCGCGCTGGAATGGCTCGGGTTGCCGCTACGCCGCTTTATCCAAAACCCCTATCCTGAGGAACACGCATGAAATTCAGCCGCTACCTGGTGGTGACAGCCTTGCTTGCATTGGCCAGCATCACCGTGGCTCACGCCGACGATGTCAGCATGGCATCGGGCAGCGTGCACTTCTCCACGCCAGCCGGCTGGCTCAGCATCATGCAAGTCGATGGCGATCCCGAAGTGCGCGTGTTCCAGGTACCTGATCCTTCAGCCAGCGCGGGCAATACACTCGCGCGCGTCAGCGTAACGGTGAAGCAAGTGACCGACGCCCAGGCATTCGGGGACTACGTGAACGGCGCCATGGTCAAGGCGAAGAATCTCAAGGAGTACCAGCCGGGCACGCGCCCGTCGGGTGACCAGAACAGTTTCATCTATACCGCCAGCGAAAGCGGCATCGCGTACACCTATGTCGAGCGCTACTGGTTCCGCAGCGGCCACGCCATCCAGTTGCGTTGCGTGCGCCCGTCCGCCAGCGAGGCTGGCCAGGCCTGGGCCGCGAACTTCGACAAGGGCTGCAGCCAGATCGCAGCCACCTTGGGCGGCTGACGCGCCGGCCCGTCGCTCGTGGCAACCGCTTGGATGTTCTGATGTCTTCACTACTCTATAAAGCCACCGCCGAATGGGCCCAGGCCCGTGACGCCGCCGACCCGTTGCGCGATTTCCGCAGCGAGTTCCTGATTCCTCCGCATGCCCAGGGCGACAGCCATTATTTCTGCGGCAATTCACTGGGCCTGCAGCCCCGCGCCGCCCGCGAAGCCGTGAATGCGGAGCTCGATTACTGGGGCGAGCTTGGCGTGGAGGGCCATTTCAAAGGGCGCCTGCCATGGATGGATTATCACGAATTCGTGCGCGACCATCTGGCCGAACTGGTCGGCGCGCAGCCCGACGAAGTGGTGGCGATGAATACGCTGGGCGTGAACCTGCACCTGATGATGGTGAGCTTCTACCGCCCAACGCCTGACCGCCACGCCATCCTGATCGAAGCCGGTGCGTTTCCTACTGATCGCTACGCGGTCGAATCGCAGATCCGCTACCACGGCTTCAGCCCGAATCTCTCGCTGATCGAACTGGAAGGCGACGAGCCCAATGGCACGCTGTCGATGGGCGCGATCGAACGCGCGCTGGCCGAACATGGCTCGCGCATCGCGCTGGTGTTGCTGCCCGGCGTGCAATATCGCACCGGCCAGGTGTTCGACCTGAAGGCGATTACCGAGCTGGCGCACAAGCATGGCTGCCAGGTCGGCTTCGACCTCGCGCACGCCGTAGGCAACCTGCCGCTGCAACTGCACGATAGCGGCATGGATTTCGCCATCTGGTGCAGCTACAAGTATCTCAATGGCGGACCTGGCGCGGTCGGCGGCGCATTCGTGCATGCGCGCCATGCGCGCGCCACCCTGCCGCGTTTTGCCGGCTGGTGGGGCCACGACAAAACCACGCGCTTCCAGATGGGGCCGGAATTCGTCCCCACACCCGGCGCGGATGGCTGGCAGCTTTCCAATCCACCGATCCTTTCGCTGGCGCCGCTGCGCGTATCGCTGGAGATTTTTCATCGCGCCGGCATGCAACGCCTGCGCGAGAAATCACTGCAGCTCTCCGGTTACCTCGAATGGCTGGTGGAAACGCAGTTGCCGGACGTGCTGGACATCGTCACGCCGAAAGACCCCGCGCGCCGCGGCTCGCAGCTTTCCATTCGGGTACTGGGCGGCCGTGCGCAAGGGCGCGCGCTGTTCGAATACCTGATCGACAACGGCATCATCGGCGACTGGCGCGAGCCGGACGTGATCCGCATTTCGCCGGTGCCGCTGTACAACCGGTTTGCGGATTGCCTGGCGTTTGCGCAGGCGGTGCGGCAATGGAAGGAACGGGCGTAATCCCCGCCTACAGCGACATCTCCACGGCTACGAGGCCGCCATGCGGGGCGGCCCGGTCTTGAACCAAGCCTTGGCAATCTTGCCCGCTTCGATTTCATAGATGGCGATGACGTCGACTTCACCCTGACCTTCAGGAAAGTCCCTCGTCACCACTTCCCGATCGATCACCAGGTTGCCGACACTCATGCGATGGATCAGTCGGCCATGCAGATGCGGCTCCCTGAAACGCTCGACATGGCGCTGGCGAATCTGCTCCGCGCCCTCTGCCAACAACTGCGAAGGAAAGGCGTAGTACTGGCACCCGTCCGCCCAGCATCGCATGAAGCGGTCGATATCTTTCGCGTTGTAGGCGTCCAATTGCTCCTGCACCGGGCGCACGATATCCGCCTCGGCCGACGGGTTCTCCATGAAGGTCCCCTTGCTGGTTGTAGCTCAATGGCACTAACTCGAGCGTGTATCTCGACGCTTGTAGTGATGCGCTCCCTCCCCTGCGACAGCGTGGGAGGGGACAAATCACGGCAAGCCATGCAGCTTGCTCTGCGGATGGCGCACCTGCCCTTCGCCACGCACGATAAAGCGTTCCACCGTCAACGCCTCCGCACCCATTGGTCCATAGGCATGCAAACGCGTGGTGGAAATGCCGATCTCAGCGCCCAAACCCAACTCGCCGCCGTCGGAAAAGCGCGATGAAGCGTTCACCATCACCACGGCCGACCGGATGGCATGGGTGAAACGGCGCGCCGATGCCTCGTCGCGCGTGGCGATGACTTCGGTATGGTCGGAACCGAAGCGCTGGATATGGCCGATCGCCATGCCAAGATCGTCGACGACACGAATGGCGAGAATAAGGTCGAGAAATTCCGCTGCGTAGTCTTCCTCCGTAGCCGGGCGCATGCCTTGCACCAGCGCGCGCGAACGCTCGCAGCCGCGCAATTCGACGCCCCGCTCCTGCAGCGCCTGCGCCGCCTTGGGCAGGAAAGAGGCAGCGATATCGCGGTGTACCAACAGGGTTTCCAGGGCATTGCATACGCCAGGGCGCGATGTCTTGCCGTCGATCAGCAGGTTCAGCGCCAGCGCTTCGTCGGCGGAGGCATCGACGTACAAGTGGCACACACCTTTGTAGTGCTTGATCACCGGCACGCGTGCATGTTCGGCGACGAAGCGGATCAAGCCTTCACCACCGCGCGGAATCGCCAGATCCACGATGTCGCTCAGTTGCAGCAGTTCCACCATCGTTTCACGGCGCAGGTCTTCGATCAGGGTGACGGCAGCCGCGGGAACATCGTGCTTTTCCAGGGCGCCATGCAGTGCCGAGGCAATCGCCATGTTCGAGTGCAAGGCTTCGGAGCCGCCGCGAAGGATCACCGCATTGCCGGCCATCAGGCACAGCGCTGCGGCATCGGCGGTCACGTTGGGGCGCGCCTCGTAGATCATCGCGATCACGCCCAGGGGAATGCGCACGCGTTCTATGTCCAGACCATTGGGGCGCGTTTCTCGGCGCGTGACCAGGCCGACCGGATCGGGCAGCGCGGCGATCTCGCGCACGGCGTTGGCGATGTGGGTGACGCGGGATTCGTCCAGCCGCAGGCGATCGAGCATCGCGCCCTGGGTGCCCTTGGCAGTGGCGTGCTGCAGGTCGCGCGCGTTCGCCGCCAGGATGACGTCGCAATGCGTTTCCAGCGCGGCCGCCATGTCATGCAGCAGCTTGCGCTTGGTGTCGGTATCGAGGGTAAACATGGCCTGGGCGGCATCCTTGCAAGCCAGCGCCAAGTGGCGAATGTCGCTCATGCTTCCGATTCTCCTGCAATGGTGGCCAGATCGTCGCGATGCACGATTTCATCGCCGTAGCTGTAGCCGAGGATGGATGCGATATCGCGGCTGTGGCGCCCGGCCAGGCGGCGCACTTCGGCCGCGCCGTACTGGCAGAGTCCGCGTGCAACCGGCCGTTCATTGGCGTCGACGATTTCCACCAGGTCGCCACGGTGGAAATCGCCGGCCACGTCCAGAATACCGCCGGGCAGCAACGAGGCGCGGCCACTGGTGAGCGCGCGGACGGCGCCCGCGTCGATGCTGACGCGACCACTGCCGGCAGGCGCATGGCGCAGCCAGTATTTGCGTGCCTGCATGCGGTTGCCGGCCACGTCGATCAGCGTGCCGTGCAGCCGCCCTTCTTCCAGCGCTTTGACCGTCGCCGTTTCGCGACCGCTGAACAGCGCCGTGGGAATACCGGCAGCAGCGGCCTTTTCCGCCGCCTGCAGCTTGGTGCGCATGCCGCCCGTGCCCACGGCCGTACCGCTGCCGCCGGCCATGGCGATGATCTGCGCAGTCAGCTGCGCAACGTGCCCGATCGGCTGCGCGCTGGGATCATGCCGCGGATCGGCGTTGTATAGCGCATCCACATCCGAAGCAATCAGCAACAAGTCGGCGTCCATCAGCGCGGCAACGATCGCAGCAAGATTGTCGTTGTCGCCCAGCTTGAGTTCGTCTACCGCTACCGTGTCGTTTTCATTGACGACCGGCAGGACCCCCAGCAGCAGCAACTCCCGCAACGTGGCGCGCGCGTTGAGGTAACGGCGGCGATTGCGCAGGTCGTCATGCGTGAGCAGCACCTGCGCGACCGGCTGTTGCGACAGGCTTTGCCACAGGGCGATCATCGGCGCCTGGCCGAGCGCGGCCAACGCCTGCTTCGCGGCAAGGTCCGGCCCTGGCGCGGTGCGGGTTCGCAGCAGGGCGCGGCCTGCGGCAACCGCGCCCGACGACACCAGCACCACTTCGCGTCCCGCACGCTGGCTCGCGTCGATGAATCCGGCCAAGGCTTGCGCATAACGGGGGGTGAGACCGCCACCATCGGCCGCGAGCAGATTGCTGCCTACTTTCAGCACCGCGCGGCGCCATGCTGGCAAGGGATGTTCGGGCAACACGCGATCGTTCACGCGTTGGCCTCCGGCAGCGCAGCGATGCGATCGCCATGGCTTTTAGGCGATGAAACCACCACGAACCTTGCATTGCCCTCGCCTTCGTTGCGCAGCTGATGCGCGCTGCCGGGAGGCACATGCAGGCCTTCACCCGACTGCAAGCGATAGACGACACTTTCCAGCTCGATCGTCACTTCGCCTTCCAGCACATAGAAAAACTGGCGCGCATGCACGTGCCGATGCCGCTGCTCGAAGCTGCCGGGCGGCATGCGTTCCTCGATGACACTCAGTTCGTCCAGCGCCAGCAGATGCCAGCCGTCGCAAGCTTGTCCCCAGTGATAATGCGGTGCGTTTGCCGTGCTGACGATGCTCATGTCGATCCGCTATAAGGAGAGGTTTTCCAGCCGCTGCCGCAAGGCATCCAACTGCAGGTCGTTGCCTGCGCCCGGCGACGTGCGTGCCGCCAGACTGGATTCGGGCGTACGCCCCTGCCCGGCATCCTGCGCCGCCTGTGCCGCGGCGCGATAGGCATCGCGGAATGGGACACCCGCAGCCGCCTGCTCGATGGCGACGTCGGTGGCGTACATCGCCGGCTCGATCGCCGCGCGCATGGCCGCTTCGTTCCACTGCATGCGTGCGAGCAGGTCCGGCAGCAATTCCAGTGCAGCGAGGCCGTGCGTGACGCCGTGAAACAAGGACCCCTTGGAGAATTGCAGGTCGCGCTGATAGCCGGAGGGCAGCGACAGCAACTGTTCGATTTCGCAGCGTGCCGCCGCAACGGTGGCATAGGAGGCGCGCAGCAATTCCACCACGTCCGGGTTGCGCTTGTTGGGCATGATCGAGCTACCGGTGGTGTATTCCGCAGGCAGCAATACGAAGTTGAATTCGGCAGTGGTGAACAGCGACAAGTCCCAGGCCAGGCGGCGCGCATCGAGCATGGCGCTGCTCAGGGCCTCCATCGCCGCCATTTCGAACTTGCCGCGCGAAAGCTGCGCGTAGATCGGCGACACCTGCATGCGGCCGAAGCCGAGCGCCTGCGTGGTATGCGCGCGATCCAGCGGCAGGTTGACGCCGTAGCCGGCCGCAGTGCCGAGTGGATTGGCATCGATCCACGCGGCCGTCTGCGTGGCCCGCCAGGCGTTGTCGATAAAGCCTTCGGCGAAGCCGGCGAACCACATGGCGGTGGAGGACACCACCGCGCGCTGCAGATGTGTATAGCCAGGCAACGGGATGGCCGGTTGCGCGGCGCGCTGCAGGCAGACCTCGGCCACGGCGCGGCAGTGCGTTTGCAGCAGCGCCAGCTTTTCTTTCAGCCACAAGCGGGTGGCAACCAGGATCTGGTCGTTGCGGCTGCGGCCGGTGTGCACGCGGCGCCCGGCGTCGCCAAGCCGCTCGGTGAGGCGCGCCTCGATGGCGGAGTGACCGTCTTCGTAGCGCTCGTCGAGCACGAACTGGCCGGCGCGGAAATCATCGGCCAACGCGTCGAGTTCGCGCCTCAGATCGTCCCGTTCCGTGGCGCTGACCACGCCGATGTTGGCCAGGCCTTCCACGTGCGCCTTGCTGGCAGTGATGTCGTGCAGGAAGAATTCGCGGTCCAGCAACACGTCGTCGCCGGCCAGGAATTTCATGATTTTCGCGTTGGTTTCGACGCCGGCTTTTTGCCAAAGGAGGTCGGTCATGATGGTCTCTGTGTTTTTGCTACACGGGAATGGCGGTGTACTCGTCCACGCCGATCGCCCGGTTGATGTTCTGCATCGCCTGCGTTGCGGCGCCCTTCAACAGGTTGTCCAGCGTCGCCACCACCACCACGCGCCTGCCGTCTGCCGATAGCGCAAAACCCCCGATCTCGGCGTGGTGCTTGCCGGCAATCTGGCTTACCCAGGGGGCCTCGTCGAGCACGCGCACCAGCTTCTCTCCGGCGTAGGCGTGCTGGAACCGCGCCAGCACGTCCTCGCGCTTGAAGGCACGCGAAAGATAGAGATTGGTGGTCACGGTCAGCCCGCGGAAATGCGGCGCCACGTGCGGCATGAATTCCACCGGAATGCCCAGATGCCGGCTCGCTTCCTTCTCATGCATGTGGCCGGTGAGCGAATACGGCATCAGGTTGTCGCGCAGTTTTTCCGGATTGTTCTTGTCGGACGGCGTGGTGCCGGCGCCGGAATAACCGGAGACGCCGAAGCATACCGGCGGCGCGGCCAGCACATCCTTGAGCGGTGCGATGGAAAGCTGGATCGCGGTGGCGTAGCAACCGGGATTGCTGATGCGCTTCTCGCCGCGCCATTTGCCGCGCGTGAGTTCCGGCAGGCCGTAATACCATTTGTTGTCGAAGCGGTAATCCGCGGAGAGATCGACAATCACCGGATCCTTGCCGGCCGCATCGAACGCCTCCACGCATACCGAAGCCTTGCCGTTCGGCAGCGCCAGCACCACGACATCGGCGTCGAGAGCGGGCAACTCCTCGTGCGCAGGCGAGCTATAGCGCAGATCGCCGCGATAGGCCTGGACATGTTCTTCGACGCGCTGCCCATTCAATTCGCGCGAAGATACATAAGCCAATTCCAGCGCCGGATGTGCCGCCACCAGCCGGATCAGTTCCGCGCCGGTATGACCGCGTGCGCCGACAATGCCGATGCGTTTTTTTGAACTTGTCATGCCACTCAATCCATCAAGGTCGGTTGGCGCGCAGCGCAGTGTTCGACGCAGCGCGCGATGGTGTCGAAGCCGTCCAGGCCATACCAGAACACCTTCCAGCGCTCCTGCTTGTAGCAGCCGTCCGACTCGGCGTAATAGAAATGATTGATCTGGTTGCCGTGACGCGAGCGCCAGAACAGCCGAGGATTTTCCTCGCGCATGACCAACCACACGGCGCGGCCAAGGCCCTCGCCCTGCGCATCGTCCAGCACCGCGAACTTGTCGAGGTAGATCAGGCCGTCCACCTCGGTGAGTATCATCGCAGCACGATAGTTCTCGCTGACGTAGACGCGATACGGCTTGGTGCGCACGAAATAATCGTCCACCAGCTGGCGGCCGAAGCTGGATTCGATCAGCGTGCGCATGCGCACCTGGTCGATTCCGTCCCAGCTTTCGAAGCGGAACACTTTCTCGCCCCGGCGCACCAGGGTGCCCGAGCCTTTGTGCGTGAACAGTTCCTTCGCCAGTTCGGCCGGTCGCGTGATGGACACCGACGAGGTCAACGGCAGGCTTTGCAGCAAATCGGCAATCTGCTCGATCTTCACGCGCATGCCGCCGTTGATCCACGGTTGCTGCATCAGGTGTTCGTATTCGGTGCTGAGGTTGATCGAATCGATGATCTGTCCCTGGTCATCGAGCAGGCCGCCGGTGCCGGTCAAAAACACGATCTTGTACGGCTGCAGCACGCGCACCAGTTCGTTGGCGGCGAAGTCGGCATTTATATTGAGGAACTGGCCTTCGTCCGTCTCGCCGAGGCTGGCGATCACCGGAATGGAGCCGGCGCGCAAACTGGCTTCGATCGGTGCGAGGTTGATGCTGTCGACCTTGCCCACCATGCCGTAGACGTCCTTGTCCAGGAAGCTGGACATGAACACACCGGACGGCACCGAGGTGGCGCGCGTATCCATCGCCTGCAGGGCCTCGACCAGGCGCAGGTTCTGTTGCTGGAACACCCGGCGCACGATACCCAGGGCCTTGGGCGAGGTTACGCGCAGGCCGTTGACGGTCTGCTTGGTGATGCCGGCGGCTTGCAGCTCTTCATCCAGCTGCGGGCCGGCGCCATGCAACACGATCGGCGTCAGGCCGACCTGCTGTAGGAAGGTCAGCGAAGAGGTGAGGTCGTTGAGCTCGTCGCGCAGCACTGCGCCGCCGACTTTGACCACGGCGAAGCGCTTGGCGTCGAGCTGCGAAAAGCGCTTGAGGTATTGCTGGATTTCCTTGGCGCTGCCCATCGCGGAGAGCAGGCGCACGATGGTCTGGCGAGTGTTTTTATGCGCTTCCACGGTTCACGATCTCGTAGAGGGTGTCTGCGTACGTTTGCAATTGATCCAGTGCGACCCATTCGTCGGCGGTATGCGCCTGGGCGATATCGCCGGGGCCGTACACGAAGGAGATGTAGCCGGCCTCGGAAAACAGCGCCGCTTCGGTCCAGAAGTTGACGGCGTTGCCGACCGGAATGCCCAGTTCGTCGGCTATGTCACGTGCGGCAAGGCGGCGCGCCTCGGCATTGGGCACATCGCCCGCCGGCAACGACATGCCGCGGAACAGTTCTTCGTAGCTGACCGGATGGGGTTCCATCAAGGTGCGGAAGGTTTCCAGCAATTGATCCGGATCCATGCTGGGCAGCGGACGGAAACCAAAGCGCACGTCGGCGGTGGGTGCAATCATGTTGGCCTTGATGCCGCCTTCGACGCGTCCAATGTTGAAGCGCAAGCCGGTAAGGCCGCCGAAGCGCTCATGCGCCAGGCTGTCAACATGATCCAGCGCCGCCGCGCCCCAGCGTATCGCCTGGTGCACCGCGCTGTCGGTCGCCTTGATCTCGCCCGATGCGTGACCGGCCTGGCCGCTGAAACGCATTTGCACAGAATGAATGCCACGATGCGCAAGCACGGCTTCGCCACGCGTCGGTTCGGCCACGATCACGGCGTCGTATGCGTGCCCTTCCTTGAGAAAAGCGGCAATGCAGCGCGGATCGTTGGCTTCCTCGTCGGTCGAGAACAGCAATGCCAGGTCGCCAGTGCAGGCGTTCGCCACGGCCACCAATGCGGCTGCGGCGCCCTTGATGTCGCAGGCGCCCAAGCCGATCGCGCGGTCTTCGGTCACCGCCAGCACGTGCGGGTCGCGCGTCCAGTGCGGTGAATCCGGCACGGTGTCCAGATGCACGTTGAACAGGTACTTCGGCTTGCCCCGCACAGCATACAGCGTGACGGCGCCGGCGCCGTGATCGGTCACCTTTACGTCGAAGCCGGGCAACTGCTCGCGCAGGTAATCGAAGATGCCGCCGGTGCCGATGGCACGTGGCGGATTGCGCGTGTCATGGCGGACCAGCTCTCGCAGATGCTTGAGGGTGTCGGCAAGTAATGGGCTCATGCAGTCCATCTTTGAAGGGGTAGAGGCAGGAAGTGTCATCGGTGGGCAGCTTGGTATATGTCCGGCTTGTAGATTTCCATCAAGGTTTCCGGCCTGGCCGGCGACGCAAATCCATGGGACCTGTAGAGCTCATGGGCATCGCTGGTCGCCAGCATGAAGCGGCGCAGCCCCTGCAATGAGGGATGCGCCATGACGGCTTGCACCATTTGCTTGCCGTAACCGTGGCCGCGATAAGCCGGCAGCACGAAAACATCGACCAGATTGGCAAAGGTCGCGAAGTCGGAAATCACGCGCGCAAAGGCAACCTGCGCCTGGCCGACATACCCGCCAAAGCACAACGAATGGTCGATAGCCTTGCGTACCGTTTCATACGCAATGCCTTTCGCCCAATAGGAGCCGTTCGCGAGAAAGTCGTGGATCATGGCCAGATCCAGTTCGCTCTTGTCCGTGCTGATGCGCAAGCTGCCGCTCATGCCGATGTTCTCAGGATGGGTGATTGACTTCGGCCCACAGCGTGCTGCTCATGCCGAACAGCTTGATGAAGCCTTCCGCTTCGGCCACGCCCCAGTCGGCCGCCTGCGCATAGGTGGCGCCCTTGGCGTTGAGGATGTGCTTGGACTCGACGGCAACCGCGGTGACCAGCGCCCCGCTGGTTTCCAGCGTGACCTCGCCGTTGACGGTGGACTGGCTGGAGGCGAGGAAGGCTTCCAGGTCGCTCTTCAGCGGGTCGTGGTAGAAGCCTTCATACACCAGCTCCACCCACTTGCGCGCCACCTCCGGCTTGAAGCGGTTTTGCTGCTTGGTCAGCACGGCTTCTTCCAGCGCACGATGCGCCACCAGCAGCGCGGTCAAACCCGGGGCTTCGAAAATGATGCGGCCCTTGAGGCCGATGGTGGTGTCGCCGGTGTAAATGCCGCGCCCCACGCCATATGCCGCCAGCAGCGTGTTGAGCCTGGCCAGCAGCTTGTGGCCTGCGATCTTCTCGCCATCCAGCGCCACGGCTTCGCCGTTGGCGAAGCTGAGCGTCAGGCGCAGCGGTTTGGACGGCCATTCGGAACGCGGCTTGCACCAGCCTAGCGCCCCTTCGCCAGGAACCTGCCAGCGGTCGATCTCGCCGCCGGACATGGTGACGCCCAGCAGGTTCTCGTTGATGGTGTAGGCCTTCTGTTTGGCACGCACTCCGAAGCCCTTGGCTTCCAGGTATTTCTGCTCATACGCGCGCACTTCGGTGTGTTCTTTCTGGATCTCGCGGATCGGCGCCACGATCTCGTAATCGCCCTGCGCCTTCACGGCGAGGTCGAAACGCACCTGGTCGTTGCCCATACCGGTGCAACCGTGCGCGATCGCCCGGGTGCCCAGCTCGGCGCAGCGCTTGAGCGCAGCGTCCACGATCAGGTAGCGGTCCGATACCAGCAACGGATATTGCCCCTGGTAGCCCTCGCCCGCCCATACGAACGGTTTCACGAAGCCGTTCCAGATCGCCGGGCCGCCATCGACGGTGACATGGCTGGCCACGCTCAATTCATTGGCGCGCGCTTCGATATAGGCGCGCTCCTCTGCGTCCACGCCGCCGGTGTCGGCAAACACGGTATGCACGGCCCAGCCGCGCTCCTGCAGGTAAGGAATGCAGAAGCTGGTGTCGAGACCGCCGGAGAAGGCCAGAACGATGTCTTTGCTCATGATGCGAGATCCAAAAGAAAGGTTGTTTACACGGATTCGATGACAATGCGCGGTTCGCACCGCACTGGAAAATTGACGGAGTTGGCGATGAAGCAGGCGTGGTGCGCGTCGTCATGCACGCGTTTGGCCATATCCGCATCGCTACTGGCGCTGATGGTGACGCACGGACGCAGCACGACTTCGGTGAAGCGGCCATCGTTGCCACGATCCAGCAGGCTGCCCACCGCCTCGTCGACATAGGCGGTGACCACCACGCCGGCGACCGCGGCGAGATGCAGGTACCAGAGCATGTGGCAGCTCGACAGTGACGCTACCAGCAGGTCTTCCGGGTTGTGCTTGCTGCCGTCGCCGCGATAGGCCGCGTCGGAAGAGCCGGCGATGACCGGTTTGCCGGCGACATGGATGTCATGCTCGCGGCCGTAACCCTGGTAGGTTCGGGTGCCGCTGCCATGGTTGCCGGTCCATACCACTTGAACGGTGTATGCGTGCTGCTTATCGCCCATGCCGGCGCTCCTCGCTTTGTTGCATCGCCTCGGCCAGTTCGGCATCGCGCCTGCCGCCGCGTTCGGCCAGGCCTTTCAGCACGCCTGCGCGGTTGGCATCCGGATGATTCTGGCTCAGCTTGAATTTGCCTTCGATGCGTTCGATCGTGATCTCGATGCCCACGATCATGCGCAGCATTTTTTCGATGTAGTCTTCCGGCGCATCGCTGACCTGCCAGGGTTTCGGCTGCGCGGCTTCATGGCGATCAGTGAGCCGTTCCAGCAGTTGCCGCAGCCACGCAGGGTCTTCCACCACGTGCAAGCGGCCGCGCACGTGTACCACCGCGTAATTCCAGGTGGGCACTTCGCGCCCGGTCTCGTGCTTGCTGGGATACCAGTTCGGGCTGACATAGCCATCCACGCCATGGAAGATCGCCAGCACCGGCGCGCCATCGGCCTTGGCCAATTCATTGCCGCGCGCAACATGCCCATGCAGCGAGGTATCGCCGGCCAACACCAGCGGAACATGGTTCGCGGCCAGGCCGTCGCCCCCATGCACGACGAGGGTGGCGAGCGGATAGTCGCGCATCAGCGCATGCAGTACCTCGATGCGCGTCTCGTGGAAGGACTTGGGCAGGTACACGAAGCGGCTCAGCGCTGTGCGATCAGCGAAGCCATCACCGCCTTCTGCACGTGCAGGCGGTTCTCCGCTTCGTCGATGGCGATGCAGGCGGGCGAATCCATCACGGCATCGGTGGCCTTGACGTTCCGGCGCAACGGCAGGCAGTGGCTGAAGACGCCGTGGTTGGTAAGCGCCATCTTCGCCTCGTCGACGATGAAATGCTGGTGCGCGTCACGGATCGGCTTTTCCTGTTCCCAGCGGCCAAAGAACGGCAAGGCGCCCCAGCTTTTTGCGTAGACCACGTCGGCGTCGCGATAGGCTTCTTCGATGTTGTGGCTGACGGTGAGCGAGCCACCGTTTGCCTTCGCGTTCTGCTCGCCATAGGCCATGTAGCGCTCGTCCAGCACGTAGTCGGGCGTCGGGCACAGCAACGTGACGTTCATGCCCATCTTGGTGGCGATGAGCAAGGCAGAGTTGGCCACCGCGGTGTTGAGCGGCTTGGGATGATAGGTCCAGGTGAGTACGTACTTGCGGCCGGTGAGGTCGCCGAAGCGTTCCTTCAACGCCAGCGCATGCGCCAGTTCCTGGCAAGGATGAGTGATGGTTTCCATGTTGATCACCGGCACGGTGGCGTACTGGGCAAACGCCTTGATCACCGCGTCCTCGCGATCCACCGACCAATCCTTGAATTTGGGGAAGGCGCGCACGGCGATCAGGTCGACATAACGGCTCAGCACGCGCGCCACTTCGGCAATGTGTTCTTCCGGTTCCTCGTCCATCACCACGCCGGGGCGAAATTCGATCGGCCATGCATCCTTGCCGGGCGAGAGCACGATGGCATGTCCACCCAGATGGAACGCCCCCAGTTCGAAACTGGTGCGCGTGCGCATCGAAGGATTGAAGAACAGCAATGCCACCGACTTGCCCGCGAGCTGCTGGCCGCGCGGCGAGCGCTTGAAGGCAGCGGCCTGCTCAAGCAGCGCATCGATTTCGGCGCGGCTGTAATCCTGGGTGGTGAGGAAATGACGAAGTGACATCGTTAACTCCAGTCAGAAAAGCAAAAAACCCGGCACAAGGGCCGGGTTTCGTCGTCGTATGACACATGCAACGTGGCGACAGCCTACCCGGCCGAATGTCGATTCATCGGTCGACGCGCACGCGAAGTCATGCCAGCGGCCATGCGGGCACTGGTAAGCACGGTAGCGGTATAGACGGCTGAAGACATGACAGGTCCGGGCGATTGAATCCCAATCATGACGGGATTTTCGCTGCCGTGCAACAGAAAAATTCACGCCAAAAAGAAAGGCGGCCGCGTCTAGGGACGCGACCGCCTTTGCGATGGAACGGCAGCCCCGGTCAGTCGGCGGGCGAGACGCTGACCCGCACGCGCAGGCGCTCGCCCGGGTCGTAGCTGAGGCGCGACATGTAGACGTCGCCGTGATAGCGGTATTCCACGTCGTAGCCGATGATCTGGCGCTGCTCGCTGACCTGGGTCACCGGCTGGCACACGGTCTGGTTGCTGGTGTAGGTCTGGCCGCCGCTGGCGACCGAATTGCCGACCGCACCGCCCGCCACGGCACCGCCCACGATCGCCGCCGTATTGCCGCGGCCATGGCCGATGGTGCTGCCGAGCACGCCGCCGACCACTGCGCCGAGCACGGTGCCGACGCCCTTGTTGCCCGGCGTCTGCTGCACGACCTGCTGGTCATAGCACTGAGTGCTGGGCGTGGACGTACGGGCCACACCGTAGACCGGGTCGACACGCAGCACATCGGCCCAGGCATAGTGCGCATTGTCGGCGCCTGCCCCGGGAACGCCGGGAGGCGGCGGAGGCGGATATCCACCTTGCTGCGCCATCGCGCCGGTGGACGTCACGGCCAGCGCAAGCAAGGGGATCAACAACATCTTGTTATTCATGGACAGCCTCCTTAAAGAGGAATGATGGCGCATCGTGCTGGTTGAAATTGCAGCAAATTCACTCTGAATCCACGCTTAGAACTGCCGCAACTTAGTGCCTTGTTCCCGGCCTGTTGCCGAAACTTGGCGGGGATTTTCGTCGGCACTGCCACAAGAGCTTGATAAGATGCCGGGTTCGTTGACCCGACCATACCACCGCCATGCCAATCTCGCTCCATAACAGTCTCAGCCGCCGCATCGAGCCCTTTTCGCCGCTCGATCCGAACCGGGTGACGGTGTATCTGTGCGGGCCTACGGTCTACAACTACGTGCATATCGGCAACGCGCGCGGCCCGGTGGTGTTCGACGTGCTGGTGAAGCTGCTGCGCCGGCATTTCCCAGGCGTGGTCTACGCCCGCAACATCACCGACGTGGACGACAAGATCAACGCCGCCGCACTGGAGCAAGGCGTGCCGATCGGCCAGATCACCACCCGTTTTGCCCAGGCCTATCGCGAAGACATGGCCCAACTGGGCAACGCCGCGCCGGACGTCGAGCCGCACGCGACGGCGCACATCGGCCAGATCATCGAGATGATCCAGAGCTTGATCGGCAACGGCCACGCCTACGAGGCCGAGGGGCACGTGCTTTTCGACGTGGCCGCCTACCCCGCCTACGGCGCGCTGTCCGGCCGCGACACCGACGAACTGATCGCCGGCGCACGGGTGGAAGTGGCGCCGTACAAGAAGAATCCTACCGACTTCGTGTTGTGGAAGCCCTCCACGCCGGAACTGCCCGGCTGGGACAGCCCCTGGGGCCGCGGCCGGCCCGGCTGGCATATCGAATGCTCGGCGATGAGCGCCGCGCACCTGGGCGAAACCATCGACATCCATGCCGGTGGCGTGGATTTGCAGTTCCCGCATCACGAAAACGAAATCGCCCAGTCCACCTGCGCCCACGGCGGCAAGCTGTTTGCGCGCTGGTGGCTGCACAACGGCATGCTCACCTTCGACGGGCGCAAGATGTCCAAGTCGCTGGGCAACGTGCTGCTGGTGCACGAATTGCTCAAGCACTATCCGCATGAAGCGCTGCGCCTGCTGCTGCTGCGCGGCCACTACCGCCAGCCGCTGGACTGGTCGGATGCGGCCATTGCCCAGGCAATCAGTACGCTGGATGGCTGGTACCGCGTGCTACGCGAGCTGGGTGACATCCCAGTGGATACGACGCAACCGCTGCCAGTGCCCGAGCGCGTGGAAGCCGCCCTGTGCGATGACCTCAACACGCCGCAGGCGCTGGCGGAGCTGTCGACGCTGGCCGATGCCGCACGGCAGGCGCCCAGCGCTGCCGCCAAGGCCGCCTTGCTCGGCGCCGGCGCTGCGCTGGGGCTGCTGCAGCAGGATCCGGAAGCCTGGTTCAAACAGGCCGGCGGCGGCACGGTGGACGCCGAGCGCGTGGAAGCCCTGCTGGAGGCACGCCGCGCAGCCCGGGCTGCTCGCGATTTTGCGCGCGCCGATGCCATCCGCAACGAGCTGACGGCCATGGGGGTATTGATCGAGGATGGCGCCCAGGGCACGCGCTGGAGCGTGGTGAAGCATTGAAACGGCGGGGTTCGACCCGAGCTCGGGTTCGACCCGAACTAGACGGAACCGCGCGATAATTCAGCCATGAACACTCTTGCCCCCGCCAGCGCCGCCCAGGCTCAACAGGACATTGCCGAAGAATTCGCCTTCTTCGGCGACTGGACCGAGCGCTACCAATACCTGATCGACCTCGGCAAGCAGCTTCCGCCGTTTCCGGAAGACAAGAAGGCCGAGGACTACCGCGTGCACGGCTGCCAGTCGATGGTGTGGCTGGTGCCCAGCGGCGATGCCTCGAACATGCATTTCGACGCGGCCAGCGATTCGGCCATCGTTTCGGGTCTGATTGCCTTGGTGCTGCGCGTGTACTCGGATCGCCCTGCGGCCGAGATCGTCGCCACGGAGCCGGCCTTCATCCAGGAAATCGGCCTGGCCAAGCATTTGTCGCCGACCCGCTCGAACGGCCTGGCGGCGATGCTGGCGAAGTTGAAGGCGTACGCGGCCGCAGCACTATAGGCTGGCATGAAATCCAGGATGAAAAAGCCCCGCGCAACGACGGGGCTTTTTCGTTATGCCGACAGCCGGCGCCGAACGAGCATCAATCGCCCATCTGCTTCTGCAGATGCTCGCGACGCTCCTGCGCATCCAGCGACAGCGTGGCGATCGGGCGGGCGTCGAGGCGCTCGAGGCCGATCTCCTCGTCGGTCTCTTCGCAGTAGCCGTAGCGGCCTTCCTCGATGCGGCGCAACGCCTTGTCGATCTTGGAGATCAGCTTGCGGTAGCGGTCGCGGGTGCGCAGCTCCAGCGAGTTTTCCGTCTCGCGGGTGGCACGCTCGGCTTCGTCGCCGACGTCGCGCACCTCATCGCGCAGGTTTTCCATCGTCTGGCGCGACTCTTCCACCAATTGCTCACGCCAGGCGCGCAGCTTGTTGCGGAAGTACGCAAGATGACGGGGGTTCATGTACTCCTCGTCGGGCGAAGGACGATAGCCCGGAGGCAGATCGATATTCGTGGTGATGGGCAGGGCGTAACGGCCGTCTTCGCGGGTTACACCATTGTCGAGCGTTGTAGCGGAGCTATTCATTGATGACTGCGTTGTCTTCTGCTTCTTGCTGGATGAGTTGTGCGCAGTGGCATTCGCTACGCGCGGCGCCGGGGAAGGTCCCACGGCGCTGGCCACCTTGCCCGCCATGGGCCGGGCGGGGGGTGATGATACGGCTTTGGGTGTTGCAGTTTGTGTGGAGGTGGTCGCTGCCTTCGAGGCCGCAACCGGTGCGGCGGGTGCCGGGGCCGGTTTCGGCGCCGCCGGCTTGGCGACGGTTTTCTCGACGGCCTTCTTGGCCACCGGCGCCGGCTTGGCAGCGGGCGCGGCATGCTTGGGTTCGGGCTTCTTGGCCGCAGGCTTGGCGGCCTTCTTGGTCGCAGCCTTGACCGGTTCGGCATGCTTCGGCTGCGGCTTGGCGGCGGGCTTGGCCACGGCCTTCTTCGCCGGCGGCGCCTTCTTGGCCACCGCCTTGGCCGGGGCTTTCTTTGCCTCGACCTTCTTGGCCGGCGCCGCTTTTTTCACGGACTTGGGCGCAGCGGCCTTGGCCTTGCCGGCCTTGGCGTCATTGCTTTTGCCCGCAGCCTTTCCTTTTGCAGCGCTCTTGGCGGCGGTCGAATTATGCGTGGTTTTCGCCATTTACCTTCACCGTTTTGGCCTTGGCGGCCGGCTGTTATAGCCCAATACCCTTCACACCGGCAACCATCCTTCTGGGATACTTACACTCTTAGGTCTCAAAGCGGTTTCGATCATGTGAACGCCGTGAGTCGATGGATCATCGTTCTGCTCGATCTCTACAAACGCTTCGTGAGCCCACTGTTGGGACAGCGTTGTCGCTTTTACCCCAGTTGCTCCGATTATGCACGCATTGCCGTCTCCCGCTTTGGTCCATGGCGCGGCGGCTTGCTTGCCGGATGGCGGATACTACGCTGTCAGCCGCTGTGTTCGGGCGGTAACGATCCGGTGCCCGAGCATTTCCATTTTTCCGGCTGCCATGCCGCAGGCAAGGGTCCGGAAGATGGGGCTGCCTGAGTACGGCACAAGTCCAACGCTTCCATCTTCCCCGTTCCTTAAGGAGTTCGCATGTCCACCGACTGGCTGATCAAGAACGCCGAACTGGTCAATGAAGGACGGCGTTTCCACGCCGACCTGCGCATAAAGCAAGGCCGCATCGATGCCATCGGCGACAGCTTGAACGCCCGCCCCGGAGAGCAGGTAGTCGACGCCGTCGGCTTGCTGTTGCTGCCGGGCATGGTCGACGACCAAGTGCATTTCCGCGAACCCGGACTTACGCACAAGGCGGATATCGCGCACGAATCGCGCGCCTGCGCCGTAGGCGGCATCACCAGTTTCATGGAGATGCCGAATACCAGGCCGCCGGCGCTGGACCGCGAGTCGCTGGAGGCCAAGTACGCGCGTGCGGCGGAAACCTCGGCAGTGAACTATGCATTCTACCTCGGCGCCAGCAACGACAACCTGGAAGCGATCCGTGCGCTGGACCCAAAGGCGGCGCCAGGCATCAAGGTGTTCATGGGCGCCTCCACCGGCAACATGCTGGTGGACAATCCCGACACGCTGGACGGCATTTTCCGCGAAGCGCCAACGCCCATCATCACGCACTGCGAAGACACGCCGATGATCGACGCGCTGCACGCCAAGGCACGCGAAAAATACGGCGACGCCATTCCTGCGCGCGAGCATCCGCTGATCCGCTCGCGCGAGGCATGCATCAAGTCCACCCGGCTGGCGATTTCGCTGGCGCAGAAACATGGCACGCGGCTGCACGTGCTGCATATTTCCACCGCGGACGAACTGGCCCTGTTCCAGCCCGGGCCGCTCAAGGGCAAGCAGATCACCGCCGAAACCTGCGTGCATTTCCTGCATTTCAGCGACGAGGATTACGAACGGCTGGGCTTCCTGATCAAATGCAATCCCGCCATCAAGACCGCCGCGGATCGCGAGGCCATCACCAAGGCCGTGGCGGAATGCCGCATCGACGTGCTCGCCACCGACCACGCCCCCCATCTGCTGGAAGAAAAGGCCCAGCTTTACGACAAGGCCCCGTCCGGCCTGCCGCTGGTGCAATTTGCGCTGCAGGCAGCCTTGCAGCGTGTCACCGAAGGCAAGCTCACGCTGGAACGGGTGGTGGAAGCGGTCAGCCATGCGCCGGCGACCCTGTTCGACGTGCACGAACGCGGCTTTCTGCGCGAAGGCTACGCGGCTGACCTGGTGCTGGTCGATCCGCACAAGCCGCACACCGTGCGCCGCGAGGAAGTGCTGTCGAAATGCGGCTGGTCGCCGTTCGAGGGCTACAGCTTCAGCCATTCGATTGCGGCGACCTTCGTCAACGGACAGCGCGTGTGGGATGGCTCGCGCGTGGACGAAAGCGTGCGCGGCCAGCGCCTGGCGTTTGATCGCTGATCGTCGACGAGGCCGCCAGGCTCGCCCAGGCGGGCTTGGCGGCAGGCAACCGTCAGTGCAGCTCGGAAATCACCACGGACACCGGCCCATTGTTGCCGGAGTCGCCCAGCACCCTCGTCTGCGTATCGCTGGTCGCCAGCGTGCGATCGCCCTGCTTGATGCTTGCCGATACCCGGAAATCCGTGCCATTGGCGACACTACTCGGCTCGTAACTCAACACGAACGGTACCGGTGACGGGCCGATCGGCGCAATACGGTCGGTGGCGATGACGCCTGCCGGGGCATCATGCCGGTTGAGCGTAACCACCAGATACGCATCGGCCGGCAGATCGTGCACGAGGCGGTAATCGACTTCGCCGGTCAGCGACTTCATCAGCGCCTGCTGTTGCGGCGCCTCATGCTTGCCGAAGTGCGGCATCCAGCTGCAGCCGGCGAGGACATAGGCGCCGGCCAAGAGCATTCCGTAGCGGAACTTCATGGGAACTCCTTCTATCTGCGAAGGCCTGGATCATAGCAACCACGCCCGCAACCAACTGAATCAGCCGCGACGAGGGCCGTAACCGCCGGCTACGCCCTTGCTGGCGTAGGCCACCGCGTCATGCGGATGCAGGCTTTCCTGGTGTTCCAGGCGTACGTGGAAGTCGACGATGCGCTCATCGGCATCGAGTGCGCGTTGAATGCGGCGCGCGGCGTCTTCGCAGAACATCAAATTACCGCCGTTGGCGAGCGCGAAGGCTTGTTCGTCTTCGCGCTTGACGGCAGTCTGCACCGGCGTGCCCAGCGCCCGCTCGACGCGATCGAGCAGGTCGATCAGGTTCAACGGCACGCCGTCGGCAAAGCGCACCAGCAGTCGCGCCACGCTGCGCTGGGCATGCGGCGTGGCGACGATGCCTTTCTCGCTACCCAGCCACGCCAGCACGGCCGCATGGTCCAGCGGCTTGCCTGCATCGAAATCCCTGGCGAATTGTTCCTGGATCAATTGCCGCGACAAGGCAGCCGAGGCGGGACAGGTGGAGGAGTAGACGATTTCCGTGCCTAGCTCCACGCGAAAACCATCCGCGCAGAGACTGGCTTCAATCGAGACCGGATACGCACGCCAGCCACTGTTGCTGCTGCGCAAGGCGACGCGGCGCACGAGCTGATCGAAACGAATACTGATGCGCGCGCGATCGGCCAGGTCGCGATGCGATTCCAGAAAGGCGCGCAGCAATGATTGCAGCATGCCGGCGTCCACCGCCTTGGCGCTGAGGTATTCGTCGACCAACAGATACAGGCGCGACATGTGGATGCCGCGCTTGTCCGGCCGGGTGAGATTGACGAAGGCCCCTACCTGGGCGCTGGATCGCTGCACGTGGCCGTCGCCGGCGTCGAACAGCACCGGCACCTCGATGCCGTCCATGCCGACCCAGTCCAGCGCGCCAGCCAGATGCGGCTGTGCCTGGCTGGCAACATCGGGCATCAGGCGGACGGTGTTTTCGTGAGTATGCATGGGGTATTCCTTCGGTCACCCTCCCACAAGGCCCAGGGAGGCTGGATAGGCACGGGCTGAGTGCCTAATCTTGGGGCAGCTTGCCGCGCGGCAACAGGCCCTGCTCCGGAAACAGTGCGTTTTACGGTGCGTCCATCACGCGTTGCTGCCAACGCTGGGCCGCCCGCCAGGCACGCACGGTCGCCATGAAGCCGCTGTTGGGCGCGCCTTTTTGCAGCGCCTTCAAAGATTCGCCGGCATGAACCGCCTTGCGCACCAGCCGCTCGCCCTCGCCCGCCTCCAAGGCGCGGAAGACGCTGAGCGGCCCGTCGAGGCGGGATGCCTCGTCCCAGGCCGCGCGCAAATCGCCCAGTTGCTCCTTGATCGCCTGGTCGCGCTCGCCGCTGGGTTGGCGAAGGCCGGCGCGGCTCAGGCCGAAGCGCGCCAGCCGGGCCATCGGCAGCGGCAGGCGATCGCGCTCCACGTCGTCCTGCAGGCGGCGCAGGGCAAACAGCAGATGATTCAACGTGGCCACGCGGGTAGCGCGTTCAGGCGAAGCGGTTTCGCCATACCACCAGGCCGTCTCCAGCGCGGCCAGCGCGCCGTGCAGTGCGGCGGCGGCATTGAACTGGGCGCTGAAATCGACAGCGGTGCCTTCTTCCAGCTGCGCCATCGCAGCCAGCACCGGCGCCAGCCAGCGTTCCGGCACTATCGTATGGGCGCGTTCATCGTCGAACAGCACGCGGGTCAGCGGATGCCTGCCGCCGCTGGCGGCGGCGCCACTGAGTTCTTCCGCCCACCAGTTGAGCTTGGTCGCGGCGACATGCGGCTCGCGAATGCCATAGGCGGCCGACAGCAGCTCCTGCTCCCACGCCGCAAGCGCAATGTGGCCGGGGTATTTGGCGGGGTCGACGAACACCAGCGCGGTACGTTGTTGCGGCTGCACGGCCAGCCATTTGTCGACATAGCTTTGCAAGGCGCCGTGCAGTGAAGCCTCATCGCTCACGCCGGAACCTTCAACTTGAGCAGCTCGACCAGATTACGCGGATGCGCCACCACCACGTCGGCGCCCCACGCATGCGGATCCCCGCCATCCAGATAACCCCATTGCACAGCCACCGTGTAGAGGCCGGCATCACGCCCGGCCTGCACGTCACGGCGATCGTCGCCGACGAACAAGCAATGGGCAGGCTCCAGCCCGGCGCGTTCGCATGCCAGCAGCACCGGCGCGGGATCGGGTTTGCGCACCGGCAGCGTGTCGCCGGAAACCACCGCGCAGACGCGCTGGCCCCAGCCGATCTGTTCCACCAGGTCATCAGTGAGGTAGCCGGGCTTGTTGGTGACGATGCCCCAGGCGATAGCGCTGGCTTCCAGCGTGTCGAGCAGCGATTCGATGCCTTCGAACGGACGCGTGTGGCGCGCCATCATGCTGTGATAAAGCTCGAGATAGCGTGGCACGCGGTCAAGCAGGGCTTCGTCGCTTTCGTCGAACGCGCAGCGCAGGATCGCGCGCGAACCCCGCGACACCACCGTGCGCACGGCGGCATACGAAGGTACGTCGGCACCGACTTCGCCACAGTAGACCGCCAAGGCGGCATGCAGGTCCGGCGCGCTGTCCAGCAAGGTGCCGTCCAGATCGAACAAGACGCCTTGCGTTGAGGCTGGCAGCTGTTTCATGCGGGTTTGCGCGCGCAGATGAGATAGTTGACGGCGGTGATACGACTCAGCCACGCCTTGCGCGTGAGCGGGTTGTAGCCCAGGCCGCTGATGTCTTCCACTTCCAGCCCTTCGTGGCGCAACAGGCGCGCGAGTTCGGATGGCTTGAGGAATTGCGCGTAGTGATGCGTGCCGCGCGGCAGCAGGCGCGCGATGTATTCCGCGCCGATGATCGCCGCGCCGAACGACGCAGGAGTGCGGTTGAGCGTGGACATGAACAGGCGCGCGCCTGGCTTCAGCATGTTCGCCAGATCGTGCACGAGCGCCGCCGGATCGGGCACGTGTTCGATCAGTTCCATGCAGCACACGGCGTCGAAGCTGGCCGGCTCCGCCGCGGCGAGTTCCTGGGAGGACTGCTTGCGGTAGTCGACCTGCAGATTCGATTCGTGCAGATGCAGCCGTGCGATCTCGATGACCTTCAGCCCCATGTCGATGCCGACGACATGTGCACCGGCACGCGCGAGCGCTTCGCTCAACAAGCCGCCGCCGCAGCCGACGTCGGCGACGCGCGCATCGCGCAAGGCGACACGTTTGGCGACGTAATCGGCGCGCACGGGATTGAGATCGTGCAGCGGGCGCGATTCACCGTCCGGATCCCACCAGCGCGAGGCCAGTTTGTCGAAGCGCGCGATTTCCTTGTGGCTGACGTTTTGCGTGGCTTGCATGGCCAACAACTCCCATGAATCTGGTGTTTAGTGGGTGTTCCATTCGTAGACGGTGACATCCCAGCCGCCGCTAGTATGCGCCGGGTCGCGATGGGCAATCTGCAACGCCTCTTCCAGCGATTCGGCACGCAGCAGATAAGCGCCGCCGGACCGGTCGGCAAAAGCGCCGGACATCTCGTTGCGTCCCTGTTCGCGCAACGTGGCCAGAAACGCCTGGTGCAGCGGTATCACCGCCGGATCAACCTGCGGCCGGCGCATCAGCATGACGAGAAAACGCTTCATGCCATATCCAAAGCGGCAATGCGCTCACGCCAGGCATGGGTGCGCGCCATGATGCCGTCCAGGTCCACATCCACCAGTTCGCGCGCAGCGAGCTTGCGCTTGCCGGCGATCCATACGTCGCTGACCTGATGGCGGCCGGTGGCGTAAACCAGTTGCGACACGGCGTGGAACAAGGGCTGGGTTTCCAGATCGCTGAGACGAATGGCCGCCAGGTCCGCCTGCTTGCCCGCTTCGATCGAGCCGATCTCGGCATCCAGGCCCAGCGCCTTGGCGGCCTGGATGGTGGCGGTGCGCAGCGCATACTCCGCATCGAACGCAGCCGCATCTTCGGCCACCGCCTTGGCCAGCAGCGCGGCGGTGCGCATTTCGCCGAACATGTCCAGGTCATTGTTGGAGGCAGTACCGTCGGTGCCCAGCGCAACGTTCACACCGGCCTTGCGCAGCTTTTCCGCAGGGCAGAAACCGGAGGCCAGTTTCAGGTTGGATTCCGGGCAATGCACCACCGATACGCCGGCTTCGGCGCATGCGGCAATTTCGCCGTCGGTGAGCTGGGTCATGTGCACGGCGATCAGGCGGTCATTGACCAGGCCAAGCTTCTGCAAGCGCTGGAAGGGACGCAAGCCGCTCTTTTTGCGCTCCTCGTCCACTTCGTGCGCAGTTTCGTGCAGGTGCAGATGCACGGGAATATCGAGCTGGTCGGCCAATACGCGAATGCGTTCGAACGATTCGTCAGATACGGTGTACGGCGCATGCGGCCCGAATGCCGTACCAATCAACGGATCGTTGCGGAAGCTGTCGTGGGTTTCGCTGGCGCGCTCGAAGTACTCGTCCTGCGTGCGTGCCCATGCGGTGGGAAACTGGATCACCGGCAAGGCGACGACGGCGCGGAAACCGTGCTTGCGGTAGGTCGCGCCGATCGCATCCGGAAAGAAATAGTTTTCGTTGGCGCAGGTGGTGCCGCCGCGCAGCATTTCGGCGATGGCCAGTTCCACGCCGTCGCGCACGAATTCGGGGCCGATGACCTTGGCCTCCACCGGCCAGATGTGCTGCTGCAGCCAGACCATCAGCGGCAGGTCGTCGGCAAGACCGCGCATCAGCGTCATCGGGTTGTGGGCATGCGTGTTGATCAGGCCGGGAATCAACGCGTGCTCGCCCAGTTCGACCCGCTCGCGCGGCGCGTATGCGATGCGCGCCTCGGCGATCGGCAGGATGGCCACAATGCGATCGGCGCGGATCGCCACCGCATGGTGTTCCAGCACGACACCGCGCGGTTCGACCGGTATGACCCAGCGGGCTTCAATGAGTACATCCACAGGCTGCGGCGCGGTCTGGGTCGTCATGGCGTTCTTTGGTGGGGAGTGATGTGAAACGGGGCGGCACATCTTACGATGGACCGCCCCGCGGGGTTGCTTGTCGCGCTTGCGAAGACCGTACTCAACTGTTGCGTGCTTCGCACCGGTACCTCACTGGATCGCGGCCTTCGCCGGGATGACGTACCGGTGAGGCGCGCTGAGCGCGGAGCGGTACGTCACTTGCCGACGCGGCTGACGTACTCGCCGGTGCGCGTGTCGACCTTGATCACTTCATCGGTGCTGACGAACAACGGCACGCGCACCACGGCACCGGTTTCCAGCGTGGCCGGCTTGCCGCCGCCGCCGGAGGTGTCGCCGCGCAGGCCTGGGTCAGTCTCGGTGATCTTCAGCTCCACGAAGTTCGGCGGCTGCACCGCGATGATCTCGCCGTTGAACAGCGTGATGACGCACTCTTCTTCGCCCTTGAGCCACTTGGCCGCATCGCCCACGCCAACCTTGCTGGCCTGGTGCTGCTCGAAGCTTTCCTGGTGCATGAAATGCCAGTATTCGCCATCGGAATACAGATATTGCATGTCGGTATCGACGACGTCGGCGACTTCGAAGCTGTCGCTGGACTTCATGGTCTGTTCGGTGGTGCGGCCCGTCTTCAGGTTACGGATGAAGATGCGGGTAAACGCCTGACCTTTGCCGGGCTTGATGAAATCGGCGTCGGTGATGACCCACGGGTCATTGTTGTGAAGGATCTTCATACCCTTCTTGACGTCGTTGAGACCGACGGTGGCCATGCGCTGTGTGCTCCAGGTGTGATGCCGCTGGCGGGCGGCTAGAATAGGCGTTTCCCGGGCCTGAACCCGGTTCAAGACTCACTATGATAACCGCAAGCCACGCTGCCCGCCTATCACCGTCCGAGCCAGACTGGCGCGCGCTATGGCGCGAAGCCATTACCGATGCGCACGAGTTACTGGCGCTGGTGGGCCTGGCGCAGCTTGCCGACTCTCTGCCTGCCAATGACGCCGGCTTCCCGTTGCGCGTGCCTCGCGGCTTTGTCGCCCGCATGCGCATCGGCGACGCCCGCGACCCGCTGCTGCTGCAGGTGTTGCCGCAACTGGCCGAGACACGCGCGGCGGCCGGCTTCAGCGCGGATGCGGTGGGCGACCTGGCGGCCCGCTCGGCCAAGGGCGTGCTGCATAAATACCAGGGGCGCGCCTTGCTGGTCGCCAGCGGCAGTTGCGCGGTGAACTGCCGCTACTGCTTCCGCCGCCATTTCCCGTATGGCGATGAGATGGCCGCGGCCGGCCAATGGCGCGAGGCGCTGGAACACGTCCGGCAGGATGCTTCCATCAGCGAGCTGATCCTTTCCGGCGGTGACCCGCTGGCATTGGCCACCGGCAAGCTGGAAGAACTTACCCGCGGCCTGGCCGATATTCCCCACGTCACCCGCCTGCGCATCCATACCCGCCTGCCGGTGGTGTTGCCAGAGCGGATCGACACGGCGTTCGTCGAATGGCTGGCGTCGCTGCCGTTGCAGAAAGTGATGGTCCTGCATGCCAACCATGCCAATGAATTCGATGGCGCCGTGGATCAAGCCTGCGCGCGCCTGCGCGATGCCGGGGCCACGCTGCTCAACCAGGCCGTGCTGCTAAAGGGAATCAATGACAATGCCGATACGCTGATAGCGCTGTCGGAGCGCATGTTTGCCGCAGGTGTGCTGCCCTACTATCTGCACCAGCTCGATCGCGTGCAGGGCGCGGCGCATTTCGAGGTGGCCGATGCCCAGGCGCAGGCTTTGATCACATGTATCCGTGGCCGCCTGCCCGGCTATCTGGTGCCCAGGCTGGTGCGCGAGGTGGGGGGCGACCCGTCCAAGCGCCCGCTTTGACTTGTCCTTCCGGGCCAACATGGCTGGCCTGTTTTGAGGAAAAACAGGCGACCTGCAACCGGATGCCTGCGCTTCGTCACCAATGCGCGCACGGATGCTGGCAGGTCCGCAAGGAATCCGTTAAAACACCCTATATTGTGTGCCGGCTAGCCCTCGGATGCCTTCCGCGCGAGCAGCCCTTATCGAAGGAAAGCACGACGCGCCCATGAAGACAGACTCCGTTATCAAGATCCTCTTTGTCGAGAATTCGGTCGAGGACGCGGAACACATCAACACCTTGTTGCGTAACGCAGGTATTGCCGTTCGCCCCTCGCGGGCCACCACCATCGAACAAGTCCATGCAGCGCTGGAGGAACTCGGCCCCGACGTGGTGCTGTACAACCCGAGCGTCAGCGGCGTATCGCTGCGCAGCGTCGCCCAGCAGATCGACGCCAGTGCCCGCGACATCGCCCTGATTGCCTGCGTCGCCAAAATCGACGAGCAAAGCGTCGCGGACATGTTCCAGGATGGCGTGGTGCACGGGGTCGGTTCGCGCAGCCAGCCCAAGCAGCTCATCACCGTCATCCGGCGCGAATTCGAAGCGCTGCTTGCACGCCGCCAGGTACGCCGGCTGGAGACCGCGCTGCGCGAATCGGAGCGCCGCTGCGATGCCTTGCTGGACTCCTCCAACGATCCCATTGCGTACGTGCACGAAGGCATGCACGTGCGCGCCAACAGCTCTTATCTGGAAACGTTCGGCTACACCGACTATGACGACCTGCTGGGCCTGCCGGTGCTGGACCTGATCGGCCCGGCCGACGCGGAAGCCTTCAAGGGCCTGTTGCGCGCGCTGTCGAAGGGCGAGAAGGCCGAATACCGCCTGGAACTGCACGCCCGCCGTGCGGACGGCAGCACCTTTCCGGCCACCGCCGAGTTCGCGCACGCCACCTTCGAAGGCGAACCCTGCCTGCAGATCGTGTTCCGGCGGCAGCAGATCGATCCGGCCCTGGTGGAGCAGTTGCAGCGCGATCCGGTCACCGGGCTGTTCAATCGGGCGCGTACGCTGGAATGCATCGACAACGCCGTGGCCGCCGCCAGCGAGGGCCGCAAAGGCCAGACGCTGCTGCTGATCGAACCGGACAACTGGACACATATCGTCAACAACGTGGGCCTGGGCAAGGCGGACGAACTGCTGGCTGCCTTCGCGCAGCGCGTCAGCAGCCAGTTGGGGCAGGAAGACATCGCCGGCCTGCTCGCCGAGCACACCATCGGCGTGATCTTGCACACGGAAACCGACGAGGCCATACGCACCTGGATCGACCATCTGCAAAATGCCGTTTCCAGCGGCATCTTCGACCTCGGTACCCAATCGATCACGCTGACCGCCAGCATCGGCGGCAGTCTGCTGGGTGAAAAGAACGCCAACGCCGAGATGCTGCTGAACCAGGCCGGGCAGGCGCTGCGCAGCGCCCAGGGACAGGGTGGCAATCGCAGCGAGCTGCACGATCCGGCGGCCAGGGAAAAGGCGGACGCCGAACGCGAACGCAATTGGCTGAACCTGCTGCGCCGCGCACTCACGCAGAACGAATTCGCGCTGTATCACCAGCAGACCATCAGCCTGCAGGACGCCGAGGGCGATTACTCCGAAATTCTGCTGCGCATGAATGGGCCGCAAGGCGAAGTGTCGCCCGGCTTCTTCATGCCGATCGCGGAAAAATACGGCCTCAACGCCGAGATCGACCGCTGGGTGCTCAACCAGGCCATCAATGCGCTCAAGGCACGCGACCGGCACGGCGTTCCGACCACCTTCTTCGTCAAGCTCACGCCCGATTCCATGCAGCAGCAGGCCCATCTGCTGCCATGGCTGGATCGCGTGTTGAAACAGGCCGGCTTGAAGCACGGCCGCCTGGTGCTGGAGATGACCGAGAGCAAGGTGGTGACGATGCTGCGTCCTGCGCAGGAGTTCATCACGGCATGGAAGAAGCTTGGCGGCTCCTTTGCGCTGGAGCAGTTTGGCTCAGGCCTTAATTCGTTCCAGTTGCTCAACCACATCGATGCGGATTACCTGAAGATCGACCGCAGCTTCATGGCCGACCTGCCCCAGCATCCGGAAAACCAGAAGAAGATCACCGAGATCTGCCAGCAGGCTCACGAGATGAAGCGGCTGGCGGTAGCCGAATGGGTGGAAGATGCCGCCAGCACCTCGCTGCTGTTCGCCTGCGGTGTGGATTTCGTGCAGGGCAACTTCCTGCAGGAGCCGCAGCCGCTCACGGTGAATATGTAACAGCCGCGGTTATGTGCCTGCCTTCGCCGGTGAATGCCACCAGGCGAAGGCCATGAGAAAACAAAAACCCGCGGATCGCTCCGCGGGTTTCGTGTCTTATGGCATGGGCTGAAATCAATCGCCCGAGGTGGACGCGCCGATGTCTTCCTTGATGCGCGCCGCCTTGCCTTCGAGGTTGCGCAGGTAGTATAGCTTGGCACCGCGCACCTTGCCCTTGCGCTTCACCTGCACCGATTCGATGCTGGGGCTGTGCGCCTGGAACACGCGCTCCACGCCCGTGCCATGCGAGATCTTGCGCACGGTAAAGGCCGAATGCAGGCCGCGGCTGCGCTTGGCAATCACGACGCCCTCGAACGCCTGCACGCGCTCGCGGTTGCCTTCCTTCACCTTGACGTTGACCACCACGGTGTCGCCAGGGCCGAACTCCGGCAGCTGGCGGGTGATCTGCTCGGCTTCGAACTGTTCGATGATCTTGTTCATGACAACACCTGTATTTGTTCAATGCTTGCGGTCTTCATCGGCCGCGTTTTGCCGTAGCTGTGCTTGAGCATGCTCACGGCGGAATTCATCCAACAGCGCACGGGATTCCTTATCCAGCGCGCGCTGCGCCAATAAATCGGGACGCCTCAACCACGTTCGTCCCAGCGATTGCTTCAGGCGCCAGCGGCGAATGGCCGCGTGATCGCCGGAAAGCAGTACCTCCGGTACGTCGCCCAGCGCATCATGCACCGGTTTTGCGTAGTGCGGGCAATCGAGCAAGCCGTTCGAGAAGGAATCCTGCTCGGCGGATTGCGCGTCGTTCAACGCGCCTTCCTGCAAGCGGCCCACCGCGTCGATGATCACCGCGGCTCCCAGCTCGCCGCCGGACAGCACATAGTCGCCGATGGACAACTCCTCGTCGACCTCGTGCGCCAGCAAACGCTCGTCCACGCCTTCGTAACGACCGCAAAGCAGAGCGAGGCGCGGCATCTTGGCCAGCACTTCCACCCTGCCCTGCGTCAGCCGCGCTCCTTGCGGACTGAGGTAAATCACATGCACCGGCTCCGGTGCCGCTTCACGCATCGCCGCAAGGGTTTTGCGCAGAGGCTCGATCAGCATCACCATGCCGGGACCACCGCCGCAGGTGCGGCCATCCACGGTACGGTAATTGTCGGTGGCGTAATCGCGCGGGTTCCAGGCTTCCACCTGCAGCAGCTCGCGCTGCTGCGCGCGTCCTACGACACCGACGGCGGCGCACTGGCGCATGAAGTCCGGAAACAGCGTGACGACATCGATGCGCATAGGACCCTCAGAACTCGGGATCCCAGTCCACCACCATGCGCCCGCCGGAAAGATCCACCGTACGCACGTACACACCCTGGACGAAAGGAACCAGCCGCTCGCGCTCGCCATCCCTTACGACCACCACGTCGTTGGCGCCGGTCGCGAACAGGTGACTCACGCGTCCCAACGCTACGCCTTCGGTGGTGACGACCTCAAGACCTTCGAGATCGACCCAGTAATACTCATCCTTGCCGGGCGGTGGCAGCAGCTCGCGGGCGACGTAGATATCCTGCCCTACCAGCGCCGCCGCCCCATCCCGGTCATCGATCCCAGGCAGCTTGGCGATGAGGCCTTTGCCTTGGGGGCGACCTTGCACGCCCGTGATCTCCATTCCCTCGTCCGGCGCCGATGAGAGCTGCCAGGGCTGGTATTTGAAGATCTGCGCGCGGGGCTCGGTCCAGGATTCGAGCTTGATCCAGCCCTGCACGCCATACAACCCGACGATGCGTCCGACCAGGACGCGCCGACCGGCTGCAGTCATGCTCAAGCAGCCTGCTTGGCGGCTTCCTTCACCAGCGAGGCGACCTTGTCGCTCAGCTGAGCGCCCTTGGCCACCCACTCCTGCACGCGTGCCACGTTCAGCTCAAGACGCTTGTCCTTGCCAGCGGCAACCGGGTTGTAGAAGCCCACATTCTCGATGCTGCGGCCATCACGCGCACTGCGCGAGTCGGTCACAACGACGTGGTAGAACGGACGGCCCTTGGCGCCGCCGCGCGAAAGACGAATCTTGACCATAGTAAAAAGCTCCAGAGTTGCCGACGTATCCGGCAAGCACGTCCTAGGGCGGACGCGGTAAACGCGACATTTTAATGAAATTCGTGGAAAAAGGAAGGGGTTAGCGGTTCAGCCAGCTCAACGCATCGGCGGGAAGCCGCCGCCCATGCCACCCATGCCCTTCATGGCGCCACGCATCTGCCGCAGCAGCCCCTTGGTGCCGCCCTTGGACAGCTTGGACATCATCTTTTCCATCTGCATGTATTGCTTCAGCAGGCGGTTGACGTCGGCCGGCTCCGTGCCGGAGCCGCGCGCCACGCGGGCGCGGCGGGAGCCGTTGAGCAGATCCGGGTGGCGGCGTTCTTTTTTGGTCATCGAGCTGATGATCGCGATCATGCGCTTGATCTCGCCGTCATTGACCTTGGATTTCACGTTCTCAGGCAGCGCGGAAACACCCGGCAGCTTGTCCATCAGGCCGGCCAGGCCACCCATGTTGTTCATCTGTTCGAGCTGATCGCGCATATCGTTGAGATCGAAGCGCTTGCCCTTCATCACCTTGGTGGCAAGCTTCTGCGCCTTTTCCTGGTCGACCTTGCGCTCCACTTCCTCGACCAGCGAGAGCACGTCGCCCATGCCAAGGATGCGCTGCGCGAGACGATCCGGGTAGAACGGCTCCAGCGCATCGGTCTTTTCACCGGCGCCGAGGAACTTGATCGGCCGGCCGGTAACGTAGCGTACGGACAGCGCCGCACCGCCACGGGCGTCGCCGTCGGTCTTGGTGAGCACCACGCCCGTCAGCGGCAGCGCCTCGGCGAATGCCTTGGCCGTATTGGCGGCGTCCTGGCCGGTCATCGAATCGACCACGAACAGGGTCTCGATCGGCGTGACCGCGGCGTGCAGCGCCTTGATCTCGGCCATCATGGCCTCGTCGACGTGCAAACGGCCGGCGGTATCCACCAGCAGTACGTCGATCACTTCCTTGCGTGCCGCGGCGATGGCGGCCTTGGCGATGTCGACCGGGTTCTGGCTTCCTTCTGACGGGAAGAAGCGCACGCCCACCTGCTCGGCCAGCGTCCGCAGCTGCTCGATGGCGGCCGGACGGTAGACGTCGCAGCTCACCACCATTACGCGTTTTTTCTTGCGCTCGGTGAGGAAGCGCGCCAGCTTGGCCACGGTGGTGGTCTTGCCCGCGCCCTGCAGACCCGCCATCAGCACCACCGCCGGCGGCTGCTGGGCGAGATTCAGTTCGGCATTGGCGGTGCCCATGACGGTGGTCAGCTCATCGCTAACCACTTTTACCAACGCCTGGCCAGGCGACAGGCTCTTGAGCACTTCCTGGCCAACGGCACGCACCTTCACCCGCTCGATAAGCGCCTGCACCACCGGCAACGCCACGTCGGCTTCTAGCAGGGCGATACGCACTTCGCGCAGCGATTCGCGGATGTTTTCCTCGGTCAATCGGCCGCGGCCGCGCAAGCGGTTGACGGTCGTGGAGAGGCGTTGGCTTAGCGACTCGAACATAGAGGCGAATTAGGTGAAGCAAATGGACTGGCAATGATACCAGAGCCAGGCGGGGACGCTTCTTGGCAAACAGCTGGTGCAACGCGGGGTCGACCGGACACCCCTGTTCTGGAAGGACCTTGCATCAACGCACGGCCGTCTGCCACACGCCGGCATGCAGCTAATTGTCCAGTTCCTCGACCGACTGGGCCGCGTTCACCCTATCGCCACCCTGTGCCACACTTGCACGCCATGTTTGCCGCCCTCGCCATTTTTGCCATCGTCTGCTACCTGCTTGCCAGTGGGCTGTTGGCCTGGCCGCTGTTCGACAGCCGCAGCACTGCACCGATCAAGCTCGCGCGGCCGGCGCTGGTCATCGCCACCTTAGCGGTCTTGGCGCATGCCGCATGGTTGCTGGCGGCACACCGCGGCGCACTCGACCTGCACTTTTTTGCGGCGCTCTCACTGGTAGCCTGTGTGGTGTCGGCGCTTACGCTGGTGGTAAATCTCACCAGGCCGGTCATGGCACTGGGCGTGATCGTGTTTCCGCTCAGCGCATTGCTGCTGCTGATAGACAGCTTCTTCGCGCCGGCGACCATGCCGATTGCCATGGATTGGCACATCAAGCTGCACGTCACCGTGGCGTTGCTGGCCTTCAGCGTACTTTCGATTGCCGCCGCGATGGCGATCCTGCTCGCGATCCAGGAAAAAGCCCTGCGGCATCGCCATATCGGCCCCTGGCTGAGCGCGCTGCCGCCGTTGACCCTGACCGAATCCCTGCTGTTTCGCCTGATCGGAGCGGGCTTTGCGCTGCTTACGATCGCATTGCTGACCGGCATCCTGTTCGTCAACAACTTGTTCGGGCAGCACCTGGTGCACAAGACAGTGCTGTCGATCATTGCCTGGCTGGTGTTCGGCGCCCTGCTTTACGGCCGTTGGAAACATGGATGGCGCGGACGCAGTGCAGTGAACCTCACGCTGATCGGCATGAGCGTATTGGTGCTGGCGTTCTTCGGGTCGAAATTCGTGCTTGAAGTGATCCTGCACCGCGCCGTGGACTAGCGCGACAGCTCTCTCGACACGATGTTCGGCCATGCACATGGCATCGAAAATCGAAGAGGTCCAATGGTGGCTCGAATCAGAATGGCTCGCCTCGACATCAAGCGCGTGTGCTGCGCCCTCGCGTTGTCCATCGTGGCGGGGACGGCATTAGCCAACCAGGTCAACCCATCGACCACGCCGGTAGATTGGGTGAACACGTTTATCGGCACGGGCGGCGAGGGCGCGGAATACGGCGGCACCATGCCGCTGGTCACCACGCCGTTCGGCATGACCAACTGGACCGCTCAAACGCGGCAGAACCGCATCAGCGTCAGCTCCTACGAGTACCACGACAGCTATATCCAGGGCTTTATCGGCACGCATCAGCCCGCCATCTGGATGGGCGATTTCGGCTACGTCACGCTGATGCCCGAGATCAGCGGGGGCGTCAACTACGCGCCGGAAGCACGCCGGCTGGCCTTCAGCCATCGGGATGAAATCAGCACGCCGTATTACTACGCGGTGACGATGCACAACCAGACGTCGCAGGCCGTTCGCGCGGAAATCACCGCCACCGATCATGCCGGCTATCTACGCTTCACCTATCCGCGCAACGCCAAGGCCAAGGTTTTGATTGAGGCGACGCGTCCCGGTATCGAGGGCTTCGTGCGCATCGATACCGGCCGTAACGAAATCGTCGGCTACAACCCCGACCGCATGGACGCGCACCTGGGACCGCTCAAACTGCCCAACTTCAAAGGCTACTTCGTGGTGCGCTTCAAGCAACCGTTCACGGCCGCGAAAGTCTACGAGGGTGCGCTGACCTGGCCGGACAAGCAGGAGGTAAAGGGCGACAACGTCGGCGCTTTCGCCAGCTTCGATACCAGGCATGACACGGTAGTAGATGCGCAGGTGGGCACATCCTTCATCAGCATCGAACAGGCGCGCGCCAATCTCGATACGGAAATGCCCGACTGGAACTTCGACGCCCTGCGCGATGCACTGAAGGCCACGTGGAACCAGAAGCTCGGCATCGCTGCCATCGAAGGGGCCACCGACGATCAACGCCGGATTTTCTACACCGGCCTGTATCACGCCCTGCTCTACCCCAGGCTGATGTCCGAACAGGGCCGCTACTACAGCGCATTCGACGACGCCGTACATAACGGCAGCTCATATACCGACTATTCGATCTGGGATACTTTCCGTGCCGAAAACAGCCTGCTGACGATCTTCGCACCCGAACGCATCGACGCGATGGTGCAGGCCCTGCTGCAGGATTACCAGGAAGGCGGCTGGATGCCGAAGTGGCCCAATCCTTCCTACACCAACATCATGATCGGCACGCATGCCGATTCGCTGGTGGCCGAAGCCATCAATAAGGGCTTCAAGGGTTTCGACTATCGCCTGGCGTATGAAGCGGTGCACAAGGATGCGACCGTGCCGCCCGATGGCGATACCATGCGCCGCTGGTTCGACCGCGAGCCGCATACGCCTTACGAGGCGCGCGCCGGGCTTACGTATGCGCAGAAGCTGGGTTATATCCCGGCCGACAAGGTTTCCGAATCCGCCTCCAGCACGCAGGAAGAAGCGTATGACGACTACGCCGTGGCGCAGGCCGCCAAGGCGGTCGGCAAGATGGATGACTACCGCTTCTTCCTGCACCGTTCGACCAACTATCGCAAGCTGTTCAATCCGGTGCGCGGCTTCATGCAAGCCAGAAACAGCGATGGCAGCTGGGCCTCACCGGAAGACGGCTGGACCGAAGGCGATCAATGGGTCTACCTGTTCGCCGCCCTGCACGATATTCCGGGCGTCGTGAACCTGCTCGGCGGCCCGCAAGCCGCATCCGCCAAGCTCGACCAGCACTTCAACGGCGGACACAACCGCCACGACAACGAACCCAGCCATCACTACGGCTACCTGTACGACTACACCGGCGAGCCGTGGAAAACCCAGGCGCGCGTGCGCGAGATCGCGCAGGACGCCTATTCCAATACCATCGGCGGCATCCTCGGCAACGAGGATTGCGGACAGATGTCGGCCTGGTACGTCTTCACCGCGATGGGCTTTTACCCGCTCAATCCCGCCTCAGGCGATTACATGATCGGCAGCCCGCTGTTCACCCACGTCAGCTTGAACCTTCCCAACGGCAAGCACTTTGAGATCAACGCACCGGACAATTCTGCGCAGAATATTTACATCCAGTCGGCAACGCTCAATGGCAAACCGCTCGATGTGCCCGTGATTTCCTATGCGCAGATCGAAGCCGGCGGCACGTTGAATTTCGTGATGGGCCCCAAACCTTCCCGCTGGGGAGCGGATTGGCATCCGCAGGCGCTGCACTGAGCAGGAAGCCATTCGCTTGATGCAGCACAAGCCATCCTAGCGGCAGGCATCAATCGCCTGCGCCAACCGCTCCACGCCGATCACTTCCATCTCGCCCACGCGCCCCTTCTTCGGCGCGTTGGCCTTCGGCACGATCGCGCGCTGAAAACCGTGGTGTGCGGCTTCCTTCAGGCGTTCTTCGCCATTGGGCACCGGGCGGATTTCGCCTGAGAGTCCGACTTCGCCGAAGGTGATGGCCTTTTCCGGAAGCGGCCGATCGCGCAGCGACGAGAGCACCGCGAGCAGCACGGGCAGGTCGGCTGCCGTTTCCTGCACGCGAATGCCACCAACGACGTTGACGAAAACATCCTGATCGTAGGCAGCAACACCGCCGTGGCGATGCAGAACGGCCAGCAGCATCGCAAGACGATTTTGTTCCAGGCCCAGCGCCACTCGCCGCGGATTGCCCAGCGAAGACTGATCCACCAGCGCCTGCACTTCCACCAGCAGCGGCCGCGTGCCTTCTCGTGTGACCATCACGGCGCTGCCGGAGGTCGGGCCGCTGTGCGCGGAGAGAAAAATGGCAGAGGGGTTCGGAACTTCGCGCAAGCCTTTTTCGGACATGGCGAACACACCCAGCTCGTTCACCGCACCAAAGCGATTCTTGAAAGCGCGCAGCACGCGGAAACGGCTGCCGGATTCGCCTTCGAAATACAGCACCGCATCGACCATGTGTTCGAGCACGCGCGGTCCGGCAATGCCGCCTTCCTTGGTAACGTGGCCGACCAGGAAAACCGAGGTGCCGGTTTCCTTGGCAAAGCGAGTGAGCTTGGCGGCGGATTCGCGCACCTGGCTCACCGAACCGGGCGCTGCCGTGAGCAATTCGGTCCAGATCGTCTGGATGGAATCGATCACCAGCACGCGCGGCCGGGTGGCGGCAATTTGATCGAGGATCCGCTCGATACCGGTTTCGGCCAAGGCGTGCAGCGGCTGCAAAGGAAGATCGAGCCGCTGCGCGCGAGCGGCCACCTGCGCCAGCGACTCTTCGCCGGTGACGTACACGCTGGAGAGCTGTTCACCGAGCTTGCCGAGCATCTGCAACAGCAGCGTGGATTTGCCGATGCCAGGATCGCCGCCGACCAGCACGACCGAGCCATCGACCAGGCCGCCGCCCAGCACACGATCCAGTTCGCCAATACCGGTCAAAGTGCGCGATTCGGCCGTCACCAACACGTCCGTGAGCGGCGTGATACGCGCCACGCCATTGGCAGCACCTGCATAACCGCCCTGCCGGGCCGCAGCGACGGATTTGCTCGCGGGCTGCACCACGAATTCGGAAAGTGTGTTCCACGCGCCGCATTCCAGGCACTGGCCTTGCCACTTGTTGTGTTCGGCGCCGCAATCGGCGCAGACATAGGCGGTTTTGGCTTTGGCCATGGCGGTTTATCTGCAGGAGGTGATGAAAAGGAATCTAGCGCGCGGTCATCGCAATCGGCGAGACGATGCAATAACGCCTACGCATCAAGCAAACGCTGCGTAAGCAGCGAACTCATATTGCGGCGCCCATCGGCAATGAGGTGGATGATGATGTTTTCCCGCTCCATGGCGTAAATGACGCGCCACGGATGATGAATGACCTGCCTGTACCGCATCAGCCCCAACGCAGCGAGTTCGCGCGGGCGGCTTCCTCGCTCTGGAAATTCAGCCAATGCCTTGGCGAGATTCAAGATGCGGTCGGCGACGCACTCGGCATGGGTGATCGAATCGTGCTCGGCGATGTAGCCGCAGATATCTTCCAGGTCCCGTTTGGCATCGTCGGTCAACAACACCCCGAGGGGCATTATTCCTGTCTCCATTGCTTGCGCAGGCTCGTGATGACGTCCTCGATAGGCGTCACTTTGCCTTCTTCGACCTGCCGCTGGCCACGGGCAAGTATCTTCAGCAATGCCAGCGTTTCCTGCGTCTTCTCGTAGGAAGCGATGTCCTGGATCACCGCCTTGGCTTCGCCATTCTGCGTGATGATCATCGGCTCGTGCGTTTCGGCGAGCTGCTCAAGCACTTCCGCCGCATTGGCCTTCAGGTAACTGATTGGCTTGATCTGTGATGCAAGGCCCATGGCTGTCTTCCCCGACGCGATTGGACTGAATATAGTCCTTTATTAGTCCTTCCTCAATTTTCGTCCTCGACAAAAAGTACGCGACGGGTCATCCCGCAGGTCAGGTCATAGCTGATCGTGCCGGCTTGTGCGGCGACGGCTTCCACCGGCAGCTCCGGCCCCCATAGCACCACGCGATCGCCTACGCGGGCCTCCGGGGCACCGCGCAGGTCGAGCGTAATGAGATCCATCGACACACGGCCGATCAGCGGGACGCGCCGCTGACCCACCAGTACGGGTGTGCCGGCTGCGGCGCTGCGCGGATAGCCATCGCCATAGCCGACGGCGGCAACACCGACCGGCATGTCTTCCGGACACTCCCATAGCCCGTTGTAGCCGATGCGCTCACCGCGCTTGATCGCATTGACGGCGATCAGTCGCGTGGCCAGCGTCATGGCAGGACGGAAGCCGAAATCGGCGCCGCTTTTACCCTCCACCACCGATAATCCATAAAGCAAGCCGCCCGTGCGCACCCAGTCACCGCGTGCTTCAGGCCAACCCAGGACAGCGGCAGAGTTGGAAAGCGAGCGTGGACCGGAAAGGTGCTGGGTGGCGGCCTGAAAGCGCTCGATCTGTTGGCGCGTGCGCTCGCCGTCGAAGACTTCGGATTCGGCGAAATGCGTCATCAATCCGATATCCGGATCGATGCCGGTCATCGCGGCCAGTTGCGCGTGCACGGTCGCGGCGCGCTCGGGCGCAAAGCCGAGCCGGTGCATGCCACTGTCGACTTTCAGCCATACGCGCAGGCGGCCGCGCGCCGGCGATGCCTCCGACAACCACTGCAATTGACTGTCGTGATGGATGGCCGCATCAAGGCCCAGCCGCTGCATTTCGGCGATATCGCCCGCCTGGTCGGGTCCCGACAAGACTACGATGCGTTGGCGATGCCCCGCCGCGCGCAAGCGCAAACCGTCACCCAGCGACGCCACGGCAAATGCATCCGCCGCACCGTCCAATGCGCGCGCCACGCGCTCAAGGCCATGCCCGTATGCATCGGCCTTGACCACGGCCATGACCTTGGCCGGCGCGGCCAGCGCCTTGATCTGCGCCAGGTTGTGGCGCAGCGCGCCCAGATGGATGGTGGCAACGGTGGTGCGGCTCATGGGCAGAAAGTCAGGTCAAGGCTTCCCATAGAAAAGACATGCGCGGCAATCGACTGCCCGCGCCAGCTGCCGCATAGATTAACGGGCCGCGTGCACGCGATCAGGGCACGGACGTGGCAATGCGCGGGCAGTACTTGCTCAGAAATGCCCCGTGTACGAATCGGGACTGTAGTTCTCGAACTTGGTGTAGTGGCCCAGGAAGGTCAGCTTCACCGTGTCCGTGGGGCCGTTACGCTGCTTGCCGATGATGATCTCGGCCAGGCCTTTGTCCGGCGATTCCTTGTTGTAGTACTCATCGCGGTAGATGAACATGATCACGTCGGCGTCCTGCTCGATGGCGCCCGATTCGCGCAAGTCCGACATCATCGGCCGCTTGTCGGCACGCTGTTCCAGCGAGCGGTTCAACTGCGACAGCGCGATCACCGGGACGTTGAGCTCCTTCGCCAGGCCCTTCAGCGAGCGCGAGATTTCCGAGATTTCCGTGGCGCGGTTTTCCTTGTTGCCGGGTACCTGCATCAGCTGCAGGTAGTCGATCACGATCAAGCCGAGGCCGCCGTGTTCGCGCGCCAGGCGTCGTGCGCGCGAGCGCATTTCCACCGGCGAAAGGCCGGGGGTGTCGTCGATGAAGATCTTCGCTTCGGACAACAGCGCGATGGCGTTGGTGACGCGCGGCCAATCCTCTTCCGCCAGATCGCCCGTGCGCAGGTGCTGCGCGTGGATGCGGCCCACCGAAGAGATCAGACGGAAGGCCAGCTGCGAGGCGGACATTTCCATCGAAAAAATCGCGACCGGCTTCTTGGCGCGCAAGGCGCAGGCTTCGGCGATGTTGACGGAGAAAGCGGTCTTGCCCATCGACGGACGCGCCGCGACGATGATCAGGTCCGACGGCTGCAGACCCGACGTGAGATTGTCCAGATCGGTGAAGCCGGTGGAGATGCCGGTGAGCTGGCCACGGTTCTGGTAGCGCTCGTGCAGCTGGCGGAAAGCGTCTTTCACCGCCTCGCGCATGGACACGGTGTCCTTCTTGCCGCGCGCGCCCGATTCGGCGATGTGGAACACGCGCTGCTCGGCCATTTCCAGCACTTCGTGCATGGTCTTGCCTTCCGGACGGTAGCCGTCTTCGGTAATCGCCGTTCCCGCATCGATCAGCTGCCGCAACACCGACTTTTCACGCACGATTTCGGCGTAGGCGATGATGTTCGCAGCGCTTGGCGTCGTGTTCGCCAGTTCGACGAGGTAGCTGGCGCCGCCCACCATTTCGGCCAGGCCGTTGGCCTCGAACCAGTCGCCCAGCGTGATCGCGTCGCACGGCATGCCTTTGTTGGCGAGCTCGGTGATGGCGCGCCAGATCAGGCGATGATCCTTGCGGTAGAAATCCTGCTCGCTGAGTTTGTCGGCAACGCGGTCCAAGGCGTCGGCCGCCAACATCAGTCCACCCAGCACCGCCTGTTCCGCGTCGATGGAGTGCGGGGGTACGCGCAAGGCCTCGACTGCGTTATGGGCCGATTTGCGTTCGGGGACGAAGGACATGGACATTCCCTGTAGCAAGGGGTACGCGCATTGCCGTGTAGGCAGGCATAAGCTGCGAGCATACGCGGTGCTGTCTCACCGCGTAAGACAATAAGTCTGTGGATATCTTGTGGGTGGCTGGGGATAACGCGGCCGCCCGAGAAAACAAAAGGCACCCGCGTCATCACGGGGTGCCTTTCTGTTTGTTGCCTGGCCGGGTTGCGGTAGACCTACCGCGACCGGTTCGCGGGAACTTACTGCTTCTCGGGAACCACGACCACCTTGATGGTGTTCTGCACGTCGGCGTGCAGGCTGATCAGCACCTCGAACTCGCCGGTGTGGCGGATCGGGCCTTCGCCCTGGATCACTTCACCCTTGTGGATGTCATGACCGGCCGCCTGCAGGGCTTCGGCGATTTCGCGCGGACCGACCGAGCCGTACAGCTTGCCTTCGGGGCTGGCATTGGCGGTGATGGTCACCGTCACGTCGGTCAGCTTGTTCTTGCGGGATTCGGCGTCGGACAACAGCTTGTTGGCCTTGGCTTCGTACTCGGCGCGACGGGCTTCGAACGCAGCGAGGTTTTCGGCGTTGACGCGCACGGCCTTGCCCTGCGGCAGCAGGTAGTTGCGGCCGTAGCCCGGCTTCACCTTGACCTTGTCGCCGAGGTTGCCGAGGTTGCGCACCTTCTCGAGAAGAATGAGTTCCATGGGTAAATCCTCTATTCGTTAGCACCGGAGTGGCCCGGCGCAGCCGTGGACGGTTGTCCGAAGGGAACTGCCGCCACCCGTGCGGGAGGCAGCAGGCAAAACATTAAACGTCGTGGTTATCCGTGTACGGCAGCAGCGCCAGGAAGCGCGCGCGCTTGATGGCCGTGGCCAACTGGCGCTGGTAGCGCGCCTTGGTGCCGGTGATGCGGCTGGGCACGATCTTGCCGTTTTCGGTGATGTACTGGCGCAGCGTGTTGAGATCCTTGTAGTCGATCTCTTTGACTTTTTCGGCCGTGAAGCGGCAGAACTTGCGGCGGCGGAAGAACTTGGACATGGGGGCTGGCTCCTGGATCAGTCTTCGAGATCGGCGTCGTCGCTATCGGCGCGACCCACGCGGCGGTCGTCGCCATCGCTATCGTCGTCACGGCGGCGGGAGGACTTGGCGTCGTCCTTTTCCTTGCTCTTAAGGATGAAGGACTGCTCCGTGTCGGCCGCATCGCGCTTGATCACCAGGTGGCGCAGCACGGCGTCGTTGAAGCGGAAGCCCGACTCCAGCTCGTTCAGCACGTTCTGGCTCACTTCGATGTTGAGCATCACGTAGTGGGCCTTGGCCAGGTTCACGATCGGGTACGCCAGCTGGCGGCGGCCCCAGTCTTCCAGGCGGTGGATCTTGCCGCCATCGGAGGCGATCAGCGCCTTGTAGCGCTCGAGCATCGCCGGCACCTGCTCGCTCTGGTCGGGATGGACCAGGAATACAACTTCGTAATGACGCAAGGTCATTGGGAAAACTCCTTCTGGATGCGACCCTTGCGGGCCTCGCAGCCTCCCGCGACACGCGGTGAGGCAAGGGCTGCCTAGCGCCTGTTTGGCGTAGGCAGAAGCGGAATTGTATGCGGGTTGAGCGAATCAGCGCAAGTTACTGAATTGGCTGGGGCTGCCCCGGGCTCGCTCAGCCGACGGTGAAGCTCTCGCCGCAGCCGCATTCGCCGGTGGCGTTGGGATTGCGGAACACGAAGCTGGCGTTGAGCCCCTGGCGCTGGAAATCGATCTCGGTGCCTTCCACCAGTGGCAAACTCTTGGCGTCGACGATCACCGGCACGCCGTCGATCTCGAAGGCCTGGTCATCCGCGCCCACCTGCTCAGCCAGGTCCACCACATAGGCGAAGCCGGAACAGCCGGTGCGCTTCACACCGAAACGCACGCCCGCAGCAGAGGGCGCCTGCGCAAGAAACTGGCGCATGCGTTGTTGAGCGGAGGGAGTGATCGAGATAGTCATAGGGGGCGGTTCTGAATCAGGCGCTTGAACACACAAGGCGTGTCGCAGTGCGGCACGACTACATTATCATGCCCGCTTGCCTTCACGCCCAAACTCACATGGGCGCCTTCTTCAGGAGTTTCAATCCATGACGGTGGTCAGCGTCAAACAGGCTCTTTCCGGCAAGCTCGAGGCCGGCAGCAAGGTGACGGTGCGCGGCTGGGTGCGCACGCGCCGCGACTCCAAGGCGGGCCTGTCGTTCGTGAACATCAGCGACGGTTCCTGCTTCGATCCGATCCAGGCCGTCGTGCCGGCCACCCTCGGCAATTACGAAAGCGAAGTGAAGCACCTCACCGCCGGCGCGGGCGTGATCGTGAACGGCACGCTGGTGCCCTCGCAAGGCAAGGGCCAGACGTTCGAACTGCAGGCCGAAAGCGTAGTAGTGACCGGCTTCGTGGACGATCCGGAAACCTACCCGATCCAGCCCAAGCAGCACTCGATGGAATTCCTGCGCGAGGTCGCCCACCTGCGCCCGCGTACCAACCTGTTCGGCGCCGTCACGCGCGTGCGCCATACGATGATGACGGCGATCCACCGCCACCTCACCGAGCAGGGCTTCTTCTGGATCAACACGCCGATCATCACCACCTCCGACGCCGAAGGCGCCGGCGACATGTTCCGCCTGTCCACGCTGGACCTGGCCAACCTGCCGCGCGACGAGCAAGGCAAGATCGATTTCCGCAAGGATTTCTTCGGCCGCGAAGCCTTCCTCACCGTGTCCGGCCAGCTCAACGTCGAGGCCTACTGCCTGGCGATGAGCAAGGTCTACACCTTCGGCCCTACCTTCCGCGCGGAAAACTCCAACACGCCGCGCCACCTGGCCGAGTTCTGGATGGTGGAACCTGAAATCGCCTTCGCCGACCTCGCCGCCAATGCCGATTGCGCGGAAGGCTTCCTCAAGGCGATCTTCAAAGCCGTGCTGGAAGAACGCACGGACGACATGGCGTTCTTCGCCGAGCGCGTGCTGCCGGAAGCCATCACGCGCCTCGAAACCTTCATCAGCCAGCCGTTCGAGCGCATCGATTACACCGACGCGATCGAGATCCTGAAGAAATCGGGCCAGAAGTTCGAGTTCCCGGTGGTGTGGGGCGTGGACCTGCAAACCGAGCACGAGCGTTACCTGGCCGAGAAACATATCGGCCGTCCCGTGGTCGTCATGAACTACCCGGAGCAGATCAAGGCCTTCTACATGCGCCTGAACGACGACGAGAAAACCGTGGCCGCGATGGACGTGCTGGCGCCGGGCATCGGCGAGATCATCGGCGGCGCCCAGCGCGAGGAACGCCTGGACTACCTGGACCGCCGCATGGCCAAGTTCGGTCTCGATCCTGCCACGTACGGCTGGTACCGTGACCTGCGCCGTTACGGCACGGTGCCACACGCGGGCTTCGGCCTCGGTTTCGAGCGCCTGCTTGTCTACGTGTGCGGCCTGACCAATATCCGTGACGCGATCCCCTATCCCCGCGCGGCAGGGAGCGCCGAATTCTGATTTCCTGAATCCTTTAAAGATCCCTCATGCGCCTCAAACTGGTATTCGTACTTGCATCCGTCCTGGTGCTTGCCGCCTGCCATAGCGTCAAGCTGCCCAAACTGCCGCTGCCTACCGATCTGCTGCCGCAAAGCCAGCCGATCCGGCCGTTGCCCGATGCCAGGAAAACGCTCAACGACGCCACGCCGTGCTGCACTACCTTCGCCGACTTCTCCTACCAGAAGCGCCTGCCCTGGCGGCCGCAGCGGTTCGAATTGGGCCCCGGTAGCCCGGTGGTGGCCATCAACGGCTCGCGCAGCTATTTCCTGAGCTTCACCCTGCCGCAGGACGTGAAGTTGCCGTACAGCATCGGCCTGAAATCCGAGCTGGTCGGCCGTTCCGTCACCAGCGGCAGCTATCTGTTCGCCCCCACCGTGGTGCAATTGGACGAAGCCTTTCAGCCGATCGATTCGCAAGACGTGAAGCTGTGCGAATACATGGGCTGGACCAATGACGACAGCGGCGCATTCGGCAGCGTGGAAGTCACCAGCGACCGCGCGCGCTATCTGGTGATCTACAGCTCGTCCAAGCAGCAAACGGACGACACCTACTGGGAACAATCGGCCAGCACCTTCTCCACCACCAGCAGCAGCAACACGCCAGCCGCCACCACCATGGGCGGCAGCTACAAGATCCAGCACGGGCCGGAAGGCGTGGTGTGGGTCGGCCTGATGGACAAGACCTACAAGGAAGCCGTCAGCAAGGCCGTCTGCGGAAAGGCCCCGCAGGGCAACGGCCTGCTCAATGCCTTGGGTGCCGATATCGGCCTGGGGCGGAGAAGCCCTTGATTCCTGTCGTGCTCTACATCGGCCTGCTGATCGTCGGCCTGGCCTGCTTCATTACCCACGCCGTGCTGCCGTTCCGCATCGCCAAACACTTGCGTGAGGACTATCCGCAGCACTGGAAGGTGATCGTGGATACCGGCCAGGCGCAAGCCGCGCATGGTCCGCAACTGTGGTTGCGCATGCAAAACGTGCTGCGCTCGCCGGCCATTGCCGCCATCGACGATGCCGCCATCACGCGCTTGTGGCGCATCTGGCGCTACAGCCAGTGGCTGGCCTGGGCCTGCTGGGCCGCCGCGCTGGCCATGCAATGGCACAGCCGTTCCTAGGGATGCTCTAAAGGAGATCGCATGGACCTGAATCTGCGCGGACGTCACGCCCTGGTATGCGGCGCATCGCAAGGCATTGGCCGGGCCGCCGCGGTCGAACTGGCCGAACTCGGCGCCGACGTCACCCTGCTGGCGCGCTCCGCCGAACGCCTCGCCTCGCTGGCGGACAGCTTGCCGCGCACGCATGCAGCGCAACGCCACGCCTGGCGCAGCGTGGACATGCTCGATACCGACGCACTGAAGGCGCAGGCCTCCGGCATCGTCGAGGCCAGTCCGGTGCATATCCTGATCAACAACACCGGCGGCCCACCGGGTGGCCCCATCCACAGCGCCGCGGCCGCCGCCTTCGAAGAGACGTTCCGCCAGCACGTGCTGGCTGCGCACGCGTTGGTGCAGACGGTATTGCCCGGCATGCGCGACAGCGCTTACGGACGCGTCGTCAACGTGATCTCCACCTCGGTGAAAGAACCGATCCCGGGGCTGGGCGTCTCCAACACCGTGCGCGCCGCGATGGCCGCGTGGGCCAAGACCATGGCCGGCGAACTGGCCGTCGATGGCATCACCGTCAACAACGTGCTGCCGGGCTACACACGCACCGGCCGGCTGGACGGACTGCTGAGCGTGCAAGCGCAAAAGACCGGCCGCAGCGAGCAGGAACTCGCGCAGGAAATGGCCGCTTCAGTACCTGCGCGACGTTTCGGCGAACCCGGCGAAGTTGCGGCGGTGATCGCATTCCTATGCACGCCGGCAGCGGCCTACGTCAACGGCGTGAGCATTGCGGTGGATGGCGGCCGCACGAAGGCGTTGAGTTAGAAGCCACACATACGGCGGCGTCCGGTGCATTCCACCCGCACAGGTTTTAAGCTTGTACGGATGCCAAGCACACGCCTCGCCAACCTCATCGACGGTCGCCTGCAGGCTCCGGTGGACGACCACTGGCTCGACGTGCATGAACCCGCCACGGGCGCAGTGTTCGCGCAATGTCCCGACTCCACCGCCGCAGATATCGACGCCGCCGCCAAGGCCGCGCAAAAAGCAGCGCCGGCATGGGCCGCCACTCCGGCCGAAACGCGCGCCAGCCTGCTGCACAAACTCGCCGACCTGATCGAAGCCAGGCTCGACCTGTTTGCGGAACTGGAATCGCGCGACAGCGGCAAGCCCGTAGTGCTCGCCAGGCGCCTGGACATCCCGCGCGCCGTCTCCAATCTGCGTTTTTTCGCCAGCGCCATCGTCGGCTGGGAAAGCGAATCGCATGCGATGGAAAGCGGCGCGATCAACTACACGCTGCGCCATCCGCTTGGCGTGGTCGGCTGCATCAGCCCGTGGAACCTGCCGCTGTACCTGTTCACCTGGAAGATTGCGCCGGCGCTCGCCAGCGGCAACGCCGTGGTCGCCAAGCCTTCCGAAATCACCCCTTGCACGGCGGCCTTGCTGGGTGAGTTGAGCATCGAAGCCGGCTTTCCCGCAGGCGTGCTGAACATCGTGCAGGGCCGCGGCCCCAGCACGGGACAGGCGCTGGTAGAACATCCGGCGATCAAGGCGATCTCCTTCACCGGCAGTACGCGCACCGGTGCGGGCATCGCCGCCACGGCCGCGCCGCAATTCAAGAAAATATCGCTGGAAATGGGCGGCAAGAACCCGGCGATCGTCTTCGCCGATGCCGATCTCAGCGAGCAAAATCTCGACACCATCGTGCGCTCGGGTTTTGCCAACCAGGGCGAAATCTGCCTGTGCGGCTCGCGCCTGCTGGTGCAGCGTTCGATCTACGACAGCTTCCGCGAACGTTACCTCGCCAAGGTCCAAGCGCTGCGCGTGGGCGATCCACAGCAAGCGACCACCGATCTCGGCGCACTGGTATCGCGCGAGCATTTCGAGAAAGTGATGCACTGCATTGCCCTGGCGCGCGACGAAGGCGGGCGCATTCTCTGCGGCGGCGATGCACTCCAGCTCGACGGGCGCTGCGCCGGCGGCTGGTTCATCGCGCCGACGGTGATCGAAGGCCTGTCCAACGACGCGCAGACCAACCAGCAGGAAATCTTCGGCCCGGTCGTCACGCTGATTCCGTTCGACGACGAAGCCGAGGCGATCGCCCTCGCCAACGGCACCGGCTATGGGCTTGCGGCGTCGCTATGGACGCAGGATCTGTCGCGCGCCCACCGCATGGGCGCACAGCTGGCCTTCGGCATCGTGTGGATCAACTGCTGGCTGCTGCGCGACCTGCGCACGCCGTTCGGCGGCAGCAAGCAATCCGGCGTCGGCCGGGAGGGCGGCGTGGAAGCGCTGCGCTTCTTCACCGAACCGCGCAACATTTGCATTCGCTACTGAGGAAGACACCTTGAGCAGTCCATTGCAAGATCTGATCGACAGTAATCGCCGCTGGTCGGCGTCGGTCACGCAGGCCGACCCGAGCTTCTTCGAGCGCCTGGCCAAACAGCAATCGCCCAAATACCTCTGGATCGGCTGCTCGGATTCACGCGTGCCCGCCACGCAGATCGTGGATCTGCCGCCTGGGGAAATTTTCGTACAGCGCAATGTCGCCAACGTCGTCTCGCACACGGACCTCAACTGCCTCAGCACCGTGCAATTCGCGGTAGACGTGTTGAAAGTCGAACACATCATCGTGGTCGGCCACTACGGTTGCGGCGGCGTGCAGGCCGTGCTGGACGAACGCCGGCTCGGCCTGGTCGACAACTGGCTGCGGCATGTCGGCGACGTGGCGCACAAACACGCCGACAAACTGGCGACGCTCGATTCCATGCCCCTGCGCAACATGCGCCTGTGCGAACTCAATGCGATCGAACAGGTGGTCAACGTATGCCAGACCACCATCGTCATGGACGCCTGGGATCGCGGCCAGCCGCTTTCGGTGCACGCCTGGTGCTATGGCCTTTCCAACGGCCACATGCATGATCTGGGCATGCACGTGAACTCGCGCGAATCGCTGCGCCCCAGCTACGAGCAGGCGCTGGAGCAGCTGATGCGCCACGCCAGGGAACTGCGATGAGCGATGTGGTGCGCACCGACACCGCGCCTGCGCCGGTCGGGGCCTATCCGCACGCGCGCCGCGTGGGCAACCTGCTGTTTCTTTCCGGTGTCGGGCCGCGCGAGCCCGGCACCAATGCCATTCCCGGCAACGTCTACGACGCCGCAGGCAAGCTGGTCGGCTACGACATCGAACGGCAATGCCGGCAGGTGTTCGCCAACGTGCGCGCCGTGCTCGAAGCCAGCGGCGCGCACTGGGAAGATCTGGTCGACGTCACCGTGTTCCTCACCGACATGGCGCGCGACTTTCCGGTGTACAACCGCCTCTACGCGGAACATTTCCATGGCGTGGACGCCTGCCGCACCACGCTGGGCATCACCGCCCTGCCCACGCCGATTGCGATCGAGCTGAAGTGCGTGGCCGCATTGCCGGCATCACGCGCATAAAAAAACCCGGGGGACTGCGCCCTCCGGGTCTTTTCATCCGAAGCGGATGAGCTGGGATTACTTGCCAGCGGTGCTGCTGGAAGCCGGTTCGGCGCTGGACTTCTTCTCTTTGTGGGTCTTGGTCTTGTGGGTGGTCGAAGACTTGTGATGGGTGTGCTTGGCGGGGGCCGACGTCGACGCGGATGCCGGAGCAGCCGACGATTCCTGAGCCAGCACCGAACCGGAAAGAGCGACACCTGCCACGAGCAGGGAAGCGATCGCAAGTTTACGCATCATGATCATGAGCCTCGAGATTTTGATTGCCACGGACCCGGCCGGAACCCGGCTATCGCGGGCGGCGTGACGGGGCTAACAATGCATCCGCCTCGGCATACCGAAACTGAACGGGCGTAGGAAAAGTTCAATGCTGCCGGTAGCTTTTTAAACAATCGCATTGGGCAGCCCCAAAACGGCCGCCCTGTCCGACAGGTTCACGCAAGACAGCAACGCAATAACTCACGAATGGTGGCCTGCACGCCGCTCGCCTTGGCTTCATCCCAGGCAAAGCTTTCCTCGTCCATGTACTGGCACTGCGCCAGCTCCAGTTGCACCGCCTGCACGCCTTCCGCCGGCTGGCCGTAATGGCGTGTGATATGGCCGCCCTTGAAGCGCCCGTTGACGACGAAATCGTAGCGGCGCTGAGCTTCCAGCGCGCGAGTCAGGCTCCACTGCAGGTCGGCGCTGCAGCTGGCGCCATCGGCGGTGCCGAGGTTGAAGTCCGGCAGGCGTCCTTCGAACAGCATCGGCACGTGACTCTTGATGGAATGGCCGTCCCACAGCACCGCCCGCCCATGTTGCGCCCTCAGGCGCGCCAGCTCACCGGCCAGGGCCTCGTGATAGGGCCGCCACCAGGTTTCGACGCGCCTGCGGATGTCATCCGCATCCGGCTCCTCTCCATTGAGGTACAACGGCTGGCCATCGAAGCCGATGGTGGGTGCCAGCCCCGTTTCGCGCCGCCCCGGGTACAGGGCGTGGCCATCGGCGGGCCGATTGAGATCGACCACGTAGCGCGATGCCAGCGGCTTGATCAGGCTGGCGCCGAGTTCCCTGGCCAGGGGTTCGTACAGGCGCGCCACGTGCCAGTCGGTATCGGGCACCTGCCGCGCGCGGGGCTGCATGCGCGCGGCCAGATCGTCGGGCAGCCAGGTGCCGTCATGCGGCAGGCTGATCAGCAGCGGCACATGGCCGCGGGTAAGCGTGAAGGTATCCATCCACCCAGTGTCGCCCGTGGGTGCTCAATGCAGCAACAGCAGTTCCTCCGCGGCGGTGGGATGGATCGCGATGGTGGATTTCAGCTCCTGCCAGGTCAGGCCCTTCTGCATCGCCACCGCAAAACCTTGCAGCAATTCGTCGCTGCCCGGACCCAGCACGTGGATGCCGACCACCTTGCGTTCCTCGCCCACGCTCAGCAGCTTCACCACGCTCTGCTCGGAACGGCCCGCCACCATCCACAGCAATGGCGTGTAGCGGCCGGTGTGCACGTTCACCGCATCGCCATAGCGGGCGCGCGCCTGTTGCTCGGTAAGGCCGACGGAACCCAGCGGCGGCTCGGAGAACACCACGCTTGGAATGACGCTGTCGTCGAACTTCGCATCGGCATCGCCGCCGATCAGGCGTTCGGCCAAGGCGCGCCCCGCCGCAACAGCCACCGGCGTAAGCGCCTTGCGGTCGGTGACGTCGCCCACGGCGTAGATGCCCGCTACGTTGGTGTTCTGGAACGCATCGACCAGCACATGGCCAGCTTCGTCGCGTTCCACGTTCAATGACTCAAGACCCAGGCCGTCGCTGTTGGGAACGCGCCCCACCGCCCACAGCACCGCATCGTAGACGCCATGCTCGACACCGCCGGCGGCCTCCAGCGTGACGGTGCCGGGTTGGCCGCGCGCGGCTCTGATCTGCGTATTGCGCACGATACGGATGCCGTGCGATTGCATCTGCACGGCCAGTGCCTCGACCAGTTCCAGGTCGAAACCGGTCAGCAGGTTCTCGCGCACCAGCAGATCCACCTGGCAACCCAGGCTGCGCATCAGGCAGGCAAACTCCACGGCGACATAGCCGCCACCGACGATGGCGATGTGCTGCGGCGGCGCATCCAGCATGAAGATCTGGTCGGACACCATGCCCAGCTCGAAACCCGGGATATCCAGCCGGCGCGGCCGTGCGCCGGTCGCGATCACGATGTGCGACGCAGTCGCCTGCGTACCCTGCGCCGTAATCACCGCATCGTTCGAAGCAAGCCGGGCGGCTTCCGCCATCACGCGTATGCCCGCCATATCCAGGCGTGTCGCATAGCGATGCCGGATGCCGGCGATGTACTGGTCGCGCAAGGTGCGAAAGCGCGCCCAGTCCAGGCGCAACGCGCCGGCCTCGAAACCGATCTGCGCGCCGAGCCGATGCATGTCGGCGATTTGCGCTGCAAACCACATCGCCTTTTTCGGCACGCAGCCGCGATTCACGCACGTGCCACCGAGCGCATCCGGATCAAACAACGCCACGCGTGCGCCAAGCCGGGCCGCGCGCTGTGCGGCGCTCAATCCACCGGAGCCTGCACCCAGGACGATCAAATCGTAGCGCTCGCTCATGCATCCTCCTGCCAGCCTGCCATCCGGAAGTCACGCCGGCGAACGCGGGCGTGACTTCTGCCAAATCAAAATGCCATTCAAAGATGGAAACGCGACGGCGCGTACGGCGCCGGATCGATGGACTGCGCCGTGCCGAGCAGTTGCGCCGCCACCAATTCCCCCGTCGCCGCGGACATGCTGACACCCAGCATGCCGTGTCCGGTCGCCAGGTGCAGGTTGGACCAGCGCGTGCTCGGGCCGATGATCGGTATTTCGTCCACGCTCATCGGCCGCCAGCCCCACCACTCTTCTTGCAGTTGCGGGCCTTCCGGCTCGTGCAGTCCTTCCGCCGCGCCGCGCCGCAAGGCATCGATGCGCCGGCGATTGAGCCCTTCGGAATAACCGGAAAATTCCATCGTGCTGCCGAGGCGGAACCCGCTGTTCCAGGTGGTGACGCAGACCTTCGCTTCCCGCAGCACCATCGCATGGCGCGGCGCCAGCGCGGGGCGCGAATACGTCAGCGAATAACCCTTGCCGGGCTGCATCGGCAAATGCAGGCCCAGTTGCTTGCCGAGCAAGGGCGACCAGGCGCCCAAGGCAAGCACCACCCGCTCGGCGGTGAAATCGCCCAGGGTCGTCGCCACGCTGGTGATGGTTTGTCCCTGCGTGGCCAGCCGCTCGATCTTCGCGCCGGTTTCGATGAGGCCGCCACGCTCGCGCACCAGTCTGGCCAGCTCGGCGACGTAGCGATCCGGCCGCAGCCGCGCATCGCCGGGGTGAAACAGCCCGCCCAGCACGCCGGGCTTGAGTGCAGGCTCCATCGCGGCCACCTCGTCGCCGCGCAAGCGTTGCACCGGAATGCCGAGGCGATCGAGCAATTGCGCATGATGCTGTTCGTCGTCGGCCATCTGCGCGGTATTGCGATAGACGTACAGCGTGCCCTCTTCCACGAATTCGCAGTCGAGCTTTTCCGTGCGGACCCATTCGGCCAGCAGCCGGTAGGAGCGCTGCAAGATGGCGGCGCGCGCCTGCGCCGCATGTTCAAAATCACGCCAGGTGCAGTGCCGCGCGAAACCCAGCAGCCAGCGCAGGCGCGGACCGTCCAGGCGCGGATTGAGGTAAAGCGGCGCATCGGCACGCAGCACCGAGCGCAAGGCGAGGCCCACCATGCCGGGCATGGTCAGCGGGCCGGCGTGGCTGGGCGTGATCGTGCCGCAATTGCCGTGCGAGCTGCCGCAGCCGGGCGTTCCCTGCTCCAGCACGCGCACGCGGGCGCCGCCCTTGAGCAGATGCAGCGCACAAGCCAGGCCGACGACACCACCACCGAGGATCAATACATCACTGCGGGAAGCATTCATCGGACCATTGTAACGGTCGGGAATTGGTACTTGCGCGGTCTTGGTTCGCGGGCGCAGGCTGCTGTCGCGACCACGACATCGTCCCCATGCCGATACGCCCGAACTCGATGCTGTATCTGCTGTGCACGACCGTGCTGGTGGCTTCGATCAGCGCGTACGGCCAGCCGTCGCCGCCATCCGCCGTGCAATTGCTGAGGCAGTTCGGTGGCGCACCGAATGGCCTGGCCCGTTACCAGTACCTCACCGCGGTGATGCCCCTGCTGAGCGGCGACGACAAATCGCTGGCGCGGCAACTGCTGGCGACCGTGGACAGCGAACTGGGCCTCTACAACGAGGCCGTGATGAGCTTCCCGTTCGACAACCGCATCGCGCCGCCACGCGCCACGCCGCTGCCCATGCCGGACCAGTGGCAGGCAGAGGACGCCGCCGCAGCGATCGCCAAGCTCGCCGCCACGCGCCACATCGTGATGGTGAACGAGGCGCACCACGACGCGCATACCCGCGAACTCACGCTGGCCTTGCTGCCACGCCTGCGCGCGCTCGGCTTCCAATATTTTGCAGTGGAAGCGCTGAGCCCCAAGGACACCGAGCTCATGCACCGTGGCTACGTCGCCGAGGCATCCGGCAGCGAGTACCTGCTGGAACCTTTGTACGGCGAGATCGTGCGCCAGGCGATCCGGCTCGGCTACACCATCGTGGCTTACGATCCGGAGCATGTGTCCGTCGCCGATCGCGACTCCGCGCAAGCGCGCCTGCTGTATGAAAAAGTATTCGCCAAGGATCCGCAGGCGAAGTTGTTCGTGCATGCCGGCTATTCGCATATCGACAAAACCGCCGGCAACCTGGGCAGCGGCATCGAACCCATGGCGATGCAACTGCGGCGACTCAGCGGCTACGACCCGCTCAGCGTGGACCAGACGCAGTTTCGCGACGTCGCCATCGGCGGTCTCGATTTCGGGTTCTACAGCGATGTCGCCAGCCATTTCTCGTCGCCGGTGCCCTACGTCTTGCGCCAGCGCGGCAGCGGCGCGATCTGGAGTTCCGATCCGCAGCAGCACGACGTCACCGTCATCGTGCCGCCGGCCTTCGGGCGCGACCTGGACGTGAACGGCATCATGAAAAGCGACGTCCTGCGCCGCGAGGTGATGATGCCGCGCCCGCCCTTCGACGCCAGCCAACGGCCAGCGTGGCTGACACTGGGTGGCCAGCGCCTGCCGTATCGGATCAGCACCGAGTTATGCGTCGGCCAGATCCCCTGCGTGGTCGAGGCGCATGACCCCGGCGAGCCCGACGACGCTCCGCCCGCCGATCGCTACACCTTCCTGCATGGCCGCTCGCACAACCTGCTTTATCTCTTCCCTGGCCATTACCGGCTGCGCGCCTGGGACGTCAGCGGCAAAACCCTGCAGCAGCAGGACATCGACGTGGCAGCCCATTGAAAGGCAAGCACAAGCTCTTCCATTTCCTAAAAACTTCCCTGCAACTTGTTGATTTGCTATAACTCAACCAGCATCACCGCCGAGTTTTGCAGATGGGCCTGGCCAACGCAGGGGATACCGACCGACATCGATCGCTCAGCCGCACGCTGCGCCTTGGCGTGCTGGCAGGCGTAGTGCTGTTGCTGGCCGCCTGCGCCAGTTCCCCGCGTCGCGAAGCTACCTACAAGGCATCCCGTTCCGCCCTTGCCAACGAACCGGCACGCGCACCCGAAAACGTCGGCACGGCCAACGATGTGCTGTTTCGCGCCATGGCCTTGGTCGGCACGCCCTATCGCTGGGGCGGCAACACGCCGACCGGCGGCTTCGATTGCAGCGGACTGGTGGAATACATCTACCGCAACGCCGCCAATATCGAATTGCCACACAGCTCGCGCGACATGGCGTCCGTGAACGGTCCCAGGATCAAACGCATGGACGACCTGGTGAGCGGCGACCTGGTGTTTTTCGGCAGCGGACGCAGCATCAGCCACGTCGGCGTCTATGTGGGCAAAGGCCGTTTCGTGCACGCGCCAAATAGCGGCGGCACCGTGCGGCTGGACGATATCGACGGGCCCTACTGGCGCGACCACTTCGAATACGGCAAGCGCTTGCTGGACTGAGCTCGACCGCCGCCTGCCCCTTCACAAAATATATATTGTGCACAATTAAATTTGATGCTAAGTTTCTCACCATGCACAAGCCCCTCGCCCCCTCCCTGCTGCTGGACGAACAGCTTTGCTTCGCCCTCTACGCCGCCTCGCGGCGCATGACGGCGGCTTACCGGCCGCTGCTCGAAGCCCTGGATCTCACCTACCCGCAATACCTGGTGATGCTGGTGCTGTGGGAACGGGACGGGCTGACCGTGAGCGAACTGGGCGAACGGCTGCAACTGGATTCGGGCACGCTCACCCCGCTGTTGAAGCGGCTGCAGCAAGCAGGCCTGGTCGGCCGCCGCCGCCGTCAAAGCGACGAGCGCGAAGTGGAAATCACCCTGACCGACGCCGGCGACCGGCTGCGCGAACGCGCGGCGGCGGTGCCGCGCTGCCTGGCCGAAAAACTTTGCATGTCCGTCGACGCCATGACGCACCTGCGCGACGAATTGAAAACCCTGGCGACCCAGCTCGCCTCCCCTACCGACCCACGAGAGTAAACGCCATGAGCCATCCGACCAAAGTTCTCTACACCGCTACCGCCACCGCCAAGGGTGGCCGCGAAGGCCACATCCACAGCAGCGACGGCGTGCTGGATTTCGATCTGAAAGTGCCGAAGGAACTCGGCGGCCCGGGCGGCCCGGGTAGCAATCCGGAGCAGCTGTTTGCCGCCGGCTATTCCGCATGCTTTGAAGGCGCCGTGCGTTACGTCGCACGCGAGAAGAAGGTCACGCTGAAGGATGCCTCGGTGACCGGCCACGTGGGCATCGGCCCCCGCGAGCCCACCGGTTTCGCCATCCAGGTAAAGCTGGAAGTGAGCCTGCCGGGCATTGATCGCGCGGTAGCGCAGGAGCTGATCGACATCGCGCATCGCGACATCTGCCCGTACTCGCATGCCACGCGCGGCAATGTGGATGTGCAGATCAGTTTGGTTTGATCTGCCTGCACTGAATGCGACAACGGCGCCTTTCGGCGCCGTTGTCGTAGATGCAATCAATGCGCCGCGGCACCCGGTGGATGCGCATGCCCGTGCTGGATTTCCTCTTCCGTCGCCTCGCGCACTTCCTGGATCGCGACGTCGAAATTCAGTGTCTTGCCCGCCATCGGGTGATTCATGTCCACGTCGATCGTGGACATGCCCACCTTGTGAACCGTCACCGCGCGCTGGCCGCCCTGCTTGAGCGACAGCACCGTGGTCATGCCGGGCTTCAGGCGATTGCCCTGGTGGAAATATTTTTTCGGCACGCGCTGGATCTGGCCTTCCTGGCGCTCGCCGTAACCCTCGGCTGGCGGAATCTCCACCTGCAGCGTGTCGCCGGCGCCGTGATCTTCCAGCGCTTTTTCCAGGCCCGGAATCAGCTGACCGTGGCCAAGCAAAATCCACAACGGCTCGCCGCCGTCGTGCGAGCTTTCAACCTTCTCGCCGTCCACGCTGAGCGTGTAGTGGAATGCGATGACCTTGTCCTTCCCAGCCTTCATTGCTTGTCTCTCGAATCGGGTAAAGCGTCCATTCTACTGGTTTCCTCGGCGTCCACGGCCTTCACGGCAGCGCCGTCGCTGTAAACCGCAAAATGTTCGCCCTGCAAGATGAATTGCGCGGTTTCGCGCATGCCCAACCGCTGATGCGCGCGTATCGAACCGAGGTTGTCGCGCCGGATGAACAATACCGCTTCGCGTCCTGGCAGTCGCTGTTTCAACGCCGCATACAGTTGCGGCAGCAAGCCCCGCCCGCGCTCGGACTCTGCGATACAGACCGGGCCGTAGGCATACGCGGACGGGCCACCCGGCCATGCCCGCCACATGGCCTTGATCGGCGGGGGCTGGGCTGCGCCGTCGCGGGCTGCGCTGAACACCACGCCGACGATCCGGCCTGCACGGCGCGCAACGATGACAGGCATGTCGTTCGAGCTCATGTCCGCCACGACTTCGCGCGTGAAATTGCCGGTCAGCGCCCCGCCGCGGGCAGCCGAATTGGCCTGCAACAGCTCGGCGATCTCCTCGACGTCGGCGGTCTCGGCAAGTTTGAGGTTATACATGGCATGCTCCGTCCTGGTGCGTGGCCGGCCATTATTCCGCGAAACGCACACCCTTGGCTTCCGGCCCCAGCCACACCAGCAATGCGAGCAGCACGGCCACCGCAGCGATCCACAGCGACATCACCAGTTGCAGCCCCACTCCTTGCGCGGCCAGCCAGGACTGCACCGTGGCCGTGCCGGCAGCGAGCAGGTTGCCCATCTGATAGGCAAAACCGGGCAAGGTGCCGCGCACGGCATCCGGCGACAATTCGTTGAGATGCGTCGGCACCACGCCCCAGGCCCCCTGCACCATCACCTGGATCAGGAACGCGCCCAGCCCAAGCAACACCAGCGAGCCGCCGTACGTCCACAGCGGAATCACCGGGATGGCCAGCAAGGCGGACACGATCATGGCGCGGCGCCGCCCCACTTTTTCCGACCAGCCGCCGAAGAAGATGCCGCCGACCAGCGCGCCCAGATTGAGCAAGGCCACCAGCATGAAGGCTGCGCCCGATCCGGTCGGCAAATGCAGGTTTACTTCTTCAAACGTGTGATACATGTCCTGCGAGCCATGGCTGAACATGTTGAACGCCGCCATCAGGCACATCAGGTAGATCGCCAGCTTCCAGTGTCCGCGCATCGCCTCCAGCAGGCTGCGCTTGCCATGCACCGCCTGGCTCGCTTGCCACGCCGGCGATTCGGGCACCTTGCGCCGAATGTAGAGCACCAGCAGCGCCGGGATCGTGCCGACGACGAATAACCCGCGCCAGCCGATGTGATCGATCAGCAGCCAGTTCGCCAAAGCACCCAGGAAAAAGCCGCAGGGATAGCCGCTCTGCAGCAAGCCCGACACCAGGCCGCGCGACTTCGGCGGAATCGACTCCATCGCCAGCGAGGCGCCGATGCCCCATTCGCCGCCCATCGCCACGCCAAACAGGAAACGCAAGGCCAGCAGCATCGTCATCGACGTGGAAAACGCCGTCGCCAGTTCGAACAGCGAAAACAGCAATACGTCGACCATCAACACCGGCCGGCGACCGAAGCGATCCGCCAGCCGTCCGAATAACAAGGCACCCACCGGACGCGCCGCCAGCGTCAGGAACACGCCCAGCGTGACCTCGGTGCGACCCACGTGGAATTCGTTGGCGATGCCGACGATCACGAAGGTGAAGAGAAAATAGTCGAACGCATCCAGCGTCCAGCCCAGAAAGCTCGCCAGCACGGTATGCCGCTGCTCATGATTCAACTCGCGAAGGGCAGACAGGACGGACATGCAAGGCTCCTGGTGAACGGCTGCGCGAGGCTAGCACGATGCCTCAGCCACCTTCATGTATACTGCCCCACGGATCGCGGCCATTCGGGCCACGCATTCCCATCCAAATCCCCATATACGGCAACGCGGTTCTAGACGAAGGCTCCGGGTTGCAACAGGAGCTAATCATGTCTTTCGAATCGCTGGGCCTTGCCCCTGCGTTGCTGCGCGCGCTCGCCGAACAAGGCTACGCCGAACCCACCCCGATCCAGGCCGGCGCCATTCCCGTGGTGCTGCAAGGCCATGACCTGCTGGCCGCCGCCCAGACCGGCACCGGCAAGACCGCTGCGTTCTCGCTGCCCTTGCTGCAGCATCTGTCGACCAACGCACCCGCCGGCAAACAGCGCCCGCGTGCACTGGTGCTGACACCCACGCGCGAACTGGCTGCGCAAATCAACGACAACGTCCGCGCCTACGGCAAGCACCTGCGCGTAAGCAGCGCGGTGATCTTCGGCGGCGTGAGCATGGGCCCGCAGGTGCAGGCGCTGCGCCGCGGCACCGACATCGTCATCGCCACGCCGGGCCGGCTGGTGGATCACATGCAACAGCGCACGATCGATCTTTCCGGCGTGGAAGTGCTGGTGCTGGACGAAGCCGACCGCATGCTCGACATGGGCTTTCTGCCCTCGCTCAAGCGCATCATTGGCGCGTTGCCGAAGCAGCGCCAGACGCTGCTGTTCTCGGCCACCTTCGCGCCGGAGATCAAGGCGCTGGCGATGCAGTTCATGCGCTCGCCGCAGGAAGTCTCCGTAACGCCGGCCAACAGCGTGGCCACCACGGTGAGCCACGAGGTGCACCCCGTGGACGGCGCGCGCAAGCGCGATCTGCTGTTGCACGTGCTCAGCCAGGACAGCCGCCGCCAGACGCTGGTGTTCAGCCGCACCAAGCACGGCGCCGACAAGCTGGTGCGTTACCTGGAGCAATCGGGCCTGCGCGCCGCGGCTATCCACGGCAACAAAAGCCAGAATGCACGCACCAAGGCATTGGCCGATTTCAAGAACGGCCGCATCACCGTGCTGGTGGCGACGGATATCGCCGCACGCGGCATCGACATCGACCAGTTGCCGATCGTGATCAACTACGACCTGCCGATGGTGGCGGAAGACTACGTGCACCGCATCGGCCGCACGGGCCGTGCCGGCGCCAGCGGCATCGCCTTGTCACTCGTGTGCCACGAAGAATCGGGCCTGCTGCGCGATATCCGCAAACTGTTGAACCAGGACATTGCGATCAGCGAAGTGCCCGGCTTCGAGCTGTCCACACCCTTGCGGCTGGATGCGCAGGCGCCGCGTCCCAAGCAGGGACAGCGGCAGGCACGTCCACCGCGCCAGGGCGGCAATGGCCATCGGCCGCATGGGCATGCGCAGCAGAACAACGCGACCGGCGAGCATGCGATGGGCAATCGCAAGCGCCAGCGCTCGCGTGGACGCAGGCCTGCTGCCAAGGCTTGATGGAGCACGGCTTCTTTCCCTGCTTGCAGGGGGAAGATGCGTGTTACCGAGAGGCAGGCTCGCGCAGGTTGGGGTGAAGCAACCTCGCGGCGCGTTCAAATCACGCTGCAAGCTCGAACAACCCCACCCCAACCCTCCCCTGCAAGCAGGGGAGGGAGTTGATCTGGGGATCAGCGTCGAAGCTCAGCCGCCTGGTGCAATCAACGCGGTAAGCACGTGGTCTTCCCACGCGCCGGCAATCTGCAGATAACGCTTCGCATACCCTTCCCGCTCGAACCCAAGCGACGCCAGCAAGCGCGCGCTGCGCTCGTTGCGCGGCATGTAATTGGCCATGAGCCGGTGCAAGCCCAGTTCATCGAACGCCCAGGCGATACCCACCTCCAGCACCTCGCGCATCAAACCCTGTCCCTGCATGCGCGCTGCCAAGCCATAGCCCAGGTGACAGGCCTGGAAGGCGCCACGCACGAGATTGGCGAAGGTGAAAGTACCGAGAATCGCGTGCTCGGCATGATCGAACACCAGCAACGGATAACCGCGATCCTGCTCCGCGTTCTGGCGGCTCTGGCCGATGGTCTGGATGCAATGCTCCACCGTGTAGAACTCGCTGCCGCGCAGCGGCTCCCACGGCGCAAGGTGCGTGCGATTCTCCAGCCGGTAACGCAGCAGCCTGGTTGCATCCGTGATCTGCGCCACGCGTATGCGTGCGCGCGGGGTTTCCAGCAGCGGGAAGGCCACCACGGCTTTCAACGCTCCTGGTCCGTGGGACGCATCAGCACTTCGTTGATGCACACGTAATCCGGACGCGTCACGCAAAAGAGGATCGCATCGGCAATATCCTCGGCCTGCAGCTGACGCATCTCGCCGGCGCGTGCGTGGAGCGCGCGGCGGCTGGCTTCGTGCCCGATGTGCTCACGCAATTCGGTATCCACCATGCCCGGTTCGATCACGCTGACGCGGATATTGTCCTTGTACACCTCGCGCCGCAGCGATTCGGAAAAACCCACCACGCCGAACTTGGTCGCCGCATACGCCGCGGCGTTGGGATTGGCCACCCGTCCCGCCACCGAAGACACATTGACGATGTGCCCATCACGCCGCGCACGCATGCCGGCCAAGGCTGCCTGCGACGAAGCGATCAGGCTGAGGACGTTCAACTCCAGCATCCGTCGCCAGCGGCCCAGATCCGCCTCGGCCACCGGCTCCAGGTACATCACGCCCGCGTTGTTGACGAGGATGTCGAGGCGGCCGTAGTGCGCTTCGGTTTCCTTCACGATGCGCTGCGCCTCCGTTTCCAGGGCAAGATCGGCCACCAGCACGAGCGGCTGCGCGCCCAGCCCCCCAAGCTTGGCAGCCAGCTGTTCCAGGCGGTCCTTGCGCCGGGCGGCGATCGCCACCTTGGCGCCCTGCTCCGCCAGCGCCAGCGCAGTGGCTTCGCCGATGCCCGAGGACGCTCCCGTAACCAATGCAATGCGATCTTTCAGACGGTTCTTCACGGCGGTTTGGCTCCTTGATGACGACGTAATCGATCAAGAGTATGTCCGCCACGGGCTGTTACAATAGTCACCTTTCTCCTGCATGCCGCGCGCATGTCACCTTGAGGTTTTCTCCATGTCGTCCCCGTCTTCCGACTCTGCTCCGGCCATCGCTGGTTTTTCTGCGCTTGCCCTCTCGCCGGAAGTGCTGCGTGCACTGGCCGACGTGGGGTACGAATCGCCATCGCCGATCCAGGCCGCCACCATCCCGTCCCTGCTCGAAGGCCGCGACGTGCTCGGCCAGGCGCAGACCGGCACCGGCAAGACGGCCGCGTTCGCGCTGCCGATCCTTTCGCGCATCGAGATGCGCCCGGGCAAGCCGCAGGCACTGGTGCTGGCGCCGACGCGTGAGCTGGCCATCCAGGTGGCCGAAGCGTTCCAGCGCTACGCCGCGCATATGCCAGGCTTCCAGGTGCTGCCGATCTACGGCGGCCAGAGCTATGGCCCGCAGCTGCATGCCTTGCGTCGCGGCGTGCACGTGGTGGTGGGCACGCCCGGACGCGTGATCGATCACCTGGATCGCAAGACGCTCGATCTTTCCGAACTGCGCTTCATCGTGCTCGACGAAGCGGACGAAATGCTGCGCATGGGCTTTATCGACGACGTCGAAAAAGTGCTGCAGGCCACGCCGCCGGAACGCCAGGTCGCGCTGTTCTCCGCGACCATGCCGCCGCCGATCCGCAAGATCGCGCAGCAGCACCTGAAAAATCCGGTGGAAGTCACCATCAAGGCCGCCACCACCACCGCGGCCAACATCCGCCAGCGCTACTGGTGGGTGAGCGGCATGCACAAGCTGGATGCGATGACGCGCATCCTGGAAGCCGAACCGTTCGACGCGATGATCATCTTCGCGCGCACCAAGCAGGCCACCGAGGAACTCGCCGAAAAACTGCAGGCGCGCGGCCTCGCCGCCGCCGCCATCAACGGCGACATCGCGCAGCCGCAACGCGAGCGCGTGATCCAGCAACTCAAGGAAGGCAAGCTCGACATCCTCGTCGCCACCGACGTTGCCGCGCGCGGCCTGGACGTGGAACGCATCAGCCACGTGCTGAACTACGACATTCCGTACGACACCGAAAGCTACGTGCACCGCATCGGCCGCACCGGACGCGCGGGCCGCAGCGGCGAAGCGATCCTGTTCGTCACGCCGCGCGAGAAAGGCATGCTGCGCGCGATCGAGCGCGCCACGCGCCAGCCGATCGAGGAAATGAAGCTGCCCACGGTGGAAGCGGTCAACGATCGCCGCATCGCGCGCTTCAAGCAGAGCATCAGCGACACGCTGGCGATCGGCGGGCTGGAGCAGTTCCAGCAGCTGATCGAGCAATACGAGCAGGAACACGACATTCCGGCCATCGAGATCGCGGCGGCCTTGGCGCGCATCGCCCAGGGCGATCGTCCGCTGCTGCTGGAACCGCCGCCCAAGCGTGAGCGCGCGCAAGAACGCGAGCCGCGCCCGGCCCGCGCGCACGATGGCGAAACGAAGCAGTCCTTCCGCGAATCCCGCCACCGCGACGACAAGCCGCGCGACTTCGCCCCGCGCCAGCAGCGCCCGCATGCCACCGAAAGCGGCAAGCGCACCTACCGCATCGAGGTCGGTCACGAGCACGGCGTGAAACCCGGCAACATCATCGGCGCCATCGCCAATGAAGCCGGCCTGGAAAGCCAGCACATCGGCCGCCTCAGCATCCGTGACGACTACAGCCTGATCGATCTGCCCGACGGCATGCCGCAAGAAGTCTTCCAGCATCTCAAGAAGGTGTGGGTGAACCAGCAGCAGTTGCGCATCAGCGAGTGGGACGGCAACGAAGCGGAAGCCGCCGCCACGCACACGCCGCGCAAGCAGGGCTTCAAGCCGCATGCGCGTGGGCACGCGGGCAAGCCGAAGCATGGCCGCGGCGGCGACAAGCCGGTGCGCCGCAAATAAACCGCCGGCTCGATCCATAGGCTGGGATGACAATCCCAGCTTTTCGGTGTCCGTGATGCGGGCATCGCACCCAGGCTGCGCAAGGTCGTTCCCCCAGCGCAACAGTGCGTTCCCAGCCGCTTACCGCTGCAAACCGGTTCATGCGGCCATACTTCACCGCCATGAACACCCTACCCAGCTTCTACGTTTCCCACGGCTCGCCCATGACCGCGCTGCACCCCGGCCTGGTCGGCAAGCGGCTGGCCGGTATCGCCGCCGAACTGCCACGCCCGAAGGCGGTGGTGATCGCCACCGCGCACTGGCTGGCGCACCAGCCGAGCGTGGGCGGCGCCACGCAGCCGGAAACCATTCACGACTTCTACGGGTTCCCGCGCGAGTTGTTCGAAGTGCAGTACCCGGCGCCTGGCGCGCCGGAGGTCGCCGCACAAGTCATGCAATTGCTCGACCGCGCAGGCCTGGCGCCGCGCCTCGATCCTACGCATGGCCTCGATCACGGCGCCTGGGTGCCGCTGCGCCTGCTCTACCCGCACGCGGATGTCCCGGTGGTGCCGCTGTCGATCCAGCCCCATCTCGGCCCTGCGCACCAATACGCGGTCGGCCGCGCCTTGGCGCCCTTGCGCGAGCAAGGCGTGCTGGTGATCGGGTCCGGTAGCATCACGCACAACCTGCACGACTTCCGCGCCGGCTACAGCGAGACGAACGAAGCACCGTATCTGCGCCCGTTCATCGGCTGGATCGAACAGAAGATCAAGGCCGGCGATATCGATGCATTGCTCGACTATCGCCGCCAGGCGCCCGGCGCCGCGCGCGCGCATCCCACCGACGAACACCTGCTGCCGCTGTACGTGGCGCTCGGCGCCGCCGGCGAGCACGTCGACGGGCAGCGTATCGATGCGGGTATCGAGCTTGGCTTCATGGCCATGGACATCTACCGCTTCGAGAGCGCATCGGTCGCCCTCACTGCACAATGATTGTGCCGACCATCATCGGATGGATGGAACAGTAATAGGCGTACGTGCCCGGCTTGGTGAAGGTGGTGGCATAGACCTCGTCGGAATCGAGCGCCTTGGATGAGGTGAACAGATTGCCGGCACTGGTGACGGTGTGCGGCTCCTCGTCGCGATTGGTCCATACCACGCGCGTGCCGGCCGGCACGGTGAGCGTCTTCGGCGAGAAGGCAAAATTCTGGATCGTTATCGCGTAAGGCTTGTGCTGGGGCATTGCTGCATCCGCAGCCATGCAGGAAACCGTCGTGCCGCCCAATGCAAGCGCGCAAGCGGCCAGGAACAACCGCTTCATGCCATCACCTCGTCGGTTACCGCCAAGGCGCCGCCGGTTCGCACATGCCGTACGTCACGAATGCCCAGGTAGCGGTGCAACGCTTCCGGCGTCACGCCCTGCAGCGGTCCCGGCCCCGGTCCGTCGCCCGGCGCGGGTTGCGGATAGGCAGTGGAACGCGCGGTGTAGAACGTCATGCTGCCTTCCACTTTCTGCTGGATCTGGTGGATATGCCCGTTGAGCACCGTCACCGAACCAAAGCGCTTCAAATAGCCCAAGGCTTCGCCGCTGTCGTCGGTGCCCCAGCCCCACTGCGGATACAGCGGCCATAGCGGCATGTGCGCAAACACCACCACGGGCGTTTCGGCCGACAGACCGGCCAGATCCTTCTTCAACCAGGCCAGTTGTTCCGCACCCAGCGAACCGAGGCCGCCGGCTTTGAGATTGAGCACATTGATCAGGCCAACGAAATGCGCGCCGCCCTGATCGAAGCTGTACCAACCGCCTGCGTTCTGCTTTTCGCCGAACCGCCGAAAGAACTCGGCGCCGTTGTCGCCGATGACGTCATGCTCGCCGGGAACGTAGAAGCTGCGGCCAACGCGGGCGTCCTGCATCACGCCGGCCAGCGTGTCGAACTCCTCCGGCTTGGACAGGTGGGTGAGATCGCCCGTATGCAGCACAAACGCCGGCCGCGTCGCGTGGGCCTGGATCATCGCCAATGAACGGCGCAGGGTGCCGACCACGTCCGGGTTGGGCGCCTTATGAAAACCGATGTGCGAGTCGCTGATCTGCACGAAGCTGAAAGCGGCGTCGCTGCCGGTCGTGGATTGGTTCAGCGGTTGCGCATGCAGCACTCCGCTTTTCATCAGCCACAAGGTGCCGCCCCCGGCCCAGGCCATGCATTTGAGAAATTGCCGCCGGCCATCGGCACGGCTGTCGTTGATGTCCATGACTCGCTCCGCATGAGTGGGCCGCGCAACGCCGCCCTCGTTCGCCTCTACTGCCCGAACGACCGGCCTATTCCGTGTTTGTGGCTGCGGGAATAAAGTCGCCGCTACCGCGGTATGAGGTTCTATGCCCTCCGATCTCCGACCTCCTCTGTCCACCCTCGGCCGCGCAAGCTTTGAAGCGTGCGTGGTACCGTACCTGGATGCCGCCTACAACCTGGCTCGCTGGCTGGCACGCAACGATGCCGATGCGCAGGACGTGGCGCAGGAGGCCATGCTGCGTGCGTTTCGCTACTTCCACAGTTTCCGCGGCGGCGATGCACGGGTATGGCTGCTCGCCATCGTGCGCCACACGTTTTATTCGTTGCGCGCGAAAACCGCGGGCGCCGTGCACGAAACCTTCGACGATGACGCGCACGTCCTGGTCGACGAGCAGCCTTCTCCCGAAACGCGGGCGTTGTTGTCCGTCGACATCCAGGCTTTGCAGACGGCACTGGAAAACCTTCCGCATCCGTTGCGCGAGGTGATTGTGCTGCGCGAACTGGAAGAGTGTTCGTACAAGGAAATCGCCAGCATCACCGGCCAGAAAATCGGCACGGTGATGTCTCGCCTGGCGCGCGCCCGCGAACGCTTGAAAGCCGAATTATCTTCATCTTCCACGGAGGCACGCCGTCATGATGTGCGATGACGCCAGGCTGCTTCTGCACGCCTATCTCGACAACGAGCTGGATGCCGCGCAAAGCGTCGCGATCGTCCGGCACATGCAGGCCTGCCCAAGCTGCGCTGCGCGCTATGCCGATTACGCGCAGCTTCGCCAGGGCATGGCGCGTGCGGCCCTGTACCGCCGCGCACCCGACGTTCTGCGCAAGCCTTGGTCGGCCGAAGCCGCCGCCCCATCGGCGGGCGTGCGCCGCGCGCCCCTTGCGCTGGCCATGGCCGCGGGCTTTGCCGCCGCCGTGATCATCGGCACACCGCTATGGCTCACGCAGCGCGCCGGCGATACCCCATGGGCGGATGAAGCCATTTCCAGCCATATCCGCTCGATGCAGCCGCAGCATCTGATGGACGTGGCGTCGACCGACCAGCACACGGTCAAGCCGTGGTTCGACGGCAAGCTGGATTTCTCGCCGCAGGTGAAAGACCTGGCGAACCAGGGCTTCCCGCTGGTGGGCGGCCGGCTCGATGCGCTCGGCGGACACAGCGTGGCCGCGCTGATCTACAAGCGGCACCTGCACGTCATCAACCTGTATCAGTGGCCGGTCTCTTCCGGCGACACCGCACAAGACACCATGCAATCGGACGGCTATACCGCCATCCAGTGGACGGCCGACCGCATGCATTTCGTGGCCGTGTCCGACGTCGACGAGAGCGAGCTACGCCGCTTCGTGCTGGCGTTCCAGGACGACCGCGTTACTCCGCCGATGCGTTGACGCCAAGCCAATCGTGCAGCGTCGGCGGCGGCAGCCCGTGCACGCCACGAGCGCGATCTTCATCCCCGCCAAAACCTACAGGTCGCCGCTAAACGTATCGCACGAGCGAATGTCCCCGCCCTCCAGGCCGGTCTTGAACCACTTCACGCGCTGCGCCGACGTGCCATGCGTAAACGAGTCCGGCACCACCGCGCCGCGCGCTTCGCGTTGCAGGGTGTCGTCGCCGATCTGGCTGGCGGCATTGAGCGCGGATTCCACATCGCCCGGCTGCAACCATTGCAGGCGCTGCTGCGTGCGGTTGGCCCATACGCCGGCAAAACAATCGGCCTGCAATTCCTGCCGCACCGACAGGCCGGTGGCGCCCTGCATGGCTGCACCACGCCGTTGCAGTTGCGAGGTCTTGTCGAAGATGCCCAGCTGGTTCTGTACGTGATGGCCCACTTCGTGCGCAATCACATAGGCGCGCGCGAAATCGCCGCTGCTGTGGAAACGGGTCTGCAGCTCGCGGAAGAAATCCAGGTCCAGGTACACCTTCTGGTCGCCCGGGCAATAGAACGGACCCACCGCGGTGGAAGCCGCACCGCAGGCGGTGTTCACGCCACCGCTGAACAGGACCAGCTTGGGATCGACATAGGTGCGGCCCATGCCTGCAAAAATGTCGGTCCAGGTTTTTTCGGTGGAACCCAGCACCCGGCTGACGAATTCCTTCTGCTGCGGGTCCACCTGCACCGGTTGGCTGCTTGGCGCATAGCTGCTTGGCTGGCCGCCGCCCTGGTCGAGCAGCGCAAGCGGGTTCTTGAAAAAAATCCAGCCCAGCAAGGCCAGAATCAGAATGCCGCCGATCCCCAGGCGCCCGCCGCCGAATCCCCCGAACCCGCGGCCACCGCCGCCACCCTGGTCGACCTCGACGTTCTGGCTCTCTTCGCCCTTCTGCCAATCCATAAGACCCCCGATCAAACGCTCAAATCCGATCGCGCAAGTGCGCCGCAACTCCCCCAAAGGATGGCACCAAACCGCTACAGTGGCACATCCTTTTTCCCACCTGCAGCCACACATGATTCAGAACCTGCCCGCCCTGGTCACCCTGCTGACGATCCTCCTGCAATTCGCCACGGTGTGGGCGGTAGGGCGTGCGCGGGGGAAGTACCAGATTGCGGCGCCCGCGGTCAGCGGCCACCCCACCTTCGAGCGCGCCTACCGGGTGCAAATGAATACGCTGGAAAACACCGTGATGTTCCTGCCCACATTGTGGTTGGCCGCCCATTACGGCTACGTGTTCTGGGCCGGCATCGCCGGCCTGGTGTGGGTGGCTGGACGGCTGTGGTACGCCATGGCTTACCTGCGTGATGCCAGCAAGCGCGGCCCGGGCTACCTGGTAAGCATGGTGGGCTGGGCGGCGACGCTGGTGATGAGCGTGTTGGGCCTGGGCCGCGCGCTGCTGGCCGGCTGATCCGCATTCGATGACGTTGTCGATCTTCAAGCCGGCGCCGCCGGCTGGCCCACGTGGCAACGGGCCGGGCGTGCTGCATGCCATCGGCCTCGTACTGCTGTACTTCCTGCTGCAGGTCGGCGCCGGCGTATTGATGGGCCTGGCCGCCGGCGCGCTGGAAAAAATCCGCCACCCTTCGCTCCCGCTCGCCGACGTGCACAAGCATGTGATGAGCGTGCTGCGACAAGCCGACAGCAGCGCCGTGCTGATGGTGGTGGCCTTGCCACTGATTGCGCTGCTGCTGTTCTGGCTGGTGCGCCGCCAGTGGCCGCAGCTGTGGTTGCAAGCCGAACCACCCGGCTTCGGCTTCGACGCGCCGCACAGCGCCCGCTGGTACGCCGCGGCACCGCTAGTTGGCGTGGTGATGCCGCCCTTCGGCGCCTTGCTTACGCAATGGCTGGCGCACGGCCATGACGTCACGCAGAACGTGCAGGAACTCACCCAGCATGCGTCGAGCTACCTGCGCCTGCCGTTGGCCATCGTCGCGGTGACGATCGGGCCGATGATCGAGGAGCTGCTGTTTCGCGGCGTGCTGCTGTCCGCCTTGATGCGCCGGATGTCTACCGCGCTGTCCGTCGCGATATGCGCGGCGATGTTCGGCCTGGTGCACCTGTCCGGCCTGGATTTCCAGTGGTATGCGCTGCCGAACCTGATGCTGTTCGGGCTTGCCCTGTGCTGGCTGCGGTTGCGCTCCGGATCGCTGTGGCCACCGATCCTGGCGCATGGCCTGTACAACCTGTTTGCGCTGGTGGCCTTGCTTGTGGCCTCCCGCGGGTAGCGCGTAGCTCATCGCAAGCAAACCTCACACCGCCACGCCAAAGGTCCGCAACAACCGCGCCGTCTCGAACAGCGGCAAACCCATCACGCCGGAATAGCTTCCTTCCAGATACTCGATCAGGCTCGCCCCTTTGCCCTGGATGGCATACGCGCCGGCCTTGCCGAACGGCTCGCCGGTCGCCACGTACGCGGCCATCTCCGCTTCGTCCACTTGCGCAAAACGCACGCGCGAGATGCAGACGTCATCGTGCTCCCGCTCGGCCGACACCATGCACACGGCCGAGATCACCTCATGCGTGCAACCGGACAGTGCTTGCAGCATGTGCATCGCATCGTCGGCGTCTTTCGGCTTGCCGAAGATGCGCTCCCCCAGCACCACCTCGGTATCCGAGGCAAGCACCAGTGCCTCGGCCTGGGCATGGCGCTCCAGCACTTCCCAGCCGGCCTGCGCCTTGTCGCGCGCCACGCGCCGCACGTAATCCACCGGCCGCTCTTCCGGAAACGGTACTTCGGCGACATCCACGTCCAGGATGGAAAAGCTCACGCCGAGCTGGCCGAGCAATTCGCGCCGGCGCGGCGATTGGGAGGCAAGGTAAAGCATGGCTGGTCGAGTCCTCTGAGTGAAGGCAGCATCGCATCTTATTGCGACAACCACGGCGACGACGTACTCCAGAAGATGATGCGCGCACCAAGATAGTTTCGCGCAAAGTCCTCCGCTTGGGCCCGGGTGAATGGCTTGCCGGTATTCGGGTCCTTGTAGGTCAAGGTCGGTTCTTGCACGGCCATCGCAACCAGCGCGAGCCGATCCTTGTAGCGACGAAAGAATGGGTATGCGTTATGCATGTGCGCCTTGCTGTACGGCACGATGTCCGGACCGCCAAGGCCGACGCCGTGCGCGAGCGCAGCTTCGAACAGACGCTCCATGTAGCGATGATCGTTGTCCCACTCGCACGGCCAGAAGTTGACGTACTGCACCACGGACGATTGCTTGAATACCTTGCGCGCGAACAGCATGTTTTCGCGTTCGGCGGCGAAATACTTGTCGCAGGTAAAACCGGTCTTGTCGTGTTCTTCGTCGATATCGGCCGCGGTTTCCGGCAGGTTGATGCCTTCCACGCGCCCGTCAAACGCCTTGGCGAGCGCTTGCAACAACTGCTGGTAGCGCTGGCGTACCTGCGGGTTCCATTGCTGGCTTACCCAGCCCTGCGCCTGCGGCACGCCTTCGCCCGGCTGGTCGAGCTGCGCCACCAGGCCGCCATGGTAGGCAGGTTCGGTAAGCAGGTAATCGGGAACGTAACGCGCCTCCTTGCTGAAGAAGCGGTCCTGGATCTGGATGAACAGCGCTTTGTGCGCCGCCGTGGCGCGCGCGAGATCGCGTTCTATCTGCGAAAAATCGTAGCGGCCCTTTTTCGGCTCCAGTTGCCGCCAGGTGTAGATGATCTGCACGCCGTCGATATCCGGCCGCTGCAGCAGGGACGCATGAGCATCAAGGCCGTCCCGCCCCAGAAACAGGAAATTCCTGACGTCGCCGGCATAAGCGGCCAGGGACGTCGACAGCGCTGCCAGCGCCAGCAGGAAAACCGTCGACTTGCCCACGTGTTTCATCCTCTGCCTGCACGGATGATGGAGTCTAAAGCGTGGGCAATGGTTTCACTGCAGGGCTGCGCCGAAGGAACAGCAGGCAAAACGCTCGCCGTCTTTGCGCGCCACGCTGTTGTAGGGCATCCAGCCTAGGGAAAAGCCGGCTTGGCGAGCACGAGGCCGTAATCGCAAAAATCGTCATCGCGCCGCCACCCAAGCGATTCATACAACGCCTGCGCCGATGCGTTGTTCTGCTCCGTCTGCAACCACAGGCGCGCAGCGCCAAGTGCCCGCGCATGCTCGGCCGCGGCGCCGAGCAACGCGCTGGCCACGCCCTGCCTGCGCGCAGGCGGCGCCACGAACAGGTCATTCAGCAGATAGATGCGCGCCGTGCTCACCGATGAAAACATCGGATACAGCTGCACGAAGCCAAGGCCCGCGCCCTGCTCGTCGCACGCCAGCAGAACGATCGATTCCAGATGCGCAAACCGTTCCGCCAGAAAGGCGCGTGCGCGCGCCGGATCGGCAGCCTGCCGATAGAACTGCCGATAGCCGTCGAACAACGGCACCAGCGTGTCGAGGTCGTAAATGCTCGCCTGCCGAACCTGAAAGCGCATGAGAACTCCAATGACAATGCAGTGACGTCCCGCGCCACCGCTTTCATGCGCGATGGTACGGATGCCCGGCCAGCAAGGTGGTCGCACGATAAAGCTGCTCCGCCAGCACCAGCCGGACCAGCATATGCGGGAGCGTGAGCGGTCCCAATGACCACTTTTGATCGGCACGGGCCAACACTTCCGGGGCGTGGCCATCGGGGCCGCCGATCAGGAAGGCCAGGTCGCGGCCGGCCATGCGCCATTTCGCCAGTTGTTCGGCCAGTTCCTCGCTGGACCAGGTCTTGCCGCGGCCGTCCAGTGCAATCACGTGGATGTCGCGCGGCAAGGCGGCGAGGATGGCGGCACCTTCGTCGTGGATCGCGCGCGCGTCGTCGCGACCCTTGCCGCGTGCGCCGGGCTTCAGTTCGATCAATTCGAGGGGCAAATCGTGGGACAGCCGCTTGCGGTATTCGGCAAACCCTTCGGCAACCCATGCGGGCATGCGTTCGCCGATGGCGACCAGGCGGGCACGCATCCCGATTTTTTTACTTAGCCCGTAGCCAGGGCAGCTTCGCCCTCGGCGTCGCGGTCGCCCACGGTCCACAGGCGCTCAAGGCCGTAGAACTCGCGAATGCGCGGCAGCATGACGTGCACGATGACGTCGCCCAGATCCACCAGCACCCACTCGGCCTCCTGCTCGCCTTCGACACCCAGCGGCATCACGCCCGCCTGCTTGGCGAACTTGACGACTTCGTCGGCGATGGATTTCACGTGGCGTGCCGAGGTGCCGGAAGCAATCACAAGCAGGTCGGCGATGGAAGTTTTGCCGCGTACATCGATTTCCCTGATGTCCTTGGCCTTGAGATCCTCAAGGGCGGCGATGACGGTCTTGCGCAGGGCGGCCGTGTTGACGGCCTTGGTATGGCGGATGGTGGTCAAGACTTGGGGCCTCTTCGGCGTTTCGGCAGCGCGGGATCGCGCAAGCGCAGTATATCCGCCTTGCCAGGATGGGACGTCAAGCGCTTTTTTATTGCCGTTTTTCCGGCTCTTGCATGCATCTTGCAAAGGTCCGGCGAGTGAATTGATTCCTCGCCGTTCACGGCAATCAGACGCGCATGCGTCCGGCAAAACCTAGGGGCCGGCCCTGGACAGCAGGCGCCCGCCCATCGCCGCATTCAGCGCGACCACGATGGCCACCGCCAGCGCATGCATCACCAGGTCCGACGCGCTGGCATCGAAGTTATGGAAGATCTCCAGCAGGCTGGCCGAGGCCGCTGCGCTGGCCAGTCCAACCAGTACCGCTGCAAGCACCGGGCGCAACGGGCAGGCGCGCCGAAGCAGCCAGATCATCAGCGCGGACAACGGAATGGAATAGCTGATGATGAAGACCAGGCAATCGTTGGCGCCGTGCAAGTCCATCAACGGCATGCCTGGAATGTGGGCTTGCAGGCAGCCCAGTCCGCTGGCGCCGATCCAGAGCAGCGCACTGGGCACCGGCAGCCATGCCCACGCCAGCGGGCGCCCGGGTACCGCCAGCACGAACGAAGCCAGCGCCGCGGTGATGGCGGTGAGCACCGCGCCGCAGGCGGCGATGCCCAGGTCGGGTTCCACCACCCAGCGATGCAACATGGTGCGTGCGCCGTGATGCATCAGCAGCACCGCTGCGATCACCGCCACCACCAGCAGCCAGCCGAGCGCACGCCGCCACGGCGGCAGCAGGCGCCGCACCGGCGTCAGCTCCGCGCCGAGCGCGTCGATCAGGGCTTCGTGGCGTGCTACATCGGACATGACGGCTCAGGATTCTCCATGCAGGCGATCGCGCAGCGTTTTCAGTGCGCGATGCAAATTCACTTTCAATGCGCCGGTGTTACGCCCGGTCTGCACGGCGGCCTCGGCCAGCGAACGCTCTTTCAAGCCGAGCTGTTCCACCGCCTCGCGCTGCCCCGGCGGCAGGGTGTCGATGGCCTTGCGCAGGCGCTGCGCCTCTTGATGGCGCTCGGCGCCGGCGCTGGCATCCTCGCGATCGGCGTGCGTGTCGAAGGCGAACTCGTCGTGCACCTCGCGGTGCTCGCGGCGCCCGTGGCTGCGCAGTACGTCGATGGCGCGGCGCGCGGCGATGGCCGACAACCATGCATCGTAGGAACGCGTGGGATCGAAGGTATGCCGCACACGGTGCACGGTGAGCAGGGTTTCCTGCACCACGTCGTCCAGCGTATCCACCGCGACGCCCTGCCGTCTCGCCACCGCCCGGATCAGTGCCACCGAATCGCCCAGCACGCGCGTATAAGCGCGCTGGTCGCCCGCTTGCGCGGCGGCCATCCATGCTGCCCGCTGCCGGTCAGCCTGTTCGCTGGCACTTGGGGTGTCGGTGGGCACGGCCTTGTCGCTATCCAGCCTCCTCGGCGAAGGCTGGCGTAGTAAGACCCATGGGCCTTCAAAGGTCAAGGATGAGGTTGCTGACATGGCCTGCAAGCAATCGGGCTATATCCGTCATTCGTACGGGACGACGCCACGGTTACCTGCTCGCTGCGATGTAACCGGCATACCCGCGCAACGAATACCCTCACGGAACAAGACACGCGAGCCCGGCATGCTTCTACTGATCCTTGCTTTCTTCGGCGGCATCGTCACCATCCTCAGCCCCTGCATCCTGCCCGTGCTGCCGTTCGTATTCGCTCGCGCGGACCGGCCGTTCGCGCGCAATGGCTTGCCGATGCTGATCGCCATGGCCGTCACGTTCGCCCTGGTCGCCACGCTGGCAGCGGTGGGCGGCGGTTGGGCGGTGCACGCGAATCAATACGGGCGCTACGTCGCACTGGTGGTGCTGGCGGTGCTCGGCTTGAGCTTGCTGCTGCCGCGCGTTGCCGAATGGATCAGCCATCCGTTCGTGACACTCGGCAACCGGCTGACCCAGAAAGCGGATGCCAGGCAGGATTCGCCGTGGTCCGCCGCGGGCTTGGGCGTAGCCACCGGATTGCTGTGGGCGCCGTGCGCCGGCCCCATTCTCGGGCTGCTGCTGACCGGCGCGGCGCTGCAAGGCGCGAGTGCGCAAACCAGCTTGCTGCTGCTCACCTATGCCGCCGGCGCCGCCATGTCGCTCGCGCTGGCCTTGCTGGTCGGCGGACGCGTGTTCGCGCTGATGAAGCGCTCGCTGGGCGCGGGCGAATGGTTGCGCCGAGCGCTGGGCGTGCTGGTGCTGGCCGGCGTGGCGGCCATCGCCCTGGGTGTGGATACGGGTTGGCTGACGCGCGTTTCGTTGGCCAGCACCGGCGGCTTCGAACAAAAACTGATCGACGCGCTGGGTCCCACCCCGGCACGCGCCGCGCCGGCGCCGAAGGCCGGTGAGCCGCTGCCGGTGGAAGGCGAACTGCCGTCGCTGGCCGGCGCCACGCAATGGTTCAACAGCGCGCCGCTGACGCCCGCCGCACTGCGCGGCAAGGTGGTGCTGGTCGATTTCTGGACGTATTCCTGCATCAACTGCATCCGCTCCTTGCCGTACGTGAATGCGTGGGCGCAGAAGTACCGCGATCACGGGCTCGTGGTGATCGGTGTCCACGCGCCGGAATTCGCCTTCGAGAAAGATCCCGCCAACGTCGCCAGGGCGATCAAGGATTTTCACATCAGCTATCCGGTGGCGATGGATAACGACTATGCGATCTGGAAAGGCTTCAACAACGAGTACTGGCCGGCGCATTATTTCATCGATGCACACGGCCGGATCCGCGCACATCATTTCGGCGAAGGCGATTACGCGGCCAGCGAGGACGTGATCCGCCGCCTGCTGGCCGATGCGGGTTACACGAATCTGCCCACCGGCTATGTGCAGCCCGGCGCTTCCGGTGCGGAAGCGGCAGGTTCCGGCGATGTGTATCGCTCGCCGGAAACCTACGTGGGCTATGCGCGCAGCGAAGGTTTTGCCGGCGGCCCGATTGCGCACGGCGACAGCTTCCACTACCGCGCACCGGACACGCTCGCCGCCAATCAATGGGCGCTCGATGGAACCTGGACGGTACAGCCGCAGCAGGCCACGCTCGACCAGGCGGGCGGCAGCGTGGTCTATCGCTTCCGCGGCCGCGACTTGCACTTGGTACTTGGGCCCGCCGCAAACGGCAAGCCCGTGCGCTTCCGCGTCACGCTCGATGGCAAAGCCCCCGGCGCCGATCACGGCGCCGATGTCGATGCCGATGGCAACGGCGTCGTCAACGGGCAGCGGCTATATCAGCTGGTGCGTCAGGCGCATAGCACCGGCGAGCGTGTGTTCGGCATCACTTTCCTCGATCCCGGCGTGCACGTTTACGCGTTCACGTTCGGCTGAATCAACCACAGGAGACTGGCATGACAACCGCATTCGACGCCAAGGCGATGGACCGCCGGCGATTCCTGTTCGCCTTGTTTGGCGGCGGCGCCGCAGTGGCGCTTGGCGCCGTGACCGCCGCACGCTTGATGAGCCCCAAAGGAGGTAACGCAATGGCAGCCGCAACACCCTTGGCAACTACTCCCCCGCAAATCCTGCAGCTGGAGTGCTTTGCCGACGAAGACGGCCGCGACCTCGGCCTGTGCGACGTGCGCAAAATCGTGCTGACGGACGCGGAGTGGCAACAACGTCTTTCTCCCGCGGCGTTCAACGTGCTGCGTCGCGCCGGCACCGAAATGGCGTTCAGCGGCCCGCACGAAAAGCCGAACCACAAAGGCATGTACCGCTGCGCCGGTTGCGACACGGCGCTGTTCAACGCCAACACGCAATTCGATTCCGGCACCGGCTGGCCAAGCTTCTGGCAGCCGATTGCCAAGCGCAACGTGATCGAAACACGCGACAGCAGCTTCGGCATGGAACGCATTGCGGTGAGCTGTGCCGGATGCGACGGCCATCTTGGGCACGTGTTCGACGATGGCCCACCGCCGACGGGCTTGCGTTACTGCATGAATTCGGTGGCGATGCGGTTTGTGGCGTTTGCGGGCTGAGGGTCGCCAGGATCTTCAATTTCGTCATTCCGGCGAACGCCGGAATCGGTTTGAATACGGCGTGCGAAGCACACAAAACTTTTTTATGTCGGGTGCTTCGCACAACACGTTTTTACTGGATTGACCAGCTTCGCTGTTGTGAGGCGCCTCGGCGTTCGCCGGAATGACCGCTCGCCAGGAGGCAGTCAAGGAATAGCCCGATACGGCGCCAGCAACGCCGGATCATCAAACAACCCAGCCGGCAGCAGATAGCGCGGATCACGACCCGCGGCAAGCAACTCGCGAATGCGCGTGGCGGACACTTCCAGCGGCGTCACCGCCAGCTCGATCACCTTTCCTGCCGCCTGCGAACGAATCACTTGCGGATCGTCCGTACGCCGCGTGGCCACCGCGCGCTCCACTTCGGCCGGCACGCAGGCATCGATGCCGGGCCGGTTGATGACGCCGATATGCGTGACGTGGAACAAATCGCGCCAGCGCTGCCAGCTGCGCAAACCGGCAAACGCATCCGCACCAAGCAGCAGGACCAAGGGCCGTTCGCCGACTTCACGGCGGAGCTCTTCCAGGGTATCGATGGTGTAGGACGGGCCGCCGCGCTCCAATTCGCGCGTATCGAGCGCAAGCCGCGACTGCCCGCGCAAGGCGGCGCGCAGCATGTCAACGCGCTGGGTCGCGCTGGCGGTCGGCGCCGAGCGATGCGGCGGCACGCTGGCCGGCATCAGGCGCACTTCGGCGTCGAGCAGTTCGGAAGCTTCCCAGGCGACGCTGAGATGGCCGATATGGATCGGGTCGAACGTGCCGCCAAAAAGGGCCAGCGGTTTCATGTTCATACCAGCGCCTGCGCCGCCCTCGGCTCCGCTATCGCAGCGATCAGGCGCTGCGTTTCCCGCCACGCATCGCCGCTCTCGCGCCCCTTGGCGATGCGGTCGATGCGCGCGGCGCGCGCCAGGCATTGCATCCAGTGTTCGCGCGGCGCGCGGCGCAAGGCTTTGCGGAACAATTGTTCGCGCGCCGGCCATAACCGCTCAGCGCGCGCCTGCGCGGCGAAATCGTGCGCATTGGCCAGGCGCAGCGCCAGTTGCAGCTGGTTCACCAGCCAGCCCATCAGCGCGATCAGCTCGTCGCCTTCGGCCTGCAGGCCGTCGAGAACACGCAGCGCGCGCGCGCCTTCGCCGCCCAGCGCGGCATCGGTGAGCTTGAACACGTCATAGCGGGCGCTGTCGGCGACCAGGTTTTCCATCTCGGCTGCATCGATCTTGCCTTGCCCATGCAGCACGGCCAGTTTGTCGATTTCCTGCGCGGCGGCGAGCAGGTTGCCTTCCACGCGTTCGGCCAGCAGCGCTGCCGCATCGGCGGTCGCGGTGAGGCCGCGCGAAGCCAGGCGAGCGCCGATCCACGCCGTCCATTCGTTCGGGCGCGGCGCGTTGAAGATCACCACGCAGCCAGCGCTGTCGATCTGCCGGGTCCACGCGCCTTCGTGCTTGTTGCTCCACTCCACCGCGGTGATCAGCAACGTCACGTCCGGCGGCGGATTGGCGCAGAACTCGGTGATCGCCTTGGCGCCTTCCACGCCCGGGCGCCCGGTAGGCAGACGCAGGTCGAGCAGGCGGCGCGTGGCGAACAGCGACATGCCTGCCGCCGAACGCGCCAGGTCGTCCCAGTCGAAATGCGCGCCGGCATCGAGTATCTGGCGCTCGCTATAGCCGAGCTTGCGCGCCAGCGCGCGCAGGGCGTCGGCCGCTTCCAGCACCAGCAGTTCTTCGCCGGCCAGCAGGTAGACGGGGCTTAGCTGATCCGCAGCCAGCGCCTTTTGCCACTGGATGTGATTGAGCGGCATGATCGGCGGGTCTTAATTGCCGGTCGGCGTCGGCATGTACTGCAGCGGTTGCTGCGTGGTGCTTGCGTTGGCCGGCAGCGGGCCGACCGCCTTCGCCGCCGCGGTCTCGCCGTTCTTCGCCACGGCCTGCAGGCGGAACAGCATGGATTGGATGGCGTCGTCGATCAGGCTGCCCTGGATCTGTTCCATCTGCGATTGCGTGCCGACCGGCTGGCTGGCGTCGTAGCTGTATTCGCGCTGCATGTCGATGGACTGTTCGGGCACGATCACCTTGCCGTCCGGGTCCGTCGCGGTGAACACCACATGCAGGCGCACGGCGAATTCCGTGACCTGCGCCGCGCCGTTGATGGTGAGCGATTGCACGGTGAAGTTCTGCGCCGGCACGTGCAGTTCGGCAATGCCCGGGCCGCCCTTGTCTTCCAGCGTTACGTTGGAGGCGAGCAAGGCGCGCGCCAGCTTGCGCTGGAAGTCGCCGTTGCCGCCGACGGTGAGGTGCACGCGCTGCATGCCCGCGGGCAGGGCCGCACTGCCGCGCAGGTGGAAACCGCATGCCGCCAGAACGAGCATGGGCAGCAGCGCAACGATTTTCAGCATGCGGTTCATGTATTCATCCTGCGACGATGTTGACGATCTTGCCAGGCACCACGATCACCTTGCGCACGGTCTGCCCTTCCAGAAAGGCTGCCACATTGGGATGCGCGCGCGCCAGCGCTTCGGTTTCTTCTTTCGGGGCGTTGGCGGCCACCTCGATGGTCCCGCGCAGCTTGCCATTGACCTGCACGGCCAGGGTCAGCGTATCGCGCACCAGCGCGGCAGGGTCGACCTTGGGCCAGGGCTGGTCGTCCAGTACGGTCTGCGTGTGGCCCAGCGCCTGCCACAGCGCGTGACTGACGTGCGGCACCACCGGGTTGAGCAGCAGCACCATGGTTTCCAGCGCTTCGTGGCGCACGGCGCGGCCTTGCTCGCTCTGGTCGGTGAACTTGCCGAGCGCGTTGAGCAGTTCCATCAGCGCGGCGATCGCCGTGTTGAAGGCGTGGCGGCGGCCGAAGTCGTCGCTGACCTTCTGGATGGTTTCGTGCAACTGGCGGCGCAGGGTTTTCTGGCCGGCGTCGAGCTTGGACGGATCGACCTGCGGATGATCCGGCTGGCCGACGTGGGTGAGCACCTCGCGCCAGAAGCGGCGCAGGAAGCGCGCCATGCCTTCCACGCCGGCTTCGTTCCATTCCAGCGATTGCTCCGGCGGCGCGGCGAACATGGAGAACAGGCGCACCGTGTCGGCGCCGAATTTCTCCACCATCGCCTGCGGGTCGACGCCGTTGTTCTTGGACTTGGACATCTTCTCGGTGCCGCCGATGTGCACCGGCTTGCCGTCGGCCTTCAGCACCGCACCGATCACGTGCGCTTTTTCGTCGCGCTGGATTTCCACGTCGGCGGGATTGATCCAATCCTTCGAGCCGTCTGCGTTGTCGCGATAGAACGTCTCGGCGATCACCATGCCCTGGCACAGCAGGTTGGTGGCCGGTTCGTCGGTCTTGACCAGGCCTTCGTCGCGCATCAGCTTGTGGTACAGGCGAAAGTAAAGCAGATGCAGGATCGCGTGCTCGATGCCGCCGATGTATTGATCCACCGGCAGCCAGTAGTTGGCGCGTTCGTCCACCAGGCCGTTCGCGCCGGGGCTGGTGTAGCGCGCGTAATACCAGCTCGATTCCATGAAGGTGTCGAAGGTGTCGGTTTCGCGCTCGGCCGCGCCGCCGCATTGCGGGCAGGTGGTCTTGCGCCATTCCGGATCGGCCTTGATCGGCGATTGCACGCCGGAGAAAGCGACATCTTCCGGCAGCACCACCGGCAGCTGATCTTCCGGCACCGGCAGCGCGCCGCAATGCGGGCAATAGATCACCGGAATCGGGCAGCCCCAGTAGCGCTGGCGGCTTACGCCCCAGTCGCGCAGGCGCCAGTTGACGCGGCGCTTGCCCTTGCCGGCGGCTTCCAGCTTGGCGGCGATGAAGTCGAAGGCTTCGCGGTAGTTCTTGCCGTCCATGTCGCCGGAGTTGATCACGCGCATGTCGGCACGCGTCTTGTCCGAGTACCACTCTTTCCAGTGCAGCGGATCGTAGCTAGCGTCATCGCCGCTTACGGCGATGACCTGCTTGATCGGCAAGTCGTACTTGTGTGCGAATTCGAAATCGCGCTCGTCGTGGCCGGGCACCGCCATCACCGCGCCGGTGCCGTAACCCATCAGCACGAAGTTGGCGACCCACACCGGCACCTTGTCGCCGGTAATCGGATGGATCGCGAACAGGCCGGTGGGCATGCCGCGTTTTTCCTGCGTTTCCAGCTCCGCTTCGGAGACGCCGCCATGGCGCAATTCATCCAGGAACGCGGCCAGCTGCGGATTGTTTCCCGCCGCCTTCTGCGCCAGTGGATGCTCACCCGCGATCGAAACGAAAGTCACGCCCATCAAGGTGTCCGGACGTGTAGTGAACACTGTCAGCGGTTCGACCTCGCCTTCCACCGCGAAGTGGATGTCCACGCCTTCGCTGCGGCCGATCCAATTGCGCTGCATGGTCTTCACCGCATCCGGCCAACCGGGCAGCGTGTCCAGGCCGTCGAGCAGCTCTTGCGCGTAGTCGGTGATTTTCAGGAACCACTGCGGAATCTCGCGCTTTTCCACCGGCGCGCCGGAGCGCCAACCGCGGCCGTCGATCACCTGCTCGTTGGCGAGTACGGTCTGGTCGATCGGGTCCCAGTTCACCACCGCGTTCTTGCGATAGGCCAGGCCTTTTTTCATCAGCCGGGTGAACATCAGCTGTTCCCAGCGGTAATACTCCGGCCGGCAGGTGGCGAATTCGCGCGACCAGTCGATGGCGTAACCCAGCGACTTGAGCTGCTCGCGCATGTGGTCGATGTTCTTGTACGTCCACTTGGCCGGCGCGGTCTGGTTCTTGATCGCGGCGTTTTCCGCCGGCAGGCCGAACGCGTCCCAACCCATCGGCTGCAGCACGTTCTTGCCGGTCATGCGCTGGTAGCGGCTGATGACGTCGCCGATGGTGTAATTGCGCACGTGCCCCATATGCAGCGCACCGGAAGGGTACGGCAGCATGGCCAGGCAGTAGAACTTCGGGCGGGAGGGATCCTCCTTCACCTCGTACGCGCGTTGTGCGGTCCAATACTGCTGCGCGGCGGATTCGACCGCCTGCGGGTTGTAGTCGTTGGGGGAACCCTGGGTCTGGTTGTCCTGCATGATCCGGCGCCGTTGATGCGTATTCGGTAGCGCAAGCGTCCATCGCCATGCGCTGCGTGGGACCCGGCAGACTAGCAGAAATGGGGAGGTGCTTGGATTGCGGGAGGCAGCGTCACTGCGCCGGACAAGCCGACGGCACGCTGCCCGCCGCCATCGCCGGCGCCGCGCTGGCGATCTGTCCCGCCAGCGTCGCCAAAGCCTGCTGATGCCCCGCCACCAGTCCGGCATAGCCCTGCCCTGCGCTTTCGTTGATGCGGCTGCTGCAGGTGAGCACGGCCTGGCTGCCGAGTTCGCGGATGGTCCAGGTGGCGTCGATCAACGCATAGTTGTTGGGCGAGGAATCGAAGCGCCGCAGATCGACCTTGATGCGCAGCACCGGCTTGCCCTGCGTGGGCGCGGTGCCGCTGATGTCCGGCGCACCGGTGCGCCGCGCAAGTTCCACCGCCAGGGCGCCGCGCACTTCGTCCGCCAGCGGCGCGGCCCAGCGTTCGCCATTGAGCAGGGAGACGGCCTGGCCACCCTCGCGCACCACCAGTTGCGGCACGTCATCCTGGGCAGGAACGCCCACCGGCATCAGCTCGAACTGGAAGTTTGCCGGCGCCGGCGACGCGGCCTGCCCGCTGTCCGGCGCGGGCACCAAGGTGTAGTAGTGCACCGGTGCCGAGGCGCACGCCGCCAGCGTTGCCGCCGCCAGTGCCGCCATTACGTGTCGCATGCGAATCATGGCTTGCTCCCTTGCTGCGGCTGGGCGGCAGGCGTGCCGGTGTCGGGCAGCGGCGCATCCTTGCCGCGTCCGCGGATCAACGAACTGGGCTGGGTGTTCAAGTAGTCGGTCAGCGCACGCAGCGAACGGGCCATGCGTTGCAGCTCCTGCAGGGTGCCGGCCAGGTTCTGCTGCAGCGGCGAGTCGGCGGACAAGGCGCTGTTGGCCGTGCCCAGCGTCTGGTTCGCCGCACTCAACGTCTTGTTCGCGCCCTTGAGCGTTTCGTGGAAGGCGGGCAGCAGGTCGCCGTTGACTTGCTTGAGGGTGCTGTCCAGATCGGCCAGCGTATGGTTGAGGTTGTTGCCGATGGCGTCGAACGGGATCTTGCTGATCTTGTCCACGATCTGCGCCATCTGTTCCTGCAGCTTGTCGAAGCTGCCGGGGATGGTGGGAATCTGCAGCGGACGCGCATTCGGGTTGTAGTCCGTGGCCTTGAGCGCATGCGGCACGATATCCAGCGAGATGAACAACTGGCCAGTCAGGAGGTTGCCCACCTTCGCCTGCGCACGCAGGCCTTGCGCGACCATGGTGGTGACGATCTGCGACTCGTCGCTGTCGCCGCGCGATTTGGCGATGGCCTCCAGCTTGGTATGCACGCGCCCCAGGCGGTCGGGGTAGATCAAGGCGCCCACGTAGATCGGGAACTGGTTGGTTTTCTCGTCGTAATCCATGCGGATGGAGACCACCCGGCCGAAATTGATGCCGCGGAATTCCACTGGCGCATCCACCGCCAGGCCGCGCAGGGGCTGATCGAAGCGCATCACGATGTAGCGCGGCTCGCCGTCCGGCGGCGCCATCGCGTTGGCCTCGGTATCGAACAAGGTGTAGGTGGTGTTCTCGGCGGCGGGCTTTTCGTCCGGGTGCGGGCCGGGCGCATCGTTGAACGCCACGCCGCCGGCCAGCACCGTGGCCAGCGATTGCGTGTTGAGCTTCAGGCCGTCCGCGCTCAGCGATACGTCCACGCCGCTGGCGTTCCAGAACCGCGATTCGGTAGTGACGAACTTGTCGTACGGGCTGTCCACGAAGATTTGCAGCGTGACGCCCTTGCCGTTGTCGTCCAGTTTATAGGACGCCACCCGGCCCACCTGGATGCGCCGGTAATACACCGGCGAGCCGATATCCAGCGAACCCAGGTCGCCCGACTGCAGGGTGAAGCTCTTGCCGCGCGAATCGTGCAGCACGGATGGCGGCGCCTCCAGGCCGACGAAATCGGTCTGCGGCTGGCTGGACTTGCCCACGTCCACGCCGATGAAGGAACCGGACAACAGCGTATCGATACCCGAAACACCTCCCAGGCCGATGCGCGGACGCACCACCCAGAAGCGCGAATCGGACACCGCAATATCCGACGCGCTCTTGTCCAGGTCCACCTTCACGACCACCTTGCCGTGATCCTGGCTGAGGCGAATGCTGGTGACCTTGCCGATCACCACGTCCTTGTACTTCACCACCGTCTTGCCCGATTCCAGGCCTTGCGCGGTCTGGAAACTGATGGTGATGGCGGGGCCCTGCTGCCGCCACGCATTGATGACCAGCGACAGGCCGATCAGCGCCGCCACCGCCGGCACCAGCCAGATCCACGAGGCGTTCACGCGACGGCGCTTGACCACCGGTTCGGGCAGGTTGGGGCCGCTCACGTTGGGCGTGTTCTGGTCAGTCATCTTCGTCCTTGCAATCCCATATCAGGCGGGGGTCGAAACTCTGCGAGGCCAACATGGTAAGTACCACGGTGAGGCCGAAATACACCACCCCGGGCAACGGCGCCACCTCGCTGAAAAAACCGAACTGCACCAGCGCCGTCAGCAAGGACACCACGAAGACGTCCAGCATGGACCAGTAACCGATGAATTCCACCAGCCGGTACAGCATCGAACGCTGCCGGCGCGCCCACGGCGTGCCGCGTTGCGCACTCAGCAGCAGCGTGGCCAGCACCAGAAACTTCAGCATGGGCACCACGATGCTGGCGGTAAACACGATCACGGCCAGGTCCGGCGAGCCTTTCACCCACAGCTCGACCACGCCGCTCAGGATGGTGTTGTCGTCCACGTCGCCCAGGCTCACCGTGCGCATGATCGGCAAGACGTTGGCCGGTATATAGAAGATGAATGCGGCGATCAGCAGCGCCCAGGTGCGCGCGCAGCTGTAGGGCTTGCGCCGATGCAGGCTGCTGCCGCAGCGTGGGCAGGCCGGATCCAGCAGTTGATTGTCCCTGCAAACCTGCCCGCATACGTGGCAGCCGATCAGGCCAAGCTCGTGCGCACGCGGCAGTGCGCTCATGCCGGCCGCTCCGGAATCTTGTCCCACAGCTGGCGCAGATCGATGCCGGAGAAAACGGTGATCAGCAGCGCCAGCCCCGCGTACGCGAACGCACCGATATTGGGCGTAACGTCGAAATACAGCTGCGCCTTGACGATGGACACCAGCACGCCAAGCACGAACACCTCGCTCATCGTCCACGGCGCAATGTAATGCAGCACCACCATCAGCGGCACGAAGCCCGGCGCACGCTGCCCCTTCCGGCCGTAGGCCAGCAACCAGCCAAGCAGCAGCATCTTGCACAACGGGAAGAAAAACAGCGTGCACGCCGCCAGCACCGACACCACCTGGGAGTGCTCCTTCCACATCATGATGATGATGCCCCACAGCGTGGCGTGAATCTGCGTGCCGTTGAACCCCAACGTGATGATCGGCCATACGTTGGCCTGCACGAACACCACCATCACGGTGATCACCAGCGCAAACATCGCGTCCAGGCCGATGCGCTGGTGGCGCTCCAGCACCGCATGGCAACGCGCGCAACGCGCCACCTCGCCGCGCGCCAGCGGCCGGCGCCGATAGACCGTGTCGCAGTGCTCGCAGATCAGCAGATCCGACGTCATCGCTTTCTGCGCGTGTTCCATGCTGGCCGGGGGCGTGGTGCTCATAACCGGGGATTCTCGCAAATCCGGGGCAAATGCGCCCGCACCTGGAATGCTCTGATTTAATCCATCACAGGCCTCAGCGGCCCTGTGTGTCCGCATAGCTTCGGTCCATCGTCTCGACAGACCATCAGTCTGCCTTCCTCGCTCCTCAAAGCCGGGCACATCCATGTGCCCTCCCCGCGTGCGCCGATGGCCCTGTGCTCTGCGAACGAGGCCTGCACTGAATTAATCAGAGCATCTCTTGATATGCTGCGCGCCGCCCCGACCTGCTCGGATTAGTCCTTTTGGAGCCTACCGTGAACGCCGCCGTTTCTTCGCACATCTTCGACGTCGATCAGGCCAACTTCGAAGCCGAGGTGCTGCAAGCCTCGCTCACGACGCCCGTGCTGGTGGATTTCTGGGCCGAATGGTGCGGCCCCTGCAAATCGTTGGGCCCCATGCTGGAAAAGCTCGCAGTGGAATACAACGGCGCCTTCCGCCTGGGCAAGGTCGACGTCGACAAGAACCAGGAGCTGGCCGGCATCTTCGGCATTCGCAGCATTCCCACGGTCATCCTGGTCAAGGATGGCCAGATTCTCGACGGCTTCGCCGGCGCCTTGCCCGAGGGCCAGCTGCGCCAGTTCCTGTCGCAGCACGTGCAGCCGCTGGAAGGCGACGTGGAGGACGAAGTACCGCAAGACCTCGCCGCCGAATCGCCGGAAGAGGCCATCAACCGCCTCCAGCAGGAGATCGCCACCAACCCGGGCCGCCCCGAACTCAAGCTCGACCTGGCCATTGCCCTGGCCCAAGCCGGTCATGCCTCCGCCGCCGAAGCCGAACTCAACGCCCTGCCCGCCAACCTCGCTACCGATGCACGCGCCGTGCGCCTGCGCAGCCAGCTCGACCTGGCCCGCTCGCTGGAAGGCACGCCATCGATGGAAGTGTTGCAGCAGCGTGTCCACGCCAATCCGCAGGATTGGGAAGCGCATGACCTGCTCGGCGTGCGCCTCTTGCTCGGCAACGATCCGGCGGCAGGTCTCGAACATTGGCTGTTGATGCTGGAGAAAGCGCGCGACTGGAACGACGGCCAGGCGAAGAAGCGGCTGCTCGCTGCGTTTAATACGCTGGACGATGCCGAACTGGTCGGCCGTTATCGCCGGCGCATGGCCTCGCTGCTGTTCTAAACGCAGCCGGGCAAAACATACGCGCAAGCATGGTAGATTCCCGGCTCCCTTTTTTCGGAGCCCTCCATGCGCGCATCCACGTTCCGCCGCTTGCTGAACCTGTGGCCGCCGTTCCTGTTCACCGGCATTCGCCTGTTGGGCCTGAACGAGGATTACACCGAGGCCAAGGTGGTGTTGCGCTTGCGCCCGTGGAATCGAAACTACGTGCGCACGCAATTTGGCGGCAGCTTGTTCGCGATGGCCGATCCGTTCTGGATGCTGCTGGTGCTGCATCACCTGGGCGCCGATCATTTCGTGTGGGACAAGGCAGGAACCATCGATTTCGTGGCGCCGGGCCGCGAGGATGTCTATGCCCACTTCAAGCTGGAACCCGGCGTGCTGGACGAATTGCGCGCTGCCGCGGCGAATGGCGAAAAAGTGCTGCGCTGGTTTGATGTATCGATCAAGACGGCAGCCGGCGAAGTCGTCGCGGTCGTTCGCAAGCAACTGTATGTGCGCCTGAAGCCGCGGCATCGCTGAGCGCGTCTTTGTCGGCCCGCAAGCCATCGTAGGCTGGCGGTGAGCCCCGGACTTGATCCTGGGCGAACCCCAACATCGCCATCCTCACGCCCGCCCTCTTCGCCGCGCCTTCAGGCAACGCTATTCCTGCCTGAACTGCGCAACCTGCTCCAGCATGGCTTCCGCCCTTTGCACGCTCTTGCCGGCAAAATTGTTTTCAAGCCAACGCCGATATCCGATGCGGCGGGCGATCCAATAAACGACAAGCACCAGTACGAGCGAAACACCTCCGCAGAGCACCAGATTGGGCAACAACCATGGCGCCTCACGAAGCAGATCAAACGTCGGCGAAGCATGATCGGCGCTCTCCTGGATGTTCATCAACACCAGCGGAATCCAGGCAAGCGAGCCGATCACCGCAAAGATGGGCCCCTCGAACCTTGCGCGCCACGCCCGCAACGCTGCCAAACGTTGTTGAATGTCCACAATCGGCGCCGCGTAGTCGATTTGCTGAATCAAGTGCAGATTTCGCGCAGCCGCCAACAGCATCGACATGCCGAACAGTTGCACCAATACACCCACGACCAGCCAATGCAGCACGTCGATTCGCGCGAGCCAGAACGCCATACCCCACAGCATGAAGACGACGCCGAAGGTGAGCTGGACACACTGCCCTACCACCAAGGGGCGCAAGCCGTGGAGCAGCTTGTCGAGGCGGCTTTCCACGAACAACCGGGCATTCAGTGCCTGCTGTTTCGCCAACTGTTGCTGCAAGTCCTGCCAGGCGGCTTTCATTTCTTCCAGTTCCATCGTCACGCTCCCGCCGGCATGGCGCCCGTCATCTGTTGGCGAAGTTTCTGTTTGATACGGCTGATCTTGGTAGCGACGTTGGTTTCGCTGATGCCGAGAATCTCGGCGATGTCGCCGTAACCGCGATCCTCCAGATACAGCAGGATCAGCGCGCGGTTGAGCGGATCGAGCTGGGCGATAAAGCGATGCAGCGCTTCCACGCGCTCATCCGGCTCGGCGATGCCGACCGTGCCTGCGGCATCGAGCTGCTGTTGGTCGAGCGCCTCGAACCGTTCGTCCCGCCGCGGTGGCCGGCGCATCTGAGAAACGGCGACGTTGAGCGCCACCCGATACATCCAGGTGGAAAACCGCGCACGCTTCTCGTCGAAGCTGGGGAACGAGCGCCACAGCTGCACGCAGATTTCCTGCGTCAGGTCGCGGCGATCCTCCGGATGGCGCGCATACACCGACACCACCTTGAACACGATGCGTTGATGCTCCCGCAGCAATGTTTCGAATGCCCGCTGTTGTTCCCGTCCGCGCATGCCCCGCTCCCATGACTTGTCCTGTTATTCGCAAGGCGCGCAAAAAAATCACAGCCGGCCAAGCCACTGCATACAATAGGTGCGCCCCTCCCCATACCGAGCTTCCCCATGCCCCCGCTGCGCCTCAAACGCTATCTCATCACCGGCCTGCTTACCTTCATGCCGCTGTGGGTCACCTGGCTGGTGTTCAAGTTCATCGTGGGCTTTCTGGCCAACCTCGGCGCACCACTGGTGGCGGCCTTCGTGGGTGCGCTGGGCTGGGTATCGCCGCAGGCGGCCGATCAGCTCAGCCACGGCTGGATGACCTATGTGCTGGCGCTGGTGCTTACCCTGGTCACCTTGTATCTGCTGGGTTTTTTCGCCAACCGCATGATCGGCCAGCGCTTGCTGCAAGCCTTCGACAGCCTGCTGCAGCGCATTCCCCTGGTGCAGACCATCTACGGCGGCACCAAGAAATTGATGACCGTGCTGCAGAACAAACCCAGCGGGGCGCAGCGGGTGGTGCTGGTGGATTTTCCGCGCAAGGGCATGAAAGTGGTCGGCTTCGTGACGCGGGTGATGCAGGAAGAAGGCACCGGCCGCGAGATGGCGGCGGTGTACATCCCAACGACGCCCAATCCCACCGGCGGTTACTTGGAAGTGGTGCCGCTCAACGAGTTGACGCCTACCGACTGGACCATGGACCAGGCGATGGCCTTCATCATTTCCGGTGGCGCGGTGGCGCCCGATACCTTGCCGGCAGCGCCGGCCGCATTGCCGGCCGAGAGCCGGCCGTGATCGTGCGTCGCGCCTGGCTGGTCGTTTTATGGGCCGTGATCGTCACGGGCGCGCACGCCACCGGTTCGCAGGACAACTGGACCACGCCGGCAGAAGCCGCACAGTTCCGTACCACGCCCAGCTATGCGCAAACGCTGGCCTATCTGCAACGCCTGCAGCAGACCGCGCCTGGCAAGATCAAACTGGAAACGTTTGGCATGACGCCGCAAGGCCGCCCCATGACGGTGGTGATTGCCAGCGACGATGGCAGCTTCACTCCGGACGCCGCCCGTGCTGCGCATAAAGCGGTCGTGCTGGTGCAAGCCGGCATCCATCCCGGCGAGATCGAAGGCAAGGATGCCGGCCTGATGCTGTTGCGCGATATCGCCGTGTCCGGCCGCTACCCGCATCTGCTGGATCACGTGGTACTGATCTACATTCCGGTCTACAACGTGGATGGGCATGAACACAGCTCGCCTTACAACCGCATCAACCAGAACGGCCCGGAAAGCATGGGCTTTCGCGGCCAGGCGCAGTACCTCAATCTCAACCGCGACTACATCAAGGCCGAGGCGCCGGAAACGCTGGTGTGGCTGAAGCTGTGGCAGACGTGGCTGCCTGACTTCCTCATCGACATCCACACCACCGATGGCGCGGATTACCAGTACGACCTCACCTGGTACACCGAGGACCCGCACAAGCTCGATCCGGTGATCGCCGCATGGCAGCGCAAGCTGATGGAACAAGCCATTCCGGCATATGAAAAGCTTGGCCACCTGGCCTCGATCTATCTGGAATTCAAGGATGGCCGCGACCCACGCAAAGGTATCGAGAACTTCGGTTCCGGACCGCGTTTCTCGACCGGTTATGCAGCCTTGCAGAATCGCCCGGGGCTGCTGATCGAAACGCATATGCTGAAATCCTACGCGATGCGCGTGCATGCGGTTTACGACCTGCTACGCGTGGTGCTGGATGAGATCAACCGCAATCCCTCGGGCCTGCTGACGGCCACTGGCCAAGCCGATGCCGACACCGTCGCCCGCACCGGCGATGCGCACGCGCAAGTGCCGTTGACGTTCAAGCGCGACCCCGCGCCAACGCCGTTCGAGTTGAAAGGCTATGCCTTTACGCAAACGCACAGCGACATCTCCAACGACAGCTGGATTCAGTACGACCCGAACAAGCCGGTCACCTACCGCATCGACAACTGGAATGGGTTATTGCCGGACGTATCCGTCACGCCGCCCGTTGCTTACGTCGTGCCGGGCGAATGGAAAACCATCATCGACAAGCTGGATGCGCACGGCATTGCCTACCGTCGCATTGGCCATCCGATGAAACAGGTGGACGCCACCGCGTATCGGCTCGATCAGCCCACATGGGCCGCGCGGCCGTTTGAAGGGCATCTGATGCTGCACAGCTTTACACTGCACGCCCACCCGGTGGAGGTGACGCTGCCGGCCGGCTCGGTCATCGTGCCGATGAACCAGCGCGCAGCGAACGTCGCCATCGAGTTGTTGGAACCGCAAGCGCCGGATTCGCTGCTGCACTGGGGTTATCTGGACGCGATCTTCGAAGCCAAGGAATTCGGCGAGCCGCGTGTACTGGAAAAACTGGCGCGCGACATGCTGGCGAAGGACCCTAAGCTGAAGGCGGAGTTCGCGCAAAAGCTGCGCGACGATCCGGCGTTTGCGGCCGATAGCCGGGCGCGCCTGGATTTCTTCTTCATGCGATCGCCGTGGTACACGGTGCAGCAAGTGGGCGCTTATCCGGTGTTGCGGGTGGATGCGGCGCAGTTGGCGAATATCGCCACCAAATGAAAGCCATCCCAGCCTATGTAGGCAGCACATCGAACGGCCGCATCATTTCGTTCGCCTCGTGCTCCAGCAGATGGCAATGCCAGGCATAACGGCCGACATAACCGTCGAAGCGCACGATGATGCGCGTGATCATCCCCGGCCAGGCCTGCACCACATCCTTCCAGCCTGCTTCACCGGATGATGGCGGTTGCGCCGGACCGGTGTAGCGCACCGTCCGCGAATCCGTCCACGCGCCCGCATCGAATGGGCGACGATCCAGAATCTGGAAGCGCACCAGATGCAAATGGATGGGATGCGAATCATCGGTCAGGTTGACCAGGCTCCAGATTTCGGTGCTGCCCAGCACCGGCTTTTCCGTGACCGGTTCGTGCCAGCGTTTGCCGTCCAGCAGCATCAGCATCGGCTCGGCCACGCAATCCCGATAGGAGTCGAGCGTAAGCAGGCGTTCGCGCACCGCCATCGATTCGCGCATGCGCGGCACATCGCGCAGCACGGCAGGCACCTTGCTGGCATCTCGCACTTTGCCGTTGCCGACGCGGATTTGCATGATCGGCAACGCATCGTTGAACAGCTCGATCTGCTGCCCGGCCAACGATGCGAAGTCGACGACAAGATCGGCACGTTCGCCCGGCGCGATGAACAGGTTGCGCTGCGTAACCGGCGCAGCCAGCAAGCCCTGATCGCTGCCGATCTGCAGAAACGGCCGCCCATCGCGCAGCTTGAGGTTGAAGAAGCGCGCATTGGCCGCGTTGAGCACACGAAAGCGATAGCGGCGCGGCTGCACGTCGAGATACGGCAATAACGCGCCGTTGACCAGCATGGCGTTGCCGAACACTTCCGGCACCCATGGCGCCTGGCGGTTGCCGGATACCGGGTAGTAAAGCTGCGCGTCGGCGGTGAGCAGGCGATCGCTCAGCACCAATGGAATTTCCTGTTCGCCCTGAGGCAGGCCGAGCGATTGCTCGTGCTCGTCCCGCAACAGGTAAAGGCCGAACATCCCGCCGTAAATGTTCAGGCGATTGATGCCCATCGCATGGTCGTGATACCAGAGCGCCGCGGCATCCTGCTGGTTGGGATAGGTGTGCAGGCGGCTTTGGCCAGGTACGTACCAATCCTCCGGATAGCCATCGCTTGCGGTGGGTACGCAGGCGCCATGCACGTGCACGATGGCGCGCACCTCGGGCTGACTTGCTTCGGCACCGTGGATGCGATGGTCGATCGGCAGGAAGTGTTTGCTAGGCAACGCATTTCGCCAGTCGATGCGCATGCTCTTGCCGCTTTGCGCTTCAATGGTAGGACCGGGCATGCAGCCGCCATACGTCCACACGCGCGTGGGCGGCAGGTCGCGGTGCAAACGTTGTTCGGTTTCGCGCATATCGATGCGCAGCGCGTGATGCCCTGCGCGCAACACCGGTGGCCGCGGCAACGGATCGACAAACGGCGTCAACCGGCCCGGATCGAGCAGCGGCGGTATGGCGTGACCGTCGTCGGCCACCAAGTGTTGGCACAACGCGCCGCCGCCCATCCTGGGCATGGGTTTCATGTCATGCGCAGGCAAACGCCGCGGCCACATGCTTGCGCCCAACCCCAAGGCGGACCATTGCAGGAATTGGCGGCGGGAAGAGAGCATGAAAACAGGTCCTGGCTAAGCTTGAACAGGCCCAGCGCTTAAGCCTGAACACTTACATCACTGTACTGCCTCAACCACTTCGCCAGTGTGCTCATCCAGCATCAGGCGACGCTTGGCAACATTGCTCTGCTTGAAGTCGAACATCGTCTGGATGCTGCCGGCCAAGGCGTCGAACGAACCGCCGCCCATGCGCTTGCCACTCAACCAGTTGTCCTCGATGAAACGCAGAACCGAGGTCTGGTCGGTGAGCGCGTGATCCACAAAGTTGCTGCGCGCCCACGGCGACACCACCAGCAAGGGCAAACGCGGGCCGTAACCGCAGCGGCCTTGCACCGGCCGGCTGGTGTCCACGCCGGGGAGCGTACCGCGGCCGTTGCACACGCCGGGCGCATTGAGCGCATCCAGGCTGCTGCGCGAAGCATTGACCTGCGGCGCGGCCTGGTGGTCGTACCAGCCATCGGAGTCGTCGTAGGCGATCACTACCGCGGTATCGCGCCATTCCGGACGTTGCTGCAGAAAATTCAGCAGCTGCACAAGGAACTGCTGTTCATCCAGCGGATCGGAATAACCGGCGTGGCCGTCCTGATAGGCCGGCGCCTTCAGAAAGCTCACCGCCGGCATGTTGCCTGCTTTGACGGCGGTGTAGAAATCGATGATGTCGTATTGGTGATTGGCCGCGTCGCCGTTGCGGCCGATCATCGCCACCGAGCTGGGGCGCCGGTGCGTCGGGTTGGCGGTGCTGCTGTAGTACTGGAACGGCTGGTGATGCGGAATGTAGTCGGCCTTCAGTACCTGCGTGACCGCCGATTGCGTGCTGCGCTTGCAACCCGTGCTGCCGTTCGCATTCACCACAGTGAGATCGAAGCCGCCCTCGAAAAAGCCCCAGGTGATGTCCTTGGCGTTCAGCAGATCGCCGATGTTCCTGCCGCTCAGGCGTACACGCGCACCACTGGAGTTGGAACAGACATCGTCGATCGGATCGGGATCGCCGACCAACGTATAGCCGCCCAGGCCGTCGGACACCACGTCGCCGGCGGCGGCCAGCTGTTCGCTTACGCCATGGGTCTGCCCGGAAATCAGGTTGATCGCGCCCGGCGTGGAGGGTCCGAACGTGGTGCCATAGCTGTTGTCGCTCATCGCGAAGTGCTGCGCGTAGTTCCACAGCGCAGTGACGGTGTTGCCGTCGTAGTAACCCATCACCTGGCCGCTGCCGTTCTGTTCGGGCGTGCCGCCCGGCAAGGCTTCGCCCGCACCGGTGTACTTGGGGAACAGATCCATCCCGCCGTTGTTGAACGCCTGCTGCTCCGGCTGATAGTCGTGATCCTGGTCGGCGGTGGCGGCCTGCGCACGCGACAGGCGGAAGGGGTTGATCGCGCCCTTGCCATTGGCGGCGTTGCGCGCGTTGGGATTGTTGGTGAGCAGCTCTTTAGTAAGCCCATTGACCGTCGGCGTATCCGGTTTCGGCTGGAACGGCGGCTCACCCGGCGTGTTGGCAGCCTGCGGATAGGTGCCGAAGTAGTGATCGAAGGAGACGTTCTCCTGATAGATCACCACCAGATGCTTGATCGGCGTAGCGGTGGCAACGCGCTTGTGCCCGTGCTGCGGACGGGCATTGGCCAGGTTATCCGGAGCGGACAAGGCAGCGGCGGACAGGACAGCAAGCGCACACGTGGCAAGGCAAACGGCGGGACGAAAACGCAAGGTGGACTCCAGTAACGATCGATCGGCATCGCGCAGCGCGACGCATGGGACCTTAGGCAAAGGCGATGACAGCCGCATAACAAGCATGCGACGACACGCGGCCCAGCTGGAACCCGCGTAGGCGCGGCTAACAGTCTGTGTTCGGCATTGCCGCACAAACGACAAAACCCCAGCCCTACCCCACCCCTGACCTTTGACACTGTGTACACCATGACCTATGACCTAGCGTGGAGGGTCATGGCCGCGAATGGGCAGTGCTGCAGGAACGGCCAGCCAGTTCACGGAGCGCCCGCGGGCGATTCACCGACACCTTCAGAGGGATATACATGACCATCAAGCATTTGAAGCCACTGTTATTGGCCGCCAGCGTCGCCTTCGCCCTGGCTGCCTGCGGCAAGCAGGAACAAGCCCAGGCGCCCGCCCCGGCCCCCGCCTCCACCGCGCCGGCTGCGGCATCCACCTCCGCCAGCGCCGCCAAGCCGGCCAGCGTGTTCGATGCCAGCGAACTGGATGCCGCCATCAACGCATGCCAGGACTTCAACGGCTTCGTCAATGCCAAGTGGATCGCCGCCAATCCGATTCCGCAGGACCGCACCCGCTGGGGCGCCTTTGACGCGCTGGCCGAGAAGAGCCTGAACACACAGCACGACATCGTCGACGCAGCAGCCAAGAACGCCGCGCAGGCCAAGCCCGGCTCGATCGAGCAGAAGATCGGCTACCTGTACCAGGCCGGCATGGACCAGGACACCATCAACAAGCTCGGCTACGACCCGATCAAGCCGGAGCTGGCGCAGATCGATGCGCTGAAGAAGCCCGCCGACGTGGCCAAGTACCTCACCGACCGCTTTGCGCAGGGCGACCAGCAGGTGTTCGCGTTCGGCTCCGGCGCCGATTTCAAGGACGCCAAGATCCAGATCGGCTACACCAACCAGGATGGCCTGGGCCTGCCCACGCGCGACTACTACACCGACAAGAAGTACGCCGAGATTCGCGATGCGTACAAGGGCTACATCGCCAAGTCGCTGGAACTGACCGGCGTGTCCGAAGCCGACGCCAAGAAGCAGGCCGACGACGTGCTGGCGTTCGAGACCAAGCTGGCGCAAGCCTCGCTCTCGCCCACCGAAATGCGCGACCTGGACAACCAATACCACTTCGTGAGCGTGACCGAAGCGGACAAGGTCACCCCGCATTTCAACTGGAGCGACTTCTTCAAGGCCCAGGGCGTGACCATCGACAAGGGCTTCTCGCTGTCGCAGCCGAAGTTCTTCGCCGAGTTCGACAAGCTGCTGGCCACCGCGCCGATCTCGCAATGGCAGGCGTACCTGCGCTTCCATGCCATCAGCGATGCGTCGCCCTACCTCAGCACTGCCTTCCAGGACAACCGCTTCGACTTCTACGGCAAGACGCTGTCCGGCCAGCCGGAGCAGAAGCCGCTGTGGAAGCGCGTGCTGGGCGCCGTGAATGCCTCCATGGGCCAGGCGCTGGGCCAGTTGTACGTGTCCAAGGAGTTCACGCCGGAGGCCAAGCAGCGTGCCGAGGAACTGGTCACCAACGTGCGCGATGCACTGAAGGATCGCATCCAGCACCTGGACTGGATGAGCGATGCCACCAAGCAGAAGGCGCTGGAAAAGTGGGGCAAGTTCCTGCCCAAGATCGGCTATCCGGACCATTGGCGTAGCTGGGACGGCCTGGACATCAAGCAGGGCGACTACTACGGCGATGTGATGGCCGCCGCCAAATTCAACTATCAGTGGGATATCGGCCACATCGGCAAGCCCACCGACCGCACCGAGTGGGGCATGACGCCGCAAACGGTCAACGCCTACTACGATCCCAGCACCAACACCATCAACTTCCCGGCCGCGATCCTGCAGCCGCCGTTCTTCTATCCCAACGGCGACGACGCGATCAACTACGGCGGCATCGGCGCGGTGATCGGCCACGAATCCAGCCACGGCTTCGACGACCAGGGCAGCCAGTTCGACGGCGACGGCAACAAGGCCGACTGGTGGACGGCGCAGGACAAGGCGCAGTTCAAGGCGCGCACCGGCAAGCTGGTCGACCAGTTCAATGGCTATGCACCGCTCAAGGACAAGCCGGACCTGCACGTCAATGGCCAGCTGACCCTGGGCGAAAACATCGCCGACCTGGGCGGCCTGAACGTGGCGTACGACGCACTGCAGGATGCGCTGAAGAAGAACCCCAGCGAAGCACAGGAAAAGATCGACGGCTACACACAAGACCAGCGCTTCTTCCTGAGCTGGGCGCGCGTATGGCGCAACAACACGCGCGAGAAGCAGGCCGAGCTGTACCTCAACATCGACCCGCACGCCCCCGCGTCGCTGCGCGCCATCGGGGCGCCGTCCAACATGCCGGCGTTCGCCGAAGCGTTCCAGTGCAAGGCTGGCGATGCGATGGTTCGCGACGGCGACAAGCAAGTGAAGATCTGGTAAGTCGCGCGATCTTCGGATCGGAAACCAAAGCCCTGCATGCAAATGCGGGGCTTTTTTCTTGTCGCAAGCCCCGTAGCCTGGGATGAAATCCCAGCATCGCCATGCAGGTACATGCAGGGATGCCCTGCCCATCAGGTGGCCATCCGGGGTTCGGAGCACGGGTTCAGGCCACCCCGCTTCACATCCATCTAACGGCATGCAAGAATAGGAACGATTCGCATTTACAGAACGCCCACCGTGGCGGCAAGCGGGATTGAGACGCCCAGCCACATATCGGCTGCCAGCGCGCTCAAGCAGCCAGCCAAGCCCGTTCTGTTCCCTTTCCATCTTGCCGACATCGTTGCCCATGCCCGCCAACTTCCGTGCTTCGCCCCTGCAAACCGCCCTGCTGCTTGCCTTGGCCCTTCCCGCTGCCGCCCAGGCGCAAACGGCGCCCTCCGCCACCGATACCGCCACCCCGCCGCAAAAAACCATGAACACGGTGCACGTCACCGGCAGCGTGATCGGCCACGACTACGCCACCGACACCTCCAGCGTCGGCGCCAAGGTGCCCACCTCGCTGCGCGACATCCCGCAAACCGTAGTGGTGGTGAACCGCGACCTGCTCGAAGCGCAAGGCGCCACCTCGCTGCAGGATGCGCTGCGCAACGTACCGGGCATCACCATCGGCGCCGCGGAAGGCGGACAGATCGGCAACAACATCAACCTGCGCGGCTTCACGGCGCGTACGGACATCTACCTGGATGGCTTCCGCGACCCTGGCCAGTACTACCGCGACGTGTTCGACCTTGATGCGGTCGAAGTGCTGAAAGGCCCCTCTTCCATGCTGTTCGGCCGCGGCTCCACCGGCGGCGTGATCAACCAGGTGACCAAGCAGCCGGAGCTGAAAGCCTTTGGCGAGATCAGCGCGACCGTCGGCACCAGCGACCGCTATCGCATCACCGGCGACATCAACCAGCCACTCTCCGAGACAGCCGCCGCGCGCTTGAATATCTACGGCCAGGACATGCACGCCACGCGCAACGTGCTGAACAATCGCGACGGCGGTATCGCGCCGTCGTTGCGCTTCGGTATCGGCACGCCCACGCAGATCACGCTGTCGGCCTTGATCCAGCGCAACCACGACATGCCCGATTACGGCCTGCCGCCGATCAACGGGCGCCCGGCGCACGTGAATCCCAAGAACTGGTACGGCCTTACCGACGACCGCACCGTGCAGAGCGTCAACGCGTTCAACGCGCGCCTGGAACATACGTTCTCCGACAACGTAAACCTGCGCACGCAGCTGCAATACAGCGACTACCGCACCGACGCACGCGAAACCGCGGCCAACAGCATCGTCACCGCCCAAGGCGTAACCCTCAGCCGGACGCTGGGCAACCCGACCAAACTGCCGCTGCAGGATCTGTATGCGCAGCTCGCCAGCCACGACCGCGTCATCCACGACAAGCTGCTGGACAGCCAGACCGACCTGGTCACCAAGTTCGCCACCGGCACGTGGGAACACACCCTGATCACCGGCATGGAACTGGCGCGCGAAACCTACAACAACCAGACCTACACGCGGAACGGCCTGCCGCTGCTTGCCCTGCTGAACCCCGCGCAGGAAGCCACGCCTGCCACCGTCACCACCACGACAGGCAACTATGCGCAATCGGTCGGCAAGACCGCCGCGGTCTACGCCAACGACACCATCAAGCTCGACGACCACTGGATGATCGTAGCGGGCCTGCGTCGCGATCGTTTCGATGCACACCTCAGCAACACGATCTCTGCACCGGCATATGCGCAGCAGACGGTGTATTTCACCAGCGTGCGCGGCGGCGTGATCTATCAGCCGAGCGAGCAGCAATCCTACTACGTGTCATACGGCACCTCGTTCGATCCCGTGCTGGAACAGCTCACCCTTACCAGCGGTACGCAGAACCTCGCGCCCACCAAGAACCGTTCCTACGAAATCGGCGGCAAGTGGAACCTGCTGGACGACATGCTCGGCATCAACGCGGCGCTGTATAAGCTGGAACAGACCAACGCGCGCACGCAAACCTCCTCCGGCGAATACACCCTGGACGGCACGATCCGCGTGCGCGGCGCCGAACTCAGCGCGGTCGGCCACATCACCGACCACTGGCAAATCTTCTCCGGCTACAGCTATATGGACGGCCGAATCGTGAAAGCGCTGGACGGCACCCAAGGCCACGTACCCGCCAACACGCCCCGCCACACCTTCACCGCCTGGAGCACCTACCTGTTCGCCGAACACTGGGAAGCCGGCGGCGGCCCCACCTATATGTCCCAACGCTACGCCGCGAACACCAACGCCACCAGCGTGGGCGGTTATACGCGCTGGGATGCGATGGTCGCGTACCATCAACACAGCTACGACATCCGGCTCAACCTGTTGAACCTTGCCAACAAGCGTTATTTCGATGCGGTGATTCCGTCGGATGGCGGCCGCGCGGTGCCGGGGATCGGGCGTACGGCGCTGGCGACGTTTACGTATAAGTTTTGAGCTTCCTGCTAGCACAGAGCGATACATCAAACTTCTTGTGATGTCTTTCGGAGCGAGTCGTCATTCCGGCGAAAGCCGGAATGACATCAGGCAACAAGGGGCCTTTTGGCGAGGATTGAATTCAAAGTCGACATCCACGAGGACTTCAACATGCTGGTCCACATTCCCACCTTGCTCACCACCGACCAAGTCGCCCACTTCCGCCAGCGCCTCGACGCTACCGACGCCCCCTGGCTCGACGGCCGCGTCACCGCCGGCCACCAGGGCATCCACGTCAAGCAAAACCAGCAAATTGCCGAAGGCTCTCCGCTCGCCATCGAACTGGGCAACCTCGTGCTCGCCGCACTGGAACGCCACCCGCTGTTCATCAGCGCAGCCCTCCCCAACCGCATCTACCCGCCGATGTTCAACCGCTACCAGGGCGGCATGCACTTCGGCAACCACGTCGATGGCTCCATCCGCCTGCTCCCCGGCACCGCCCAAAAAATCCGCACCGACCTCTCCGCCACCCTCTTCCTCGCACCACCGGATAGCTACGACGGAGGCGAACTGTTGATCGAAGACACCTATGGCACGCAGACCGTCAAGCTCCCTGCTGGGGACATGATTCTGTATCCCGCCAGCAGCTTGCATCGCGTGAACCCTGTGACACGCGGCACACGGCTGGCCTGTTTCTTCTGGGTACAAAGCATGGTGCGCGATGATGGGCAACGCACCATGTTGTTTGACATGGATAACGCCATACAGCGGCTTACGGCGACGGATGCGGATGAAGCGGCGCGGGTAAGGCTGACGGGGGTGTATCACAACCTGTTGCGGATGTGGTCGGACGTTTAAGCTGGCCGCTGCCTCACATTCAAGCCTGCATTGAAGCGCCGCAACAAATCGCGGCCCTTTTATTGATGCGCATCAAATTCTGACGACGAACGGTCATGTTTCCCCGATAGGCGGCCGTTCAAATAACGCTCCGACCGGACCAGAATATTTTCGCGACTCTGGTCAAAGCCGGGGCTGTGCATACAAGCAGTATGCGACCTCACGACTTGCGCTCAATGGCAACCAGTGGAAGCGGCAATCCAGGTCATGGCAGGACAGGGGCATCAAGGGGAAAGCTCAATGCATGTTACGTCGCGCCAGCGAGGTTTTTCGCTGATTGAGGTGCTGGTGGCGGTGCTGATTTTCAGCATCGGCCTGCTGGGCCTGGCCTCACTGATGATCATGAGCACGCGCTCGGATCAATCGGCTTATATGCGCACCCAGGTGGCCTTCCTGGCCCAGAGCATGGCCGACCGCATGAGCGCCAACCCGGTGGGCGTATGGAACGGTAACTACAACACCACTTATCCCAACACCACGACTCAGACTTGCAATGCTTCGACCGGCTGCTCGCCGGCGAATTTGGCCAACTACGACCAGCAGATATGGAGCGCCCAGTTGAATACGTTCCTGTCGAATCCCTTTGCAACGATCACCTGCAAAAACCCCACCGCGTACACACCCACCGGCGCGCAACTGAACCTGCGGCCGCCTTATGGCGGCAATTGCGCGATGACCATTAGGTGGCAGGAACGTGGCGTCGGCCCGACCCAGCAGGGAGCCACTCAACAAACCTTCCGCTGGAACTTCCAACCATGATCGCCAGCATCCGTTCGCCGCACCAAGCCGGCTTCACCCTGATCGAACTGATGGTCGCGATGGCGCTCGGCCTGTTGGTGGCTGCCGGCATCGTTGCGGTCTTTTCCTCCACCTCCGACACCAACAAGGCCGACACCCAATTGGCCACCTTGCAAGAAGCCGGGCGTTTCGCCGTGAGCCAGCTCAAGAGCGACCTGAGCATGGCCAATGGCGGTCAGTTCTGCAGCAATTCTGGTGGCAATGCTTCACCCAGCAGCATCGCAGGCACTTATCTGGACGGTTTGCGCACGCCCACCGTGGATGCCGCCAGTACTGCGCTGACATCTGCCATGAGCGACCTCACCACCCCGTGGGGCACCAGCCCATACCCGTCGATGCCCACGGCACAGTATTCATTGCCGTCGTTCATGTCGATGCGCGGCTACGATTGCACAGTCACAAGCTGCACCCCGATGGATCCGAGCAATACCGTGAGCGCGAATGGCTTCTCCATTCCCGGCATGGGCAAGGCCATCGGCAATCGCGTCGAGGGAACGGCCGTGCTGACCGTGCGCTACATGAATCCGTCCAGCGGCTGGGCGATCATGCCAACCGGCAGCGCCGCCGGCAGTACGCTGACGAGTAGCGCTACGGGCGTCGTCATTAGCTTGAGCCCGCAGGCTTTCGAGCCGAACGCAAGCAACTTCAAGTCCGGCGATCTGGCCATGCTGGCCAACTGCTCCAACGCACAGATCTTTGCGGCGACGCTCTCCGGAACAACCATCACCTCGGGCGCCAAAGGTACCGCCTTAGGCCAGAACTTTGTCGCGCCCACCGGCCAGACAGGCCAGGCGGCGCTCGAGCTGTTCGACTTCAATCGCGACTATCAGACGGTTACCTATTACGTCAAAGTGGTCAGCAATGGCGATGGCTTCGGTCACACGACCGGCGCGTTGATACGCCGAGTCAACGGTGGCAGCGCCAATGCGGCGCACAATGGTTCCGAAACGGAAGTCGTGCGCGGCGTCGAGCGACTGGATTTCAAGTACGGCGTGGAATACCCCGACGGCACGGTGCATTTCCTCACCGCGGCCCAGGTCGATGCCAGCAACAGCACGACGCCGGGCTGTACCGCGTCCGCACCCATTGCAATCAGCGGCAGTACGGATCCGGGCTGCCTGTGGCGCGCCATCGTGAGCATCCAGGTGGACCTGCTGGTGGATGGACAGGTGCCGCTGTACACGCTGACTCCCAACGAAGAGCAATACACCTACACCACCGAAGGCATCACCAGCCCGACACCACCGAGTGGTTTCAAGGTCACGCCATCGCAGCAAGGTTTCGTCGATCAAATGATCCGCCGCGAGTTCATCTCGCTGGTTGCCGTGCGTAACTTCAACCCGTGATGCAAGGGGAATCCGTGATGCCCAACCCCCATCGTTCCATGTTGCATCGCTGCAGTGCCGCCCCGCGTAGCCAACGTGGCGCCGCCTTGCTGGTCTCGCTAATTTTCCTGTTGTTGCTGACCATCCTTGCGCTCAGCGCATCCAGCCGCTCGCTTTTGCAGGAACGCATGGCCGGTGGTTTACGCAACGCGCAGCAGGCCCAGATGGCGGCGAATGCAGCCTTGCGCGCCGCGGAGTGGCAAATCTGGAGCCGTACCAGCCAGGTCGGCAAATACATGGACTGCCAGAACAGCCAGGTTTCCAGCGACGACGGCTGCGTGGTCTACAACGCCAGCAACACCAACCTGTATGGCGCCAGTGGCACTGTTACGAAATTCCAGACCACTGCCGGCTGGATTACCACAGGCGCCCATACCTATACCGGCCCAACTGGAACCGGATACACCAGCAGCAACACGATGACGGCCAACTACAGCCAGTTGGCGCAAAACCCCGTGTACATCATCGAGGACATGGGTATTGAACTGCCGCCCGGTGCTGGCACCCAGCATGAGGCGGGCGCCACCGGCCCTACCGGTAGCGGCCCCGGACAGGTAAGCACGCATGTCTTTCGCATCACCGCGCGTGCCACTGGCGGCAGCCCCAATAGCATCAGCGTTTTGCAGAGCACATTCGATGCCCAGGCGACCAATTGAGTCGGAGCTTCCACCCATGTCTAGCTATAGCCCCATGAATCGTTTCGGCCGCCACACAGCATTAGCACTCGCGCTGACTCTAGTCGCCGGCGTTTCTGCACTGCACGCACCTATAGCAAATGCGGCAACCACGACCGGTGCCACGGAACTCAGCCCAACGCCAGTAAACGAGACGCAGGCGGAGCCGCCCAATATCGTGGTGACCTTCGACGATTCGGGATCGATGGCCTGGGATTACTTGAGTGACTACCCCCCCTATGGGGCAAGCACGTCGTGGAGTTCAGGCCCTTGGTACTGCGCCGGCCTTATCGACGCAAGCGCCACGTCCGGCTTGGGAACGCTGGTCATGAACGGCGTGTACTACAACCCCAATGTCACTTACACCCCTCCAGTCAAAGCCAATGGCACGAGCTTTCCAAACGCAGATGCCACGCTGACTGCCGTGCAGAACGATGGTATTACCGCCAATCGCCCGCTGAGTCCCAGCACAAGCGGTGGCACGACGAATTTCAACAACGGTACAACCACGAGTCACGGGAGAACCAGCACGAGCTACTGGGAATGTCCTTATGACGCAGGCAGAGGTAACTACGTTACATCAACGAATTCCACTAACAGCCACAGTTCCAGCCCGGTATCCGGCGCAGGTGGCGGTCCCTATTACTATCGCTATACCGGTCCTGCCCTGGTGGACAATGGCTACGGTGCACCGGACAGCGCCTCGCTTGCCAACCTGTATACAAAGAGCAATTGGACGGCCGTACAAGTACCTTCCAGCCAGTACCAGAACTGGGCCAATTGGTGGGCCTATTACCGTACCCGCAACCAGATGGCGCGTTCGTCGCTGGCGCGAGTCTTCGGCAGCACCAGCCTGGCCAGCACCACATCCACGGGTGGCTATGGCAGCACGATTCGCGTTGCCTGGCAGAATCTATATACCTATGACGCATTCACGTTGCAGAACAGCACCATCATCACCAGCCTGATCGACGCCAGCTCGTCCGCCTGCACCAGCTCAGAACCTACGCTCGGCTCGCAATCACTGATCAGCGCCGTGCCCACCACGACGGCGCCAAGCTGCTATCGAAGCGATTTTTACAATTGGATCTTCCAGGTACCGGCAACGAGCGGCACGCCCACGCGCAGCGCCACGGCTCGTGCGGGACTATTTTTCGAACGCGGCGGCTCGCTCAACACGAACGTCAGCAAGGGCGATCTGCATGACCCTTACTGGCAACCTTCCACGACCGGCTCCGGAACCGGCAGCGAGCTGAGCTGCCGCCAGAACTTCCACATGCTGATCACCGACGGCCTGTGGAACGGCGGCCAGGACGGCCCTGAAACGGCAAACCTTACCAACACGCCCTCGACCACGACGTCCCTGCCGGACGGCACCGCCTTTCCAACCCCGGCGGCAGGCGCGGTCACCGCCATCTACAGCCAGGTGGATGATGGTGGAGACAGCGGCTACGCCTCGTTGTCCGATCTTACCTTCAATTATTGGGCGACCAATCTGCGCCCGGATCTCTATGACCCGGCCAACGGCAAGTTTGTCGCACCTTACATCGCCGATACGACCACCGGTGTGGTGACTAGTACCACTTCGTCATCGAGTGGTACGAACGATGCCAACGTCAACGACGAAGTCTATTTCAATCCCAGGAACGATCCGGCCAATTGGCCACACATGTCCGAATACCTGATCGGCCTGGGCGTCAATGGCGTGCTCAACTACTCCACCAATACCGATTGCAGCGATACTTCCGCCATCGCCGCCGACGCGTGCGACCTGCGCAAAGGAGCCGTCAATTCTACCGGTAGCCGCGGGTGGCCTACGCCGGATGGTTCCGGCAGCGGCACTGCCGCCAACATCGACGATACCTGGCACGCCGCGCTGGCAGGCCGTGGCCAGTTCTTCAGCGCAGCCAACCCGTCGGACCTGGTCACCAAACTCAGCAGCGTGCTCACCAGTATCACCGCGCGTGCGGCAACGCCGGCGATCGGTGCGGTCAATGCCTCCGTCCTGACCACGGGCGCCTTGTCGTTCGAAACCGGCTACAGCTCGGTGGACTGGACGGGCGTACTGGAAGCATTCGGCCTGAATGCCGATGGCACCACCGGCCCCATGGTATGGAACGCCGGCACCACGCTTACCGGCGGCTCACCGCCTCCTGCTTCGCGCAAGATTCTTACCTCCAGCCTGGGCAGCGGTGCGTCGATGGCCGCGGGCATGAGTTTCGAGCCGGCCTCGTCATTCGATGCGACGGAAATCGCCGGCCTGGGACCGGCCACTCCCACCACCAACGACACAGAGACCAACCGCATCAACTACCTGCGCGGCGTGCGCACTTATGAAAACAATGGCACGTATCGCACTCGCGACAGCCTGCTCGGCGCCATCGTCGACTCGCAACCGGTGTATGTGAGCTATCCCAGCAGCGGATACACCAATAGCTGGCCGTCCGGCTCGCCCGAAGCAACGGCCGCTGCGGCGAGCAACGGCACCGACGATAAATCGTACGATTCGTTTGTGTCCGATCATGCGGCACGAGATCCCACTGTCTATGTGGGCGCCAACGACGGCATGCTGCATGCGTTCTACGCGCCAGTACCAACGTGCAACAACACGGATTCATCGGGCAATTGCACCTCCTATAGCGCGGGCACCAATGCCGGCCAGGAGTTGTTCGCGTACGTACCACGCGCGGTCTACAGCAACCTCGGCAACCTGACCAGTGCGACCAGTTTCACCTTTCAGCCTACGGTCAATGGCACGCCGGTCACCAGCGATGTGTTCTTCAGCGGAAACAGCCAGGACACTTGGCATACCCTGCTGGTAGCCGGCCTGCGCTTGGGTGGACGTGGCGTCTACGCACTGGACATCACCGACCCCGCGACGGTGACCGAAGCAAATGCATCGAGCAAGGTGCTGTGGGAGTTCGACAGCGATGTGACAGCCTCATCCGGTTGTACCGCCATCAAAGGTTCCAGCAGTGACAGCACCGGCTGCAAGCCGGCGGATCTCGGCTTTACCTATGGCCAGCCGAATATCGGTCGCCTAGCGAACGGTAAATGGGTCGTGCTGGTCCCGAGCGGCTATTTCCCGGACTGCAGCCAGACCGATAAACCCGTTATCTGCAACACGTCCTCGCCCCCAGCAACGCCGACGGACAGCACCGGCAAGACATTCAGCTCACTGTTCGTGCTGGATGCACAGACAGGCGCCCTGATCGCAGAATTGAAGACGCCGACCAGCATTACCGGTGTCGCTAGTTATGGCCTGTCCTCGCCAGTGCTGGGCGACTACAACAACGACCAGATCGATGATGTCGCCTTTGCCGGTGACCTGGCGGGCAATGTGTGGCGTTTCGACCTCAGCGACCCGAGTCCGGCTAACTGGAAGGTGACGTTGACCTACCAACCCACGACCCAGGGTGCCCAGCCGATTACGACCATGCCGCGCCTGTTCCCGGATTCCACGACCAACCGGTTCATGGTGGTGTTCGGCACCGGCAAATATCTCGGCGCCAACGACAACTCCAGCACCACGGTACAGGCGGTGTACGGGATCCGCGATGCGCTGGACAGCAGCGGCAACCCGCTCACCGTAAGCGGCACCTCGTCCCTGGTCCAGCAGACGCTAGGCACGGTCACCGTAAGCAGCGGCTCGCTCGCAGGGGCCACACTGCTTACTCTGACCAACAACACCGTCAGCTCATCGGCAAACGGCTGGTATTTCAATCTGGCCACTTACACCGGCAGCACGCAGACCGATGCCGGTGAACGTGTCGTCGTCACACCCGCGGCGCTCTTCAATAGCAACACGGTGGTCATCAGTACCCTTATCCCGGGTACCTCCGACCCGTGCAATCCCACCACCACAGGATCGATCATGTTTGTGGATGCCAGCTCGGGCAGCCCGGGAACGGCCGGCGTGTCCTCGCTGGGCGGATATCCGTATGTAGGCGCGCAGGTAAATAACGTTCGTACCAGCGGCACACTGCCGGTGACTACGCCAGTGGGCGGCGGCAGCACCGTGCTGCCGGGTGTCACGATCAGCGGAACCAACCCGGCCAAACCACTCACCGGCAATGCATCGATATGGCGCCGTCGTTCATGGTCGATCTTGACCAATGACCAATAAAAGGGGACTTCTCATGGCGCGTTCGCGTGGCTTCACCTTGGTCGAGCTGATGATCGTGGTGGCGATCATCGCCATCCTGGCCGCAATCGCGGTGCCTGCCTATATGCGGTACGGGTACCGAGCGCGGCGCGTGGATGGACAACAGTTGCTCCTGACCATCGCCAACGCGGAAGAGCGCTACTACGCAGTCAATAACCAGTACACCACAGATGTGACCAAGATCGGCTTCACCGGCACTTCGGCCATTTCAAACGACGGCTACTATTCGGCCACGATAACGCCTGCCTCCGGCAGCACCTCGGCACAAACCTATCTGGCCAAGGCAACCCCCACGGGGGTGCAGGCCACTGACGTGTGTGGCTATCTCACAATCGACAATACCGGCAACAAGCAGCCCGATACCAGCAACACTGCTCTCAACAGCAACGGCAAGTGCTGGTGACGGCCATGGACTACACCCGTTTGCGCATGCGCGGCTTTTCAATCATCGAGCTGATGGTGGCGCTCGCGGTGCTGGCCATTTTCCTGGTCCTCGCCACCCCGATGATCAGCACCACCCTTGAGAAAAACAACGTCAGCTCGGCAAGCAATGCATTGCTTGCGAGCATCAACTACGCGCGCGCGGAAGCCATCACTCGCGGCACGTACGTATCGATGTGCCCGAGCACCGATGGCAAGACCTGCGCCACCAGCACCGCCTACGATACCGGCTGGCTGATATATGCCTATACGTCCAACCCGATAGCGCAAACGGCTTACGACAGTACGAAATCCAATAACATTCTTCTGCGCTATGTCACGGCTCGGAGCGGCGTCTCTATCCAGGCGCAAGACACGAAGATTCTCACCTTCGGCCCGCAGGGTGAAAAGAAGCCCAATACCACCCAAACCGCCTTTGACGTCTGCTATCGCCCATCTGGTAGCAGCAGCGGGACCGGCCAAAGCACCAGCGCGGTGCCCGGGGTATGGCTTACGCTGGAAAGCTCCGGCAATGCATTCAATCAAACCTTGGCAGCGGGTGCTGCATGTACGGGTCCGGCGCCATCCACATCAATTTGATCGGTCAAAGACTGGGGACTTGATCCTCAGGCAAGCTTCCTGCTGCTGTCACTGAGTTTGTCTAGGCATTAACAGGCAATGCGCGGATAATCGACACCCCTCGAAACCACGCAATGCAGGCTGATGTTCATACCCGGACAACGCTGGATCTCCACCGCCGAGCCCGAGCTCGGCCTAGGCACCGTGCTGCGCGTGGAAGGACGCGGCGTGCAGGTGCTATTCGCCAAGTCGGGCGTGCTGCGCCCCTATGCCGTGGATTCCGCGCCGCTGGTGCGGGCGGAGTTCCGTGCCGGTCAGCGGGTGGCCGGCAAAGGCCTCGCCTTTCTGGTAGAGCGCGTGGAGGAGCGCGAGGGGCTGCTGGTTTATCGCGGCGAGGGGCGTGAGCTGCACGAAGGGCAGCTGGATGACGAGCAGAGCGTCAGCCAGGCGGACGACCGGCTGATCGGCGGGCGCACCGATCCGGTGCCGCATTTCGAGCTGCGGCTGGAAAGCCTGAAGCGCCGGGCGGAGGCGCGGCGCTCGCCGAGCTGGGGGCTGAGTTCGGCGCGGATCGGGCTGGTGCCGCATCAGTTGCGCGTGGCGGGAATTGCCGCGGCGCGCCGGCCACCGCGCGTGCTGATGGCGGATGAAGTGGGGCTGGGCAAGACGATCGAGGCGGGCATGATCATTGCGCGCCAGATCGCCGCCGGCCGTGCTTCGCGTGTGCTGGTGCTGCTGCCGGATACGCTGGTGTACCAGTGGTTCGTGGAGTTGCTGCGCCGTTTCAATTTGAGCTTTGCGATCTACGACGAGGAGCGTTGCGAGGCGCTGGAGCAATCCGGCAGCGATGCCAATCCGTTCGAAGACGAGCAATTGGTCATTGCCGACTTCGGCTTCCTGGAACACAACCCCAAGCGCGCCGCGCAACTGCGGGACGCAGGCTGGGACCTGCTGGTAGTGGACGAAGCCCATCACCTGGCCTGGGCACCCGAGAACGCCAGCCCGCGCTATACCCTGGTGGAGCAACTGGCGGCAGCGACGCCGGGCGTGATTCTGCTGACAGCCACGCCGGAGCAGCTCGGGCGCAGCGGCCATTTCGCCCGCTTGCGCCTGCTCGATCCGCAGCGCTATCACGACCTGGATACGTATCTTGCCGAGTCGGAACACTTCCAGGCGCTTTCACGGATCGCTGACAAATTGCTTGCCGGCACGTCGCTCGACGCTTCGGAGCTTGAATCCTTGCGCAAGGCGTTCGATGGTGACGCAGCGCTGCAAGCCTGCCTCGCCGACACCGCCAAGCCGGAACATTGCCGCGAACTGATGGCGGCGTTGATCGATCGTCACGGCACCGGCCGCTCCATGTTCCGCAATCGCCGCGCCAATATCGGCGGTTTTCCCAAGCGCGCGCCGGTGTGGGAGCTGGTCGATGCCGAGCGAGTGGACGAAGTGACGCGCCAGGCCTTGCTGGCGGAATTCCATGCCGACACCCAGCAACCGGTGCCCGTGCTCGAACTGGACTACGCCAACGATCCGCGCATCGACATGCTGGTCGCCCTGCTCGATCGTTATCCGCAGGACAAGTTCCTGCTGATCTGCCGCAGCCAGGCCAAGGTGCTGGCGCTGGAAGAAGCACTGCGCACGCGCACCGGCGCCGGCATTGCCCGTTTCCACGAAGGCCTCGGCATCGTGCAGCGCGACCGCAACGCGGCTTATTTTGCGCAAGCCGATGGCGCACGGCTGCTGATCTGTTCGGAGATCGGCTCGGAAGGCCGCAACTTCCAGTTCGCGCATCGCCTGGTGCTATGGGATCTGCCGCTGGATCCGGATCTGCTGGAGCAACGCATCGGCCGTCTCGATCGCATCGGGCAGAAGCACGACATCAGCATCCATATCATGGCCGCGCCCGATACCGCGCAACACGTGCTGGCGCGTTGGTACGACGAAGGCATCGACGCTTTCCGCACCAGCCCGGCCGACGGCCGCGAGCTGCTGCGCCGCTTCGGCGAAACGCTGGCGACGCTGGCCGAGGAGCATGCACGCGGCGATGACCAGCGCGATCAGGAGCTGGACGTGCTGCTCGCCGAAACGCGCGCCGCACATGAGCAGATGGCCGAGTTGATTCGCGCCGGCCGCGATCATCTGCTCGAACTGGCGGCCAGCCGCGATCTGCATGCGGACGAATTGGCGCAAGCATTCCGCCGTGAAGACGATGATCCTGCGCGCGATGCGTTCCAGCAGCGCTTGCTGGAATCCTTTGGCATCCACGCGGAAGAACTCGGCGCCCACGTGCTGCTGCTCGATCCGCAGTACCTGTCCACCGATGCCCTGCCCGGTTTTGCCGAAGGCCCGGTGTCGGTCACCTTCTCCCGCGAGGTGGCGCTAGCGCGCGAAGAGTTGCCGCTGATGCGCCTGGATCATCCGATGATCGCCAGCGCGATCGACCTGGTGCTGTCCAACGAGCGCGGCAACGCCACCTTCATGGTGGACGATGCGCTGCCGCCGCGTAACGCGCTGCTGCAGGCCGTGTATGTGCTGGAGTGCATCGCCGAGCGCAGCCTGGATGCCGAACGCTTCCTGCCCACGCAACCGATCGTGGCCAACATCGACACCAAGCTCACCGAACGGCCCGGCTTCCAGCCCAGCGACATGGCCGTGCGCAAAGCCGGCGATCGCACGATCGAAGTGGCTCGCTATCGCAAGTTCCTCGCCAAGCTGGTGCCGCCGATGCTGGAAAAAGCCGAAGCCGCGGCGAGCCTGCGTGCGCAAACGAGCATTGCCGCGGCGGTAACGGAGGCCACGGAAACGCTGGACGCGGAAGTATCACGCTTGCATGCGTTGCGCGCAGTGAATCCGTCGATCAGCGAAACGGAAATTGCGCGCGTGGAAGAGGAGCGCTCGGCGTTGCTTGGAGCGTTGCCGCAAGCACGCTTGCGGCTGGATGCGGTGCGGTTCGTGGTGAGTCCGGATTTTCTGGCGTTGCGCTGATCCTGTAGACCGGAATGTTCGTAGGTTGGCGGTGAGGTGAAGCCGAACCCCAACATCGCCAACCTACGCGCTTCGATCCTGGCTCAACTCCAGAGCGTTGCATGGGGCGCAACATCAAGCCGCGTTCTCATCCGCAACGACGACCGTCATCCGCTTGCCGATGCCGAATACGAAATACGCCACCGTCAGCAGCACCACCCACGCCGCCCCCACGTACAAGGCCACGCGCGTGTCCGGGTGATAGCCCAGCATGACCAGCACAAACATCAGAAACGCCAGGCAGATGGCGCTGGTGATCGGCCAGCCGCGCAGGGGGAACGCGGTTTTGCCGAAGCGGCGGCGGAAACTGAAGTGCGCAATCAACACCATCGACCACGTCCACACGGTATTGAACGAGAGGATCGACATCATCATCTCGAAAATGCGCTTGGGCAGTTCGTAGTTGAGCACCACGCCGATCAACAGGCAGGCCAGCGACACCAGCACGCCGCGAATCGGCACGCCGTGCGCACTGACCTTGCCCAGGAAGGCCGGCGCCTGCCCCTTGTTGGCCAGGCTGTAGAGCATGCGGCTGCCGCTGAAGGTGGTGCTGTTGAAACCGGAAAGCGCCGCGGTGATCAGCACGAAATTGATCACGCCCGCGGCTTGCGCAATGCCGAGCTTGTCGAAGGTGGTGACGAACGGGCTGCCCTGCGTGCCGATCTGGTTCCACGGGTAGATCGCCATGATCACGAACAGCGCGCCCACGTAGAAAATCAAAATACGCCACAGCACCGAATTGACGGCGCGCGGAATGGTGCGCTCCGGCTGCGAAGCCTCGCCCGCGGCCATGCCCACCGTTTCGATGCCGCCGAAGGAGAACACCACCACCGGCAGCGCCAGCACCATGCCGACGAATCCATGGGGGAACCATCCGCCATGACTCCACAGGTTGGAAAGCCCCACCGGATGTCCTGCGTTGCCCCAGCCCAGCCAGATCATGCCGGCGCCGCCCAGGATCATCAGCACCACGGTCACCACCTTGATCATGGTGAACCAGAATTCCATCTCGCCGTACACCTTCACCGCCATCAGGTTCAGCGAGCCGATCATCACCACGCTGCCGAGCACCCAGATCCATTGCGGCAGGTCGGGAAACCATTGCCTCATGTAGATGCCTACACCGGTGCTTTCGGCCATGCCCACGCCCACCATCAGCAGCCAGTAGTTCCAGCCGGTGACGTAGCCGGCAAAAGGCCCCAGATAGCGATGCGCGTAGCTGCTGAACGAACCGGCGACTGGATCATGCACCGCCATTTCGCCCAGCGCGCGCATGATGATGAAGATCATCAGGCCGCCGAACATGTACGCGAACAGCACCGATGGCCCCGCCAGCTGGATGGTGCTGGCCGAGCCAAGGAACAGCCCCGTGCCGATGGCCATGCCCAGCGCCATGAAGGTGATATGGCGCGGCATCAGCCGGCGCTGCAGGTGTTGCGTCATGGTCTTTTTTTCCGCCCTTGGAATTTTTGTTCAGCGCATCAAGCGGTGCTTGGGTTTGATCGGAAACTTGCCGCGCCAGTATTGGATCATCAGGAAGCCGCCGAGCATACCGCCAAGATGGGCGAAATGCGCAACGCTCGCCTGCCATCCGCCCACGCCCAGCACCAGCTCCACCGCGCCGTAGCCGATCACGAACAGCCACGCTGGAATGGGAATCGGCAGGAAGATCAGCATCAGCCGCTCTTGCGGATACAGCATGCCGAACGCCAGCAGCAGGCCGAAGATGGCGCCGGATGCGCCAAGCGTAGGCTCGAAGCCGTGCGTGAAGTACTTCACCACCAGCAACTGTGTCAGCGCAGCGGTGAGCAGGCAGACGAAGTAATAAAGCGTGAAATGGCGTGGGCCGAACGTCTCCTCGATCGCACCGCCGAACATGTACAGCGCGAACATGTTGAAGAAGATGTGCTGCAGGCTGCCGTGCATGAAGGCATAGGTAACCAGCTGCCACGGCCGGAAACCGATCGCCGTTACGCTGCCATCCGATAGCTGCGCCAGCTGGTCCGGCCCCCATGGCCATAGCGCGAAGTGCGCGACCAGGGTGTCGTGCATGACCTGCTGCAACACGAACACCACGACGTTGGCGATGAGCAGGTAGCGCGTAACGGGCGGAAGGCGGGTGGGCATGGGGCGCGTTTTTATGTGTGGTGAGCGCGTAGGGTGCCATGACGCCCAAGAAAAAAGGCCACCCATGGGCGGCCTTTCAAATCGTCATTGGTTCTCAGCAATCAACCATCAACCGTTGTGCGCGCCCGCATCGATCTGCGCCATGGCTTCCGGGCGGCGGGCGCCGGCAAAGTGCTTGGCCCAGTAGCTGTCGGAGAGGTTGTCCACGCGTACGGATTCGCCGCGGCGCGGGGAGTGGATGAAGCGGCCCTCGCCGATGTAGATCGCCACGTGGGAGATGCGGCCCTTGCCATGACGGCCGCCGGCGGTACGGAAAAACACCAGGTCGCCCGGCTGCATGGCATCGCGGTGAATGATCTTGCCGACCAGGTATTGCGACGCGGAATTGCTCGGCAGCTGCAGCCCGATGGCGCGCTCGAACACGTAGCGGACGAAACCGCTGCAATCAAAACCGGTGGAAGGATCGCGGCCACCGCGCACGTAGCGCACGTGGCGCAGCTCCATGGCCAGGCCGATCAGCATGTCGCGCAGGCCCTGGCTGGTCTTGGCGTCGCTGAACTGGGCGTTGTCGTCGTCGTCCGCCATGGCGGCGGTGTCGTCGGCGGTGCTGTCCTTGGCGGACGCGACCGTGGCGAAAGGAAGCTGGGTGGGGAGTGTGGACTGGGCCATCGCCGCGGCGGGCGTGATGGCGGCCAGCGGACTCAATACGGTGGAGGAAAACTTTCCGGAAACCTGGGCCTGAATGCTGCTGATGTCTGCGGCGGAAGCGGTGCCTGCAAAGCACATAGCCGTGGCAAGCGCGGCGAGTACAAGTCGCGTGTTTGGCATTCGGTGGTCTCTGGGCGGTTACCGATCCGGCCGTCGCCCCCTGCGGCGGCCGTGATGAGGTAGTGAAGGTAACAAAGCCCTACCGGCAGCATGTTCGGATGAAGTTAATTGAACCCTGTCGTTTTGAAAATCGATCGCGACCGGATTTTGCATGCAAGCCTTTGATTTTAAAGCGACACCAACAGAAACACGGGTTCACCTATAAGCGTTGACCCGAAAACTTTTCGGAATGTTTACGGCTTCCATGGAGGAAAACCCTCACATCGGAGCGTACGAACGGCTACCAAAAATGGCGGTTCCGATTCGCACCTCGGTGGCGCCTTCGGCAATCGCCAAGGGGAAGTCGCCGCTCATGCCCATCGAAAGCCGCGGCAGCGCATGGCCCTGCCCCGCGCACCGGTCGCGCAGCTCCCGCAGCTGGCGGAAGCAGGCGCGCACCTCGCCGGCATCCTCGGATAGCGTCGCCAGGGTCATCAGGCCCTTCACATGCAGCCGCGGGTAGGCGCGCAGCCGCTGCAGGAAGTCCGGCAACGCCTCGGCCGGCAGGCCGTGCTTGGTGTCCTCGCGGGCCGTCTTGACCTGCACCAGCACGTCCAGGCTGCGGTTTTCGGCCTCCAGGCGATGTTGCAGCGCCTCCGCCAGCTCCGGCCGGTCCAGCGATTGCACCTCGCTGGCCAGCCGCGCCACGTCCTTGGCCTTGTTGGTCTGCAGGTGGCCGATCACCACCCAGTCGATCGTCTCGCCGGCCAGGGCCGCGGCTTTCTCGCGAATTTCCTGCACCTTGTTTTCGCCGAAGCGGTGCAGCCCCAGCGCCAGCGCAGCCCGGATCGCCTCCGGGCCGAAGGTCTTGCTGACCGGCAGTACGGAGACCTCCGCCGGATCGCGCCCCGCCTCGCGGCAGGCCGCGTCCACGCGCTGGCGCACGGCAGCCCAGTTGGCGGCGATGTCGGTCATCGCGCGCCTTGCTGGAAGTGCCGCGCCACTACGTCGGCCACCACCATCGATACCTTCTTGCCGGTGGGAATGTGCAGGAACTCGTTCGGGCCATGCGCATTGGAATGCGGCCCCAGCACGCCGGTGATCAGGAATTGCGCCTGCGGGAACTTGTCGCCCAGCATGCCCATGAACGGAATGGTGCCGCCCTCGCCCATATAGGCGGCCGGCGCGCCGAAGTAGTGCTGGGAGGCTTCGGCCACTACCTGTTCCAGCCACGGCGACAGCTGCGGCGCATGCCAGCCGCTGCCATCCTTCTCCAGCTTGAAGCTGACCTTGGCGCCGTACGGCGGGTCCTTTTCCAGCAGTTGCTTCACGAAGGTGCTGGCCTTGGCGCCGTCCAGGGTGGGCGGCAGGCGCAGGCTCAACTTCACGCTGGTCTTCGGGCGCAGCACGTTGCCGGCGCTCTCCAGCGGCGGCAGGCCATCGGCGCCGGTTACCGCCAGTTGCGGGCGCCAGGTGCGGTTGAGCACCAGTTCGGTGAGATCTTCCGTCACCGGCTGCATGCCGGCCATGAAGGGGAATTTCTCGTACACCGCCTTGCCCAGCACCTGGGTGGCCGCCTTGGCCTGCTCGATGCGCTGCGGTGGAATCGCCACGTGCAGTTCCTTCGGCTTGATGTGCCCGGTTTGCGGGTCTTCCAGCCGCGACAGCAACTCGCGCAGGATACGGAAGCTGGAAGGCACCACGCCGGACGCATCGCCCGAGTGCACGCCCTCTTCCAGCACCTGCACGCTGAGTTCGCCGCCGGTCATGCCGCGCAGCGAGGTGGTGAGCCACAGCTGGTCGTAATTGCCGCAGCCCGAATCCAGGCACACCACCAGCGAAGGGTTGCCGATGCGCGGTGCAAGATGATCCACGTAGTGCGGCAGGTCATAGCTGCCGGATTCTTCGCAGGCTTCGATCAGGATCACGCAGCGCGCATGCGGTATGCCCTGCTCGCGCAAGGCCAGCAACGCGGCGAGCGAGCCGAAGATGGCGTAACCGTCGTCGGCGCCGCCGCGCCCGTACAGCTTGTCGCCCTTCAGCACCGGGGTCCACGGCCCCAGCCCTTCCGACCAGCCGGTCATCTCCGGCTGCTTGTCGAGATGGCCGTACAGCACCACGGTGTCGTCGTTCTGTCCCGGCACTTCGATATAGATCAGCGGCGTACGCCCTTCCAGCCGCACCACTTCCAGCGTGGCGCCCGACAGCTGCGCAAGCTTGCTGCGCGCCCAGTCCTCCATCAGCTTCACCGCGGCATCCATGTAGCCGTGCGCCGCCCAGTCCTTGTCGAACATGGGCGATTTGTTGGGGATGCGGATGTATTCCACCAGTTGCGGAACAATCTCGGCATCCCACAAATCGCTGATGTAGCGGGTGATGCGCGCGGTATCCATAAGGACTCCTGAAGCAAAGGAAAGCAGGATTTTAACAGCGCATGCCATCTCAACTCTTGCTGCAAGAGAACATGCTTCGCAAAACCGCGGTGACGCGTGGCCGCTTCCTCCGTCAACGCCGCCATCAATACTCACAACCTTGCCAGCGTGCGGATGACACTCACAGGCGCACAACTCAGCTGCGCTTGTACGCGCTCCACCGACTGGGCCGCCACCTGGGCGACAACGCAAAGTGAAGGCGCGGCAAGAAGAGCCGCTCACTCATTCCCCAGGGAGACCCTTATGTTGAAAAAGCTCGCCGCCATCGCCGGCCTGACCTTGTCGCTGGCACTGCCCGCCTTTGCCGCCACGCCGGTCAACATCAACACGGCCGATGCCGAGACCATCGCCAAGTCGCTGGACGGCATCGGCCTGGCCAAGGCGAAAGCCATCGTCGCCTTCCGCGACGAGCATGGCCCGTTCAAGAGCGCGGACGAATTGTCGCAGGTGAAGGGCATCGGCTCCGCCACGCTGGAGCGAAACCATGATGTGATCCTGCTCAGCGGCGACGGCGCAAAGGCGGCCGCCGATGCGCCCGCCAAGCCCAAGCACGCCAAGAAGTCCAAAGCGGCCAGCGACGCGGCCGCTCAGGACTGACCCACCTACGGCCCGCTCGCGCGGGCCGTATCTTCGCGCACCGCTTGCGCTACACTGCGCCGCGCCGAAACCTATCCATCGCCGCCACTCCATCATGATCCTGCCCCGCTATCGCATCGACGCCTCCACGATCCGTGGCGCGGGCAAGGGGTTGTTCCTGGGCGAGGAGGTGGAGGCAGGGCGCATCATCACGGCGCCCGACGCCATCGACCGTACCTACCGGTTGAGCGAGCTGGTAGCCAAGCCCGAGCAGATGTACGCCAGCGCCCGCTGGTTCGAAGACCGCTACACGCTGGCGCCGGAATGGCCGGACGAGTGCTACATCAACCACAGCTTCGCGCCGACCGGCCTGTGGCATCTGGGCTTTGTGTTCGCCTTGCACAAGCTGCCCGCCGGCACCGAGATCACCGTGGATTACCGTCATCTGCTGCCCCCTGGGCAAGAGGAGGACTTTATCGACACTGCCACTGGTGAGAAAATTATCGGTCTGCCCTGGGACGAGAGCCTGATGGCCACCACCCGTGCCCTGGCCAGAGTATTGGATAGCGCGAGCAGGGATGCGCTGGTCCATTTTACGTAGCAGCATCCCTCACGACTGATCGGCAATGATCGACATTCCCACCCTTGAGACCGAACGCCTGCGCCTGACGGCGCTGGCCGAACGCCACTTCAACGACTACGCCGCGATGCTCGCCGACCCGGAAAGCACGCGCTGGATCGGCGATGGCCTGCCGCTGGACCGCACCAATGCATGGCGCTCGCTGGCCATGCTTATCGGCCACTGGCAATTGCGCGGCTACGGCATGTGGGCGCTGGAACTGAAAGCCACCGGCGAATTCATCGGCCGCGCAGGTCTGCTGCATCCGGAAGGTTGGCCCGATGTGGAAATGGGCTGGATGCTCAAGCCCGAGCATCGCCACCATGGCTATGCCACCGAAGCAGGCTCGGCCATCCTGGATTACGCCTGGAACCCCTTGCACCTGCAGCGCGTGATCAGCCTGGTGCGCGTGGGCAACGATGCCTCCGACCGCGTGGCCGAACGTCTTGGCGGCGAGCATATCGAAGACATCGATTTCTTCGGCAGCGACAATCACGTTTTCGCCTATTACCCGCCGCACCGCGAATGGCGCCGCCACGCGTTTGCGTGAGTGGCGGGCCATGACGCAAGCCGGGTGGGTTGGCGACGCTACGCCGCAGGCCTGACCAAACGCGCCACTTCCGCCAACGCAAACAAGCGCGCCGCGCGCATCCAGCCAATCGCCAGCACCACCAGCTGGCCCAGCAGCAAGGCCAGCAGCATGCCACCCACGCCAACCGCGGTGACGCGGATGCGCAGCAAGCCGAACACGGCGGCCAGCAACAATCCCGCCAATGTCACGGCCAGATAGAACAGCAAGGTCTTGAGCGGCTGCTTGAACAATTGCCGGATGCCGCGCCATAACGCACGCGTGGCCGAACGCAGGCCGACATCGGCGATGAACGCCGCACGCGCCGATTCCACGATCGCCTGCGCCAGCACAAAGACAATGATCAATACCGCGTACGCGATATCGGCATAGCGATCGGCCTGCGCTTCCAGCACGGCCTGCCCGGTATGTTTGTCCGCCAGATGCGTGCCCAGCATATGCACGCCGATCACCAGCGCATAGGGAATCAGCGACCACAACAACACGCGGAACATGCGGCCGTATTCCACCAGGCCGCTCTGCAGCAAGGCGCCGAAGCCCAGCACGCGCCCCGCCCTGCCGCTGCCGATCACCATGCCGGCGAGGAACGGCGACAACAACAAGCTCAACACTTGCGCGATCACCACAACGGTCAACAGCGACTCCGGATGATCAGCCAGCTGCATGACGACATCGAAGAACATGGTGTCGTTGAACCCTTGCGCCCATTCGGCCGAATGCACCGACGTATCGAGCAGCCCAGCAAGCGTGCTCCACAACGGCAAGGCGACCAGCGCGGTGGGAATCAGCATGACCAGCAGCCATAGCAACAACAACCGCCATTGCACGGCGGCGCGCATGCCAGACAGCAAAGCCCCAACGTTTACGAAACGAGACATGGTTGCAGTTCTCTCACAAGGTGGACAGCAAGGCGGAGACACTCTGCAGCAGCGCTGCGGCATCGGCCGTCCAGCGCCGCGACGCCGCGCCGTTCGATTCGGTGCTCAGGCTGTTGTTGAGTCGGTTGCGATCCAGCAGATTATGCTGGTCCGGATCGAGCTCGGCCGACACCACCTTGCTTGGCTTGATGAAATCGAAACGCGCCCAGCGGCGATCGTCGTTCCATGTGATGTCCTGATGCGTGCCATCCTCGAACGTCACACGCAGCAACTCCGGGGCCGGCGCGCCATAGCGGCGCAGCGTTACCGTGCTGTGCCAGGGGAATGGTCCGGGCGCTCCGGGCTTGGCATCCTTATGGGCCTTTTCCCAGGCGCTGCGCTGCTTGTCGACCTGCTTGTCGATGTCCTCGGCATCCACTTCGACGGGCTTGCCATCCTTCCAGCTGACACCGGCCTGCGGCAGTACTTCGTAGCTGTCGATATCCGCGACCTTGTCATCGATAGAGGCAGTGCCATAGACATATTCATTGAAAATGGCATCCACGTCCTTGGCATTGCCGGAGCTGTCGATCAGCGCCGCGCGGAAATCCGCCACCGAAGGATGGCGGAAACGCCAACGCTGGTAATAGAGCTTGAATGCCTTTTCCAGCGCGGGCCGGCCAAGGCGCTCTTCCAGATCATGCATGGCCGTGGCAGTGCGTGAATACACGGTGCCGTAGCTGGTGCCGGAAAGGCGATCCCAACTGTTCTGCGCCAGCGGATCGGCCGGATGCAACAAGGTCGCAGTGACGCGCTCGTAGGCAAAGCCGCTGATGTGCGGCGTAACGCCCAGCCATTTGGTGAAGGGCGTCGCCAGCACCAGGTCCTCCTTGCGCTCGCGCAGCATGCGGTTGTCCCAGTATTCGTTCAGCCCTTCGTCCAGGATCGGTTCTTCGAATTCATTGGACGCGAGGATGCCGTAGAAATAGCCGTGGCCGAATTCGTGGATGTTCACAAAATCGCTGAGCATCTGATTCATCGTATCGGGCTTGACCTCCTTGTATCCCTCGGAGGTGAAGAAGGTGGGATATTCCATGCCACCGGCTTCATTCGCGTTGTAGGGTGGAATCACCGCGGTCACCGTTTCATACGGATACGGCCCCAGCGTGCGCGAAAAATAACCGACCGCATCGATGGTCGATTTCAAGGTGGGCGCCGCGCTGGCGACATATTCCGGCGGATAGATCACGTGCACCGCCACCTTCGGGCTGCCCGGCCCTTCGTAGGCACCATCCAGCGTCTTGAAGCCCTTGGCGGCCACCCAGGCAAAATCGTGCACGTCGCCTTGCACGAAGTGATATGTCGTCTTGCCATTCTTCTGCTCCGGCGCACCTTGCAGCTTGCCCACCGCACCGACGACATAGTCGCTCGGCACCGTCAGGTGCACGTCGTACACGCCAAAATCCGCATAGAACTCGCTGGCGAAATGAAATTCGTGCACGTTCCAGCGCACCTCCTTGGCGCCGCGTTCGCCGGGCAATTCAAGCACGCCGATCTTCGGAAACCATTGCGCCACCAGGTTGAAATCGCCCCACCAGCCGGTGCGTTCCACCACGCGCGGCAACTGGCTGAGAAAATCGATATCCAGCGCCAGCGTGCCGCCGGCCGGCACCGGCTGCGCCAGATCGATGCGCACCACGGTTTCATCCGTCGCCGGGCCGCCGTCCGGATGCACGAAGCGCCATGCCAATGGGCTACCGTTTTGCTGCACCTGCTGCAAGCGAATCCAGCCCCACTGGCCTTTTTCCAACACCGCATTGCCGCGCGCGCTGCCATGTGCCGTAAGTACCTCGCGCTCGGTGAAGAACGTGCTGCCCTCGTTCTGGAACGCATTGAGATAAAGATGGAAATAAACGCTGCGCACTTCGCGATCGCTGCGATTGCGCCAGGCCATGTGTTCCTTGCCGGTAACGATGTGCCTGGCAGCGTCCAGGTCCGCGTCGATGGTGTAGCTCACCACGCGGTCGGACAGCGTCGGCTCGTTGCCGGTGCGCTCGCCGCCCCAGGCGTTCGGCGCACTCTGCGCCGTGATGATGGTGTCGTGTGCAGGGGCGACGGGAATGTCCTGCGATACGGCCATCGGCGCCACCGTGGCGCGCTGTATCTGCCCGGCCGGCGTGACGGTCTGCGCCAGCGTCTGACACGACCACAGCAGCGCGCATGCCGCGAGCCACCGCCCGCTGTTGCCCATTGCCAAGCCCATCGATGGCCTCCCCTTCGCGAATGATTGATCGAGCGTGCACCAAGCATGACAGCAAAGGCATCAGCCTAACGTCATGCAGGTTGGGTACGCTGCGGCTGTTGGGTTACGCTGCGCCCATCCAACCTACCCAACTGTTCAGCCAACGGGAAGGGAGCCCGCTGAAAATCATGGCCACACTGCAGCACCCAAGGTTCGCCGGAGCCCTTCGACCATGCGCATCCTGATTGCCGAAGACGATCCCTCCATTGCTGCCGGCGTCAGCGCCGCGCTGCGCCAGGGCGGCCACGCGGTCGACCATGTCGCCGACGGCGTGCGCGCCGATGCGGCGTTGAAAGACACCCCTTACGACCTGCTCGTGCTCGACCTGGGCCTGCCGGGGCTGGATGGCAGCGAAGTGCTGCAGCGCGTGCGCAAGCGCGGCAGCGGCTTGCCGGTGCTGGTGATCACGGCGCGCGAAGGTTTGCGCGAACGCGTGCGCGTGCTGGACCTGGGTGCGGACGATTACCTGGTGAAACCCTTCGCGCTGGCCGAATTCGAAGCGCGCGTACGCGCCTTGTTGCGCCGTTACACCACGCAAGGCGCACCGGAAATCGCCCTGGGACGCCTGCGCCTGGATCTGCCCGGCCATCGCGCCTGGGTGGACGACAAGCCGCTGGAACTCACCGCCCGCGAATTCGGCTTGCTCGAAGCGCTGGCCGCGCGTCCCGATCGTGTCACCAGCCGCGCGCAGCTGATCGAAGCGCTGTGCAGCTGGGATCAGGAACTTACCGACAACGGCCTGGACATCGCCATCTACCGCCTGCGCCGCAAGCTCGCCGATTCCGGCACGCAAGTGCGCACCATCCGCGGGCTGGGCTATCTGCTGGAAGAGGTGAAGGAGGCATGAGCCAGCGCCTGCGTTGGCGCAACAGCCGCCAGAGCCTGCGCCGGCGCCTGCTGACCAGGCTGCTGGTGCCGCTTACGGCGTTGCTGCTGTTGAACAGCCTGATCACCTACATCGGCGCGTTGATCTATGCCAACCACGTGCACGACGTGAACCTGCTGGACGATACCTTGACGCTGGTGCAGATGATGGCCACCAAGAGCCCGGACGGCACCGTTTCGCCGCAGGCGCAGTTCCTGCTCGAATACGAACCGGAAGGCCGCAACTACTTCAGCGTGTTCAGCGCCCGCCACGGACTGGTCGGTGGCAACCCGAGCCTGAAGCCGCCCGACGGCTTGTTCATCGACGGCAACACGCCGCAGCTTTACAACGTGCAGATCGAAAAGCACGCGTTGCGCGCGGCCAGCATCCAGATGCCCAATCCGCGCGAGCAAGGCGACCAGCTCGAAGTGACGGTCGCCGAAACGCTGCGCGATCGGCGCCTGGAAGCGCGGCAGATCTTGCTGCTGAGCATTCCTGCGCAGGCCTTGCTGATCATCGCCGCATTTCTCCTGGTGTGGCTGGGCGTAAGTACCGGCTTGCGCCAGCTCGAACCGCTCACCAACCAGCTGGCCAATCGCGAACACGATCTGGCGCCGATCGGCGATGCGGAAGTGCCGGTGGAAATCCTGCCGCTCACGCGCACCATCGACGGCCTGTTCGCGCGCTTGCGCGGCATGCTGGCGCTGCACGAACGCTTCATCGCCGACGCCGCGCATCAACTGCGCACGCCGCTGGCCGGCCTCAGCGTGCACGCCGAACGCGCGCAAGCCAGCGCCGATCCGGCCACCATCAAGGATGCGCTGAACCATATCCAGCGCCTGATCCAGCGCGCCAATCGCACTTCCAGCCAATTGCTGGCGCTCACGCGTGCGCAAACGGCCGAACACGAAATCGGCGACACGGAACAGCTGAATCTCGCCACCGTGATTCCCGAACTGGTGGGCCAGCGCGTGCACGAAGCGCTGGCGGCGGATATCGACCTAGGCTACGAAGGCCCGGCCGGCCCGCTATGGATCGAAGGCGACCGCCATCGCCTGCAGGAAATGCTCGACAACCTGATCGACAACGGCCTGCGCTACGCCGGACGCGGCAGCCTGATGACAGTGTCGCTCGACCGTGCCGGCAACCATATCTGCCTTGCCGTGGAAGACAACGGCCCCGGCGTACCGCCTGCATGGGTCGAACGCCTGGGCGAACGTTTCTTCCGCGTGCCCGGCAGCGAAGAGCAAGGCAGCGGCCTTGGCCTGGCGATCGTGCAGCGCATCGCGGAATGGCACAACGCCCAGGTGCGCTACATGCGCGGCAGCAACGAGCGCGGGTTGCGGGTGGAGATCATGTTTCCTGCCGCGGCGATAAACGCCCTCTCCCCTCCGGGGAGAGGGCTGGGGTGAGGGCAGCCGAATCCCAGCATCGCCATGCCGACCATAAAAAAAGCGGCGCCTGAGCGCCGCTGTGCTTGTCAGCTTCCCCTGCATGGGAATGTCGACAAAAAAATATTTGTGTGATGTTGCAAAAACTGGCCTGACGGCGAGGGCGCCCCTCACCCCAGCCCTCTCCCCGGAGGGGAGAGGGGGCAAAGCTTTACATCGCCTTCTTCGCTTTCGTCAGCAACTGGTCGAGCAACACCATGGCCAGGTCGATTTCTTCGTAGCTGATCTCGAGCGATGGCGCGAACGTGATCACGTTCTTGTACCAGCCGCCCACGTCCAGCACGAGGCCGATCTTCTTGCCATTGTGTTCCAGGTCCCCAGCGAGGCCGATGTCGACCATCTTGTCCAACAGTGCCCGGTTGGGCGTGAAACCGTCGTCAGTGCAAATTTCGGCGCGCAGCGCCAGGCCGAGGCCGTCGACGTCGCCGATTTCCTTGTGGCGTTTTTGCAGATCCTTCAAGCCTTCGAGGAAATACGCACCCTTTTCCGGCACGGTCTTTTCGTAATCCAGCTCGTAACCCATCTTGATCACTTCCAGGCCCAACGACGTGCCGAGCGGATTGGAATTGAAGGTGGAATGCGTGGAACCCGGCGGGAAGATGGTCGGGTTGATCATCTCTTCGCGCGCCCACAAACCGGACAGCGGATTCAAGCCGTTGGTGAGCGCCTTGCCGAACACGATGATGTCCGGCGTCACGCCGAAGTGCTCGATCGACCACAGCTTGCCGGTGCGCCAGAAGCCCATCTGGATTTCGTCCACCACCATCAGGATGCCGTATTGGTCCAGCACCTTCTTCAGATCCTTGAAGAAATTGCGCGGCGGCACGACGTAGCCGCCGGTGCCCTGGATCGGTTCCACGTAGAAAGCGGCGTATTCGGCCTGGTTCACCTTGGGATCCCACACGCCGTTGTATTCGGTTTCGAACAGGCGCGCGAACTGGCGCACGCAATGATCGGAATATTCTTCCGGCGTCATGCCCTTCGGGCGGCGGAACGGATACGGAAACGGGATGAACATCGCGCGTTCGCCGAAGTGGCCGAAGCGGCGGCGATAGCGGTAGCTGGAGGTGATCGACGAAGCGCCCAGCGTGCGGCCGTGATAGCCGCCTTCGAAGGCGAACATCAGGCTCTTGCCGTTCTTGTAGTTGCGCACCAGCTTGAGCGAATCTTCCACCGCCTGCGCGCCGCCGACGTTGAAATGCACGCGGCCTTTCAGCCCGAATTTCTTCTGCGCATCGACGGCGATCGTCTTGGCCAATTCAATGCGCGTCTGGTGCAGGTATTGGCTGGCGACCTGCGGCAGCACGTCGATCTGATGCTTCAACGTGTCGTTGAGGCGCTTGTTGCCGTAGCCGAAGTTGACGGCCGAATACCACATCTGCAGATCGAGGAACGGCACGCCGGCCGTGTCGTACATGTAGCTGCCCTGGCCGTGGCGGAAGATCTTCGGCGGGTCGACGTAGTGCACGGTGTCGCCGAAGGAGCTGTATTGCGCTTCGTCGGCAAGCAGTTGCTCGTCGGGGATGACGTAGGAGGCGGCGTTGGGATCGTATGTATTCATGAAATGGGAATGAGATGAAGAAGTAAGGTCAAAATGGCTTGATTGCCTTGCCGTCATTCCCGCGCAAGCGGGAATCCATGTTTGCTTGTTGCATCAGGGCAACGTGGATTCCCGCTTGCGCGGGAATGACGGCGCAAAAAAATCAACATCGCGAAGAATGTGCGACTACGGAATCAGAAATTGGAAGCCGCCGGCAACACCTGCGGCGCATGCTCATCCAGCAGGCTGCCATCCAGCAGGCGCGGCAGCAGCTCCAGCGCATCCTCGAAACCGGTGATCGGCACATACGGAATGCCGGAAGCGCGGCAATGCTCGATCAAGCGGTGCTTGGCGAACACGAAATCCACCTGGTCGGCCGCGCAGAAATCCGAAGCGCCATCGCCGATCAGCAGCGTCTTGCCGCCACCGGCGCGCGCCTGCGCCACGCACGCGCACTTGCAGGTGCCGCTGCGGCAGCCTTCGCTCTGGAATGGCGACGTGAGTTGCCATTGACGCGGCGGCACGCCCGGCGCCAGATGGTTGGCGGCCAGCGGGAGATTATCCAAACCGTAGCGTCCAAGAATTCGGTTGATGGCGTAGTCGAGGCCATCGCTGACAATGCGCATCGGCGTGCCCAGTTCCACCGTGCGCGCCACGAAGGCAGGAAACGCGTGGTCGATCCACAAACCGTCCAGGTGCGCGTCCAGGTCGTCGCGACCTACGTCGAGCAAGGCTACCTGGCCGCTCATGCATTCGCGCGAGCCGATGCGCCCGGCGCGCCAGTCCTGCTCCAACGCTTCCCAGCCGGGGCGGCCGAAACGATCCAGCAGCGAATCGATCACGTCCTCGACGGAAATGGTGCCGTCGAAGTCGCACAGGATGTTCCAAGCAGCCACTCGCACCCACTCCCACACAAGACGAAACGCATCTTGGCGAGATACCCCTTTCGGTCGCCTTTCCATGATTTCCGACGGTTTTGCGTGTCAAGCCGTGCAGGACAGCATGCGCGGAAAAGGCCTGGCGCGTTGGACTGTCAGCCAAATGTCGGTTCCAACCGCTATGCTTAGCTATTGCACGCCTTTATAACGGTCTCCAGCCCGTGCACGATCCCGCACTGCGTCACGTCCCTACTGCCCTAAGCCTGCTCGCCGCGCTGGCACTGACCACGCTGGCCGGCTGCGCTGCCTCATTGCCGGCCCTGCAGCCGCCGGTACCGCAGGCCTGGCGCAACGCGCCCGCAGCGACAGCCCCGAGCCCGGCAAAACCGGACCTCACCCATTGGTGGCAGGCCTTCGACGACCCTGACTTGAACGCGCTGGTGAAACGCGCGCTGGACAACAACCTGGACCTCAAGGCCGCCACCGAGCGGCTGCTCGCGGTGCGTACGCTGTACCGGCATACCGACGACAAGTTCCTGCCCAACCTGACGCTGGACACCAACCAGGTGATCGAGCCGGACGCCAGCGCCTCCTATTTCATCGTGGGCTTCGATGCGCTGTGGGAAATGCCGTTTTTCGGTGCACTGAAGAGCACGCACCGGCTCGCCGCCGGCAATCTCGACGCGGCCCGTGCTGACGTGCAGAGCGCTTACGTCACCCTGGTGGCCGAAGTGGCCCGATGCTGGATTGCGCTGCGCTCCGCCCAGCAGCAGGCGGCATTGCTGGCCGCCGAGCGCGATGCCAACCGCGAAAAGCTGCATCTGCTCGAAGTGCGCGCAAACCTGAAATTGGCCGCCCCTGCCGAGGTCGCCAGCGCCAAGGCCGAGCTGGCCCGCTCGGAGATGGCGCTGGCCGATCCGCAGCGCGCCATCAATGCGAATGCCCAGCAGTTGGCGGTGCTGCTCGGCCAAAGCGAACCCGATCCGGCCTGGCTCGAAGGTGGCGACCAGCCACAGCTGGGCGATTGGCAGATGACCCACGCCCCGGCCGACCTGCTGCGCACGAGGCCGGAGATCGCCGCAGCCGAAGCCCAGGTGCTGCGCGCGGCCGGCGAAGCGGGGATCGCACAGGCCGATGTCTACCCGCATATCGGGCTGGGTGCCTCGCTGGACATGTCAGTGAACCTGTTCAGCCACCACAATTTCATCCGCTCCGGCGACGGCATCGTCTCGGTCGGCCCGGTGGTCAACATGCCGCTGTTCGACTGGGGCATGCGCATGGCCAAGGCTCGTGCGCAACGGCACGGGCTGCGCGCGGCGGTCTACGCCTACCGCCAGGCGGTGCTGCAAGGCGTCGCCGACACGGAAACCGCGCTGGGCGACCTGCAGCAGGCGCATCAGCGCGAAACCTTGGCCGAGCAGGTGGCGCAAGCGCTCGACGGTAACGTGACCGCCCTGGCCAAGCGCCGCAGCCTTGGCCTTTCCAGCACGCTGGAACTGCAAGACGCGGTGATTGCCCAACAGAACGCGCAGCTCGCCCTGGTCGCCGCACGCGCCGAACGTGATCTGGCCTACGTGTCGTTGTACAAGGCGCTGGGCGGAGCACCGCTGCCGCCGGTCGACGTCGCCGCCGACTACAAGAAGCTTGGCAACCAGGGGGCCAAGTAATGGTGGCGCTGGCACGCAAGACCCTGGTCTACGAATGGCGCCGTTTTTTGCCGGCGATCCTCGCGGTGGGTTTCGCCAGCCTGCTGCAACTGCTGCAGGCGGCGCTGGTGCTGGGCATCTTCGGCAGCGCCAGCGTATACATCACCGGTTCCTCCGCCGACTTGTGGGCGGGTTATCCGGGCACGCAGAGCGTGAACCTGGGCCGGCCGATCGGCGAAGACGTAGCGATGCGTCTACGCATGGACCCGGACGTAGTGAAGGTGGAGCCATTCCGCTGGGTGGATGCCGACTGGCGCGGCCCGCACGATACCGGCGGCGTGTCGGTGTTCGTCTCCGGCATCGATCCGCGCGCCGACGGCATGATGTTCTCGCACGCCCTGCCCCCGGCCTTGCGTGCGCGCTTGAACGAGCCCGGCGCGGTGATCGTGGACAAGGCCGACCTGGACAGCCTCGGCGTCACCATCGGCGACACCGCCGCCATCAATGGCCAGCGCGTGAAAGTCGTCGGCGTGAGCAGCGGCTTGCGCGCGCTGGGCGGCGTGAACATCGTCGCCTCGCTGGAAACCGCGCGCGTGCTCGACGTGGCGCCGGACGACGCCGGCATGATGACCTACTTCGTGGCCAAGCTGCGCCCCGGCGTGCGGCCGAAGGCCGCGGCAAGACGCCTAAACGGCTCGATCTCGTTCGGGCCCTACACCGTTTGGACGGCCAAACAGTTTGCGCGCGAATCGCAGCTTTACTGGATGTTCGACACCGGCGCCGGCGCCGGCGTGCTGTTCCTGGCCGGCATCGTGTTCCTGGTCGGCGCGGTGATCACCAGCCAGACGCTGATCGCCGCGGTGATCGGCTCGATCCGCGAATACGCCACCTTGAACGCACTGGGCGTCGGCCGCGGCTCGCTGCGCAAGGTGGTGATGGAGCAAGCGTTCTGGGTCGGCGCGCTGGGATTGCTGTGCAGCGTGGTGATCGGGGCGATCCTGCTGGTGATTGCACGCAATCGCAGCGTACCGATGGAGATGCGTCCGCTCACTGCCTTAGCCTGCCTCACGCTGAGCATGGCGCTGGCGATCGTGTCCGGGCTGGCTTCCGTACGCAGCCTGCGCCGCGCCGATCCGGCGAGTCTGCTGAGATAAAGCATGTCCACCTTGGTTTCGACATCACCCACCAACACCGTCACGCTGCAGGCGCGCAGCGTGCGCAAGACCTTCGTATCCGGCCACATCGAAAGCATCGTGCTGCACGATCTCACGCTGGACGTGCATGCCGGCGCGCTCACGCTGATTTCCGGCCCTTCGGGCTGCGGCAAGAGCACGTTGCTGGCGATCCTGAGCGGCCTGCAGCCGGCCGATGCCGGCGACGTGCGTGCGCTCGGCCATGAATTGAACGGCCTGAGCATGCGCGAGCTGGAATCGTTCCGCCTGCAGCACACCGGTTTCGTGTTCCAGGGCTTCAACCTGTTCCCCGCCCTTACCGCGCTGGAACAGGTGGAACTGCCGCTGAGCTATATGGGCCTGGCCAAGGACGTGGTGCGCCAGCGCGCGGTGGAATCGCTGGAAGAAGTCGGCCTGGGTCCGCGCATGCGGCTGCTGCCATCGGAACTGTCGGGCGGCGAGAAGCAGCGCGTGGCCATCGCCCGCGCCTTGGCCAAGCGCCCCGAGCTGCTGTTCGCCGACGAACCCACCAGCGCGCTGGATGCGGCCAACGGCCAGATCGTGATCGACATCCTGCATCGCATTGCCCGCACGCACGGCACCACCGTGCTGTGCGTCAGCCACGACCCGCGCCTGGTCCATCACGCCGACCGCGTGCTGGCGATGGAAGACGGTCGCATTCTGAGCGACCATGTGCCGCCCGCAGCTTCCGTTGCCACCCCTCTGCGGGGAGAGGGTTAGGTGAACGGACGAATCGTGCCGCAAGCTGTCTATTTTTCAGGACTCCATGTTCTTCAGGACCCCATGCATGACCCTGCGTGATCTGCGCCTTCCGCTCACCCTGCTTGCCGCGGCGCTCATGGCCGGCTGTTCGCATGACGACGCCCCGGCCGCGCCCAGCACGGCCGCATCCCCCGCTTACGCGGCCATCGCGCGTGGGCGCATCGACATCGAAGGTGGCCTACTCAAGCTCACCATGCCTGCCGAAGGCGTCGTTGCGCAGGTCGACGTGCACGAAGGCGAACATGTGCACAAGGGACAACTGCTGGCGCAGCTCGAACTCGAACCGGCCAAGCTCGCGCTGGATACGGCCGTGGCCGAACAGCAGCAAGCCACGGCGCAGATCGGCGCGCGCGAAGTACGCGCCCGGTCGGCCGCACTGCGCGCCTCGCGCCTGGAACAGGCCGCCAAGGCGGGCGCCGGCGACGTGCAGAGCGCGGACGACGCACGCGAGGCCGCCCAACAGGCGCAGGTCGAATTGAACAACGCGCGCGCCACCGCCGCACTGGCGGCGCAAAAAGTGGCCGGCGCCCGTTACCAGCTGCAGCTGCGCAGCCTGCATGCACCGGTGGACGGCCAGATCGTGCAACGCATGGTGCAACCCGGCGCATCGGTATCGCCGGCTACCGGCTCCGTCTTCGTGATGCTGCCCGACGCACCGCGCATCGTGCGCGCCGAACTCAACGAATCCTTTGTCGGCGTGGTGCACGACGGCATGGCCGCGGAAGTGGATGACGACGGCGGCAGCGACCTGCCGCCGATGAAGGCCCACGTGCTGCGCATCGGCAACGTATTCGGCGCCAGCACGCTGGAAGACGACCCGCAGGTGCGCGCCAATACGCGTTCGGTGGAATGCATATTGACGCTGGACCAGCCGCCTTCGGCACCGTTGCGCATCGGCCAGCGCGTGCTGGTGAAGTTTGCGCCGAAATAACCGCCATGCCGAAAAGTAGGCTGGGATTTCATCCTGGCCTACGAAGGCTCGCACCAAGCGTCGGGTTCCACGATTCATGCGCCGATCGCATGCAGAATGCCGCGATCCGCGGATGCCTGCGCTCGAACGTGCCCAAGGCGCCACGCCGCCCATCCACGTAGCCGACAAGGATCGCAACCAGCTTGCGCAGCTTCTGCGGCTCGAACAGCATCACGCACAGCGCCCAATACAATGCCAACGGGCCGCTCAGCCAATGCAGCGACCAATTCGATCGATAGAGCCGCAAGGCATGCACGGCATTGCGCGTGCCGTAGTAGCGCCGCCACGCCGCATGGTTGGTGGCGAACAGCTTGCCGTGCCGCTCGATGTGGCCGGTGGTCTGGCGCATGGTCACCGCGGCATTCATGTAGACCGGAACGCCCATGCTGGTCGCGCGCAGGCCGTATTCGACGTCCACGGATTCGATGAAATAGTCTTCTCGAAAAGCACCCAACGTGCGGTAAGCCTGTGCGGAGATGGCCGAACCGGACGAGATCACGAACAGCGTGGGAAACAGGCCTTCGGTTTCTTCATCGATGCGAAACGGCTTGGGAAATCGCGAGCCAGGCGGCGTCACCGGCATGCATCGCTTTAGATGAATTTCATAAATCTTCGGGCCCACGATGAAGGCATCGGTATCGCGTGTTGCGCATGCCTTCATCATCTCGACGAAAAACGACTCGTCGATATCCGAATCCTGATCGAGCAGGAACATCACGTCGCAGCCACGCGCCAACAACAGCTCGCTGCCACGGTTGTAGGCGCCCGCCAGACCGCCTTGATTGCCATTGACGACCACGGTGGCGCCGTCGCGCCGCAGGGATTCGTATAGCTCTGTGTCCGGCTCGGGCGAGTTGTCGATCGCGATGACGTTGCGACACAGCGCCATGGCCTTGCGCAGGTTGCCCACGAACTGCGCCGTGGGCTGGTAGAGCACAAAGATCAGACCAAAGGTTTCCATGCGCACCACCGCGTCAGCCTACGTTGCGCAACGGCTCGATCGCCGGTTCATCGGCGATCGGCGACAAATAGCCCCACGCTTGCAGGCTACGCAACGCGCTGCGCACGCCGTCTTCCGCCCGCACGCGTTCACCTAACGCAGCGGCGGCTCGACGCATGGGTTCCTGCATCGCGCTGTGGATGGCGTTCGCCAGCGCTTCGGCGCTCAGGTGTTTACGATCCAGTGCCGTCGGTGCCGCGCCTTCGCGCTGCAGGCAGCGCGCCCAGAACGGCTGATCGCCGTAGAACGGCATGATCACCGACGGAATGCCGGCACGCACGGCCGCCGCAGTAGTACCGGCGCCACCGTGATGCACCGCGGCCGCCATGCGCGGAAACAGCCAATCATGCGGCGCACTGCGGGTGACGAACATCTGTTCGTCTTGCACGCCTTCCTCACCGGCCAGGCCGCCCCAGCCGGTGGCGAGCACCGCACGTTGCCCGCTGCGGCGTACGGCCTCGCGCACGATGGCGGTGAACTGTTCCGCGTCCGTGCTCACCATGCTGCCGAAGCCGATATAGACCGGCTTGGGGCCCGCATCGATAAACGCGCGCAAGGCATCGGGCGCCCGCCATTCGGGCTGGTCGAGAAACCAGTAGCCGGTAATCTGCGCCGCATCCGGCCAATCCGCCGGCCGCGGCACCACGTGCTCGCTGAAACCGTAGAGCACACGGTGATGCTGGTTGTGGAAATACGGCCCGTACCAGGGATAGGTCGGCAAGCCAAGCTGCGGACGCACGATGTCGTTGATGGCCGGCTTCATCACGTACCACACCAACAGGCGCAATACGTTGTACGCCGCCATGTTCAAGGCGGGCGGCAGCTTGCGTCCACCGACCAGCACCAGCGGCGGCATATGCCGCGAGGGTGTCAGCGGCTGCAACTGCGCGCCGACGAACGGCATGTTGCGCGCCTCGGCCACCGCCTTGGCCAGCAGGGTACTGTTGGCGACGCCGATCAGCAGGCCGGCGCCTTCCGCAGCCGCCATGCCTTCCGCCGCCCAGCGCGTGGCCCACTCGCTGTAGAACTGGCGGGAGATGCGCGCCATCGCCCGCATGTCCAATCCCTGCTCGACGATGTCGCGGTTGGCATCGAGCAGCGTCTGGAAGTTCGCGGTCAGCGGACGGAACGCCAGGCCCGCTGCACGCACCATGCCTTCGAAGTTGTCGCTGGTGACGATACGCACCGGATAACCGGCTCGCTGCAAGCCGAGACCCAGGGCGACACAAGGCCGGATGTCGCCTTGCGTGCCGATGGTGAAGATCGCGATGGGGGCGCTGGACTCAGGCATACGCGGCCACGCTCCCTGCATGCGCATGATCGGATGCTTTGCGTGCAGCTGGCAGGGGCGCCGTCCGCGCCTGTGTCAGCGCATGCAGGCGCTGCATCACCAGCCGCCCGATCTGCGCGGCGGGTTCCGCCTCCAGCATGGCTTGGTGATGGCAGGCGATCTCGTGCACTTCCAGCCGGCCGTCGACATACGGATGCCAGGCTTCCGGGCGGTCATACAGTTGTGCGCTGAGGTCGACGTCTTCTTTCAGGGCTGCGCGGAAGAACATGACGTCGGCATCGATCTGCCGCGGCACGTGCTTGCGTGCAAGCCGCAGATTGTTGAGCGTGACGGCGGATACGTGCTCGACCAAGGATGGATGGCTGCGGGAAATTTCCTGCACCAGCGGCATGCTGAATACGCCGTATTCCTTGCACAGCAAGTCGGTCAAGGCATGCAGGTCGGCCGGCGGATGTTGCGCATGGCGATGGAAACCCAGGAAGCGCAGGATGGCCTTGATTTCCTGCGCAGGATCAGCATCCGGCAGGGCGCCGTTCACCACGAACGGATAGGCGTCCAGCAAGGCGAGAAATTCCACGCGTTGCCCGTGCGTTTGCAGTTGCGCGGTGATCTCGTGCGCGATCAATCCGCCCAGCGACCAGCCAAGCAGGCGGTACGGGCCTTCCGGCTGGATACGCCGGATCTGCGCCAGATAGTCGCTGGCCATTTGCGCGATATGGCCCGGCAGCGTCGCACCGCCGCGCAATCCGCTCGACTGCAGGCCATACACCGGCAGCTTGTCGTCCAGGTGGCGCAACAAGCCGGTATATCCCCACGCCAGGCCCACCGCCGGGTGAACGCAGAACAAGGGCCGCTGGTGATGCGACAGGCGCAACGGCAGCACGACATTCAACGGATCGCTCTTGCTTTCGGCACGCTGCAGATACGCAGCAAGGCCGGCGATGGTCGAGGCCTCGAACAGGCTGGCGAGCGGCAGCTCCATGCCGAAATGGTCGGGGAAGCGCGCGATCATTTCGGCCGCACTCAAGGAGTCGCCGCCGAGCTGGAAGAAGTTGTCGTGCAGGCCGACGCGTTCCACGCCCAGCACTTCCTGCCACAGCCTGGCCAGTTTCTGTTCGACCTCCGTGACCGGTGCGGCGTACGCCACCTGTTGCATGCGCACGGGCGCCGGCAGCGCCTTGCGGTCCAGCTTGCCGGTCGGCGTCAGCGGCAGCGCGTCGAGTGCCACGAAGTACGCGGGCAGCATGTATTCGGGCAGGAACGCGGCCAGGTCGCGGCGCAGCTCGTCGCCTTGCAATGATTGTCCTTCGCGCATCACCACGTAGCCGACCAGCACCACGCCGCCGTCTTCCTCGCGATGAGCCGCTACTGCGGCGGCGGCCACGGCCGCGTGCCGCGCCAGCTGGCATTCGATCTCGCCCAGTTCGACGCGGTGGCCGCGGATCTTCACCTGGCCGTCCGCACGCCCGACGAAATGCAGCAAGCCTTGCTGGTCCCAATACACCAGGTCGCCGGTGCGATACATGCGGCTGCCATCCTGCACGAACGGATCGGCCAGGAACCTCGCCTCCGTCAACTGGTGATGGTTGAGATAGCCTTTCGCCACGCCCGCACCGGCGATGTAGAGCTCGCCGATGGCGCCTGTCTGCACCAGCTGCTGGTGCTGATCCAGCACATACAGCCGAGTATTGAGGATAGGACGTCCAATCGGCGGCGCTGTTGTACTCACCTCCTTCAACTCGATGGCAGTGGATAGAACCGTGGTTTCGGTGGGGCCGTAAAGCTGTGTCACGCGCGCTGCGTGCTGCAGCAGCCTGGCGGCCAGCTCCGCGCTCAGGGCTTCGCCGCCCACCAGCGCGTGCAGCTGTTGCAGGTGTGTGCCCGCACTCGCCAGCAGCACGCGCCACAGCGAGGGCGTCGCCCACATGTGCGTGGCGCGCTGTTGTTGCAGCAGGCGCAGCAAGGCGGGCGGCTGGCGTACCGTTTCGCCGCCCGCTATCGCCACGCTTGCGCCCGCGGTGAGCGGCAGGAAGCGTTCCAGCAAGGCGATGTCGAACACCATGGTGGCGATGGCGAGAAAGCGGTCGCTCGGCGCCAGGGCAAGCTGCGCGCGCATGCCTTGCAGCATGTTGCACAGGTTGCGATGCGTGACTTCCACGCCCTTGGGCCGGCCGGTCGAGCCGGAGGTATAGAGCACGTAAGCGGTGGCGTCGGGTTGCGACAGATCCGGTTCGTCCGCGTCCAGCGCGATATCGATATCCTCCGGATGCAGCAGCAGCATGCCACCCAGCCCGAAGCGTTCGCATAGCGCGGGCGCAGCGACCAGGGCAATCGGCGCCGCATCCTTCAGCATCATGGCAATGCGTTCGGCAGGTCCGTCGGGATCGATCGGCAGGAAGGCCGCACCGGTGCGCATGATCGCCAGCAGCACCACCAGCCATTGCTCGCTGCGTGGAAGCATGACGGCCACCACGTCGCCGGGCAGCACGCCGTCGGCGATCAATTGCCGCGCCTGCTGCACGCTGCGTTCGTGCAGGTCGCGATAGGTAATCACCCGCTCTTCAAACAGCACCGCAACCGCATCGGATGTCGCCTGCGCATGCCGCGCGATCAGCGCCGGCAGGCTTTCCGGCGCGATGGGCGCCGCCGTGTCGTTCCAGGTATGCAACAAGCGTTCGCGCTCCTCGGCGCCGAGAATGTCGAGCTGGCCAAGCGGCCGCTCCGGCTCGCGCAATACGCCTTCCACCAGCAAGGCCAGACGCCGGCGGTGCTCATCCAGGTCCGCGACGCTGTACAGCACCGGATTGGCGTCGAGGTCGAAACGCAATTCGCTGCCATCGCCACGGTCATAGATGAACAGGGTAAGGTCCTCACCGGAACCGTTCGACACGTTGTGCGAAATCACGCGGGCGCCGGCGAAGCTGAGCTGATAGTCGAATGGTTCGATGTTCACGCCGAGCCAGGCGATGTGCTTGCCCTGCCCGATCAGATTCAAATCACGGCGCAGATCCTCGTAGCGATATTGCTGATGGCGCAGTGCCTGCCGCACCGTTTGCGCCACCTGGGTGAACAGCTCGACGGCGGTGGTAGCGGGCGTAAATCTCAGGCGGATGGCCACGATGTTGGCGACCATGCCCGGCGTCTTGCGCAAGGCTGCGTTGATGCGCCCGGAAACCGGCATGCCGATCACCAGATCGTGCGCGCCGGTAGCGCGGTGATAGTACGCAGCCACCAGCGCAATCAAGAGCTGCGGCAGGCTGGTCGAGGTCTGCCTGCCCAGCTCGCGCAATTGCCGCACCGTCTCGACCGACAAGTGGCCCGTGCTGCGTTGCAAGCCGCCCATGCTGCTGTGCGGGCCCAGGCGCGACAGTGATACGGCATCCGGCAGGTCGGCCAGTTTTTCCTTCCAGTAGTCCCGATCGCGTCGCAGCCGATCCGATTCGCGGTACGCTGCCTCGGCTTCGACCAGTTCCTGCAACGATCCGAAGTCGCAGTCCGCAGGCTCGCGCCCTTCCACGTAGGCGTTGTAGAGCTCCGCCAACCGCCGCGCGATCATGCCGCCGCTGTAGCCGTCGTAGATCACGTGATGCGCGCGCTGGTACCAGTAATAGCGATCCTCGGCGGCCTTGAACAAGGCGCTGACCCACAATGGATCGTTGGCCAGGTCGACGGACCGGCTGAGCTCCTCCATCATCCATGCTTCCGCGGCCGCGCGCGGGTTGGCGTCGCGGCTGACGTCCACATACGGAAACTCGCCGTGATAGGCAGGCCGCACGATCTGCCGCGGGCGGCCCTGATGTTCGACCACGCTGACACGCAAGGTTTCGGCTTCGCGAGTGACCTGCCATAGCGCGCGCATGAACAGCTCGGGCTGCACGGGGCCGCAGATTTCCAGCATCTCGGCGATGTTCAAGGTGGCATCTGCCGCGCCGATCTTCTGGCCGACCCACAATCCGCGCTGGGCGGTCGTCAATGGCAGCGACAACGGTGACTCGTGACTCATGGCGCAATCTCCTTCGGCGAATGCGCACGCTCAGGTTCAGCCGGCGATGCAATTCATGTCACTTGTATATGTACCGGCGTTGCCTGCGTTGCGTTCGCACCTGTGATCATCATTGGTTGCCCCTATCGACGGTTTTTCTGGCGCATAAAGCTGCGCTCTTTTTTATGGCGCAAGCGAACCATCACGGCTGACTTCGCCATGACAAGGGCACTTGCACGATGAATGCTGCAAAACACGGCCGACGGCGCACCGGCGGCGATCGCTTATTCCACTGGCTTGCACAGGCAGGTGCGCTGCGAAACCACCCGTGCCCTGCCCACATCGCACACATGGGCGTAGCCATGTGTGCAAAAACACGCTGCTGACGAACACCGAAAACTTATGTTGCGGTGTAGCAATCCAATGATGAAAGATTCGTCAACGACAACGACGCATCTGCCAACTTGAGAACCAAGACACAAAGCGCGCGTGTTTCTTTGCAAAGAGATGACCGCACTCAGCGATCGTCGCGCGTCCAGATCAATCCGCCTTCTTCCTTCACCGGGAAGCGGTGAATCGGCTCATACGCCGGCGGACAGGTCGGTGCGCCGGTACGCAGGTCGAAGCGCGCGCCATGGCGTGGGCATTCCACTTCGTAGCCGTGGATGTCGCCGCCGGCCAGCTCACCGCCATCGTGCGTGCAGATGTCTTCCACGGCATAAAGATCGCCGTCGATGTTGAACACGGCAATGGCCGTGTCGCCGTCCCATACCACCTTGAACTCACCCGGCAGCAATTCGGAGCGCGTGCCGACCTCCACCCATACCTCGCTCATGCGGCGACTCCGGCCAGATCCTTCACCATCAACTCGAAACGCAGGTCGGCGCGGCGCGGAATGCCGAAGCGCTCGTCGCCATAGGGGAACGGCGAATACTCGCCGGTGCGGCGATAACCGCGCCGTTCGTACCAGGCCATCAGGTCGCCGCGTGCATCGATCACCTTCATGTGCATGGCGCGGCATTGCCACACTTGCCGTGCATACCGCTCGGCCTCGGCCAGCACCAGGCGGCCCAGGCCGCTGCCCTGGCGCGGCGGGTGGACGGCAAACATGCCGAAATAGGCCGCCTCGCCCTGCTGCTCGATATGGCAGCAGGCCAGCAGCTCGCCATCGATCGCGGCCAGCAACACGGCGCTGTCCGGCGCAGCCAGCACCTCGGCCACGCCGGCCGGATCGACACGCTGGCCATCGAGCAAGTCGGCTTCGGTGGTCCAGCCCTGGCGGCTGGCGTCGCCGCGATAGGCGGATTGGACCAGGGCGACGATGGCATCGACATCGGCTGCGACGGCCTTGCGGAAAACAGGAGCGAGGAGGGTATTCATCCGCGCATGATAATCCCCAAAACACCGAGGATTACGGCAGGACCCTCGAACCCGGATGGCCGTCGTAAAAATACCGGCCGGGCTGATAGCTGTGGTAGCGGCAGACATTGAAGTTGCGCGCAAGCACCCGGCGGCCATCCGAGAACGTGGTGCGCAGGTCGCGGAAGCAACCATCGTCATCGTGAAATTGCACCCGCACGGCAAATTGGGACTCGAGCCAGGATTCCCCTATGTCCCGAAAGCTCACTTCGGCCCAACGCGTGCTTCCGGCCGGGGCGACTGCAAACGAGTCGATCCGGGTGCTGGTATCGTTGACCACGACGATGGCATGCAGCGAGTCGGCCAGCACGATCGAAGGAAGGCTGACAAGGCACAAAGCAACTAAGCAACGACGCATGACGATCTCCTTTTGAAGGGCGCAGCAAGCCCCTGGCCGGCACGCGTGGCATGCGGTTGCTGGAAGGATGGCTGCGTGGGAAACAGGGCTAACGGAAAGAGAGATGCGCTTATCGCCAAAAGGGTTGCAGCGCGTTCGCCTGCAACCGGGCGGCCACTGGCTGTATCTCTCATACTCATGGGGGCCACGTCCGGCGCCTTTTACGGGAGTAGAAGATGCACAAAGATGTCGTCGTTCCGGTAGTGCTGTTCCTTTGCATCACTTTCGGCATCGTTTATATCGTCAGGCTGCTGGTCAGCACGCGCCAGCGCATCAAGATGCTGCAGGTTTGCGGTTCGACCGAACTGGTGGAGTCCGTCCTGCATGCGGAGACGCATCGCTACCAGATGTCGGCCTTGCGCTGGGGCGTGCTTGCGCTGATGGAGGCCATTGCCTTCGGCGTCATCCAGGCCCTCGGCTGGACCACCGTCAACCCCGGCGTGGTGGCGGTATTGCTGGGCGCGTTTGGACTGGGCTCGATTCTGTCTTTCGTGCTTGGACGGCGTTTCGGCTGATCGGCGCCCACCGCGTGAGCCATCCGGATCGTCAGTTGGTCGAAGCGGTACTGGCGAACGCGCCCGGCGCGTTCGAGCGGCTGGTGCGCGAGCATCAGGGCTTGTGCTGGCACATTGTCTATCGCATGGTGCGCCACCCCGAGGATGCCCGCGAGCTATGCCAGGACACCTTTCTGCGCGTGTATCGGCATCTTGGGCAATATCGCTACGAAAGCGCGCTCAAGTCCTGGATCGGGCGCGTGGCCTATACCGTGGCGCTGCGCTATCTGGAGCGAAAACGCATTGCGGTGCTCGATGCCGGTGAAGACGAAGACGCTATCGATCCGCTCGAAAACCTGAGCGACGGTTTCGACCTGGAAAGCGCCTATGCCGATAGCGAAGCCTCGGCGCGCCTGCATAAAGCCATCGAGGCCCTGCCCCCGCTGCAGCGCACGCTGCTTACGCTCTATCATCTGGACGAACTGTCCATCGACGAGATCGCCGGCATCACCGGCCTTGCAACCGGCACGATCAAAAGTCATCTGTTCCGCACACGCCTTCGCTTGCGCGAGCAGCTCGAGACTGCATACGGAGTTTCACCATGAACCGCGAACCGCCATCGCCCCACGACGACAGCATGGAACGCGAATGGGCTCTGCAGGAGCAAGCCGTTCGAGCCGAACGGCTCGCGCTGGATACCAGCGAAGATGAGGCATTGCGGCGCTATCGCGCCGTAGCGCAGGCGTTGCGGCGACCGCTCGACGAAGATCTGCCGCTGGATTTCGCCAGCGCGGTGGCGCGGGAAGCGCGCCGCCGTGCGGCAGGCGACATGCGGCTGGAGCTTTATCTCAGCTGGACCTTGCTGGGCGTGCTGGTCGCCATGCTGATCGGGGTCACGTTGCGTTATGGCAGCGCATTGGCGCAGTTTGCACACATCACACTTTCGCAACCGTGGCTGTTGGCCTTGGCGGCATTCTTTGCGCTGCTTGGTGTAGTCAGGCTGCCTCAGCGAAGGCTGGGCTGATGCTCCCGAACGTGGATGTTGGGGTTTGCACCGAATGGCGCTTACTTGAGCCGCAGCCTGCTCCCTCCCCTACGTGTAAGTAGGGGAGGGTCGGGGTGGGGTGAAGCAGCCTCGCGACAAGTTCAAACCATGCAGCAAGCTCGAACAACAGCCCTCCCCTACTGTCGCACGGGAGGGGGCGCATCTTCGCAGACATCGAAATACGCGCTTAAGTAAACACCATCGGGTGCAAACCCCAACGTTTTCGCCGACGCACGCATCACATCAACAGCTTGCGAACCTTCTGCAACGCCGCGATGAACGCATCGACTTCCTCGCGCGTGTTGTAGAACGCCAGCGATGCACGCAAGGTGGCCGGCACGCCGTAGAACTGCATCAGCGGATGCGCGCAATGGTGGCCGGAGCGCACCGCCACGCCTTCCAGATCGAGCAGCGTGGCCATGTCCATGGCTTGCGCGCCTTCGATCAGGAAGGAGATCACCGGTTCCTTCTCTTTCGCTTCGCCAAAGATGCGCACGCCCGGAATCTCGCGCAGGCGCTCGGTGGCGTAGGCCAGCAATGTGTATTCCCACGCGCGGATCGCCTCGAAACCGATCGCCTGGTAGTAGTCGATGGCGGCCCCCACGCCGGCGAAACCGGCGATGTTCGGCGTGCCCGCCTCGAACTTGTGTGGCGCATCGGCAAAGGTCGTGCCGTCGAAGCGCACTTCCCGGATCATCTCGCCGCCGCCGAAGAACGGCGGCATGGCCTGCAGATGTTCGCGTTTCGCCCACAGCGCGCCGGTGCCGGTGGGCGCCAGCATCTTGTGGCCGGTCAGCGCGTAGAAATCGCAGCCGAGCGCCTGCACGTCCACCGGGCGATGCGGCAGCGCCTGCGAGCCGTCGACCATCAGCGGAATGCCGCGCTTGCGGCACTCGCGCGCAATCTCGCGCACGGGGTTCACCGTGCCCAGCACATTGGAGACATGCGCCACGCAAGCGAGCTTCACGTCCGGCGTGAGCAGCTCGAAGAATTTCTCCAGGATCAGCTCGCCGTTCTGGTCGATCGGCGCCGCTTTCACGGTGGCGCCGGCACGCGCAGCCACGAGCTGCCACGGCACAATGTTGGCGTGATGCTCCATCACCGTGGTGACGATCGCATCGCCCGGCTGCAGGCGCGGCAGCGCGTAGCTGTAGGCCACCAGGTTCATCGACTGCGTGGTGCCGGAGGTGAGGATCAATTCATTGCGCGAGGTGGCGTTGATGAAGGCCGCCAGTTTGTCGCGCGCATTTTCATACGCAGCCGTCGCTTCCTCGCCCAACTGGTGCACCGCGCGCGCCACGTTGGCATTGTGCTTGCGATAGTGCTCGTCCACCGCCTCGATCACCTGCCGCGGCTTCTGGCTGGTGTTGGCGTTGTCGAAATACACCAGCGGCTTGTCGTGCACGGTGCGCGACAGCAGCGGGAAATCCGCGCGTATGCGCTGCACGTCGAAATCGGCGGAGAGATGGCGGGGCTTGAGGGTCATGACGGTAGATGCGCGAGCAGCGCGTCGGAGAAATGGTCGCGCAGGGTTTCGTTGGGCAGCGCCGCGAATACCGCGCGGCAGAACGCGGTGGTCAGCAGCGCGCGCGCTTCGGCATGCGGCAGGCCGCGCGAACGCAGGTAGAACAGCGCGCGTTCGTCGAGCTGGCCGACGGTGGCGCCGTGCGCGGCCTTCACTTCGTCCGCGTAGATTTCCAGTTCCGGCTTGGTGTCGATCTCCGCCTGCGCGGACAGCAACAGGTTCTTGTTGCTCAAGCTGGCGTCGCTGCCGTCGGCACCTTCGGCCACCACGATCGCGCCGCGGAACACGCCGCGCGCGCGTTCGTCGGCCACGCCGCGCCAGACGGATTCCGACGCGGTGTTGAGCGCCTGGTGGCGGATCGAAAGCTGGGTATCGACATGCTGGCGACCGCGCAGCACAAACACGCCGCGCGTATCCAGGCGCGCATCGTCGCCGCGCAATTCCGCGTGCAGATCGTGCCGTACCAGGCCACCGCCCAGTTCCAGCACGTGCAGCATGGCCTGCGCCTTGGCGCCCAGGTGCAGGCTGCCATGGCGAATCAGCGTGCTGTCTTCGGCGGCGTTCTGCAGCAACGCGAGCTGCAGCTTGGCGCCGTCGCGCAGCGCGATGTCGCTGACCAGCGTACCCAGGTGCTTGTGCGGCGCCGTGGCTAGATGATGCTCGACCAGATCGAGTTCCGCGCCCTCGCCCAGTTCGATCACGTTGCGCACATGCCATGCGGCGTCGCCTTGCGCCGGTGTTCCCGCAAAGCAGAGATGGACCGGCTTGCCCACGCGCACGCCCGGCGCCACGCGCAACACCACGCCGTCGCCGGCCAGCGCTGCGTTGAGGCGCGCGAACGCGTCGCCTGCTTCACGATAACGGCGGCTGAGTGCGAAACGCAGCGGTTCGGGATCGTTTTCCAATACACGCGAAAGCGGCTGCAGCGACAAACCCGGCGGCAGCGCTTCCAGTCGCGACAGGTCAGCGCGGAACACGCCGTTGACGAACACCAGGCGCGGGCCGTCGATACCGGGCAAGGTCAGCGCATACGGATCGACCGGATGCGACGCCGCCTGCGCATCGCCCAGGGCGAACCGGCGCTGGCCGAGCGCGCGCAACGCGGTGTACTTCCACGCTTCCGCGCGCGTGTCCGGCAAGCCGGCGGCGATGAACGCTTCCAGGTTTTCGCGGCGCGCCGCCTCCAGCCACGCCAGGCCGCTGCCGGCCAGACGCAGGCTGCCGGCTTCGCGCAATGCGTCGATGAAAGGCACGGGTGCCGGTGACTGGCTCATGTGCGCGCCTCGCTCGCCAACACCGGATCGCGATCATTGACCCAGGCGTAACCGTGTTCTTCCAGCTTCAGCGCCAGCGACTTGTCGCCGCTTTCCACGATGCGGCCGTCGGCCAGCACGTGCACGAAATCCGGCTCGATGTAGTCGAGCAGGCGCTGGTAGTGCGTGATCACCAGGAAGGCGCGATCGGGCGAGCGCAGCGCGTTCACGCCCTGCGCCACCTGCTTGAGCGCGTCGATGTCGAGACCCGAATCGGTCTCGTCGAGAATCGCCAGCTTCGGCTCCAGCACGGCCATCTGGAAGATTTCATTGCGCTTTTTCTCGCCGCCGGAAAAGCCTTCGTTGACGGCACGATGCAGCAGCTCGTCGGAGATCTGCATGATCTTCAGCTTCTCGCGCACCAGCTTGAGGAACTGCATGGAATCCAGTTCCGCTTCGCCGCGCTGCCTGCGCTGCGCATTGAGCGCCGCGCGCAGGAAGTAGGTGTTGTTCACGCCGGGGATTTCCACCGGATACTGGAAGGCGAGAAAAACGCCAGCGGCGGCGCGCTCTTCCGGCTCCAGCGCGAGCAGGTCGCGGCCCTGGAAGATCACCGAGCCTTCGGTGACTTCATAGCCGTCGCGACCGGACAGCACATTGCCCAGCGTGGACTTGCCGGCGCCGTTCGGGCCCATGATGGCGTGCACCTCGCCCGGGTTCACGGTGAGCGTGAGGCCCTTGAGAATGTCCTTGCCCTCGACGCGGGCGTGCAGGTTTTCGATCTTCAGCATGTCACTTCAAATCCGCAGAGTTTTTGATGGAACCGGCGCATACATCGCCTTCTTGTGCACCATTCAGCCAAGCTTGCAGTTGCTTGATGCGTTGCTGCGTAAGCTCGGTTTGCGTCTGGCTCACGCACATGGAATAAGCCGAACCGTATTGCGTGGCATCCTCGCCTTTACCCAGTGGGAAGTGCGCGTCAACTTCCGCATCGCGAAATTGCAGCCACAGTTTTTGCGAAGCCTTGAGTTTTTCCAGGAAAACCGGTTGGTCTTTGTACTTGACCAGGATGGCCTTCCACACTTTGTTGAGTTGCTGGTCGGCCTTGGTGAATTCGGAAGCAGCACATGCGTTGAGGCCGGCTTGCGAAGGAGAGTTGTAGCAGGGCACATCGGAAGCAAGCGCGTTGATGGGAAGCGCCAGGGCTAGCAGAAACAGCCAGGGGGTTTTCATTGCACGACTCCTTCGGCTGAGAGAACACAGTTGCCCTTTGCCTTGATGGCCGCATAGAGCGCGTCGGGGGCAAGGTCAATATCGCCCGGCCATGCCACTGCGCCAAGCTCCACATGCACCGCTTCAAACACTGACGATTCGCGCAATGAGCGGAACACGCCTGCCGAATCGCTATTCACCAGCGGCGACATATCGACGGTGCCGGATGTTCCGTCACTGAAACTCACGGCCAACCGGCAAGCTGACATTGGCGTTACCGCCGCCACTCGCTGCAATGCAAGCTCCCTCTCCCCTCCGGGGAGAGGGTTGGGGTGAGGGGCTGGGCTTGCCGTGATGTCTGTAGCCATGAACGTTTTTGCTCTTTGATCTTTGCCAAAAGGTAGGTTCGTCGCGAGATTCGCCCCTCACCCCAGCCCTCTCCCCCGTTATTGATCAAAGATGGGGGAGAGGGAGTAAAGAGCGTCAGCCCACCGCTCCTTCCAGCGAAATCTCCAGCAACTTCTTCGCCTCCACCGCAAACTCCATCGGCAGCTCGCGGAACACCTGCTTGCAGAAGCCGTCGACGATCATCGACACCGCATCCTCCTCGCCGATGCCACGCGAACGGCAATAGAAAAGCTGGTCGTCGGAGATTTTCGAAGTGGTCGCTTCGTGCTCGACGATGGCGCTGGGATTCTTCACTTCCATATACGGAAAGGTGTGCGCACCGCACTTCTTGCCGATCAGCAGCGAATCGCATTGCGTGTAGTTGCGCGCGCCTTCGGCGCCCTTCTCCACCTTCACCAGGCCGCGATAGCTGTTGGAACTCTTGCCCGCGCTGATGCCCTTGGAGACGATCTTGGACTTGGTGCCCTTGCCGATGTGGATCATCTTGGTGCCGGTGTCGGCCTGCTGGCGATGATGCGTAAGCGCCACCGAGTAGAACTCGCCGACCGAGCGATCGCCGCGCAATACGCAGCTCGGGTATTTCCATGTGATGGCCGAACCGGTTTCCACCTGCGTCCAGGAAATCTTGGAATCGTCGCCGCGGCAATCGCCGCGCTTGGTGACGAAGTTGTAGATGCCGCCGCGGCCTTCTTCGTCGCCCGGATACCAGTTCTGCACGGTGGAGTATTTGATCTGCGCTTTTTCCAGCGTGACCAGCTCGACGACGGCCGCATGCAACTGGTTCTCGTCACGCATCGGCGCGGTGCAGCCTTCCAGGTAGGACACGTAAGCGCCCTCTTCCGCGATGATCAGCGTGCGCTCGAACTGGCCGGTGTGGCCGGCGTTGATGCGGAAGTAGGTGGACAGCTCCATCGGGCAACGCACGCCCTTGGGAATGAACACGAACGAGCCGTCGGAGAACACCGCCGAATTGAGCGCGGCGAAGTAGTTGTCGCCCACCGGCACCACGCTGCCGAGATACTTCTGCACCAGCTCGCCGTGTTCGCGGATCGCTTCGCTCATCGAGCAGAAGATCACGCCCGCTTCGGCCAGTTCCTTGCGGAAGGTGGTGCCGACGGAAACCGAATCGAACACCGCATCCACCGCCACGCCGGCCAGCCTGGCGCGTTCGTGCAGCGGCACGCCGAGCTTGTCGTAGGCTTCGAGCAATTTCGGATCGACGTCGTCCAGCGACTTGGGCTTGTTCTTCGGCGAGGCGTAATAGCTGATCGCCTGGAAATCGATCGGCGCGATGTTGAGCTTGGCCCAGTTTGGCATCGGCATCGTGAGCCAGTGGCGGTAGGCCTTCAGGCGCCACTCGGTCATCCACTCCGGCTCGCCCTTCAGCGCGGAAAGCTGGCGCACGATGTCTTCCGACAAGCCGGGCGGCAAGCTGTCCGTTTCGATGTCGGTGATGAAGCCGGCTTCGTAGCGACGGCCGAGCGCGGCGGCGACTTCGGCGTTGTCGCGCAACACGACGGGGCTATCGTTCTCGATGGTCATGATGCTGTCCTGCCTTTCAATTCGGTAAGCGCCACGGAGGCGACGGCCGGCGGCGCGGGGCGCAGCATGTCGGCCAGGCTCATCGTGCGCAGCGCGTTGTCGAGTACGTGGTTGATGCGTTGCCAGCTGCCGCGCACGCCGCACTGGGCTTCGCGTTCGCACTGGCCTTCGCTGAGCGTGCATTCGGTCATGCCGAGCGGCCCTTCGATCGCCTCGACGATGTCGGCCAGGCTGATCTGCTGCGCCGGCCGCGCCAGGCGGTAGCCGCCGTTGACGCCACGGAAGGAGTCCACCAGCCCCGCGTGCCCCAGCGACTTCAGCAGCTTGCTGACCGTGGGCAGTTCCAGGTGCGCCTCCTCGGCGATCTGCGCCGTGCTTACGACGTCGCCCGGGTGCGCGGCGATGCAGGTCATCACCACGGTGGCGTAGTCCGTCAGTCGGCTGACACGAAACATAGGAAAAAGAGGACACCGATTAATCAGGACTGAAATGGTACTGATTAGACACGGAACGGTCAATTGACAGGCAAGTGGCCTGCCCGGCCATTGCTCCATATTGGTGCAATCGATGCACCAAATAGTTCACACGTGAACGCCGCCCGTACCTTCATCAAGCCCCGGAACCGCGCCACCAAGCCATCCGACCTGCCATCCTCCCACTTGGCACGCATTCTGCTGTGTTGCAGCAAACCATCTGGAGCCGTCGCGCATGAAATGGGTTACCGCCATCATCAAGCCCTTTACCCTGGACGACGTGCGCGAGGCACTCGGCGAAGCCGGTGTGCAGGGCATGACCGTGACCGAGGTGAAGGGCTTCGGCCGGCAGCGCGGCCACACCGAGCTGTACCGCGGCGCCGAGTACGTCGTCGATTTCCTGCCCAAGCTGAAGATCGAGATTGCCGTGGCCGACGACCAGGTCGAGCTGGCGATCGAGGCGATCGTCCGCGCGGCGAAGACCGGCAAGGTGGGCGACGGCAAGATTTTCGTAAGCGACCTGGAACAGGTAATCCGCATCCGCACACAGGAAGTGGACGCCGATGCGCTTTGACATGCGTGAATATGGGGAACGGGGGATGATGAGTAAGTATCGACGTGTTTTGCGGCTCGCCGCCGCCGTACTGGCTGCCGGCGTGGCCATGCCTGCCTTGGCCCAAGCAACACCGGCACCGACGCTCAATGCCGGCGACACCGCCTGGATGATCGTCGCCAGCGCCTTCGTGCTGATGATGACCATTCCCGGCGTGGCACTGTTCTACGGCGGCATGGTGCGGACCAAGAACCTGCTGTCGGTGATGATGCAATGCCTGGCCATCACCGCCTTGGTGACCGTGCTGTGGATGGCATACGGCTATTCGCTGGCCTTCAGCACCGAAGGCATGCATGCGGGCGTCACCAACTGGCATTCATTCCTGGGCGCCTTCGACCGCGTGATGCTGGCGGGGCTTACGCCCAACACGCTGTACCAGACGGTGCCGGAAAGCACCTTCGTGATGTTCCAGCTCACCTTCGCCATCATCACGCCGGCGCTGATCATCGGCGCCTACGCAGAGCGCATGAAATTCAGCGCGATGCTGTGGTTCTCCGGCTTGTGGCTCACCCTCGTGTATCTGCCGATCGCGCACATGGTGTGGAGTGGTCCGGGCTCATTGCTGGGCGATCTGGGCGTGCTGGACTTCGCCGGCGGCACGGTGGTGCACATCAACGCCGGCATTGCCGGCCTGGTCGCCTGCCTGGTGATCGGCAAGCGCCGCGGCTGGCCGCATACGCACATGCCGCCGCACAACCTCGGCTACACGGTGGTCGGCGCTTCCCTGCTGTGGCTGGGCTGGTTCGGCTTCAACGCCGGTTCGGCAGTGGCCGCCAACGGCAGCGCGGGCATGGCGATGCTGGTGACCCAGATCGCCACCGCCGCCGCGGTGATCGGCTGGGTGGCGGTGGAGTGGATCATGCACAAGCGCGCTAGCGTGCTTGGCGCGGCCTCGGGCGCGGTGGCCGGCCTGGTGGCGATCACGCCAGCGGCCGGTACGGCGGGGCCTGCCGGTGCGCTGGTGATCGGCTTTGCCGCTGGCGCAGTATGTTTCTTCACCGCCACGCGCCTGAAGCACAAGTTGGGCTATGACGACACGCTGGATGTGTTCGGCGTGCACGCGGTGGCCGGCATCATCGGCGCCCTGCTGACCGGCGTGTTCGCCGCGCCGAAGCTGGGCGGTTTCGATAGCGCCGTCACCTCGCCGTTGCTGCAGTTGTGGATCCAGGCCAAGGGCGTGGGCTTCACCATCGTATGGAGCGGCGTGCTGAGCTGGGTGATCCTGAAGCTGCTGGATCTGGCGGTCGGCTTGCGCGTCGAGCCCGAGCAGGAGCAGGTGGGCCTGGATATCGCGGAGCATGAGGAGCGGGCGTACAACCTCTCGTAACTTGTGGCGCCAACCTGCCAGGATGCGTCCCCTCCCCTGCGAAGTAGGGGAGGGTGGACATCATCGCGAGCTCCAGGCTTCCCGCCTTAAACGGACGCCATTGGCACTAAGCTATCCGCGTGTCCGCAACGAATCCCCCCATGCAAAGCACCACCGACCGCGCTGCGCTCCGTCTCGCCTGGACGCGCGCAACGCTTGGCGACAACGCCCTCCTGCTCGAACCCGCCTCCTCCGACGCCAGCTTCCGCAGCTATTGGCGCACGCATCACCACGGCCGCAGCTGGATCGTGATGGATTCGCCACCGGCACAGGAAGATCCTCGCCCATGGCTGCAGATCGGGCGGCAACTGACCGCGGCCGGCCTGCACGTACCCGCCGTACAGGCGCAGGATCTCGAACAGGGTTTTCTGCTGATCGAGGATCTCGGCACCCGGCTTTATCTGCAGGAGCTCAACGACCACAACGCCGACGCTCTCTACGGCGACGCGATGGATGCCCTGCTGCTGATGCAGACGCGCATGGACCATCGCGATCTGCCGCCGTTCGATCGCGCAGTGCTGCAACGCGGGCTGGAAGTGATGCCGGAATGGTTTCTCGGGCGCCATCTCGCGCACACGCCCGCCTGCGACGAATGGGATGTGCTGGAGGCGGCGTTCAACCTGATCATCCACAACGCGCAGGAACAGCCGCGCTGTTTTGTCCATCGTGACTATCACAGCCGCAACTTGCTCGTGGTCGAGCAGAACAATCCCGGCATCATCGATTTCCAAGGTGCGCTCGCCGGCCCCATCACCTACGACCTGGCGTCCTTGTTGCGCGATGCCTACATCACCTGGCCGCGCGAACGCGTGGAAGCCTGGGTGGAGTCGTACCGCCGGCGCTTGCGCCATGCGGGCGTCATTGGCGGAGACGTCGACCGCCAGTGCTTCCTGCGCTGGTTCGACCTTACCGGCCTGCATCGTCACGTACGCGTGCTCGGCCAGTTCTATCGCCTGTGGTATCGCGACGGCAAACCGGGCTATCTCGCCGACGTGCCGCGCGTCTATCACTACGTGGTATCGGTGGCGCGCAGCTATCCGGAACTTGCCGGCTTTGCCGCCCTGATCGAACGGTATGCCGAAGGCAAGGACCTCACCAAGGTGGCCAGCGCATGAGGCACGCGCTGATCTTTGCGGCAGGGCTGGGCGAACGCATGCGCCCGTTGACCTACCACACGCCCAAGCCTTTGCTGCAGGTACGCGGCAAGCCGCTGATCGCGTGGCACCTGGAAAAACTGGCGGCGATCGACGTGCGCTATGTGGTGATCAACACCTCGCATCTGGCCGAACAGTTTCCGGAAACCCTGGGCGATGGCTCGCAATGGGGGCTGCGTATCCGCTATGCATACGAAGGGTCCGTGCCGCTGGAAACCGGTGGCGGCATGCTCAACGCGCTGCCGTTGCTGGGGCCGGAACCGTTTGTGGTGATCAACGGCGACGTGTGGACGGATGCCGATTTCGCCGCGCTGCCCGTCGAGCCGAAAGGCCTGGCGCATCTGCTGATGGTGGACAATCCGCCACATCATCCGCGAGGCGATTTTGCGCTGGATGAGCAAGGCAAGTTGCACGATGCGGGTGATGGGCGGCTTACGTATAGCGGCATCGGCGTGTATCGGTGCGAGCTGTTGAACGACTGGCGGACGGTCATCGAGCGGCACGATGCAGCGGATGAAGCACCGCCACGCTTCAAGCTTGCGCCGCTATTGCGCGCGGCGATGCAGCGGGGCGAGGTAAGCGGCAGCCATCATCGCGGCGAGTGGACGGATGTGGGTTCGCCGGAACGATTGGCGGCGTTGAACGCGTAGGTCGTATCGGTGCCGTGCCGGTTTCGCATTCACAGCCCGCCATTCCGGCGAACGCCGGGATCCAGTTTAAGGCAACACTGATCAAGTATCGCCGTCGTCATGATGTCTGGAAGGCCCGCAGGATGTGTCGCGTGGCGCCGGGAAGACTGGCCGTCTTGCCAAGCCGCGCGGCGCAGCCTGCGGGCCTTCCAGACACCACCCCATCACTTTGAATTCAATATGTTGGGGCCAGCCCTGCCTGTCCGCATGCCTTCGGTCCGCCGTCTCGACAGACGGCCAGTCTGCCTTCGCCGACGGCCCTGTGGCCTGCGAACAGACAGGGCTGGTGACGACGGCGATACTTGATCAGTGTTGCCTTAAATACGTCGTGCGTAGCACACGAAATATTCTTTTAAGCAGTGTGCTGCGCACGTCATTTTTGACTGGATTGACCAGCTTCGCTGCTGTGGGGCGCCTCGGCGTTCGCCGGAATGACGGCCGCTCTGACATGGCATCCCGAAATTCAACCTACGGCGCACCCGACGCCAGCGGCTTGATCGATACCGGCACAGGTATCGTTGGCGCCGCCTGCGCCTGCTCCTGCGACAATGCCGCATCCTGCGCCTGCTTGGTCATCATGATGATGCTGATGCGCCGGTTGATCGGATCGCCCGGATTGGCCTTGTCGAACGACACCGAATCGGCCAATCCCACCACGCGTGCGATCTTGTCTGCGTCCAGTCCGCCATCCAGCAAGGCGCGCCGCGCGGCGTTGGCGCGATCGGCGGAAAGCTCCCAGTTGCTGTACTGGCTTGCATGGTTGTACGGCGCATCGTCGGTGTGGCCGGAGATGCTGACCTTGTTGGGCGCCTGATCGATGAAGCCGGCCAGCTCGTGCAGGATCGCCACGGTATAAGGCTCCAGCGTGGCACTGCCGGTGGCGAACATCGGGCGGTTCTGCTTGTCGACGATCTGGATGCGCAAACCCTCCGGCGTGATGTCGAGCAGCAGTTGATCCTTGAACGGCGCCAATGCCTGGCTTTTCCCGATCGCGGCACGCAACTGCTGCAGGAGATTTTCCAGGCGCTGTTTTTCGCGCTCGCGCGCCAGCTTCTCCACCTCTGCCGGCGTCACTGGCGTGGCGGCGCGGCGATCTTTCCCCGCACCGTGCGAGATGTCCATGGCGCCGCCGAGCTTGATCATGCTGTCGCTCGCGCCGCCCGGGCCAAGCTTGCCCGGCGGCGCAATCGTCGCCGTACCCGGCGTCATGCTGGGGTTCTTGAAATACTCGGCGATCGCCGCGCGCTGCTGGCGCGTGCCCACGCCGATCAGCCACATCACCAGGAAGAACGCCATCATCGCCGTGACGAAATCGGCGTAGGCGACTTTCCAGGCACCACCATGGTGGCCATGTTTCTTGCGCCGCGCGCGGCGCACCACGACCAGCATGTCGCGACGCGGTTCGCTCACGCGGACGCTCCGGCGCGTGTGGCGTCCTTGAGATGATCCTCGAAATCCTGAAAATTCGGCCGCGTCTGCGGCGACAGCGTCTTGCGCGCAAACTCCACCGAGACCTTCGGGTTGTAACCGCGCAGACAGGCCAGCAGCGCGACCTTCACGCATTCGAACGCCCTGCCGTCTTCGTGCACGCGGCTTTCCATGGCTGCCGCCAACGGACCGACGAACCCATAGCACAGCAAGATTCCCAGGAACGTACCGACCAGCGCGCCGGCAATGTGTTCGCCGATCTGCGAGGTGTCGCCACCCAGCTGCGACATGGTGGTAACGATGCCGAGCACCGCCGCCACGATGCCGAAGCCCGGCAGCGCGTCGGCCATTTTCATCACCGCCAGCGCCGGGGCTTCCGCCTCGTGCTGGTGGGTTTCCAGTTCCACTTCCAGCAACTGCTCCAGCTCGTGCGGATTCATGTTGCCGCCGACCATCAGGCGCAGGCAATCGGTGGTGAACTCGATCAAGTGATGCTCTTTCACCAGGCGCGGATACGCGCTGAAGATGCTGCTGGATTGCGGATCTTCGATATGCGATTCCAGGCCGAGCAAGCCTTGCTTGCGCATCACGCCGAAGATGTCGTACAGCAGCGACAGCAGGTCCACGTAATCCTGCTTGCGGTACTTCGGCCCCTTGAACAGCGCGACGACGTTCTGCAGTGCGCCCTTCACGATCTTCAGCGGATTGGCCGACAGGAATGCGCCGATGGCGCCGCCGCCGATGATCATCAATTCGGCCGGCTGCCACAACGCAAGCATGTGGCCGTGCGAGAGCAGGTAGCCGCCCATGACGCAGGAAAGCACCAACAGGGAACCGATCAGGACAAGCATGGGGACTCCGTTCGGGACGTTAGCGTCCTCCCTGCTTATCGACCGTAGCGGTACAAAATTTAGATCGAACAGTTGTCGCGGTGTGATATAGATCAAACGCAAATTTTTGTCATAGGCGCACCTGTTGCGTCAGCTGCCCCACGTAGACGCGCAAAACAAAAACGGCCCGGTTGCCCGGGCCGTTTTCCATTCGCATGGCGCGATACATTACGGACGGCGCGCCAGTTCCGGATTTTCCTTGGTGACCGGCATCAGGTCCTTCTTCGATACGCCCAGCCACAGCAGGATCGGGCTGGCCACGAAGATCGACGACAAGGTACCCACCAGGATGCCGATCAGCATGGTGATCGCAAAACCGTGCACTGACGGGCCGCCGAAGAAATACAGCGCGGCCATCGCGATGCTGGTGAACAGCGAGGTGATGATGGTTCGCGACAAGGTGCTGTTGATCGAGCGGTTGAGCACTTCTTCCGGATCGGCCTTGCGCGACGAACGGAACAGTTCGCGGATACGGTCGAACACCACCACCTTGTCGTTGATCGAATAGCCGATCACCGCCAGCACCGAGGCTAGCACGGTGAGGTCGAATTCGCGCTGCACCAGCGAAATCACGCCTAGCGTCACCAGCACGTCGTGCACTTCGGTGGCGAGCGCGGCGATCGCGAAACGGCGCTCGAAGCGGATCCACAGGTACAGGCCGATGCCGATGATGACGAAGATCGCCGCGGTGACACCGTCGCTGCGCAGCTGTTCGCCCACCTGCGGACCGACGTAGCTCTTGCCGGCGATGGTGGCGTCCGGACGCGCGGCCTGCAGCGCCTTGGCCACGTCGTTGGAGATCAGGTCGAGGTTGGGCGACTTGCCTTCCTGCAGGACGTAATGCTTGTCGTCCTTGGGCTGGAAGCGGATCGAGACTTGCCGCGTGCCGCCCACGCTTTGCACGACGGCATTGTCGATGCCGCCCTTGCCCAGCGCACTGCGCACGTCTTCCACCGACACGGCCTTGCCGTAGGTGGCGTCCACGCTGACGCCGCCGGTGAAATCCAGGCCATAGTTGAGGCTGCGGGTGGCAAGCAGCGCGATCGAAGCGACCATCAACAGGATGGCGATGCCGATGCTGATCTTGCGCAGCCCCAGGAAGTGGACGTTGGCGTTGTGATTGAAAATTTCCATGGAGCTCTCCGATTACACCGACAGCGTCTTGAGCTTGCGCCCGTGATGGATCAGCGCGGTGATCGCATGAGTAACCGTGACCGACGTGAACATCGATGTGAGAATACCGATCAGCAGCGTTACGCCGAAGCCCTTGATCGGCCCGGAACCCATCGTGGTCAGCGCCAGCGCGGCGATCAAATGGGTGACGTTGGCGTCGAGGATGGTCGCCCAGGCTTTTTCGTAGCCGGCGCGGATCGCCGCCAGCGGCGTGGAGCCGTTGCGCAGTTCCTCACGCACGCGCTCGCAGATCAGCACGTTGGAGTCGATCGCCATGCCCAGCGTCAGCACGATACCGGCGATGCCCGGCATGGTCAGCGTCACACCGATCGCGGACATCACCGCCACCAGGATCACCAGGTTGAAGAACAGCGCCACGTCCGCCACCAGGCCGAACAGCTTGTAGTAGATCGCCGCCGCCAGCAGCACCAGGCCCAGGCCCAGCAGCACCGCCTTGAGACCCTGCTCGATGTTGTCCTGGCCGAGGCTGGGGCCGATCACGCCTTCCTGCACGATGTCCATGCGCGCAGCCAGCGAGCCGCCCTTGAGCATCAGTGCCAGGTCCGACGCCGCCTTGGCACTGGCCAGGCCGGTGGTCTGGAACTTGTTGCTGAACACGCCGTTGATGGTGGCGTAGTTGATCACCTGGTAAGTCGTCTTCGGCGTGCGTACTTCCTTGCCATCGACGATCTTGGTGTCGGTGGTGCTTTCCACGTACACCACCGCCATCGGCTTGCCGACGTTTTCGCGGGTGAAGTCGAGCATCTTGGCGGCGCCGGCCGAGTTCAGCGTCACGTTGACGCTGGGCGAACCGCTCTGCTGGTCGTTGCCCGAGGAGGCATCCACCAGCTCATCGCCGCTGGCGATGATGTTCTTGCTGACCAGGTAAGCAATCGTGTTGTTGGGGTTGTAGTAGAGATGCGCGTCAGGCGGAATATTGCCGGTGCGGACCGCGTCCGATACCGCCTGGTCACCCACCCAATCCCTGCCATTGAAACGTGCTTCGCCCAGGCCCGCCACGTATTGCAAGGTGGCAGTCGCGCCGATCACCTTCTTCGCCTCGGCCGGGTCCTGCACGCCGGCCAGCTCGACCGAGATGTGGTCCTCGCCCTGCGCCTGGATGATCGGCTCGGACACGCCCAGTGCGTTGATGCGGTTGCTCAGCGTGGCCAGGTTCTGGCGGATCGCGTTGACCTGCAGGTCGCGCAGCTTGTCCGGCTTGATGCTGGCATTGAGCACGAAGCGGTCGCCGGTGCTCGCGCCGTCCGTCACGGCCAGGTCGGTGTATTCGCCGGCGATCGCATCGCTGGCGGCGGTGCGGTCGGCGGCGGAGTTCACCACTACGCTTACGCCCTGCCCGCGCGTAGCGTTGCGCGAGACGGAGATGAAGGGAATCTTCTTGTCCTTCAGCAGCGCGGCGATGTCCTGCGTATAGCGGTTTTCCTGCCGGTCGATGATGTCGTTCTGGTCGACCGCCATCAGGAAGCGCACGCCGCCCTGCAGGTCCAGGCCCAGCGGCATGGCGCGGCCACCGATCACGGACAGCCAGCGCGGCACGGTGGATTCCAGGTTGAAACCGATGTTGTAGTTCTCGCCCAGGGACGCCTTCAGCGCATCGGCCGCGTTCTTTTGCAAATCGCCATTGGCAAAACCGATCACGATGTAATCGCCGCGCGTAACGTCATGCTTGAGGCTTTCATTGACGTACGGAAGCTTGGCTGCCTGCAGCGCGGCGATAACCTTCTGCTGCACCGACGGATCGAGCGTGGTGCCTTGGGCCGGCGCGACCTGCACCGCCTGCAGCGGCGGATAGGCGTTGGGTAGCGCGTACAGGATGCCCGCCACCAGTACGATGGCAACCAGAAAGTATCTCCAGCGGGGAAAATCGCTCATGCCTTGCATCCGGATGAACCGCGGCGGCGCGCCGCGGATAACGTGAATAAATAAGTTGGAAAGGATTGCCTGGCGATCAGGACGATTTCAGCGTGCCCTTGGGCAGCACCTGCTGAACCGCGCCCTTTTGCAGCTTCACCTTTACGTTCGGCGCAATCTCGACCGTGATGAAGGTCTCGCCCACGTCTTCGACGCGGCCGGCGATGCCGCCATTGGTGACCACTTCGTCGCCCTTGGCCAGGGCCGACACCATCTGGCGATGTTCCTTCTGCCGCTTCATCTGCGGTCGGATCATCATGAAATACATCAGGCCGAACAGCGCGATCATCATGATCAGCATGGGCAGGCCACCACCGGCCGCTCCTGGCGCTGCCTGCGCCAGTACGAAATTCGTCGAAAGAATCATCTGCTTATCCCGCAAGTTGTGGCTGCGACTGGAGTTTTTGCCGCAAGCCCAATAAAAGACGTCGGATTATGCCATGCACCCCGGTGCTATGCACGGCGCGCAAGGCCCGGGCAGTCCGAAGTACCGCCTCTCTGACAACAGCGGACTGGCAGGGTTTCGTTAGGGCCTGTTTACCCGATTGGCGTAGCTCGCCAATCGGGTAGACAGGCCCTAGTCCGCCGCACCGCGCCGCTGGGCGTAGAAGGCCGCCACGAAGTCCTCCAGCGAGCCGGCCGCGATGGCCTCGCGCAGCCCGGCCATCAGGCGCTGGTAGTGATGCAGGTTGTGGATGGTGGCGAGCTGGCTGCCGAGGATTTCGTTGCAGCGATCCAGGTGGCGCAGGTAGGCGCGGCTGAAGCCCTGGCTGCAGGCGTAGCACGCGCAGCCTTCCTCGATCACGCGGGTGTCGTTGGCGTACTTGGCATTGCGGATGCGCAACGTGCCCTGCGAGGTGAACAGGAAACCGTTGCGCGCATTGCGGGTGGGCATCACGCAGTCGAACATGTCGATGCCGCGGCGGACAGCCTCGACGATGTCCTCCGGCCGGCCCACGCCCATCAGATAGCGTGGCCGGTCCTGGGGCAGCAGCGGCACGGTGGCATCCAGCGTGTGATTGCGCTCCGCTTCCGGCTCGCCCACCGCCAGCCCGCCCACGGCATAGCCGTCGAAGCCGATCTGGATCAGCCCTTCGGCCGAGCGCCGGCGCAGGTTTTCGTAGACGCTGCCTTGCACGATGCCGAACAGCGCGTTCGGATTTTTCAGATCATCGAAGGCGCGGCGCGAGCGCTCCGCCCAGCGCAGGCTCAGCTCCATCGATTCGGCGGCGATGTTTTCCGTGGCCGGATACGGCGTGCATTCGTCGAAGATCATCGCGATGTCCGAATCGAGCACGGTCTGGATGCGCATCGATTCTTCCGGCGACAGGAACACCTTGGAGCCATCCACCGGCGAGGCAAAGGTCACGCCCTGTTCGGTGATCTTGCGCTTGTGCGCCAGCGAGAACACCTGGAAGCCGCCCGAATCGGTAAGGATCGGCTTGTTCCAGCCGATAAAGCGGTGCAACCCGCCGAACTCGCCGACGATATCCAGCCCCGGCCGCAGGAACAGGTGAAACGTGTTGCCGAGGATGATCTCGGCGCCGACCTCGCGCAGGTCGCGCGGCGTCATGGCTTTCACCGAGCCATACGTGCCCACCGGCATGAACGCCGGCGTTTCCACGCTGCCGCGATCGAAGACGAGACGGCCGCGGCGTGCGCTGCCATCGGTGGCGAGGAGATCGAAGTGCATGGAGGTCATGGGAGCAGGAGCCGTTGTTTGGTTATGGCGTAAATCGGGAATCGTCAATCGTAAATCGTGGCAAGCGGGTCTCAGCAACTTTCGGGACCGCTCTAACGATTGACGATTCCCGATTTACGATTCACGCCGAACCACCAGGCAAGATCAACATCGCATCCCCATAAGAGAAAAACCGATACCGCTCCTGCACCGCATGCCGGTAGGCATCGAGGATGAACTCCCGGCCCGCCAGCGCCGATATCAGCATCAGCAAGGTCGACTGCGGCAGATGGAAATTGGTGATCAGCCCATCGATGCTGGTGATGCGGTAGCCAGGGAAGATGAAGATCTGCGTTTCGCCTGCAAACGGGCGCAATTCACCGTTCACCGTGGCGCTTTCCAGCGCGCGCACCACGGTGGTGCCGACCGCGATCACGCGCCCGCCGGCGCGGCGCGTCCGCTGGATCTGCTCGACCAGGCTCGCGCCTACGTTCAACCATTCGCGGTGCATCTGGTGATGGGCAAGGTCGTCCGTGCGCACCGGCTGAAACGTGCCCGCCCCTACGTGCAGGGTGACGTAGCCGAAATCCACGCCGATATCGCGCAACTGCTTGAGCAGCGCCTCGTCGAAATGCAGCCCGGCCGTTGGCGCTGCCACGGCGCCGGGTTCGCGCGCGTACACGGTCTGGTAGCGCTCCAGATCGCTGGCGTCCGCATGCCGCGCGATATACGGCGGCAATGGCATCTCCCCCAACTTCGCCAGCAGGCGCTCCAGCGGCTCGGGTGATTCGAAACGCAGGCGAAAAAAGCTTTCGTCGCGCCCCAGCACGGTGGCATGGCTGCCATCGGCCAGGATGATCGCCGTACCTTCGCGCGGCTTCTTGCTTACTCCCAGTTGCACGGTGGCTTCGTGCGCGCCGGTCACGCGCTCGATCAGGATTTCCACCGCGCCGCCGCTCGGCTTCTGCCCATACAGGCGCGCCGGCAGCACGCGGGTGTCGTTGAACACCAGCAGATCGCCCTTGCGCAGCAGCGAGGGCAAGTCGCGGAACATGCGGTCCTGCCAGGTACGCGTGGGCACGTTGAGCAGCAACAGGCGGCTAGCGCTGCGTTCGGCCAGCGGCGCCTGCGCGATCAGTTCTGGCGGTAGGTCGAAGTTGAAATCGGATTTCTTCACGGTGCTGGCGGACGGATAGCGTGGGGCCGGGTCGGGTGGGGAGGCGCGCATTATTGCGCATCGACGCCCGCTACCCCCGTCTTTCAGCATTTTGCGATTCTCGGGCCAGCCAGGCGCCATTCGTGCACAATCCACGTCCAGCAACGGGCCTGCGCCCGAAGCGCCTTCCATGCCGAAAGCACAAGGAACGCCCATGCCTCGTTACGCCCTTCCCTGCTGGCTCGCCATGCTTGTCGCGCTGTGCGGCACCAGCTGCCTGGCGCAGACCGCCACGGCCTATCCGCACGAACAGGCCGATCTGCACGCCCTGGCCAACGCGCCGGACGAAGCCCAATTGCGCGAGACCATCACCACGCTGGTCGGCTTCGGCACCCGCCACACGCTTTCCGACACCACTTCGCCCAAGCGCGGCATCGGCGCGGCGCGGCGCTGGGTGCAATCGCGTTTCCAGGCCATTTCGCACGACTGCGGCGGCTGCCTGGAGATCGTCACGCCGTCTCAGACCGTTACCGGCAAGCGCATTCCCAAGCCCACCGAAGTGATGGACGTGGTGGCGATCAAGCGCGGCAGCAGCGATCCGCAGCGGGTGATCGTGATGACCGGCCACCTGGATTCGCGCGTCAGCGACGTGATGAACGCCACCAGCGATGCGCCCGGCGCCAACGACGATGCCTCCGGCGTCGCCGCGCTGATCGAGGCCGCGCGCCTGCTGTCCAGGCAGGACAACCGCGCCACCCTGGTGTTTGCGGCGCTTTCCGGCGAGGAACAAGGGCTGTATGGCGGCAAGGTGCTGGCCGACTACGCCAAGGCGCAGGGCTGGCAGGTAGAGACCGATCTCAACAACGACATCGTCGGCAACAGCCGTGGCCAGAATGGCGTGCGCGACAATACCGTCGTGCGCGTCTTCAGCGAAGGCACGCGCAGCACGGAAACGCCCGAGCAGGCCAAGGCGCGCAACTACTTCGGCGGCGAAGTCGACTCGCCTTCGCGCAACGTTGCGCGCTACATGGCCACGCTTGCCGATCAATACCTGCCCGACTTGCACGTACGCATGATCTACCGCACCGACCGCTACGGCCGCGGCGGCGACCAGGTACCGTTCCTGGAAGCCGGCTATCCCGCCGTGCGCGTCACGGAAGGCCACGAGGATTACACGCATCAACACCAGGACCTGCGCGAAGAACACGGCGTTAAATACGGCGATACGATCGATGGCATCGATTTCCGCTACCTGGCGCGCGTTACCGCCTGGAACACCATCACCATGGCATCCCTCGCGCGCGCGCCAGCACCACCGTCGCATATCGCCGTCAGCGGCGCCGTGGCGACCGACACCACGCTGAGCTGGCAGAAGGTACCTGGCGCGGCGGGTTACCGCGTGCATTGGCGCGACACCACGGCGCCGCAGTGGCAATACAGCCGCAACGTGGGCGACGTCGATCGCTACATGCTGAAGGATGTGGTGATCGACGATTGGTTCTTTGGTGTTTCGGCGGTATCGGCCGACGGCTATGAAAGCCCGGTGGTGTTTCCGGGCGATGCGGGGAGTTTTGCTTCGCCTGCGGCGCGATGAAAAAAAGGCCGCCTCGTCGAGGCGGCCATCCCAGCCTACGCGCATCATCCCTTTACGCACAGCACCTGCCGCAGCGTGTGCAGCACTTCCACCAGGTCCGTCTGCGCAGCCATCACCGCATCGATCGACTTGTACGCCGCCGGCGACTCGTCGATCACGCCCGCATCCTTGCGGCACTCCACATGTGCCGTGGCGGCTCGATGCTGTGACAGCGTGATGTTCTGCCGCGCAGCCGTACGGCTCATCACGCGTCCGGCACCATGGCTGCAGCTATGGAAGCTGTCCGGGTTGCCCTTGCCACGCACGATGTAGCTGCGCGTGCCCATGCTGCCCGGAATGATGCCCAGCTCGCCCTCCCTGGCGCTCACCGCGCCCTTGCGCGTCACCAGCAACGATTCGCCAGCGTGCGTTTCACGTTGCACATAGTTGTGATGGCAGTTCACCGCCAGCCTATCCAACTGGAACTTCGGCAAGCGATGGCGCATCTCGTCCAGCACACGCTCCAGCATCGCCTCGCGGTTGTGCCGGGCGTAATCCTGCGCCCAGGACACCGCTTCCACGTAATCCTCGAACAGCGGCTCGCCTTCCAGGAAGAACGCCAGGTCCTTGTCCGGCAGGTGGAAGCCAAGCACGCGATGCGCCAGCTCTTCGCGCGCACGCTCGATGAAGTACGTGCCGATCAGGTTGCCGGTGCCACGCGAACCGGAGTGCAGCATCACCCAAACCGCATTTGTCTCGTCGAGGCATATTTCGATGAAGTGGTTGCCGCCGCCCAGCGTGCCAAGCTGCTTGTCCAGCTTGTCGGTGCGAATGCGGCGATGCTTGGCCTTGATCGCCTGCAGCCGTTCGTAGAGCCCCGACCCAGCCAGGCGCGTTTCGATGCTCGCCGGCATGCGGTGGTGATCGCCACCACGTCCGTTGCCGACCGGCACGCCGCGCTCGATGCTCGAACGCAGCTGCGCCAGATTGTCCGGCAGGTCTTTCGCCTGCAGCGTAGTACGCACCGCGGCCATGCCGCAGCCGATATCCACGCCGACGGCAGCCGGAACGATCGCGCCGCGCGTCGGAACCACCGAACCCACGGTGGCGCCCTTGCCAAGATGCACGTCCGGCATCACCGCCACCCACGGGCCGACGAACGGCAGTGTGGCAATGTTCTGCAATTGGCGATGCGCCTGCTCTTCCAGCGGCACGCCGCGCACCCAGCCTTTGATGGGCGTGGCGCCGCCTTCGGCGTGCAGCAGTTGGTATTGGGATTGCGTTTCCATTTTTTCGTTTCCCTATTCGGCCTGCTTGATAATCCGTCACGCCGACAGACCATTCGTGCGTGACGCTTATTCCGAAAATGGCGGGCGCAAGACACTCTCCCTCCTTGGATAATCGGCGCATAAATCATCAAGGCCGATTAAAAAATCTCTTTATGCATACAGAGATAAAACCGATCCATTGCCGCCCGCACCGAAGCACCCAGGTGCAGCGCACATGCGCCTGTAGCAGCCGCGCCCTTTGCCTCGGCGCGGGCCCGCACCGGGTGCTTCAGAGCGGAAAAGATATTCCGCAGACCGGATTCACAATGCGTTGCCGCATGACCATTCCTTGCGAACGCCAAAAACAAGACGCCCCCGGGTGTGGCGACCCGAGGGCGTTCGCGTTGCCTCGGGAGATCGGGGTGACCGATCTCCGCGAGAGAGTCGGTCAATCGATGAAAAACATGGGCAGATGCCGTCCACCCTGCGCGCACGGCAGCACATCGCGATTCCTGCGCGACGGCAAACCGATTTTGGCGAAGTGGTGAAGCATGATTGAACCCTTGAATAAATCGCCGGCATTGGCGAAGGACGCGAACATTACGTTAGGTTTATTTTCAATGCAAGCGTTTTTCGGCTAGGAATATTTCCTAACGCAACGATGACAGCTTAAATAATGCAACTACAACCAGCCTTTCTGCCGCGCCAGCCGATATGCCTCGATGCGATTGGCGGCACCCAGCTTGCCAATGGCGTCGGATAAATAGTTGCGCACCGTGCCGTGCGAGAGATTGAGCTTGCTGGCGATGTCGCCGGCAGACTGGCCTTCGCCGGCCAGCCGCAACACCTGCCGCTCGCGATCATTCAAGGGATCGGCTTCCGACCAGGCTTCCAACGCCAGCTGCGGATCGATCGAACGGCCACCGCGATGCACCATGCGCAGCGCTTCGGCAAGGTTTTCCGCGGGCGCGTCCTTCAGCAGGTAACCCGACACGCCCGCATCCAGCGCGCGGCGCAAGAAGCCAGGACGCGCGAAGGTGGTGACGATGACGCACTTCACCGGCAGCTCGTGCCGGTGAATGCGCTGCGCCAGCTCGAGCCCGGTGATGCCGGGCATTTCGATGTCGGTGACCAGCACGTCGGGTTTCAGTCGCTGCACATCGCGCCAGGCGGTTTCGCCGTCGGGTGCGGAACCGAGTACTTCGATATCCGATTCCAGGTTCAGCAGCGCAGACAGCGCGCCGCGCACCATGGCCTGGTCTTCCGCCAGCAGCACACGGATCATGCGGCGCTCCCGGCCAGACGGCTTTCGGCAGGCGCCTCGGGCCAAACCAACGCCTTCTGCGCCCGCAACGGCACGCTAATCAGCACGCGCGTGCCGCGGCGCGGCGGCGAATCGACCTGCAGGCTGCCGCCGATGGCGCGCACGCGCTCGCACATGCCGCTCATGCCGTTGCCGTGCGCAACGAGTCCGCCTTTTCCGTTGTCGCTGATCTGCATGTCCAGTTTTTCTTCCGTGCGGACAAAGCGCACGCCGGCCTCGGTGGCATCGGCATGCCGGTGGATGTTGGTCATGGCTTCGCGAATGACCAGCGCAAGCGTGCGCTCGACGTCCTGCGGCAGTGCATCGGGCAATGCGCCGTAATCCAGGTGCACCGCGGACGATTCCAACAGCAACCGCGCGGAAGCCAGCTCCGCGGCAAGATCGGTGGAGCGGATGCCGGTGACCGCGGCGCGCACTTCCGCCAGCGCGTGGCGGGCGACGCGTTCGGCTTCCTCCAGCTCGCGCCGCGCGGCGGCGCTGTCGCGATCGAACAGCTTGCGCGAAAGCTCCAGCTTCAGAGTGATCAGCGACAAGGTATGCCCGAGCAAGTCATGCAGATCGCGTCCGATGCGCTCGCGCTCCGCCGTCGCGGCCAGGCGGCGCACCTCCTCCTGCGACAGACGCAAGGCGGCATCGCGCTCGCGGTTCTTGATCTCGACGAAGATGACCGTGCAGATGATGAGCGTCATCACCGGTATGGAAATAAGCATGGTGCCCGGATAGCCGGCCCACCACGCGCAACCGATGTAGGCGGCATTGGTAAGCAGCAGCAGGCCGATGCGCGCACGGTAGCTCGCGCGCCATTTCGTCAGCATGGTGCAGCTGAAGACCAGATAGCTCAGGCCGCTCGGATACCAGCGCAAGGTAAGCAAGGTGAGGCTGGCGACGGCAAACGCATAAAAATGGATGTAGCGGCAGGAAACGAAATGCGCCTTGAGGTATAGCAGCAGGAAAACCGGATAGGTCGCCAGCGTAAACATCAGCCAGTGCAACGTATAACCTTCGCTATCGAGCAGCGGCGTAAGGAAAATCCAGAACGACCACAGCAGATGGATGGCCCAGGGCGACTTGCCGCGCCGCGTGTCCTCTCGCGCACTGGAATCCTGCGCCGGCACAAACCACAGGCGGATGGCATTCGTGATGGTCATGGCCGCGCACCTCGCGCAATGAGTTTCCCCGGCGACATCCTACTTCAGGATGCTCTGATTTAATCCACCGCAGGCTGCAGCGGCCCTGTGACTCCGCATAGCTTCGGTCCATCGTCTCGACGATGCGCCAGTCGGCCTTCGCCGATGGCCCTGTGCTCTGCGAACGCACAGGGCCGCTGCGACCTACGCTGAATTAATCAGAGCATTCTTCAACCATAGCGCCGCAGCCTGCGCGCGGCGAGTAAGAAAAACACCGCCGCGAACCCCACCAGCATCGCGACATGCTTCATCGCGCCGGAGTGCCCCATGTCCAAGGCAGCCAAGCCCAGCTGATGCAGGTGATAGCTCGGCCAGACCGGCGCGAGCTGCTGCAGCACTTTCGGCAGCATGCCAAGCGGCACCCACAAGCCGGAGAGGAACGACATCGGCAGATACACCATGTTCAACAGGCCGGGCGCACCCTGCCCTTTGATCAAAGTGCCGATCAGCATGCCCAGCGCGCAGAACGGCAGCACGCCCAGCACGCCCGTCAGCAACAGCAGGCCAGCCTGTGATAGCGACAGCGTGACGTGGCCCAGCGCCAGACCCATCGCGAGCAGCAGCAAGATCACCACCGCCGCCGCCATCATCGCCATCAGCATCTTGCCGAGCAGATAGGCGCCGGGCGGCATCGGCAGGGCGCGTTTGTAAGTAAGCAAGCCACCGTCGCGCTCCATCGCCAAAGACACGCCGAAGCCGAACAGGCCGGGGCTCATCACACCGAACACGCCATAGCTCACCAGCAAATAGCGCGCTGCATTCGCGCCTTCGGCGTGGCCCATAAGGATGCCGAACAGCAAATAGAACATGCTGGGAAACAACATGATGGGCAACATGAAAGCCGGCGCGCGCATGTAGCGCAGGCATTCGCTACGCGCTTCGGCCAGGTACGCGCCGATCACGCGCTGCGTGCTCATGCCCTCGACAGGGTTTGCGGCGGCGGGAATCGATACGCTGTTCATCATGCCAACTCCGGTTCGGTGGTCGCTTCGCGCGTCAATTCGGTGAATGCTTCGGCCAGGCCGGCGCGCTGCACCTCCAGTTCGGTGAGCGACATATCCGCGTCCAATAGCCGCCGCAACACGTTTTCCGGCGCACTGGTGTTGATATGCAGACGCGCGCCCTCGCGTTCGGCGGATGCCACCTGCGGCCACTCGGACACCGCCGCCGCATCGAGATCGGTAAGGCAGCGAATGCGCGACAGCGGTACCTGCCCGCGCAGCGCATCGACGCTGCCCTCGCTTACCACGCGTCCTTTGGCCACCACCACGACGCGCTGCGCCAAGGCTTCGGCTTCTTCCAGGTAATGCGTGGTGAGCACCACCGAGCAACCCTCGGCGACCAGGGCGCGCATGGCGCTCCACAGTTTGCGGCGTGCGTCGATGTCCATGCCGACGGTGGGTTCATCCAGAAACACCAACTCGGGCCGGCCGCACAGCGCCAGCGCAAATTGCACGCGTCGTTGCTGGCCGCCCGACAGCTTGCCGTAAGGCCGCTTCAACAAGTCGGCGACGCCGGCAAGCGCGGCGCTTTCTTCCAGCGGGCGCGGATGCGGGTAGTAGCTGGCCACCAATCGCAATAGCTCGCCCACGCGCAACGTGGGCGGCAACATGGCCGACTGCAGCATCACGCCGATGCGGCGGCGCGCATCGATCTGCTGCGGGTCCATGCCGAATAACTCAGCCCGGCCGCCATCCGGCCGGATCAGGCCGAGCAGCAGGCCAATGCTGGTGCTTTTGCCGGCGCCGTTGGGACCGAGCACCGCCAACAGTTCGCCGCGCTGCAACACAAGATCGACGCCGTCCAGCGCCACAAGATGTCCGTAATGTTTCACAACGCTGCAAAGACGGGCCACCACATCGGTTTTCGGTTGCATATTCACTCTCCTTGCACTGCAGCGTAGGGACGGCAAGCCTATTTCTGCAGTTGTCCGCGTCAGTGATCGGATATGACAGCCGTCATCCTTGGGGGTACCGCCGCCCTGCCCCAGCGGTTATCCTGATGCCCGAAACGCCAGCGGTTTCCCCATACGCGGCTAGTGCGAACGGGCGCAGCGCCCCGGGTTTTCGAACCCCCACGCACGAAAAACATCCTGCCGGCCTGCTTCGCGATTGGGTGCGCGAGGCGCCGTCAGCTTCGAGGAGAGTAGTGATGGGTGTCATCGATCAGTTGCGCGAACTGCGCGAATTTGGCGGCAAGCCGCGAACCACCGGCCTGGACGACGCCAGCATCGAGCGTATGGCCGCGCTGGACCCGCAACTTGCGCAGGCCGTTGCCGACGCCGTCGCGCGCCACCGCGAGCTGCGCAGTGAACTCGGCGATTTCCTGAAACTGGACGAAGCCGAGCAGATGACGCAGGCGCAGCGCGACTTCGTGAATTTCTATCCGGACGATGCCGTCAATCCGTATGTGCCGGCAGCAGCGCGCGGCCCGTGGATCGTCACGCTCAAAGGCGCGGTGGTGCACGACAACGGCGGCTACGGCATGTTGGGTTTTGGCCACAACAATGCCGGTATCGACGCGGCGCTGGCGCGTCCGCAAGTGATGGCCAACGTGATGACGCCGAGCATTTCGCAGATGCGCTTTGCGCAGGCGATGAAGCGCGAGCTGGGCCGCCATCGCGGCAACAATCCGTACACGCGCTACCTGTGCCTCAATTCCGGCTCGGAATCGGTAGGCCTGGCCTGCCGCATTGCCGACGTGAACGCCAAGCTGATGACCGATCCGGGCGCGCGCTACGCCGGACGCACGATCAAGCGCCTGGCCGTGAAGGGCGCATTCCACGGCCGTACCGATCGTCCTGCGCTGTATTCGGATTCTTCACGGCGCGCCTACGTGCAGCACCTGGCGAGCTATCGCCATGAAGATTCAGTGCTGACGGTAGCGCCCTACGACATTGCCCAACTGGAAGCCGCCTTCGCCGATGCGGACAAGCATGGCTGGTTTATCGAGGCGATGTTCCTGGAACCGGTGATGGGCGAAGGCGACCCGGGCCGTTCGGTGACGCAGGCGTTCTACCAGGCGGCGCGCGAATTGACCGAATCGCACGGCTCGCTGCTGCTGGTCGATTCCATCCAGGCAGGCCTGCGTGCGCACGGCGTGCTGTCGATCATCGACTACCCCGGCTTCGAAAAGCTGGCTGCGCCGGATATGGAAACCTTCTCCAAGGCACTCAACGCCGGCCAGTATCCGCTCTCGGTGCTCGCCGTCACCGACCGTGTGGCGGGGCTGTACCGCAAGGGCATCTACGGCAACACCATGACCGCCAACCCGCGCGCACTGGACGTGGCGCTAGCCACGCTGGACCAGCTCACCGACGAGGTGCGCGCCAACATCCGCGCCCGCGGCAAGGAATTCGTCGACAAACTCAACACGCTGAAAGACGAACTGGGCGGCCTGATCACCAAGGTGCAAGGCACCGGCCTGTTGTTCTCCTGCGAGCTGGCGCCGCAGTTCAAGTGCTACGGCGCGGGCTCCACCGAGGAGTACCTGCGCGAGCGCGGCATCGGCGTGATTCACGGCGGCGCCAATTCGCTGCGCTTCACCCCGCACTTCAAGATCACCAGCGCGGAAGTGGACATGGTCATTGCGCACGTGCGGCATGCATTGCTGGAAGGGCCGCGCAAGAGCGAGGCGCAGGCGGCCTGATGCCGCTCGCCCCGCTACGCAAGCAACCATAGGCGGGGATGCAATCCCAGCATTCCGAACCCGGGAAAGCTGGGATTTCATCCCAGCCTGCGATGCCGCCTGGATTGATATGGGCCGGCCCCGTTCCCCTGCTTCTTAACAAGGCATAGACTGCCCCGGCCGGTACCGCCACCGGTCATAACTTCAGGAGGAAGCATCATGTCCACGCGTCTGAACGTGTTCGTCGCGAGCGCCGCACTGGTTTTTGCCAGCGCCGCCTTCGCCGCTCCAGCAAGCAAGCCGCTTACTTCGTCGCAGCAGAAAATGGCCGACTGCAGCCACGCCGCCAAAGGCAAGACCGGCGCCGACTACCAGGGTGCCGTCAGCAGCTGTATGAAAGGAAACACCACGGCCGCAGCGCCCAGCAAAATGACCTCGCAGCAACGCATGTCCGCCTGCGCCAAGGAAAACGCGGGCAAGAAAGGCGCTGATTACAAGACGGCCGTCAGCGCATGCATGAAAGCGCATTGACGGCCTGAGCAAATCTCGCTGAAGTTTGAAGCGCCGCCCGCGGGCGGCGCTTTTTTTGTTTCCGGCTATGCTTGCCGTTACCTGAGTTCCGCATGGCCGGCCATGAAAATCGTCGAAGTCCGCCACCCCCTCATCCAGCACAAGCTCGGCCTGATGCGCCGGGCCGGCATCAGCACCAAGGAATTCCGCGAACTGGCCGCCGAGGTCGCCTCGCTGCTGACCTACGAAGCCACCAAGGACCTGGAAACCGTCGAAGCGCAGATCGAAGGCTGGGCCGGCCCCGTGCACGTGCAGCAGATCAAAGGCAAGAAGATCACCATCGTGCCGATCCTGCGCGCGGGCTTGGGCATGCTGCCCGGCGTACTGGAGTTGATCCCCTCGGCGAAGGTGAGCGTGGTCGGCCTGCAGCGCGATGAACAGACTCTGCAGCCGATTACTTACTACGAAAAGCTGACCGGCCGCATGGATGAACGCATCGCGCTGATCGTCGACCCGATGCTGGCCACGGCAGGTACGCTGGTGGCCACGGTGGACATGCTCAAGGCGGCCGGATGCAAGCGCATCAAGGGGCTGTTCCTGGTGGCCGCGCCGGAAGGCTTGAAGCGGATCGAGGCGACACATCCGGATATCGAAATCTACACCGCTGCGATCGATGAGCGGCTCAATGAGCACGGCTACATCCTGCCCGGGCTGGGCGATGCCGGTGACAAGATTTTTGGTACCAAGCAGCTGCCAGCGTAACCCCAAAGGCTGGCATGCAATCCCAGCATCAGCACCTACCCGCACCTACCCGCGGCTACGTACGACGGGCAAACCGGTCCGTCGCCTCCACCAATTCATGCGCGATCCCCGGCTCGAACGCCGAATGCCCCGCATCCTGCACCACGTGCAGGCTTGCTTCCGGCCACGCGCGATGCAGGTCCCACGCGCTGCGCATCGGGCAGACCACGTCGTAACGCCCCTGCACGATCACCGCCGGGATGCGGCGAATGCGATCAACGTTGCGCAACAGCTGATCATCGTGCTCGAAAAAACCGCCATTCACGAAGTAATGGCATTCGATGCGCGCGAACGCCAAGGCGAATTCATCTTCACTGCTACCATGGATATACGCGTCGTCCTGGTACAGGAAACTTGTCGCACCTTCCCACACCGACCACGCGCGCGCCGCGTTCAGGCGCACCTGCGGATCGGGGCTGGTAAGCCGGCGGTGATAGGCGCTCATCAGGTCGCCTCGCTCGGTCTCGGGGATTGCGGCCAGGTAGGCTTCCCACGCATCCGGATATAGCGCATCGCAGCCACGCTGGTAGAACCATTCCAGCTCCCAGCGGCGCAGCATGAAGATGCCGCGCAGCACCAGCTCCGTGACCTTGTCCGGATGCGTCTGCGCGTAAGCGAGCGATAGCGTGGAACCCCACGAACCGCCGAACACCTGCCAGCGCGCAATGCCCAGGTGTTCGCGCAGGCGCTCGATGTCGGCAACCAGGTGCCAGGTGGTGTTATCGGTCAGCTCCGCATGCGGCGTCGATTTGCCGCAGCCGCGTTGATCGAACAGCACGATGCGATAGACCGAGGGATCGAAGAAACGCCGGCATTTGGGATTGGTGCCACCACCCGGGCCGCCGTGCAGGAACACCACCGGCTTGCCCTTCGGGTTGCCGCTCTGCTCGTAATAGAGCGTATGCAGGTCGGAAACCTTGAGCCGGCCGACATCGTAGGGCTCGATTTCGGGATACAAGCTGCGTCGATGCTGGGACATAGGCATGGGCGATCCAGAAGGGAATGCACATGGTACGTAGGCTGGCATGACAATCCCAGCATCGGAACGTCCACGGAAGCTGGGATTTCATCCCCACCTACATTTGGCATCTTCGTCTATGCGCTCAGGCAAACAACTTGCCGGGATTCAAGATTCCGTTCGGGTCGAACACCGCTTTCACACCGCGCATCAACGTGATCTCCGCCGCACTGCGCGTGCTTTCCAGATACGCACGCTTCACCAGCCCGATACCGTGCTCGGCGGAAATGCTGCCGCCATGCCGCTGCAGCGTCTGCGCCAGCAGCTTGGTGACGTGCTCGCATTGCGCGATGAAATCCGCATCCGAAAGCGACGATGGCTTGAGCACGTTGATATGCAGGTTGCCATCGCCGATATGCCCGAACCACACGACTTCCATCTGCGGATAGGCTTGCACCAGCAAGGCCTGAATCTCCTGCAGGAAGCCAGGCACAGCGCTGATGCGCACCGAGATGTCGTTTTTATAGGGCTTGTGCACCGCCAGGCTTTCCGTGATGCCTTCGCGCAGGCGCCATAGCGCAGCGGCTTGTGCCTCGCTCTGCGCCATCACGCCGTCGGCAATCAAACCCTGTTCCATGCCCTGCTCGAACACCGCCAGCGCGGCTTCCTGCGCGCGTTCGTCGGCGGCATCGAATTCGGTTACCACGTAGTAGGGATAGTCGCCGTCGATGGCGCGCTGCGCGCCATGCGCAAGCACGTGCTTCAAGGCCACGTCCGTAAAGAACTCGAACGCCTGCAACGGCAGCTGTGCGCGGAACAACGCGAACACCTGCATCAATGCATCCATGTCCGGCAACGCCAGCAGCATCACCTGCGAAGCGGGCGGCGGATCGGTGAGGCGCAGCGTTGCCTCCACCACGATGCCGAGCGTGCCTTCCGAGCCGACCATTAATTGCCGTAAGTCATAACCACTGGAGTTTTTGATCAAAGCGCGATTGAGATCGAGCAGTTCGCCGTTGCCGGCCACCACCTTGAGCCCGGCGACCCACTCGCGCGTATTGCCGTAGCGGATCACGCGGATGCCGCCCGCGTTGGTGGCGATATTGCCGCCGATGGAGCAGGAGCCGCGCGCTGCGAAATCCACCGGGTAGATCAGCCCATGCTCGCGCGCCGCCGTGTGCACGGCCTCCAGCGCAATGCCCGGCTGCACGGTGAGCGTGCGGTCGACCGCGTCAAAGCCCAGCACGCGGTTCATGCGCGCAAGGCTCAGCACCAGCTCGCCGTTGGCGGCCACGGCGCCGCCGGAGAGGCCGGTACGGCCGCCAGAGGGCACGATCGCCACCTGGTGCTGGTTGGCCCAGCGCACGATCCCCTGCACCTCCTCGATGGAAGCGGGCAGCGCGATGGCCAGCGGGGCCGGAGTCCAGCGCCGGGTCCAGTCTCGGCCGTAGTGCTCCAGGTCGCCGGGCTCGGTAAGCAGGCGCAGCTCCGGCAGGCGGCTGGCGAGGTCGGCGAGGGCTTGCGCGTTCATGATGGCTCCATAGGACAAGCGCCCAGCGTGCCAGTGCCTGCCCCGCGCGTCTAGTGCGGCGATGCATCAAAATCTGGCATAGTGTTTGGACTTCCAAACGCGACGCCCCCATGAAGACCTCGTTTCCCAAGCAAGACATCAAGGTGCTGCTGCTCGAAGGCGTAAGCCGCACGGCGGTGGAAACATTCCAGCGCGCGGGCTACAGCCAGATCGAGTACCACGCCAAATCCCTGCCGGAGGACGAGCTGAAAGCGCGCATCGCCGATGCGCATATCGTGGGCATCCGTTCGCGTACGCATCTGACGGCCGGCGTGCTGGAGCAGGCCAAGCGCCTGATCGCGGTGGGCTGCTATTGCATCGGCACCAACCAGGTTGAACTGGATGCGGCGGCGAAGCTCGGCATTCCGGTGTTCAACGCGCCTTATTCCAATACGCGCAGCGTGGCCGAACTGGTGATTGCCGAAGCGATCATGTTGTTGCGTGGCATTCCGCAGAAGAACGCACTGTGCCATCGCGGCGGCTGGACCAAATCGGCCACCGGCAGTTTCGAAGTGCGCGACAAGGTGCTCGGCATCGTCGGTTATGGCCATATCGGCACTCAGGTAGGCGTGCTGGCCGAAAGCCTCGGCATGCGCGTGATCTTCCACGACATCGAAACCAAGCTGTCGCTCGGCAATGCGCGTGCGGCGGCCAGCCTGGACGATCTGCTGGAACGCGCCGACGTGGTGACGCTGCACGTGCCGGAAACGCCGGCAACCAAGCTGATGATCGGCAAGAACGAAATCGCGCGCATGCGTCAGGGCGCCATGCTGATCAATGCCTCGCGCGGCACGGTGGTCGACATCGACGCACTGGCCGATGCGCTGCGCAAGGAACATCTTGCCGGCGCGGCGATCGACGTATTCCCGGTGGAGCCAAAGGGCAACGACGATCCGTTCGTCTCGCCATTGGTGGGCATGGACAACGTGATCCTTACCCCGCACATCGGCGGCAGCACGCTGGAAGCGCAGGACAACATCGGCATCGAAGTGGCCAGCAAGCTGGTGCGTTACAGCGACAACGGCTCCACGCTGTCGGCGGTCAACTTCCCTGAAGTCACCTTGCCGGAGCATCCGCGCAGCCGCCGTTTGCTGCACATCCATCGCAATGTGCCCGGCGTGCTGTCGCGCATCAACGAACTGTTCTCGGCCGGCAACATCAACATCGATGCGCAGTTCCTGCAAACCGATGCGGACGTAGGTTACGTGGTGATCGACGTATCCGCCGACGAACAGCAGGCCGCATCGCTGAAGGAGAAGCTGGCGGCCATTCCGGGTACGCTGCGCACCCGCGTGCTTTATTGAACGCATGGCCCCGGCGCAGGCCGGGGCAACGGTGCGCGGCGAGTTCAGGCAATACCCCCACAGGCAAACAGTAGGCGAATATCACCGCGCCCCTTCCCCGCCTTCGCGCCGCCACAAATGCGTGCGACACTTTTCCCCAGTAGACAGGGAGAGTACTTATGCCGCACGCAACGAAGGGCCGCCGCCTGCGCGACGGCCTGCTGGCTGTATGTATGGTGTCGATGGCCGGCCTGCTGGCCGCTTGCAGCCATCACGAAGAGGGCAAGCCGGCCCTGCAGGGGGCGCCGGCGGCCAGCCGCTCCGCCCATGCCCCCGCCAAGCAGCCGTTCGCGCTGGTGTCCGCCGGGTCGCAGACCGCCGATTCGCGCACGGCCATCACGCTGCACTTCAATGCCAAGCTGGCCTCTGCACAACCGTTCGACCAGCAGCTGGCAGTGACCGGGCCGAATGGCGAGCCGATCAACGGCAGTTGGGATCTAGAGGACGATGGACAGACGCTGAGCTTCCCCTATGTCTCGCCGAACCAGCATTACGCCGTGGCGCTGCATGCCGGCCTGCTGGCTGCGGACGGCAGCACGCTGGGACATGAGCTGAAGCGGGACGTCTACTCCGGCAACCTCGCCCCGGCAGTCGGTTTCGCTTCCATGGGCAGCGTCCTCCCCGCGCGCGGTTCGCGCGGCCTGCCGGTGGTGTCGGTGAACGTGGACGATGCGGACATCGAGTTCTTTCGCGTGCACGACGATGCACTGTCGGACCTGTTCTGTGCATATCCGAAGAACAAGCACCGCGACAACTACGAACTGCAGCACGACCCCTCCGGCTGGGACCGTTGCGAACATGGCGATCGCGCGAAACGCGCGCTCACCGACATGGGCGATTCGGTGTACGCCAACCACTACACGCTGGGCGGCGCGCAGAACGAACGCACCATCAGCTATATCCCGATCCAGAACATTCCGCAGCTGGCGCAGCCCGGCGTGTACATGGCCGTGCTTAAGAAAGGCGGCACCTTCAGCGAGGGCTACGACACGGCGGTGTTCTTCGTCAGCGACCTGGGGCTGCATCTGCGCGTGTATCGCGACAACGCCTTGTTGCACGTCGCCTCGCTGCAGGATGGTTCGCCGATCAGCGGTGTGGAAGTGGAAATCGATGACGCCGGCGGCAAGCCGAAAATCAAGGCCACCACCGATGGCGACGGCAACGCGCTGATCGCCTACAAACTCGATCCCGCCGACGTGCTGGTGGCGCGCCACGGCAAGGATGTTTCGGTGCTGCCGTTCAACAAGCCGGCGCTGGATGTTTCCAACTTCGACATCACCGGGCGCAGGCAGGCGCCGTTCGAAGTGTTCGCCTGGTCCGGCCGCGATCTGTACCGCCCCGGCGAAACGCTGCGCGCGTCGGCGCTGCTGCGCGACTACGACGGCAAGCCGATGAAGCCGCAGGCGCTGTTCGTGCGCTTGAAGCAACCGGATGGACGCAGCCTGGTCGACACGCGGCTGGAGCCGCACGATCTCAATTATTTTGAATTGAGCCAGCTGATTCCCGCCGATGCGCCGACCGGTCTGTGGCAGCTCGAATTCCGCCTCGATCCGGCCAGCACGGAAGCGGTTCAGGCGTTTCCCTTCCACGTGGAGGAATTCTTGCCGGAACGGCTGAAGGTGGACCTTTCCAGCCCGCAGGCGCGCCTTGCTCCCAACGAGCCGCTGAAGCTGGCCGTAAGCTCCAGCTATCTGTATGGCGCGCCGGCCGACGGCAATCGCTTCACTGCCAAGCTATTGGTGAAGCCCGAGGTGCATCCGCTGCCCAACCTGCAGGACACCTTCTTCGGCGACCCGCTGGTAGACGTTGCCAAGGACGCCCAGGATGTGGTCGACGACAAGCTCGACGCGCAAGGCCATCTGGAACAAGACCTCACCCTGCCCGACGACGTGAAGCCGGTGGCACCGCTGACCGTGACGGTTTCGGGCAGCGTGTTCGAAACCGGCGGCCGCGCGGTGACGCGCCTGTTGAATCGCGTGTACTGGCCGGCATCCGAACTGGTCGGCGTGCGTCCGTTGTTCGACCCCAAGCAGGGAGCGGAAAGCGAAGGGCGCGCGTCGTTCGACATCTTGCGCGCCAACGTGGACGGCAAGCTTGTCGCTGGCTCGCACCTGAAAGTGCGCCTGCAGCGCGAGATCCGCAATTTCTACTGGCTGTACGAGCACGGCGACGATTGGAAGTCCAACGCCAACGTCGAATTGCAGTTGATCGAAGAGAAAGACGTCGACGTGGCCGCCGGCCAGCGGGTGCAGGTGGATTTCCCGGTGGAATGGGGCGGCTATCGGCTGGAGGTCTACGACCCGGCCACCAAGCTCACCACCGTCTTCCCGTTCTTCGCCGGCTACAGCTGGGATGACGAGAACCTGGGCAAGGAAGCGCGCCCGGACAAGGTGAAGCTCGCGCTGGACAAGGCGCGCTATCGCGCCGGCGACACCATGAAGGTGACCGTCACACCGCCGCGCGACGGCCCCGGCGTGCTGCTGGTGGAGTCCGATCACCTGTTGTACACGCGCAACATCGATGCGAAAGCCGGCGCTACGTTCGAGATTCCCGTCACCAAGGACTGGGAACGCCATGACGTATACGTGGTGGCGCTGGTGTTCCGCGGCGGCGAAGCCAGCGAACACACCACGCCCGCGCGCGCCATGGGTATCGAGCACGTCAGCATGGATCGCAACGACCGGCGCATTCCGCTCAGCCTGAGCGCACCGAACCTGATGCGCCCCGGCCATACGCTGGACGTGACCGTGCAAGGCGAGGGTCTTTCCGGCCAGCATGCCTACGTCACCCTGTCCGCCGTGGACCAGGGCGTACTGAACATCACCGACTACCCGGTGCCGGATGCCTGGGCCTGGATGTTCGCCAAGCGCGCATTGAGCGTGGACGCCTACGACCTGTATAGCCGCGTGATCGAAGCCATGGATGGCGCCGAAGCCAAGCTGCGCTACGGCGGCGACATGAGCGGCAAGGGTCTGCCGCATGCGGCGCGCCTGAATCCGAAGGTGCAGATCGTGGACCTGTTCGCCGGCCCGGTCGCCTTCGACACGCAGGGCAAAGCCACGCTGCACGTCCAGGTGCCCGATTTCAACGGCAGCCTGCGCCTGGCCGCACTCGCCTATACCGACGAACGCTTCGGCAATGCCAACGGCAACGTCACCGTGCGCGCGCCCCTGGTGGTGGAACCCAGCACGCCGCGCGTCATGGCGAGCGGCGACAAGGCACAGCTCAGCCTGGACCTGAAAAACCTCTCCGGCAAGGACGGCGTAGCCAAAATCGGCATCAAGACCAACGATGCCATCAAGCTTGAAAATGCCACGCGCGAGGTTCCGCTCAAGGACGGCGGCAGCACCACCTTGTTGATGCCCGTCATCGCGCAAGACGGCGTCGCCGTGGCTACGCTGGACATCCATGCCGAACTCAACGACTACAAGGTCGACCGCCATTTCGAATTCGCGGTGCGGCCGGCGTGGCCGGAGCAGGTTTCCACCACGCCGATGGTGCTGGAAGACGGCAAGCCGGTGCGGCTGGATGGTGCAACCACCGGCCTGATGCTGCCGACCGTGCGTGCCCAGCTCACCGTGAGTACGCTGCCGCCGCTGCCTTATGGCGTCGCTCTGCGCGACTTGCTGAAGTATCCCTACGGCTGCATCGAGCAGACCACCAGCAAGGGCTACGCCGCGCTGTATATGGACCAGAAGACAGCCAAGGCGCTGGGCACGTCCGGGCTCACCGATGCGCAAAGGCAGGCCGCGGTGGAAAGCGCGCTCGCCCGCATCGCTTCGTTCCAGGCCAGCAACGGGCATTTCAGTTTCTGGGGCGGCACCAGCCCGATCGAAACCTTTACCACGCCCTACGTGGTGGACTTCATGCTCGATGCGCGCGACGCCGGTTTCGCCGTACCGCAGGACGTCCTGCAAAAAGCCCTGCAGCGCCTGAGCGACGACCTGCTGGCCGGCGGCCACCCGTATTACAGCTACGAGCATCACGATCACATGCGCATTGCCGACGAAGCGTATTCCGGCTTCGTATTGGCCCGCGTCAACCGCGCCCCGCTCGGCACGTTGCGTGCGATCTTCGACAACGACCGGCAGAAACTGGTGGCGCCGCTGCCCCTGGTGCATTTGGGGCTGGCGCTCAAGCTGATGGGTGACAACGAGCGCGCGCAGAAGGCGATCGACGAAGCCTTTGCGTGGAACAAGGAGCGTCCATGGTACGTGGGCGATTACGGCTCCGACCTGCGCGACCTGGCGACGATGGTGGCGCTCACGCATGCCTACGGCATGAACAAGCCCGCCTACGACGCCAAGCTGATCGATTGGGCGCGCAACGCCACCGCCAGCGTGCATGCGACGCAGGAGAAGATCCCGTATTACCACTGGTCGTGGTCGTACCTGAGCACGCAGGAACAAGTCGCCATTGCGCGCGTGGCGCATACCTTCGACGCGGCCAGTCATCCACCACTCGCCGCATCGCTCACGATCGGCGGCAAGACGGAATCGGCGCCCGCCAACAGCTTCATGTGGACGCGCACGCTCACGCCGGCGGAACTGGCCAGCGGCGTCAGCTTGCAGCCCAACGACAAGTCGCCCCTGTTCGCCACCTTGGACGTGGCCGGCATTCCCACCAAGGCGCCGCCGGCCGATCCCAGCCAGGTCGACGTACGCCGCAGCTACTTCACCACCGACGGCAAGCCGTGGACGGGCGATAGCCTCAAGGAGGGCGACAGCCTTATCGTGGAGCTGACCATCGAAGCGCGCATGGACATGCCCGACGCGCTGGTGACCGACCTGCTGCCCGGCGGCCTGGAAGTGGAAAACCTCAACCTGGGCGGTGCGCAGCAATGGGAAGGCGTGGTGGTCGACGGCATCAACATGGACCAGCACACCGGCTCTGCCGACATCGTGCATGAGGAATACCGCGATGACCGCTACGCCGCCGCGCTGAAACTGCAACGCGGGCAGGCCGCGCATGTGTTCTACCTGGTGCGCGCCGTGACGCCGGGCACCTACACCGTTCCGCCGCCGCTGGTGGAGGATATGTATCGTCCGGCAGTACGCGGGATCGGCGCGGTGTCGCTGACGCAGTTGAAGGTGGTGGAGCCGTAGCCGGGCGTACGCCCTCTCCCCTGCGGGAGAGGGCGACTGAGGGGCGAAACTAGCCAAGAACTCACCCCTTTGCGCAAAACCAAAGCGGTTATGACGAAACTCCCCGCAAGCCCTTCCCCTCACCCTGACCCTCTCCCCGGCGGGGAGAGGGGACCGATCGCGCGCCTGCTTCGCATCCTGCTGCTGAGCATCGCCAGCCTGATGATCGTTGCCATCCTGCTGGACCGCATTTTTCCGCTGCGGCTTCCCGCTCCCGACACCGGCAGCACCGTTGTCCTTGCCCGCGACGGCACGCCGCTGCGCGCGTTTGCCGATAGCGACGGCGTGTGGCGTTATCCCATCACGGCCAACCAGGTCTCGCCGCTCTACCTGCAAGCCTTGCTTACCTACGAAGACCGCTGGTTCTACCGCCATCCGGGCGTCAACCCCTATGCCTTGCTGCGCGGCGCGTTCGGCGCGTTGCGGCACGGCCATGTGATCTCGGGCGGTTCCACCCTCACCATGCAGGTGGCGCGCATCATTATGCCGATGCCGCACACCGTTACCGGCAAGCTGGTGCAGATCTTCCGTGCACTGCAACTGGAAGCGCATCTGAGCAAGGCGCAGATCCTGGAGCTGTATCTCAACCACGCACCTTTCGGCGGCCCGATCGAAGGCGTGGAAGCGGCATCGTGGGCTTATCTGGGCAAGCCGGCCAAGCGCTTGTCGCATGCGGAGGCCGCGCTGCTGGCGGTGCTGCCGCAATCGCCGAGCCTGCTGCGCCCCGACCGCCATCCCGAGGCCGCGCGCCGCGCCCGCGACAAGGTGCTCAAGCGCATGCGCGATGAAGGCTTGTGGAGCGAGGCGCAACGGCGCGATGCGCAGATCGAACCGGTGGTGGCGCGCTCGCTGCGCGCACCGCTGGAAGCTGCCCTGCTCGCCGAACGGCTGCACCAGCAGCAACCGCAGGCGCGGCGCATCGTCACCACCATCGACGCGAACCTGCAACGCGCGGTGGAAGATCGCGTCGGCGACTATCTCTCGCGTCTCCCGCCGCGTACGTCGGCAGCGGTGCTGGTGGTGGACAACGCCACGCTGCAGGCGCGCGTTTATGTCGGCACGGCGGCCTTTGCCGATCCGCTGCGACTGGGTCACGTGGACATGGTGCGCGCGCCGCGCTCTCCCGGCTCCACGCTCAAGCCTTTCCTGTATGGGCTCGCGCTCGACGACGGCCTGATCACCTCGCAAAGCCTGCTGGTGGATGCACCGCAGGATTTCGGTGGCTATAAACCTTCCAATTTCGACGACAGCTTCAACGGCCCGGTCAGCGTGGCGGAAGCCTTGCAGCGCTCGCTCAACGTGCCCGCCGTGGACGTGCTCGATCACGTGGGGCCAAACCGCTTTGCGGCTCGCCTGGCCAATGGCGGCGTCGATCTTGGCCTGCCCCAGGGCGCGCAACCGAATCTCTCGATCATCCTCGGCGGGGCCTCGACGCGGCTGGAAAACCTGGTCGGCGCATACACCGCGTTCGCCAATGGCGGCGTCGCCGGCACGCCACGCTATCTGCCGGAGCAGCCATCGCAGACGCGCCGCCTGATGTCGCCGGGCGCCGCATGGATCATCCGCACGATACTTTCCACCAACCCCGCCGATGTGGAAGGCGCGCCGCTGGAAGGCACCATCCAGGCGCACAACGCAGTGGCCTGGAAAACCGGCACCAGCTATGGCTATCGTGATGCATGGGCGATCGGCGTGACGGACGACTGGACGATCGGCGTGTGGATCGGACGGCCCGACGGCACACCTTCGCCGGGCCAGTACGGGGCGGTGACCTCGCTGCCGTTGATGTTCGCAGTGGCCGACATGCTGCCGATCGATCGCAACCACGTGCATGCCGCCCAACCGGCAAGCGTGCGGCAGGTCGACATCTGCTGGCCGCTGGGCGGCGCGGCAGCGCATACGCCGCCTGCGCTATGCCGCCAGCGGCGCCAGGCCTGGACGCTGGATGGCGCGCTGCCGCCAACCTTCGCCGAGCGCGATCTCACGGCCTGGTCGACCGGCCTGGTCAACGTGCGCGTCGATGCCGCCGGCCGGCGCCTTAGCGCCACCTGCCACGGCAAGGGCGAACACAGCATCCAGGTCGCGCGCTGGCCCGCATTGGCCAGCCCCTGGCTGAGTGCGGACGATGCAGCGCAATCCGCCTTGCCGCCGCTGGCGCCGGGCTGCGCACCGGATTCGCTGCAAGTCACCAGCCCCATCCGTATTGCCGGGCTCAGCCAGGGCGTGCGCTTGCGGCGCGCGCCGAACAGCACGCAACCGTTGCGCGTGACCTTGCAGGCCCTGGGCACGGCCAGCGAAGTGCAGTGGCTGCTGGATGGACGCCTGCAGGGCAGCAGCCAGGGCGGTGCGAACATGCAGATCCTGCTGCAGCAAGCCGGCGAACATCGCATCACGGCGTTGACGCGCGAAGGCGCGTTTGCGCAACTGGTGGTGCATGTGGATGGCGAGCGGCAACCCTTCTAGACCGAACGACTGCCGAACCCCCAACGAAAAACGGCGCCGAGGGCGCCGTTTGTTCGTTCTGCGAATTGGTCGGGGCGGCCGGATTCGAACCGACGACCCTTTGCCCCCCAGGCAAATGCGCTACCAGGCTGCGCTACGCCCCGACTGATCCAGCAAAGATGGAAATTGTAGCAGTACCGGCCGGTGCGCCGGTAGGTGGGCTCAACGACGCAGCAGCGCCAGCACTTCTTCCAGCTCCATGCGCACCTGACGCACGATTTGGTGCGACATGCTGGCTTCCATCCGGGCCTGCGGGCCTTCCAGGCGTGCACGCGCACCGGTGATGGTGAAGCCTTCGTCATACAGCAGGGAGCGGATCTGGCGGATCATCAGCACGTCGTGGCGCTGGTAATAGCGGCGGTTGCCGCGGCGCTTGACCGGATTGAGCGCAGGAAACTCCTGCTCCCAATAGCGCAGCACATGTGGCTTCACCCCGCACAGTTCGCTGACTTCACCGATGGTGAAGTAGCGCTTGGCCGGGATGGCGGGCAGCTCGGTGTTATTCCCCTGATCCAGCATAGCCCTCGACTCTCACCTTGAGTTTTTGTCCTGGCCGGAACGTCACCACCCGGCGGGCGGAGATGGGAATCTCTTCGCCCGTTTTGGGATTGCGACCCGGTCGCTGGTTCTTCTGCCGCAGGTCGAAATTGCCGAAACCGGACAATTTGACCTGCTCGCCCCTTTCCAGAGCTTCGCGGACGACCTCGAAGTAGGCGTCCACGAACTCTTTGGCTTCACGTTTGTTAAGGCCCACCTCGAGGAAGAGGCGCTCTGCCATCTCCGCCTTTGTCAGCGCCGCCATCTTATCCTCGCAATTTCGCCTCGCATGCAGCCTCCAACGCAGACACTACATTTCGTACGCAGTTGTCCGCGTCGTCGTCGGTAAGCGTGCGTGAAGCGTCCTGCAAAATCAAGCCCATAGCGAGACTCTTTCGGCCCGCTTCGACCCCTTTGCCGCTGTAGCGATCGAACAGCCGCAGGCCTGCCAGGGTCGCGCCCAGGGTGGCCCGAACGGTCTGCTCAATCTGTGACCAGCTTACCTGTTCAGGTACGTCAACGGCGATGTCGCGGCGCACGGCCGGGAAGCGCGGTACGGGTTGCGCCTTGGGTAGGCGGCGGCCGAGCAGCGGGTCCAGGGCCAGTTCCAGCACGTGCACGTCGGGGCCGAGGTCCAGCGTCTTGGCCAGGCGCGGGTGCAGGGCGCCCAGGTAGCCGGCGGTCGCGCCGTCGCGCGTGACCCGCGCGGCGCGGCCGGGATGCAGCCAGCCTGGCAGGCCATCGGCATGGACGGCCCAGCGCTGCGGCTCGCCGCCCCAGGCGATCAGGGCATCGAGATCGCCCTTGAGATCGAAGAAATCCAGCGGGCGTGCAGCCTCGCCCCATTGCTCGGCGTGGGCGTTCCCGCTGGCGACGAGGGCGAGGCTGGGCGTTTCGATGGGCGGGTTACCGGCGGCGAACACCCTGCCCATTTCGAACAGGCGCACGCGGTCCTGCTGGCGCGCGCGGTTGTGCGAGAGCGCCTCGATCAATCCAGGCAGCAACGACGGCCGCATCACCGCCAGGTCCGCGGAAAGCGGGTTGGCGAGCGGCACCAGGTTTTCGGTGAAGCCCCATTTTTCGAGCAAGGCGTGGCTGACGAAGGCGAGGTTCACCGCTTCGTAGTATTCGCGCGCCGCCAGTTGCTCGCGCACGGCCAGCTCGTTGAGGCGTGCTTCCGGCTCGGTCGCCAGCGCCAGGGCGCCTTCGGGCGTGTGCGTGGGGATGCGGTCGTAGCCGTAGATGCGGGCGACTTCTTCGACCAGGTCTTCTTCCAGCTCGATGTCGAAGCGGCTGCTCGGCGCGGTGATGCGCCAGCCTTCGTCGGCGGTCGCCACTTGCATCCCCAGCGCGGTGAAGATGCGGGCAACTTCGGCGTCGGCCACCTCGACGCCCAATACGCGACGCAAGCGCGTACGGCGCAGCGTGACGGTCGCCGGCTTGGGCAGATCGGCCGGGTTTTCGGCTACCAGCACGGGGCCGGCCTTGCCGCCTGCCATGGACAGCAGCAATTCCGTGGCGCGCTCCAACGCACGGCGTGGCAATTCGGGGTCTACGCCTCGCTCGAAGCGATGCGACGCATCCGTATGCATGCCCAGCTTGCGCGCGCGCCCCATGATGGCGGCCGGCGCAAAGTGCGCCGCTTCCAGGAAGATGTTGCGCGTGGCATCGGTGACGCGCGAATCGTAGCCGCCCATCACGCCGGCTACGGCCAATGCGTTCTGCTCGTCGGCGATCAGTAAAAAGCCGGAGTCGAGTTTCGCCTCGGAGCCATCGAGCAGCTTCACGGTTTCGCCCTCGTGCGCATGACGCACGACGATGTCGCCATGGAGCGTGTCGTTGTCGAACGCATGCAGCGGCTGGCCAAGTTCCAGCATCACGTAGTTGGTGACGTCGACGACGGCGCTGATTGGGCGCAAGCCGGCGCGACGCAGCCGCTCGGCCAGCCACAGTGGCGTGCGTGCGGCGGGATCGATGCCTTCGATGATGCGGCCGAGGTAACGCGGCGCGTCTTTGCCGGCATGCAGGCGAATACCGCGGCGCGTGGTGCTGCTTACCGGCGCATCCGCTTGCGCCGGCAGCTTTACTTGGCTACCGAACAACGCGGCGACGTCATGGGCGAGGCCAAGCAGGCCCAGGCAATCGGGGCGATTCGGCGTGAGCTTCAGTTCGATGCTTGCGTCCGGCAGGCCGAGGTACGCAGCCAGCGATTGACCGACCGGGGCATCCAGCGGCAGTTCGAGCAAGCCGGAGGCATCGTTGTCGATGCCCAGCTCTTTCGCCGAGCAGAGCATGCCGAACGACTCCACGCCACGCAGCTTCGCCGCTTTTATGTTGATGCCGCCCGGCAGCGTCGCGCCGACGGTCGCCAGCGGCACCTTGATACCGACACGCGCATTCGGCGCGCCGCAGACGATCTGCAGCGGTTCGCCGGTACCCGCGTTGACCTTGCACACCTGCAAGCGGTCGGCTTCCGGATGCTTTTCCGCAGCAATGATTTCGGCCACCACCACGCCGCCGAGGTTTTCGCCCAGCGGGGTGAGCTCTTCCACTTCCAGCCCGGCCATGGTCAGCGCATGCGCAAGCGCGGCACGGTCTGCCTTGATCTCGACCAGCTCACGCAGCCAGTTTTCGGAGAATTTCATGCTTTAGGTCCGTCAATCGGAATTCGTGAATCGTGAATCGTTTCAAGAGCCGGGAAGTCGTTGCTTTTTGCGATTCCCGATTCCCTATTTACGATTCCCGCTGCTCAAGCAAACTGCTTCAAAAACCGCAGGTCGTTCTCGAAGAACGCGCGCAGGTCGGAAACGCCATAGCGCAGCATCGCGAAACGCTCGACACCAAGACCGAACGCAAAGCCGGTGTAACGCTCCGGATCAATGCCGCAGTTCTTGAGCACGTTCGGGTGCACCATGCCGCAGCCGAGCACTTCCAGCCAGCGCGTGCTGCCGTCTTCAGCATCCCAGCGAATGTCCACTTCGGCGCTGGGTTCGGTGAAGGGGAAGTAGCTGGGGCGGAAGCGCATCTCGAAATCGCGCTCGAAGAACGCGCGGATGAATTCGGCCAGCGTGCCTTTCAGATCGGCAAAGCTGGAGGTTTCATCCACCAGCAGGCCTTCGATCTGGTGGAACATCGGCGAGTGCGTCTGATCCGAATCGCTGCGGTACACCTTGCCGGGCGCGATCACGCGGATCGGCGGCTGCCGGCCTTTCATCGAGCGGATCTGCACCGGCGAGGTATGCGTGCGCAGCAGGCGGCCGTCACCGAAGTAGAAGGTGTCATGCATCGCGCGCGCCGGATGATGCGGCGGAAAATTCAAGGCTTCGAAGTTGTGCCAGTCGTCTTCGATCTCCGGACCGTCGGCGCGCTGGTAGCCGAGGCGCGCAAAGATGGCGGCGATGCGCTCGAGTGCGCGCGTGATCGGATGGATGCCGCCACGCTCGCCATCGCGCCCGGGCATGCTGATGTCGAGCTTTTCGGAAGCGAGGCGCCGATCGAGTTCGGCCTGCTCCAGCGCGTGCTTGCGCGCGGTGAGCGCGTCGTTGAGGCGCTCTTTCAGGCGGTTCACTTCGGCGCCGCGCGTCTTGCGCTCTTCCGGCGATAGCGTGCCGAGCGCCTTGAGCGCGGCGGTGACGATACCGCTCTTGCCCAACAGGCTTACGCGCAGCGCATCGAGCGATTCGAGCGTGTCGGCCTTTTCGATGTCCGCCAGCGCCTGGGTAGCACGGGTGTCGAGGTCTTCCATTTGTTTTTCCCCGGGAATCGGGAATCGGCCATCGCGCCATCAGTCGAGCAAAAGCTGCTGCGCTTTTACCATTGCCGATTCACGATTCACGATTCACGCCAAAAACAAAAACGGGGAGAAGGCTTAAGGCCTTCTCCCCGCTTGATTCACATCAGTTCGTCAGTGCTTGACGATCAAGCGGCCAGACTGGCCTTCGCCTTTTCCGCGATGGCCCCAAACGCCTTGATGTCGTGCACGGCGATGTCGGCCAGCACCTTGCGGTCAACCGTGATGCCGGCCTTGGCCAGGCCGTTGATCAGGCGGCTGTACGACAGGCCGAACTGACGGGCAGCAGCATTGATACGCACGATCCACAGGGCGCGGAACTGGCGCTTCTTCTGCTTGCGGCCGATATATGCGTACTGACCGGCCTTGATGACGGCCTGGTTGGCAACGCGGAAGACCTTGCGACGGGCGTTGTAGTAGCCCTTCGCGCGGCCGATGATTTTCTTGTGACGACGACGGGCGGTAACGCCACGCTTTACACGAGCCATGGTTTAGTCCTCCGCCTCAGAGATACGGCAACATGCGTGCTACACCCTTGGTGTCGCAAGCCTTGACGTGGTTGGTGGCGCGCAGGTTGCGCTTACGCTTGGTCGACTTCTTGGTCAGGATGTGCGACTTGAAGGCGTGGCCGGCCTTGAACTTGCCGGACGCGGTCTTGCGAAAACGCTTCGCCGCCGCGCGGTTGGTCTTGATCTTGGGCATGGAATGCTCCTTGATGGGGATGCGCTCTTGATGGGAGCGGCCCCGGTTTCTGACTGATCTGGCGGCGGCCTTCGGCCACGCTTTCCATCCTGCCATGATCGGTTCACGACCCTTCCTTGCGGGTCGAACGGCGAAGTATACGTGGGAAGGCCTGGCAATGCCAGCCAATGGTTCGCCGAAAAAGTGGCTCACTGGCAGGGTTGGGGCAAGATTCGCCCCTCACCCCAGCCCTCTCCCCGAAGGGGAGAGGGTGTCACGGCATGGCCGGATTTCGCCGCCGCTTATTTCTTCTTGGGCCCGATCATCATGACCATCTGGCGGCCTTCCAGGCGCGGGAAGGATTCGATCACGCCGTTCTCGCCGACATCCTCCTGGATGCGCTTGGCGAGTTCCTGGCCGAGGTCCTGGTGGGACATCTCGCGGCCGCGGAAGCGGATGGTGACCTTGACCTTGTCGCCCTCTTCCAGGAAGCGAAGCATGTTGCGCAGCTTGATCTGGTAGTCGCCCACGTCCGTGACCGGACGGAACTTCACTTCCTTGATTTCGACCTGCTTCTGCTTCTTCTTGGCGGCCTGGGCCTTCTTCTGGGCTTCGAACTTGAACTTGCCGTAGTCCATGATGCGGCAGACCGGCGGATCGCCGTTCGGCTGGATCTCGACCAGATCGAGTCCCGCTTCCTCGGCAGCGCGCAGTGCCTCGTCACGAGTGAGGATGCCGAGCTGCTCGGAATCCGGGCCGATCACGCGTACGCGCGGCACGCGGATTTCATGGTTGCGACGGTTGCCCTTAGTTTCGGTGGTGGCGATACCACTATCCTCCAGAAGATGTTGAATTCGGCCGAGCGGCGATCAGCGCCGCGTTTCGGTCTCCAGACGTTCGATGAAGCTGGCCAGCGGCATGCTACCGAGATCTTCGCCCGAACGTGTACGCACGGAAACAGCGCCCGAAGCCTTTTCGCGATCGCCGACCACAAGCAGGTAGGGCACTTTCTGAAGCGTATGTTCGCGGATTTTATAGCCGACCTTTTCGTTGCGCAAATCGGCGTGCACGCGGAAGCCTTTGTCGACAAGGGTTTGCGTCACCTGCCGCACGTAGTCGGACTGTGCGTCGGTGATGCTGAAGACCTGTGCCTGCACCGGCGCCAGCCAAGCCGGCAGATTACCAGCATGGTGCTCGATCAGGATGCCGATGAAGCGCTCCATCGAGCCCACGATCGCCCGATGCAGCATAACCGGATGTTTCCGTTGACTATGTTCGTCGACGTACTCCGCGCCCAGGCGCTCCGGCATCATGAAATCCACCTGCATGGTGCCGACCTGCCAGGCCCGGCCGATGGAATCCTTCATGTGGTACTCGATCTTCGGGCCGTAGAAGGCGCCCTCGCCCGGCAGCTCCTCCCACTCTACGCCGGCAGCACGCAGCGCGGCGCGCAGGGCGTGTTCGGCACGATCCCACACCGCGTCGCTGCCCAGGCGCTTGTCCGGGCGCATGGCGATCTTCAGGGCGATGTCCTCGAAGCCGAAGTCGGCGTACACCTGCATGGCCTGCTGATGGAACGCAGTGACTTCCGATTCAATCTGCTCTTCCGTGCAGAAGATGTGACCGTCGTCCTGCGTGAAGGCGCGCACGCGCATGATGCCGTGCAAGGCGCCGGAAGGTTCATTGCGGTGGCAGCCGCCGAATTCGCCGTAGCGCACCGGCAGGTCACGGTAGCTGTGCAGGGAGGTGTTGTAGATCTGCACGTGACCGGGGCAGTTCATCGGCTTGAGCGCATAGGTGCGCTTTTCCGACTCGGTGAAGAACATGTTTTCCTGGTAGTTGTCCCAGTGGCCGGACTTCTTCCACAAGCTCACGTCCATGATCTGCGGGCCGCGCACTTCTTGGTAGCCGCTCTTGCGGTAGACGCCGCGCACGTACTGCTCCACCGTTTGCCAGATGGCCCAGCCGTTGGGATGCCAGAACACCATGCCGGGCGCTTCTTCCTGCTGGTGAAACAGGTCCAGCGCCTTGCCGATCTTGCGATGGTCGCGCTTCTCGGCCTCCTCCAGCTGATGCAGGTAGGCTTTCAGATCCTTGTCACTCAGCCAGGCCGTGCCGTAGATGCGCGTGAGCATCGCGTTGTTGGAATCGCCGCGCCAGTAGGCGCCCGCCACCTTCATCAGCTTGAACGCGCGCAGCTTGCCGGTGTTGGGCACGTGAGGGCCGCGGCACAAGTCGGTGAATTCGCCCTGCGTGTAGAGCGAAAGTTCTTCGTTGGAAGGAATGCTCTCGATGATCTCGGCCTTGTATTCCTCGCCGATGCCGCGGAAGAAGGCGATCGCGTCGTCGCGCGATTTCACGCTGCGCGTGACCGGCAGCTGTTCCTTCACGATCTTTTCCATCTCCGCTTCGATCCTGGCCAGATCGTCCGGGGTGAAGGGGCGCTCGTAGGCGAAGTCGTAATAGAAGCCGTTGTCGATCACCGGTCCGATCGTTACCTGCGCGCCGGGGAACAGGCGCTGCACCGCCTGCGCCAGCAAGTGCGCGGTGGAGTGGCGCAGGATTTCCAGCGCTTCAGGGCTTTTCTCGGTGACGATTTCCAGGCCGGCGTTGTGGTCGATGCTGAAGCTGGCGTCTACCAGCTTGCCGTCCACTTTGCCGGCCAGCGTGGCCTTGGCCAGGCCGGCGCCGATGGAGGCGGCCACGTCCTGCACGGTGACGGGATGGTCGAAGGGGCGCTTGCTGCCGTCGGGTAGCGTGATTTCGATCATGGGATACCTAAGTTCGAGCTCGTCGGCCATGGATGGCCGGTTTTGCATGGCCCGCCAGGGCGACGGGCAAAAATAAAGAGCGCCACGCGCCCTTATCTATGCATGACACACAAGGCGTGGCGGGTTCAGCGTTGGGGGCTCGTAGTTGACATGTCGCACACTCGACCGGCGCCTGGGCGCGGGCCACCTTGCCTGAATTCGGGAAACGAACGCTAGTTTAGTGCGGCGGCCGTGTCAATTCAGCTACGGCGGCCGGGCTATACAATAGGGAACTCATCACCAGGAAATCGCGATGCGCGTACTCGTCACCGGCTCGGCTGGCTTCATTGGCGCCGCCCTTACAGAACGTCTTCTGGCCCGCGGCGATCAGGTTCACGGCATCGACAATCACAACGACTACTACGACCCTTCGCTGAAAGAAGCCCGGCTGGCGCGCTTTGCGGAGCATCCCAACTACACGCACCTGCGCGGCGACCTGGCCGATGCGGAGGTGGTAAACCAGGTCTTCCACGATTTCCGGCCGCAGCGGGTGGTCAATCTGGCGGCCCAGGCCGGTGTGCGTTATTCGCTGAAAAACCCGCACGCCTATGTGCAAAGCAACCTGGTCGGCTTCGTCAACATCCTGGAAGCCTGCCGCCACCACAAGGTGGAGCACCTGGTTTACGCCTCGTCCAGTTCCGTCTACGGCGCCAACCGCAAGCTGCCGTTTGCGGTGGAGGACGCCGTCGATCACCCGGTAAGCCTGTACGCCGCCAGCAAGAAGGCCAATGAACTGATGGCGCATACCTATAGCCATCTGTACGACTTGCCCACCACTGGCCTGCGCTTCTTTACCGTCTACGGCCCGTGGGGGCGCCCGGATATGTCGCCTATCCTGTTCGCCGATCGCATCGTGCGCGGCGAGCCGCTGGACGTGTTCAACCACGGCAACCACAGCCGCGACTTCACCTACGTCGACGACATTGTCGAGGGCGTCATCCGCACGCTCGACCACGTCGCCCAGCCTGATCCGGCTTACGACGCGACGCTGCCGAACCCCGGCACCTCCAGCGTGCCCTATCGCCTGTACAACATCGGCAACGACCAGCCCGTGCCGTTGCTGCATTTCATCGAACTGATGGAGCGCAACCTGGGGCGCACGGTGGAGAAACGCCTGCTGCCGATGCAGCCGGGCGATGTGCCCGATACCTGGGCGGACGTGTCGGCGCTACGGCGCGATGTCGGCTATGCGCCGAATACGTCGATCGAGGAAGGCGTGGCGAAGTTCGTGGCGTGGTATCGCCAATACCACCGTCTTGCCTGAAGCGTCGCCAGTAGCCTGCGATGTGTCGGCTAGAACGGTTTGGCGATCACCAGGAACACCACACCCAGCAGCAGCAAGATCGGCAGCTCGTTCAGCAGCCGCAAGCTGCGCGCCGAAGGCAAGGCACCGCCGCTCTCGCTGCGCCTGAGCAAGCGGCCTGTCCAGATGAAGTACGCCAGCAGCAAAGCCACCAGCGTGAGCTTGGCGTCGATCCAGTGCAAAGGACCGACAACATTGGGCAAGGCATGCGGAAAGACACGCCAGCCTTCCCATAAGGCAAGGCCGAACAGGAACGCGATGCCGAACAGGTTGTGGCCAAAGCGATACAGCCGGCGCCCCATCAGGCAAAGGCGCGCCTTCACCGCGGGCTCGTCGCCCGCCTCGGCGATATTCACCAGGATGCGCGGCAGGTAGAACACCGCCGCGATCCAGGCCATCACGAACACGACATGCAGGCTTTTGATCCACAGATACGTCATGGCGGCTCCGTGCAATGGAAATGACGTGGGGATGGTACGTGGATTGGATGTAGGCGTCAGCGGATGCGGCGAATGAGCGCAGCACACTTCATCGCTGCTATGCGCGTGGCAATACCATCCGGAAATCCGTGCCATGCCCCGGCTGGCTGGCGACGGTGATGGAGCCGCCATGCCGCTCGATCACCGTTTTCACGAAGGGCAGCCCGAGCCCCACGCCCATGGCTCCCAGGCCCTTCCCGCCGCCGACCTGAAAGAACGGATCGAACAGATGCGGCAGATCTTGTTCGGCAATCCCGATGCCCTGGTCGATGACGTGGAGCACCAGGCCATCCTCGCCTTCGTCCACCAGGCGCACGGTGATCGCGGTATGGGCCGGCGAGTACTTGAGGGCGTTGTCGATCAGGTTGACCAGGGCGCGGATCAGCATGTCCGGATGGCCCATCACCAGCGTGTCCTCCACGTCGCACTCTGGGCCGACCAGCTCGATCGCCTTGTTCTCGGCCGCCGGCCACAGTTGGTCCATCGCTTCCATGGCGACGTCCAGCACGCTTACCGGCGCAAAGTGCTCGCGCTGGATCTGCTCGGCGCGCGAAAGCTGCAGAAAGTCCTTCGCCACCCGCAGCGAGTAGTCGGCCTGCCGGCGCAAGTCTTCCAGAAAGGCACGATCATGCGGCAGCTCGTGGCGGCTCCCTTCGGCACGCTCCTGGATCAGCGAGAGAATGGTGGACAGCGGGCTGCGCAAGTCATGGGCGATATGGCGCAACGCCTGCTTGTCGTGCGTGATGCCTTGCTTGATGTCGGTGATGTCGATCAGGCAGACCAGGGAAGATGCCTGCTGTTCTTCCAGCCGCGGATGCAGCGAGGTATCGACGCTGGCGTAAGGCACGTGGAACAGCATGTGTTCCCGCCCGCCGAACCGAACCTCCACGCTATGACTCTCTTCGTCATGGCCGTGCTCGCTTACCAGTTGCTGCACTTCATCCAGCGGCGCGCCCGCGCCAGCCGCCAGCATCTCCGCCGCCTTGGCGTTCCACACCGATATTTTTTGGTTGAGCACCACGAATACCGGATGCGGCAATTGGTTGATCATGCTGACGAAGGTGTTTTGCAGGCTGCGAATTTCACGCAGCGCGCGACGCACGTCGCGCAGCGGATCGTTGCGGCGGCCGGCAGGCATCGGCATGGGCGCAACCGTGTCGACCACGCTCACTGCCGAGGCGATCGCACGCAGCTTGCGCACTTCGCGTCTCAGCAGGTTCTGCGTACGCCGCAAGCGCTCCCACGCAAAATGCGTATAGATGAAAACGCACGCCAGCGGCAGCAAGCCCAGACCGAACCATCGATGGCACGTCGCCAGCAAGAACATCGGCAACACGAACATCAGCACGAACCAGCCCAAGGCCGCGGCATGCATCCAGCGCCCGGAAATCAGCGCGCAGATCAGCACCATACCCAAGGCGATCGCCAGGTAGATCGGGATGGCCACTGTGCCGGGCAGTTCGCTCGCCATGTTGCCGCTGAGCACGGCGCCCGTCATCAGCGCATCCAACTGCGGGCGCGATACGGCATCCATATTCAGCGAGGAAACCTGGAAGCCCGCATCCTCGCCCAGCGCATCACCGACGAAGACGATACGGTCGTCGAATGCATCCGCAGGTACCTGGCCGTCCAGCACATCGGCCAGCGAATAGTGCGGCAGATCGTGCGCTTTACCCAGCATCACCAACACGGCATCCGTCCGCGACGGCGAAAGCGACAGCGCATAAGAACGCCGGTGCGCATGCGACTGCGCATGAACGTGTTCCGCACCGGCGACCCTGATCGCTTCCAGCACGATATGCGGATAACCGCCCTGCTCGGCAGATAGGTAAGGCACGAAGCCGGTGACCACGCCATAGTGGCCGAGCGTGACATGGCGCTGCCCGCGCCCGGCAGCCGCTGCGGCAAGCATGGGCGGCAGCGTATCCACTTTCGGGTTTGCGCCACTTCCGGCTACCGGCAATACGACACGTTCGCTATGCGCCACGGCGGCAGCCAGGGTGTCGATGTCCGTGCTGCGGCCAAGGGGATCGTCAAGCACGATGCTGGCGGCCCGGTCGAGGCGTTGCAGCAAGGCGCCGGTACGTGCCGGCGCGTCCTGTGTGCCGGATTCGCTCCAGGTCTTGTCGCCCACCAGCACCACCGCCACCTGGTTGGAGCTGGGATGGGCAAACAGCCGCGATGCCGTGTCGAACCAGACCTTATCGAAAGCACCGGACATCGAGGCGCCCATCGGATGCCAGCTGAAAACGGCCAGCAGCAACAGAAAACCGATAAAGACGATGCGCGCCCAGGTGGTGCGTGAAAAACCTCTTGTGCTGACCTTGCTCGACAACATCTGGCGCCCCTTATCGGTGATGCCGCCATTGCGTGCGTCTGATGCCGGGATCGTCATCTCATCGATGCGGCAGGTGGAATCAGAACGTCAACGCAGTCCGCGGGCCAGTAGCGCGCACGCCTCGCGCTACCGCCTGCCGGCGGCCCGGCTGCAGCAGTTCTTCCATGCGGTAGCCATGGTTGTACACGGTGGAAATCAGCATTCCATTCTTGGAACGCAACTGCAGTGCGCTGCGCAGCTTGCTGACATAGGTGGAGAGGGTGGCGTCGTACTTGGGATCGCTCTCGCCCCAGATCTTTTCGCGCAGTTCCGCCTTGGTCACCACGCAGCCGACATGGCGGAAGAAGTGCATGGCCAGCGCGAATTCACGCTCCGGCAGATTCACCAGCTTCTGGCCATCCACACCGTCCACCAGCACGCTGCGCGCATCGGCATCCAGGGTATAGCGGCCTAGCTTGAGCTTTCTTTCGCGCAAGTTTTCTGGGTAATACTTGCGCATCTGCGCCCGAATGCGGGCAACCAGTTCCTGTTCGCGAGCCGGCTTCACCACGTAATCGTCGGCTCCCGTATCCAGGCCCTGCACGATGCTGGTTTCGTCGTCGTGCTGGGTCAGCATGATGATCGGCACTTCGCCGTGGTCGCGCGTGGCGCGTACCCACTTCAACACCTCGATACCGCACTTGCCGGGCACGTCCCAATCCAGCAGCAGCATGTCGGCCGGTTCGTGCTCGAGCATGCCTACGAAACTGTCGCCGTCATGGCGCATCACGCATTCATAGCCAGCCTGATGCAACCAGCCGGCGACGGTATAGGCCTGCTTTACGGTGTCTTCGAGAATGGCGATGCGCATGGTCGTGTCCTCAAGCGATGGATGATCCCCATGGATGGCTTCCCTTCTCCTGCGGCGCCTTCGCTGCGTTGGCGCCCGTTGTCAGGTTGTTCCTTAGCTGTATGTAGGAATCTTAGGAAGCCCACGACGGCGAAGACATAGGATAGGTACTAAAAAATCCAAGTGAATTGCCGTAACTCACTATTTGGGAGCGACAATCTCATCGGAAATAAATTGGCCCCCTTTCGGGGGCCAAAAAGCTTCATCTCTAGGGGGCGACGAAGCCCAGGGGTTGCTAACCACCGGTCGCGCAGAGGAATGGCCGGCCGGCAGTTACAGAGTGCATCGGAAGTAGACTGCAAAAAAATCAGTGAAAAGCCCGACAGCTTGTAAGGTTAATACTACATACGAATTTCAGCCTGCTTCGGAAGGTGAGTGCAGGCCGGTCCGCCAAAAAAATGCCAGCCGCGAAGGTTGGCAAAGATCGAGGATTTCCACATCAGAATCATTCCGCAGTGCGACGCTGGTTGGGAAATGAAGATACCGGTGGCAGGATTCGATTGGGACGAATCTCGACACACGTCAAACAGACGCCACAGGCGAGTGCAAAGGGCCCACATGGATACGCCGTATGGGGACAACAGATCTACTTCCGATGTAGTCCGCCGAAAATCGCCTGCCCCGTCGCGGTGGCCATGAGGTGACGCACACCGCAAAAAGCAACGGCGCGAGCCGAAGGTCGCGCCGTTGCCATTAGCCGAATTGGTGGGCGGTACAAGGATCGAACTTGTGACCCCTTCCATGTCAAGGAAGTGCTCTACCGCTGAGCTAACCGCCCGCAGGCACGCCCAGCCGGGCGCGCGAGCCGCATAGCATACCGGAAGCGCCCCATCAGCGTAAAGCCTGCTCGCGCAGCTGGTGGATGCGGTCGCGCAGCCTGGCCGCCTCTTCGAATTCCAGGTTTTCTGCATGCTTGCGCATGTCGGCCTCCAGCCGCTTGATCATGGCGGCGGCCTGCTCGGCACCCAGGCCGGCATAGTCGGCGGCCTGTTCGGCCACCGCGGTGGCGCGGCCGCGCGAGGACTTGCCCCGCGCCCGGCCCGGCACCTCGCTGCGCGCGCCTTCCATGATGTCGGCGATGCGGCGCACCACGGACTGCGGCGTGATGCCGTGCGCCAGGTTCCAGGCCACCTGCTTTTCGCGGCGACGGTTGGTCTCGTCCATCGCCGCCTGCATGGAGCGGGTGATTTCATCGGCGTAGAGGATCGCCCTGCCCCGCACATTGCGCGCCGCGCGGCCGATGGTCTGGATTAGCGAGCCGGTGGAGCGCAGGAAGCCTTCCTTGTCGGCGTCGAGGATGGCCACCAGCGACACTTCCGGCATGTCCAGGCCCTCGCGCAGCAGGTTGATGCCGACCAGTACGTCGAACTCGCCCAGGCGCAAGTCGCGGATGATTTCCACGCGCTCCACCGTTTCGATGTCCGAGTGCAGGTAGCGCACTTTTATATCGTGCTCGCTGAGGTATTCAGTAAGGTTTTCCGCCATGCGCTTGGTCAGCGTGGTGACCAGCACGCGGTCGCCCATGGCGATGCGTTTCTTCGCCTCGCCGAGCAGGTCGTCCACCTGCGTGCGGACCGGCCGCACTTCCACTTCCGGATCGACCAGGCCGGTGGGGCGCACGACCAGTTCCACCACGGCATCGCCAGACTTTTCCAGCTCGTAGGCGCGCGGCGTGGCGGATACGTAGATGGTGCGCGGTGCACGGCGCTCGAATTCCTCGAAACGCAGCGGGCGGTTGTCCATCGCCGAGGGCAGGCGAAAGCCGAATTCCACCAGCGTTTCCTTGCGCGAGCGGTCGCCTTTGTACATCGCGCCGAGCTGCGGCATGGTGACGTGCGATTCGTCGACCACCAGCAGGGCATCCGGCGGAAGGTAGTCGAACAAGGTGGGCGGCGGCTCGCCCGGTGCGCGGCGCGTGAGATGGCGCGAGTAGTTTTCGATGCCCTGGCAGTAACCGACCTCGGCCATCATCTCGATGTCGAAGCGCGTGCGCTGGTCCAGGCGTTGCGCTTCGACCAGCCGGTTTTCTTTGTACAGGAAATCCAGGCGTTCCTTCAGTTCGATCTTGATGGTCTCGATCGCATTCAGCACGCTCTCGCGCGTACTGGCGTAGTGCGTACGCGGATAAACGGTATAGCGCGGCACTTTGCGGATGGTTTCGCCGGTGAGCGGATCGAACAGCGACAGGTTTTCCACTTCGCCATCGAACAGCTCGATGCGCAGCGCTTCGGTTTCCGATTCGGCCGGGAAAACGTCGATGACTTCGCCGCGCACGCGGTACGTACCGCGCTTCAATTCCATCTCGTTGCGCGTGTATTGCAGCTCGGTGAGCTGGCGGATCAGCGCGCGCTGGTCGATGCGCTCGCCGCGCGCGAGGATCAGGCGCAGCGACAGATAATCTTCCGGATCGCCCAGACCGTAGATCGCCGAAACGGTGGCAACGATCAGTGCATCCTTGCGCGAGAGCAATGCCTTGGTCGCGGCCAGTCGCATCTGCTCGATGTGTTCGTTGATCGAGGCGTCCTTCTCGATGTACGTATCCGATGCCACCACATACGCTTCCGGCTGGTAGTAGTCGTAGTAGCTGACGAAGTACTCCACCGCGTTGTGCGGAAAGAATTCCTTGAACTCGCCATAGAGCTGCGCCGCCAGCGTCTTGTTCGGCGCCAGCACGATGGTGGGCCGCTGCACCTGCGCCACCACGTTGGCGATGGTGAAGGTCTTGCCGGAGCCGGTCACACCCAGCAGGGTCTGCCCGGCCAGGCCGGACTCGAAGCCCTCGACCAGGCGCTTGATCGCCTCCGGTTGATCGCCGGAGGGCTGGTACTGGGAAACGAGTTCGAAACGGTCGCGATCGGTCATGGGCTTCACTTGCGGGCGCTCCGGGCCATTTTAAACGCAGGGTGCTGACACCAGTTGTCAGCAGGGTCTGACCGCCGCCCTCCTCTTCGTCGGTTGGCGCCAGCGCCATGGCGCCTAGCATGACCGGAATGAAGCAAAGTGATGACAAGGGCTTTGGCCTGGCCGAGCAGATCGTCGCCCTGGCGGTATTGGCCGTGCTGGTGGCAATGGCGGTGCCGGCGCTGCACCGGATGGTGGAAATGCACGAGCTGCGCGCCGCCCAGGGCGACTATATCGCCGCCTTGCAGCACGCGCGCAACCTCGCCGTGAACGAACAGGTGCGCATCATCTTCTGCCCGAGCCGGGATGGCCTGCGCTGCAGCGGCGACGATGCATGGAGCCAGGGCTGGCTGATCGGCAAGGCCGACCGCGACAACGATGGCCAGTTGCTCGGCTCGCCGCGCTACCTCGGCAGGGCATACCGCGACACGCTGGTCATCGTCAGCAATAAACAGAAGTACGTATGGTTCAGCCCTGACGGCAGCGCTTCAAATACCTTTCAGTCGCTTTCCTTTTGCATAAGGGGCGACCGCGGGCGCTTGCTGAAGGTGACCATTTCCAGCAGAGGGCGCGTCAAAGGCAACGCCGAGCAGAACCCAACTACATCGCCGTGCTTCGCTGCGAGTTGAGCGCGTGCCGGTTGATTGCCGACCCACTCAAAGCACCACCGGCCGGTCCGGCAGCTCATCCTGCCGCGGCCTGCCATGACTCGGAAAATGCTTTGCCAGCAGCGCATGCACCTGCGTGATGCCTTGCAATGCTCCCGCGCGCCAGTGCCCTGCAGCGAAATCGTCGAGCATGACGCGGCAGACCGCGCCCCATTCTTCCGGCTGCACGCGCCGGGCAATCCCGCGATCGGCCACGATCTCGACGCGATGTTCCGACATCAGCACATAGATCAGTACGCCGCAGTTGTGTTCGGTGTCCCACACATTCAGCTGGCCAAAAACCTGCCGCGCGCGTGTGCAGGCGTCCAGGCCGGCCCACACGGCCGATAGAGGAAGGCGCGATTCAATGGCAAAACGCATTTCACCCAGATGCGTGTGTTCGCCATCGGCGATCGCGGCAGTCATGTCGTCCAGCAGTTCGGGCGGAAAGCAGCGAGGCAACTGAAACCAGCCTTCGAACAGATTCGCCATGATGCGTTGCGTGCGCGTAGGCATGTCACCAGCTCCCCGAAGCGCCGCCGCCACCGAAATTGCCGCCGCCCCCGCTGAAGCCGCCGCCACCGAAACCACCGCCGCGGCCGCCAAAGCCGCCACCCCAGCCACCAAAACCGCCCCAGCCACCACCGCCAATGGAGCGGCCCGACCCCGCCGGCAACAGCATGAACAGGCCGCCGACGATGCCGCCGAGAATGCCGATGCCGAGCGACGCAAGCATCCATAGCACGGCGCCCATCACCAGGCCGCCCAAGGGTGCACGCACCAGCACCGGTGCGCGGCCGAAGATGCCGCGCAGCATGATCAGCAGAAACAGTGCAACGAAGAACACGCCGTGCGTGTCCGAGCCATGCGGCTCTGCGTTGCCTCGTACCGGCGGCGGCAAGGGTTCGCCGTTGATGAGCTGGGTCAGCGCACCCACCGCGTCGCTGATGCCGCCGAAGTAATCGTTGCTGCGGAATTTCGGCGCGATGTACTCGCGGATGATGCGCGCCGCGGCGGCATCGGGAATCGCGCCTTCCAGACCGTAGCCCACCTCGATGCGCACGCGCCGGTCGTTCTTGGCGATCAGCAGCAATACGCCATCGTCGATGCCTTTGCGCCCAACCTTGTTCGCGGTCGAGACCTGCAGGGAATAATCTTCGAGATCGTCGGGTTGCGTGCTGCCGACCATCAGCACTACCAGTTGCGCGCCCTTTTGTTTCTCCAGCGCGGCCAACTGTGCATCGAGCTGATCGACCTGCTGCGGCGTCAGCGTGCCGGTGAGATCGGTCACGTGGCGCGTGAGCTTGGGCACTGCCGGCTGCGTGTCGTCCGCGTGCGACACGCTCCAGGGCGACAGCAAGGCTATCGCCAGGAGCATCCAGAGGCGCACCCAGCGCCGCGTCATGTCAGTGAACCGAGACGGCAGGGGCCGGCGTGCCGGTACCGAAATCGACCGTCGGCGCCGTGGAAATCGCCTTCTCGTTCTCCACCGAGAAATTCGGCTTTACCTGATAACCGAACATCTTGGCGGTAAGGTTGTTGGGGAAGGTGCGGATCAGCGAGTTGTATTGCTGCACCGCCTGGATGTAGCGATTACGCGCCACGGCAATGCGGTTCTCGGTGCCCTCCAGCTGGGCCTGCAGGTTCTGGAACACGCCATTCGCCTTGAGGTCCGGATAGTTCTCGCTTACGGCCATCAGTCGCGACAGTGCACCGGTAAGCTGGCCTTGCGCGGCCTGGAATTTGGCCAGCGCCGCAGGATCGTTCGCCAGTTCGGGGGTAATCTGGATGCTGCCGACGCGCGAACGGGCCTGGGCCACCTCGGTAAAAATCTTGTCCTCGTGCGCTGCGTAGCCCTTCACGGTGTTGACCAGGTTCGGCACCAGATCCGCGCGGCGCTGATATTGATTGAGCACTTCGGACCATTGCGCCTTCACCACTTCGTCCTGCTTCTGGATGGCGTTGTAGCCGCAGCCGCTCAGCACGACGGCCAATAGCAATAGCGCAAGAACGCGTAGGTTTTTCATGGGAAGGCTCCTTATTCCGATAGGCAATCATTGCAGCATCAGGGTTATGCGGACGCAATCGCTTGCTTCGTACGTGACGCGGCAGGGCGGCAAAGGGGGCTCGTCAGAACCAGCGCGGCCCCAGGATCAAACCCCAGCACAGCACCACCAGCACCATCAGCACAAACACGGCGGCCGACCCCATGTCCTTGGCCCGACCGGCCAGTTCGTGAAACTCGGGACTGACCTTGTCCACCACCGCCTCGATCGCGGAATTGAGCAGTTCCACCGACAACACCAGGAAGACGGGAAACACCAGGGCGATCTTCTCCAGCGCACCGTTCCCCACCCACAAACCAACGGGAACCAGGATGACAGTAAGCATCGCCTCCAGCCTAAACGACGCCTCGTGCCGCCAACCCGCCCGCAGGCCGTTCATCGACCACCGGAAGGCGCGCCACAGCTGGCGCGGGTCGCCGCGAAACCCGTTACCCGGCATGGTTGAAAAAGCCTGCCCATGAGGGAATTACGGCGGTTGTCTGCATGACGGCCAGCGCTCCGGAAAGGACTAAAACAGGCGCGCCATGATGCCACAAGCCGGCCGGCACACCCGCCAACCGCAGGATTCTGCTTTGCCGCAATGCAACTTTTAGCTAATGGCATTTGCGCTACCCTTCGGCGGATGTGCCTGCTACAAGGCGCTAAAAACAGGTCGACTTAGGCCTCGTAGTACACGTAATCCGGAACCATCGCATGACCACTCTGACCCGACCCGTTTCACAAACCCGATCGTTCACCACGGTCTTCCTTATCGAGATGTGGGAGCGCTTCGGCTTCTACGGCATGCAGGTGCTGATGGTCACCTTCATGATGAAGAAGCTGGGCTTCGTCGACATCAAGGCCAACCTGGTATGGGGCGCGGCGGCGGCATTGATCTACGCCACGCCGGCGATCGGCGGCTGGGTCGGCGACAAGCTCTTGGGCACGCGGCGAACCATGCTGATGGGCGCGACCATTCTCGCGCTCGGCTACGGCATGCTCTGGATACCCTCGGACAACGCGTCGATCACCTATCTCTCCCTGGGCGTGATCGTGGTCGGCAACGGCTTCTTCAAACCCAATGCCGGCAATCTGGTGCGCAAGATCTACGAAGGCGACGAAACACGCATCGATAGCGCCTTCACCATCTACTACATGGCGGTGAACATCGGTTCGATGATCTCGATGACGGCCACGCCATGGATCCGCAACTACGTCGGCGCCCTGTACGGCGACGATCTCGGCTGGCACACGGCCTTCGGCGTGTGCTCCATCGGCCTGGTCCTGGGCCTGATCAATTACTCGTTGATGAGCCGCACCTTGTCGCACATCGGCTCGCCTAGCGACCAGCGTCCGATCGACTTCAAGCGCCTGGCCGCGGTGTTGCTGGGTGCGCTGGCCATCGTCTTCGTTTCCGCCTTCATCCTGCAGAGCGAAGCCATCGCCCGCTTTTGCGTGTACGGTGCGGGCATCGTGATCCTGGGGATTTTTGCGCACCTGATCCGCAGCAGCCAGCCAAGCGAACGTGCCGGCCTCATCGCGGCGCTGGTGCTGACGGTGCAGACGATTTTCTTCTTCATCTTCTACGCGCAGATGGCCACGTCGCTGAATCTGTTCGCGCAGCGCAACGTCGACCTGTCGTTCGATATCTTCGGCTTTCATCTGTTCAACTGGATTCCCGAGCAATACCAGAACTTGAACGCCATCTGGATCGTCGTGCTGAGCCCGGTGCTGGTCTTCATCTACAACTCGCTCGGCAAGCTCGGGAAGGATCCGTCCGTGGCGGTGAAATTCGCCTGGGGTTTCTCGGCCGTGGCACTGGGCTTCTTCATGTATGGCTTCGGCGCAAACTGGGCCGTGAACGGACAGGTGTCGTCGTGGGTGATGATCTGGGGCTATGGCCTTTACTCGCTCGGCGAGCTGCTGGTCAGCGGCCTGGGGCTGGCGATGATCGCGCGCTACGTGCCCGAACGCATGGGCGGCTTCATGATGGGTGCGTACTATGTCGCGGTGGGCATCTCGCAATACCTGGGCAGCGTGGTTGCGAACATTGCGCATATCCCGGACAACATCACCGATCCGGTGCAGTCGCTGAACATCTACACGCACCTGTTCAACATCCTCGGTTTCGTGGGCATCGGTTGCACGGTGGTCGCCGTGCTCATCTTGCCGCTGATGAACAAGCTGTCGGCCACCCACGCCGATGCGGCCACCGCGTACCAGCCGCTGACCGCGGCGCACGGGGAGGAATTCGAAACACCGTAATGCCAGGCCGGCCCCTCTCCCCGATCGGGAGAAGGGGCTGCTAGGCTGCGGCCATGCCGCAACACTCCCTCCATCAGCCCTTTGGGGCGTTCGCGCTTACCCGTACCCTCGCCTGGCTGCGCCTGTGCGCCATCGGCGGCCAGAGCATGGCCGTGATGGTGTGCTCGTGGTGGATGCACATCGACATTCCCACGCTTTCGCTGCTGCTTGGCATCGACATGCTCGCCGTGTTCGCGGTGTTTGCCGCATGGCGGCTCAGCCAGCCGTGGCCGGTGCGCGAATGGGAAACGGTGTGCCATATCGTCGCGGACACGCTGGTGCTGAGCTATCTGCTCTATTTCACCGGCGGCGCCAGGAACCCGTTCGTCACCTTGCTGCTGGTGCCGATCGCGCTGAGTGCGGCGGCCCTGTCGGTGCGCGCCATTCTTGCCGTGACCGCGATTGCGGGTGCTGCGTATTTCGTGCTGCTGCTGTGGTTCGTGCCGTTGCCGATGAACGAGCTGACCGCCAACGACCATGGCTTTTCGCTGCACGTCGCCGGCATGGGCGTGAACTTCGGCATTACCACCGTACTGCTTGGCTTCTTCATCAACCGCCTGGCCACCGCAGTGCGCCAACAGCAACAGGAAGTGCAGCGCGTGCGCGAACGCGCGCTGCGCGACGAAGGCATCCTGGCCATCGCCACACAGGCGGCGGGCGCCGCGCATGAACTCAACACACCGCTGTCCACCATGCGCACGCTGCTGCCGGAGCTGCGGCGCGAGCATGCCGAGGATGCCGGTCTGGATGAGGATCTGGCCTTGCTGGAAGGCCAGGTGGAGCGCTGCCGCACCATCCTTCGCGAGATGGTCGCCTTCGGTAAGACGCAGCTGTCGCAAGAACCCGAACGAGTCGCGCTGCAGGCTTTCCTCCATGGCTGCCTCAAACGCTTCCAGCTATTGCGCCCGGAAGCGGAACTGGAACTGCGCGTCGCCCAGCAACTCGAACAGCTCGTATTGCGCACGCCGCCGGGCCTGCGCCATGCCTTGCTCAATCTGCTCAACAACGCGGTGGATGCTTCGGCCTTGCGCCAATCAAGCCATGTAACGCTCGAAGTACGCCGTGTCGGCGAGTGGCTTGACTGGATCGTCAGCGACCGCGGCCCGGGCTTTGCCCCTGCCGGCGCCCGCACTGCGCTTGGCGAAAGCGGCAAGCAAAGCGGCCTCGGCATTGGCCTGGCGCTGGCCGAAGCCACGGCCGAAAGGCTGTCGGGCGAATTGATCGCCAGCAACACGGAAAACGGCGCGCAGATGTGCCTGCGACTGCCCTTGTCCACCATCGCCGAAGGCGCATGACACAGGTTTGCCATGCGCCCACATCGCCCGCGAGCGATGCAAACGCACACACAGGCCAGCTTATCCGGCAAAATAGCCGGGTAAATTCAAGCAGAAGCGGCAGATGAATCACCCCACCCCCACCGGCGGCGCGCGTCCCTTGCTGATCGTGGACGACGACGCCACCTTTGTGCGCGTACTGACCCGAGCCCTGACCTCACGCGGCTTCGAAGTGATCACCGCCGGCAGCGCCGAGGAAGCACGCACGCTTTCGCAACGCCATCAACCCCGCCATTGCGTGCTGGATCTGAAGCTGGGCGAAGAAAACGGCCTGCGCCTGATCCCGGAACTGCGCGAACTGGTTCCCGACGTACGCATCCTGCTGCTCACCGGCTATGCCTCCATCGCCACGGCCGTCGAAGCGATCAAGCGCGGTGCGCATGATTACCTGGCCAAGCCCGTCGACGCCGACGCCGTCGTCCGCGCCCTGCTCGAGGGCGATACGCCGCAACACAGCGAAGACGAAGTCATCGACGCCCCCGAAGCCCCTCTCGCCCTGCGCCGCCTGGAATGGGAACACATCCAGCGCGTGCTTACCGAATGCGACGGCAACATCTCCGAAACCGCGCGGCGTCTGGGCATGCATCGCCGCACGCTGCAGCGCAAGCTGAGCAAGCATCCGGTACGCGAGCGGCCGAACCCGAACGGCTGATCGCAACGGCGCGCAGGTCGATTGACCTGATTTACTGCGCTGGCGGTCCATCCGTTGAAGATGGCGTCGCCGGCACCGACAGATGGTTCGACGGATCCGGCTCATCGTCATAGATCGCCACGTGCGGCACACCGTCCGCGCCGATCCAGCCGCGAAACATGCCGTCGGTATTGAACGGCATGGCGATATTGCCGTCCGCATCGAGCGCAATGGCGCCGCCGTTGCCGCCCATCGAAGGGATTTGCTGGTTGATCACTTCCGCGGCGGCGCGCTGCACCGGCTCATCCAGCAGCAACACCTTCATGCAGATCTCGTGCGCGGCCACGGTGCGGATGTAGAACTCGCCCCAGCCCGTGCCGGATACGGCGCATTTGGCATTCGCATAGGTGCCGGCGCCGATGATGGCCGAGTCGCCCACGCGACCAAAGCGCTTGTCGGTCATGCCGCCGGTGGAGGTGCCGGCAGCCAGGTGGCCGGCACTGTCGAGCGCGACTGCGCCGACGGTGCCGAAGTGCCTGGCGATGTCTGGATCGCCATGCGGCCTTTTCTCGCTGTCTTCCTTCAGCGCCTTCTGCCATTGCTGCCAGCGTTCCTCGGTGCGGAAGTAAGCGGGATCGACCAGGGTGATGCCCTGTTCCTTGGCGAACGTCTCCGCGCCGTCGCCGATCAGCATGACGTGCGGCGAATGCTCCATCACCGCGCGCGCCAAAAGGATCGGGTTCTTCACCCGCTGCACGCCGGCCACCGCGCCCGCACGCAGGCGTTCCCCTTCCATCACGGCTGCGTCCATCTCGTTCTTGCCGTCGTGCGTGAACACCGAGCCCCGCCCGGCGTTGAAGTTGGGATCGTCCTCCAGCACGGTGATGGCGGCCGTTACCGCGTCCAGCGCCGGCTTGCCGGCCTTGAGCTGGGCGTAGCCGTCCTGCAGCGCCTTGGTCATCGCGGCGCGTATGGCTTTCTCCTTGGCCGGATTCATGTCGCGCCGGATCACCCCGGCGCCGCCGTGGATCACCAATACGGGCGTGGCAGCATGCGTCATGGCGGCGACTCCCAGGGCAGTGAGCGCAACGAACAGGCAAAACGGCTTCACGCGGCACCTCTCGCGAGCATGGGTCGAGCTGGCCGTCAGCAGATGCCCAGCCGTATGGCGCATCGCTGACATTGGCGGTCGCATCGTACGACCTTTGTACAGCATGTCCTGTCGCTGATCCGTCGTATCCTAGGCAGTTAACGTCCCCCGCAAGAAAAGGCTCCCTCATGGAAAAGGTTTACGCAAACGCGACCAAGGCTTTGGACGGTCTGCTGTTCGACGGCATGACCATCGCGGCCGGCGGCTTCGGCCTGTGCGGCATCCCCGAGAACCTGATCGGCGCGCTGCTCGCTGCCGGCACGAAGGGTCTGACCATCGTCGGCAACAACGCCGGCGTGGATGATTTCGGCATGGGCCCGTTGCTGAAGACACGCCAGGTGAAACGCGTGTATGCGTCCTACGTGGGCGAGAACAAGGAATTCGAGCGCCAGGTGCTGGCTGGCGAACTGGAACTGCACCTGGTGCCGCAAGGCACGCTGGCCGAAAAGCTGCGGGCGGGGGGCGCGGGCATTCCGGGCTTCTACACGCGCACGGCGTTCGGCACCAAGCTGGCCGAGGGCAAGGAAACCAAGCGCTTCGGCGACAAGGAATACGTGCTGGAAGAAGCGATCCACGCCGACGTGTCGATCGTGAAGGCATGGAAAGGCGACCGGCTCGGCAATCTGCTGTTCCGCAAGACGGCGCGCAACTTCAATCCGATGATCGCCACCTGCGGCAAGGTGTGCGTGGCCGAAGTGGAAGAGCTGGTGGAAGTGGGCGAACTGGATCCGGACCAGGTCCACGTGCCAGGCATCTACGTCGACCGCATCGTGCAGGGCGAGAAATACCAAAAGCGCATCGAGTTCCGCACCGTGGCCGGCGCCAATACCGGCAAGGAAAGCCCGATCCGCATGGCGATGGCGCAACGCGCCGCGAAGGAGCTGCGCGATGGCTTCTACGTGAATCTCGGCATCGGCATTCCCACGCTGGTGGCGAACTTCATTCCTGCTGGCATGGACGTCACGCTGCAGTCGGAAAACGGCCTGCTCGGCATCGGTCCGTTCCCGGACGATGCGCACGTCGATCCGGACCTGATCAATGCCGGCAAGCAGACGATTACCGCCCTGCCCGGCTCCAGCTATTTCTCCAGCGCCGAATCGTTCGCGATGATCCGCGGCGGGCATATCGACCTGTCGATCCTCGGCGGCCTGGAAGTATCCTGCACCGGCGACCTGGCCAACTGGATGGTGCCGGGCAAGATGGTGAAAGGCCCCGGCGGCGCGATGGACCTGGTCAGCGGCGTGAAGCGCGTCGTCGTGCTGATGGAACACACCGCGAAAGACGGATCACCGAAGATCAAGACCCAATGCGACCTGCCGCTGACCGGCAAACAGGTGGTCGACCTGATCATCACCGACCTATGCGTGTTCGACGTGGCGAAGGGCAAGGGGCTGACGCTGATCGAACTGCAGCCGGGCGTGACGGTGGATGATGTCAAGGCGAAGACGGGGTGTCCGTTCGAGGTGCATGCCTCGCTGCGTTGATATACGCGATCACAGGTTGGGGTGAGCGAACGCGAACCCCAACATCGCCATGCTGCAAAAATATCCGATGCAGGGGTTCGATCACCCCCAGTTCAAACTGCCCAAACCTGGCATCTAAGCTGAAACCGGCAACGGCTTCGGAAACCGTATCTCCGCCACATAGCGATTGCCGCCCTGCACGTGCAGGCTCAGCGGCCAGCCGAAGCGTTCGCTGATCCGTTGCGCAATGGCGTATTCGAAACCGCGCTGCCCCGGCGCCGAGGCATCCTGTTCGCTATCGGCGGCGGCGCTGACGCTCACCATGCCCGGCAGCACCGTGACCTGCACCACGCCCTGCCCGGTGTACTGGCTGGCGTGGCGAATCAGCTGCCAGCACAGCACGGCAAACACGCGCGGTGAACCATGCAGCGCGAACCTCTCCGGCTCCTCCAACTGCAGCTCGACCGGATGGCCGTGCAGCATCTCGCGCGCGTTGGCGAGCTCGTCGCGCAGCACGTCGTTCACCACGAAATCCTGCTCGCCCTGGCCGTTGTCGGCTTCGCGCGCCAGGATCAGCAAGGCTTCCACCAAGGATTCCATTTCGCGCGTGGCGCGGCGGATACGCTGCACGGAGCGCTTGCCGAATTCACTCAAGCCGGCTTCGTCCGACAACATATCGGTGGACATCTTGATCACGGTGAGCGGGCTGCGCAGTTCGTGGCTGGCATCGCGCGTGAAGTTGCGTTCGCGCTCGTTGTAGCCGGCAATGCGGCTGGCAAAATTATGGAAACCGCGAGCCAGGGTGGCGACATCGCTGTCGCTGCGCACCATGCGCGCGGATTGCAGGGGGTTCAAGTCGGTCTGCCCCTCTTTCCAGTTGCCTACCCACCGCGCCAGCGTGGCGACTTGCCGCCACGTACGTTCGGTAGCCAGCCAGGTGAGCGCACTGACGATCACGATCAGCAACACCACCGCGAAAACCGGCGCCACGTTGTAGTAACCCATCAGGCACACCACCACCACCGCCACCAGTTGCATGCTGAAGATCAACAGCAAATGGCGTTGAACACTACCGCGCACGCGTTCTGCGCGCGGTACTTGGGCGTCCGTGGTGGTCATGTAGGCTGCGGGCGCTTAGGCGATGTGGCTGGCTGGAGTGGTCTCGGCTTCCAGGTCGGCCAGGCGGTAGCCGGCCGAATGGATGGTATGCAGCAAAGGCCGGTCGAACGGTTTGTCGATCACCCGGCGCAGGTTGTAAAGGTGCGAGCGCAAGGTGTCCGAATCGGGGAGCGTATCGCCCCAGATTTCCCGCTCGATGTCCCGCCGGCTCACCACGCGCGGCGATTCGCGCATCAGAATCGCCAGCAGCTTCAGGCCGATGGGGGACACCGTCAGCTCCTGCCCGGCGCGGGTCAGGCGCAGGGTGGCCGTATCCAGGGTCATGTCGCCCACCGTCAGCACCTCGCTGGACACCTGGCGGCGGTCGCGGCGGATCAGGGCACGCAGGCGCGCCTCCAGCTCCCGCACTTCGAAGGGTTTCACCAGATAGTCGTCGGCGCCGGCTTCCAGGCCCACCAGCTTGTCTTCCAACGTGTCGCGCGCCGTCAGCATCAGCACCGGGGTGGATTTCTTGGCGTCGCCGCGCAACTTGCGGCAGACGTCCAGGCCGTCGATGCCCGGCAGCATCAGGTCCAGCACCACCACATCGTAGCTATTGGATACCGCAAGATGCAGACCGCTCACACCATCTTGAGCAAAATCAACGGAATAGCCGCGACGCTCGAGAAATTCGCCGACCATTTCCGCGATCTGACGGTTGTCTTCCACCAGCAGGATCAGCCCAGCATGCTCGTCACGTGAACTCATGTTCGCCTCTCGTCTCGTGGGGAGTCTTCACATTTGTGAAGGCTAACCCCCAGGGTGGTAAGCGCAACGTGAATTTGAGCGGACGAAATCGTGGTGGCAGGCCGGGTTACAGCAAAGGTTTGAGTTTCGGCCACACGTTATCGAGCACCTTCGGCTCGCCTGCGGCAGTCGGATGCAGGCCGTCTTCCTGCATCAGCGACGGGTCCAGGGCCACGCCCTGCAACAGGAAGGGCACCAGGGCGGCGTGCTTGTCGCGGGCAAGATCGGCATACACGGCACGCAGGCCGTCGCGGTATTGCGGCCCGTAATTGATCGGCATTTCGATGCCAAGCAGCAGCACCTTGGCGCCGGCGTGCTGGGCCGCGTCGATCATTGCCACCAGATTGCTGCGCAGGTCGGTCAATGGCAGGCCGCGCAAGCCGTCGTTGGCGCCCAGCTCGATCACCACCACGCGCGGGCGGTACTGCGTCAGCAGCGCCGGCAACCGGTTGCGCCCGCTCACCGAGGTTTCGCCGCTGATGCTGGCATTGATGACCGCCCAGCCCGGCTCCATCTGCTTAAGACGTACTTCCAGCAGATGCACCCAACCTGCTTCTACGGGAATGTTGTGCGCGGCGGACAAGGAATCCCCCAGCACCAGCACGTTCTTCGCAGGCGCGGCTTGCACCGCACCGATACCGCAAACAAGCAGCAGCAAACATAGGAAACGACGCATGAGTGGTGGTTCTCGTCCGGTGGATGGAAGGCTGGTGCTGGAAGTTCGCGATGTTAGCAAGTCGGTGAACGGTCCCGAGGGAAGGCTGGACATCCTCAGCAACGTGGCCATGCAGGTGCGCGCGGGCGAGAGCTTCGCCATCGTCGGCGCATCGGGCTCCGGCAAGACCACCCTGCTCGGCCTGCTCGCCGGGCTGGATACGCCCACCAGCGGCAGCATCCATCTCGATGGCCACGCGCTCGAACGACTCGATGAGGAAGCGCGCGCGGATTTGCGCCGGCGCCTGGTCGGTTTCGTGTTCCAGTCTTTCCACCTGTTGCCCGCCCTCACGGCAGAACAGAACGTGATGCTGCCGCTGGAGCTGGAAGGCCACGCCGATGCGCGCGAACGGGCGCATGCTGCGCTGGATGCCGTCGAACTCGGCACACGCCGCAAGCATTATCCGGCCCAGCTTTCCGGCGGTGAACAGCAACGTGTCGCCATTGCGCGCGCGTTTGTGCATGGCCCGCGCGTGCTGTTTGCCGACGAACCCACCGGCAATCTGGATCGGCGCACCGGCAGGCATGTCTGCGATCTGCTGTTTGCGTTGAACCGCGATCATCGCACCACGCTGATACTGGTGACGCATGACATGCAGCTGGCCGAACGCTGCATGCGGCGCGCGGAACTGCAGGAAGGCCGGCTGCACCCGATGGGAGCACAAGCCGCATGAGAATCCTGCTGCTGGCCTTGCGCAGCCTGCGCCGCGAATGGCATCTGCCGGAGCTGCGCACCTTGGCGGCCTCCCTGGTGCTGGCCGTGGTGGCGCTCGGCGTGGTGGCGACGCTCAGCACGCGCATGGAGCGCGGCGTACTTGCCAGCGCTGCCGAATTGATCGGCGGCGACATGGGCGTCTCGGCGCCGCAAGGCATTCCCGGCAAGTTCGCGGTGGCTGGACGGCAGCGCGGTTTATCCGTCACGCGGACGGCGGGCTTTCCCAGCGTTGCGTTTGCGCAGCAGCAGAGCCAGCTATTGGACGTGCTCGCCACCGACACCGCGTATCCGTTGCGCGGCAGCGTGCTGATCGCGGACGCGCGCGGAAAACAGCAAGTCAGCCACGGACCAGCGCCGGGAACGGTTTATCTCGACCATCGCGCACTGGTGGGATTGCAACGCCAGGTCGGCGACAGCGTGCAGCTTGGCGGACGCGACCTGCGCATTGCAGGCGAACTGATCCAGCAACCGGATGGCGGCGAACTGGTCGCGATGGCGCCGCGCGCCTTGATGAACATCGACGACGCCACCCAGGCCGGCCTGCTCGGCGTCGGTAGCCGCGCTCGCCATACCTTGCTGCTGGCCGGCGAACCGGCCGCCATACAGAGCTGGCGCACGTGGGCGCAGTCGACCACGCTGCCGCAAGGCGGTGAACTGATCACGCCCGAGCAGACACAGGAACGCATGCGTAGCGCCTTTGATCGCGCGGGCGCCTTTCTGCGCCTGACGGCCTTGTTGTCGGCCTTGCTTTCGGGGGTCGCCATTGCGCTGGCGGCGCAGCGTTACGCGCGCCGCAAGACCAGCGAAGTGTCGCTGTTGCGCGCACTGGGCACGTCGCGCGCACGCGTGTTCGGCTTGCTGATCGGCACGATCGGTGGGCTGGCGGTGCCGGCGGCGCTGCTTGGCGTGCTGCTGGCTTTGCTGCTGGCGCAAGGCGCGTGGGTGTTCGCCAGCCAGCTGTTCTCGGGCGTGCCGACGGTCTTGCCGCTGTTGCCGGCCTTCGCGGCGGCCGGCATGGGCATCGCCGTGCTGGTGGGCTTCGCCTTGCCGCCCTTGGTGCGACTGGCCGACATACCGCCGGTCGCCGTGTTTCGCGCCAGCATGGCGCGACGCATTCGCCGTTTCGATGCGCTGTACCTGATTCCCGCGGTGGTGGCGCTGGCGCTGATCTGGAATCTCAGCGGCTCGGCCAAGCTGGCCGGCATTCTCGCGGCGAGCCTGCTCGGCGTCGCCGCGGTTGCCGCCTTGCTTGCGGCCGTGTTGCTGTGGCTGGCACGCCGCATTACGCCGGGCGGCCACCCAGCGCTGCGACTGGGCCTGGCGGCACTGGCGCGCCGGCGCGGCTTGAGCATCGTGCAGGCCACGGCCTTGAGCATGGGGCTTACTGCCTTGCTGCTGCTGGCCATCGTGGCGCCTTCCCTGCTGGACGGCTGGCGCAAGGAACTGCCGAGCGATACGCCGAACTGGTTCGTGCTCAATCTGCAGGACGACCAACGCAGCGATTTCAGCCAGGCACTCGCGCGCATCGGCGCCAACCAGCTCAACATGATGCCGCTGGCGGTCGGCAAGCTCACCGCCATCAACGGACATCCGATCGATACGCTGACGTTCAAGGACCCACGTGCGAAGGAATGGAGCGATCGCCAGCTGCGCCTGTCATGGTCCAACGATTTGCCGCCCGCCAACAACGTGATCGCCGGCCATTGGTTCGATCCGCATCCGGCGCAGGCCGAGGTGTCGGTAGATACCATGTGGCGCGACATGTATGCACTCAAATTGGGCGACACCATGCGCTTCGACGTGGGCGAGGGCCAGGTCGATGCGAGGATCACCAGCTTCCGCCACGTGGACTGGACCTCGTTCCGGGTGAACTTTTTCCTGCTGCTGGACCCCATGCACGCGAGCGCGCTGCCGCACACCTGGCTGGCCAGTTTCTATCTTCCGCGCGGCCATGCCGAAGCATTGGCGACACTGTCGCGCGATTATCCGAACCTGAGCCTGGTCGACGTGGATGCGCTGCTCGACCGTGTGCGCGAGATCGTGCAGCGCGTGACCGGTGCGGTGCGCTGGGTGCTCGGCTTCAGCCTGCTGGCCGGTGCCCTGGTGCTGGCCGCCGCACTGGCGACCAGTGGCCAGGAACGCCGCCATGAGGCCGCCCTGCTGCGCACGCTGGGTGCGCGGCGCGGCTTGTTGCGCATTGCCGCCGCCTGCGAATTCGCCCTGCTCGGTTTGATCGCCGGCATCACGTCGGCGCTGGGTGCCATGGTCGGCGGCTGGTGGCTGGGGCGCAGCGTGTTCCACATCAAGGATTTCACGCCGCAGCCATGGCCGCTGGCATGCGCCGCGCTCGTCGCCGCCATCGTGGTGATGCTGCTTGGCCTGGCCGGCACGCGCAAGGTGACGCATACGCCGCCGATGCGCTTGTTGCGGGCGGAGTCATAGCCGGCACGCAAGGCGACGCCGTGGCGAAGGCCTGCGGTACGATGCGCGCTTCCTTTCCTCACCAGGACCGCGCATGTACACCCTCTACTACTCCCCCGGTACCGCCAGCATGGTCGTACATCTGGCGCTGCTGGAAATCGGTGCCGAGTATCAGCTCAAGCTGGTGGACTTCGACAAGGACGAGCAGCACACCGCTGAATATCTGAAGCTCAATCCGGGCGCGAAAGTGCCGACGCTGCTGATCGATGGCCGGCCGGTCTACGAATCGGGAGCGCTGCTGATCATCCTGGCCGAGCGTCACCCCGAGGCCAAACTGATACCACCGCCGGGAACACCCGAACGCGAAGCCTGGTTGCAGTGGACGGTGTTTCTCAGCAATGCGCTGATGTCCACCTACCGGTTCTGGTTTTATCCGCAAGAACTGGGACATCAGACCTCGCCGCCGGATATCCGCGCGGCCATTCAACACAAGATCGAAGGCATCTGGGATCGCCTGGAAGCGCATCTTTCTGCGCATGGGCCGTACCTGCTCGGCAGCGAATGCTCCGGCGTGGACCTCATGCTCACCATGCTGATGCGATGGTCGCGCAACATGCCGCGGCCGGCGACCGAATGGCCGGCGTTGAAGCGCGCGGCCGATCTGGTGCGTGCGCGGCCGAGCTGGAAAAAGTTGTATGAGCTGGAAGGCTTGACGGAGTGGTGACGCCGACCTCACGGACACAGCGCTGGCTCAATCGTCTCAAGCACGAATTCCTGCTGGTGCTCTTCAGCTTGCTCACCGTGGTCCTGGCCTGCATCGACCCGCAGCCATGGTCGCGCTATCACGGCTGGCTGCAGTGGCCCACGCTGTGCGGCTTGCTGGGATTGATGATCGCCATCCAGGGCATCCGCGATAGCGGCCTGGTGCAACGCGCCGCCGGCTCGCTGGTGGCGCGCATGCACTCGCTGCGCAGCGTGGGCCTGTTGCTGGCAAGCATGACGGCGGTGCTGTCGATGGTGCTCACCAACGACGTCAGCCTGTTCCTGGTGGTGCCGCTGACGCTTGCCATCGGCGGCATGTCCAATCTGCCGATCCTGCGCATGGCCGTGCTGGAGGCGCTGGCGGTCAATGCCGGCTCGACGCTCAGCCCGATCGGCAATCCGCAAAACCTGCTGATCTGGCAGCATGCGCAGTGGTCGTTTTTTCAATTCGTCGGCCATCTGCTGCCTACCGCCGCGGTGATGTTCGCGATGGTGGCGCTGGTGACCTGGTTCTGGTTGCCGAAAGAGCGCATAACGCTGCAGGTCGACAAGCTCGATGGCCATCCGGTGTCGACGAGGCTGGCGGTGCTGTCCATGCTCGCGCTCACCGTGATGGTAGTGATGATGCAAAACGGACAGGCGCCGCTGGGTGCCTTGTTGCTGGTGGTTCCGTTTGCGCTGTTTTCCCGGCGCACGCTCAAGTGCATCGATTGGCTGCTGATGGCGACCTTCGCGATGATCTTCCTGGGCCTGGGCCATTTCGCCGCCCTGCCCGCGGTGGATCACGCGCTGGGCCGCATCGATTTCAAGCAGCCGCTGGCGCTGTATCTCAGCGGCATCGTCAGCTCGCAGCTGATCAGCAACGTGCCGGCGACGGTCTTGCTGCTCGATCGCGTAAAGGATGCGACAGCGTTGGCGATTGCCGTGAACGTGGGCGGCTTCGGCGTGGTGATCGGTTCGCTGGCCAATCTGATCGCCTTGCGCCTGGCAAAACAGCCGCATGCGATGCGGCTGTTTCATGAGGTATCCCTACCCTTTCTGCTGGTGTGCGCAGTCCTGGTTTACCTGGTGATACGCCTGCAGGCCTGAATTCAATCCTCGCGCGGCACGCTGATCTTGCCGCCGACTTCACTGTGGACGATATCGCCGCTGCCTTTCGCGCCCACGGTGAAATCGCCGCGCACGTCCTTCACCATCACATCGCCCGAGCCGATGGTGCCGACGTAGACGCTGCCGCCCACGTGATCCAGCGAGATGTCGCCGGAACCGACGTTGCCGATATTCACGCCATCATGCACGTTACGCGCCTTGATATCGCCCGAACCCATCGAGCCCACGCGCAGGCTGCCGATATCGGAAAGCTCGACATCGCCCGATCCACTGGTGACCGACACTTCGCCTGCGATGCGGTCGATATGCAGATCGCCCGAACCGGTCTGCGCACTGAGCTGCGAGAGTCCCTCGACGTAGGCGTCGCCGGAATCGGAGTGGATGCTGACCGGCACGCTGGGCGGCAGTTGTGCCTGCAACTCCAGGTACTCGTAGGAAACACCGAAGAGACCGACGTTGAACGAGCCATGGCCGCCAACGTCGATGATGAGCTGGTCGCCCTCGCGGTGCGAGGTCACCTGCAGGTTGTCCAGCGCGGACTGCGAGGAAGCACAGGCGCGGCCATTGAGCTGAAAGCCGCTGGCGCCGTTGTTGCCGACCAGGTGCAGGTCATGGCTGTGCAACTGGATCTGCACCTGGCGCACGCCGGCCAGGTCGTCGTGCAGGTTGCGGGGGGCGCTGTAGCGGCAATCGGCGGCGGTCGCGGCCATGGGAAGCAGCACAAGCAAAGCGAGCAGGTAACGCATACGGAATCTCCGGCTGTGTTTGAATGCTTCAGATGCGCAACGGGGGAAAAAGGTTGAAGCCCCGCATAGGGATGGGCTCCTAGCGTTCTTCCGCCTTGGCCTGCTGCCAAAGCGCCTCCTGCTCCACCAAGGCCTGCGACGCCAGCGGCTTCCCCGCCGCTGCCGCCAATTGCTCCATGCGCCGGAAGCGCCGCTCGAATTTCGCATTGGCGTGTTTCAAGGCACGGGCGAAATCCACCTTGGCGTGGCGCGCCAGGTTCACTGCGACGAACAGCACATCGCCAATCTCGTCTTCCAGCCTAGCCGGATCGGCGCCGGCGTCGAATTCGGCGGCCACCTCGGCCAATTCTTCGTGCAGCTTGTCGATCACCGGCCGATGATCGGGCCAGTCGAAACCGACGGTCGCGGCGCGCTGCTGCAGCTTCACGGCACGCTGCCATTCCGGTTGGCCGCGCGAAACGCCGGCCAGCACGCTGTCGTCATGCGGCGCGCCTTTCGCTGCGCGCTCGGCGTGCTTGATCGCCTCCCAGGCGCGCTTCTGTTCGTCGACATCCGCATAGCTGACATCGCCGAACACATGCGGATGCCGGCGCAGCATCTTTTCGCTGATGGCATGCGCCACGTCGTCGAAATCGAACAGGCCCTGCTCCTGGGCCATCTGCGAATGAAACACGACTTGCAGCAGCAGGTCGCCCAGTTCATCGCACAGGTGGGGCCAGTCCTTGCGGTCGATGGCGTCGGCGACTTCGTAGGCTTCTTCGATGGTATAGGGTGCAATGCTGCTGAAATCCTGCTGCACGTCCCACGGACAGCCGCGTTCGGGGTCGCGCAGGCGCGCCATGATGGCAAGCAGATCGGCCAGGCTGTGCCGTGCAGCCGTGCTCACGGCAAGCCCGCGTCACGCAAGCGGGCCGGCCAATCGATGTTGGCATCGCCCACCGCGACAAATTCCGGATTGATCAGCGATTCGCCGCGGTTGTAGTGCAGCGGCTTGCCAGCCAGGTCGAGCACCGCGCCACCGGCTTCTTCCAGCACGCATTGCGCGGCGGCGGTGTCCCATTCGCTGGTGGGGCCGCGGCGCAGGTAGACGTCTGCCGAACCGCGTGCGATCAGGCAGAACTTCAGCGAGGAGCCCAGCGGATGCAGCAGGTATTCCTCGCCAAGCAGGCGGCGCAGCGTGGCTTCCGAGGAGCCGCCATGCGAACGGCTGCCCGCCGCGACGGGCGGATTGGCCAATGCGCGCGTGGAAATGCGCTCCCAGTCGGCGCCGCTTTGCACCTGCCACCAGGCGCCATGTCCGCGCGCGGCGGCGAACAATTCTCCGGTCACGGGCGCCAGCACCACCCCAAGTACGGGCTGGCCGTGTTCGATGAGGGCGATGTTGACGGTGAATTCGCCGTTGCGCTTGACGAATTCGCGCGTGCCATCGAGCGGATCCACCAGCCAGTAGCGCTCCCATTGGCGACGCTGTGACCACGGCAGCTGGCTGGCCTCTTCCGAGACCACCGGCAGTTGCGGGTCGATCTGCGCGAGACCTGCGGCGATGACTTTCTGGGCGGCCAGGTCCGCCGCGGTGAGCGGCGAAAAATCGGCCTTCATCTCGACGTCGAAGTCTTCGCGGTAGATGGCCATGATGGCTTCGCCGGCGCGGCGCGCCAGCAGGCCAATATCAAGCAAAAGCGGATGATCGGGCATACGGTCAGCGCGTCCCTTGCAGCCGTCCGGCCAGGTATTCGCGCGCCAGGAACAGCGCGGCGATGGAACGGCCTTCGGTGACGTCGTCCCGCACGACCAGGGTGTGCAGTTCGGAGAGTTTCCAGGGCACCACTTCCATCTCTTCGGGCTCGTCGCCCGGCAGGCGCTCGGGATAGAGATCCTGCGCCAGCACCACGTGCGCCATGTGGGTCATGTAGGCGGGCGACAGCGACAGGTTGTGCAGTATCTTCAATTTGCGTGCGCCGTAGCCCACTTCCTCTTTCAGCTCGCGGTCGGCGCCCTGCTCGACCGTTTCGTCCTGATCAAGGCGGCCCTTGGGCAGGCCCAGTTCGTAGCGGTCCACGCCCACGCCGTATTCGCGCACCAGCAGCACGGTCTCGTCGTCGATCATCGGCACGATGATCACCGCGCCCAGGCCGTGGCCCTTGAGCCGCTCGTAGGTGCGGTGTTCGCCATTGGAGAATTCCAGGTCCACCTGCTCGGCATGCAGAAAACGGCTGGTGTCCAAGTCGCGTGTTGCGTGGATGATGGGGTAGCGAGGGGGCATGAGGTGGGATTGTACGGGAATAGGGAATGGTGAAGAGCGGGGCTTCGCAAGGTTGCCGGTGCTGCTCTTACGATTCACGATTGGCGATTTGCGATTCCCGGGCGAGCAAAGCGAGCCAACGCCTGCGCATGGATCGCTGGCGTACCGGCCAGCACGCTGCGCGTCTCCAGGCTCAACGGCCTGCCTTCCAGGTCGGTGAACACGCCACCCGCTTCGCGCACGATCATCGCCAGCGCCGCCACGTCGAGTATGTTCACATCCGATTCGATCACCAGGTCCAGGCCGCCGCGCGCCAGCAAGTGGTAATGGCAAAAATCGCCATAGCCGCGGATGCGATTGCTGTCGCGGATCATCTGCCCGAGTGCGTCCCAGCGCGCATCGCCGGTGAGTGTCTTGACGTTGCCGATGGAGATGGATGCCTGCGCCATGTCTGCGGTAGGCGCCACGTGCACGCGCTCGCCGTTGAACCATGCGCCACCGCCGAGGCTGGCCCACATCGTCTCGCCGTACACCGGCGCGCTCGAGACACCCAGCACCAGTTCTCCGCGCTGCATCAGCGCGATCTGCGTGGAGAAAAACGGCGTGCGGCGCACGAAGCTCTTGGTGCCGTCCAGCGGGTCGACCAACCAGAGCAAGTCGGCGCCATCGTTGTCCAGGCCGAATTCCTCGCCGTAGATGGCTGCGCCAGGCAACGCCGGGGCGAGGATGGCGCGAATGGCCTGCTCGGCTTCGCGGTCGGCGATCGTCACCGGCGTGGCGTCGGACTTGATCTCCACCTCCACGCCGCGGCGCCAGTAATGGCGGATCACTTCGGCGGCTGCATCCGCCGCTTCGCGTGCGGCCTTCAGCGCCGCCTCCCATCGCTGCTCGTTCATCGTCACCTTGCTGCAGGACTCAACTGGGCCAAACCGCCACGATAGCGGAGTTCGAGCGTGCCGTCCGCTGCGGGCTTGCCGAAACCGCGCAGCCAGCTCAGCACGGCCGGACTGTCGCTGCGCGGAACCAGACGCAGTTGCAGGTCCCAGCCCAGCGGGCTGAAAGATAGCCGTCCAGCCGTCTGCAACGCACCGTTGCCGTCATCGCTCAACGTACCGCGGATGGCGCCCGCTTCTCCGTTCAGGGCCACCGACAGCGTGCCGAGCGGCACCTTGCCCTGGGGTGTGCGTACGGCGGCGTGCGACCAAGTGCCGGTCGCATCCAATTGCATCGGCCAGCGACCCTGCAACTGTGCCTGCGGCGCCTGCAAGTCGAGTTGCCCTTGCGGCTGCCCGCGTAGCCACGCCGGGGCGCCGAGCTCGGCCATGTCGACATGCAAACGGATGTCGTGCAGATCGATCTGCGCGGGGGAAATGCGCTGCAGCTGTCCCTGCACTTGCAGCTGCGGCTGGCGCAAGTCCAGCCAGAGGCGGATATCGCCGAACAAGGCTCGCCGCGAAAGCGTCCAGGCCAGGCTGCCAAGCGGCGTGCCGTTCACCAGCGCTACCTGCCCCGCCCGCCCCTGCCACAGCGTGCCGCTGACGTCGGCCAGACGCACCCCGCGCAGTTGCGCCTGCAGCCACGGCAAAGCCCAGCGCGCGGGCAAGAACCACACCAGTGCGGCAAGGGCGAGCACGCCCACCAACAAACCCACCAGCCAGCGCTTCATCGATCCCATCATCTGTGCTTGAGCGACACCTTCACTGCCCCGATCATAGCCGGATGACTCAACCAGCCGATGCCAACGCCCTCCTCGCCCAGCGCGATCTTCGCCACATCTGGCACCCCTGCACCCAGATGCACGATCACCAGCAGCACGTACCGATGGTGCCGATCGTGCGCGGCGAAGGGGCGTGGTTGATCGACGCGAACGGCCGCCGCTATCTGGACGGCATCAGCTCCTGGTGGACCAACCTGTTCGGACACGCCAACCCGCGCATCGCCGCCGCGCTGGCGGAGCAGGCGGCCACGCTGGAGCACGTGATCTTTGCCGGCTTTACGCATCCGGTGGCGATCGAACTGGCCGAGCGGCTGGTGGCGATCACTCCCCGAGGTCTGGAAAAAGTCTTCTTCGCGGACAACGGTTCGGCGGCGGTCGAAGTCGCGCTGAAAATGAGCTTTCATTACTGGCTCAACCTGGGACACGGCGAGAAGACGCGCTTCATCGCCTTGAGCGGCAGCTACCACGGCGAAACGCTGGGCGCGCTGTCGGTGAGCGACGTGGCGCTGTATCGCAAGACATATGCGCCGCTATTGCTGACGCCCATGCTGGCGCCCTCGCCCGATGCGTATGAAGGCGAACCGGGCGAAGCACCCGAGCACGTCGCCACGCGCCGGCTGGAAGCGATGCGCGCGCTGCTGGAGCGCCACGCGCACGAAACCTGCGCAGTGATCGTGGAGCCGCTGGTGCAATGCGCGGGCGGCATGCGCATGTACCACCCGGCGTATCTCAGCGGCCTGCGCGCCTTGTGCGACCAGTACAACGTGCATCTGATCGCCGATGAAATCGCCGTCGGCTTCGGCCGCACCGGTACGCTCTTCGCCTGCGAACAGGCGTCCATCGCGCCGGATTTCATGTGTCTGTCGAAAGGCCTGACCGGCGGCACCCTGCCGCTCTCCGCCGTGCTGACGACCCAACGCGTCTACGATGCGTTCTATGCCGAATACAACGCGGGCAAAGCCTTCCTGCATTCGCATAGCTACACCGGCAATCCACTGGCATGCCGCGCCGCGCTGGAAACCTTGAACATCTTTCGCGACGAGCCGGTACTGGCGCGCAATCGCGTGCTGGCTGCGCACCTCGCCGCTCGGCTGGCACCGCTGCGCGAGCATCCGAACGTGGCCGATGTGCGCCAGCACGGCATGATCGCTGCCGTGGAACTGGTCGCCGACAAGGCGACGCGGCGCCCCTTTGCGGCCGAGGAACGGCGCGGCCTGCGTGTGTATCTGCACGGACTCGAGCACGGCGCCTTGCTGCGGCCACTAGGCAACGTGATCTATTTCATGCCGCCTTACGTGGTGAGCGAAAGCGAGATCGATCAGCTGGTCGACGTGGCGACGGACGGCATCATCCGCGCCGTGGCGTAGCCGCAACGCTTAGGGATGCTCTGATTAATTCAGCGTAGGCCTCAGCCGTCCTGCGTGTTCGCAGAGCACAGGACCATCGGTGCACGCGGGGAGGGCACATGGATGTGTCCGGCTTTGAGGAGCGAGGAAGGCAGACTGGCGCATCGTCGAGGCGATGGGCCGAAGCTATGCGGACACACAAGGCCGCTGCGACCTGCGGTGGATTACATCAGAGCATCCTTAGTGGCCGTGTGTCGTGATGGCCGGATCCAGCCGCTGCAAGGCCGGCCCCAGCGTGGTTTCGCCGGTGGCGTCGATGTCCTGCTTGCTGTAGGAGCGGCCCGGAACAGGCAGGCATTCGCCTTTCTTGGCCGGAATCAGGCTGCCGGTATCGCGAATGCATTGGCGGTCGCCCGGCTTGAGCGGCGAGCGATTGACGTGGTGCGTGTTGGCGGATGCCTTATCGGCCTGGTTTTGGCTTGCCGGGGGCGCGCTCTGGGGCGCGGCAAACGCCACCGTCGCAGTTGCCAGCAAGACAGCGGAAATCATCAGCTTGATCATAGGAACCTCCTAGCTCGATAGATGGGGGGAAACACGAGCTTTTGCAGGGGTGAGTCCATGCTGCTACCAGCGGCGGTTCATCGCAAGAGGCCAATCATTCAGATGGCTGAACCGTGGCGCAGCAAACGGTATGCTCGTCCTCCTTGTCCGTGATCGAACGCCTATGCGCACCACCCGCATCCATGTCGAACAGCCGCTGGCGCTTGGCGCCGAACTGGCATTGCCCGCGCAAGCCGCCGAGCACGTGGCGCGCGTGCTGCGCATGAATGCCGGCGACGCGCTGACCGTGTTCAACGGCGACGGTTTCGATTACACGACCACGCTGACCAGCGTCGGCAAGCGCGACGTGATGGTGCATGTCGACGGCCGCGAAGCCATTGCGAACGAATCGCCGCTCAGGCTCACCTTGGCGCAAGCGGTTGCGCGCGGCGAGAAGATGGACCTGATCGTGCAGAAAGCCACTGAACTGGGCGTGTCGCGCATCGTGCCGCTGTTCACCGAGCGCTCCGAAGTGAAGCTGGATGCCGCGCGCGCCGAAAAACGGCTTCAGCATTGGCGCGCGGTGGCGGCCAGTGCATGCGAGCAGAGCGGCCGCGTGCGCGTTCCCGAAGTGCTGCCGGCCGTATCGCTACAGGCGTGGCTGGAAAGCCTGGCCGATGACGGCGCACAACGGCTGGCCTTGCTGCCGGAAGGCACGCTGTGCGCGCGCGACATCGGTTTCAGCGCCGCCGGCGGATGGTTGGTGGTGGGACCGGAAGGCGGCCTGGGCGAACGCGACGTGTCGATGTTGCAAGAGGCGCGTTTCCAGGGCTTGCGCCTGGGTCCACGGATTTTGCGCACGGAAACGGCAGGCTTGGCGGCGTTGGCAGCGTTGCAGGCGCTGCATGGGGATTTGTAGATACCGAGCTTACCCACGCAAATCCGTTACGACGCGACCGTTACGCCGCGCATAGCGGTCTTTAGGGATGCTCTGATTAATTCAGCGTAGGTCGCAGCGGCCCTGTGTGTTCGCAGAGCACAGGGCCATCGGCGCACGCGGGGAGGGCACATGGATGTGCCCCCGGCTTTGAGGAGCGAGGAAGGCAAACTGGCGCACCGTCGAGACGATGGGCCGAAGCTATGCGGACACTCAGGGCCGCTGCGGCCTGCGGTGGATTAAATCAGAGCATCCTTAGGTCGCCCACGACGTCATGACCGTAGCAGGAAAGATCAACTCGCCTGCCGCAGCAACGCCGTCACTTCGCTCTCGATGCCTTCCAGGTCGGGAATCACCGCGATGTCGTCGCGCACCAGCACCTGCGCCTTCACGCCACGCGGCAGGGGCTTGCCGTCGTGGGTGGGAATGATCAGTTCGCCGTTGAGCGTGGTCAGGCGCGGGAAGCCCTGGGTGACGACGGCAACGAACGGCACGTCGGGGTTGTCGCCCAGCGCCTTGAGCACGGCCACGCGCACGGCGAGTTCGGCATCGCCTTCCTCGGCGTCGGCCAGCTTGGTGAACGAGACCAGGGGCACACGCCAGCCGCGCCATGCGATGCGGCCCAGCAGCCACTCGGGTGCGCCGGCAACCGGCTCGGGCTGGGTGAAGGTGATCACCTCGGCCACGGTCGCGTTCGGCAACAGCAGGCGCAGGTTGCCGACCGGCACCAGCACGCAGCGGATTTCGCGGGGAAGTGGTTGTTCGCTCATCGGAAATCCTCGACCAGACGTACCGCAAGCTCCTGCGGCGAACCGGAAAAACTGGCCAGGCGCTCGGCCATCACGCCGTTGACCATGTCGGTGTAGTGATCGCTGCCGGCAGCTTCCACCCACACCTGGCCGCCGCGATCGTGGATGGCTTGCGCGCCGGCCACGGCGTCGTTGGCCTGGCCGGCGAACACGATGGCCAGCGCATCGCGCCCGAACACGTTCGCGGCCATGGTGAAGCTGCTGTCGATGGACGGCGACTGCCCGATGGCGTCGTCGTTGGCGGCACTGAGTTCCACGCGCCCGTCGCGGGTGATGCGCACCTGCTGCCCGCGCGGCACCACCACCACTTCGCCAGTGCGCGTACGCATGCCGGCGGCGGCTACCTTGATCGGCAGGCTGCAATGCGTCGCCAGGCTGGCGACCAGCGGCTCAAGCGCATCCTGGGTGTGGTGCTGGGTAAGCAGGATCGGCAGTTTCAAATTGTCCGGCAGCGCTGCCAGGAAGGCGCTGACCGAGGCGCCGCTGTCGCGCGCCGCACCCAGCACCAGCAGCCGCGCGAAGGCGGTATCCAGCTCCTGCAGATGCGACTCGAACGGCTGGTATTCGTCCTTGGGGGCGATGGCTTCTTCCATCGACACCAGTTCCAGGCTCAGGCCCGGTTCGACCGGGGACTCGTCTTCTACCGCTTCCACGTCGGGCGCCAGGTAGTCGGCGGCGCTGACTTTCTCGACGGCAGATGGCTGGATCGCGGGCTGCGCGTCTTCTTCCACGAAGCCCCACTCGGGCGCCGCGGGCGTCTGCTGGGCTAGCGTCGCCTTCTCGATGACCGGCGGGGTGAACGCCTCGTCCGCCGATGCCAGCGACAGGTGGTCCAGGTTGATGTTGAACGCGGGTGCTTCCAGGCGCGCCGGCGCGGGTACCGGCGCTGGCTCGACGGGCGGTGCAAAGCCCGCCGCCGTCGGAATGTGCTCGTGCAGTTCGGGCGCGACGTGGTCCTCGTCCTGCCAGCCGAAGTGGCCATCGTGCAGCGGCGGCAATGCGTCTTCCGCGGTGAATTTCAGGGAGCCAAATTCGCTTTCCGGCGCGTGCCCGGCGGCTTCGCCGCTCGCCAGCAGCGCTTCCAGTTCGTCCGCCAGCGTTTCGGTTTCCGAGGTTTCAAGCACGGCCGGCGTGTCGTCGTGCTGCTGCAAGGCATCGGCCAGCGAGGCCGGGGCCGGTACGGCGGCCAGCTCGTGCTCGGGCGCGGTTTCCTCGGATGCCGACCAGCTTGCCGTTTCCCATGCCGGCGCCGGCTCCTCAACCGGTTCCGACATCGCCGCTTGCTGCGATGCCGGTTCGTCCAGCGCGACCGGCTCGGCTTGTGGTTCGGGCTGGACCGGCGCGGCCGGCGGCGGCACCACCGGCTGGGCATGGGCGGGACGCGGCGGGTCGATGCTGTCCCTGTTGAGCGTCTTGGCGGCCAGGTGGCGCGCCCAGCGCGCGCGATCCCAGCCGTCCAGACCGCGGCTGGCCTGGGCGTCGTTGAACACGACGGGGATGTCGCCGGCGGCGACCAGTTCGTGGATCAGGTCGAGCGCGGTGTCGTCCACCGCGTCGTCCAGATTCACCACCAGCACGTTCACGCCGGCCTGGCGCAACTTGACCACGTCGAAGCTGCTGACCGGGCCTTCGTGCGCGATCCGAGCGCCGTGCTCGGACAGGGCGGCGCGCAGATGACTTCCCAGCTCCCCGTCATCGAACAACAGCGCAACAGCTGCCGCTGCAGCCTTCTCATTCATTCACCGGCTCCTGGGTGTATTGCTCCAATACTTCGCCGATCTGCGCCAGCAATTCGGCCTCCTGATAGGGCTTGCCGAGATAGCGTTCCACACCGATGTCGAAGGCGCGCTGGCGATGCTTTTCGCCGGTACGCGAGGTGATCATGATGATCGGCACGCGGCGCAGGCGCGGATCGGCCTTCATTTGCGTCGCCAGTTCGTAGCCGTCCATGCGCGGCATTTCGATGTCGAGCAGCATCAGGTCCGGCACGCGCTCGTGCAGTTTTTCCAGCGCGTCCAGGCCGTCTTTCGCCGTTTCCACTTCGTATTCGTGGCGCTCGAGCACGCGGCCGGTGACTTTGCGCATGGTGATCGAGTCGTCCACCACCATCACCAGCGGACGCACGCGCACTTCCTCGATGACCGGCGCGGTGGTCGCGTATTCCACACCTTCGGCCAGGCGCTGTTCGCGACGGGCCAGGCCGTGGCGCACCAGCGGCGCGAGGTCGAGAATCACCAGCACCGAGCCGTCGCCCATGATGGTGGCGCCCAGGATGCCGGGCACCGAGCTCACCTGCGGGCCGACCGACTTCACCACGATTTCGCGCGAGCCGATCACCGCATCGATGCGGATCGCGGCGCGCAGCTCGCCGGAACGCGTGAGCAGCAGCGGGAGCTGTTCTTCGTCGGCGATGCCGGGCACCAGGCCGAGCAGCTCGGACAGGTCGTGGATGGCGTAGTCCTCGCCGTTGTAATCGAACTGCGGATGGTCTTCCGACAGACGCTGCGCCAACTCGTCCGGGTTGATGCGCGCCACGCCCTGCACCGAGGTCATCGGGATGGCGAAGGTGGATTCGCCGATACGCACCAGGATCGCCTGCGTCACCGCGAGGGTGAACGGCAGGCGCAGCACGAAGGTGGTGCCTTCGCCCTGGCGCGACTCGATGGCGAGCGAACCGCCCAGCGATTTGATCTCGCTGGATACCACATCCATGCCCACGCCGCGGCCAGCAAGCTGGGTCACGGTGCTGGCGGTGGAGAAGCCGGTCTGGGTGATCAACGACAGCACTTGGTCGTCGAACAGACGCGTATCGGCGCGGATCAGTCCGCGCTCGATGGCGCGCTTGCGGATTGCTTCGCGATCCAGGCCGCGGCCGTCGTCGCTGACGCGGATCACCACCTCGGTGGCCTCGCGCGCCACGCGGATGCGCACCGCGCCCTCTTCCGGCTTGCCCGCCTTGCGGCGTTCTTCCGGCGTTTCGATACCGTGCGCCACCGCGTTGCGCAGCATATGCTCGAACGGCGCCTTGATGCGGTCGAGCAGGTTGCGGTCCATTTCGCCGTGCGCACCTTCCACGTACAGCTGCGCGCTCTTGCCTTCTTCCTGCGCGGCCTGGCGCAGCGTGCGGCGCAGGTTCGGCACCATCGTGTCGAACGGCAGCATGCGCGTACGCAGCAGGCCTTCCTGCAATTCCGAACTGACGCGCGACTGCTGGATCAGCAGCGTTTCGGCCTGGCGGGTGAGTTCGTCCAGCATGCCCTGAATCGACACCAAGTCGGAGACCGATTCGGCCAGCGCACGCGAGTACTGCTGCAATTGCGAGAAGCGGTCGAGCTCCAACGGATCGAACACGGCCAGGCCGGCATCGCGATGTTCGCGCTGGAAGCGCGCGATGATCTGCGCTTCGGTTTCGATTTCCAGCATGCGCAGCTGGCTGCGCAGACGCGATACGGTCTGTTCGAGTTCGACCAGGTTGAAGCGGTAGGCCGAAACCTGCTGCTCCAGGCGCGAACGGTAGATCGCCACTTCGCCGGCATGATTCACCAGGCTGTCGAGCAGTTCCGCGCGTACGCGGATCTGTTCCTGCGCGGTGCGGCCGGCATCGTCGCCATGCTGTTCGTCTGGCAGCAGCGAGGGCAGTTCTTCCGCGGTTGCCGGCGGCATCGGCGCAGGTGCCGGCACTGCCGCAACGGGCGCGGGCGCGGCGGCTTCGGCGGCCGGTGCCGCAGGTTCCAGCGCGTCGCCTTGCAGGCGCGCGATCATCGCGTGCGGATAGGCGATGGCCTTGCCCTGCGAGATGCGCTGGACCAGGCCGTGCATTTCGTCGAAAGCGGCTTCGAGCGTGCCGATGAGCGGCGCAATCTGCTGCGAATCGATGCCGTGCGAGCGCTCCAGCAAGCTTTCCAGCGCATGGCTGAGATCGCCCACCGGCGTGACGCCAGCGATGCGCGCGCCACCCTTGAGGGTATGCAAGGCGCGCAACAGGCCCGACATGTGCGATACGTCGGCCGGCTCGGCATGCCACTTCGCCAGCGTGCTGTCGGCCTCGTCGAGAATCTCGCGCGCTTCTTCGCTGAAGATTTCCAGCAAGTCCGGATCGATGTGATGGAAGCTCATCAGCTCGCCGGCCGGCACGCGTTCGGCCGGCTGCTGCTCGATGCTTGGCGGCGCGGCTTCCAGCACCGCTTCCTCGTGCTGCGGCTCCTCGTGCTGCGGAGTCGGCGTATGTGCGACCGGCTCGGCCACCGGTTCTTCGTCCTGCACAAACGGTGCGGCCGGTACTTCGAGCTGCGATTCTTCGTGTTGCGGCTCTTCGACGTACGGCTCTTCGACGTGGAACTCGGTAACGGACTCGACCGCATGCTCGGTCGTTTCCGGCTCGACGGCGGGCGTTGAATCGAACGGCGGCGCATCGATGAGCGTGTGCGCGAGTTCGTCGTGCACGGGCTCTTCGAACACGGACGCATCGGCCAGCTCGTTGGCGGGCTCGTGGTCAAGTTCCAGATGATGTTCGACCAGCGCCGGTTCGTCGGCTGCCGGCTCGAACGCAACGTGTTCGGGTTCGATCGCCTCCAGGCTGGCGAGCAGCTCGGCGAACTCCGCCTCTTCGGCGCTCGGTTCAGGCTGGTGATGAGGCAACGCTGGCTCGGCTTCGGCCGGTTCCTTGGCCACCAGCGATTCGAGCAGCTCGGCGGTGTAATCCGCTTCGTAATCCGCTTCACCCGCGACGGTTGTGTCGGCCACCGATTCGGGAGCAGGTGCGGCCGGCGCTTCGTCCAGTTGCTCCACCGGCGCCGGTGGCTCGACCGGTTCGAACGGGATCGGTTCGACCGCATGCGGCTCGAACACCACGTGCGCCATCTGCGGCTCGGGCTGATGGTCGCGCAGTTCGGCCAGACGGGCGATGAGGGCGGAAGCGTCCGGCAACTGCGGATGCGGCACATCGAATTGCGCCATCACCTCGTCGACCACGTCGGCACTTTGGCGCAACAGGCGCACGCCTTCACTGGACAGCGGTTCGCCCGCGGCGCGCAGGCGCTTGAGCAGGCTTTCCAGCGGCGACAGCAACTGGATGAGCAGCGGAATATCGACCATCGCGATCGCGCCGTGCAACGTGTGCACGGCACGCAGCAGGCTGTCCTCGACCGGCAGCTCGCCCTGGGCGAAGGTCACGGCATTGCGGATGGTCTGCAGGTATTGCGCCACTTCGCTGCGCAGGATCTCCAGCAGTACCGGATCGACCGGCGGCAATACCGGCGCTTCGAGCGCGTCGACGGCGGGCGCCACGACATGGACCGGCTGCGTCGCGGCGACCGAGTGATCGGTGTGCGTAGCGGTCGGAATGGCTTCGGCCGACATGCGCGGCACGCGGCGGCGCACCACGCGGCGCACGGTCTGGTTGCCACTGGTCGCAAACTGCTCGACGGTGGCTTGTTCGCCGGCGGCAAGATGATCGGCCGCTTGCATGATGCCGGTGAGCGGCACCGTGAGCACGCTGCCGTCCTTCAGCATCGAATACAACTGCGGCAAGGCTTCGATGGCATGACCGACCAGCGCCTGCACGCCAGCATGCGGCTGGATGGTGCCATCCAGTACGCGGTTGAGCATGTTTTCCACGCGCCAGGCGAATTCGCCCAGCACGCTGGCGCCGACCAGGCGGCCGGAACCCTTGAGCGTGTGGAACGAGCGGCGGATCGGCGTGAGCGCGGCAATCTGCGTGGGGTCGATCATCCACGCTTGCTGCGCCTGGCGCAGGTTGTTGATCTCTTCCTGCATTTCTTCCAGGAAGATGTCGCGGATATCGTCGTCGATGCCTTCGGTGCTGGCCTGGAAGCCGGCATTGGCGGCCAGCGGATCGACGCCGGACACCTGCTCTTCGACTTCCTCTTCGATCTCGATCCAGTCTTCGCCTTCGTTGACGACCGGCGCATGCGTCAGCGCTTCGGTTTCGACCAGGTGCAGGCCGGTGACGTCGTGTGCGATCGGCGCAGGCGTTTCGCTGCTCCCGATGAACAGCGCGCTGGCGTCTTCGCCGTGCGCGACGGTGACCGATTCGTTCAACGCAGCTTCGGCACCGGCCGGTGCCGCCACGGTGGCGAGGGTTTCCACCCGCGCGGGCGACGGGGCTACCGTTTCGGGGACGGTTTCCGGTGCCGCCTTGGGCAGCGGCGGTGGCCAGTAGCCCAGGCCGCCCAGGCTGTGTTCGGCCACGTCCAGCACATGGTCGAGGCCGCCGCGGTGTTCGCGCGCGGCTTCCAGGTAATACTCCAGCGCGGCCAGCGCGTCGGCGAGCTGGTCCATCTGCGCGCTGCTGGGAATGCGCTTGTCGATGCACAGTTCGTTGCCGATGAAGCGGCCCACGCCTTCGGCGATCTGCGCCGAACGCGGCGAGGACAGCATGCGCATCGCGCCGGCCACTTCGTCCATCAACGCGGGCAGCCCGTCGAGCTGCTGGTGCTGCCAGCCGGATTCGACGAACGCGACGATGCCGTTCTTCACCTTGCCGGTGTTGCCGACGGCTTCGCTCATCAGCGTGGCAAGGATGTGGCGCGCCTCGCTGCGCGGCAGCATCGCTACCTTGTGTTCCTCTTCCGCGGGCGAGGTTTCCGCACCGAGGCTTTCGATGTGGTCGTCCAGCGAGGCTTCCACATAGAGCAGCGCGCCGGCCACGTCGAGCAGCGATTCTTCGTCGGGGCTGCGCAGGCGGTTGGCGACTTCTTCCAGCACGCGGCGCTGTTCGTTCACCACGCGGCGCGGCACGTTCAGCGCGAGCATGCCGAGCGTGTCGCCGACGCGTTCCAGCACTTCGGCTTGCGCGCCGAGCTGGGCCGGGTCGGCATCGTTCTGGCGCAGGAACAGGTCCAGCGCTTCCTTCACGCGCAGCAGGTCGTCCTTCAGCGCGCGCGCCACCGAATCGAGCAGCGCGCGGTTGTGGCCGGCCATCGAGCCGCGTGCGTGTTCGACCTCGGCCGCATCGGGCATCAGGCTGTCGAGGCTATATGTCTGCGCCAGCTGCTGCATGTGCGGGCTGCGCTGCTTGGCCTGCGCGACGATATAGAGCAGCTTGCGCGACAGGTCGTCGGCATCGCCGCCCTGCAAACCGTCTTCGCCCTGTTCGATCAGCTGGCGGATGCTGCGATCGACCTTGCCGATCAGCTGGCGCACGTCGGCGGCATGGCTCTTGAGCATGCCTTGGTCGAGACCTTCCAGCACGCCGGCGGTGATCCACCACAAGCGGCGGCCATGCGTGGTGCTGCAGCGCGCGGCGATGGCCTGCAGCGAATTGCGCATGCCGGACAACTGCTGCGAACCGCCCTGCCCGCGGAACCAGGCCAGCAGTTGCTGCTGGAAACGCAGGCGCAGCTCGTTGACCTCGGTCTTGCGACGCTGGGCGTCGACGGGCGCGGCAGCGGCCGGCGCCTGCGCGGGCAGCGCAGCTTCCAGGTTGGGCGTGAACAGCGCCGCTTCGCTCAGCGCTTCCTGCTCGCGGCTGGCGCGCAGTTCATTGAGCAGCGGCAGCAGCACCACCGGCACGTCGCGGTGGCCGCTGGAAAGGCGCTCCAGATAATCGGGCAGCTGCATCAGGCCGCGCATCAGCGCGGCGTAGGCGTCTTCGCGATTGCGAATGTGGTCTTCGAGCAGCGAGATGGCGAGTGTTTCCATCTCTTCGGCGACCATCGCGGCGCCGTACAGCTCGACCATGCGCAAGGTGCCTTGCACCTGGTGCAGGTTGTCGGCGCACTGGCGCATGACCTCGCGCTCGCCGGGATTGTCCACGTAGGACTCCAGCGCCTGGCGTGCGAGCGCAAGCGTTTCGTCAAGCTCGGGCTTGACCCATTGGAGCGTGGTGAAATCGATGTGGTCTTGAAGTCTCATACGCCCCCCTCAGCGGCTGCGCTCATGGCGCCACACACAACCGTCGAGGTTGCCCTCTTGTAGATATGCGGTATCACTCTCAACCCGGCAACTTGAAGTGCGCCACCGAACGGCGCAGATCGCTGGCCAGTTGCGCCAGGTAACCAATCGATTCGGCCGTCTGGCTTGCGCCCTGCGACGTCTGCGAGGTGATTTCCTGAATCGCGTTCATGGATTGCGAAATATCCGTCGCGGCGATCGACTGCTGGCGCGCCGCGGCGGAGATGTTTTGAATCAGTGCCGACAGGTCGTGCGAAACGCGCTCGATGTCGCCCAGCGCGCTGCCGGCGTCTTCCGCCTTGCGCGCACCGGCCACCACTTCGGCGGTGGTCTGTTCCATCGAGTTCACCGCTTCGTTGGTGTCGGACTGAATCGTCTGCACCAGCGTTTCGATTCGCTTCGTCGCGCTCGCCGAGCGTTCGGCGAGGCGCTGCACTTCGTCCGCCACCACCGCGAAGCCGCGGCCCGCTTCACCCGCCGAGGCCGCCTGGATGGCGGCGTTCAAGGCGAGGATGTTGGTCTGCTCGGCAATGTCGTTGATCAGTTCCACGATCGAGCCGATTTCCTGTGAGGATTCGCCCAGTCGCTTAATACGTTTGGACGTTTCCTGGATCTGGTCGCGGATCGAGTCCATGCCGGAGATCGTTTCGCGCACCACTTCGGCGCCGCGCGAGGCGATCTGCACCGAGCGTTCGGCCACGTCGGCCGATTCGGCGGAGTTCTTCGACACGTCGTCCATGGAGCTGGCGATCTGGTTGATCGCGGTGGTCGCCGTGCTGATGCGGTGCGCCTGCGCTTTCGCCGCGTCGGCCAGATGGCGTGCGGTGGTCTGCGTTTCCTGCGCCGAGGACGACACCTGCTCGGAGGTCTCGTTGATCGTCGTCACCAGGGTGCGCAACTCGTCGATGGCGTAGTTCACCGAGTCGGCGATCGCGCCGGTGATGTCCTCGGACACGGTGGTCTTTACCGTGAGGTCACCTTCGGCGAGCGAACCCATTTCGTCCAGCAGGCGCATGATGGCCTCCTGGTTACGCTGGTTGAGCTCGGTACTCTCGCGGAAGCGGCGGCGCTGGTCGGTCACCAGTTGGAACACCAGCAACACGGCGAAGGCCACCGCGCCAAGCGCACCAACCACACCCCAGCCGACGTTCGGGAACAGGCGGCGCACCGGCAGCTGACCGATCTGCTCGGCCAGGTCGTTCGCGCGCAGCAGCACGTTCTGCGAATCGAGCGAGGCCTGGTTGCCGGCGCTCTTCACCTCGGCCAGGTTGTTGGCGGCGGCGACGAGCTTGGCGATCGGATCGCTCAACTTGCCCCAGTCACCCTGCATCTGCGAAAGAATCTTGCGGCCGTTGGCGTCGCTGAGCTGCTGCACGCCCATGCTCTGGTTGCCTTGCAGCAGGCCCTGCAGCACTTCGCCGTAGCTTTGCGCGTCGCGCGACAGGCCGTCGGCAGAGGCCTGCGCCGATTCGCCACCCTGCAGCACTTCCTGCACGCGGCGGATGATACGGTCGGCCAGCAACATCTGGCGGGAGGCGCCGAGCATTTCGTCCGCGCTGCTGCCCTTGCGCTGCTGCAGGATGTTGACCACCTGCTCCATGTCGGAGTTGAGCAGCGGCAGCTGCTTGGACAGGTCGTCCGCACGCTGCGAGGAATCCAGCACCACCGCCTTGTTGGAAAGGATCTTGCCGATGTCGCCGTCGAGCTGCTTCCACGCATCGGCCAGCTTGCTGACCGAACGGCCAGTAGGCGTGGCGTTCTTGTCGGCATACGGCTTCATGCCGGTCTTGCTGTCGCCATTGACCAGGCGCTGCACAGCCGAGTCGATGGTGTCACGCGCGTTCTCAAGCTCGGCAAACGAGTCGGCGTTACCGCCGGAAGATTCCAGCGCGTATTTGGCCGTCTGCTGCGAGAGCACCTGGATCTGCGTGGTCAACGCAATCGCCTGGCGGTCTTCGCCGTTCTTGAGGTTGAGTAATACGAAGTCGACGGCCGCGAAGCCGATCGAAACCACCAGCAAGACGATCAGGATGGTATATCCCCGTTCCTTGCCGACGCCCCCTGTAGTGCTCATGCTCTTCACCTCATCCGTCTACTGCACCCGGCACGTTGGCGCGCCGGTCAAGAATTTCCGAAGCCCTTAGCCCTGCTCCGGGCGTCACTCGCGCCGGCCAGCCGCGCATCATCAGGCGGCCGCTTGGCGAAAATCGGGCGCGCGAACCAGCCGGCCCATGCTGAACAGCGCCAGGCGCTGCCCGTCCACTTCCACGCGGTCCTCGACGAAGCGGGACAGGCGCGGATCGTCCTCGCGCTCGGCGTCGCGGCGTTGTTCCGCGTCCACGGTGCGCTGGCCGAACACTTCGTCCACCAGCAGCGCCACGCTGCCGCCGCCCTGGCGCACCACCAGCAGGCGCGCGCGTTCGGAGTGCTGCGTGCGTTCGCTGAACAGGAAGCGCGCCATGTCGATCACCGGCATCAGGTTGCCGCGCACGTTGGCCACGCCCAGCAACCACGGCTTGGTGCCGGGCACCGGCGTCAGCGGCGGCACGGCCAGCAGCTCGTTGATCTCGTCGATGGCGCTCACCAACAGCGTGTTGCCGGCGCGATAACCGATGCCGCGCCACAGGCCCGGCGCCTCGAAGCGCTCCTGCGTGCCGGACGCATGCGCCAGCGACAGCCGCTCGTAGCGGGCCAGGATCTCGAAGGGAGTCTGCGCGGCGGTTGCGTTCATGCCCACCTCATGCCGCTTTGGGCAGCAATTCGTTGATGCATGCCAGCAGGTCCTTTTCATTCACCGGCTTGGTGATGAAGGCCTTGGCTCCCTGGCGCATGCCCCACACGCGATCGGTTTCCATCGACTTGGTGGTGATGATCACGATCGGCACCTCGGCCGTGGCCGGGTCGCGCGTAAGCGTGCGCGTGGCCTGAAAGCCGTTCATGCCCGGCATGATGACGTCCATGATGACCAGGTCCGGCCGCGTGGCGCGCACGCGCTCGATGCCGTCCTCGGCGTTGTTGCAGGAATCGACGCGATGACCCGCCCGTTCGAGCATGGTGGAAAACACACGCACGTCGGTGGGCGAATCGTCAATGATGAGAATATTGGCCACGGCTCCCCCTTCAGAGCGTATGTTCACTGGCCTTAAACCGTACTGGCGACATGTCGGTGGATGGCACCCAGCAGTTCATCGCGGGTGAACGGCTTGGTGAGGTATTGTTCCGCACCGACAATGCGGCCACGCGCCTTGTCGAACAAGCCGTCCTTCGAGCTGAGCATGATCACCGGCGTCGCACGGAATTGCGGATTGTTCTTGATGAGCGCGCACGTCTGATAGCCATCCAGTCGCGGCATCATGATGTCCACGAAGATGATGGCTGGTTTCTGGTCCGATATCTTGGCCAGCGCCTCGAAGCCGTCGACGGCGGTAAGCACCTCGCAGCCTTCCTTCTTCAGCAAGGTTTCCGCCGTGCGGCGGATGGTCTTGGAGTCATCGATCACCATGACCTTCAGACCAGCCAGGCCGTTCGTAGCTACATTCAAGTTCACTTAACCCCCCCTGCTGCCTGCCCCAGGCTCAGGTACGTCATCCGATAAGCAGCAAACGGGCCACGCACCGGACGCGGATGAAAAATTCCTGCTCAACCTTTCTTCGGTGTCCGATCTGCGTCGGGCGCTCCGTCGTTGCTGTTTACTGCCTGAGCGGTCTTCCGTCAAGGAAAAAACGTTGTAGCGGGGGGGCTTATCACCAAAACCGCGACCACAAATGTGAAAGAAGACCCACCGTGACACCTTCTGACAAACCCGTGTCCCTGAGCGGCCGATGATGCCTGTGGACTCTTGTGGCCTCCGACCGCCTCGGCGAACATGCACGCCCCACTCGCAAACGGAACCGCCATGCCCCGCTCGGTCGCCGTGCTGATGGACCCCATCGGCAGCATCAAGATCGCCAAGGACACCACCTTCGCCCTGCTGCTGGAAGCGCAGCGCCGCAGCCATCGGCTCTACTACATGGAACAGGGCGACCTGGCCCTGCGCGACGGCACCCCCTGGGCCAGGCTGCGCCCCTTGCGCGTGCAGGAGGACCCGGCCGGCTGGTACAGCCTTGGGGATGCGCAATGGACCGATCTGCGCGAACTGGACATCGTGCTGCTGCGCAAGGACCCGCCGGTCGATCCCCAGTTCGTCTATGACACCCTGGTGATGGACGTGGCCCAGCGCGCCGGCGTGCAGGTGGTGAACGACCCGCGGGCGCTGCGCGATTGCAACGAGAAGGTGTTCGCCCTGCACTTTCCGCAGTGCATGGCGCCGACCCTGGTGGCGCGCGACCCGATCGAACTGCGCCGCTTCGTGGCCGAACATGGCGATGCGGTGCTCAAGCCGCTGGATGGCATGGGCGGGCGCGGCATCTTCCGCGTGCAGGCGGGCGACAAGAACCTCAATTCCATGCTGGAAACCCTGGTGCAGGGGGATTCGCACGCGCAGGGCCGCCAGTTCACCGTGGCGCAAAAATTCATTCCGCAGATCAGCGCCGGCGACAAGCGCATCCTGATGATCGATGGCGAACCGGTGCCCTATGCCCTCGCGCGCATTCCGCAGGGCGACGAGTTCCGCGGCAACCTGGCCGCCGGCGGACGCGGCGAAGGTGTCCCCCTTTCCGACCGCGACCGTTGGATCGCGGCGGAAGTCGGCCCCGAGTTGCGCCGCCGTGGCCTGCGCTTTGTCGGCCTGGACGTGATCGGCGATTACCTGACCGAGATCAACGTCACATCGCCGACCTGCGCGCGCGAACTGGACAAACAATTCGGGCTTAATATCGCCGGCATGTTGTTCGACGCCTTAGAAGCCAGGCCGACCCTCGCGTGAATGCTGCTGTAGCCCGCCGTCCCGGCGACAACAAGATCGGGGCCACCTTCGTTTTCTCGCTGCTGGTGCATGGCCTGCTGCTGTTCGGCATCGGCGTGGGCTATGTGGCGACGCGCCCGGCCCTGCCTACGCTGGACGTGACGCTGGTGAACGTCGCCAACAGCGAGGCGCCGGACAAGGCCGACTTCCTGGCTCAGGCCAACAACAAGGGCGGTGGCGAGAGCGACAAGTCGCAGCGCCCGTCGCAACCCTATTCCGGCTTGCTGCCCCTGCCTAGCCAAGGCACCGCACCGCAACCGGTCACCGCCGCAACGCCCGTGCCACAGCAGGCCACCGAGCAACGCATGCTGACCACCACGGGGCCGGCCAATTTCAGCGTCAGCAGCGACAACGCCAAGGATGCGCGCGACACCCAGGACACCGCCGATGAAGCGCGCGTGGCGCAGGAAGCCGCGCAGCTGGCCGCCGAACTGCGCCAGGCATCGCAGGCCTACGCCAAGCGGCCGCACAAGAAGTTCATTTCGGCCAACACCAAGGAATACGCCTACGCCGCCTACATGCGCGGCTGGGTGGACCGCATCGAGCGGGTGGGCAATCTCAATTACCCGCAGCAAGCGCGCGACCAGCACCTGCATGGCGACGTGATCCTCACTGTCGGGCTGAACCGGGATGGCGGCATCCACGACATCGACGTCACCAAAAGCTCCGGCTACGACGTGATCGACAAGGCGGCCATCGCCATCGTGAAACTGAGCGCGCCGTTCCCGCCGCTGCCGCCGGACAGCAAGGAAAAGGTGGACATTCTCTACATCACGCGCACCTGGGAGTTTCAGCCGGGGGATGTGTTGAAGACGCGATAGAATCGACCCTAATCCGCCTGGAGGGCGGTTTTCGGGGAGAAATATGAGGCTTGCACTCGCAGCGGTAGTGCTCTTCGCTGTTTTGTGCTCAAGCGACGTGATATCGGCGTCTCAAAGCCAAAGCACGGCCGACGACCAGCGCATCGAAGAGGAAGCAAAAATACTCGTAAGAGAGATACACAATAGGCCAAAGGGCTTCGCTACAAGGCCGCGAAAGAAATTCATTTCGGCCAACACCAAGGAATACGCCTATGCCGCCTACATGCGCGACTGGGTGGACCGCATCGAGCGCGTGGGCAACCTCAATTATCCCCAACAGCTCCGCGAGCAGCACGTGCATGGCGACGTGATCCTCACTGTCGGGCTGAACCGGGATGGCAGCCTTCACGACGTCGACGTCACCAAAAGCTCTGGCTACGACGTGATCGACAAGGCGGCCATCGCCATCGTCAAGCTGTGCGCGCCCTTCCCGCCGCTGCCGACGGACAGCAAGGAAGAGGTGGACATTCTTTACATCACCCGAACCTGGCAGTTTCAGCCCGGTCCTGCCATGAAGACGCCATGAGCGATGGCAATCGGGCATCGCAAGCGCCCACTCAGGCGAGTCGACCGACACGCGCTTTTAACGATTCACGCGTGACGATTTCCGATCTACGCCCGCCAAAGCGCATACAATGCCCCCATGCAGACCCAGTCCCCCCAGTCCCTCGCGGGCCAGTTCCTGATTGCCATGCCCAGCCTGACCGAGCCGCCGTTTTCGCGCGGCGTGGCCTTCATCTGCCAGCATGACGAAGACGGCGCGGTGGGGCTGCTGATCAACCAGCTTTCCGAATATCGCTTCGGCGATGTGCTGGCGCAGATGAAACTTGCCTGCAGCGATCAGGAACTGGCCGACGCGCCGGTGCTGATCGGCGGCCCGGTACAGCAGGAACGCGGCTTCGTGCTGCATCGCGAGCACGGCCATTGGGAATCGAGCTATCGCATCAACGGCGATTGGTCGGTCACCACCTCGCGCGACATCCTGGTGGCGATGGCGGCCGGCGAAGGCCCGCGCCTGGCCTTGATGACGCTGGGCTATTCGGGCTGGGGCGCCGGCCAGCTGGAGCAGGAGCTGAAGGACAACACCTGGCTCACCGCCGAAGGCAGCGAACGGGTGGTTTTTCATACGCCGCTGGAAGAGCGCTGGAGCGCCGCCGCCGGCCTGGTCGGCATCGATCCGCTGCAACTCCCTGGCTACGCGGGCCACGCATGAGTTGCGTGCTCGGCTTCGACGTCGGCAGCAAGCTTATCGGCGTCGCGGTCGGCAATCGCGTCACCACCAGCGCCCGCGCCGTCGCCACCATCGCCATGCGCGAGGACGCGCCCGACTGGGCGGCGCTGGATGCCTTGCGCAGCGAATGGTTGCCCGACAGCTTCGTGGTAGGCCTGCCGCTTACCCTGGATGGCGAAGAACAGGCCGCCAGCAAACGGGCGCGCCGCTTCGCCGAGCGCCTGCGCGAGCGGTATCGCATGCCGGTGGCGCTGGTGGACGAACGCCACAGTTCCCTGGAAGCCGCCGAGCGTTTCGCGCAAGCACGCGCCGCGGGCCTGAAACGCCGTCGCGACGCGGCGCAGCTCGACGCCGAAGCCGCGGCGGTCATTCTCGAACGCTGGTTGCATGAAGCCGCATAACAACACCTAAAAGACACTCGCCATGTTCTCACGCCTGCGCCACCTCACCACGCTCGAAAACCTGCCGCGCGAATGCATCGAGCGGCTACTGGACCGTGCCATCACCATGCGCGACGCCTGCGCACACGGCACGCGCAAGCTGGACCTGCTCAACGGGCGAACCATCCTCAACCTGTTTTTCGAACCGTCCACGCGCACCCGCACCTCGTTCGAGCTGGCGGCGCGCCGGCTGGGCGCCGACGTGATCAACTTCGACATCGGCTTCTCTTCCACCGCCAAGGGCGAAGAACTGTTCGACACCTTGCACACGCTCGAAGCGATGCACCTGGACGCCATCATCGTGCGCCACAAAGTGTCCGGTACGCCGGACGAGCTGGTGCGCCATGCGATGAGCGGCGTGTCGGTGGTCAACGCCGGCGACGGCAACCGCGCGCATCCCACCCAGGGATTGCTCGATGCATTGACCATCCGCCAGCACCGGCCGGATTTCAGCCAGCTCACCGTGGTGATCTGCGGCGACGTGAAACATTCGCGCGTGGCGCGCTCGGACGTGCACGCCTTCAGCAAGCTGGGCGCCAAGGAAATCCGCCTGTGCGGGCCGGCCTCCCTCATGCCCGATCCGCAGGAGTTTCCCACCTGCAAGTTCTACGACAATTTCGACCAGGCGATCGAAGGCGCCGACGTGGCGATCACGCTCCGCCTGCAGAAAGAACGCATGGCCACGATCGAGTTGCCGAACGAAGCGGCTTATTTCCGCGAATACGGCCTGGACGTCCGCCGCCTGGCGCTGGCCGCGCGCGGTTGCCTGGTGATGCACCCGGGCCCGATCAATCGCGGCATCGAGATCGCTCCGGAAGTGGCCGATGGCCCGCAGTCGCGCATCCTCGAACAAGTGGGCAATGGCGTGTTCGTGCGCATGGCCGTGCTGGGCGAAATGCTGGCGCGTTGACGCCGTACCAGCCGTCACCACAGCGGCCACACGCCAAAGCAGGCATAATGCCGCGGTTAAATACGACACCCCCGGGGATGATTTATGCGTAGAACCAAGCGCGTGCTGGCGCTGGCGTTTTCCGGCTTGCTGCTGGCCGCCTGCTCGCACAAAGACAAGGATGCCCCCCTGGCCTTCGTGCCGGCGGATACCCCTTACGTAGTGGCCAACCTGGACGTGCTGGACGACGAAACGCGCCAGGCCATCCTGGCCCAGGTCGATGCCGAAATGCCCGCGCAGGTGCAGCAGTTGAAGTCGCAGGCCGACCAGATCGCCGACAAAGATCTGGACATGGCCAAGTACCTGCGTACAGTCGCCACCGAATTCGACGGCAAGACGGCGGAGCAGGTGATCCAGGAGACCGGCGTCGATCCCAAGGGTTACATGGCGCTCTACGGCCTGGGCCTGTCGCCAGTGCTGCGCATGGAACTGAGCGACGCGAAGGCGTTCGACAGTTTCGTCGGCAAGATCCAGACCGACTACGGCAAGAAGTTCGAGACGGCCACGCTCGGCACGCAAAGCTACCAGCGCTACGTCGCACCGGTTTCGCATCTACAGTTCATCATCGCGGTGGTCGGCAAACAGGCCGTGCTCGCGTTGCTGCCGCAGGATGCCGCGCAACCGCTGCTGCGCCAGGCGCTCGGCTTGGATCGTCCGGCCAAGAGCGTACAGGACACCGACCGCCTTGCCGACCTGGCCAAGTCCAAGGGCTATGCGAAGTGGGCGGTTGGCCAGGTGGATCTCACCCGCCTGCTGCCGCTGCTTATCGGTGGCCAGGATCCGCTGGCGCAGGCCTTGCAGAAAATGCGCGCGGAAAACGAGTCGGCCAAGACCGGCGAACCGGTGGCGAACATCATGCAGTTGCCGCCCAGTTGCCAGAGCGAAGCCGCACGCATCGCGGCGCGAGTGCCGCAGTTGAGCATGGGCTACACCACGCTGGATGAAAAACATCGCGACATGCGTTTCGACGTATCACTGGCCAGCGACATCGTCAGCGCCTTCAGCGGTCTGAAGGTGGAATTGCCGGGACTCGGCAGCGACCCCACCGCGCCGTTTGAGCTGAGCCTGGCCTTGCCGGTGGCGCAGTTGCGCAGCTTCTGGGGCGCACAGGCACAAGCGGTTGCGGACAAGCCGTTCACCTGCCCCATGCTCGACAACCTCAACGACACCTTCAGCAGCCTGGGCGATACGATGCAGAAGGCCGCGGTACCGCCGATCGGCGACCTGCTCGGCCTGCATGTCGCACTGGACAGCTACACGCCCAACCCCAACGGCGGCATGCCGAAGCTGGCGGGACGCGTCGTGATCGGCACCAACAACCCCGCCGGCCTGCTGGCGATGGCACAGGTGACCAGCCCGATGCTCAATGGCCTGAAGCTCGCCGCCGACAACAAGCCGGTCGCGCTGCCCACGCAGCTGACCAATGTGCTGGGCGAATCGGGATGGGCGGCGATGGGCGCCAAGTCCCTCGGCATGGCCGTCGGCGCGGGCGAAGACGGCAAGCTGGCCGACATCATGCAGCAACCGGGTGGCGGTGCCGGTGAACTGATGCGCACGCATCTGGACGGTGCCATGTATGCCAACTGGATCGACCTGCTGGAACAGCGCGCCGAAACCACCGCCGCGATGAACTCCGCCCTGAACTCCGACGACACCGGCGCGCAAGGCGATCCGAAAGCCGCACTGGCCAGGACCAAGGCGCAGTTCGAGGCGATAAAGTCGGAAGCTGCGCGCATCAAGGCCATCGGCATGCAGGTCCGGATGGAAGACCAGGGCGTGGTGATCACCACGCATACCGAATTGAAGTAACTAGGTGCTGCCAGCAGCCAACAAAAAAGGAGCCGCCGGCTCCTTTTTTGTTGGCTATTTAAGACGGTTGCGCGGCGACGCTCAACGCCGCAAAAACCCGCCACCCAATCCATTCTGGTTGGATTTGTCTTCCTCCAGCTCCACGCCTTCCAGGCCCTGCGACAAGGTATGCGCGTCACCACCCTGCGCCAGCTTGATGCGCAAGCGCACTTCGTTGGCGCTGTCGGCGTGGCGCAGCGCGTCTTCGTAGCTGATCTCGCCGGCCTGGTACAGCGTGACCAGGCTTTGGTCGAAGGTCATCATGCCGAGGTTGGTGGATTCCTTCATCACTTCCTTGAGCTTGTGGATCTCGCCCTGGCGGATGTAGTCCTGCACCAGCGGCGTACCCAGCATCACTTCCATCGCCACGCGCCGCGCCTTGCCGTCGGGGGTGGGAATGAGCTGCTGCGCCACGATGCCCTTGAGGTTCAGGGACAAGTCCATGAACAGCTGCTGGCGACGGTCTTCCGGGAAGAAGTGCAGGATGCGGTCGATCGCCTGGTTGGCGTTGTTGGCGTGCAAGGTACACAGACACAGGTGGCCGGTTTCGGCGAAGTTGATCGCGTACTCCATCGTCTCGCGCGTACGCACTTCGCCGATCAGGATCACGTCAGGCGCCTGGCGCAAGGTGTTCTTCAGCGCGTTTTCCCAGCTGTCGGTATCGATGCCCAGTTCGCGCTGGGTGATGATGCAGCCTTCGTGCTTGTGCACGTACTCGATCGGGTCTTCGATGGTGATGATGTGTCCGGTGGAATTCTGGTTGCGGTAGCCAACCATCGCCGCCAGCGAGGTGGACTTACCGGTACCGGTCGCACCCACGAAGATGATGATGCCGCGCTTGGTCATCGCCAGTTGCTTGATCACCGGCGGCAGGCTCAGTTCTTCGATCGTCGGGATCTTCCCTTCGATCCGGCGCAGTACCATGCCCACGCAGTTGCGCTGATAGAAGCACGACACGCGGAAGCGGCCCACACCCTGCGCAGAGATCGCGAACTGGCATTCGTGCGTTTTCTCGAACTCCTCGCGCTGCGCCGGCGTCATGATGTTGATCACCATGTCGCGCGACTGCTGCGCGGAAAGCGGGCTTTGCGTGATTGGCACCACGCGCCCCTGCACCTTCATCGACGGCGGCACGCCGGCGGTGATGAACAGGTCCGAGGCCTTCTTGTGGACCATCAATTTGAGGAACGAGGTAAAGTCGAATTCGCTCATGGGTAGTCTCCTTTGGAGACGGGAACAAGGAACGGGGAACAGGGAACGTCGACATCCACGCGAGCAACCACTCCCCGTACTTTCAAATCAGGCGAACGAAGATCGAAGGATCGGAAACACAAACTGGCCATATTCTGCACGTTCCCCGTTCCCTGCTCCCCGTTCCCACGCTTACTTAAATACTTCCTTGTTCTTCGCATACCCGACCGCCTGCTGGCGCGTCACCAGGCCGCGCTTCACCAGGTCGAGCAGGATCTGATCCAGGGTCTGCATGCCGTACTGCTGGCCCGTCTGGATGGAGGAATACATCTGCGCCACCTTGTCCTCGCGGATCAGGTTGCGGATGGCGGGAATGCCCACCATGATCTCGTGCGCGGCGATACGGCCACCGCCCACTTTCTTCAGCAGCGTCTGCGAAATTACTGCACGCAGCGATTCGGACAGCATCGAGCGCACCATCGGCTTTTCGCCGGCGGGGAACACGTCGATGATGCGGTCGATGGTCTTGGCCGCCGAGCTGGTATGCAGCGTGCCGAACACCAAGTGGCCGGTTTCCGCGGCGGTGAGCGCCAGGCGGATGGTTTCCAGGTCGCGCAACTCGCCCACCAGGATGTAGTCCGGGTCTTCGCGCAGCGCCGAGCGCAGCGCCTCGTTGAAGCCGTGCGTATCGCGATGCACTTCGCGCTGGTTGACCAGGCATTTCTGCGAGGTGTGCACGAATTCGATCGGATCCTCCACGGTGAGGATGTGGCCGTATTCGTTCTTGTTGATGTGGTCGACCATCGCCGCCAGCGTGGTCGACTTGCCCGAGCCGGTCGGGCCGGTCACCAGGATCAGGCCCTGCGGCTGCTCGATCAGCTCGCGGAACACCTTGGGACAACCCAGGTCGTCCAGCGTGAGCACTTCGGAAGGAATGGTACGGAACACCGCGCCCGCACCGCGGTTCTGGTTGAAGGCGTTGACGCGGAAACGCGCCAGCCCGGGTATCTCGAACGAAAAGTCGGTCTCGAAAAATTCTTCGTAGTCCCGGCGTTGCTTGTCCGACATGATGTCGTAGATCAGCGCATGCACCTGCTTGTGGTCCAGCGCCGGAATATTGATGCGGCGCACGTCGCCATCCACGCGGATCATCGGCGGCAGGCCCGCGGACAGGTGCAAGTCGGACGCCTTGTTCTTCACCGAGAAGGCAAGCAGTTCGGCGATATCCATCGGATGTGTTCCCCTAAAAAACCGATCGTCTGTACGAGCCGCAAGAAAGGACAAGGGGAGTCACCCGGACCGATGTGCCGGCGCGGCCAGCATGCCCCGCCATTCCCCCGAACCCCTGCAGCGCGTCCGATACTACTCGCGGGGCATGGCGCGCAGCCAGTCTTGCGGTGACCTAATTGCGGGCGTCAGCACAGAAAAAGGGGAAATGGGGAACAAGGAACGGGAAACATGTGGCGCAAGGCGAGGCGGCGCATTGCCTCGGAATACATATGGCGAGCGCGTGAAGGAGCAGTCGTGGGCAACGAGCGGCCATCGTCACGTTCCTACTCCCTGTTCCCCGGTCCCCAGCCTCCAGTAAGGTATAGACCCGCAAAACCCTGGAATCACCCCATCACATGACCCGTATCGCATTCATCGGTGGCGGCAACATGGCCCGCAGCCTGATCAGCGGCCTGCTCAAGACCGGCGTGCCGACCGCCAACCTGCGCGTGGCCGAGCCCCTGGCGCAGGCCCGCGAAAGCCTGGGACGCGACTTCGGCGTGGCAACCTTTGATGACAACCGGCTGGCCGCGGCGGATGCCGACGTACTGATGCTGGCGGTGAAGCCGCAGGTGATGCCGGCGATCCATGCCGAGCTGCGCGACCTGCTGCAGCGCCACCGCCCGCTGCTGATCTCGATCGCCGCCGGCGTGCGCATCGACCAGTTGGAGCGCTGGTTCGGCAACCTGCTGCCGATCGTGCGCTGCATGCCCAATACCCCGGCCCTGATCGGCGCCGGCGCCACCGGCCTGTGCGCCAACCTGCGCGTGACGCCGCAGCAGCGCGAGCAGGCGCAGCACATCCTGGATGCGGTCGGCATCACGCGCTGGATCGACGACGAGGCGTTGATGGATACCGTCACCGCCCTCTCCGGCTCCGGCCCGGCCTACTTCTTCGCCCTGGTGGAAGCCCTGGAAGAGGCGGCCGTGGCGCAAGGCATGCCGCGCGACACCGCCCGCATCCTGGCCACCCAGACCTGCCTGGGCGCCGGCCGCATGCTGGTGGAAAGCAACGAGGCGCCGGCGACGCTGCGCCAGCGCGTCACCTCGCCCAACGGCACCACTCAGGCGGCGCTGGAAAGCTTCAGCGCCGACCAGTTGCCGCGCATCGTGGCGCGCGCGGTGGCGGCCGCCACTCGCCGCGGCGCGGAACTGGCCGCCGCCCTGGACAAGGATTGATCGATGTCATACCTGCTCAGCGCTTTCACCCTCATCGTACAGGTGGTATTCGGCGCCATCGCCACGCTGTTCCTGGTGCGCCTGCTGGCGGAAGCCAACCGCGCGGAATTCCACAACCCGCTCAGCCAATTCGTCTACCGCTATACCAATCCGGTGCTGGTGCCGCTTCGCCGCGTGCTGCCGAACTGGCGGCGCATCAACCTTGCCGCCGTGCTGATCCTGCTGCTCACCTTCGTGCTGGAACGCCTGGTGCTTTTCTTGCTGGCCGGCTTCCTGCCGGCGTGGCCGGGATTGCTGGTGCTCTCGCTCGCCGACCTGCTCGACTTCGTGCTGCTGTTCTACATCGTAGTGATCTTCGGCTGGTCCTTGCTCAGCATGTTTTCGCCCGATCCGTATCACCCCTTGATCCGCCTTGCCGGCGCCATCGTGGAACCGCTGCTGCGCCCCCTTCGGGGAAAACTGGTGATCGGGAGCATCGATTTCTCGCCGACCGTGGTGGTGATCGTGCTGCTGCTGGCGCAACGCTTGATCGCCGCACCGCTGTTCGACTTCGGCGCAAGCCTGGCGCGGCTGGGGTAAACCTAGTGAAGAAGCCCTCGCTGCTGCTATGCCTGGGTCTTTTATCCGGTGTACTCGGGGCGAGCGAACCTCCGCAGCTTGTCCTGCACGGCACGGTCACCACGGAGAGCGGCGAACATCCGGCCTGGTTCACCTTGATATGCACGCAAGGCCACGGCGGTGCGCTGTCCCTGCAACTCGCGCTCGTCGCCGATACGGCGCCTGGCTTTCCTTTCGATGCGTATGAAGGCCCCGGTGCGCCCGCATCGCAGCAGCCCAGCGCAGAATTGCGAGTAGGACAACAATCCTTTGCATCGGTGCCGGTGGCTGGCTGGTATGGCGGCGATGCTCCAGGCATGTTCGTGTTCGGTATCGCGACGACGCCCGGCCAGCGCAATGCGATAACCGGCGCAGTCGCCGCGTTGAACAAGCCGGGGCTGGCACTTACCTGGATCCAGAACAGCAACAACATGCAAACGCCGCCGTTGATGGGACAGTTTGTGCTGGATGAAAAGCAGCGCCACGCGTTGCAGCGAATCGCTGCGCCATGCCTGCCGCATCGTCGCTAACCACCGCGTAATCCCCAAACATGGCCATGCATCACCGTAACGCTGGGGTTCGGCTGTGCCTCACCTACGTGAAAAGCACATGCACGGACGCCATGCCTGGCTTTCATCCGTTCATTCGTCGGACAATCCCGCCCTCCCCCTTTCGAATGTAGATCCATGATCGGCCCACGTCGCATCGTCTGCCTCACGGAAGAACCGACCGAAACGCTTTACTTGCTAGGCGAACAGGATCGCATCGTTGGCATCAGCGGATTCACCGTTCGGCCACCCGAAGCGCGCCGCGACAAACCCAAGGTCAGCGCCTTCACCAGTGCGAAGCTGGAAAAAATCCTCGCGCTGAAACCGGAACTTGCCATCGGGTTCTCCGATATCCAAGCCGATATCGCGCAGGCACTGATCAAGGCAGGCGTGGAAGTGTGGATCGCCAACCATCGCAGCGTCGAAGGCATCCTCGATTACATCCGACGCCTGGGCGCCTTGGTTGGCGCGGCAGAGCGCGCATACCAGCTCGCCGAAGGCTTTGAACAGCGAATCGCCGACATCCGCCAACGATCGGCAGCATTCAAGCGCAGGCCGCGCGTCTATTTCGAGGAATGGGACGAGCCGCAAATAACCGGCATTCGCTGGGTTTCGGAACTGGTGCATATCGCCGGCGGCGACGATATCTTTCCTGCGCACGCGGCCGAACCGTTGGCCAAGCATCGCATTCTCAGCGACCCGACCGAAGTCATCGCGCAAGCACCGGACATCATCTTTGGCTCGTGGTGCGGCAAGCGCTTTCGTCCGGAACAGGTATCGGCACGGCCAGGGTGGGATGCGATACCTGCCGTGCAGAACGGTGACCTGTATGAAATCAAATCACCGATCATTCTCCAGCCGGGACCTGCGGCGTTGACGGACGGCCTGGACGCATTGCATGCCATCATTCATGCTTGGGTAAATCGCTCCCGCTCCACAAGTAACGGGTGATTGAGGCAATGCTCACACCACCTAAAAACAGTGGCGCCCTATAGGCGCCACCGGACATTACAACGGCAATAAGCGTTATCCGCCTTACTGATAGCTCATCGTAAACGTCGCGCGGCCGTTCGCCGAGCCGGGGACTATCGTTTGCGAGGTCTTGATGTAGCGGGCCGTCAACGGAATATTGAACGTACCATTCCCCGCCATGCCTGCGTGCCACTGGTTGATATTGCCCGCAACATTGGAATCCGGACCGTAGCTGATGACGGTGGTTCCGTTGAGCACCTGGATGCCAACACCGGCCGCGGTGGAGGTTGGCGTCAGCGTCAGCGTGTCCGATATGTTGGCCGGATTGGTTTGATCGGTCAGTGTCGTATACACGTTGGTGACTGCACCCGCGGCACCGCCCGAACATTGCAGCGTGATGTTGAACGGCTCCGTGCTGGGCGACGTGCTGCCCACGGTGGTGAACCTGCTCACCGGAACGTTTCCAAGCGGCACGGAAATCGAGCGCGAGGTCACGCTGCACGTCGGAACCTGCGGCGCGATGGTGATGCCGCCGGGCCATATGACTGACAGGACTTCCGACGCCCCGTTTTCCGCATACCAACCCACTGTCTCTCCGGCAAGAGTGCCGCCAGCAGTGATGGGTCCGGTTTTGATCAGCTCCACAGTAAGTGCGTAAATCCTTGGATCCAGAGTGATGGTGCCAGTCGACGTTTGTGAGGCCCATCTGGTATCGGTAACCGGGATAACCTGGCCGGGGAACATTGTGGAGCTAGGCGTGAATGTAAGACGATATCCCACGCCAGGCACGTTGGTGTTGTAAATATTGTTACCGAGAGACGACAAGCTCGCCGAGGGCTTTTGAATGACGTTGCCTATACCATTCGGACAAGTGAAGCTGAAACCTGCAGCTCCTTCAGAGGTCGGTAATCTGAAAAGGACCGTCCCGTCCGGAACAGTCGGATCGAATCTTAGGGGGCGCGGCCAGCTAGTCGACCCGTCCATCCAAATAACCAGCGGCGTAGGCGCCCCCGTAGGGGTGAGAACTGTACACGCAGCGTTAGATAGGGCCGGCACCGCGAAAAGAATTGCCAGCAGACAAAGGTGAAATAGATTTTTCATCGCTCGCTCCAAGTAGGGCGTCTTGATTCGACATGTCGGTGTGGTGGCGGGCTCGGGTGCCACACTTCGTTCGGGTGATTCATTGCGCCACCCCGCTTGACGTCGCTGCGTTCGACCCGACTGGCCGCCCTGATTGGTTCGCAAATGATGCTGTACAGGTCGCATTGACTTGCTGGTAACTGTCGGACTTGCTGCCTTTTGAGCGTGCGGGCAGATCATAGGCAATGTGGCAGAGCGAGGATGCATCGTCGCCCCATTTCACGGTTAGCTGTCCCTTGTCCTGCAGGCCGCGCGCAAAGATGCGGCTGGCCTGGCCGACCACGCCAATTTCCTGGCCGCTTTCGTCCAGCACGGTAGCGCCGAACGGCAGCGGATTGCCGTCGGGCTGCGTGGACTGGATCACTGCGCTGCGTCCAGAGACCGTCTCGAACTTGACCATCGGCACCGACCCGGCACGCGGCGCAATCTGCTGGCTGGTGACCTGCAGTTCCACGTCGGTAGAGGTGCCTTTCGGATCGAGCTGGATGGTGTTCATGCTGTAGGGCGTCAGATACGGCACCACGGCATAGCCCCGGCTGTCGATCCGTACGCCGGCCGCATTGAGCACGCCCGCGCCTTCCGCATCCGCTGCCTTGACCACCCCGAACGTTTCCGACAGCGGCTGCGACAAGGTAATACCGCCAGGATGCGCCACGACCGCACCACTCACACCGATCGAGCTTTGCGTATAACCGGTGCCGGCGCCGGCCGTTGCGGAGAGCTGCGCAAGCGGGCTCCGATAGGACGCATTGACACTGCCGCCCGTGGACGACAAACCCGCGCTCGAGGAATGGTTTGCCGTGACGCCGTAGGAGAAGTCGTTATTCTCACCCAGCGCACCGGTAAGCGTGGACTGCATCTGCGTGCTGCCACTGGTGTTGCGAGTCAGGCCGGAGTTGAGGGTCATCGGCTGGGTTTTGCCCAGCGGGATGGTGACGCTGGCGTAAACCAGCGTATCCATGGCGCCGTTGGCCGACCGTTGGCGATTCGCCTGCACGTTGTAGCCGATCTGCCGGTAGACGTTGCTGTAGCCTACCGAATAGTTGATGTCCGAGCCGCTGCGGTTCCAGTAGTTGACGGATGAGGCGGTCAACGACAGCTGGCCGCCCCGGTTGTTTTGCCCCAGCGCCTGACTGAACGTGACCTGCGCGCGACTGCGTTGGCGCAGCACGGTGTACGTACCGGGGATCAGCGTGTTTTCCGAGCCAGGGAGTGGCGTATCCACGCCGGGATTCGGGATGCCTGCGCCAGGCAACACGACGTTGTCCACGCGCACGGGATGAGACAGTTGATCGCGTGCGAGCAGCGCCGTGTTGAGATCGTAGAAGCCGCCACTGGAATAGCGGTAGGCGGCAAGCGACAGGCTGGAACCTGTTTCTGGCAGTATCTTGGCGTAGCTGATGCGCGCACTCCCACCCGTGGCGCGTCCCTGGCCGGGCAGCGAGGTGACGGCCTGCGTATAGTCCGCGCCGATCGCACCGATCGATGTGTTGAAAGCTCCGCCAAACATGGCTGCGCCATAACCCACCGCACTGTTGACGCCCGCGTAGCCGGTGAACAGGTTGGTAAAGCCATGCTGCCAGGTAGCCTGCACGAAGGCCGGATGGCTGGACAATTGCGAGTTGCGCACCGTACCCGCCGTGATGCTGTAGCGGTTCACGCCGGCACGCAGCGACAATGGCACCGCTGCGTACGGCACGGAGAACGAATGAACACTGCCATCGGCCTCCGTAACAAACACATTCAAGTCGCCGCCATAGCCGGTGGCGTACAAGTCATCGATCTCGAACGCGCCCGGCGCGACCGTGGTTTCATAAATGGTGACGCCGTTCTGCTTGATGGTCACCTTCGCATTGCTGGTTGCAATGCCGCGCACGGTCGGTGCGTAGCCACGCAGGGAATCGGGCAACATGCGATCGTCGGTGGCCACACGTACGCCGCGAAAGCTAGTCGAATCGAACAGCTCGCCCGTTGTGTAGGATTCGCCAATGATCAATTGCGATGACCACTTGGGCAGATCACGCTGCACGTAGCTGTTTATATTCTGGTACTGCTGGCGGCCACTCGAATCCCAGTTGTAGGATCCATTGTGGCGGAAATGCCAATCACCCAGGTTGGCGCCAGCATTCAGGCCGAGATAACCCTGAGTTTGGGTACCTTGGCCGCGGGTGTTGTAGCTGTAAAGATTGAAGTTGTAATTGAGAAAGCCAACGTTGACGCCGTTGTCCCAGAACTCCGGACTCACATAACCGCGTGCGTTTCGGCTTAGCGAAATCTGCTGGATGCTCACATCCAGGCGCTGATCACCGAAATCGAACGTGCCGGTAGCTTCGTTGATGATCTCGCCAATCGGCAGGCAGGCGCCCGGCGCATCCAGCTTGGCGGCGATGTCGGGCGCGAGTTTTTTCAGGTCGACACCTGCCTTGTCGAGCAGCTTCTTGTCGAAGCACGGCTGCGCACTGGCATCAGCGGGCGCCCCCGGCACGGCTTTGAAGGGTATGTCGGTACGGCCGATCAAACCACCGTTTACGTAGAGATCGACGCTATACGTCCCGGGTGTCACGATATTGCCTTTTTCGAAACGCGAGATATCCACCGCCTGGCTGCTGCCCGGGGTGAGGAACCCACTTTCGAACTCGACATACGCGGAGGCATCCGCCGGCGCGGCGCTGGCGCTCGCGGCACTGACGTCCGACTGATAGGCATACAGCGACGACAACACGACTGCACACAACGTTTTGAGACGCAGACTGTTACGCGGGTCGGTGGAGGAAAGATAATTCGACATGATTCAAACGTCTCAATACGCAACGAGCAATGTTAAGAATCGGAAAATTCGAGCAAAGCCTCTCCGGGAAGCTCGTTACAGGCTTCCATCAAGGACTTCGTTGAGCTTTCACCTCAGATATCAGGCCATGCCCGCGTACAACTCAAAATTGGCCTGAAAACAATCCGTGCGAGTGACTGATGGACGGTCAGTCACTCCTTACGCGTCTCTACTTCGCTGGCTGAGCGCCACCAAGCAACTGCTTGCCTTGTACGCCACCGCCGAAATCATTGAGACTGATAAAGTCCACTTCGGCATCAGCACCTGGTTGCGCGGCGAGGTCCTTAATAGGAAAGAGCTGCGACTCTCCCGGCTTGACGAAGCCCGCACCTGCCGCGAACTGCTTGCCACCCGTTTTGAAAGTGACTTCCCCTAGATTCACAAAGTAGGGAGTCGGGTTGGTCGCCTTCAGTGCATAACCCTTGCCGCCCTCGTCACGCACTACTTCCCATGTAGTCTTGGCGGGCGCTTCAGCTGCTTTGCCAGGCAGCCCCTGCGGACGGAACAACAGCTTGATGCGCGTGCGGAAAGCCAACTGCAGCTTGTTCTCATCCGCACCGGCGTCGTGGGCCACTTTTGGCGGCACCTCGAGCACATTCAGCCAGAACATCGTTTCCTTGTCCTGCGCGAGTGGCTCCTTGGTGTAAATCACCCGCAACGTCTGCCCCTTGTTCGGATCCAGACGGAACATCGACGGCGTGATGGTGAACGGCACCGTGATCTTGTCTGGCGAGCTGTTCGCATTGCCATTGTCCAACCAGGCCTGTACGAGTGCAGGCGAATTACCGTTGTTTGCAAGCCGAACGGTCACTTCGCGTTCCTTCGCAGGAAAGATCACGCGTGTCGCTTCGATCACAACGCTCGCTTGTACGCGACTGGTGAAGAGGCCGGCACTCAGCACCGCCGCCGCCACTAATGCTTTAAAGACGTGCCTCATGTGAATTCCTCGTCGGCATTACGATTGATACCTGCCCCTGCCAAGCCGTCTCATCAACCACAAAACGGCTTAAAAATGTAGGTACTGCTGAATGCGACCGCTCTTGAACGAGCGGCCGCATCGTTTAGCTTACTGATACACGATGGTGTACTGAACGCGCGAGTCCGCAGCACCGGCAGTTGCACCGCCAAGCGAAACGTACTGGGCGTAGAACGACAGATCCGCCGAACCACTGCTGATGTCCACGACATCGGTGTTCTGCGAACCATCGGCCGCACCGGCGACGATGTCCGCGAAATCCTTGTTCACCAGGCCGATTTCCACGTTCCTGGCGCTGTCATCAACCATCAGGCGGCCGGTGGCCGTATTGACGGTCGGACCCGGCTCCAGGTAGACGTGGGCCGTGCCGGTGGCCGGCGTGCAGTTGGTCAGATTGAGGGGAACCTCAGTGCGGCCGGCCCAGGAGCCAGCGGTCGCCAATGTAGCAACCGATACCGCCGGCAGGGTTACGGAGAAGTTCTGGCCGGTGCCGCCGTTGATCGTGCAAGTGGTGCCGGTGATGGTGCCGTTGAAGTCGATCTGACCGTCAGCAGCATGGGCCGACATGGCAACCATACCCAGGCTGGCTGCTGCGATGGCCGTAGAAAGAAGAATCTTTTTCATTGACGTACTCACTATGAGTTGGAGTTAAAAATTACACCCGAGTTGAAATGTTTTCGCGCAACCAACCGTCTCCTTTGAAGAAACATCGGTCATCGCCCTTACGACATTTCGACGTAAATTTTCGGTGAAACAGCCTGCGCCTGAATATAGAAATGATTCGAATTTGCTTTCGACATACGTAAGGAGAGGCTGATTTTTTAGCGGGCCCAATGACTGGGCCGTCGACGCTCACCGTTCTACCGTCGAAAAAAAGCGCATGCCCTTTGCCTATCGTTGCCTTACTGGTACACGATCGTGTACTGAACGCGCGAGTCCGCCGCACCGGCAGTTGCGTTGCCAAGCGAAACGTACTCGGCGTAGAACGACAGGTCCGCCGAACCACTGCTGATATCCACGACATCGGTGTTCTGCGAACCGTCGGCCGCACCGGCGACGATGTCCACGAAGTTCTTGTTCAGCAGGCCGATTTCCACGTTCCTGGCACTGTCATCAACGATCAGACGACCGGTGGCCACATTGATGGTCGGACCCGGCTCCAGGTAGACGTGAGCGGTGCCGGTGGCCGGCGTGCAGTTGGTCAGATCCAAGGGAACCGGCGTCTGGCCAGCCCTTGTGCCTGCGGCCTGCAGCGTAGCGGCGGACACCGGCGGCAAGGTCACGGAGAAGTTCTGGTCAGTGCCACCGTTGATCGTGCAGGTGGTGCCGTTCACGAAGCCGTTGAAATCGATCTGACCGTCGGCAGCGTGGGCCGACATGGCAACCATACCCAGGCTGGCCGCCGCGATGACCGTAGAGAGAAGAACTTTTTTCATTGAGATGCTCGCTTTTTTTTGTTGTGGTGCTCACTTAAATTTAAAAAGCGATGTCGTTGAAGAAAATAGTAATAACCCTAAAAAAATGACGTGCCGAACTACCCCATAACCCGTTAGTGCATAACGACTACACGAATATCGATTTTTTACTACACGCCATTCGTATCACTGGCACTGATTTTCCTTTAAAAACGTCTTGTTCCACCGCAAAGCCACCACCAACTTTGGTCAAGAAGCGAACATCCATATGGTTTGTAATTTCGCCGCCAGCGGCGAGCTGACCAACGCGCTCAAGCCTGAGCGGCTGGCCTGCTACTAGCCAAAACGGTACGGGCGTCCGCCAAGGGGCGTCGCCATATCAATTCGTTGGTGACGAAAAAACATTGGCCACGCACTGACACCATGCTCGCCGGTCACCGAAAACGAATTCCTGCTGGCCCGGCATGCGAATAGCGTTGTGATTCACCCCGGATCAAGTCCGAGGCTCACCGCCAACACGCCCTATCTGTGTGGTTTTCATGTCGGAACAAAGTTCGCGCGACATCCTTCCTCGCGGAGAGAGCCAAGCATCGAATGTCAATGCCCAAGCACCGTAACGGTCACCTTACGCTGGTGCGGGTCCAGGCGATGCTCCCACAGATAAATTCCCTGCCAGGTTCCCAACTGCGGTTTGCCGCCGTGCACGGGAAGGGTGAGGCTCACGCCGGTAAGGATGGCGCGCACGTGCGAAGGCATATCGTCGGGGCCTTCGGCGTCGTGCTGGAAGATGGTGTCGCCGTCGGGGACGGCGCGGGTGAACCAGCGTTCCAGATCGGCACGCACAGCCGGGTCGGCGTTCTCGCTGATCAGCAGCGAGCAGCTGGTGTGCGTGGTGAAGATATTGACGATGCCGGTATGCACGCCGCTGGCGGATACCAGCTCGGCTACTTTATCGGTGATCTCGCTGAAGCCGCGGCCACGCGTGTGTACGGTGAAACCGTTCTGCGCGACATGTTCCGCGGGTGTGGCTCGGCTCATGGCGCACTCTCCTCATGGATATAGCAGGCGGCTGGTCCAGGTCTGGCCGTGGCGGTCCCAGCGCACGCGTTCGTGCAAGCGGAAGTTGGCGCCATACCAGAATTCGATCATGTCCGGCTCTACCACGTAGCCGCCCCAATGTGGCGGGCGCGGTATGTCATGATCGGCGAACTGTTGCTCGTAATGCGCCACGCGCTGCTCGAAAGTCTCGCGCGCGGCCAGGGTCTGCGACTGCAGCGAGGCCCAGGCGCCGATCTGGCTGCCACGCGGGCGGGAGGTGAAGTAGGCATCGGATTCCTCAACCGACACCTTGCGCGCCGAGCCCTCCACGCGCACCTGCACACCTTCACGCAGTCGTTTCCAGTGGAAGCATAGGGCGACCTGCGGATGGGCATCGATCTGTACACCCTTGTCGCTCTCGTAATTGGTAAAAAAGCGAAATCCCCGCTGGTCGGCCCCTTTGAGCAGTACGATGCGCGAGCTGACGCGGCCCGCGGCATCGACGCTGGAGAGGTTCATGGCGGTGGGCTCCGGATCGCCACTGGCCACGGCCTGGTCCAACAAGGTGTTGAAAGTGTCAAGGATCTCGGGCTTCAGCATGGGATGATCGATCAGGGGTCTTGAATCGTAGCCAGCGCACGTCATGATTACGCGATGAAGGATGATGCTAGCACGCAGAACGACGCCCTCGCCGGCCACCTGCTGGATCATTACGCTGGCCGCATCGCGCGGGTGCAGCGGCCGTATGTGCTTGGCCTGTCCGGCCTGCAGGGCAGCGGCAAGAGCACCCTGGCGCGCCTGCTCAAAATCCAGGCCGAGCATCGCGGCTGGCCGACGGAAGTCCTCTCGCTGGACGATTTCTACTATTCGCGCAGCGAACGCGAGGCGCTTGCCCACCAAGTGCATCCGCTGCTGAAGACGCGCGGCGTGCCGGGTACGCACGAGATCGAGCTGCTGCTTTCCGTGCTGACCGCCCTGCCGAATGCTTCGGAAAAATTTCCGGTGACCTGGCCGCGTTTCGACAAGGGCCGCGATACGCGCATGCCACCTTCACGTTGGCCGCGCGCCACCCGCCCGCCGCGCCTGGTGGTGATGGAAGGCTGGGCGCTTGGCCTCAGGCCGCAACTGGAAAGCGCGCTGGAGGAACCGGTCAATGCGCTGGAGCGGCTGGAAGACCCGGACGGCCACTGGCGCCATTGGGTCAACAAGCAGCTACGCGCCTATCAGCCGCTGTGGCGCAAACTGGATGCGCTCATCGTGCTGCAGGCGCCGAACTGGGAAGTGATTCGCGAGTGGCGCAGCGAAACCGAGAAGGATCTGCTGGCGCGCGGCGCGCCGCTGGCCATGGACACGGCCGCCATGCAACGGTTCCTGCTTCATTTCGAGCGGCTCAGCCGGCACGCCCTGGCCACCCTGCCGGTGCTGGCCGACACTTGCGTGGAATACGACACCCATCATCACGTGATGGGGCTCAGCCACAACTGAGTTGTCTTCCGATGCATTTCGGAAAAGTTCTATTGTCCGGCTGGCACGCCTCACCATAATCGACGAACAGCAAATCCTGGTGAAAGTCGTCCTGCAGACGATTCGCTCGCGTTTTTCGTCAAAGACCAGGGCCCCAAGATGACGCACCCACGCACATAGGACGCTGCGCCGCTGCCGAGTGAATGTTCGGCATAGCTGGCAGCGGTAGGGAAAACATTCAAGAGCCGCGCCGCATGATGTCCATCAAACCACCCCACGAAACCCCTTCACCCAGCGACCGCCACGTGCGCGTCGCCATCGCCGACGATCATCCGCTACTGCTGGCGGGCCTCGTACACGAATTGCAAGGACAGGCGGATATTCGCATCGTCGGCACCGCCAGCAATTCCACCATGCTGGTGGAACTGCTGGAAAAGCAGCCCGTCGACGTCGTCATTTCGGATTACGCCATGCCCGGCGGCAGCCATGGCGATGGCGTCACGCTGTTCAACCTGCTGCGCCAACGCTTCCCGTCGGTGCGCCTGATTGCCTTGACCATGATGAGCAATGCCGACGTGATTCGTGCGCTGCTGTCGCAAGGCGTCAGCTGCATCCTCAGCAAGGCCGATCCGCTGGAATACCTCACCACCGCGTTGTACGCGGCACTGGCCGGCAAGCGCTATCTTTCACCGAGCATCGAGGCCGTCGTGCAGAAGCATGGCATCCAGGGCGGGGGTTCATCCTCGCGCACGCGCCATCTGTCCACACGCGAATTGGAGGTGGTGCGGCTGTACGTATCGGGCTTCACCATCAGCGAAATTGCCCGGCGCCTCGACCGCAGCAAGCAGACGGTCAGCACGCAGAAGATGAGCGCCATGCGCAAGCTCGGCATCAGCCGCGATGCCGACCTCATCAAATACGGCATCGAAGAGCAACTCACCTCGCAGAGTGCCGAGCCGCATTACGAAGTGAAACGCCGTCCGGAGCCCGACGCGTCGGAAAGTTAAGGCAACATCCATATGGACATCGCCGACGTTGCGATGCCTTGATCCCCGCTATTCATCCGGTTGAGCAGCACAACCCAGCAGCGCCGCATATCCCTCGCGCGCATCCGGCCAGCGAAAACGAAAGCCGCTGGCCTTCAGCCGTGCATTGCTGAGCCGCTTGCTGCCCACGCCTGCGGGCGCCGGACCATCAGGGGCCTTCGGCGCACCGATCAACGCGGCCAGGTCGTCATAGAGAACATCCAGCGGCAAGGGGGTATCGTCCGCACCCACATATAACGCTTCGTGATCGCGCAGCATCAGCAAATGCCCGATCGCCGCCGCCGCATCATCCACGTGAATACGGTTGGCCCAGTGCCTGGATTGCCGCGGCGCACTGGCCTGCCCCGCACGCAGACGATCGATCAGCTGCGTGCGACCTGGTCCATACAGGCCGGCGAGACGCAGCACGATCACGTCGACCGGATAATCCCGCAACGTCAGCTCCGCCTCGTACAAAATTCGGCCGTTGAAGCTCAACGGTGCGGGCGATGTATCTTCATCCACCCACGCGTCCGCATGCTCGCCATACACGGCGCTGGACGACACGAACAACACGCGCTGCAACGATACGGTATCCAGGGCACCGAGCACATTGCGCAGGCCGTCGAGAAAAATGGCGCGATAGACCTCTGGCTGGCGCGCATCGGGCGCCGGCAAGAAGACTAACCGGGTAATCCCTGCAGGCAGGGCGGTGAGCGTGTCCGCACGCGCCAGATCCGCCGCCAGCCACTGAATGCCATCACCGCCGCCAGGCGGGTGGCGGCGCAGCGCATACACCTCGTCGCCACGCGCCAGCAGCAGGCGCGCCACGCGTTCGCCCAGGTCGCCACAGCCGGCCATCAAGATGCGTTCGACCATCCATCCACCTGCCTGTCGGCGTGCTTGCTAATATCCACCCATGAATCCTTCGTGCAACCTGTTCCTGATCGGCCCCACCGGCGCCGGCAAGACCTCGATCGGCCGCCAGCTGGCGGCGCGCTACGGGATGCCGCTGATCGATCTCGACCAGGAAATCGAGCGAGTCACCGGCGTTTCCATCGCCACCATCTTCGATATCGAAGGCGAAGCCGGCTTTCGCCGCCGCGAACGCGCCATGCTGGAGGAGTGTAGCGGCCAGCGTGGTGTGCTGCTGGCAAGCGGCGCCGGCGCGGTGCTCGATCCGGCCAACCGGCGCATCCTGGCCGAGCGCGGCTATGTGGTCTGGCTGCAAGCCACGGTGCCGGCGCAGCTGCAGCGGCTCGCGCTGGATACCTCGCGCCCGCTGCTGGCCGATGCCAATCGTCACCAGAAACTGGAAGCCATGGCCGCCGCGCGCACCTCGCTGTACGCAGAAATCGCCGACCTGGTCGTCGCGCCTGGGCCGGACAACGAAGGCGTCGCCGCTGCCAGCGAACGCTGCATCGCCTTGCTGGAGCGCCACTGGAATCGACAAGCCGCATGATGAACACCACCACGCCCCAAGCCACCATCCCAGTCACGCTCGGCGAACGCAGCTATCCGGTCTGGATCGGCCGCGGTCTGCTCGACGACCATGCGCGCTGGCGCGCCATGCTGCGTGGCCGGCATGCGCTGATGATCAGCAACCACACCGTCGCGCCGCTCTACCTGGAGCGCGTGGCACGTGGGCTGGATGGCCTGCGCTGGTCCTCGTTCCTGCTCGATGACGGCGAAGCCCACAAGAGCTTCGCCAATGTCGGCCTCGCGCTGGAAGCGCTGGCCACCCTCGGCGCCACGCGCGATGCCTGCGTGATCGCCCTGGGCGGTGGCGTGGTGGGTGATCTCGCCGGCTTCACCGCCGCCTGCTGGATGCGCGGCATCGACTTCATCCAGATGCCCACCACCCTGCTGTCGATGGTGGATTCTTCCGTCGGCGGCAAGACCGGCGTCAACCTGCCGGCCGGCAAGAACCTGGTGGGCGCCTTTCATCAACCGCGTGCGGTGGTGGCCGATATCGGCACGCTGGACAGCCTGCCCGCACGCGAGTATCGCGCCGGCATGGCCGAAGTCATCAAGGGCGCCGCCATCGGCGACGCGGCGTTCTTCAGCTGGCTGGAACAGCACGCCAATGCGCTCGCCGCGCGCGACGAAACCGCGCTCGTACAAGCCATTGCCACCAAGGTGCGCTACAAAGCCGGCGTGGTGGCGCGCGATGAAACCGAACAGGGTGAACGCGCCCTGCTCAACCTTGGCCACACGTTCGGGCATGCACTGGAGACAGCCGGCCACTACACCACGCTGCTGCATGGCGAAGGCGTGGCGGTCGGCATGGTGCTGGCTGCACGGCTTTCCGAGCGCCTGGGCATGAGCCATAACGCCGAAACGCTGCGTCTTGAGCAGTTGCTCAAAGCCATCGGCCTGCCGACCGCCATCCCGGCCGGCTACAACGCGGAACAGTTGCTCGCCCTGATGCGGCTGGACAAAAAGAACACGGCCGGCACGCTGCGGCTGATTCTGTGGCGCGGCATTGGTCGTGCAGAAATCATCTCGGGCGTCGATGAAGCCGACGTATTGGCCGTGTTGCGCGAAGCCACCCTCGCTAGCCAGGCGCCAGCCCTCTAAAATGGCGTGCCTGCGGCTTGCCGCCGTACCGTCATACTGGACGCCATGCGCCTTTACCTGCAAACCATGCCTGCATCGGCCGACCCGCCGCGCTATGTCCAGATCGTGCTGGAGCAGGATCTGCTCGGCGGCTGGACGCTCTACCGCGAGTCCGGCACGCAGGGCGGCCGCGCCACGCTCAAGCGCGATCAATACCTGGAACGCGACGAAGCCATCGCCGCCTTCGAAAAAGTGCGCGACGCCCAACTCAAGCGCGGCTACCGCGTGGTCTTTGCCCAAGGGGTCGACGGCCCCTACGGACACCGATAAAACATGTCCATACCGCTGAAGAATGACCGCCTGCTGCGCGCCCTGCGCCGCGAGCCCGTGGATACCACGCCCGTGTGGGTGATGCGCCAGGCCGGCCGCTACCTGCCCGAATACCGCGCCACCCGCGCCAAGGCCGGTAGCTTCATGGCCCTGGCCACCAACCCCGAGCTGGCCTGCGAAGTCACCTTGCAGCCATTGCAGCGCTACGAGCTGGACGCTGCCATCCTGTTCTCCGACATCCTTACGATTCCGGACGCGATGGGCCTGGGCCTCTCCTTCGCGCAAGGCGAGGGTCCGCAATTTGCCCGCCCCATCCGCACCCACGCCGACGTGCAGCGTCTCGGCGTCCCGGATATGGAAGGTGAGCTCCGCTACGTGATGGATGCCGTGCGCCTGATCCGCCGCGAGCTGGACGGCCGCGTGCCGTTGATCGGCTTCTCCGGCAGTCCCTGGACGCTCGCCTGCTACATGGTGGAAGGCGAAGGCTCGCGCGATTTCGCCACCACCAAGGCCATGTGCTGGAACGATCCCGCGCTGGCGCATCAGTTGCTCGATACCCTGGCGCGCACGGTGGCCGCCTATCTCAGCGCGCAGGCTGCCGCCGGTGCGCAGGCCTTGATGATCTTTGACACCTGGGGCGGCATGCTGGGGCCTTCGGCGTTCCGCGAATTCTCATTGCGCTACATGGCGCAGATCGTCGATGCGCTCAGGGCCGATGCGCATGCACGCAACCTCCCGCTGATCCTTTTCTCCAAGGGTGCGAACGCACATCTTGCGGAGATGGCGCAAACCGGCTGCGCCGCACTCGGCGTGGACTGGACCATCGATCTTGCCGACGCACGCAAGGCCGTGAACAGCAAGGTGGCATTGCAGGGCAATCTCGATCCCGTCGTGCTGCGTGCCGGCCCCGAAGTGATCCGTCGCGAAGCGCGGCGCGTACTCGACAGCTACGGCAATCATCCGGGGCATGTATTCAATCTGGGGCACGGCATAACGCCCGAAGTCGACCCCGGGCATGTAAAGGTGCTGGTGGATGAAGTCCATGCGTACAGCCGTGCCTTGCACGCCGCATGATGACGGATGAGGTGCAGATCTAAGCGGGATCGGCCTTTTCGCCCCGCCGGACACTGAAGCCCAGCGAGTTCACGACGCGCGCATGTCTTCCAGTTCCATCCCGCGCGTTTCGCGCACGGCGCGCATCACGAACAGCAGCGATACAAACGCAAACAAGGCATAGAGGCCATACGCAAACGCCAGCCCGACCTGCGCCAGCCACGGGAAGGTGCTGGTAATGACAAAATTGGCCACCCACTGCGCCGCGGCAGCCACCGCCAGCGCAATCGCGCGAATGCTGTTTGGGAACATTTCACCCAGCAGCACCCATACCATCGGCCCCCAACTCAGGCCGAAGCACACCACGTAAAGATTGGCGGCGACCAGCGCAACCATTCCCCATGGCGCCGGCAAGCTCAACGAAGCGCCGCTGCCCACCGCTTGCGAAAAGCACCACGCCATCACCGCCAAGGTGATGGCCATGCCGGCCGAACCGATCAGCAGCAGCGGCTTGCGCCCGATTTTGTCCACCAGTGCAATCGCCACCAAGGTCACCAGCACGTTGACGACGGACGTGAACACCGTGATCGAGAACGAATCGGCCTCGCTGAATCCCACCGAATGCCACAGCGTGGACGAGTAATAGAAGATCACATTGATGCCGACGAACTGCTGGAATACCGACAGCAGGATGCCCACCCACACGATCGGCAGCAGGCCGCCGCGCGGACCGCGCAGGTCTTTCAAGGTCGGTCGATATTCCACCTTCAGGCTATGCGCGATGTCGTTGATCTTGGCATCCAGGGCCTGGTCGCTGTGCAGATCGAGCACCTTGGCCAACACCACGCGCGCTTCGGCGCGCCGCCCACGCGCCACCAGATAACGCGGCGATTCCGGCACGCCCAGCACCAATACGCCATAGACCAGCGCCGGCACCGTCGCAACCAGGAACATCCAGCGCCAGGCTTCCAGGCCAAACCAAAGTTTTCCGGCTGCGCCGCCAGCCATCTTCGCCAACCATGCATCGCTGAGCAGCGCCACGAAAATGCCGAGCACAATCGCAAGCTGCTGCATCGACCCCAAGCGTCCCCTCACGTTCGCCGGCGACACCTCCGCGATATAAGCCGGCGCGATCACCGAAGCGACACCCACGCCGATGCCGCCGATCACGCGCCAGAACATCAGCCCCGCCACGCCATGCACCAAGCCCGATCCGATCGCGCAGAGCACCAGAAACAAGGCCGCCACCTGCATCGTGCGTACGCGGCCCAGCCGATCGGCCAGCGGCCCCGCATACCACGCGCCCACGGCCGAACCGAGCAAAGCGCAAGACACCGCGATGCCGATCTGCCCGGCGCTCAGGCCGAAACCATGGCGAACCGCATCGACCGCACCATTGATGACGGCCGTATCGAAACCGAACAGAAACCCGCCGATCGCCGCCGCCGCGGCAATCAGCACAACCCTGGCGGTGGTGCGCGCCTCTTCCCCCGGCGTCGCGCTCGCATTGCTGGTATTGAAGTGCATGGGCTCATGCTCCCCGCGTGATGGCTTCAAGTGATGCCGATTCTGCGCACGCTTCGCCGCCCTGTCCGGCTGAATACGTATGCAGCGCCGGGACTCTAGCAACCGCTGCATCATAGGCGCGTTCAGCCGTGCCGGAAAACGCGTTGGCGTGAGGCGCAGCCGAACCCCAACCAGAGATGCGCATGGCGGCATTGGGGTTCGCCCCGGATCAAGTCCGGAGCTCACCGCCAACCTCCGTCGCTAACCCTCGCCCCGAAGGGGAGAAGGAATGGTTTCCGCCGGCGGCGCAAGCTCGAAGAAACGCCGCACATCGGCGACATCCCGCGTGCGCGGCATTGGCGGCAGGCTGTTGAGAAACAGCTTGCCATAGCCCTTGCTGGTGAGCCGCGGATCGCACAGCATCAGCACGCCACGATCATGCACGTCGCGAATCAGGCGCCCCGCGCCCTGTTTCAGCGCAATCGCGGCGGAAGGCACCTGCCAGCCCATGAACGGATTGATGCCCGCCTGCTCCAGCGCTTCCAGGCGCGCCTGCAACACAGGGTCATCCGGTGCAGCGAAGGGCAGCTTGTCGATCATCACCATCGACAACGCTTCACCGGCCACGTCCACGCCTTCCCAGAAACTGGCCGCGCCAAGCAATACGCCATGACCGCTGGCGCGAAACTCTTCCAGCAACTGATGGCGCGGCGCACTGCCCTGCACGAACAGCGGCCATGGCACGCGGTCGGCCAGCAAATCTGCGGCGCGGCGTAACGCGCGGTGTGAGGTAAACAACAAGAACGCACGGCCATTGGACGCCTCCAACACGGGCAGCGTGGCATCGATCACGCGGTCGGTGTAATCGCGCATGGCCGGATCGGGCAAACCCTGCGGCAGGTAGCACAAGGCCTGGCGTGCGTAATCGAAAGGACTGTCCAGGCTCAACGTCTGCGGATCATCCAAACCAAGCTGACGCGCGAAGTGATCGAACTGCCCTGCTACCGACAAGGTTGCCGAGGTATGAATCCATGCCGCATGCGTGCGCTCGCGCATCGCACGCAATGGCGCCGCCAGATCCAATGGCGTGGCATGCAGGGCGAAGCCGCGAGGAAACAGCTCATACCAGCGCACGTCCTGCTCGGACGATGTCTCGGCAACGCGATCTAGGCGCTCGCTCAGATGCTGCGCACGCTCGTGCACGTTCATCAGCCCCCGCGAGCGCTCGGCTTGCGAAGCAAGCGCATCGGACAGCGCAGCCAGCACTTCGCCCAAATCGCGCAAGGTCGCCGTCACGCCATCGCGCTTCACCAACTCATGGAAAGGCCCTCGCGTCGGCAAGGGATCCACCGCCAATCGAAACTTGCGCACCGCTTCCTGCAATGCCTCGACCGGTTCCAGCACCAGGCCGATCGCACCGGTGACGCCGTTGCATTCGGCCAACGCATCCTGTGCAAGCTCGGTGAGCTGGCGTGCACTGATGCTTTGCGAAAAGAATTGTCCGGCCAGTTCGGGAATCTGGTGCGCCTCGTCCAGGATGAACGCCTGCGCACCCGGGAGAATCTCGCCGAAACCTTCCTGCTTCAATGCCAGGTCGGCGAACAGCAGATGATGATTCACCACCACCAGATCCGCTTCCTGCGCTTCGCGGCGTGCGGTGATCACGTGGCAATCATCGTAGAACGGACACTCCACACCCAGGCAGTTCTCCGGCGTGGAGGTGACGCGCGGCCACAGCGGCGAATCCTCCGGCACCTCCGCCAGCTCCATGCGATCGCCGCGGCGCGTGCGCGCCGACCAGGCGCGAACCGCCGCCAACTGCGTAGCCTGGCTGCGATCCATGCTCGAGCCTTCGCGTACCGTCTGATCGAGCCGGTACAGGCACAGATAATTGGCGCGCCCCTTCAGCAAGGCGGTCTTGAGTCGCGCCCCAAGTACCGAACGCACTTTCGGTATGTCGCGAAAAAACAGCTGATCCTGCAGCGCCTTGGTACCGGTGGAAACGATCACCCGCTCGCCCGACAGCATCGCCGGCACCAGATAGGCGTAGGTTTTGCCCGTGCCGGTACCGGCTTCGGCGATGAGCGTTTCGCATTCGGCGATGGCGTGCTGCACCGCGCGCGCCATCGCCTGCTGTGCAAGGCGCGGCGCGAAATTCGGCAGTTCGCGGGCAAACGGGCCGTCGGCGCCGAGCAGTGCGCCGATGTCGTCGGGGTCGGTCATCGGCACAGTATCGCGCAGCCGTGCGCTGCGCGGAACGGACAAACTGGACGACCGAGGACGAAGCCGCGCTGGGATTCGGCTTTGCCTCGCCTCAGCCTACGACGCCTCGCTCATACCCGCCGCTTCCACGACGCGACCAATGCCTTCGTGTTCGATGGCGCTCATTGCCTCGCGCAGCGCCACAGCGGGAGTATCCCTGGCGACGCCGATGCGGAACAGCAGCTCGCCATCCGCGCTGCGCGAGGAATGGATGGAATCGAGATTGATGCCGCGTTGCTCGAACACCGACAGCAGGGTTCGCAACGATCCTGGCCGATCCAACGGCAGGAACACGCTGATGTAACGCGGCTCGTGCAAATCAGCAAGCAGATAGCCCAGCCGCTCGAAGGCGTAACTGCCCTCGGCCACGGCCTGTTCGCCGACGTATGCGCGGCTTTGCACCAGCAGTTTTTCACGCAACTCGTCGCGCGCCGCATCATCGCCGCTGCGCACCAGATCGCGCAGCATATCCAGCTGCGCGGCGAGGCGTTCCAGCATGGGCGCAACGTAGGGATTCTCGAATTGAATGTCCTGGTAGATCGCCGGATTGCTGGCAAGGATGCGGCGCGTTACCGCCATGTCCAGTTCGTAGCCTACCGAACTGAAAGGGCGGATGCCGTCAAAATCGCCTACCGCCGGCGCCAGTTCACGCAGTACGGCGCCTTGCGCCATGTGCGTGGCATGCACCATGCCTTGCACCAGCGCCATCACGCGATCGTGCTGATCCGCCTCGGCGCGCACGCAATCGGCTTCGCTGGCAGCGAGGAAATGCGCCAGCCACGCACGCCACGTGTGCAAGCGCGCTTCGCACACCACCATGGCGCGGCCGCGCAAGGTGGCCGCTTTCGGTGCGGCGCTCATCGGATGCAGGCCCACCACTTCCGCTTGCGAGGCGAGCATGGCCGCAACCGGTGCGGCCTTGATCGATGTGATGTCCAGCCAGAGTTGTTCGCGTTCGATGCCGGCGGCTTGCTCTACGTAGTGGCGGATCACGGCGGGCGTCTGGCGGATCGGCGCGCAGAAGATCAGCACGTCGACGGCTTCCAGCAATGCGCGCTCGGATAACGCGGTATCGCCGCACGGGTCGCGTCCGAGTACGCACAAGCCCATGCGTTCTTCGAAGAAGCGGCGCAGCCAGCGGCCATAGGCGCCTTGGCTGCCGACGAGACCAATCCGTGGCTTGGCGAGGGTCATGGGCAGAAAGTCAGTAGTGGAACCGGGTGCAAGATGAGTTCCCCTTTTCGTGTTGCGTCTACGTAGCTTGCCGTGTCTTGATCGGCCAGAACGACCAAGCCCCGGCTTTCGCCGGGGCTAAGGGTTGAAGATTTGCAGAAGACGATGGCGCTGCCGCCATCAAAGCCGCTGGATCCCCGGCTCCCTGCATTGCCCCACCCATTTGCTCGCCGACGCTGCACCGGCTTCGTCGTTGGCATGCATGCGGATTTCCGCAATCGTCTGCCAGTTGCGCGCGCACAACGGCCCCTGCTTGGAACCCAGGGTCCAGGATTGATGGGCCAGCTTTTCCGCAAGTTGGAAATCGCCCATGTAGATGGCCACTTCGGCACGATCCTGCAACACATCGGGCGCATCGGGACTGCGCTTGAGCGCCATGTCGAGCTTGGCAGCGGCAGCCTGGTAGTTGCCGTTGCGCTCGTCCTGCTTGGCCGCATCCTGCAGCGCGGCGATGCCTGGATCGATCAGCGGATGCACGTTGATGACCGACTTGTCACGCTCGCCGGCGGCGCGGATCTCGCTCACCATGGCAACGGTGGACTTGCTCGGCGGCGTCGGCCTGGGCGGCTCGGGCGCAGGCTGGGCGCAGGCGGCAAGCAGAACTAGAGGCAGCAGGAGGCTGGGAAGACGGAACGTACGGTACGACATGGTCATTCTTGGTTATGGCTGGCTGACGGGAGTGGCGGGCGATTCGGCGGCGGGCTGCGAAGCAGCCTGGCCGCCGCCGAACAGATTACCGATCTTTTGCCAAAAACACCCTTCAGAATCCGTGGAGAGGCTGCCGGCGATGACCGGCACCTCTTTCGCCCCGGAGCAGGCCGGGTCGCTGCGCCGGCCATCGGCGGGGTTGATCCAGGCCATTTCCAGGCCATCCCCTGGGGTGGCGGGCAGCGGCACGGTCGGCAGCTTGCGGAACAATTCCTGCCAGGCGCGCAGGGCGCCGGTGGACCCCCACAAGTGGCTGGGCTTGTTGTCGTCACGGCCCATCCAGAACACCGCCAGGCGGTCGCCGGTGAAGCCGGCGAACCAACTGTCGCGCAGATCGTTGCTGGTGCCGGTCTTACCCGCCGTGTGCAGGTAGGCCAGGCTGGAAGCGCCCAGCGATTTGGCCGTGCCATAGGTCGCCACCTGCTGCATCGCCCAGGTCACCAGGCGCACCGCAGGCTGGTACTCGCCCTTGCCGGTTTGTACTTCGTAGCGCTTGATGGTGCGCCCGTTGCCGTCGACCACGCCGCTTACCGCCAGCAGCGGCAGCGCGTGGCCATCCGATGCGATGTACTGGTAGAGCTGGGTGACCTGGATGGGCGCCAGGTCGACCGCGCCGATCAGCAGCGACGGGCCGGGCTGAACATTGGCAAGGCCGAACGATTCGAGAAACGCCTTGATGCGCGGCAAGCCCACGTCGAGCCCCAGGTGGATGGTGGCGAGGTTCCACGAATTGGCCAGCGCATCCACCATCGGCACCATGCCGTGGCTTTGGTTGTCATCGTTGTGCGGCGTCCACCAGCTGCCATCGGGCTGCTTCATGCTGACGGGCGAGTCGTCCAGCTGGGTGGCGAGGTTCCAGCGCTCGGGGTTGGTGAGCGCCACCAGATACACGAACGGCTTGATGGTGGAACCGATCGGCCGGCGCGCATCCAGCGCACGATTGAAACCCTGGTCGCCCGCAAACTTGCTGCCGACCACGGCGAGCACGCTGCCGGTTTTCGAATCGGTGACGACGGCGGCGCCTTGCGTGTCATCGCCGCGCTTGCCCAGATTGTCGATCGCGCTGCTGATCGCCTGCTCGGTATACAGCTGCGTGGCCGGATCCAGCGTGGTGAAGATCGACAGGTTGCCTTGCTTGAGCGTGTCTTCGTCGAAGTCGTTGGTGATCTGCTGGCGCACCAGCTCCATGAAGGCCGGGAAGCGGTTGTGCGGCAACTGGCCATCGGCGATCACGCCCAGCGGTGTCGCCTTGGCGACGCGCGCCTGCTGTTCGCTCAGCAGGCCGGTGCTGGCAAACGTGTCCAGCACCAGATTGCGGCGCGCCAGCGCTCGATCGGGATAGCGGCGCGGATCGAGCTGGCTGGGTCCTTTCACCAGGCCGACCAGCAAGGCGATTTCCTGCGGACGCAGAAACTCCAGCCGGCGCCCGAAATAAAACTGCGAGGCCGCGGCAAAACCGTGCACCGCCTGATTGCCCTGCTGGCCCAGGAACACTTCGTTGATGTACGCCTCGAGGATGCGCGCCTTGCTGTAGTGCATCTCCAGCAGGATCGACATCAGCGCTTCGTTCAACTTGCGCCCCATGGTCTGTTCGCGGTTGAGGAACAGATTGCGCACCAATTGCTGGGTGAGCGTGGAAGCGCCCTGCACGGTGTGGCCGGCGCGCAGGTCGGCCAAGGCGGCGCGCAGGATGGCGCTGAAATCCACGCCGATGTGATGCTTGAAGTCGCGGTCTTCCACCGCCTGCAAGCCGGTAATCAGCAACGGCGGCACATCGCTCAACTGCAGGTAGGTGCGATCTTCCTGCTTGACGCCGTACACAGTGGCGATGCGCGCGGGATCCAGATGCGTCTCGCTCAAGGTTTTGCCGGAAGCCAGATCGGTGACCGATTGCACCATGCCATCGCGCAGCACGACGCGAATGTGCTTGGGCAACTCGCCGCCATCAGGCCCGGCGTAGCCACGCGAGGAAATGACATACGTGCTGCCCTTCTTCGACCAGCTGCCAGGCACGTCGCCGTGGCCGTCGTTCATGTAGCCGGAGAAGGTGAGTTCCACTTCCAGCGTGCCGGGCGTCATCGGTACGTAGGGAGCCAGACGCAGCGGCTGCGAGTAGACGCGCGTGGGCACGGCGAAGACCAGGTCGCTGAAACGGTCCTGCACGCGCTTGTTGAGAATCAACGAATACGGCAGCAGGAACCCGAACAACAGGCCCATGCAAATCCAGAAGGGAATGCGCAGCCAGGGCCAGCATGCGCTTGCGATCGAACGGAGTCGGCTGAAGAAGTCCAACGGAGCGGTATCCAGGGCAGAACGGCCGGATCGGCAGTGTCCGAGATCATAGGGCCCGGCACCCCGCGGCCGGATGAACACCGCCCGTCATGGATGGCGCGCGAAGGGCATTTCGGGGGTTTTGGACGGGCAGCTGACCTTCCCCAACATCAAGACCGCCAGCATTCCGCATCCGGCCGAAATGGCCGCGGCTGCACGCCCAGCCACCGCGTCATCTCGGTGTTGTCGGCAACCAGGTCGGTTTCCAGGCGACTCAAGGGACCGCGCAGACTGGCCACGCTGCCGCGCGCAAGACGCAACAACCAGGCCGGCAAGGGTACCGGCAGCGTAGCCACCGGCAAACTGCGCCGGACACGTGCGAACATCTCGCCCACCGTCAGGCGTTCACCGCCGCCGATGGCAAGAATCCGGCCTGCCGAGACGGGGTTGTCCAGCGCCGCGAGGGCGGCGTGGGCCAGATCCTGCGCATGCACGGGTTGGCGCATGCCACGGGCCGCCGGCAACGGAAACACTTTCAGACGCATGGCGCGCCGAGCGATCGGCGTGAGGCTCTTGTCCCGCCCTGCCCCATAGATAAGCGTGGGGCGCAACACGGTCCAGGCGCTGCCGTGCCTGGCGCAGGCGTCGGCCAGCGCGGCCTCGCTGTCGCGAATCAACTGGGAGAGATCGCGCTCCGTAGCGACGTCGGATGTACGCTTGGTCTCCGCGCTCATCGAGCTGACCGCCACCACGCGCGGCGCATGCGGCAACCGCGCCGTGCCCAGCCAGTCGGCAAAGCCGTTCAAGGGACCGAAGCTGAAAATGGCGGAGACATCGTCGACCGCGGGGACGGCATCCGGCAGCCGTCCGTTCAACCACGTCACTCCCTGCAGCGGCGCATGCGCGGCGCGGCTCAGGGCCACCACCGGTTCATCGCGGGCAGTGAGCAACGGCAGCAGGTAATGACCGATCTGGCTGCTGCCGCCAAACACTAATACGGTCATCGACCACCCTGCATGCGCGCCATGATTTCCCGCAGGCGCGGGTCGTTGGGCTGCAATTGGCGCCCTTGCTCCAGCGAAGCGGCTGCGTTGTCGCGATCGCCACTGTCCAGTTGCTGCTCGGCCTGGTCGAACCAGGCATTGGCCAGGCGCTGACGCGAAATGGCGATCGCCCCGTCACCTGGTTCGAGATTGCTGAGCGCATCGAGCAGGCTGCCGGCTTTCTTCAGACTGCCGCCACGCAAGGCGTTGTTGAATTGCTGCTGCACTTCGCCAGGCAGCGCTTGCAGGCCGGCCAAGGCTTGCTGGTTGTTGCCGTCGATGGCCAGCGCGCCGCGATAGAGGTCGTAGGCGCAATTACCCGGCGGCGACATGATGTCGCCGCGTGCCGCCGCCTGCCTGGCGCGGCTCACCAGGTCGGCGACCTGGATTTGCTGCTGCCCGGTGAGCTGCGCTGGTGGTGGGGTCGGGTTGTTCTCTTGTTGCTGCGTACTTGCCGTGGCGCCATTGCCGGCGGACGGCGGCGGCACCGCGGGAACGGGCGGCTGCCCCAGGCGTGCGCGCGCGGCGACCAGGTCGGCCGAGCCCGGCGCAAGCGCGTCGGCCTGATCCAGCAACTGCCGCGCGTGATCGGTATCGCCGGCATCGATCGCCGCGTTGGCTTGCACCACCAGGGCCTGCGCGACCTGGCCGAGTCCGGCTTTCGCCTGTGCATTATTGGGATCGATCGCCAGCGCAGCCTTGAAATGCGCGAGCGCGGTGTCGTTGCCGTCGCCGTCGATGCGTCCGGCGCGCAAGGCATCGTTGCCCTGGTTGATGGCATCCGTGAGGGCGCTGCTGGATTGTGCCTGCAACGCGGACAGCGAAGCACGCAAGGTAGGCAGTTGCGCATAGTTGGGCAGCACGGCGGCAAGGCGATCGATGCCGGCGGAAGCGGCGGCCACGTCGTTCGCCGTCAACGCCTTCTGGACTTGCGCGGCCATCGCGTCGCCGACCTGATCCATGCCATGCCGCGCGACCGCGTTATCCGGCTCGGCAGCCAGCACGCGCTGATAGAGCGCGGCGGCGCCATCCGGGCCATCGAGCTTGTTGTCGCTGAGCGCCTGCTGCGCCTGCGCGACCAAGGTGTCGGTCTGCCCGGACGACACCCGCGCCTTGGCGATTGCTTGCGTGAGGCGATCCACATCGCTGCCGCCGCCGAGCAGTTCGCGCGCATTGGCCAGGGCTTGGGAGGCTTCGTCGATCTTGCCTGCCTGCAAGGCGGCGTCGGCGCGTGCGACCTCGGCGCGGCCGACGTCGTTGAGGCCCTGCCTTGCCGCATCGTTGTCCGGTTCGAGCGCGCGCGCCGCTTCGAACAGCTCACGCGCGCTGGTGCCATCGGTGCCATCCAGATGGCCTTGCTGCAAGGCCACCTGGGCACGATGCAGCACCTCGTCGAAATCGGTACGCGGCACAAGGCTGCGCAGGCGGCTCTGGTTGAACCAAAGGCCGCCGACGGCCGCAAGCAGCACGGCGATCAGCACGATCAGGAACCAGTTGGGCTTTTTATAAGGACTCTTCACCCCGGGCGCGCCGCGGCGATACGCCGGCTCCACCTTGATCTGGGGCAGGCCGTCGTCCGGCGCTGGCGCATGCGGCTGATCCAGCTGATCCAGGTTGCCCAGTTTCGGTTCGCGCTTTCGGCTCATGGCTCGTGAGCTGGCAGATGAAGGCGTTCAGCTTAGCATTGCGTGGATGACAGGCGCCGGGAGCGAAAAGTTGCGTTCAGGATGAGCCTGCGCCCCTTCCCCTGTCGCGTGAAAAGCATGCACGGCATGCTATCCCGCCCCCACCCTGCGCGCCTCCACCACATTCGGCAGCACCGCCAGTCGATCCAGCAAGGTGGACAGTTGCTCGAAATCCCGCACGCGCAAGGTGTAGCGCATTTCCACTTCGCCAGTGCGCGGGAACAACCGGCTGCTGGAAGCGATGATGTTGATGCTGGCGTTGCTGATCACGCCCACCACGTCTTTCTGCAAGCCCTTGCGGTCGTAACCGTTGAGCTGGATGGTGACCTCGTAGGCCTGCGCACTGGCCTGGCCCCAGCTCACGTCGATCACCCGATCCGGATCGCGTCGCGCCAACCGCGCCAGGCTGGCGCAATTGGCGCGGTGGACCGAGACACCCTTGGTGCGCGTGATGAATCCGCGCACCGGATCGCCCGGCAGCGGCTGGCAGCATTTGGCCAATACGGTGAGCAGGTTGCCCACGCCCTCGATGGTGATCGCGCTGTGGTCGAACACCGCCGGACGTGCCGCTGGCGGCGGAGCGCTGGGCATCGGTTCGGGCGGCTGCTGCGATTCCTGCAGTACGCGCGCCACCTGCCCGATGCTGATCTCGCCAAGCGCCAGCCCCACCAGGAATTCGTCCTGCGTTTGCAGATGGAACAACGCCGGCAGCTTGGACAGATCCACGTCCGGCAAGGCCAGCCGTTTCAGTTCGCGTTCGAGCAAGGCGCGGCCGGCTGCGAGATTTGCCTCGTGCGCGCTGCGACGGAACCACGCACGCACCTTGTCGCGCGCGCGGCTGGTGTGCAGATAGCCGTGATGCGCCGACAACCAGTCGCGCCGTGGTTCGGCAATCTTGGTGGTGAGAATTTCCACGCGGTCGCCGCTGTGCGGCTGATGGGTCAGCGGCACGATGCGCCCGTTGACCTTGGCGCCGCGGCAGCGGTGCCCCACTTCGGTATGCACGTGATACGCGAAATCGAGCACGGTCGCGCCATGCGGCATGTCGACCACTTCGCCCCTGGGCGTGAGCACGTAGACGCGATCTTCGAGCAACTCGGTCTGCAGCTCGGCCGCCAGTTCGCCGTCATCGTTGCGCGGTTCCAGCAGCCGGCGCATCCAGGCGATCTTCGCCTCGAAGTCGGCGTCGCCGCTGCCGCCTTCCTTGTAACGCCAGTGAGCCGCCACGCCCAGCTCGTTGGCGCGGTGCATGTCATGCGTGCGGATCTGCACTTCCAGCGTCTTGCCGTGCGGGCCGATCACGGCGGTGTGCAGCGAGCGATAGCCGTTGCTCTTGGGCCGCGCCACGTAATCGTCGAATTCACCAGGCAGATGCGGCCACAAGGCATGCACGATGCCGAGTGCGCCGTAGCAGTCGGCCACGCTGTCGACCAGGATGCGCACGGCGCGGATGTCGTAGAGATCGGAGAACTCCAGCGCCTTGCGCTGCATCTTTTTCCAGATGGAATAGATGTGCTTGGGGCGCCCGGCCAGATCGGCCTCGATGCCTGCATCGCGCAGCGCTTCGCCCAGTTCGGCCAACGCCTCGCGGATGAAATGTTCGCGATCGCTGCGGCGTTCGTCCAGCAGCTTGGCGATGCGCTTGTAGGTGTCCGGCTGCAGATAGCGGAAGGCGAGGTCTTCCAGCTCCCATTTCAACTGCCAGATACCGAGACGGTTGGCGAGCGGCGCGTGGATGTCGCGGGTGAGCCGCGCCAGTTCCTGCCGCTCGTCTTCCGCCAGGTTGGCGGCTGCGCGCATGCGCGCAAGCTGGCGCGACAGCAGGACGAACACCACGCGCACGTCACGGATGATCGCCAGCAGCAGGCGGCGCAAACCTTCGGAGCCGCCCTGCGGCGGACGCTGCGCATGCAGGGCCCATACACGCTCCGCCGCCATCTGGCCGACAACCAGGCGCTGCAACTCCTCCGGCAAGGACGCTGCCCGTTGCTCCCACGCCAGCGGGTGCGTGCGCGCAAGCTCGAACCACAGCGCCGCAGCCTGGGTGTGGGCATCGCAGCCGAGCATGGCCAGCAGGTCCAGCACGTCGCCGCATTCGTGCTCGTTCACCCCGTTTTGCGCGCACGCCGCCAGCGCGTCGGCCAGTACCGGGGGCAGCATGCCCGCCCGTGACTGCCACGCCGCCAGGTGTCCTGCGGTGGTGGTGGCGTGAACCATGTGGTGTTGGTGGCTGGTTGATGGTGTTGAGGCAGCATAACGCAAGGGCGCAGCCATGTAGGCTGGGACGAAATCCCCGCAATCCCGGTTATTGCAGGGCCTCCAGCGCCTTCGCCAGGCGCTTCGCCGACACCGGTTCGGCCGTCTTCAGTTCTTGCGCAAACAAGGACACCCGCCACTCTTCGATCAGCCAGCGCAATTCGTCCAGGCCCTCCTCGCCTGCCGCGCGGTGCTTGAGGTATTCGCGCCAATACGGCAGTACCTGCAGCATGCGTTGCTGGTCCTTGGCCGGGTCCTGGCGCAGGCGTTCGGCGCGCAGGCGCATCGCCTTCAGGTAGCGTGGAAAATGCGCCAGCCGCGCGGTCGGCAATTCGCGCAGGAAACCCGGCGTGAGCAAGCCGTCGAGCTGTTCGCGCAGATCGTCGTAGCTGGCGCGGGCGAAGCCGATCAAGGGCGGCTGCAGCCAGGGTTTCATGTCCGCTTGCGCTTCGATGATCGGTTCGGCCAGCTTCAACCGTTCCACCGCTGCGGCAAACAGCTCGCGCGCCACATGCGTCTGCAGCACTTCGAAAGCGGCGGCGCTGCGCACATTGAGATTGCGCGTGAGGAGCACGTCGTTGAGGCCGCCTTCGACCAAATCTTCGCGCAGCCCATCCACGCTGCCGAGCGGTGCGTATTTGAGCGACATCGGATTGGCGATCGGCAGCCGGCGGCGCGCCTGTTTCACTTCGCTGGCGAGCGCATGCCGCAGCAGACGCTCGACGCCCTTGAGGTGCGCCGCCAGCGCTTCGTCACGCCGCTCGAAGACGCGCAGGGCCACCGCCTCGCCCAAGTCGACCAGAGCCGGGAACGCCAGCAGGCCGCCTTCGGAGCGCACCTGCTCGGGAATCTCCTCGAAATCCCAGCGGGTGACGTCTTCGCGGGTAAGCTCGATATCGGTCTTGCGCGAGAACGCTTCGCGCGCCTGCCCTTCCCACTGCCGGCGCAGCTGGCCGAGGTCGCGGCCGGTGGCGAGCGTGCGCCCTTGCTCGTCGTGCAGACGGAAACGCATGGCGAAGTGCGGCGCCAGCTCGACCGGCGCGAAATCATCCGGTCCGATCTCCACGCCAGTCGTGCGGCGCAGGAAGGCCGCCAGCGCCTTGGCGAACGGTTCGTCACGCGGCGCTTCCGCCTCCACGAAGGCGCGTGCGAAATCCGGCGCCGGCACGAAGTTGCGGCGCAGGGCCTTGGGCAGGCCACGGATCAACTCGGCGACTTTGTCGCCAAGCAAGCCAGGCACCAGCCATTCGCAACGCGCGGCCGGCAAGGCATTGAGCATCGCCAGCGGCAGATGCAGCGTCACGCCATCGGCTTCGTCGCCGGGCACGAAGCGGTACTCCAGCCGATACCGTTGCGGCGGGATGTCGAGCGAGGCCGGAAATGCTTTCGGGTCCAGGCCGGCGCCGCCCACCATCACGTCATCGATCGACCAGCGCAAGGCCGCCTGCTCGGCGGGACGCGCGTTGCGGTACCAGGCATCCAGTGCGCGGCTGCTGGCGATGTCTTCCGGTAACTTGCCACGGAAGAAATCCACCAGCTCGTCTTCCTGGCGGATCAGGCCCTCGCGCCGCTGGCGCGCTTCGATGCCCTGCGCATCCTCCAGCACACGCTTATTGGCGCGCACGAAATCCGCCCGCGTTTCGATATCGCAGCGGGCGAGTGCTTCGCGCAGGAAGATCTCGTGCGCAAGGGCAGGATCCTGCTTTTGGAATGTCACCGGACGGCGCTCGACCAACACCAGGCCGAACAAGCTGACTTGCTCGTACGCCACCACGGTGCCGCGCTTGCGCGACCAGTGCGCATCGCGGCAGGTGCTGCGCAACAGATGCACGGCCTGCTGCTCGATCCACAGCGGCTCCACGCGCGCGCACATCATGCCCCACACGCGGCCGCCGATATCGAGGATTTGTGCGGCGAAGAGCCAGTTGGGCGGCGTCTTGGCCAAGGCCGAACCAGGAAAGACCTGGAACCGGCGTTCGCGCGTGCTGCGGTAGAGGCTTTTTTCGTCCTTGTGGCCGACCTGGGTGGGCAGGCCGGCGAGCAAGCTGCGATGCACGGCCTCGTATTGCCGCTCCGCTTCACTCTCGTTCCCTCTCCCCTCCGCTGTGAGGGGCTGGGGCTTGCCGGAAACCTTGGCTGCGTGGCGCTTTTCAGCGCTTTTTCCCCGCACGTGCCCGGCTTCGTGCGAGGTTCTCCCTTCTGGGGCAGCCAACCGCCAGCCCAACTCCTCCGTCACCAACAACAACTGCCGATGCAGCTCGCGCCACTCGCGCATGCGCAAGAAGCTCAGGAAATGCCGCGAACACCAATCGCGCAGCTTCGACTGCGTCAGTTCCTCATGCACGCCGTGGTATTCGCGCCACAAGTTCAGCACCCCGACGAAATCCGACTTGGGATCGGCAAACGCCGCATGCGCCGCATCGGCCTGCTGGCGAGCGTCGGCGGGGCGCTCGCGCGGGTCCTGAATACTCAGGAAGGCCACCACCACCAGCAGCTCGCGCAGGCTGCCCAATGTATGCGCCTCGACCAGCATGCGCGCCAGCTGCACGTCGATGGGCAGGCGGGAAAGCGTGCGGCCGATGGGCGTGAGCTGGCGCTGCTCGTCGATGGCGCCGATTTCGGCAAGCCGGCGATACCCGTCCGCCACCACGCGCGGATCAGGCGATTCCAGGAACGGGAATTCATCCACCTCGCCCAACTGCAACGAGAGCATGCGCAAAATCACGTTGGCGAGCGAGGAGCGCAGCAGTTCCGGATCGGTGTAAGCCGCGCGCGCGGCGTATTCGGCCTCGTCGTACAGGCGATAGCAGATGCCAGGGCCGACGCGTCCGCAGCGCCCCTTGCGCTGATCGGCGGCCGCCTGCGAAATGGGTTCCACATGCAGACGCTCGAGCTGGCTGCGCTGGCTATAGCGCTTCACCCGCGCGGTGCCGGTATCGATCACATAGCGGATGCGCGGCACCGTGAGCGAGGTTTCCGCAACATTGGTGGCCAGCACCACGCGGCGCTTCGGCCCAGGCTTGAACACGCGATCCTGGTCGCCGGCGGACAGGCGCGCATACAGCGGCAGGATTTCCGTTTCGCGGTATTGCCGGCGCGACAGCAGCAAGTGCGCGTCACGGATCTCGCGCTCGCCCGGCATGAACACCAGCACGTCGCCACGCGGATCGTCGTGGGTGATTTCATCCAGTACCGCGGCCACGTGTTCCGCACTGCCCTGCTGCAGTTCGCTGTTGCGCTGATTGCGGCGCGCCGCCACCTCATCCACGGCGCGCCAGCGCACTTCCACTGGATAAGTGCGCCCTTCCACTGCGATCACCGGCACGTTGCCGAAGTGCTCGGCGAAGCGCGCGGTATCGATGGTGGCGGAGGTGACGATGATCTTCAGCTCCGGCCGCTTGGCCGCCAGACGCTTGAGATAGCCGAGCAGAAAATCGATGTTGAGGCTGCGCTCGTGCGCCTCGTCGATGATGATGGTGTCGTACGACGACAGCCAGGGATCGTTCTGCGTCTCGGCCAGCAGGATGCCGTCGGTCATGAACTTGATCAGGCTCTGCTCGGAAACCTGGTCGTTGAAGCGCACCTGGAAACCGACCTTGTCGCCCAGCTGCGTGCCCAATTCTTCGGCGACGCGGCGCGCGACCGAGCGCGCGGCAAGCCGGCGCGGCTGCGTACAACCGATCATGCCGGCTTCACCGCGGCCAGCCGCCAGGCAGAGTTTCGGCAGCTGCGTGGTTTTGCCCGAGCCGGTTTCGCCAGCGATCACGACCACCTGCTGTTCGCGGATCAGCTTGACGATGTCGTCGGCGCGCGCGGTGATCGGTAGCGATTCGTCCAGGCGGATCGGCGGCTTGGCCTGAGCACGCCGCTGCCTGCGCTCGGCCGAGGCGGCGATATCGGCCGCCAGCGCTTCGATTTTCGCTGCATCCGGGCGCCGCGACAGAGCGCGCCAACGCCCCAACAGGCAGCCAAAGTCACGACTGCTTACATGACCGAGCGCCTGCCGCAACGCGCGCAGGCGAGACTCGTGATCGGTACGAACGGAAGACTGGGACATAGCCTGCAATGATACTTCGACAGGCCGGACATCCCTTGCATGCCACCCTAAAACTTAAACGCCGCCTCGTCTCCGAGGCGGCGCCATTCACCACGATCTTTCGATCGGTGCAGATCAACCCGAATAGGTCGCCTGCTTGGCCGCATCAATGACCAGGCCGAAAGGCTTGTGATAAAGCGACTTGCCTACATCATTCGACATCGGCGCTTCCAGCTGGATGCCGAACAGGTTGACGTCATTCCCATTTTCGTCGATCACGACCTGCAACTGGTTCATATCAGCTCCGTCTCAGATACCGCCATCTGGCGGCAATCGAATCTAGCACCGAAACCTATTTGAGCGCCACGAACCCAGGGACAGCCGGCATATCGTTCAACGTAATTGCCTGGCGAAACGCTCCATCCACAGAAAATTCACCAGCGGCGAGGCCGGTGCCGTCGCCTGTGTGACCGCAACTTCGTCCAGCAATGCCAGCGCGGCGCGTTGGTCGACCAAGCCCAGATCAGCCAGGGCGCACTCTCGCAATTGTGCGGCAATCGCGGTCTTCTGCTTGGCAATCAATCCGGGAAAGACTTGGGCAAAGGTTTCCTTGACGTAGTCGTGTGGAAAAACGTCCTCGCCAAGGCAACTACGCAAATACCGCCAGATGGTATCGCGTTTGCGCCGGTGCTTCGGGAGCAACTGGTAACAGAAAACCATCAGCTTGGGATCGCTGAGCGGATTGACCGGCCACATGCCATGCCGCATCAAGTGATGCGCCTTGCTGACACCTGCCATCACGGAGGGCACGGGACCGGCCGGCGCATCGAACGCGTGCAGCGAGCGTGCGGCGCTCAGCGCGCGCTGGGTCAACAACTGCCTGGCGTAGCGTCGAGGTGCGGCGAGTTCTGGATCGTTCGCCATCTCGCCGTCCTGCCCAGGGTCACCCGAGCCCATGAACAGCTCGTCGCCGCCCAGGCCCGTGAACATCAGGTCGCGACCCTGCGCATGCGCCGTGCCCCACAGGACTTCGAAGGCTTCCAGGTAATACTCCGTGTTCACGTACTCTTTGCGCGTTCCCGGGCGCAGATCGAGCGATGGCGGCAAGGCGTCGATATCCACCGTTTGATCGAGCAAGCCAAGCCGCGCCACGATTTGGCGGCGGCGCTCAATCTGTGGAGACCGGCAATCGCCGCTCACCAGGATGCCCTGGCTCGCTACCGGCCCGTGCAATGCCGCCAAGGCGCAGGCCACCGCGGCCGAATCCATGCCACCGCTCAATTCCGCCGCAATGCGGTCGGGGGTCATCGGGCGCAGCAATATGGCCCGCTGCAGTAATTGCCCAAAGGTGGCAACCACATCAACGTCGTCCTGCAGCGGTGCAGATGCCGGCACTTCAAATGCTGCCGGATATCGGTATTGCGCGCGGCCCGGCTCCAGGTAAAACATGGCCCGCTCGGTCAGCAGATGCACCCCAATACATATTTGCCGGGCCGAATAAACTTGTTCGAGCGCAAGACTGCAGCTGGCAGCTTCGAAATCAATCGGCAATTTTTCCGCAAGAAAATCCGCAAAATCCCAGGAGACGATCACCCCTTCATCCGTCGCCCGGCAATAAACCGGCGCCGAGCCCAGCACACCGGCGCGCAGCTTGATCCGGCGGCCTTGCTGGGCAACTTCAACCATCACATAGTCGAGCGGCCAAAGCAGGTAGGACCGATAGAGCTCGTCGAAGCGCTCGGCACTTACGGTCTCGACCGTGGCGACATCATCCGGCCCGATGCCTGCACGGCGCTCACGCACCACCGCGAACCATCGGCCTTCGGTGCGTACCAGACATGTCTCCAGTGCTGCATGTCGGTAGGGAACAATCCGGCCATTTCCAAAAACGATGGCTTCCTGCCTCCATTCCGGGGCATGCGAAAGATCGGTCCACGCGATATCGGCCTTGAGCATCGAAACGTTCCCTCCCCAAAGATCATTGTCTTCCCAGAAAAAATCGCCCTGTATCAAAGAGAAGCATGCCAGTGATCTACGGCACAAAGAAGTAACCACGTCGATAGTCGGCAGCTATCGCTACCATCGCAAGAATTCATTCCACGCGCTTACGTGCGGAAGCTAAGCTAATTGCCATCGCAGAGTTAGGAGCACGTTCATGACTGACAACATCGGCATCGCCAAGCAGGACCGCGAAACCATTGCCACGCAGCTCTCCAAGCTGCTGGCCGACACCTATTCGCTCTACCTCAAAACCCACAGCTTTCACTGGAACGTGACCGGCCCGCACTTCAACAGCCTGCACAGCATGTTCGAGATCCAATACAACGAACTATGGCTGGCGGCGGACGAAGTGGCCGAGCGTATTCGCGTGCTCGACGTGTTCGCGCCGGGCTCCTACAGCCAGTTCGGTAAGCTCACCCGCATCCAGGAAGAATCCGGCGTGCCCGACTGGAAAGAAATGGTGAATCAACTGGTGACCGGGCATGAAATTGCCGCCGCCACGGCTCGCGAGGTGATCAAGGCCGCCGACGATGCCGGCGACGAAGGCAGCATGGACATGGCAACCGGTCGCCTGAAAGCGCATGAAAAGACTGCATGGATGTTGCGTTCGCTGTTGAAGTAGTACCGGCTTAAGGACAATGGCACTAACTTAAGCGCGTGTCTCGACGCTTGTCGTGATACGCCCCCTCCCCTGCGACAGTAGGGGAGGGCTGGGGTGGGGTTGCTTGTGCTTTAGCGTGCAGCCGAATGTCGCCATGACTTCTGATAGCAAGACACACATGGCGGCGACGTCTGGTTCCGCTCGCTGCGCTCGCACCCCACCCTAGCCCTCCCCTACTTCGCAGGGGAGGGGACGCATCCTGGCGAGCGAGGCGTGCACGCTAAAGTTAGTGCCATTGGGCTTAAGGATGCTCTGATTAATTCAGCGTAGGTCGCAGCGGCCCGGTGCGTTCGCAGGGCCATCGACGCACGCGGAGAGGGCACATGGATGTGCCCGGCTTTGAGGAGCGAGGAAGGCAGACTGGCGCATCGTCGAGACGATGGACCGAAGCTATGCGGACTCACAGGGCCGCTGCGGCTTGCGGTGGATTAAATCAGAGCATCCTTAAAGCTCGTCGCCCCGGCGGGGCGCCTTGCAACAGCGAAGCTGGTCAAGCTGGGGCTCAGCGACGTCGGGTGCTTGCGAGTCGCTGGGTCCCGGCCTCCGCCGGGACGACGAATCATGAAGTTTTCTTTGCATTCGGAGCATCGCGGCCCACACGATGCCCCGGCCTACCCCCGCGCTGACCTCGCGCTGACCACTCCCGGCGCAATTTATTGAGCCCGCTACCGTTAATTGGTTAAGCTCCACGGGCTTCACGTGCCTCGAAAGAGGCCTCTTCGACGGGGATTTTCTTGAGCGCGACACCCAATCCAAGCAAGGCCGGTCCATCATCGATCATTTCTGCCATCCTGCTGGCGCTCGTGGTTGCCGCGTTGAACATCGGCCTGTGGTGGTGGGGCAACCTGCCGCACGGCCCGGAGGACTGGCACGGGCAGATCAACGGCTTCTCCGTTTCGTTCTTCCAGCGCTACCAGAACCCGTTCAACCAGACCTTTCCCAGTGACGATGAGATTGCCGGGGACCTGAAGCTGCTGCACCGGTACACCGGCCGTATCCGCACCTATTCCACCCTGCTCAATCCGCAGGTGTTCCGCCTGGCCCAAAAAGAGGGGTTGAAGGTCATGGCCGGTGCCGAGATCGACACCCGCCTGGAGAACAACGAGAAGGAGCTGGAGGCGCTGATCGCCCTGGCGCGGCGCTATCCGGACACCATCGAGCGCGTGGTGGTGGGCAACGAGGTGCTGTTCCGCAATAACGTGCCCGTTGACAAGATGATCACGTATCTCGACCGGGCGCGCGCGCACATCCGCCAGCCGGTGTCGATCGCCGAGCCGGACTACATCTGGTTGAAGTATCCGCAACTGGCCGACCACGTGGACTACATCACCATCCACCTGTTTCCGTTCTGGAACGGCCTGCCGGTGTCGAGCGACGTCCGCTATTCGGTTGCCATCCAAGCGGCCGAGGGCGCCTACAACGCCATCAAGCAGCGCTTTCCCAACAAGCACGTGGTGGTCGGCGAGGTGGGCTGGCCGTCCAACGGGGATCACCGCGAACGTGCCTATCCGTCCGTCTCCAACGAGGCCATCTTCGATCGCGAATGGCTGAGCTGGGCGAAGAAAAACAACGTCGACTACTACCTGTTCGAAGCCTTCGACCAGCCGTGGAAGGAAGGCCTGGGCGAAGGCCGCACCGGTGCCTACTGGGGCGTGTTCAACGCCGACCGCCAGCTGAAGTTCCCGTTCACCGGTCCGGTGATCGAAGACACCGGCTGGCCGTGGAAGGCGCTGGCCGCCAGCCTGCTGGCGCTGGCGCCGATGATCTGGTTCGGCATCGGCTACCGCCGCTTCAAGCTGACGGGCCGGCTGTTCTTCGACGTGCTGATCCAGCTCGCCTGCGGACTGATCGTGTGGTCGGTGACGCTGCCGTTCAATTTCTACCTGAGCTGGATCGACTGGAGCATGCTGGTGCTGCTGTTCCCGGCGCAGGTGGCGATCCTGGCGATCCTGCTGATCAACGGCTTCGAGTTCACTGAAGTGTTGTGGCGGCGCCGATGGGTTCGCCATGCCGGCCTGCTGGCGCCCGAGCCGGCGGCGCAGCAGCCGTTCGTTTCCATCCACCTGGCTTGCTACAACGAGCCGCCGGAGATGGTGATCATCACGCTCGATTCGCTGGCCGCGCTGGAGTATGAAAACTTCGAAGTGCTGGTGATCGACAACAACACCAAGGATCCAGCGGTGTGGCAGCCGGTGCAGGAGTACTGCGAAAAACTCGGCCCCCGCTTCCGCTTCTTCCATCTGGAACCCTGGCCCGGCTTCAAGGCCGGCGCGCTGAACTTCGGCCTGAAGGAAACCAACCCGCAGGCCGACGTGGTGGCGGTGATCGATGCCGACTACGTAGTGCGCAAGGACTGGCTCGGTACGCTCACCGGCTATTTCCACGACCCGAAGGTGGCGGTGGTGCAATGCCCGCAGGCGCACCGCGACTTCGAGCACAACCGCTTCCGCCGCATGACGGCGTGGGAATACGACGGCTTCTTCCGCATCGGCATGCACCACCGCAACGAGCGCAACGCCATCATCCAGCACGGCACCATGACCATGGTGCGACGCTCGGCGCTGGAAGGCACCGGCGGTTGGTCGGAATGGACCATCTGCGAGGACGCGGAACTGGGCTTGCGCCTGATGCACGCCGGCTATGAGCTGGTCTACGTCGATGAGTTGATGGGCAAGGGCCTCACCCCGGCCGACTTCAAGGCGTACAAGAGCCAGCGTTACCGCTGGGCGTTCGGCGCCATGCAGATCCTGAAAGGCCGCTGGAACTGGATGACCCGGAAGGGGCCGCTGAGCGGCGGCCAGCGCTTCCACTTCCTCACCGGCTGGTTCAGCTGGTTCGCCGATGCCCTGCACCTGATCTTCACGATGATGGCGATCTTCTGGACCGCCGGCATGGTCGGCCTGCCGCAGGTTTTCAGCTTGCCGATGCAACTGTTCCTGGTGCCGATCATTGGCTTCTTCTTCGCCAAGGCCATTTTCGGCATCGTGCTCTACCGCGCGCGCGTGCCATGCAGCTGGTACGACACCATCATGGCCTCGCTGGCCAGCATGAGCTTGAGCCACGCCATCGCACGCGGCATCCTGCACGGCCTGACGCGCGAGAAAACCTCGTTCGTGGTCACCGCCAAGAGCCGCCGCCTGGGCGGCAGCAACTTCGCCGCCTTTACGCCGGTGCGCGAGGAAATGCTGATGTTCATCGCGCTCATGCTGTGCATCATCGGCATGGCCAAGAGCACCGCGGCGCACTTCACCGAGGGCCAGCTGTGGATATTCATCCTGGCCGCGCAGTCGATTCCGTATTTCTCCGCGCTGGTGGGCGCGTGGATTGCACACAAATCCGGAGACAAGGCCGGTTGATGCGCAACCGGCCATGGCCGTCACGTCCGTTTTTCACGGCGTGACGGCCATGCATAGCTCGTATTGTCCCGCCTGACAGCCAATACGCACCGCAAAATAGGAACCGCCTTAATGCGCGATGCACGTCCGCCTCGCTAAGCTGGCCCTTGCGATGCCCAGTCGAGGATGGAACCCTAACGCATGCGCCGGATTCGCCATTATCTGAGCCTGCTCCCACTGCTGCTGGTTCCCGCCTTGAGCCATGCGGGAGTGCAGCTCGTCGTCAATGGCGTGGACGATCCGCTCAAGGCGGCAGTGATGGCAGGCGTAAGTCTCTCGCAATATGCCGCGCGCGACGTCAGCGAAGCGCAAGTCCATCGCCTGTACGAGCGCGCCGATGCCGAAGCCGGCAACGCATTGCGGCCATACGGCTACTACGACGCGCATGTCACCGGAAAAATCGAGCAGGCCGGCAAGGACTGGCGCATCACCCTGCACGTCGTGCCCGGCGCACCGGTGAAAGTCACCGCGGTCGATATCCAGCTCGATCCTGCGGCCGCCGCGCTGCGGCCGATCCGCGCCGCCCGGCGCGGCATCGAGAAACTCAAGGGCCAGCGCCTTGACGATGGCGCCTACGATGCCGCGCGCGATGCCTTGAACAACGCCCTCACGGCCAATGGCTATCTCGATGCAAAACTCACCGTCCACCGCGTGGAGGTGAACCGCGGCGAGCACAGCGCCGTCATCCACCTGGCCTGGGACGTCGGGCGCCGCTACCGCTATGGGCAGGTGCACTTCGAAGGCTCGCAGTTCCAGCCGGGCTTTCTGCAGCGCTACGTACCGTTCAAGACGGGCGATTATTTCGACCAGAACCAGTTGCTCACCTTGCAGCAAGCGCTGAACGGTGCGGACTATTTCTCGGTCGTCAACGTCATCCCCGAAACCGACCAGGCGAAGGACGGCGTGGTCGACATCGAAGTGCAGCTGGCACCCGCCAAGCGCCGGATCTACACCAGCGGCCTGTTCGTCGGCACCGATACCGGCGTGGGCGTGCGCGGCGGCGTGGCCTATCGCTGGGTCAACAGCTACGGCCACAAATGGAAAAACGATCTGGTGCTGGCGCAACGGCTGAAAACGCTCTCCACCCAATACACCATTCCGCTACCGGGCGATAACCAGCGCAGCCTCAATTTCGGTGCCAACTATCGCGACGCCAATACCGTTACCTCGCAATCGCGCACGCTCGAACTAGTCGCCAACGAAAGCGAGCTATGGCACGACTGGGTGCGCACAGTGGGCGTGCATGCCCTGACCGGCACCTTCAGCGTCGGCAAGACACCGAACGAGCCGGAGAGCACGCCGGGCGTGGAACATGGCCACAGCACCTTGCTTTACGCGGAAGGTTCGCTGAGCCGCAAGATGGCGAACAATTTCGATTTCGTGCGTCGCGGCTGGTCGTTGAGCTTCGATGTGCGCAGTACCGCCAGCACCCTGCTTTCCACCGCACGCTTCAGCGAAATCACCGCCAGCGGCAAATGGATCCACTCGTTCGGGCGCAGCAATCGCCTGATCCTGCGCGGCGATCTTGGCCACGTGTGGACCAATCAGTTCGACGCGCTGCCGCCGCAGTTGCGCTTCTTCGCCGGCGGCGATCAATCCATTCGCGGCTATGGCTATCAAGCCATCGGCCCGGAGAACAGTTACAACCGCGTGATCGGCGGCAGCAGCCTGGTGATCGGCAGCGCCACGCTGGAGCATTACTTCACGCCGCGCTGGGGCATTGCCACCTTCGTCGACGCCGGCAATGCCTTCAATGGGGTGAACGTGCACCCCAAGATCGGCACCGGTATCGGCGTACGCTGGCGTTCGCCGGTCGGTCTGATTCGCGTCGACGTGGGCACGCCCATCAATGACGCGCAGCGCCACGGCGTGGAATTGCATCTCGTGATCGGCCCGGATCTGTGAGGCTGCGCTTATGAATACGACACCGCCCACAGCTCCTCGTCCCCGCCGCCGTTGGCTGCGCCTGATCGGCCTCGTCGTCTGCGCCTTTGTAGTGATCGTGGCAGGCGGCCTTGGCTGGCTGCTATGCACCGGCTCCGGCTTGCGCTTCGCATTGGGGCAGGCACAAGGCTTCATGCACGGTGCGCTGCAGGTACAACAGGCACAAGGGCGCTTGATCGGGCCGCTCGATATCGCACTGCTGCGCTATGACGACGGCAAGGGTACGGACGTCTCCATCACGCGCGCCCACCTGGATTGGAATATCGCCGCCCTGCTCTACAAGCGGCTGCATGTCATCGATCTTCGTGTCGACCGCGTGGACGTGGCATTGCCGGCAACGCAGGAAAATGCATCGTCCACCACGTTTTCGCTGAAGCCGCCGATTGCGCTGCTGCTCGATCGCGTGCACATCGGCCCGGTCACGATCAAGGAAGACGGCAAACCGCTGTTCGCCGCCGATCAGCTCGAGCTTGCCGGCAGCTGGACCAACCGCGGCATCACGATAAGCCAGCTGGCCCTGCGTGCGCCGGACGGCCATGTCGATCTCACCGGACAACTAAGTACCGGCCGCCGCTATCGTGGCAATGGCCATGCCGAAGTGGCATGGAAAGTCGGCGACACCCGCTACGCCGGCACGCTCGACGCGCAAGGCAATGGGCGCAACGCGCAGTTGCACCTGGCCCTGACCCAACCCACGGCCGCGCAACTGCAACTGGCGCTTGACCAGCGCAACAATAATGCGTGGGCCGCCACGCTCGATGCCCCTGCCTTCGACCCCACGTTCCTGCTGGGCCACAGCTCGATCACGCGGCTCGGCGCACACCTGCAAGGCAGCGGCGACCAGCATGGCGGCACGCTCACCGGTCAGCTCGATCTCAACCAATACCAGCTCATGCTGCAGCCACTGCAAGCGAGCTTCGACCAGGATTTCAAGCAACTGAGCCTGCAGCAGTTGCATATTGCTTCGCCGCAGATCAAAGGCGTGCTCCAGGCCGCCGGCACGGTTCAACTCGATGCGCATCCGCTGAGCGCCGACCTCGCCATCGACTGGAAAGATGTCGCATTGCCGGCAGACCTGATCGGGCAAGTGCTGGTCAGCGAGGGACGCCTGGCGGCCAAAGGTAGCGCGGATGCGTACCACGCCGAAGGCGACGTAACGATCGGCCCGCCCGGCAAGCCCGCCAAACTCACGCTCAACCTGGACGGCACGCCACAGCAGATCCAGTTGCACACGCTGCGCCTGCTGCAACCGCAAGGCAACTTCAACGCGCAGGGCACGCTCGTCTTGCAACCCGACCTCGCCTGGCAATTGCAGGCCAGCGCCAGCAAATTCGATCCTGGGCAGCTGTTTGCCGACTGGCCAGGCTCGCTGGATGCCGATCTCGCCACGCAAGGCAAGCTTGCCCGGAACGGCCCTGACGCAACGCTCGAACTGCGCAAGCTCGATGGCCAATTGCGCCAGCGCCAACTGCGCGGCACCGGCCATCTGCATCTGTCACCCAACCACGTGGTGGATGGCACGCTCGACCTCGCCTCCGGCAGCAGCACGGTGAAGCTGCAGGCGCGGCCGGGCAACCGCAACGATGCGAATGTCACGCTGGCCATCGCGTCGTTGAACGATTGGCTGCCGCAAGCGGCAGGTGCGCTCAACGGGCAATTCCGCGTGCAAGGCAACTACCCCAAGCTGGCCGTCAACGGCACGCTGCAAGGCCAGTCGCTCGCGTGGGACCAGCAGCGTGTGCAGCAACTGCAATTGCAGGCCGACATTCCCGACATCAGCACGCTGGGCGGCAAGCTGCAACTGCATGCGGCAGGCGCCGACGTCGGCGGCCTGGCGTTCAAGCAGGTTCGTTTGAATGGCCAGGGCACCTCGGCCCGGCACGAACTCACGCTCGATGCGCAGGGCACGCCCATTTCCACCTCGCTGGCGTTGAGTGGCGCATTGAAAGGCGGCAACTGGAACGGCACGCTTTCCTCGCTCACGCTGGACGTGCAAGGCCTGCCGCGCTGGCATTTGCAGCAAGCCACGCCACTGGGCTGGAACAACGGCAGCGCCAGCCTTGGCGAACTCTGCCTCACCGCGGGCGAGCCACTGCTTTGCGTCAACGGCAAGCTGGACAAAGGCGGTAATCTCGATGCCGGCTATCGCCTGCAGGCGGTGCCGCTGGCCTTGGTCGCCAGCGCTGCCGGCAGCACCGACATGCCGATCAGCGCCGAAGGCACGCTCGAAGGCAGCGGCAAGCTACGGCGCACCGCGGCTGGCGCGCTCACCGGCAATGCTTCCATCACCTCGGCGCAGGGTCACGTCACCTACAACGAGCACCCCGACCAGCCTCTGCTGTCGTACCGGCAACTCGCCCTGAATGCGACGCTTGCGCCGGACAACCAGCAAGCCACCCTGCATGCCTCCATCAACGGAAATGGCCGTCTGGACGGCCAGATCGCCGTGACCGGCACACAGCAGGCGCTCAGCGGCCAGATTGGCTTGCATCTGGAAGATCTCGCCTTCATCAGCCTGTTCACCGACGAACTCGCCAACGTGAAAGGACGCGTCGATGGCGAGTTCCGGCTCGGGGGCACGCTCTCCACACCGGACATCACCGGCCAGGCCGCCATCAACGGCTTTGCCGCCGAAGTGCCGGATGCGGGTTTGAAGCTGACCGATGGACGCCTTGTCGCCAGCACCAACGATGCGCGCGTCCTCAACATCGATGGCAGCGTGCAATCCGGCAAGGGCGCGTTGGCGATCAATGGCACGGCGGCGCTGGATGCACAATCAGCCACCGCCATCAGCTTGAAAGGCAGCAATGTCACCGTTGTCGACATCCCCGCCGCCAAGGTCGTGCTGACGCCGGACCTGCTGGTGCGCCACGATGCGCAAGGCCTGCAGGCCACCGGCTCCGTGCGGCTGGACAATGCCGACGTGAACCTCGACAAGCTGCCGGGCGGCGGCGTCAACAAGGCATCGCCCGACGTGGTGGTCGTGGACGAACCGCAAGCTGCCGCCGGCAGTGGCGCCATGCCGATCCACGCATCGATCAAGGTCGATCTCGGCCAGCGTGCGCACTTGGTCGGCATGGGGCTGGATGGCCGCCTGGGCGGCACCATCACCGTCGACGAACGCCCCGGCCGCCCCACCACCGGGCAAGGCCAGGTCACCGTCAACGGCACCTATAAAGCGTACGGGCAAAACCTGCAGATTCAGCAAGGGCAACTGCTGTTCGCCAGCACGCCGATCGACAACCCCGGCCTCAACATCAAGGCCATACGCAACCTGCAACCCAACGCAACCATCAACGAAGGCCAGCAGGTAGGCCTGCAAATCACCGGCACTGCACAGCGCCCCGTGCTCACGGTGTTCTCCAATCCGGTGATGGACCAGTCCGACGCCTTGTCCTACCTGATTACCGGCAAGCCCATCTCGCAAGTGAGCAGCGGCGGCGAAAGCAACATGGTGAACGCCGCCGCGCAGGCGCTCGGGTCGGCCACCGGCAACCTGCTGGCCAAGAGCATCGGCAGCAAGCTGGGCATCGAGGACATCGGCGTCAGCAGCAGCGACGCCTTGAACGGCAGCTCCGCTTTCACCGTCGGCAAGTATCTGTCGCCGCGGCTTTATCTCAGCTACGGCATCGGCCTGTTCGAACCCGGCCAGGTCATTACCTTGCGCTATCGCCTCAGCCGTCGCTGGAGCTTCGAAGCGCAAAACGCCACCGACTTCAATCGCGCCAGCCTCAACTATCGCATCGAGAAATAGCGCCTGCAGGCTGGGATGGGCAGCCCAGCACAGCTCACAGCTCACAGCTCGTAACGCTGTTCCAGCTCGAAGCGATTTTCCACCGGCGACGCAATCACGTTCTGCTGCACGCAGCCCGGAAAGATATTGGCGCTTTCGCCGGCATGGTTGTCCGCGTTGTAGAGATACGGCGTGTGCGACCAGCAGCGATAGCCAAGCTCCTTGATCGCCTGCACTTCCGCTTCCACATGCTCGATGTCGGAAAGGCGGTAATAGATGATCGGCCGGTGCTTGCGAATGGTCTCGGCGGCGCCCTGCAGCAGGTCGATCAAGCTGCCCGGCAGGTTGATTTTCAACAAATGCAGGCCTTCCAGCTCCAGGCTGTCGACAGTCGTCGTGACAACGGTTTCGTCCTGCTCGCCGTTGTGCAGCCTACCGCCCGGAAGCGAGGAAAACGGCACGTGCGCGTCGGAGCGGCCCAGCCAGCGCGAATGCGTATAGACATTGGTGAGCTGATTGATGGCCACGTTCGCGCACAACTGCTGGAACGGCAGGCGGCGCGGTTCGGCAACGTGTACCGTACCCTTTTCGCCTACCGCCTGCGCAAACCACAGCGTATGCGCGCCGTATTCGCCGCCGAATTCCAGCACGCTCTGGCCGTCCTCGATCAAGCCGCTCAGCAAGTTGAGCTCCTGCTCGGCCCATTCGCCATAGCGCTGCAGCGAACGGCTCACCGGCCCGTTCGGGGCAATGGCGGCCATCATGCCGTAGCGCGTGGTCCACAGACGCGATTCGGAAGGTTTCTTTTGTGCATTCATGGTGAAGCCTCTCGATGAAGTAATAAAAGGGACGATGGAACGGACTAGCGCATCGCACTTGCAATGCGCAGCTGGCGCATCGTTTGCTGCCGTACCGCAAGCTGTTCCGGCTGGATAGCCACAGCAGCCCACTGCCGACAAGCCTCCTGCCAGATGGAAAGCAGTGCCGGCGTGGCATGGCCATTGCGCCACGCGTGTTCGCAAAACTCGCAGGCCCGCACGAAATCGGCGCTGCGCAGATAGGTCTGCGCCATGCGCTGCAAGGTATCGGGGTCCTTCACATGCAGAGCGTCCAGCCGCTGCGCAAGCTTGAGGGCGATATCGCTCTGTGCGCCCATGCCCGGCAGATTTTCATAGGCCCATTGCACGGCCAGCCGGCATTGCAGCGCCTGTTCGCGCAGGCGCGGATCGCCTTCGGCCATGAACGCATTCACCAAGGCATGCGAATATGCCTCTTTCGCCTGGGCTGGCGGCAACACATTGCCGCGCGCCAGCGCGGTAACGGCAACGGCCAACGCATGCTCTGCGCTCGGCGCGCGCTCATGGAGCGCATCGGTCAACGCCTGCGCGGTGTCCAGGCTTTGCAGCCGCGCACCGCCTTGCTCGATCGTCGCACGCTGGCGAAGCAACTCGGCGCGGTACCGTTGCGCCACGTCAGCGCAGGCCGGCAGCTCGCCCAAGCGCAGGCAGATCGCCTCGGCATCGGCATACCGCGCCAGTGCGGCATCGCCAAACTGACACTGCGCCCAGAACATCAACACCTGCACCCAGGCGAACAGGACCGGCGCTTGGCCTTGGGCGAGCTGCGATGCGTAGTGTGTTTGCATGCCACGCAGCCAAAGCAGACGCGCAGCGCCTTTTTTCTGCTTGGCACGGCGCAGATCGACGTCCATGCGGCGCGCTTCCCACGCGGCCCGACGATCCTGGTCTGCCGCCATGCTCAAGTCGATCCATTCTTCCGCTTCCGCATACAACGTCTCGACGTCCTGCGGCCTGGCCTGCTCGGCGCGCAGCAGCAACGTGCTGATCAACAGCGACGGCAACGTCAATGAACGCGCACCAGCCATGGCCTGGCGCAGCCTGCTTTCCCAGGCCTGCAATACTTGTTGCGACACCGGTTCGCTGGTGGTGCGCACGATCTGCGGCAAATCGCTGTCGCGCTCGATCAGCAGCACGGGAACATCGCCCGATTCAGGCATCGCGCTGTTTTCCAGCTGATCGAACAGCTGGGACAGCGGGTCATCATCGCTCGCGGATTGCGATGCAGGCGCGGCGTTAACGGGCTCGATGACGCTCGCTGCCTCCACGCCGACATCAGGTGCGATGGACACCGCGGATGTCATCGACTCCGGCGGTCCGGCAATCATGCGAGTGGGCAGCGACGGAAGAAAATCCACCGGCGATTCCACTGCCCAATGCTCAGGCGCATCGAATTTTCCCGGCTGATACCGCCACTCCCATCGCGAAGGCGGAATCGGCCCGGCATCGGCATGGGCCGCACTGGCGCATCCTTCGGCCAAAGTGACGGTCGTCGGCGCAGTGAGCATGGGTAATGCGTCGTCATCGGATACGGGTGGAGGCATGACATCGATTTCGCTTTGTTCTGGCCCAGGCACGGCGTCGTCCGCAAGCGACGGGACGACAGAAAAAGTTGGTTGAAGGGCCGCGCGCATGCGCAGGCGATGATGACGGCGGCGGTCAAGCACCAGCGCCAGTCCCAAGCCGGCGAGAGCAATCAAGGCAACCATCCCGAGCAACAAGCCCCAGTGGAACATGCTCGCCAGGCGCTTGCCGTCCGTTGCGACGGCATGCTCAGGCAGCGCAACAGGCGCGGCAACGGCGGCCGCGGCGGCACGATGGATGTCGATTGTCGGCTTTTCGTCAACCTCTCTTGAAGACAGCGTCAGCGAGGCATCACCGATAACGTCATCGAAAGATGGCACAGCATATGTTTTGGTGGAGTCGCCGGAGCGCGTGCGCATGGCATGCGCACGTACTTCTGCATGGCTCGACTGCGTCTCTGCCAATGGCGCAGTGATCGCCGACCGCGCATCCCGCGTTTCGCTTGCCGCGCTGGACGGATGTTCATTCGCGATACTCGCCGGTGTCGCGGAAACACTGGTTTTTGCCTGTAATGCCGCCCGATCCAGGGAGCGATAGCTGCACGCCACCACGCCAGCGCACGTCACGATAAAAACACAGAACGCAAACCCGCGTCGCACACAACACGACAAGGTCGCGAGCTTGGCCAACATGCCTTTGGCTTTGCGTTCGGAGGTCATCTTCGCCGTCCTGGGGCACCCCTGATGGGCACGAATCATCGCACGGCAGATCAACGATCTGCGCACTGATGCGATAGCGGAGATGAGAGTACGTGCGAAGTGTTCGCGACAATATAGGATGCGTACGAAAATGCCGACAGTTCAAGGCAACGATGACGCCACTCACTGCATCGCGGCCGCCTGCTCACTCCCTACCGTCGACACCGCGCGCAAAAAAACAGCTGCGGCCAATGCGCCCAACGCCGCAAAGCAGGCGCCTACCAGAAAGGCCAATTGATAACCCGAGGTCAGCGCAAGCGTGTTCACGCCCTGCGCTGTTTCCGCCGCTTGCGTGCGCGCCGCCGCCAGGCTCGCCAGCACGGCCAATCCCAGCGAACCACCCATCATGAACGCGGTATTCACCACACCCGATGCCAATCCGGATTCGGATGGCCCCACATCGCTCATCGCTGCCAGCAATACCGGATTGAACGCCACGCCGGCACCCACGCCTAACAACACCATGCCAGGCAGGATGTCGGTGAGGAAATGACCATGCTCCGAGGCATGTGAAAAAAGCAGCAAGCCGCATGCTGCCAGCGCAAGACCACTGACCAGCGGCCGGCGGATGCCGAAGCGCATGACCAACTTGGCCGACAGCCCCAGCGAAAACACCGCCATGATCAAATTGGCCGGGATAAAAGCCAGGCCCACTTCCATCGGTCCGTAACCCAACACCAATTGCATATACAGCGCGGACAAAAAGAACCAGGCGAACATTGCAGCCGCCCACAGCACGCCGACCACGTTGGCTACGGTCAGATTGCGCAAACGAAACAGACGCAAGGGCATCAGCGGCGTATGCACGCGTGCCTCCAGCCACAGGAAAAGCAGCAGCAAGATCAGCGCGACAGCCAGTTCCGCCAGCGTCCGCACCGACAGCCAACCGACCTGGTTGCCATTGACGATCGCATACACCGCCAACATCAGCGCGGCAGTCACCGTGATGGCGCCCCACACGTCCAGGTGCCGGGATGCCGTGGTGCCTGCGGCTGCCGGCAACAAGCGCAGCGATGCCACGACCACGCCGATGCCTATGGGCAAGTTCACCAGGAATACCCAGTGCCAGCTCAAGCTGCTGGTCAGCAACCCGCCCAACATGGCGCCGATGCTTCCGCCACCCGCACATACGAAACCGTACACGCCCATCGCCTTGGCGCGGTCTTGTGGATCGGTAAACAGGTCCATGATCAACGACAGCGCCACCGCCGTTACCACGGCACCCGCCAGTCCCTGCACGGCACGCGCACTGACCAGTGCGATCTGCGTGGTGGACAGGCCGCACGCGAGTGAAGCCAAGGTGAAACCGGCGATGCCGATCAGGAACAGGCGACGATGTCCGTACAGATCGCCCAGGCGGCCACCCAGCAAAAGAAAACCGCCATAGGTCAGCAGATAGGCATTCACCACCCACGCCAATTGCGTGTCGCCGAATTTCAGATCCAACTTGATGGAAGGCAAGGCCACGTTAACGATCGTGGTATCCAGCACGATCATCAGCACGCCCAGGCACAGCACGATCAAGGCCAGCCAGCGGCGGTCGGGATGCATGGCGGCGTGTGAAGGGTTTCCGGTGTGAGTCATTTACGGTGTCCTTGCGATATAAGCGTAAGAGTTTGCTCTTAGCTGCGTCGAACAGGAAAGCGCGAAATCGACATCGCGCACATGCCACATCCTCCGAGAGCCGCCGAAGCGCACCCACAGCAGCTAGCCACACATGCTGCGCTGCGGTTTGACACGCTCGATTTAGATCGATCAAATCCAGCGCTTGTGCAGAACCTTCAAACCCGCAGGCACTCTCCACAGGGGTAACCAGATGCCAGGTTTCACGACGCGTCCATTTCGGCAGACCTTGCTGTTTCTTGCGTTGGCTTGCTGCGCCACGGTGACGAGCGCGGATGGCAACGCCAGCTTCTACACCTCGTTCGAAACGGGCGAGCCGGCGCCGATCGCCGCCGCCCCGACCAGCACCGGTTTCGTGACCTCTATCGGTGGCGGTCCTTCGCTGGACGATGCGTACAGCGCCAAGCCCAGCGTGGGGTTCACCGGTCTGCATGCACTGCATTATCAAGGCCACAACGGCGGCAAACAGGAAACCACCTTGTTTGACGTCGACCTGCCGGTGCAGGCGAACACGCAGCTTTCCTATCTGCTATTCCCGTGCATCGCAACGAACGATCTCGCCGGCCCATCCACCTATGTGGCCGTCGACCTGGTGTTCGACGACGGCACGCGCCTTTCCGCCAGCCCGGCGCGCGATCAGCATCGGATTGCCGCCAACGCCGGTGCGTTGGGAAAAAGCCGCACCGTCTACGTGAATCAATGGAACAAGCTCACCATCGATGTAGGAAGCGTGGCGGCCGGCCGCCGCATCCGCCAGATCGTGCTGACGCACGATGGCCCGGCCGGCAACATCGAAGGCTTCCTCGACGACCTGCGTATCGGAGCCGCACCCGAGCATGCCGCAAGCGAAAGGCCCAGCGATTATGTAAACATCCTGCGCGGCACCAACTCCAGCTACCGGTTCTCGCGCGGCAACAACATTCCCGCCGTCACGCTGCCGCACGGCTTCAATTTCTGGACGCCGGCGACCGATTCAGGTTCGGACTGGATGTATCAGTACCAGCAACGCAACGATGCGGATAATCGCCCCCGTATCGAAGCTTTTTCGCTATCGCACGAACCGAGCCCGTGGATGGGAGATCGGCAGACGTTCCAACTGATGCCGCAAGCCATCGCCAGCGGCGCGCCGAGCGCTAACCGTGAAAAGCGCGCGCTCAGTTTCAGCCATGACCATGAAATCGCGCATCCGCACTATTACAAGGTGGCGTTCGACAACGGCATCGTCGGCGAGATGACGCCCACCGATCACGCCGCCATGCTTCGCTTCAGCTTTCCCGGCAAGCGCGGGCAGCTGGTGTTCGACAATCGCACGGATCAGGGCAGCATCACGCTCGACCCGGCGCAACGGAGCTTCAGCGGCTACTCCGATGTGAAGAGCACGCTCTCCACCGGCGCCACGCGCCTGTTCTTCTACGCCACCGTCGACCAACCGGTTGCCGAAAGCGGACGGCTCACCGGCGAGGGCCGTGATCACGTCACGGCCTGGTTCGGCTTCGACACCTCGAAAACCAAAACCGTGAACGTGCGCATCGCCACCTCGCTGATCAGCCTGGAACAGGCCAAGCACAATCTGGCACTGGAGATCGCGCCGCAGGAAAGCTTTGACGAGGTGCGCACGCAAGCGCAGAAGATCTGGGACAAGCAACTGGGCATCGTGCACGTGCAAGGCGCCAGCCATGGCGAGCGGGTCACGCTGTACTCCAATCTCTACCGCCTGTTCATGTATCCCAACTCGGCGTACGAGAACACCGGGACCGCTGCCAAACCGGTATATCGCTATGCGAGCCCGTTCTCACCTGCTATCGGCGAGAACACGCCCACGCAAACCGGTGCGCGCATCGTCGATGGCAAGGTATTCGTCAACAACGGCTTCTGGGACACCTATCGCACCGTGTGGCCCGCCTACGCACTGCTGGAACCGCAGCAGGACGGCGAGATGATCGACGGCTTCGTGCAGGAATACCGCGATGACGGTTGGATCGCGCGCTGGTCGTCGCCGGGCTATGCCGATTTGATGGTCGGCACCAGCGCCGACGTTGCGTTCGCCGATGCCTGGTTGAAAGGCGTGCACAACTTCGACGTGCAATCGTTCTACCAGGCGGCATTGAAGGATGCGACAGTGGTCAGCCCGCTCAAGGGCACCGGCCGCAAAGGCCTTGAGCGCTCGATCTTCAACGGCTACACCGACGACGCCGTCACGGAAGGCTTTTCCTGGTCGATGGACGGCTACATCGCCGATTTCGCCATCGGCAATCTGGCACACGCGCTAGCTGCACGCAACGACGCGCACGACGCCTATCAAACCCATTACGCGGAAGATGCCGACTACTTCCGCCAGCGCGCGCTGGGCTACGCCAACCTGTTCAATCCCGCTATCGGCTTCTTCGTCGCCCGCGACGCACAAGGCCACTGGCGCTACACGAAGCAGAACTTCGACCCGCTGCGTTGGGGCGACGACTACACCGAAACGAATGCGTGGAACATGGCGTTCCATGCCCCGCAGGATGGCGCAGGCCTGGCCGCACTATACGGTGGACGCGCGGCACTCGCCGCCAAGCTGGACCAGTTCTTCGCCACGCCCGGCGTCTACCACGTCGGCGGCTACGGCGAACCCATCCACGAGATGCGCGAAGCACAGGCCGTGCGCATGGGCCAGTACGGCCACAGCAACCAGCCTTCGCATCACATCATTTATATGTACGACTACGCAGGCCAACCGTGGAAAACACAGGACAAGGTTCGCGACGTACTTTCGCGCCTGTACCTGGGCAGCGAGATTGGCCAAGGCTATTTGGGTGACGAGGACAATGGCGAAATGTCCGGCTGGTGGCTGTTCAGTGCCGCCGGCTTCTACCCCTTGCGCATGGGCACGCCGGAGTACGTGATCGGCGCGCCGTATTTCCCGCAGATGGACATCGCGCTGGAGAACGGCAAGCACATCGTCATCAACGCACCTGGCGTGAACGATACCAACCGCTACGTGCAAAGCCTGCGCGTGAACGGACAGCCGTGGAACAAGCTCACCTTGCCGCATGCGCTGCTCGCACAAGGTGCAACACTGGATTTCGTGATGGGACCGAAGCCGTCCGCGTGGGGCAGCGGCGAGCAGGATTTGCCGCCTTCGTTGACCACCCACGGCAAGCCTTCGCCGATGCAGGATCTCGTCGGCCCCGGCCAGGGCGAGCCGAGCAGCGAACCGGCGCTGCCTGATCTGGGCCAGCTGTTCGACCACAGCAGCGATACCGAAACGCTGTTGCCGGCAGCGCAGCCGATCGTGGCCTGGCATTACCCGCAACCGCGAACGGTGGCGATGTACACGCTGACCTCGGCCAGGCAGGCACCCGCGCCATCCAACTGGACGCTGGAAGCGTCCGACGATGGGCAGCATTGGATGGTGCTGGATGCGCGCAAGCACGAGCGCTTCGATTGGGCACGTCAGACACGGGCATTCGTCATCCACCAGCCTGGGCAGCATGCCTATTACCGTCTGCGTTTCGATAACGAGGCACCGACAGCGTTGGCGGAAATTGGGTTATTGGGGCGGTGAAGCTCAGTACTCCGAGCTGGGGGTTACGCTTCAACCTGCGACTGACGAAGCTCCCTCTCTCCAAAGGGGAGAGGGAGCAACTTTCGGCGCCGCTCAGCCGCGCCGGTACATTGGGCTCTTACCCGTAGCCCGAAAGTCATGCTCACAAGCCCCCTGGCAGCCGGCTAAGGTGGGGAACTCGTTCCCCACAATAAAAGGTGATCGCCATGCAGCGATTCAGATGGATTCTCACTGCCGCCGTCATGACCTGCACCACCACCCTGGCCGCAGCCCCTGCCGCGACGGACAGCGCTCCCACAACCAAAGCCAGCCACCCGGACACCGGTATCGATCTCAAAGGCATCGACCACGCGGTCAAGCCCGGCGACAACTTCTTCGACTACGCCAACGGCGTGTGGGTCAAGAACACGCAGATCCCGCCGGATCGCTCCAGCACCGGCACCTTCCTTGAGGTTTACCAGCTGGCCGAGAAACAGACCTCGCAGCTGATCCGCAGCCTCGCCCAGGGCCATGCACCGGCCGGTTCCAACGAACGCAAGATTGCTGACTACTACGCGGCCTACATGAACGAGGCCAACATCGAGAAGCTTGGCCTTGCGCCGCTCAAGCCCGCATTCGAACAGATCGACGCCATCAAGACGCGCGACGATCTCGCCCGGGTGCTCGGCAGCCAGATGCGCGCCGACGTCGACCCGATCAACGCCACCAACTTCCATACCGAAAACCTGTTCGGCCTGTTCGTCGCGCAGGGCCTGGAAAATGCCACGCACAACATGGCGTACCTGCTGCAAGGCGGCATCGCCATGCCCAGCCGCGACTACTACCTGTCGCAAGACAAGGACATGGTGGAGGCCCGCGCCAAGTACCAGACATACGTGGCCTCGCTGCTGAAACTCGCCGGCACGCCCGATGCGGAGGCGCAAGCCAAAGCCATCATTGCGCTGGAAACCAAGATCGCGCAGGCGCAGGAAAGCCTGGTCGACAGCCAGGACGTGCACAAGGCCAACAATGTCTGGAACATCGGCGACTTCGCGCAAAAGGCACCCGGCCTGAATTGGGATGCCTACTTCAAGGCCGCCGACCTGGCCAGCCAGCAGCAGATCGACGTATGGCAACCCTCCGCCATCACCGGCATCGCCAAGCTGGTGGGCAGCGAACCGCTCGAAACCTGGAAGCTGCTGCTGCGCTATCACGCGCTGGACGATGCCGCGCCCCTGTTGCCCAAACCCTACGCCGATCTCCACTTCGACTTCTACGGCACCACGCTGCAAGGCACGCCCAAGCAGCAAGACCGCTGGAAACGCGCCGTCACCAACACCAATACGGATCTCGGCGACGCGGTGGGCCAGCTCTACGTGAAGCATTACTTCCCGCCCTCCTCGAAGGCGAAAGTGGAAGAACTGGTCAAGAACATCGTGGCCGCTTTCGACGAGCGCCTGGATACGCTCGCCTGGATGACGCCCGCCACGCGCGCGAAAGCCAAGGAAAAGATCGCCACCCTGCGCGTCAGCGTGGGCTACCCCAATACCTGGCGCGACTACAGCACGCTGGAGATTCGCGCCGACGATCCGCTCGGCAATCACGAGCGCGCGGTGGCGCTGGAATACAAGCACCAGCTCGCCAAGCTCGGCCAGCCGGTGGACAAGGGCGAGTGGTGGATGACGCCGCAAACGGTCAACGCCGTCAACCTGCCGCTGCAGAACGCGCTCAACTTCCCGGCCGCAATCCTGCAACCCCCGTTCTTCGATCCGAATGCGGACGCCGCCGCCAACTACGGTTCCGTCGGCGCCATCATCGGCCACGAAATCAGCCACAGCTTCGACAACACCGGTGCCGACTTCGACGCACAAGGCCGCATGGAAAACTGGTGGACACCCGAAGACGCCGCCCACTTCCAGGCCGCCACCCAGAAGCTGGTCAAGCAGTACGACCACTATGAAGCCCTGCCCGGCCTGCATGTGAACGGCCAGCAGACCCTGGGCGAAAACATCGCCGACGTCTCCGGCCTCACTGCCGCTTATGCTGCCTATCACAAGTCGCTCGGCGGCAAGCCCGCACCCGTGATCGATGGCCTTACCGGTGACCAGCGTTTCTTCCTCGCATTCGGCCAGGCATGGCGCTCGAAGATCCGCGACGCGGCACTGCGCCAACGCCTCGCCACCGACGTGCACGCCCCTGCACAGTTCCGTGCGCTGACCGTGCGCAACATCGACGGCTGGTACAAAGCGTTCGACGTAAAGCCCGGCGAGAAGCTTTATCTCTCGCCCGATGATCGCGTGAAGATCTGGTAAGCATCAAAACCAAAGAAAAACCGCGACCAGCCGCACTCCTTGGAGTGCGGCTTTTTTTTCGAGCAAAAAACGCTCAACAGATATTCAACAAACCTACCGAACAGCACACACGGCGAGGACCTGTCAAGGCGAACAACGCCGTCTTTTCTGTAGTACGCGTCTTGTTACATTGAGCGCACAGGGGAAATCATCCTATGCCAACGTAAAGGACACACATCATGATTCGTTTTAACAGCCGCTTTGTTCGTCAAGCCATCGTCGCTTTCGCCTTGACGCTTGGTGTATCGGCCATCTCCTTTGCGCAGAACACGAGCAGCGACTCGTCGACGACGTCAGCGACGCCATCCACCAGCGCAACGCAAGCTTTCCTGGATGCTCTCTCCTGCTCCGGCTGCACCGGTGGCAGCAGAATCCAAGCTCAATAACTCAACTGACCCACAAGCGAGGAGGGGTGAAAGCCATCGTGCTTTCCCTCACTCCTTGGGGGCTATCAAACAGCAACGCTGTAACTTTTACCGTGTCCGTGCCTTCGTGAATGCGCAGCTCGCCGTCGAACAGCTGGATGAGATTCCGTAGCTCCCGAAAATCTAGCATGTGGGCACCCAGCTTCAGCGCGACGCGTTCACGCTCATTTGCAAGACAAACATTACGCGCAATAGCCAGCTCGCTAAGAGAGCCATTTATACGCAATGCGACCCAACGATGACCACACGTCATGCCTCCACGCATGGTTACGTCAATAGCCGCGCACGTAAGGTCCGAACTCATGGACGCTACGGCCGCGCAAACGCTGCGATAAATAGCCGCTTGTATGCTCGGCGAAAGTGATTCGGAACAGCGGCCTTTGGTGCGGAACCGATACAGCAGCCCAGCTTCCCTCAGCACACCTCCAACGGAATCCCGAAGCGCAGCATCCATCCCACCGAGACGCCATGCACTGGGATGTATGCTTTCTGCCAAGCGGTATATCCGCAGCTGAAGGAGGCTGGCTTGCTTGTCGTAGACCCTCCGCTCTGTCTCTGTTGCGAGATACCGCAACTTCTGTGAAACACTGAGCTGCTCAACCTCCAGCACACCCAAGACCGACTCAAGCGCTCGCGATGCCTGTTCCAAACGTCGCTCGCCGAAATTCAAACTATTCCTGGCGGCCCTTTTCGCTTGCAGCATATGACTACTAACTTGGTCTTTCTGCTGGTTTTGTGCGGAGATGCATGCGCCAAGCGCATACAGGCAAGCCAATCCGACGACCACATATGCCTGCGCCTGCACCATTTCAAGGTCGATCTTGCACTCGAATGCCATACAAATGCATGCAGCGGCAAACGTACCGCCAAGGACCGACGCGCGCCATCCGTGCTTAAGGGTAAGCCATGCAACGGGCAATATCATGATTGCCCGCGCCAACTTGACAATCGCTTCCTGTTCGACATGACTCAACGCAAAGAGAGCGCCGATCAGCGGTAGCACAATAAAAAGAATGTCGCGCGCCATTCGATTGGCAAGCAACTCCTTTATCCTGGAATGCCACTGCCCCTTCCATTGCTCCAAACTGATCAATAGCACCCAAGGCAAGAGAGTGATCATGCCAAGATAATTGCCAAGGAAATACATGGCCATTCCAATCACAGGAGTCACCGGATCTTCCGGTTGCGAGGGCTTCCCCACCAGATAAAGCAGATGGCTGGCCACCGCCCAGGCTGTAGACAACCACAACAGGCATTGCAACAAGGCACTCATGTTAATCAGGCGACGTGATGGAAACAGGACAAGCCGGTTTCGGCACCACGACGCTATCGGCATGCCGATGGCAATAGGCGGTATGGATGCAACAAACACCCAGGCCCATCCGTAGTCCATACCCTCCATGTAGTTCCACCAGGTCAACGGAAAAATTTCACCTACGACCAAGGCTGGCCAAAGGCGATAGGGCACCAAAATCAGGCATGCAACGCGAAGCCCGGATGTAAGCGTCCAATGCGCGTCGGAGAACGGCCGCACCGCCAAATAAGCAAGCGCATAACCGACCGCCACAACCAACTGCATCAACCACACACGCTCCTGCCATCCCTTTTTCACTTCTCACCCTCCTGAAAAGGCGGCCGCCGCACGATGTTCCTTGACACACGAAGCGGCCAGTCAACCCATTGCCTGTAAAGGCGCGGAATGGTGAAAAGCTACGGCATGCATGATCCCGACCCTATAGGGGATCGCCAGATATGCGTGAAGGTATCGGCGTAAAGTCGAACTAGTCAGAGGCAACGAGTAAGTAAGCGTACGAAGCGACAAAAGCAGAATGATCCTTCACGAATGTTCCGCTGTTCATCTCGCTGCGTCGCCCGGCTTCCACGGTCGGCGAGTGGTGCCTCAGCCGATACCCAGCCCTTCGATGCCAGCGATGGCTTGCTCATCAAAGCCAGCCAGCGCAGCGAAGCGTCGCCCACGCTCCGCGTAATCGTGGAATTGATCGAAGCTCGGCGCACCCGGCGACAGCAACACGGTGCCGCCTTGCGGGGTGATGGTGCGGGCCATCTCGATGGCATCCGCCAGATGGTCGACGTCGCCTAGCGGCACATCCGACTTGGCTGCGCGCAGTGCGGCAGCAATGCGCGGACCGTTGGCGCCTTGGGCGACGATGCGCAGCGCCGCGCGCGATCTGACCGCATCGACGAAAGGGGTCCAGTCCAGGCCGCGGTCGTGGCCACCGACGATGACGGTCACTTGCCGATCGTGCAGGCTTTCCAATGCCGCAAGCGTGGCTTGTGGCGTGGTGCTGATGGAGTCGTTGATCCACTGCAGGCCATCGCGTTCGCCCAGTGGCTGCAGGCGATGCGGCAGCGGGTGGAACGAAGCCAGCCCTTGTGCGGCGGCAACTGCGTCGATGCCCATCGCCTCCAGCGCGGCGAGTGCGGCGCAGGCGTTGAGTGCGTTATGCAGGCCAGGGACGGACATGCGCTGCAAAGGGAATACGCTTTGCTCGGCGCGGCGAATGGCGTCGTCCGCCACATGCCAGCCTTCGGCGTGGCCGAACAACAGGCGCTGCGGATGCTGCGCAGTCTTTTCCAACAAGGACGGCTGCTGGGCATTTACCAGCAAGCGTTTGGCCTTGTCCGCCAGTTTGAGTTTGTCGGCCACGTAGCGCTCGCGCGAGCCGTGCCAGTCGAGATGTTCCTCGTACAGGCTGGTGATCACGCCCAGTTCCAGCGGCCCGGCTTCGCCGGTCTGGAAGCTGGACAGTTCGATCGCCCACAGGTCCGCTTGCTGGTCCAGCAGTTCCAGCAAGGGCAAGCCGATATTGCCGGCCAGCGCAGTGCGCACGCCTTGCGCGCGGGCCAGATGCGCCAGCAGCGCGGTCGTGGTGCTTTTGCCCTTGGTGCCGGTGACGGCCACGACACGTGCTTGCGGGTTTTCGGCAAACCACAGTGCCGTGCCGGAGGTGAACCGCGTGCCTTGCGCTTGCGCCGTGACGATTGCGGGTTTGTAGGCAGAGATGCCCGGGGATTTGATGACGATGTCGTAGGCGCTGAGCGCCACGGCATCCGGTTCGTTGGGATAAATGCGCAAGGCCGCATCGAACGCTTGCGCTTGTGCCGCTTCCGATTCGCTGCAATAGAGCGCGAGCGTCAACGCGGGAAGACGCTTGCGCAGCGCATGGATTGCCGCGCGGCCTTCGCGGCCGAAACCCCAGATCGCTACGCGCTGTGTCGCAAGCTCGGTGATGGGCATGTCAGGCGATGGTCGCAAGCGCCGCCTGCAAACGCTGCGGCACGCGATGCTCGCCAGCCGGTTGCAGCCATGGTTCCAGCGCCAGTTGCGCAACATCGAGCTGGGGCAGGATTTCGCTGCGGAAACGTGCAATGAGCGCGTCTTCCTGCCACTCCGGCCGCTGGCTTAGCGCATACATCGCGGCGCGTGCTTCGGCGCCCTCGCCGACGCATTCGAACGGTTTGTGGTCGTGGTATTCCAGCAGCGCATCGAAACCTGCTGCTTGCGAATCGTCATCGAGCAGGTTGCGGCCGAAGATGGCGAGCAGCCGCGGCTTGGGCAGGAACGGCGCGAGCGCCAGGAACACGAAATGGCACTTTGGACATTGGCCGCACCAGCGGTCGGCCGGCTTGGGGCCGAGAATCTTGAAGTTGCGGTTGCAGCTGGAAAACACGTCGAAATACGGCGTGTGCCGGGCGAACGCGCGCGTGATGGCCAGTTCGGAATAGGGGCGCAGCAACGAACAATAATCGAGATCGGCGGCGACGTGCGTGTGCAGCCAGTCGCTGAGCAGCTTCTCGAACGCGTAGCCCTTGCTCCATTGGTGGTTGACCTGCTGGCCGTCGTATTCCAGCGTGGCCACCGATGCGGAACGTTCGTTGGCAAAGGCGATGCTGTCGTAGCCGTAGAGCACGGCGGCCACGGCCAGGATGGCGGAGTTCACCGCCGTCACCGGGATATGGCCGTTCCAGGCACCGAGGCGGTTCAGCTCGAACAAGCCGGGGGCGAGTTCGCGCTGGATGTTGAGCATCGGCAAACCGGTGCGTTCGGCGCAGGCGGCGATCAGCGGCGAGTTGCCCACCCATACGGCGGTGGCTTCGCCGCCGATCTGCTTGATGGCCTCCACCGCGACGAGGGAATCCTTGCCGCCGCCGATGGGTACGAGCGTGCGCTTGGGCAGATGCAGCGTGGCGGCTTCCACCTTGCCCGGCGGCTCGCCGGAACGCGGAAAGGCAATGCGTCCGCGCAGGTCCAGCCCATTGCGGTAGGCGAATTCGGCCAGGCCGTGCAGGTACAAATCGTCAAGCAGGTTGGCCGTGGCATCGTCGAGATGGTTCTCGGCCACTTCGATTTTCGGCGGCACGCCTGCCTTGTAGTAGCTGATGCCGGCAATCAGGTGCAGCAATTTCAGCGCGGCGTTGAACGCGTGCCTGCGTTCGGGCGGGAGCGCAGGCGGTGCGGGAAAACGCACGCGTTCGATCAATTCCTCGCCCTGGTCGAAGGCATAGACCAGCTCGGCCACGCCGTCGGCATAGTTGGCGCGGACGAAGCGGAAGACCTGGGTCAGGCGGGGTTGGATCGGTTGGGTCACTCAGAAACTCCGATGTAGCCGTTTGTTCCCCTCCTCTGCTTGCTGAGGAGGATGGGGGAAAGGGTTGAGCTTGTCGCGACATGGCGGACTTCACCCCACCCCAATCCTCCCCTACTGCACGCAGGGGAGAGAGCTGCTTGCGGTGCGCAGTAGCTCCATGCTGTTCCTCCGCTCCCTTGGCGGATGGTCACTCGATAATGATCTCTTCCGCCTCATCCCGCAGATTGTAAGGCGACGACATGACTTTGCCGTAGGCGCCGGCCTGGGCAATCAGTACCACGTCCCCTTCCTGCGCCTCCGGCAGGTGGCGGTCGGAGCCGATCACGTCGCCGCTTTCGCAGATCGGGCCCACCACCTGGTAGAGCGCGGTGGCCGGTTCGTCCAGGCGGGTGAGGTTGACGATCTCGTGCCAGGCGTCGTACAGCGCCGGGCGGATCAGGCTGTTCATGCCGGTGTCCACGCCGAGGTAGCGCCACGAGCCCTTGCCCTTCTGCTGGGTGACGCGGGTGATCAGCACGCCCGCATCGGCCACCAGGTAACGGCCGGGCTCCATCCACAACTGGTAGTGCGGATAAGCCGCCTTGACCTTGCGTAACGTTTCTTCCAGCGCCTCGATATCCAGCCGCGCCTCGCCCGGATGCGAAGGCACGCCAAGGCCGCCGCCGATATCGAGGAACGCCACGCTGCCGATGCGTTCGGCGATGCTGGCCAGCTGGCTGTAGACCTCGCTCCAGTGCTTGACGTCCAGGATGCCCGAGCCCAGGTGCGCATGCAGGCCACGCACAGTGACCTGATGCGTATCGGCCAGACGCAGGAAGGCGTCAAGCTGGTCGACCGGCAGGCCGAACTTGCTGCCGCTGCCGCCGGTGCGTACTTTTTCGTGGTGGCCCAGGCCGCGGCCGAGGTCCAGACGCAGCACGATTTCCCGGCCACGAAACACATCACCCCAATGCTCCAGCGGATAGAGCGAATCGAGCGATACCGTGGCGCGGGTGGTGAATGCCCATGCGTAGTCGTCGCGCGGCGCGAAGTTGGGGGTGAACAGCAAGGGCGCCGATTCAGGCACCACCGCCATCACCGCCCGCAGTTCGCCGGGCGATACGCACTCGAAGCCGAAACCTTCTTCGGCCAGCGCGCGCAGGATGGCCGGATGCGTGTTGGCCTTCACCGCGTAATGCAAGCGATCCACCGCGGTGAGCGTTTTCAGCTCGCGCGCCTGTTTGCGCACGGTCGGCAGGTGGTACACATAGCGCGGCGTGGCTTCGGCGCCGAGCGCCAGCAGGCGATCGCGGCACTCGCTGCGCCACCAGGCATCCGCCGCAGCCACGGTTTCACCGCTGCCGTACAAGCTTTGCCAGCTGGGCCCGAACAAGCCGCTGTCATCCGTGCGCAAGGCGCCGGCGGCGATCAGCATTTCGTGCAGGCGGGGAATCAGTTCGTCTACCACGCTCTCGTCCACCACGAAGGTGAGGTTGAGGTTGTTGGACGACTGCGAGATCAAATGCACGCGCAGCTGGCCGAATTCCGCCAACACGCCGGACAAGGTGTGCAGCATCGAGCGCATGCCGCGGCCGACCATGGTGATGGCCGCACACGGCGCGATCACTTTCACGCGGCAGACTTTCGCCAGGTCGCTGGCGAGTGCCGCCACCGCATTGGAGTCGAGCAGGTTCTCGGTGGGGTCCAGCGACACGGTGACGTTGGTTTCGGCCGAACTGATCAGGTCCACCGACAAGCCATGCTGCTTGAATTGCGCAAACACATCGGCCAGAAAACCCACCTGCTGCCACATGCCCACCGATTCCATCGATACCAGCGTGAGCCCCTTGCGCGCGCTGATCGCTTTCACGCTGGGCGCGTGTTCGCGCACTTCCGGGCCGATCACCGTGCCTTCCAGCTCGGGGCGGTTGGTGTCCTTGATCAGCATCGGCACGCGCGGTTCGCGCAGCGGCGACAGGCAGCGCGGATGCAGCACCTTGGCGCCGGTGGAGGCGATTTCCTGGGCTTCTTCGTAATCGAGTTTCTGCAGCAGGCGCGCACCGGGCACCTGGCGCGGATTGGCGGTGAACATGCCGGCCACGTCGGTCCAGATTTCCACCCGCTGCGCTTTCAGCAATGCGCCGAAATACGACGCCGACGTATCCGAACCACCGCGGCCGAGCAGCACGGTGCGGCCTTGCGACTCGCGCGCAATGAAGCCTTGCGTGATGAACACTTCGCCAAGCTGCGCCAGGCGCGCATTCAAGGCAGGATCGGGCTTGGCCTCGACCATCGCCGAGAGCAGCTTGGTGCGCTCGTTCTGGTTGGGCAAGGCAATCGCGGCAAGGCAATCGCGCGCATCCACCCACTGCGTGGGCAGCCCCGTGTGCGAAAGAAATGCGGCGCCCAGCGCGCTGGACATCAGCTCGCCATGCGCCTGCACCAGGGCCGACCAGGCCAGTTCACCCATCACCGCCGTGCCTTCCTCGGCCAGCTTGCCGAGCTCGCGCAAGCGCTCGGCCAGGGTTTCGGGCACCGCCAGCTGCATGTGATCGAGCAGATCGTAATGGCGCTGCGCGATCGCTTGGTACGCCTCGATACGTTTGCCTTTGTCTTCCTGGGCGCACAGTTGTTTGAGTGCGTCGGTGATGCCGGTCAGCGCGGACACGACCACCAGCACGCGTGCGCCTTCGGCGCGGCGGCTGGCAACGAGTTCGCGGATGTTCTGCCAGCGCGGCAGGGTGGCGACACTGGTGCCGCCAAACTTCATCACGATCCAGGGTGCGCCGGTAGAGAGCGGCGCGGGGGCGTTCGAGGTCACGGTTTCTCTGTCTAGGGTTGCGGGAAAAGTCAATCCGGCCAGTGTTGCGCCGCGTCAGGCCGAATGCAACCGAAAATTTGGCATAGCGTTTGGATGGCTAAATGCGAAGCGCCCCCTCTTCCCGAAGGGGAGAGGGGGCAAATGCGGCGCGCACGCGCTGCATTATTCGATTGAAACGGGAATCTTGCCGATTTTGGCCTGCCACTCCCGCGGCCCGGTCTTGTGCACCGAGGTACCGGCCGAATCCACCGCCACGGTCACCGGCATGTCCTTCACCTCGAATTCGTAGATCGCCTCCATGCCGAGGTCTTCGAACGCCAGCACGCGGCTGGCCTTGATGGCCTTGGACACCAGATAGGCGGCGCCGCCCACGGCCATCAGGTACACCGACTGGTGTTTCTTGATCGCCTCGATGGCAGCCGGGCCGCGCTCGGCCTTGCCGACCATGCCGAGCAGACCGGTCTGGGCCAGCACCTGTTCGGTGAACTTGTCCATGCGGGTGGCGGTGGTGGGGCCGGCGGGGCCGACCACTTCGTCGCGCACCGGATCGACCGGGCCGACGTAATAGATGAAGCGGCCGGTGAAATCCACGGGCAGCTTCTCGCCCTTGTTCAGCATGTCGACCATGCGCTTGTGGGCGGCATCGCGGCCGGTGAGCAGCTTGCCGTTGAGCAGCAGCACTTCGCCGGGTTTCCAACTGGCCACTTCCTCGCGCGTGACCGTATCCAGGTTCACGCGGCGGCCCTTGGAGGCGTCGTAGGTGAGCGTGGGCCAGTCTTCCAGCGAGGGCGGATCGAGCATCACCGGGCCGGAGCCGTCCAGCGTGAAATGCGCATGGCGGGTGGCGGCACAGTTCGGAATCATCGCCACGGGCAAATTCGCGGCATGGGTCGGGTAATCCTTGACCTTGATGTCGAGCACGGTGGTGAGGCCGCCCAGGCCCTGCGCGCCGATGCCCAGCGCGTTGACCTTCTCATACAGTTCCAGGCGCAGTTCCTCGGCGCGGTTCGAGGGGCCGCGGGCGATCAGGTCCTGGATGTCGATCGGCTCCATCAGGGCTTCTTTCGCCAGCAGCATGGCCTTTTCGGCCGTACCGCCGATGCCGATGCCCAGCATCCCCGGCGGGCACCAGCCGGCGCCCATGGTCGGCACGGTCTTGAGCACCCAGTCGACGATGGAATCGGACGGGTTGAGCATCACGAACTTGGACTTGGCCTCCGAGCCGCCGCCCTTCGCCGCCACGATTACGTCGACGGTGTCGCCGGGCACGATCGAGACGTTGATCACCGCCGGCGTGTTGTCCTTGGTATTGCTGCGCTTGCCGGCCGGATCGGCCAGCACGCTGGCGCGCAGCTTGTTGTCCGGGTGGTTGTAGGCGCGGCGCACGCCCTCGTTCACCATGTCTTCCAGGCTCAGCGTGGCGTCCCAGCGCACGTTCATGCCGACTTTCAGAAACACGGTGACGATGCCGGTGTCCTGGCACAGCGGGCGATGTCCTTCGGCCGCCATGCGCGAGTTGATCAGGATCTGCGCCATGGCATCCTTGGCCGCGGGCGATTCCTCGCGCTCATAGGCCTTGGCGAGGTTGGTGATGTAGTCGACGGGGTGGTAGTAGCTGATGTACTGCAGGGCGTCGGCGACGGACTGGATCAGATCGTCTTGCTTGATGGTGGTCATGGCGGCGGCTTCGACTGGGAAATGAAGTCCCGCAAGCCTTGTGCTCGCGAGACACAACCGCCGTATTGTGCGCCCAAACCGGTCCCCGCACAAAAAAGCGGCCGCGCGAGGCGGCCGCAAAAGAGTGGAGAACCTCTTGAATCAGAAGCGGTATTCGGCCTGGAGGGAATACATGCCGATGCGGGCGCTCTTGGTATCGCCGGACACTGGATTGTCGTTCTCTGGGACGCGATACGTGTCGTAAGCCAGACCCAGGCTAAAGTTTTTGTTGAAGTTGTAGCCACCACCCAAACCGAAATACTCCCCGGTGCGAGTGACAACGGAGCGAAGAGACTGATCCGAAGGATCGGGCGTAAAACGAACTTCGTACAGACTGCGCGCGCGGAACCAACCGGCGCGCGCACTCACGTACCAATGTTCGTTGATGTTGTGGTTGAGGTTGCCACCCAACAACCAGCCGCGGGTCTGATCCTGCGCGCGCGTAACGCCGCCATAGGCAGGGACACGTGCCGTCACATTGCCCAGGAAGCCATAGCCCGCTTCAACCCCGTAATCCACCACGCTGCTCCAGCGATAGCCAACACGCAGTGCACCCGCCTTGCCCGTCTTGCTGAAGCTATTACCTTCAAAACCCCCAAACGGATTGTCCACGTTGTAACGCGAAGCACCCGCATTGGCATTTACAAAGAAATTGCCGTCGTCGGCCAACGCCGCGGACGACGCCGTACCCAACGCCAAGGCAATGGCGATCGTTGCAAACTTGCGCATGAAAAACTCCTTGATGCTTAGAACGAAACTCCGCTGTCGAACCGCGCACGGAGGGAGCGCGGTTCCAAGCGTAAAAATTTCGCAAACGCTACCTGATCGCTTCGCCGCTGCCTAAAGAAATACCTTTCACACAGGTAGGGATTCACTCACGCAAACCGTTTGTGCAATTCAGCTGCTTTGTTTTTTTGCAGCGTGTCTTCCATCGAGGACTACATGAGAAGCCCTGATGTTTTCGATTGAATCGAGACAAGACATCAGAATTCACCTGCACATGACATGTAGTTTTCCCCACATGCATCTCAGGCACTTCCAGGTTCCACTCATGCGCTATAGGCTCACCGCAGCGGCGCGATGCCGGTCGTCAGGGGGAGGCGGACGACGTCGCTGGGTAGATGACTTTCAACCATCTGTGCAACGACATCGTTCGGATGCCGCAAGGGGAAGATGTGTTTCCAACCTTTTGCTTTGCATGCGCACGTGCTCCGCGCACTCGTTAGGGAGACGCACCATGTTTGCAAAGCTGCATCGCAAGTCGCTTTCGCTGTCCCTTGGCCTGCTGTTGACCGGCGCCAGCGCCGGCACGTGGGCTGCCGGTGCCGTGCCGGCGCTGGACACCGGTACCGCGCCGGCCAACCAAGCCGTACACGTCACGCTGATGCTCAAGCTGCATAACCAGGCTGCGCTGGAGGATTACATCCGCCAGACCGTGACGCCTGGCAGCGCGCACTATCAGCAATTCCTCACGACCCAGCAGTTTGCGAAGCAGTACGGCGCCACCGATGCGGAAGTCGCGCGCGTGCAGTCCTACCTGCGCAGCCAAGGCTTGAGCAGTGAGGTGCTGCCCAGCCACCTCGCGATCCGCACCAGCGGTACGCTGAGCCAATTCGGCAAGCTGTTCCAGACCTCGATCCACAACTACGTCTCGCGCGAAAACGGCCATCGCTTCCACAAGCCAGCGACGACACTGCAGATACCTTCGGCGATCGCCGACGTGGTCGACGTGGCGGCCGGGCTGAGCAACGAGAAGGTCTACCGTCCGCATCATGTTTCCGCGCCAGCATTCGCGTCGCTGGGTACGGCGAACACCAAGCTCGACGCGCTGGCCAGCAAGGGTTCCAGCGGCGCCAACGGCAATCCCACCGCATCCGGCGTGCCCGGCCAGTACACAGTGGGCGACGTCGCCAACTTCTACGACATCAATCCGCTTTATCGCCACGGCGTGGTCGGCAAGGGTTCCACCGTAGGCATCGTGACGCTGTCCAACTTCTATCCCAGCGATGCCACCGCCTACTGGTCGGATATCGGCCTGGCCACCAAGCCCAACCGCATCAAGCAGGTGCACGTGGATGGCGGCGCGGCGATCGATGGCGGCAGCGGCGAAACCTCGATCGACGTGGAACAATCCGGCGGCCTTGCGCCATACGCCAACGTCATCGTGTACGACGCGCCCAACACCACTGCAGGTTACGTCGACGTGTTCGCGCAAGCGGTGTCGGACAATATTGCCGACAGCATTTCCACCAGCTGGGGCCTGCCGGAGATCTTCAATTTCGCCGCGTTGAACGTGACGGGCGCCAGCCCCACCGATACCACCGACGTGGGCGATCTGCGCGCGTTCCACCAGATCTTCCTGGAAGCGGCCGTGCAGGGACAATCCTTGTTTGCCGCGTCGGGCGATTCGGGTGCCTACGACACCGTGCGCGACCTGGGCGCCGGCACGGGCGTGGGGGAATACACGGCTCCGCTTACGGTGGATTCGCCGGCTTCCGATCCGTACATCACCGCTGCCGGCGGCACCACCACGCCGTACAGCTATGCATTCGGCACGGGTCCGACCGAATCGGTCAAGCAGGAAAGCGTGTGGGGCTGGGATTATCTGCAGAACTACTTCAACCAGTACGTGCGTCCGATCAATCTGTTCTCCGTCGGCGGCGGCGGTGGCGTGAGCGTGTACTGGCATACGCCGTTCTATCAGGTGTTCACCAACGGCATTCGCCGCAGCGAGCCCAACCAGTCGCTGGTCTACAACGACCCCAGCGCCGGCCCTACCACGCTACTGAAGTTGCCCGGCCGCTTCTCGGGCCGCAACGTGCCGGACATCTCGCTCAATGCCGATCCGGAAACCGGTTATGTATTCGTGTCGACCTACGATGGCGGCCTGCTCAGCGGTGAAGGCGGCACCAGTTTCGTGGCGCCGCAGCTCAACGGCATTACCGCGCTGCTGGTGCAGAGCACGGGACATCGCATCGGCCTGTGGAATCCGCAGGTGTATGCGATGCAGAACATCTTCGGCTACGGCAGCTTCACGCCGTTCAAGAGCATCCGCAGCGGCGACAACTGGTTCTATGACGGTGCACCGCATTACAACCAGGGCGCCGGTATCGGCGCATTGGACGTAGCGAATCTGGCCGCGTTCCTGCAATTCGGGTTCTGAGTTCGTAAAAGCGATGCCCTCCCCGCAATGGGGAGGGCATGCCACAATGCTGCGAACTTGAGGCCCCTATCGATGCCGGGCTACGAGCTACCACTCGCCAATTCGCATGCCCATGCCCTCCAAGCGCCGCTTCATGCAACTTGACGTCTTTTCGCGCCAGCCCATGAAGGGCAATCCACTGGCGGTCGTCATCGATGCCGAGGGACTGGACGATGCCACGATGCGCGCCTTCGCACGCTGGACAAATCTTTCCGAAACCGCCTTCCTGCTGACGCCGACGACACCAGGGGCGGATTATCGCGTGCGTATTTTCACACCGGCGCAGGAATTGCCATTTGCGGGACATCCGAGCGTCGGCAGCGCCTACGCCGCCATCGAAGCAGGGCTGGTTGCCGGCGGCAAAACCACACTGATTCAAGAATGCGCCGCGGGTTTGTTGCCGGTGCGCGTGGAACATGCCGGTGCGGAACGCGTCATTCATGTGCAGGCGCCGCACGTGAGCTTGCAAGATGTCAGCACCGAGATCGGCAGCGCCATCGCCAAGGCCATTGGCGTCGAGCTGGGCGATGCGCAGATATGCCTCGCAAACGCTGGCCCGCTATGGTGGCTGTGCGATCTGCGCGAAGCGGCTTGCGTGCGCGCGCTGAAACCGGACATGTCCGCGATTGCGCAGTTGGCGGAACGCCATGGCGCGATGGGCATCAGCGTATTCGGCCGCGAAGTCTCCGGCGTGGCGCAGATGGCCGTGCGCGCCTTCTGCCCCGGCGACGGCATTCCGGAAGATCCGGTTACCGGCAGCGCCAACGCAGCGATCATGGCGTTCCTGGCCGCACGCGGCGATACCCGCTACGGCTCCGACTATCTGGCCAGCCAGGGCCGCGAAGTAAGCCGCGACGGCTATGTTCGCGTCAGGCGCAATGCTGCCGATGGAAACATCACCATCGGCGGCCAATGCGTCATGCTGATTGAAGGCGAACTGCGCCTTTAAACAACAACGGCCGCATCAAGCGGCCGTTGTTTGTTGCGTGCTGCGACACTTCAGAAACGGTATTCGAGCGTTCCACCGTACATGCCGGTGTTGAAGCGGCCGGAGTAAATGCCGCTGGCGCTGCTATTGAAGTAGTCGTAGTTGAGGCTGATGCCGAGGTGCTTGGTGAAGTCGTAACCAAACCCAAAACCGGCATAGAACCCGTCGCCATTCTTGCTGGCCGACGCCGACGCCAGGGCGAGCTGGTCATTGACGCGGGCCGAGGTATGCGAATGGAACCAGCCGCCGCGGGCGGAGAAGAACCAGCCGTAGTCGCCATAGTGCAGCTTGAAGACGCCGCCCAGCACTTCGCCCTGGGTCTTGATGGAAATGTGCAAGGGATCGTACGGGCCACCGGCATCCTGCACGGCGTAATTGTCGTTGCCGGTCACCTTGCCCAAATCGACGTATCCCGCTTCGGCGCCCCAGGAATAATCGCCGGCGTTCCACAGATAGCCCAGCCGCAACGCCCCGGACATGCTGGTGTTGTCCTTGTTTTCCAAGTTCCTGATGTTTGCATTGGCCCCGGCCGCTTCCCCGTTGACGAAGAAGTTGCCGTCCATAGCCATCGCCGTGCTGGACGCAACGGCAAGCGCGGCCCCGATGGCCGCCTTAGAAATCCATGTGCTCATTGAAACCCCTGATGTGGATGATTGTTGGCGGATGAAAACGCAACGTCCGACCACTTCCCTCTTGCATCCGTGTGGGAATGCAAGTTCCTGCGCCCGCTCGATTTCCGGCGGACGGTGCATTGTAGGGAGTGTGATGCGCTGCGCAAACAGGGCCGGACGTCCCTTCCCCGGCGGGTCGCGGCGAAAAGATCCGTGCCCGGCTTGCCGTCCATCGCCGCGGTTGCCATGCTCTGCCTTTCCATTCCTGGGGTTCTCTCATGACGTCACCGGCAACCGGTTATCAGCGCAGCCTTCGCCTGCGGGACGCAGCGCTGGTGGTGATCGGCGGCATCATCGGCGGCGGCATCTTCCTCAACCCCGGCATAGCCGCGCAGCGCACCGAATCGGGGCTTGCGCTGTTGCTGGTGTGGGTCGGCGCCGGCGTGCTGACGCTGCTGGGCGCCCTGTGCTACGCCGAACTCGGCGCGCGCCGCCCGCATGCCGGCGGCAGCTATGTGTATCTGCGCGAGGCCTTCGGTCCGCTGGCCGGCTTCCTGTTCGGCTGGACCATGTTGCTGGTGATCTATTCCGGGTCCAGCGCGGCGGTGGCGACCATCTTCGCCAGTTACGCCGCCTCGGTGTTCGGCCTGCCTGCCGCCATGGCCACGCCGCTGGCGGTAGGTGCGCTGGCGCTGGTGGCGCTGATCAACCTGTTCGGCCTGAAGTTCGGCGTGCAGATGCAGAACCTGTTCACCCTGCTGAAGCTGCTGGCCGTAGCGGTCCTGGTGGTGTGCGGGCTGTTTCTCGCCGGCGTCGGCAGCGGCACGCCGTGGCTGGCGGTAGACCCGGCGCGCAGCGACGTGGGCTTCATGAGTGCGGCGCTGCCGGTGCTGTTCGCGTACTCCGGTTTCACCTACCTCAACAACCTGGCCGGCGAGGTAAAAGAACCGCAGCGCACCCTGCCCCGCGCCCTGGTGCTCGGCATGCTGGGCGTGATCGCCGCGTATGCCTTGGTCAACGTGGCGTACCTGGCAGTGCTCGGCCACGATGGCCTGGCGCACAGCCGCACGCCCGCGGCCGAGGTGATGAACAAGGTGTTCGGTCCGGCCGGCGCCAAGCTGATCGCCGTCGGCATCGCCATTTCCACCTTCGGCTTCTGCAACATCACGCTGGTCGCCGGTGCCCGGGTATTGCAGGTGATGGGCGCGGACGGGCTGTTCTTCGCCAGCGTGGGGCGGCTGCATCCGCGCCATCACACGCCCAACCTGGCGCTGCTGCTGCTGGTGGGCTGGTCGATCGTGCTGGTGTTGTCGGGCAGTTACGGCCAGTTGCTGGATTACGCCACCTTCGGCGACTGGCTGGCCTGCGCCATCGGCGTGGGCACGCTGTTCTGGTACCGCCACCGCCAGCAGCACGAAACCGTGTCGTTCCGCGTACCCGGCTATCCGCTGCCGCCGCTGATCTTCATCGCCACCATCGGCCTGGTGGTGGTGCAAAGCCTGCGTACAAGTTTGGTGAATACGGGCATCGGGCTCGCCATCATGATCGCCGGCATTCCGGTCTATCTGGTCTGGCGTCGGGTGTTCCATCCCGTCCGCTCATGACAGTCAACCGCCGGGACGTTCATCTCAAGCGCTAGCGATGGCTGTTCAGTCGAGCACGTGCCCAAATTCTTGCGGCAATGCCACAATGCGCGGATAGGTATGACGGAGACACCACCCGATGGCGCAAGACCACGCCGCGCTGCCCACCAAGCCGACGGAAATCACCCCCGCACCCGTGCGTGCCGGCATCGATTTGCAGATTAATGGCGAGCACTACTACCACACCGGCGATCCGGCGATGCCCTTGCTGTGGTACCTGCGCGACGTGTTGCAGCTCGACGGCACCAAGTACGGCGGCGAACACGGCGAAGGTGGCGCGGACCTGGTGCTGGTGAATGGCAAGGCCACCTCCGCCATCGGCACGCCGATGAGCAAGCTCGACGGCAAGAAGATCACCACGGTGGAAGGCCTGGTCGATGCCAAGGGCAACCTGCATCCGCTGCAGCAGGCGTTTATCGATGAAGACGCGATCGGCTGCGGCTATTGCACACCGGGCTGGCTGATCGCCTCGATGGACCTGCTCAACCGCGCCAAAGACCCGTCCGACAACGACATCGACACCCTGCCCAATCTCTGCCGTTGCGGCTGCCAGACACGCGTGCGCCAGGCGATCAAGCGCGCAGCCGCGGCGATCAAGCAAGGAGCCAAGGCATGAGCGGCACGCTGAAACTTTCGCGCCGCCGCTTTCTGCAGGTGCTTGCCGGCACGGCCGGTGCCTTGATCGTCGGCATTCGCAGCGCCCGCGCAGCCAACGCGCCGGTGCCGCCGGACATGCTGGGCGATGCGCTGTACGACTTCGGCATGTTCATCCGTGTCGATGCGGACGGTACCATCCTGATCGGTTCGCGCGATCCGGAAACCGGCACCGGCGTCGCCACCGCGCTCGCGCGCATCATGGCCGACGAAATGGATGCCGACTGGCAACGCGTGCGCGTGCTGCCGCTCGGCCTGGGCGTGGCCAACGACGACGGCCGGCCGCGCTGGCTGTATGGCGAGCAAGCGGGTGGCACCGGCAATTCGATCCCGCGCGCCTGGCGCGACCTGCGCTCGGCCGGTGCGCTGGCGCGCTGGCTGCTGATCCAGGCTGCCGTGCCGCAGCTCGGCGTACCGCCGGAAAAGCTGCGCGCCGAACAAGGCGCCGTGATCGCGCCGGACGGCCGCCGCATCGGCTACGGCCAGCTTGCCGCCGCCGCGTCCAAGATCGCGCTGCCCCACGGCGCCATCGCGCTGAAAACGCCGGACCGCTACAGCCTGATCGGCAAGCCCGCCGGCGACGCCGAGGCACGCGCCATCGTCACCGGACAAACCGAATACGCGCTCGACCAGCATTTTGGCGACGCCCTGGTCGCCGTGCTCGCCCATTGCCCATGGACGGACGGCCAACTCGCCGGGCTCGACAGCACCGCCGCGCTCGCCATCAAGGGCGTGGTGAAGGTAATCGAACTCAAGCCCGATCCGCACCTGCCGCCGGGCGAAACGGTGATCGCGCCGGCGGTGGCGGTGATCGCCGAGAACACATGGATCGCGCTGCAAGGACGGCGCGCATTGAAGCTGCAGTGGAAACCGGGCGCAAGCGGCAGCGAAAGCAGCGCCGCGCTGGAGCAGCAAGCCTCGGCGCTGCTGGATAGCGATGCGGCACCGACCACGCGCATACGCGACGACGGCGACATCGACAAGGCGAAACGCAAAGCCGCACGGCGCCTGCAAGCGACTTATTACCAACCGTGGCTGGCGCATGCCACCAGCGAGCCGATGAACTGCCTGGTGCGCCTGGACAAGACCAGCGCCACGCTGTACGTGCCCACGCAATCGCCGCAGCAGGCATGGACGGTGGTGCAGCGCCTCACCGGCCTGGCGCCGGATCAGATCGACATCCGCGTGCCGCGCATCGGCGGCGGTTACGGGCGCAGGCTCGATCACGACTACGTCGCCGAAGCCGTGCTGCTGGCCAAGGAAGTCGACAAGCCGCTGCGCCTGTTCTGGACGCGCGACGAAGACCTCACGCACGACTACTACCGCTCCGGCTGCGTGCACAAGTTCGATGCGATCATCGAGACCAAACGCCACGTGCTGGCATGGAACCAGCGCGTGGCCAGCGCTTCGGCCCTGGTCGGCCGCGGCGTGCCGGTCGATCATCTGTGGAGTTCGGAGGTCAGTGCCAATCAGTTCCCGGCCGGCTTCGTGCCGAATTACCGCAGCGACTGGTTCGGCCTCTCCTCCTCCATGCCGCGCGGCCCGCATCGCGGCATGCCGCATCTCACCAATGCCTTCGCCGTGTGCAGCTTCGTCGATGAAATCGCGCATGCGCTGAAGGAAGATCCGCTCGTCACCAACCTGCGCCTGATCGGCGAACCGCGGCTGATTCCGCAACAAGGTGGCGGCGCGGTCGATACGGCGCGCTTGATCAACGTGCTGAAGCTGGTCACCGACCGCATCGGCTGGAAGGATTGGCTGCACTCGGTCAACGGCTTCGGCCTGGCCTGCTGGTATATGGATGGCGCCTACGTCGCGCATGCGGTCGAAGTGTCGATGCAGGGCGAAAAGCTCACCATCGAGCGCGTGGCATGCGCGGTGGACGTGGGCCGCGTGATCAACCCGCTGGGCCTGGAAGGCCAGGTCACCGGCGCCACGCTGGATGCGCTGTCCGCCGCGCTCAATCTCGCCATCACGGTGAAGGACGGCAAAGTGCAGCAAACCAGCTGGAAGGATTATCCCCTCGCCAGCATGGCGCAGCTACCGCACACGGTGGAGGTAATCACCGTACCGGGCGAAGGCGAGCCCACCGGCGCGAGTTTCCTGGCCATGCCAACCGCCGCGCCCGCGCTGGCCAATGCGGTGTTCCGCGTAAGCGCGGTGCGCGTGCGCCGGTTGCCGTTGATGAAGGAGCTGTTGCGGTTGTTGTAACGGGTACTTTCATGCGAAGCGCGTAGGTTGGGATGAAATCCCAGCATTCTGCATGGCAACTACGCGCTATCAGAGTTCGTGGCGAGATTCGGCTGCGTGCTAAAGCTCAAGCAACCCCACCCCAGCCCTCCCCCCGGATCAAGTCCGGGGCAGGCTCTACTTCGCAGGGGAGGGAGCTTGATCATCCGGCGACGTACATCGCACGCTAATGAAACTGGTCACTCGCCGGCACCCACGACCCTGAAGCAGACGGCGGCGTATTTGCCGGCCTGACCGTCGGCAACGGCTTCACCGGCGTGGAGGCATCCGGCGGACAATTCGGCGGCATCGGTCCACCGCTCACGCGCGCCGCCGCGCATTCGGCACTGTTGTCCAACACCACCGGCGCAGCCGTTGCCGGTGCGCTCGCCGCAGTGGCCACTTCCGTCTTCGGTATCGCGGCGTTTTGCGAAGGCAGGTTGAGGCGGTCGTAGATTTTCTTGTCCAACGGTTTAGCCGGCGGATCGGGGTTGTGGCAACCGAACAATGACGATGGCAGCAAGGGCATGACCTGGCATTCGATGCGTACGCCCTGCGGCAGGTTGAAGGTGTGCTTCACCGTGGTTTTTTCCACCGCATGGCGCAAGGCGGTGTCGATGGAGCTTTCACCCTCGGGCGTCCAGTACTGGTCGAAGCGCGTGGGCTTGTAAGCCGGCAGGTTCACGTTGTGCGACATGATCTGCGTATCGCCGCGCGGCTTGAGCTGGATGTACGTACCGGTGGGCGTACCCGGTGTGCCGCCGCCCTGCTCGCCGGCGGTGTTGTTGCCGGTGCCGATGGAAGGCGATGGCTGCGTACCCTGGCTGCCGTTGTTTTCGTTCGGCGATTGCACCACGCCGTTGGGCTGGCCAGGGTTGCCGGTTTCACTGCCTTGCGGCGTGGCATTGGGCGCCGTGCTGGCGCCTGCATTGCCTTCGTTCGCCGGCGCATTCGCCGTCGACGGATTGGATGCGGGCGAAGACGCGGCAGCGGTTTCCTTTTCGCTGCTGGGCGATGTCGACGGCTTTGTTTCGTTCTGCGCGGTCGTTGGCGCAGGCGTTGCGGCAGCACTCAACTGCGGCCGCAGCGACACCTCCGGCACTGCCAGCTTGGGCGCTTCGATGGTCAAGGATGGCGCCACCGGGGTCACCGCCGGCGCGGGCGCAGCCACTGGCGTCAGCGGCACGGGCGCCAGCGCCGGTGGCGATTGCGGACGCACCACCGGTCCGAGTTGCTGTGGCGAGGTGCGCTGTACGTTCGGTGTCGCCAGCGGCGTGGCCGATGCCTGCAGATTCACCGTCGGCGCCTGCTGCGCCGGCATGGGGATCGGTTGCAACGCCGGTGCCGGCGGTGCCGCGGGTGTGGTGTTGGATTGCACCGAAGCCACGCTCGGCATCGGCACCGGAGCCAGTGATGGTTTCTCCACCGCGATCTGCGGCGGCGTGATCGTCGGCGCCGATTGCGCAGGCTGCGTAGGCACGGCGAGGGACGGCAACGGCGGCATCGGCTGCGTGCCTTCCGCTTGCGACTTGCGCGCAGGTTCTGGCTGAAAGGCCGGCGGCACCGGTTGCGGCACTTGCACGGCCTGCAAGGCCAGGGGTGGTGGTGGCAAGCCCACCGGCGCCGGTTGCTCGATCGGTTGCGGCGCGGGTTTCGGCAGCGTGATCGGCGGCAGCGGCGCGGCGGGTTGCTGTTGCGCTTTTTCCGCCGCCGGGGGCTTGGCCTGCGCCACCACCGGTGGCTGCTTGGGCGCCGGCACGGGTGGCTGCGTTACCGCGGCCACCGGCGCGGCGGTGGAGGCTTCGTGCGTGGCATGCAGGGCCTGCGCGGTATTGCCGCGGTGCGTGGGGCCATGCTCCTTCGGCGGCACGCCGCGCACCGGCGGTGGCGGCGGCGGTTGCGGCTTGTTGGTGATCAGGCGCACCAGCAGCGCATTGCCCTTGGGTTCCGGTGGCGGCGGCGGCAACTGATACGCCGGCCCGAGAATCGCTGCCAACAGCACGACCAGATGCACCAGGAACGTGCCGATCAAACCGGCCAGCTTCAATAGACGATCGCGCGGCTTCTCACGCGTACGCCGCCGGTACACGACGGCCCAGGTCGCCGCATCGCGCGGCGACTTGATCATGATGACCTTGGAGGGCGTGGAGCTGGGGTTATCGGGGGACGAAGGCGGCATGGACGCCAGTGTAATGGGGCGCAGCAATTTCTTGATTGCGCACCACCCAGCGGGCGATGTCGATGCGGCTTTCCATGCATCGACGGAAAGCCCTGGCGATACCCGCCGCCAGGGCCTTGGAACATCCCCGCCGACGGCCGATTACAGACCGTTGAACGACTTCCATGCCGACAAGAGGTTGGTAGCGTTCACCGAACCCAGCCCATTGGCGCCGCTCCAACCGGCCTGCGCCGCATAGGCCGCGGTGCTGCCGTTGTACTTGGTGGCACTGGACGAGGTCAGGCCAACCTTGGTCGGTCCGTAGAAGCCCTCGAAGTTCTGGATCGTGCCGTAGAAGTAACAGTCGGGGGTGACTTCGTTGTCGCTCAGCAACTCGACGCACTGGGTGGAGTTGCCGCCATCGGTGATGTTGTGGAACACGCACTTGCCGGTGCCCTTGGTGCCGTTGTCGGCATTGCAGGCGGCGAGCGTGGGCGGCGCGGCGCCGGTGGGGCCGCCGTACTCGTTGCGCGCCAGCTCATACAGCGTGGGTGCGGCATTGCCTTGGTTCACCGCGCCGCCTGCACTGGACAGGCCCTGGTCGATCAACGCCTGGATGCCGGCGAACATGGGCGAGGACAGCGAAGTGCCACCTTCCAGTTGCACGGGCTGGGTGAAATTCGGCGTGCACGGATAGTAGCCGGTGCACAGGATCACCCAGGAATAACCGCCATAGGAACCGGCAAACAGCGAAACATCCGGCAAGTCGCGCGACTGATCCTTGGCCGCACCGCGCACGATCCGCTGCCACGACGGTTTCGAAACGGCCGAGGACGCGCCACCGCTGCCGCTTTCGGAAGTGACGTAATAGCCATAGGGGTCATAGACCAGCGCGTTCTTGCAGAACTGCAAGGCGCTGAGGCCGACCAGATCCTTGGCGGCGCGGGTATTGCCGCAGGACTGGTTCCAGGTGATTTCCGGCACGTACGATTTCGCCGAGCCGTACACCGCATTCAAGCTGCTGTTGAAGTATTTGCTGCTGTTGCCATCGAGCACATCCGCCGTGTCCGATCCGCCGACGGCCGTATTGTTGACCGACGAACCAAACGAATTGGCATCGATGGCCGGCACGCCATTGATGATCGAACCGTTGAAGCTGGGATTGGAACCCGAATCGCCGCTGGATACGAACACCGAGATGCCTTCGGCATCCGCCTGCGCCCACATCGCATCGATCGCCGTCTTGCTGGCCGCATCGGTAAAGCCTTCACCATAGCCGTAGCTGGCGCTGATGATATTGGGACGCGTGCTGCCATTGATCAGATTGCTGGCCGCCGTGAACACCCCACCGAAGAAATTGTTGCTGCCGGTGTCGCTGCAGGTCGCCACCCAGATATTGGCGCCCGGCGCAATGGCGGTGGAATATTCCGAATCGAGCACCGTCTCGATGCTTTCGCTATCCGGATCATTGCCGCCCGGGTCGGTGCAATTGCCCGTATCGGGCGACAGCAGCGGCTGGAATTGCTTGAACGTTCCGCCATAACCGCCCAGGCCAAACTGGCTGACGAAATTGGGCCAGTCCGACACGTCCATGTCCTGGTCTTCCACCACCGCGATGGAGATGCCCTTGCCGGTCAGGCCCTGCACGTATAGGGGCGCGGTGTTGTAGATGGTCTGCATGTCATAGGGCGCGAAGCCGCGTACGCCACCTTCGAAATTCACCATCGGCTTCGGCGCACTGCCGGCATGGGCGGTCGTGGTCGTTTGCTGGATCTTGAAGCGCTGGCTTGCGCTATTGAATTGCGCAATCTGCGGCTGCTGGTGCAGCGGTTGCGGCCGGAAGTCGTTCAAGCCCGCCACACCCACCACCACATTGCGCAAAGCTGACGGAATGCTGATGTCGCCGTCATTGGCGATATGGCTTACATGATTGACGACGTAATGGTTTTCCTGCGTGTGGAAGGCCTGCCGCACCTGGCCTGCCGTGCCACTGAAATCGATCTGCATTTTGTTCGGCAACACGCCGTTGACCTTGAAGCCCTGCGAAGTGAGCCATGCCACCGTGGCGCTGATGTCCGCATCGCTTACGCCGAAGGCTTGCCCGAACTGGGCGGGCGTGACCCATTGATGGAACCTGGATGAAGAAGGATCGTGCTGCGCGGCGATCAGTGCATTCAGCGCAGCCGTGCGCTTTGCGCTGCGTTGCAGGACCAATTGCATATGGTTCATCGGGGTTGCATCCGCCACGGCGCTGCTGGGCGCCACCCGGTCCAATAGCGATAGATGGGTATGGCTCAGCGCGGAAACCACCCGGTTATCGACCGTTTGCGTAACCCGCGGCGCTTCGGTGGTGTCGATGCCCGCCAGCGCCACGTTTGAAGCAGAAGCCAGGGCCATCGAGGGCAGCGTGCCGAACGCCGCTGCAATGGCGATGCCAATCATCACATGCTCGGTTTTCACGTTTTTTCTCCATAAAAAAGGGAAACGAAAAAGAAAGCGAGCCCCCTGTGATGGATCTGCCAGCTCGTCCATGTATTCGTCGTAGTCACCTCTCTGCACATAAGAACGGATAAAGCCAAGCGCACCGCCGCACGGGCCCGACGCAGCCACAGGCCGCGGTCGCGCTGACTGGTTCGATTCCCGCTTGATCCCCGCAAGACGCCAGGGCGTGCCGATACTGCGCCCAGTTTGCTTGGGGCGTCTAGTGCTTCAAGTCATTAAAATGCTCGACTGAAAAAATAGTTTTATTTAGACGTCCATATTTTGGACGTCTAAATTTTTAGAACCATGGCGATGTGATTGGCGCGTGATTTACGGCGTGAAGAATGCATGACGAAGAGCGTGCATGAAAAGATTCGTCGCTCCGGCGAAAGCCGGGGGACGATTTCGGGATCCGACAGTCTTCTAGTGACCGATTTTTTTCTTCTCAGCATCCACGGCACGCGTCGGCGTATCCACCGGACAGCCATAAGGCAGCGGCTTGCCGGCCCGATAGTCTGCAATGCAGGTTGCCACGTCCAACGTTGGCACGGAGGTTCCCTTGACCAGCGGCGGTGGCGCCATGTTCAAGCGCTGGTCGCCGTCGGTGGGCGGTGGTGGCGGCGGTGGATCGCCACCGCAACCGCCCGCGAGCGCCGCGAACGAAATGCCGCAGTGGATACGGATGCCGCCGGGCAGTTCAATGGTTTTCTTCACCGTGGTTTTTTCCACTGCCTTCTGCAACGCATCGTCGATGGCGTTGCTGCTCTTGCGCCAGTACGGATCGAGCTTGGTGGGCTTGTACTTGATCAGGTCGCGGTCGTGCATGATCTGCGTATCGCCCTGCGGCGCGCGTTGCACGTACTCCGGCGCTGGCGCGCTGGACGCAGCAGCCGGCAACACGATCCGCCCGGTGCGGTCGAACAACAAGGGGCGCGGCGCCGACGTTGCCGGTGCCGGTTGAGGCACCGGCGCGACGGACGCCGGCAGATGTACCGCCATGGCGTTTTTTGATACTGGTTCACGCGCCGGATGTGGCGGTGGTGGCGGTGCCACCGGTGCCGGCACCGGTGGCGGCGTGGCCGCGCGGTGCGCGATGAAGCGCACCTGGATGCCTTGGTCGAGTTGCACCTGCACCACTTCCGGCGCCCGCACGCGTGGCTTCATCTCGTACCACACCGCCGCCGCAAAAAAGACATGCAGCAGCAGCGCGAGCGCCAGCCCCATCCACAGACGGCGGCGGTCACGCGGCGGTTTGCGCCAGCGCAATTGATGCAGCATGGCGCGGGTGGGGCCATCGAGCTGCGCCAGTCCACGCTGCCGGTCGTCATCCGGCGGCGGGAACCAACGATGATGCTCGACCTGATCCGGGTGTTCGATAAAACGTCCTCGGTGTATGCGCGAGCCACACCAACTAGTGTAAGCAGGCCCTAGGGGATGTCCCACAGACCATGGCCTGGGCCTGCGGTTCCGGCGGCGATCACTTCAGATTAACGAGAGGGCCCAAGCGCCGCGATGCGCGGTCTTCGCATTGCAACTTGACCATTCTGCCCAATGGGAGAAGGCTAGCCCAACGCAGCAGCAGCCCCACAAGCGCTGCCGCCATCCCGCCATGACCGCCCCTGCGTCCCGACGCCAAGGACGACCATGACGGCCCACCACGATAGCCGCCCACGGCGGCTCATGCAGAGGAGGGTCGCATCGTGTCCTATCACACGGAACATATCCGCAATATCGCGCTCGCCGGCCATGCCGGCGTGGGCAAGACCACCTTGTTCGAAGCCTTGCTGCACGCCGGCGGCGTCATCCAGACGCAAGGGTCGATCGAGCGAGGCACCACGCAGTCCGACACCGATCCGCAGGAAAAAGCCCGCAGCCATTCCATCGACAGCTGCATCGCCGCCATCGACCATGATGGCTGCCACATCAACCTGATCGACACCGCCGGCTACCAGGATTTCCGCGGCGGTACGCTCGCCGCCTTCGCTGCGGTGGAAACGGTGGCCGTGGTGGTGAACGCCGCCAACGGCATCGAGTACGGCACACGCCGGATGATGGAGCGCGCCCGCGAACGCGGCCTGGCGCGCCTGCTGGTGATCAACAAGACCGATGCCGATGCCGCCGGCCTGCCCGCCCTGGTGCAAGCACTGCGCGACGAATTCGGCAGCGAGTGCCTGCCGGTGAACCTGCCCGCCGAGCAAGGCAGCAAGGTCGTGGACTGCTTTTTCCACCGCGACGGCGCCACCGATTTCTCCTCGCTGGCCGAGGCGCACCAGCAGATTCTCGACCAGGTGGTGGAGATCAACGAAACCACCATGGGCGCCTATCTTGATGCCGGCGAGGACGCGCTTACCCCGCAGCAACTGCACGACGCCTTCGAGCAATGCCTGCGCGAAGGCCATCTGGTGCCGATCTGCTTCGTCAGCGCGCGCACCGGCGCCGGCCTGCGCGAATTGCTGGACATCTTCAACCGCCTGCTGCCCAACCCGGCCGAAGCCAATCCCCCACCCTTTCGCAATGCGCAGAACCTGCAGCTGGCGGTGTCGCCCGATCCGGACGCGCACGTGATCGCCGACGTATTCAAGGTGGTGAACGATCCCTTCGTTGGCAAGCTGAGCGTTTTCCGCGTCTGGCAGGGCACCATCCGGCGCGACAGCCAGCTCTTCATCGACGACAACCGCAAGGCGTTCAAGGTGGGCCACCTGTTCCGGCTCAACGGCAAATCGCACGTGGAAATGGAGCAGGCCATCCCCGGCGACATCGCCGCCGTGGCCAAGGTGGACGACATCCATTTCGACGCCGTGCTGCACGATTCGCACGACGAAGACCTCATCCATCTCGAACCCTTGCGCTTCCCGCAGCCGATGTTCGGACTGGCGCTTGAACCCAAGCACAAGGGCCAGGAACAGAAACTGTCGCACGCCTTGTCGCGGCTATCCGAGGAAGATCCGTGCTTTCGCGTGGAGCATCACAAGGAACTGAACGAAACGGTGATCCGCGGGCTGTCCGACCTGCACCTGAAAATCATGCTGGAGCGCATGCAAGAGCGCTACGGCGTGGAAGTGGTGACGCATCCGCCACGCATCGCCTATCGCGAAACCATTTCCGGCTCGGCAGATGGACATTATCGTCACAAAAAACAAACCGGCGGCGCCGGACAATTCGGTGAAGTCTTCCTGCGCGTCGATCCGCTGGACCGCGGCGCCGGCTTCGAGTTTGTCGACGCGGTCAAGGGCGGCGTGATTCCCGGCCAATACCTGCCCGCCATCGAGAAAGGCGTGCGCCAGGCGATGGAAAACGGCGCCGTGGCCGGTTATCCGCTGCAGGATCTGCGCGTGACCGTTTACGACGGCAAATACCACCCCGTCGATTCGAAGGAAGTGGCGTTCATCGCCGCCGGCAAGAAAGCGTTTCTCGATGCGGTCGGCAAGGCGCGGCCGCTGGTACTGGAGCCGATCGTGGATGTCGAAGTAGCCATTCCCGAACCTAGCGTAGGCGACGTCACCGGCGGCCTGGCCAGCAAGCGCGCGCGCATCATGGGCACGGATGCCAGGCACGACGGCGAAATCCTGATCAAGGCCCAGGCGCCATTGGCCGAACTCACCGACTACCCCACCGAACTCAAAGCCATGACCGGCGGCCGCGGCCGCTACACCCTCGACCTCAGCCATTACGAACCGGTGCCACCGCCCATCCAGCGCCAGCTCAGCGAAGCCTGGAAGCCCAAACTGGACGAAGACTGACGTCGCCGCTCCATCCACCCAACGAACCGGGCGACGTCGCAGCCGCCTGGCTTGGCCTATTTATTCCATCACGAGAAAGGAGGGCCGCATGAGCCGAGCCTTCGTCAAAGACAATGATGGCGACATCCCCGAGGTGTTGCCCGAACTGCCGATCAGCACGCACCCCAACTACGTCACGCCGCGTGGCTTGGCGCTGTTGCGCGCGCGCCTGGACAAAGTCACCGACCGCCACGATGCCTTGAAGGCGAACGAGCAGGACGCGCTTGCCCAACGCAACGAGCTGGTCGCGCTGGAGCGCGAGCTGCGCTACCTCCATGCACGCGTCGCCAGCGCCATCGAAGTGGATCTATCCCGGCAACCGCCCGACCGCGTCGCCTTCGGCGCCACTGTCACCGTGGACAGCGACGAAGGCGAACAACGCTGGCAGATCGTGGGCGAGGACGAGGCCGACGCGGAACATGGCCTGGTGAGCTACGTGTCGCCGCTGGCGACCGCCCTGCTTGGTGCGCGTGTGGGGGATGAAGTGCGCTGGCAGCGGCCGGCGGGGGACATGATGATCGAGGTGTTGAGCATCAAGTACGTGACTTGATGCAAATTCACCATGCAGCCATAACGTCTTGCGTTATATAACGAACAACGTTATGGTTTCCCACATGATCTATAGCTTTACCGACAAGGAAGCGGAAAGGATCTGGACTGGCACCGCTTCCCGGCGGCTGCCGTCCGATATCCAGGCAGTTGCCCGCCGTAAGCTGCGCATGATCAACAATGCGCAGACATTGGATGATTTGCGAATACCCCCTGCGAATCGGCTGGAAGCTTTAAAGGGCGATCGCAAAGGCCAGCACAGCATCCGCATCAATAACCAGTGGCGCATCTGTTTTACCTGGAAGTCCGGTGACGCTCACGACGTGGAGATCGTGGATTACCACTGATAGAGGTCGACCATGAAAGCATTGCCCAACATTCACCCTGGTGAAGTCCTGCTGGAGGAGTTCCTCAATCCGCTCGGAATCAGCCAAAACGCGCTCGCTCGCGCAGCCGGCGTTGCGCCTCGCCGTATCAACGAAATTGTCCTCGGCAAGCGTGGCATCACCGCCGACACCGCCCTGCGCCTGGCTGCAGCGCTAGGTACTAGCGAACGCTTCTGGCTTGGCCTGCAAGCCGATTACGACCTAGAGGAAGCACGTCGCATGCTCGGCAAAGAAATAAAGCGTATCGATCGCATCGCTGCCTAAGGATGCTCTGATGTAATCCACCGCAGGCCGCAGCGGCCCTGTGAGTCCGCATGGCTTCGCTCCATCATCTCGACGATGCGCCAGCCTGCCTTCCTCGCTCCTCAAAGCCGGGCACATCCATGTGCCCTCCCCGCGTGCGCCGATGGCCCTGTGCTCTGCGAACGCACAGGGCCGCTGCGACGTTGAGTCAATCAGAGCATCCCCAAGTCAGACGGAGGCATTCATGTCACGCATTTTCATCACCGGTTCCGCCGATGGGCTGGGAAAGGCCGCCGCGCAGACCTTGCTTGCCGAGGGACATCAGGTTGTCGTCCACGCACGCACCGGGCAACGCCTCGATGCCGTGCAGGATTTGCTTCGCCAAGGTGCGCAGTCAGTCGTAGGAGATCTGTCTGATCTGCAGCAGACGCTTGGCGTTGCCGAGCAAGTGAACCGGCTCGGCCGCATGGACGTCGTCATCCACAATGCCGGCGTGTATTCGGGAGCGCAGGTGCTGCCGGTCAATGTCGTCGCACCGTATGTGCTCACGGCGCTCATCACGCGACCGGACCGTCTGGTGTACCTGAGCAGCGGCATGCATCGAGGCGGACGCGCAGACTTGGAAGACCTCGACTGGAGCGGGCGAACCACGACCGGCTCGTATTCGGACAGCAAACTGCTGGTGACGGCGCTTGCCATGGCGGTCGCGCGGTTATGGCCCGACGTCGTCAGCAGCGCGGTCGATCCGGGCTGGGTGCCGACCAAGATGGGTGGCCCCGGTGCACCCGATGACTTGCGCCTGGGACACCTGACGCAGGAGTGGCTGGCGACAAGCGAAGACCCTGAAGCCCAAGTCTCGGGTGCGTATTGGCATCATCAACGCCGCATCGAGCCACATGCCGCGGCACGCGACGTTGCCTTCCAGGACGAACTGCTGACGGCGCTCGAACGGGCAACTGGGATTGCGTTGCGGCCATCATGACAAACGGTGCGCCTCTCAATGAGGCGCACGATCATCAACCATCGCTTGCCTACGCCGCCAGCAACTCGATAAACGCCTTGCCGAACGCCGGTATATCGTCCGGCTTGCGGCTGGTGACCAGGTTGCCGTCGCGGATCACCTCGCGGTCTTCCCAGCGCGCGCCAGCGTTTTCCAGGTCCTTCTGCAGGCTGGGCCAGGAGGTCATGGTGTGGCCTTTGACGCAGCCGGCGTCGATCAGCGTCCATGGGCCGTGGCAGATCGCTGCGATCGGCTTGTTGGCATCGCCAAAGGCACGCACGAAGGAGATGGCTTCTTTTTTCAGGCGCAGCTTGTCGGGGTTCATCACGCCGCCCGGCAGCAGCAGGGCTTCGTACTCATCGGGCTTGGCCTGGCTGAGCGGGCGGTCCACTTTCACCGCGCCGCCCCAGTCGCTGATGTTCCAGCCTTTGATTTCCTTGGCGTCGCCGGGCGCGATCACGTCGACCTTGGCGCCGGCTTCTTCGAGCATCCGCTTGGGTTCGGTCAGCTCGGAGTATTCGAAACCTTCGGTGGCGAGTACGGCAATCTTCTTGCCGGATAGGGATTTGCTGTTCATACGCAGACTCCGGGTAGTAAACCGAGAGCCTGGAGTCTGCAAACGGCCCGATCCAGGCCGCGTATGTCCAGAGTGAGTGCGGCGTGATCAGTGCTTGGGCTGGCGCTTGGGCTTGAGCAGGGTGCCGGTGCACTTGGGCGAACCGCACAGGCAGGCCCATTTCTTCTTCAGGCGGGCGGTGTGCGGCACTTCCAGCACGATGCCGTAGTCGTAGGTGAGTTCCTCGCCCGCCTTGATGTTGCGCTTGGCTTCGATGACCACCTTGTCCTTGCGCGGGTCGCCGCTTTCGCTTTCGATCACGAAGGCCACGCAATTGGGCGCGCAGCTGTGGTTGATCCAACGTGCGACGTTGCCCTTGCGGTTGGCGTCGAGGATGTATTCCTCGTTGAGCGTGAACAGGAAGGTGTGCCCGGTTTCGCCACCGTCGCCGTACATCTCGTCGGCTTCGTCGTGGGTCATCAGCGTGCCCTTGTATTCGATGATTTCTTCACCCTTCTTGATGGGAGCGACGGCAAAGACGCCATTGCCGTGGATAGGTGAGCGGCGAGCAACGATGCGACGGGACATGGATGGCCAGAGTTGGAGAGAGAGTGAGAGCAACCACTAATGATGCCTGCTCTGTGCGAGCTTGGGAACTGCAGGAGAACGCAGCGGCTCCGTTGTATGGGCCCTGTCATCTCCCTGCATCCGCGCGCTTGCGAAACCGCCATGGCGCGCCATGCATCCCTCGGTCTTCTTGTATAACCCGTGCCGTTTCAAACGTTTCCCGTGCTGCATCACCCCATTCCACCCATTCCATTCCCTGCTATATTCAAACAATCGTTTGAGGTGCTTCCATGAAACGACTGCTCCACGGATCGGCCCTGCTGCTGCTCGCCACGCTGCTCACGGCCTGCGGACCGCAACGGCAAAGCGTGTTTCCGCCCACCATCACTATCCAGCAGATGCGCGTGCAGCCCGATGGCGCATGGCAACTCACCCTGCGCATCCAGAACAACAGCTACACCGGCATGGATTACCAGTCGGTCGAAGGAAGCCTGCAGGTGGCGCAGGGCATCCCGGTGCGGGTGCACAAGAAGTTCGACCTGGGCATACCTTCGTTCGCCGGCGACGTCGTGCAGGCGGAAGTGCTGCCGACCCCGGCCATGAGCCAGGCCTTGCAAGCGGTGGCCGCCAAGGGCAGCTCGGGCTCCCTGCCCTACGTACTCACCGGCATCGTGCACGGCACGCCCAACCTGGAAGACCACCCGGACAACAAGAATCCGCGCGACTTCCCCTTCAACAGCAACGCTTTCCTTTCGCCGGTCCCCGGCGTACCCAACACGTATCGCTAACGTTCTACGTAAAGGATTCCAGCCATGACGCTCTACAAGGCCCCGCTCGATGATCAGCGCTTTGCACTTTTCGACGTGCTTGGCGCCGAAGCCGTACTGACCAAGCTGCAAGGGGGCGACGGCCACACGCGTGACCTGCTCGATGCGGTGCTCGAAGAGGCCGGCCGGTTGAGCGAGCAGGTGCTGGCGCCGACCAACGCCGCAGGCGACGAACAAGGCTGCCACTACGACAAGACCAGCCGCACCGTCACCACGCCCAAGGGTTTCAAGGACGCGTTCAAGCAATTCGCCGAAGGCGGCTGGGCCGGGCTCACCATGCCCGAGGAGTTCGGCGGCCAGGCGTTGCCGTCGGTGCTGGGCACGGCCACCACCGAGCTGTTCCAATCCGGCAACCTGTCGTGGAGCCTGTATCCGTTGCTGTCCGAAGGCGCCTGCCATGCGCTGGAGCTGCACGGCACCGACGCGCAGAAGCACACCTACCTCAAGCCCATCGTCTCCGGCCAATGGACCGGCACGATGTGCCTGACCGAACCGCAGGCCGGTTCCGATCTGGGTCTTTTGAAGACGCGCGCCGAGCCGGGCGCCAACGGCAGCTACAAGATCACCGGCACCAAGATCTTCATCAGCGCGGGCGACCACGACCTGGCGGAAAACATCATCCACCTCGTGCTCGCACGCCTGCCCGATGCGCCCGCCGGCAGCCGCGGCATCTCGATGTTCATCGTGCCGAAGTTCAAGGTAAACGGCGACGGCTCGGTGGGTGAGCGCAACAACGTGTACGCGGGCGCCATCGAGCACAAGATGGGCATTCGCGGCTCCGCTACCTGCGTGATGAATTTCGACGAAGCCGAAGGCTTCCTGATCGGCCAGCCGCACAAGGGCCTGGCGGCGATGTTCACCATGATGAATGCCGCGCGCCTGTCGGTAGGCGTGCAAGGCCTGGCGCTGGCCGAGCGGGCGCTGCAGAACAGCCTCAACTATGCGCGCGAGCGCCTGCAATCGCGTGCACTCTCCGGCGCGAAGTTTCCGGACAAGCCCGCCGACAACCTGCTGGTGCAACCGGACGTGCGCCGCATGCTGCTGACCCAGCGCGCCTTCGTGGAAGGTTCGCGCATGCTGCTGCTGTACGCCGCGCTGCAGACCGACATCGAAGCGCGCGGTGCGGACGAAGCGCAGCGACAACGTGCCGGCGAACTCCTGGCCTTCCTGATTCCGATCGCCAAGGGCCTGGTCACCGAGCTCGCGCAGGAATGCACCAAGGAAGCCCTGCAGGTCTACGGCGGCCACGGCTTTATCGTGGAGAACGGCGTGGAGCAATTCGTGCGCGACGCACGCATCATCACGCTGTACGAAGGCACCACCGGCATCCAGGCCGCCGACCTGCTGGGCCGCAAGATCCTGCAACTGAAAGGCGTGGGCCTGCAGCATTTCCTCGGCGAAGTCGGCGCATTCTGCAAGCAGCATGCAGGCGATGAAGCCCTCAAGCCGTATGTCGGCGCACTGGGCGCGCTGTCCAAGGAATGGGGCGAACTGACGATGAAGCTGGCGCAACGCATCCAGTCCAATCCGGAAGAACTGGGCGCCGCCGCCAACGACTATCTCTACTACAGCGGCTACATCACGCTTGCCTATTTCTGGGCGCGTGCGGTGGCGGCGCTGGAACAGAGCACGCAGCAGCCGGCGTTCAAGCAAGCCAAGCGGGATACGGCGGCCTTCTACTTCGCACGGTTATTGCCGCGTACGCATCTGCACAAGGCAGCGATCGAGGCGGGCATCGAGACGATTCCCGCGATCGCATAAGCTTGCGTGCATTGCTGCATAAAACCGCCCGGACATCCGGGCGTTTTTATTTTGCCGACGCCAGATGCCATGCCTCGCCAATATCGCTAGGCTACCCCTGTTTATCCAAAGGGGAGTCACCATGAAGATCGCTGTACGCAGCATCAAGCCCGCGCTGCTCGCCCTGCTGCTCACCATGAGCGGCGCTGCCTTGGCCATGGACGACGCGCCCAAGCCGCAGTACCCCAGCTACCCCAGCGAAACACCGGCGCAATTCAAGCCGGCCACCGGCAGCTTCGACTACATCGAGCGCGACGTTAAGATTCCGATGCGCGACGGCGTGAAGCTCAACACGGTGATCCTGATTCCCAAAGGCGCGCACCGCGCCGGCATCGTGCTTACGCGCACGCCATACGACGCGAAGGAACTCACGCACCATGTGATGAGCGGCCACCTTGGCCCGATGCTGGAAGGCTACGACAACGCCACCGACGTAATCGTGGAAGACGGCTATATCCGCGTGATCCAGGACATTCGCGGCAAATACGGTTCCGAAGGCGATTACGTGATGAACCGCCCGGTGCATGGCCCGCTCAACCCCACGCCGGTCGATGACGCCACCGACACCTATGACACCATCGACTGGCTGGTGAAGAACGTGCCGGAGTCGAACGGCAAGGTCGGCACCATCGGCATTTCCTACGACGGCTTCGAACCGCTGATGTCGCTGGTGAACCCGCACCCGGCCCTGAAAGTCGCCGTGCCGATGAACCCGATGGTGGACGGCTGGATGGGCGACGACTGGTTCCATCATGGCGCCTTCCGCCAGCAGAACATGGCTTACATCTACGAACAAACCGCCAGCCGCGACAACAGCTACAAGTGGTGGACCAGCTATCACGACGAATACGACCTGTTCATGCACTACGTATCCGCCGGCAGCCTGGGCAAGCAGTACGGCATGGAGCAGTTGGGTTTCTGGAACAAAGTGACGGCTCACCCTGCCTACGATACGTTCTGGAGCGAGCAGGCGGTCGACAAGGTGCTCGCCGCGCAGCCGCTGAAAGTGCCCACGATGCTGGTGCACAGCCTGTGGGACCAGGAAGACATCTACGGCGCGCTCGCCGTGTATCGCGCCATCAAGCCGAAGGACACCACCGGCGACATGGTGAAGCTGGTGATGGGCCCCTGGCACCACGGGCAGGAAATCGGCGAAGGCAGCTCGCTCGGCGCGATCCGCTTCGGCAGCGACACCGCCAAGTATTTCCGCGAGCACATCCTGCGCCCGTTCCTGGCGCAGTACTTGAAGGACGGCGCACCCAAGGCGGACATCGCGCCGGTGACGGCCTATCAAACCGGCAGCAATCAATGGCAGCGCCTGAGCCGCTGGCCGCTAGCCTGCGAACAAGGCTGCACCGCCAGGAGCCGCCCGATGTACCTTGAGGCAGACAACAAGCTCGGCTTCGACGCGCCTGGCAACGGTAGCGCCTATGACGAATACATCTCCGATCCGGCCCACCCCGTGCCGTTCCGCGCCCGCCCGATCCAGCCGATCGGCTACGACAACGGCCTCACCTGGCCGCAATGGCTGGTGGACGATCAGCGCGAAGCCTCCGGCCGCACGGACGTGCTCACCTACGTCTCCGATACGCTCACCCAGCCGCTGGTCATCGCCGGCACGCCGGTGGTGCACCTGGTGGCATCGACCAGCGGCACGGACAGCGACTGGGTGGTGAAGCTGATCGACGTCTACCCCGACCAAGTGGCCGAGCAGCCGGAAATGGGCGGCTATCAGCTGGCCGTGTCGATGGACATCTTCCGCGGCCGGTATCGCGAAGGCTATGACAACCCCAAGCCGCTCGCCGCCAATCAGCCCCTGGCCTATCGCTTCGACCTGCCAACGGCGAACCACGTGTTCCTGCCCGGCCACCGCGTGATGGTGCAGGTGCAATCGAGCTGGTTCCCGCTGTACGACCGCAACCCGCAGACCTTCGTGCCGAATATTTTCTTCGCCAAGCCGACGGATTATCAGAAGGCGACGCAGCGGGTTTATCGCGCGGGGGATCAGGCGAGTTACATTGCGCTGCCTGTGGAGCCGTGAATCGCTGCCCGTAGGGCCGTGAATCGTAAATCGGGAATCGAGAATCGTAAGAGCGCCACACCGCAAGCTTGCGAATAATCGCTTTTAACTATTTACGACTTACGATTCCCCCCTTCCCAATTTACGATTCCCGGCTCTTCCCCCAGCGCCCCCATTGGGTGTAGAACCGCCGTTACCCGTTCCTTATCGACCGGTCGACGCATGAGCGAGAGCACATTTCTTATCCGTCTGGCCGAGGATGACGACGACTTCATCCTCGGCCTGGTTCCACGCTTCGTGGATTTCAACCTGCCTGCCTGGCGCAAGCGGCACGAATGCATCGAAGGCATCCGCAAGGACCTCAGCCGGCATCTGGATGACCAGCCTTCCAACAGCTACGTGTTCGTCGCCGAGAACGACGAGGGCGATCGCGTGGGTTTCATCCACCTGCAGAAAACGCAGGACTTCTTCACCGGCCGCTACAACTGCCATATCTCCGATCTTGCCGTGTCGCCGCGCCACGAAGGCCAGGGCGTCGGCAAGGCGCTGATCGAGCATGCCGAAGAATGGGCGCGCGAACATCAGTGTCAGTTGGTGACGCTGGCGGTGTTTCCCGGCAATGAACGCGCCAAGGCGCTGTACGAAGCGGCCGGATTCAATCTCGACCTGCTGCGCATGGCCAAACCAGTGCATTGACCGCGACGCTTTGTCAACGACAGAGCGGGAATGGCGTGCATCGATGCATGCCTTATGTCACTGTCCCCATCGACCTGGATGCGCTGTTCTGGCAGTTCAAACACGAAGGGGCATGCGATGCGAGGGGAAGACGCCAGCCAAGCCATGACGCGCCGTGAGCTGCTGCGCCTGATCGGACTCAGTGCCGGCGGCGCAGCGATGTATGCGGCGATGGACCGGCTGGGTTTCGCCCGCGCATCCCCCTACCAGGGCGCGCCCGCGCTGCAAGGGGCGCCGCGCGGCAGCTCCGTGCTGATTCTTGGCGCGGGACTGGCCGGCATGGTGGCCGCCTACGAACTGCGCGCCGCCGGCTACCAGGTGCAGGTGCTGGAATACAACGCACGCCCCGGCGGCCGCAACTGGACGCTGCGCGGCGGCGATACCTACACCGAGCTGGGCGGCTTCACCCAGCATTGCCAGTTCGAGCGCGGCCTGTACATCAACCCCGGTCCATGGCGTATTCCGTATCACCATCGCGGCCTGCTCGATTACTGCAAGAAACTCGATATACCGCTCGAACCGTTCGTGCAGGTCAACTACAACGCGTACCTGCACAGCGCCAAGGCCTTCGGCGGCAAGCCGCAACGCTTTCGCGCGATCAACGCCGATTATCGCGGGCATATCGCGGAACTGCTGGCCAAGGCCTCGCAGCAAGGCAAGCTCGATGCACAGGTCACCCAGGAAGACCAGGCCGTACTGCTCGACTCGCTGCGCCAATGGGGCGCGTTGAATGAAAACTATGCCTACGCCGCCGACCCTCGCACCAGCAATCGCCGCGGCTACGACAAGGAACCCGGCGGCGGTCTGTCGGCCAGGCCGCTGGATTCGCAACCGCTGCAATTGCACGATGTGCTCAGTTCACAGCTGTGGTCGGGCCTCACCGACGGCGAAAACTACGAATTCCAGACCACCTTGTTCCAGCCTGTCGGCGGCATGGGACGCATCGGCGAAGCGTTCGGGCGCCAGTTGGACGGCCTCATCCGCTACCACGCCAAGGTCACCGCCATTCACCAGGACGCGCACGGCGTCATCGTCAGCTATGAAGACGCACGCCATGCCGGCGACACGCAGACGGCACACGCTGACTGGTGCATCTGCACCATTCCGTTGTCCATCCTCAGCCAGATCCCCATCAACGTCAGCGCGCCGATGGCCGCGGCGATCGGCGCCGTGCCGTATGCCGCTTCCGTGAAAGTCGGCCTGCAATTCAAGCGCCGCTTCTGGGAGGAAGACGAAGCCATCTACGGTGGCATCACCCTGACGGACCTGCCGATCAACACCATCAGCTACCCCAGCTGCGACTTCAATCGCAACGGCAAAGGCGTGCTGCTCGGTGCCTACCTGTATGGCCTGGATGCGTATCAATTCACCGCCATGCCGCCGGAGGAACGCATTCGGCGGGCGGTGGAATACGGCAGCCAGATCCATCCGCAATACAAACAGGAATTCGAAAACGGCGTCGCGGTGGCCTGGCATCGCGCGCCGTTCACGCTTGGCTGCTTTGCTACCTGGACCGACGAACTGCGCGCGCAGCACTACGACAACCTGTGCCGGATCGACGGGCGCATCGCATTGGCCGGCGAGCATGCTTCCTATCTGCCGGCCTGGCAGGAAGGCGCCGTCACCTCCGCACTGGATGCGGTCACCCGGCTGCATCAGCGCGTGATGGCGGGAGGCACAGCATGAAACGGCTGCTTTTCATCCCCCTGCTATGGCTTGCCGGCGCGAGCTTCGCCGCGGCGCAATCGTCCGACCACGCGCTCTACACGTACGACTCGATCAACCATGCGAACGGCGATGCGATCTTCCACGCCATCTGCCAGGGCTGCCACATGCCCGACGCCAAAGGCGCGAGCGGCGCAGGCAGCTATCCCGCGCTGGCAAACAATCCCAGACTCGCCTCGCCGCAGTACATGGCCGCGGTGATCCTGTTCGGGCGGCACGACATGCCCTCGTTCGTGGAGCGTCCGCCGGATCGCAAGAATTTCTTCAAGGACACCATGCTCACCGATGCACAGATCGCCGACGTGGTGAATTACGTGCGCAGCCATTTTGGCAATCACTACAGCAACAGCATCACCGCGGCGGACGTGGCCGCCATGCATCCGCACACCATGGTGGCCGGACACCCGTAAGGCGAATGCTCCGAACTTAAACCAGGATCGAAGCGTGTAGGTTGGTGGTGAGCGTATGCGAACCCCAACGTCGCCATGCACATGGATCGCGATGTTGAGGTTCGCTGCGCTCACCGCCAACGAAGGATCACGCTACGCCCTTAAGTTCAATAGCACTAACTTTAGCGTGCACGCCTCGCTCGCCAGGATGCGTCCCCTCCCCTGCGAAGTAGGGGAGGGCTAGGGGGGGGTGCGAGCGCAGCGAGCGGAACCAGACGTCGCCGCCATGTGTGTCTTGCTATCAGAAGTCATGGCGACATTCGGCTGCACGCTAAAGCACAAGCAACCCCACCCCAGCCCTCCCCTACTGTCG